>BNJS01001363.1_pt1 | contig 439925 bp, 491 predicted proteins | sample 8540461 | NCBI WGS metagenome assembly BNJS01 (sample SAMD00202454, study PRJDB9452) | human saliva metagenome | isolation source: human saliva | place: Japan
CAAAGAGGTAGCGATTGGCAATATTTTAAAATACTTTCAAACCTCGGTATACCAATGTATGCCGAGGTTTTTCAATAATTGTACGGATTTTAAAAGTTTGTATGAGTTTATATAAGATTGCCATATTTTTATATGAAATAGTAACACGCTAGAAACGCATTAGTAACAAAATTTTATAGCAAAAAACCTGTTATACGTATAACAGGTTGCCAAAAATGAAACTCTATAAATTTACCCTACGGCTCTTATTTATAGTTAGCCTCATTTCACTTAATTTATTCACATGTATAATTCTGGTCCCAGTAGCGTCATTTATATATCCATCTTTTAGCCTGACAAAATAACCATCATCCTTAGAGTAGCTTGCGACTTCTATCATGGGCCTATACTTATTAGGAATTTGCCACCTATCTAAAAGTTTTTTGTCAACTGTTCCATGACCATCATTAGAGAATAGGACGGATTTTCCACCTTGTAGGTCGTTTACTATAAGCGATTTGATATATTCGTTAGCTGATATATTTAAATCGCCACAGAGGGCCATTAAATCGTTTTTTAGGCCTTTAGGTAAAAGCAACCCTAGTCTATCATACTTATCTTTAATATAGCTATTTATATACTGATTTCTATCCATAAAATCACCTAAATTCTGTTTATAGCTTCAAGCTTAACATCCATATCAATTTTAGTATAAACAATCTCAGTAACATCCTTCCCACTATGTCCCACGATCTGCTTAATAATTCTATCATCTACACCAGCCTGCGTAAGACTTGATATAGTAGTATATCTAGTACAGTGCGGGGTATGCTTTATATCCAAATGCGACATTAAAAGCTTTCCAGTGTGTTCTATAAAAATCTATCATAAGTCATATTTTTCACCTTCAGGAGTAGAAATTAAATATTCTCCATCTCTACCCATCCAATATTCAAAAAAAGGCAGCACTTTGTCAGCAATAGGAACTTCTCTAATTCCTGCCATAGTTTTTGACTTAGCTATAAAAAACCATTGTTCATCAAGGTGAACATCTGACTTTTTAACCTCAAGCAACTCACCGATTCTTACACCTGAGTATAGCAGCATCAAAACCACACTATAGTAAATATCATCATCTTTGACAGACCAGACCTTATTTATCTGAGCACTAGAAAATTTAGTCCTGGTATAAGAATTAGGATTTCCAGGCTTTGATATATCAAGATATCTGACCTTTTCCCTTTTTTCAACAGGAACTATATCATGAATTACTGCATAATCATACATAAGCCCTAGCATGATTTTTATCTTTTTAAGGGTTGGGGTATTCTTTCCCGATTTATCTATAAGGTTTTGCAGCTGATCAAGACGAATTTCAGAAAAGATCATATCCTTTATAGGCTCACAAGTTCTATATGCAGCCTTATATCCCGTTATATTTGAGTTTGATATTTTTTCAAAATGGATATTAGACCATTTGTTATATATCTCTTCAAAAGTAAGGGTCTTTGCCGATATATCATAAGGTGATTCATTGTAGTGGGCCAGTGCCATAATTGCTTCCTTTTGTGTTCTGTAGTATCCTATAAATTTGTAAATAGGGTTAGACTTGCCTTTTTCTGCATCAAAATCCCATCCAGTGGTGATACGAACAGCCCAGGGATTTCTTCTATTTCCAGATAATTTATACACACTACCATAGCCATTAGGGTTCCTCATATATATCAACTCCATTCTCTAAATCTTCTTTATCTATAATCACTAAATTAGGTAATTTATATAGGTCTAAAAGGAATCTTTCATTAAGCTGCCAATATTGGCCCACATGCTTAAGCGAATACAAATAGTCATATAGCATCCTATCTGTAGCACCTAAGTAGTCTGTAAGCTCTTCTACACTGGTAGATATCAAGATATATTTCTTTAAATCCTGCTCATCAATAAAATATTTAGCACCCCATAGAGTGGCCTTTTGCTCACTTTTTGATATAGCTAACTTTGAAGTATAGTTGTTTGGACAAAGAAAAGTATCTCCAACACTAGTAGCAAAATGCCCGCATTCTTCGGCCAGTATTTCAGCTTGTTCTTTTAAATTTCTATTATGAAATTCAGGGCTAAGGAGTATTAAATTCTTGTTATTGATATTACAGTAAAGAGCTGCCTTTCTAAATTTACTAAGCTCTGGGCAATCATCAATTAAAATTTCTTGTTCTTCTATATACTTACAAATTTTTTCTATCATCAATACCTCCTTTATAAAAAACATATGTTCGCTAATTGGGTGTAAAAATAGGCAGAATACTGGCATATCCTGCCTTGTTATTTTAATGAAATCTAATTTTGTTGAGGTTAATAAAATAGCATTTAACGATTATCCAAGTACATGGCGAGCTAATACTGACTGTATCTCATATATATTTGTATCTTTGGAAAATTGCTTTTTGATTGGAGCAGGTAGTCCTGGCATCCAAATTTTCAACTCCGCATCTAAGTCTAAGTGTCCTGCTGTTTCTATTGCGAAGTGAGTGATTTTGTTGTATGGCAACGAATGGTAGTCTACTTTCTTACCAGTGACACCTTGATGATCTATTAATAAAAGCCTTTTATTTGTAAAAATAAACTTATCTCTTATTAAAGAGTATGCACATTCTACAACCTCATCCTCATAGAAAAGTTGGCCATATTTTTTTAAAATTTCATCAGCAGTAATTTTTGATGCATTACCCATTATTGATCCTAATATTCCCATAATTAATACCTCCTAGAGTTTGCTTTAGTTTATTTTGAAAATTTGCCAGTTTCTTTTAATAATTTCTTTTCTTCTGACTTAACACGCCTTTCCAGCTTTTTAATATCTTCATCAGCGGGTAGGTTTTCAGGATAAATATTTCTTTCAATAAGCATGTTTCTAACACTTGCGTTGTTTTCTACGTGTTCATCAGTTATTCTAGACTCACCATATAAATCTTTTTCCTCAACATTATAATTTGTCATTTCAGTAGCTAGATTTTTAGCAGTTATTGTAAGTGTAGGTAAAAAATCTGCAAGTGGTCGATTAGCTTTTACACCCAGCTTTCCTTTCATATCTTGGGTTGTAGCCCCACCAAAAAGAGCTTGATCTCCCTTTGAACGTATGCGTCCAAAACCTCGTTCATCAACTTCACGCTCAAATATATTCTTTGATAATTGTTTTTCTGATTCTCTTAATTTTGTCCTAGCTTCGTCACGTTGCAAATATTTTATGCGCTCTTCAATAAGTTCAATTTTTCTGGTCTGTACAGCAAAGTAACTCTGTGCGAATGCAATTTCTTCCTTGCGTGAATCTCCATTTTGAGCTATTAAGTAACAAGCATATCTTGTCAACTTATAGTCTGTAACAGGTCTTTCAGCGCCACTACCAAGCCTGACCATTTTCGTGACGTTACGAAAATGGTCAAAGGTTGCGATCCCAGCATTTTCGCATGATGCCATTCCTTTTTTAACAATCAACTCAAAATTCTCCCATCTTGAATAACCTAAATATTTCATAATATCCCTTGCATACCAATATTCAACATCTTCATCAAAATCTATATTCGAGATATTGTCAAATATAGATTTTAAGTTTTCTATATCAGATTTTTTAATATTAAACACACCCTTTACTTATACTTATTTCTTAGATAGTCCTTAAAGTTTTCCAACTCTGCCTTTGCTTCGTCACTCATATCTTCATCAGTATGTGCTGCAAAAGTTCCTGGGTGATTTCTTACATTTGTTCGACCCAAAAGATAGTCTGTGGATACATTAAAGAGGTCAGCAAGCATAGAGATTGAATTAGAATCTGGTGTAGTTTTTCCCTTGCTTATAATATCCATAGGCACATTTAGATATTATTTATCAATCAATTACCCCCTAAAACTTGACTTCTTATGTTATAATTAATAATAAGAAAGGAGGATTATTATGGAAATTAACATGGAAAACAAAACCTAAGTACTGCAGATTTAAAAACCATATATATGGATTCCAGTTATTGTATTTGTAATATCACTATTTTTTTAAATAATAATTTCAAATTCAATGAAACGTCTACATATATATCAGCTTGCCTGACATTTGCAGGTTTTTTTATTAACAGCAATAAGTATATTGATAGTGATTCCAAATAGTAATATGATAGATATACTCAGAAAATCAACGTTCTTTAAAGACCTTCAAATAGTTTATATGCATAACAGTATTTATCATGTTGGCTGTGTTTTTTTATGTACAATGGACCTCATAAAATTGGAATAAGCATTTTTCCTTTCAAATGTATCAGAAACACTGTATTTAACATATTGCCTTTGCAAGTATTGGAAAAGAAATTTATAAGTGACTAAAAACTCTGAACTAATTCATCAAAAATAGTTTGGAGTTTTTCTTTTGTCTATTTCCTCATTTAAATCTATATTAATATATCTAGTAATTGCTGTAGAAATTGTGTCAAATAAAACTTCACCATCTTTATCCGTACCTTTTATTGTAGCTCTTTTATATCCTAAGCCTTTTTTAAACATATCTGAAACTTCTTTGAAAGGAACATTTTCTTCCAATACGATTGATAAATCAGCCTGTTTTATAAATCCATCATCAATCTTAGTAGCATCAGAGACTTTATTTATTAAATGAGAGGTATCTGCTCCAGTTTTACCTTTACAAGAACTAAATATTAATTTTTCAACAAAAACCATTTCGCTCTGAGTAAGATAGTCAGGATTTAATACTGAGGAAATTGCATAATTAGGTTTATCTAAATTTTTGTTTAATAAAGCTTTCATATTAGATGGAAATTTTGGAGCTGTGTTATATTCAAGTACAGCACAACAAGCACTCTTATTCAATACAAATAAGGTAAATTCTTTTTAAAGATACATTATCAATTTCTTTATTGTCGTACTCTATGCTTTGAAAAGCTGTATTTTTAATTTTTCTATTTTTTTATACAAGAATAGAAGCTTATAGTCATTATTGCTAAGCTCACTTACTTTTAAATGATGTTGCATTTTTGGTTAAATCAGAATCAATATTAAATACATCATTATTCTTGAATAATTTGAACAATTCTTCCATTTGTTCAGAATCTAAGATCGCATCATTTTCTTTTATCTACTAAATTAAAAAAATCTGATTTTCATAAAAATACCCTTTACTTATACTTACTTCTTAGATAGTCCTTAAAGTTTTCCAACTCCGCCTTTGCTTCATCACTCATATCTTCATCAGTATGTGCTGCAAAAGTTTCTGGGTGATTTCTTACACTTGTTCGACCCAAAAGATAGTCTGTGGATACACCAAAAAAGTCCGCAAAAATAACAAGTTCATCATCTCTCACTGAACGCTCGCCTTGCTCTATTCTGGATAAAACACTATTACTCATTTTTATTTTTTTTGAAAATTCTAATTGAGAAATACCTTGCTCTTCTCTTAGCTTTCGTATCTTAGATCCTAAGTCCATTGGTAATCACCCTTTATATTCATTCTACCATTTCCCCAAAACAGAAAAAAAGATATTTTTGTCAAAATAGAAAAACTATTGACTTTTTCTAATATAGAAAATTATAATAAAGATAGGATTTCTATTTTTAGAAAAACAAGGAGGTGAAACAATATGAAAGTCAATCTATCTTTTATCAAAAAAAGAGAAATGAAATGGGCTATACATTACAATATATGGCAGATGTACTAGGATATAAGAAGGCATCAACCTATGCCCTGTATGAAAATGGAGAATATGCCCTTAAAGCCGATATGCTCCCAATTCTAGCAAATGTATTGAAATGTAATATTGAGGATTTTTTTTGTTAATATATTTTCTATTTTAGAAAATTATAGCATTGCTAAAAATAAAAATGAAGTGCAGAAAATGCACTAATAGAAAAATAGGAGGTATTCTTTTGAGAACTTTACATTGTGGCGATTGGGCTAATAAAAGAATGACAGAGAGACATAAACAATTTACAACTCTGTTGCCCTTAAATTCAGTGGACTTGGTAGGGATGTACAGAGATTACAATACATTTTATGCACACTTATTGTCTACTGAAAGATTATGCGATTTAGAAGATTTACTTACTTTAAAGAAGGCTGAAGACTGGCACGAAGATGATGGACCTTGCATCTGGTGGAGTAAGGATCAGGTAGAAGATGGACTGCCGTTTGAAGAACCCTTTTACATTGGGTCACCACTATCTACAGATTTTCCAACAGATGCGTATTACTTTATTGGGATAATGGTCTTCCCTAACAAGAATAAGTAAAGCGTTATAAGCCTTAATTATATATTGTTATATTAGTAAAAATAAGGAGTGAAAAATGGAAAATATTTATAAAAAATACAGAAAAATAGCAGGCCTAACTCAAGAAAAGGCTGCGGAACACTTAAACATTAGCATCGATACCCTCAAGAGATATGAAAATGGTACGTATATCCCACCAAATGATATAGCAAGAAGGATGTGCTTATTATATGGGGATATGAAGCTTGCATATGAGCATTTGGAAAATAGCCAGGTAGGTGCAATGGTCCTTCCATCATTAAAAGATAAGGACTTGTGCTGCTCAACGCTAGGGTTCTTAAGTAGTTTACAAAACATAGATAAGAAGAAGGATGAACTTATTAGCATAGCATCAGATGGCATAATTTCAGACCATGAATTGAAATCGTGGGAAGATGCAGAAAAGCTAATCAGCAATTTAATAAAAAATTCATTTGAATTATTGTATCGGAGGGAAAAATAATGACAAAGATTAAAGTATCAGAAGCTGCTAAATGCTTGGAGTTACAGACCAATTTGTTAGGGTTGGACTTCAACGAGGGGCATTTGAATTTGGGACAGCCTTCAAGAAAAATGACAGGAGTAGGACATATAGCTATGTTATTTATCCTGAAAAGCTTAAAAAGGCTGTTGGTGAAGATAGATATAAGGAGGTTATGGGGGAATGCTAATAAAACAAGAAATTCAAACTATACAACATCCAGAGTATAAATTTACTGTTGAAGGCAAAAAAACTGCTTGGAAAGTTGTCTGCTACAAAAAAGATGAAATATCTGGTTTTTTTAAACATATGGGGGATGTGATGATCATATCCAAGAATGCAATAAGCTTTAAGACACTAAAGGCTTTTAGAAAAATTGAAAGCAAAAATATAAAAATAAAACTATTGCAGATGGCCTGCAATTACATGGATGAAAGGGAAACAGCATGATGAACATATTAGAGTTTTTTGGAGAAATTATGGTGTGGGTGCTTATATTGGCCCATCATATTTTTAAATTTTTGATAATAGCCGGGTTAGGATGTAATGTGATTTATCTTATTTCAAAAATAAAAAGAAACAGGACCCGCAAGAAATTTTACGGATCCCATAAATACTGTTACAAATATTATAACCCAAAATACAGGCAAGGTCAAGGGGGGAGGTATTCTTATGTCAGGATGGATAAAAGTCCACAGAAGAATCTTGAACAGCGTATTTTATAAGTCGCTATTAGGCAAACAAAGAGATGTGATTATTACTATATTGCTGATGGCAGACCATGAAGAAAAAGAATGGATTTACAAGGGTAAAAAATACAGAACCCTTCCAGGGCAGGTGTTTTCGTCTCTTCAAGGAATAGCAAATATGTGTGGAAAAGACTGCACTCGTGAAACTGTGCGAACAACCATAACTCACGCAGAACAGTATGGTTTTTTAACCAAAGAAACACACAAGACCCACACACTTATAACCATTGAAAATTGGGAAACATACCAAGATATTCACACAAGAGAAACACAAAATAAACCAATAATCAACACAAACTCCCCTGAGGGTCGCCCCCTAACAAGAAGAAAGAAGAAAGAAGATAATATATATAGTCCAAACTCTGATGAGTTTAGACTGTCTAATCTTCTTTATGGGCTTATAAGAAAAAACAATCCTAAATTTAAAGAGCCCAACCTTAATAACTGGTGTGGATATGTGGATAAAATGATTCGGTTAGATAAAAGGTCGGTTGATGATATTGAAGCAGTTATTAGATGGTGTCAAGAAGATAATTTTTGGCACAAGAATATATTATCGACTGATAAGCTTAGGAAGCAGTTTGACAAGTTATATATAGGAATGCCAAAAGACAAGAAGGTTGTTCCGTTTAAGAAAGATGGTGACAAGGATGATTGGGGATATATGCAACCTTAACGCAGAAATGGCTTTCTTAGGGTCAATAATAACTGATGAAAAACTAATAGTGAAGGCGATAGAGAATGGAATAAAGCCGGGGGATTTTACTGGCAAGGGATTTGACATAGTATATCAGTGTATGCTGTCAATTCATAACTCCAAGAAGCCAATAGAAATGGTCAGCCTAGTTGCTGAATTAAAGGCTATGGGAATGCAGGCCCCGGTAAGCCTTTTGACAGATATGGCATCCATGGGAATAACACCCAACTTTAAGTATTACATGGATGAAATAAAAGACAATTCATTCAAAAGAAAAGTTAAAGACCATGTCTTTGATTTAGTAAATAGCCTTGAAAGTAAGTCTCCCTCAGAAATTAAAAGCCATATAGAAGATTTGGCTAATAAACTTGATTACGGGAGTGTCGAACAATTATTTGTTGATGCAAGTGAAATCAAAAGGACAGATTTAAATTCAGGGCTTGAAACTGGATTTAAAGACCTGGATGCACTTTTAGGGGGGCTTGTCTATGGAAGCCTAACTATCTTAACCGGGGAGCCAAGTTCCGGGAAGTCAACATTGCTTAATCAGATCGTAGCTCAAAATATAATGAATGGGCATAGATGTATGTTGTATTCAGGAGAATTGACAGACTTCAATATCCTGCAATGGTTCATGAGAACAGCTGCTAACCCAAGTGACCTACAAGAATTTAAGGGGAAAATCAACACATATTATGACGTTACATCTCATGGTGAACATTCAATAAGAGAGTGGATTAAGAATAAACTGTTTATTTATTCAGAAGAATCTATATCAAGTGTTGATAACATATCGGCCAGCATAGAGTACTTGGCCAGAACAAAGGACGTTAAGTTATTTGTATTAGATAATATGATGACAATTGACAATTCGGGCCTTGAAGAGTTAGACAAGCAGAAAAGACTAGCTAAGAAGCTTAAATCCCTAGCTAGGAAATATAAAATATGCATCATTTTAGTTGCTCACCCCAAGAAAAAGGGAGATAAAGACAGGTATCACATGCATGATGTGTCCGGAGCCAGTGAAGTGGTTAACCTTGCAGACTATGAGCTGATACTGACTAGGAACATTAAGGTTGATAGCAAAACTAATGATGTGTCTGATATTACTAAGATTGGGATTCTTAAGAATCGAACAACAGGCAAACAGGGAATTAGTCGAAGATTAAACTTTGATGATATGCGAAAAAGATTCTGGATAGATGATAGGGATAAAATAAAAGATTATGGCTATGACAAAGTTGACCAGGTCAGTTTTGTAGAACTGGATGATGTGGCCAATGATGTGCCATTTTAGGAGAATTAGATATGGATGTAGTTGAAGAATATTTGAAGAACCTGAAAAGGTTTGATGATGCAGAAAAGTATTTCGAATCACTAAGTGAGGAACAGCTTAAGGATATAGAGTCTACAAAAGAATATGCTGCGTTTCTAAGAATCTGGAAAAACCTTGAAAGATTATATCCGCTTGCAAAGGTAGCAGGATGTACCAGAATTAAATACTGCGAAAGTTAGGTGATCATATGTGAAGGCTCCATGTTATAAATGTGAACAGCGTCATGTAAATTGTCATGACAATTGCTTGAAATATAAAGAGTATAGAAAAGAAAGGGAAGATGTTTATAAAAAGGCTAAGGAAAGTGTTGATTTAAGAGGATATTTTCAAGATGAACTTAATAAGAATGTTTTTGGAAGGGGAAAGAAAAAATGATGGAATGGTTCTATAAGCACAGGTGTAAAATTCATGTCTTGGCCCTAATTTGTAATTTTGGACTAGGTATGTTTGTAGGATATAGGATTGTTGAGAATGAAGCTAAGACCTACGTAGGGACAGTCATTAAGAAAGACCACCAACCAAGTGAGATAAAATACGAAAGAAGAGACGAGTGGATTGATGGGAAATTAAAAGTTGTCAAGGTTCCTGAAAGGGCAGAAGAACAGTACTCTTTTTTGCTAAAAGATGTGTTTGGAAGCCAAACAACAGTTTTTGTTACAAAAGAGGAGTACAAGCAATTTGAAATCGGAGATAAATACAGGAGGTAGGATATATGAATGTGGCTATTAGATATAGAGATGGGGTTATATTTAATCCTGACTGCATATATGCAGATGAGCGACCAGAAAATTATATAGAAAAGGGAAGACTAGTTGCTAAAAAGGGGCTAGATTACTATACTCTTCAAGAATACAAAACTCATCTTGAAGCAGTAAATCACTTAAATCAAATTATTGAAGGATTCTTACAACTCAAATACTTCATAATTGATATACAGGACAAGTAAAAAGAAAGGGAGGATAATATGACAAATAATATAACCGAGGCTGTTGAGAATATGCTTAATACATTAGAAAATTTAACGTGTAAACAAAAAGCGGATGAAAACGAAGAGCTGGACATGATAAATAGCCCAGCCCATTACAAGCTAGATGGCTTAGATGTAGAGTCTAAGGATGTCCTAAAATCTGTGCTAGGCACTGAGGGTTATGTTCACTGGTCTTGCGGTAATGCCATGAAATATATTTTTAGGTGGGAAAAGAAAAACGGCCTTGAGGACTTAAAGAAGGCCAGGAAGAATCTTGATTTTGCAATCGAGACTTTGGAAGGTGTTGGTGAGTGATATGAGGCGTGTTGATTACATTGTTTTAGGATGGTATTTAGCTTGGATGTTAGTATTCTTAACAGCTTTATTTAAATAAAGATAGAGAGGTGTAAAAATGAACAACGAGATTAGAAAAATAGTAGATGACAACTGGGATGAAATAAAAGAGTTGATAATTAAAAAAGTAGAGGCAGAGCAGAAGCCTAAGACGATATGGGATTTAGATACTGTAAATAGAGTAGAAGAATATTATTACATAACGGAAGACGGAGAAATTGGAACAACTCACTTTGATAGTTTTTATGATGAAAAAGCTAGAAATGTAGGGAATGCATTTTTAACTAAAGTGGAAGCTGAATTTGAAGTCGAAAGACGTAAGATAGAGGCTATCCTAAGGAAGTATAGCAGACCATTTAAAAGTGGTGAATTCAATTGTACAGTTGCGTGTGAAACCCCTATTAACAAGGTGTATATACGTACAGTACAATTTCACAATTCAGGTGTTCCGTTCTTTGCAAGTAGCGAAGTGGCACAAAAAGTAATTGATGAAATTGGTGAAGACAGACTTATAAAATACTGGTTTAAGGTTATTGAATAGGGGGGAGATTTTATGTATAAAGTACCATTAGAAATACCAGAATACTGTAATAAATGCCCTTTTGGGAGATGTTCTTACAGCCTGCCACTACCAAGAGAGATATGGAGAGATAGGGAGTTTTCTAGCATAGATGGAAAAGTATGCGAATCAGGAACATATGGATATGTTTGTAATATTCAATTTGGTATATTGGGAAGCTATGAAGATGTTATAAGAGCAAACATAGACGAGGATATAAAGAAGCCAAGCTGGTGCAGGCTAGAGGAAATAAGGTAAAGATACTTATGATATATAAAGTGGTTTGTGTAAATATTGCACAAGCCATCATAAATGGAGGATAAAACATGGACGAAAATCAAAAACAAAAATTTAAAATAAAGCTAATATCTCTAGATGAAAAGCTAAGAAAAAAACGAGATTTAGAAATGGAAATAAATCGTCGATGGAATGTATTGTTAAGAGAAGAATCATTGACAAATACTGACAGGCATTTAATATCAATAGCTTTAAATAGTCAATTTGGTAGTGTTGAAAGCAAAATCAAAAAAGAATACAAGGCACATAATAGGAAATTGCCGGAGATTTTAAGAGATTGGATATAAGGAGATGGAGAATGAATAATGTTGTTATAGTTGGAAGATTAACTAAGGATCCTGAGCTTAGATATTTAACATCAGGAACAGCAGTAGCTACATTTACACTAGCTATTGATAGAGATTATAAAAATAAGGATGGGTCAATAACTACAGACTTCATACCCGTAGAGATTATGGGTAAGCCTGCAGAGTTTGTGGCTAACTACATTACCAAAGGCAGGCTAGTAGGTGTTCAAGGATCTATCAGGGTAGATAGGTATGAAACAGCGGATGGAGAAAAAAGGACATTCACAAAGGTAGCGGGTAGAAATATACAGGCATTAGAAAACAAACCAAAGGCTGAACAGGGCGAACGAGCACCGCAGGAGGCACCGACCGAGTTTAGTGCTGTAGATGATGACGATGTACCATTCTAAGGATCAGGTGAACAATGATTAATTCAGAAATATTATATCGATTATTTGAATGTAAAGAAGGATTTGAACTTCCTGATAAAATTATCGATTTATATATAAATAATAGACAAAAATTAGAGAATATAGCTAATGAATTATCTGAAGAGATAGACCTTAACGACAAGGATAGCGATTTATTTTTAGAATATTTTCAAACTGAACACAGTGACAGAAAGGCCTTAAAGCAGGACTATACACCAGGCGAAATAAGTAAGCTTATACACAAGTTGGTCAAAAGAGATGGACTTGTACTAGATCTTTGTGCGGGAACTGGAAGCCTGTCTATTCCTTGGTTGATAGATAGCAATAGCAATGAAAGGATAATGGAATTCAGGGAATACTCCAAGAGAGCAACTGCATTTTTGTTATTAAACTTGATAATAAGAAAAGCAAATGCAACGGTAAGGCAAATGGATGTATTAACAGGGGAATGCTTCCAGGTGTTAGAAGTGGGGTCACCACCAAACATTGAACGCAAGTTTGACGTTATTATTTCAAATCCACCCTATTCACAGAATTGGAGTCCAGTTTCGCTAATAGACGAATTAAAAGCACCACCAAAATCAAAGGCAGATTATGCATTTATAATTAGAGGATTGGAAAACCTTAGTGATGATGGTGTTATGGTGATGGTCCTACCACATGGGGTTCTGTTTAGAGGAAATGCAGAAGGCGAAATAAGGAAGTGGTTATTGGAAAAGGGATATATTGAAGCTGTGATTGGACTACCTGATTCAATGTTCCAAAATACAGGAATACCGGTTTGTTTAGTTATTTTTAGGAAAAATCGCAAGGACAAAAATGTATTATTTATTGATGCAAGCAGGGAATTTGTTAAGATTAATAAATTCAACAAGCTAGAAGAAAAACACATTGATAAAATTGATTCGGTTTACAAAAATAAATTTGAAGTTAAAAAATATTCGCATATTGCAAGTTATGAAGAGATTAAGAAAAATGACTTTAACCTAAACATTCCAAGATACGTGGATACATCTGAAAAGGAAGAATGCGAACCCTTAGACGTTGCTATGGCCGATTTATTGGCAATACAGACAGACATAGTTAAGACTCAGGGAGAGTTTATATCTATGATGAAAGAATTGACCGGTAATAGTGATGAAGTGCAGCGTGAATTAAATAAGGCTGTTGAGTTTTTGAATGATTCTCAAAAAGTGGAGGTGAATATGCTTGAAAGTGTTGTTAAAGAATTTAGCAAATGTTGATAGAGTAAAAAAAGGACGAATATATAAGTCTGGAACTGTATATATAGGAGTGAGTGCAACCAGAGGTGGGGATGTGCATTACTTAGAAGAAGATGGAGAAATTGAAGATAAATATGCTGCAGTGGAATTTGATGGAAGATATAACAGTAAATATTTGGTTGATTGTATAATCAATTTGTACAACTGAATAAAAAAATGATTCATTGCGAATCCTGTGTTAAAATATAAGTCGCTAAACAAATTCTACAGGAGGATCACAATGAATCAACTTAATTTTAACACAGAAAAGAGAAACTTTAAACACCTAAGTGAGTATGAAAGAGGAGAAATTTATGCCATGATCAAATTAGGTTGCTCAATATCTTCTATTGCCAGGCACCTAAAAAGGTCAAGAACCACTATTTACAATGAACTTAAACGCGGTAGCGTAGAACAAATAAAAAATGGCCGCAAGGTCATAGTCTATTATCCTGATGCAGGACAAGCCCAGTATGAAAGAAACAGGGAAAACTCAAAAAAGAAGTTCAAAGCATTGGAATGTATTGACTTTATCAGATTTGTTGAAGCATCATTTAAGGAAAAGTTTTGGTCCTTGGATGAGTGTTATGGTAGAGCAAGGTTGGAAAAATCTATTTGAAAAACACAGTCTGCACAAAGACACTATACAACTATGTTGAACGTGGATTTTTTTGAAGATAAAAAAACGTGGATCTACCTCAAAAACTAAAAAGAATTCCAAAGTCTACAAAAAGTCAGAACAAATAAGAAAAAAACTTGGAAAAATCAATATCTGAAAGGCCAGAAAATGTAGATTTTTAGAGTAGAATTTGGACATTGGGAGATAGATACCGTAATTGGCAAAAAAACCTCAGACCAAGATGTTTTTGCTGACGATAATAGAACGAAAAATCTAGATATTATAAAGCTATAAAAAAATCGATTCCAAGTCTTCAAAACCAGTAAATGATGCACTTTTTAGACCTTATAATGGAAAGTAAAACAAAAAGTTTCAAAAGTATTCAAGACAATAACAAGTGACAATGGTTCAGAGTTTTTCAGGACTAAGTGATATTGAATCACTCGTATCCATATACTTCTGTCATCCCTACTCTTCATTTGAAAGAGGTAGCAACGAAAGGCATAATGGTATATTGAGACAATTCATTCCTAAGGGAAGGAGTATAAATGACTTTAGTGAAGACGAAATCATGTATTATGTTGACCTAATAAATGCTAAGCCTAGAAAAATTCTTGGATACAAAACTCCTGAAGAAATCTTCGATGAAGAGATGGATAAGATATACTCTACGAGTGTTGTGGCTTAGTATAAAAAGCCTTCCTGTAAATACTAGTTTACTCGCCCTAAAATACTAGTCAAGACTAAAATGAATAGGCTAAGCCTAGTCTTGACATATATTTCAGGTCAAGTTCTGATATTTTGGCAGGAAGGACAAAAAGTGTACAAATTGATATTGCAATTTTGGAACAGTAAATATTTATATTATGCTATATTATCTGTTCATGAAAAATGGCTAAGCAAGATATTCAAAAATATCAATGTTCCGATTTCAAATTTAAAAGAAATGGAAATTGATATTGTCACAGATGTTAACAAACAAAATGAGATAGTAAACAAGCTTTAATTTGTTGGATGCCTGGGCAGAAAGCGAAAAACAAATGATAAGTGCCTGGAAAAGTGTCAAAAAAACAGCTTTAGAAAAAATGTTTATATAACACAAAAGGATATCATAGATAGGGGCAATATGAGTTACTTATAATATAAGGAGAATAACATGAGAAATGATAGTTATATTTATATAGGATGGGGATTAGCTTGGATGTTAATATTCTTATCGGTTTTATTTGATTAGAGAGGTGTAGAAATGAATGAGGAGCCACCAGAATCATTGACAGAGTTTGCTGCAGTAGATGATGGTGACATTCCATTATAGGAGGGGTATTATGTGGGTTAAGATATTTCCGAATGAGTGCGAATTTTGTGGGAGCAAGAAAATAAAAAGCAAGAGTCCCATAGGAACTTTATATGTATGCCCAAGGTGCGGTATGGTTCATGGACAATTGAATAATAAAGGAGTGCAGAAACATTCATGTAGAGGCAAGGTGAGGTGATACAATGAAAAAGGTAAGAGTTAAAAAGGAATTTTTTGAAAGTACCGAGGTTATATTAAGAAATCATAGGGGTATAATCAGGCATATTAGGATTCTAGAAGATACTATGGATGAAATAAAAGAGTATAAATCAAGAGGTATTAAATCCATATCTACAGATGGAGTAAAGATATCATCATTTCCAGGGGATTCTATTGGCAAACAGGTAGTTAAGGTGTCAGAAATGTTGGAGAGAGTACAGAGGGAAATTGATGATGAGAAAAAATATATAAGTCTTATTGAAAAAGGGATGTCTAGCTTAACTGATCAAGAGAAAGAGATTATTGAAATGAGGTATTTTGACAATATCCCAGATTCTAAAATAGCTTTATATACCAATTACGAGAGGTCTAATATATTTAGAAAGAGAGTGGCAGCAGTTAGAAAATTAGCTGTAGTAATATATGGCATAAAGTGTCTAGAATCATAAATTATAGTGCAAAAAATGACCTGAAATAATACAAAAGGTTGCAACAAATGTGCAACAAAAAGCCACTAAATCTGTGTTATCATGTAATTAAGTAAAAGAGTCAGTATTTGTATTATTATCATAAAACCAAGAGAAGAGAGAGGAAATACCCTCTTTCTTTTTTGTTGTCAAAAAATATAAGAAAAGGGGGGATGATATGTGAATTATGTCGAGCCTATAAGAGATAATAATAAACTAGAAGATATATTGAAGTATCTGAAGAAAACAAACAAAAAAGAAACTATATTCTATTTTGTCTGGGCCTATATACTGGACTAAGAATATCTGATATCTTGAAACTCCAAGTAAAGCATGTAAAAGACAAAGATAGTATAAGGATTAAGGAGAAGAAGACCAACAAAAGTAAGGTTATCAAGATTAACAAATTCTTAAAAAAGGAGCTTGATATATATATTGATGGTAAGGAAGAGTACGAATATTTAATTGCAAACTCTAAGACAGGAATTGATCCAATATCAAGACAACATGCTTATAAGATTATCAGAGATACATGCAATGGCTTTGGTATAGAAAATGTTGGTACACATTCTCTTAGAAAAACATTCGGTTACAATTACTATAACAAGACAAAGAATATTGCAGTACTTCAGAATATATTTAATCATAGTGAGCCATCAATTACTCTTAGATACATAGGGATTAACCAAGATACAATATCTGATGCTTATGAGTCTATGAGTTATTTTTTTAATTTGATTAAATTATTACATATTGAGGGGGTGTAATATCTGATGATTAATTTAACATTTATGATGTATGCCAAATATCTATGATATCAATATATTTCCCCATTTATAAATATAGCATATGAAATATTACAGAATATTAGATATGTCACATTTTAGTTTAAGAATGCTAACTTGGTCGGAGTTGGTATTTTTTTTAAAAAATCTTCTTGACTTGTAACGAGATACACTATATAATTAATGTAACGAGATACAGAAGGGAGGTTTTGATTTTTGTCTAAAAGTAGAGCTGAATATATGAAAAAAAGGAGGGAAGGGAAAAAAGCATTTAGCGTATTGCTGGATATAGAAAAATTTGAAGCCATAGATAGTTACCTAGTTGGTAAAAATAAGAGTAAAAAAGAGTGGCTTGAAGAAAAGATAGACCATGAATTAAGAAATGAGAAATAAAAAATAGGGAGAGTTTTCACCGACTAAAGCTTAAACAATCCCTATCACGTATATCCTACAGCTCAATTATACGTGATTTCTTAAAATAAGTCAATAAAAGGAGAAATTACAATGAATAATGAATTGATGAAATTTAAAAATGAAGAATTTGGAGAAATTAGAAGCATATTAATTAACGATGAACCTTGGTTTATGTTGGTAGATATTTGTAGAGTTTTGGATATAAACAATTCAAGGCAGGCAAAAACAAGATTGAATGAAGATGGGGTCATTACTAATGACGTCATAGATAACATAGGAAGAAATCAAAAGGCAGATTTTATAAATGAATCTAATTTGTATAAATTGATATTCCAAAGTAGAAAACCACAGGCTGAAAGGTTTACCGATTGGGTAACATCAGAGGTTTTACCATCAATTAGAAAACAAGGTTTTTATGCTAATACGGAACTTAGCAAAGAACTAAAAGCTATAATATATTTAGATAAGCAGCAACAGAAAATGGTGAAGGGAATGACAGATATTAATAATAGCATGTCAGAGTTTAAAGAAAATATGCCTTTATTTGCCGTGGAGTGTGATTGCTTAAATAAAGAGGTTAAGAAGAGAGCGACTGAATGCTTAGGTGGTTACAAGAGTGAGGCATATAACAACAAGAGTTTAAGAAGTAGAGTATTTGCTGATATTTATTCACAGATAAGGAGACAGTTTGAAGTCAGTTCCTATAAAGGGATAAGACGAGTACAATATGGTAAAGCTGTAGAACTTGTTAGAAATCATAAATTACCTATGCTACTTAGTGAAGATATTCAAGATGCTCTTGATAGATAATAATGACAAAATTACAAGGAATGTATAGCATATTAACTTTGTGTGAGGAGTTAAAAATTCCTAAAAAAATTCCATAAATGAAATATTATTTGATCTAGAAAAAAATTTAGTTTGATAAAAAGATATAGCAAAGGAAGCACTAATTGAATATAAGAAAATAATAGCATAGTTTGAATGCCACAGATGTTTTTTGTCTGTGGCATTAATTAATTAAAAACTGAATAGGTGAAAGGGGGATTCATTGTGACGCCTAAGAGGTATTTAGAGCAAATTCAGGTACTGGAAGCAAAGATAGATTTAAAGCGAGATCAGATAATTGAAGAGCGAACAAGGGCACAGTCTTGCACGGCTGCAATGTCAGAAAGAGTTCAGACTTCACCATGCAGTGATAGTCTTGCCAATATAATTACTAGGATATATGATTTTGAAAAGGATATGGCTAATATGATAAACGAATTAATTGATTTAAAACAAGATTCCATATCCAAGATAGATAAGATGAATAATCCGGACTATGTCAGGATATTAATGTTAAGATATTTCAAAGGGTATTCACTTATGCAGATAGCCAATGAAATGAATTATAGCTACAGTCACATTAAGCGTAAACATGGGTGGGCCTTGGAAGAATTTAAACGATATATGAATGATGGGCCACAATGAGCCATTGATATATGTTAATATGTTAGTGTGGAAATAGAAAAGGCTAATAAAAATCTCTAACACATTACACAATATTCAATCAATCTATTTCCCACAATTAGTTTATGGAAGTTTCATATACCTTCTTTTAACATATAAATTTTTAATAATTCCAAGAAAGATAGCCAACTACCTAGGCTATCTTTTTTGTCATATCGTTTTTAGATTAATCAAGTGAAAGGAGGGATTAATTGTGCGTAATGAATTAAGTTCAAAGCATAAACTGACAGATGATGTTATTGCCATGGTAGTCAACCAAAAGTTGACAACCAAAGAAGTGCATGAGGTATGCTTTGCTGTAATGTACCACACGCTTCTAAACAAGGACAATATTAAAATCATGAAGGAACAGATGGGCATAGACATATTCAGCTTAAAGGGTCTCGACCTGATAGACTTTGTGCATGCTATGAATAAATCATTTATGATTATAAGCGAGGACGCAAGCAATGAACTTAATGACACCAAGCCTACTAAGTAAGATTGAACAGTGGATAGCAGAAGGCAAGTACTATAGATGCTATCAATTAAAGGAATGGCGAGGGGCTAATGGTATAAGGGCAGCTGCAAAGGCAAGGGATAAATACTGTGTAGACTGTGCTAAGATAGGTAAACTGTCACCGATAGAAGAAGTACATCACGAGATAGAATTAAAGACTGACCCTAGTAAGTTCTTATGTTTAAACAATGTGGCTTGCCTATGCCAGGCTTGTCACAATAAAAGACATGAGAGGTTTGAGGGTAACAAGAAGAAAAGTTTTACAACGGAAGAACGTTGGTAATCAAATGTTAAGGCTTGATGGGTCCCCCGGGTCGAATCATTTCATTTCTTTGGGAGAGGGTTAGCAACGCGGAGTGGGGCTCGGAGAATATACTTACTAAAATTTATCATGCACGCACGCACGAGGAAAGGGGGTTATAGCATGGAAGAAGTTTTCAAACTAAACAAGAGTCAGAAAATCAAGTCTAATAAAATTCATAAGGCAATAATTGACCAAATGAAGGAAAATGGGACTCACAAAGAGCCATACATTGATATTGCCGAACGATATATGGCAATGTGGGAAGTTACCATGATGCTTGAAGAAGATATTCGAGATCGTGGAGTTCAGATTATGACAGAAAAAGGACTAAAGAAAAATGATTCAGTAGCTATGTTAACTAATCTTAATAAGCAGATGTTAATATGCCTTGAAAAGCTAGGCCTGTCTACCTCAACGGTTAAGCATGAGCTTGGCGGTGATATCTAGTGAAATATAACACTGGATGTAAGTATTTTGATAAGTGGTTTGAACTGTGCGACAAACAACCAACTAGCATATGGAATTTGCATTTAAGGGCCTTAATTCTCAAGAAAATAGAGAAGCAGCATATATATGTTGATGTCAAGAAGGTCGACAAATTAATAAAAACTATTGAAAAATATAGACCTTATAAGTTGGCGCCAGTGCAGAAGTTCTTACACTGTATTCCCTACACTTACCTGGCACCAGGCATAAAAGCATGGAACGAAATCCTTATTGAAAGCGGTAGAGGATTTGGTAAAAATGCCTATGTAAGTGATTACATCTTAGGGGCAACTAGCAATGTAAATGGGATAAAAGGCTACAATGTTGATATAGTTGCCACGTCAGAAGACCAGGCTAAAACATCATTTACAGATGTGTATAATGCCATAGGGGATAACACAGATTTACAAAGAGCATATAAAAGGACCCTGGTGGAAATTGAATTCGTTAGGACCAATTCAAAGGTAAAATATTATACCTCTAATGCCAAGACTAAAGACGGACTTAGGCCTGGAGCAGTGGTATTTGATGAAATACATGCTTATGAAGACTATGACAACATCAAGGTGTTTAGATCCGCACTGGGTAAAGTTCCTGAACCACTAACTATATATATAACTACTAATGGATATGTTAGAGGTGGGGTATTAGATGACCTGGTAACAGAAGGTAAGGAATGCCTACTTGAACAAGATTTAGAATCCAAACTATTCCCTTTTATTGCAGTCATTGACAGATACGAAGAATGGGACGACCCTAGCCTTTGGGTTAAGGCAAATCCAATGATTCCCTACTTGCCTATTCTAGAGCAAGAATATAAGGATGCATTCAGGAATGCTAAGAAAAGACCACATATGAAGGTTGAGTTTATAACCAAGCGTTTAAATTTCACTATGGAAGATACAGACACCGCAGTTGCTTCATGGGAAGATATTCTAGCAACTAATCAAGAGGTAAACTGGAAGGACTTCATGGGGTGTTCATGTGTTGGTGGTGTCGACTATGCAAGTTCGAGGGACTTCATAGGTGTTGGGCTATTATTCAAGAAGATAGTCAATGACAATACTAAGTACTATTTTAAGCACCATACATTCATTGTCGAAGAGAGTCTAAAGCTAGTAAAATTCAAGGTGGATTTAGATAGGGCCATTAGTGAGGGACTGGTTACTATTGTTCCAGGAAAAACAATGGACCCTAGATATTTGACAAGTTGGTTCTTGAATGAAGTAAAAGAGAATAGGTATATCATTGAAGCGATAGCAACAGATGATTATAGATATGAACTAATTAAGGACGATTTCAATGAGGTAGGTCTGCCACTTACCACAGTTAGAAGTGGTCCTATTTCTCATGGGAAAATTGCACCAATAATTGAAAAGCTATTTGCTGATAACAACCTTGTATTTGGTGATGATATGATGATGAGATGGTATACGAACAACGTTAAGGTAGTCACTGATGGTAAGGGAAATAAGACTTATCAAAAGCAGGATCCTGAAAGACGAAAGACAGATGGATTTATGGCATTTATTCACGCTATGCTAAAACGTGACTCTATAAGGATAGCCACGATGTCTAATATAAACAAGGGATTTAAAACATACACATATTAACAAGAAAGGGGGTGGAGAGATGGGAGTATTTAACAAAATGATGGAAGTACTAACTGGGAGTAACAAGCAGAGACTTGACATGCTACCAGTGGGGGATTTTATGCTTGATGGGATAACCATTCCATTGGCATCAGAACAAGTGTATCTTGAATATGCAATAAGTATGTGCATTAACAAGATAGCCAATGCACTAAGCCAATGCACAATCGAAACATACGAAAAGGGAAAAATCAAAAAAGGCGAAGTATGGTATCAATTCAACGTTGAGCCTAACATAAATCAAAATATAACTGATTTTTGGAATAAGCTAGTGCTTGAAATGGTGGTTAATCCTAATGGGGCATTAATAGTTCAGTCCTATGAAGGCTACTGGCTAATAGCAGATAGTTACACCATTATGGAAAGAGCGGTTAAGGACAATGTCTATAAGGATGTGAGAATTGGGGACTTTATATTCAATAGGGAATTCAAGGAAAGTGATGTCTTGCACTTAAAGTTGTCAAACAAAAATGTAAAGCAACTTGTCGCAAGTGTTTATACAATGTTTGGAAAAGTCCTAACAAGTGCAGTTAAGAATTACAATAGGAAGAACTCAAGGAAGGTATTGGTTAAGATTGATACCATGTTTGAAACATTTAAGAATACTGTGGATCCTGAAACAGGTCAGACTGAATATGATTTAAGGCTAGATGATTTATTCAAATAGGTTAGTAGGATATTTTTCCGAATCAGACTCAGCGACACCAATTGAAAAGGGCCTAGAAATTGAAGATAAGACATCAGAGTTTAATGGGTCTGGGTCTAAATATAGGGAAACAGATGATATCCGAGGTGCATTTGACGATATTGTAAATATGGTGGCTGATATATTCAATATCCCTAGAGGACTTTTAAAGGGTGACACTGCAGATGTGGAAGCTATGACAGATAACTTTATTTCATTCTGCATAAATCCTATTGCAGGGCAGTTGGAAGATGAAATCAACAGAAAACTATATGGGAAGAAATCATACTTAGAAGGGACTAAGATGATAATCAAGACATCTTCAATTAAATCTTATGACCTAACCAAGATAGCTGCAAGTGTAGAGGCCCTATATAGAATAAGGACCTTAAACACTAATGAAGTAAGAAGGCTATTGAAATATGAAGAGATAGGAGAAGATTGGGCCAATGAATATATGGAGACAAAGAACTATCAACCAGTTAATCGGAAAGGGGGTGAGATAGATGGAGAATAAGGTAATTAAAGCAAGATGTGAGTTGGTCGACAATAACGGACTAAAGGAGTTAGTATTGTATGGGCCGGTGGTAAATGGTAAGGCATGGTATCTTGACTCAGATGAGTATATTTGCCCTCAAAATGTAATAGCAGCATTAAAGGAAGCTGATGGTGAAGATATCCTTGTTAGGATAAACACCAATGGCGGTGATGTGTTTGCAGGAATAAGCATTTACAATATTCTAAAAGACTACAAAGGCAAGGTCACAGTCAAAGTAGATGGAATGGCTGCGAGTGCAGGTTCTGTGATAGCCATGGCAGGTGATAAGGTATTGATGGGTGCTGGGGCAATGCTAATGATCCATAATGCATGGACTTTTGCAGCAGGGAATGCAGACGAGTTAAGGAAGGTTGCAGATGACCTAGATAAGATATCAGATAGTATATCTAATATTTACATGACAAGATTTTCAGGGACAATCGAAGAACTAAAAGCACTACTTAACGCTGAAAGCTATTTGACTGCAGAAGAGTCAATAGCCCTTGGCTTGGCTGATGAAGAAATCGAGGAAGAACCGGCAGAACCGACAGAACCAAAGGAACCGGAAGAAGACCCTGAAGAAATCAAAAACTCAATAATTGGCAAGTATATTGCCATGCGAAAAGAATCCGACAAAACACAGAATAAGGGTTCTTTTTATATGAATAAATTTAGATAAGAAAGAGAGGACATTATAATATGGCTTTACTAAACAAAGATAATGAAACGAATATACAGGCGCTAGCACTAGATCTAGCTAGGGCAGAAAATGAAGAGGCGTTTGCAAAGGCGCAGGTTGCCCTTGCTGCACAGATTGAACAGGATATAATAGCGCAGGCAAAGCAGGCTGCAACAGATGATTTATCAGATTCAAGAGTCCTTGAATCAAGAGGACTAAGAGCCTTGACAAGTCACGAAAAGAAATACTATGCACAGGTCCTATCTACTGGTGGATTTAAGGGGATAGAAGAATTAATGCCTATCACAATAATAGATAGAATATTCAAGGATATTGAGGCAGAACATCCACTTCTACAGAAGATTCAGTTTGTAAACACTACTGGAATAACTAAGTGGCTTGCTAGAAAGTCAGATGCAGAAGGGGCAGTTTGGGGTAAGCTTGGAACTGAAATCAAGAAGAAGCTAGACAACTCATTTACTGTAGTAAATACTACTCTTAATAAGCTAACTGCATTTATACCAGTATCTAAGGATATATTAGTTCTTGGTGATTTGTGGATAGATAAATTTGTTAGAGTACTACTAGCTGAATCAATAGCTATAGGCCTAGAAAAGGCAATAATTGAAGGTAATGGAGTAGATTGCCCAGTTGGTATGCTAAAAGATATCACGCAGGCGAAGTCAGCTACTACTGGTTACCCTGATAAGGCAGCAGTCGCACTTAACGACCTAAAGCCAGCTACACTTGGCAAGAATGTAATGAAGCCACTTGTAGATAAGAAGGTTAAGACTGTTAACAATGTATTGTTGATTTGCAATCCTGGTGACTATTGGGAAAAAATATTCCCACAGACTACAGTGTTAAGTGCTGCAGGTCAGTATGTGTTCAATGTGCTACCAATAAATGCAGAAGTATGCCAGTCAGCATTTGTTCCTGAAGGCAAGCTTATAGCGTGTATTCCTGATGATTACTTCCTTGGCATAGGATTTAATGGTCCTGTAGTATATTCAGATGAATATCAGTTCTTAGAAGATGAAAGAGTATACGCACAGAAGCTATTAGGACATGGGCAACCAATTGAACCTAAGTCATTCTTGGTATTCAACATTGCTGCAATGGCTGTTCCAAGCGTATAAGATTTTATAAGTATGATGGCCGGTGTTAATCACTGGCCTTTATAAGTAAAGGGGGACAGATTATGGCATCAAAAAAAGTTAAGGCAAGGGTCTTATTTGATTTTGAAGACTTACAAGATAATGTATTAAGACTTAGTGGAGATGTATTTTCAGTCACTAAGACCAGGTTTAACGAAATAAACAAAAAGACCCAGGAAATGTTTAACACAGACTATGTGGAAGAAGTGCTTGAAGAAAAGTAGGTGATAGCATGACGCTACTAGAAGAAGTGAAAGCAAGGCTTGATGTTACTTGGGAATATGACGATCCTAAAATTAATACAATGATTTGGAAGGTCAAGACTTTATTAAATCAAGGGTTGGCAAGACTAATTTTGACACTGAGATATCAGCAAGAAAGCTATTAAAAGAATATTGTTTTTATGCCTGGAATGGAGCTAGTTATTCATTCGAGGATGACTTTAAGAGTGATATTTTAAATCTGCAGATTAAGCACAGTTTGGGGGACTAACAAATGAAACCTAACAAGAGAACATCTGAAGAATTAAATAGCGGACTACTTGAATATGGAGTTAAGAAAACAGTCAGAGATGAGAAGAAAGCAGTCATAGGTAATAGATTTGTAAGGTTGGGTTTTTTGAAATACAAAACCAAGTATTTCAAGCATGAAGATTTTACAAATTACTTTGGGATTGAGTCAAGGGTAGACCTTAAAATCAAAGTCTACAAGGTAAAGGACTTAGAAATGACCCAGCTGATAAGAATTGACAATGCCTACTTCGATATCGTTAAAATGGACGACGATCTAACAGGTCGATTTACATATTTATATTTACAGAAAAGAGGTGGTCTGGATGATTAAAAATCTACAGGGGCTACTTGACCAACTAGAGGCAATAGCGCCAGTATTTGCCACCGACATCAGAAAAGACGAGGTCAAGGAGAATAAATCGTTCTTTATTTATGATGATGATGGCGACATCAAAAAGCCTGACACGTCAACAAATCAATATCAGCAAGAATTTTATTTATATTTTGTAACCAGGGAAAAAATGGACCTGGATAAATTTAAAATAATAGAAATGTGTGACGATCACAGACTATTATTTAATTCTTGCGAAACACAGGTTGGGAAGATAGAAGGCTTAGATGTAGAGGCTAGCATGACTACTTTTACATTTATTCACATTCACAGGATGTGTAGAGGGTAGCCTATGAGCAGGATATCCTTCATATTAAAGCCTGAACAAAGTGAGAAGATAGCCGAAGGGCTAAAAAAGACAAGTTCAACTCTTGAAAGCAAGCTAAATGAATATTTGCACACAAAAGGCGGCCAACATGCCATTCAGGGAATAATAGGATTTATGCCTAAGTCTGATAGGAAAAAGGCGCATGCTAAAGAAAGAAGTTCGCTAAAGAGTAGGAATTTTAATTTAGGATTTGAAATATCACCTAAAGGCCCTTACAAATATCTAGTATTCCCTGACCAAGGAATAGGGAAAAATAACCCAGTCGCCCAGGAGTTCTTCCAAAAAGGATTGGGGAGCAAAGAGGATAAGATATTCAATGATGTAATTAAAATCATTGATGAAAATATTAGTATTTAGAATAGGAGAAGATAAGATGGGAGCAACGCAGAGAGATAGCCAGTTTTCATATTTTAAAGTTACAAATGCCCACATATTATTTGAGGGTGAAGCTGCATCAAAGAAGTTAGGCTGCACTGGTGAGTTAGAAGTCGAATCCGAAATCAAAACAATTGTTAAGAAGTGCGAGGGAGTCGACAAGGAAAAGAGAGCCAAGGTAGTTGGTCAGAAACTAAAGTTTGTAGGTCATATTGAAAGAGATGTCCTAAATAAAATATTTGGTATAGATACAACAGGATTTAAGCCGGGAGTATATACATATGGTGATAGTTCGCTTGGTAAAGTAGGATGCTTGACATTTTCAGCATACGACCTAATGGAAACAGATGAAGAACTTCTTGCTTGGCCAAAGGCTGCAGTTACATCAGGACTAACACTGTCTATCAAAAATGGTGAGGAAGAAGTAGCAGAGATAGAACTTGAATTTTCAATAACTGCTGATGAAATGGGCAAGTTTATGTACAGAGGCTTTAGTTCAGAACTTGGGCAGTTGGCTGATACATGGCATTCAAAGTTTGATGCAAGCAAGCTAAAGGCATAAATGAATTAAAATATTTAAAAAGGGGGTCAATATGGCACTTACATCAATAAAATTAATAGATGGTGGCGAATTTAAAATAAATACACACCTAACACTTGGAGCATTAAGGAACGCACAGATAAAGGGTCTACTTAACAAGGACTTTATATCAGGGATAATCAAGACAAGCATGGGAAATGAAATAGAATTTGATTCATTGCCAATGGATGATATCCTTCTTATGGATCTTGCTTATATTTGCTACACGATGGAAATAAAAACCCACTAAGCATTGATGAATTCCTAGAAGTGGCAGACCTTAATTTCCAGGACTTAACTGAGATATACACAGAAGTGTTAACAAATTTAATAACAAGACCAGGGAAGATGCCTGGTGATTTTAAAAAGGCCACACCAAAGCAGGCTTCAAATGGCAAGAAAAAAAAACACCGACGCTAGACCCTAGCAATGTTGAGGAGTTCTTCTCATTGTTTGCCTTTTATTTTGGCTTAGGTCAGGATATATGGGAAATCCCTATATCCATGTTAATGTCTATAGCGGTGAATAAAATTGCCATAGACAATTACTTAAACAGTAGCATAGATTAGCCCCATATTTTTGGGGCTTTTTTTATTGAAAAAATTTTAAAGAAAGGGGGAATAACATGGCTAAAAAAACAAGCAGAGAGGTCAATATAGAATATAAGTTGATTAATAGTCAGTTCAACGCTTCTATTAAGGGTATTCAAAGTGAAATCACAAGCCTTACAAAGTCATTTAAGCTACAGTCAGAGCAGATGAAATTGACAGGGTCAGAGTCTGAAAAGCTAGGAGTCACTCTAGATCACCTAAAGCAGAAGCAGGCCTTACAGAAGGAAAAGACTGAGGAAATCAAGAAGGCCCTAGAAAATGCCAAGAAGACCATGGGCGAGAATTCCACAGAGGCTAAGAAGTGGGCCAGTCAGTTGATGGACTCACAAAAGGCAGAGGCAACCCTTGGTAATCAGATAAGCATAACTAATCAGAAGCTAGCTGAAGCACAGAAGGCTGAAAGTGCAGCTGCTAAGGCGAGCCAGGAAAGAAAAGAAAAGCTAAGGGAACTTGCTTCTGAACAGGACAAGGTCACATCTAAGATGGATGCATTAACTGCAAAATATAATGCACAGGTCACGGCACTGGGTAACAATGCAAGTGAATCTGATAAGCTTAAAGTAAGGCAGACCTATTTAAAAGAGGCTATGGCCACTACAAAGCAAGAGGTCAAGGGACTTGAAGAAAGTCTAAAAGTAGCCAAGCAAGAATTTGGGGCAAACTCCGTTGAAGTAAATAAGCTTGAAAAAGAACTAGCAGAAGCTACTGCCAAGGCCAAGGAGTTTGAGAATGAATACTCAAATGTCGGAAGCACAGCCAAGAGGGTGTCGGACAAGCTATCAAACACAGGCAAGACTATTTCAAATATAGGTGATTCATATTCTAAAAGGGTATCATTGCCACTATTGGCAGGAATAGGGGCCACTGTTAAAGTTGCTAGTGACCTAGAAACTGCATTTACAGGAGTAAGGAAGACAGTAGATGAAGTTAGGGACAAGAATGGAAATCTGGTCATTTCTTACAAAGACCTTGAAAACGGAATAATTGAAATGTCTAAGACCATGCCGACATCTGCAGTTGAAATAGCGGGAGTGGTAGAGGCGGCAGGTCAGTTAGGTGTTAAGGCTAATGATGTCTTATCATTTTCAAAGACAATGGTGCAAATGGGTGAAGCTACAAACCTAAGTGCAACAGACGCAGCTACATCAATAGCAAGATTTACAAATATTATGGGTGGGTCACTTGGTCAGGTAGATAGACTTGGGTCATCTATAGTATACCTAGGTAATAACTATGCAACTACTGAATCTGAGATTACTGCAATGGCTATGAGGCTAGCAGGTACAGGACATCAGATAGGATTGACTCAACAGAATGTACTTGCCTTAGCTACTGCAATGAGTTCATTGGGAATTGAAGCTGATGCAGGTGGGTCCTCAATGTCTAAGGTTATGACCAAAATGCAAAATGCAGTAATGGGACCACAAGAAGCCTTTAAAGCATTTCAAAATGAATTAAGTAGAGTTGGTGTAACATATCAAGATGTAAGAGCAGCTATTGAAAAGGGCGGCGAAACGCTAGAGGAGATGGCCAATAAAACAGGCTACACCCAAAGTGCATTGAAAGACATGGTCAAAGAATTTGATGAAGGACAATCTAAAATTGATTTATTCGCAAAAGTAGCAGGAATGTCATCCGAGCAGTTCGCTAAGACATTTAAGGAAAAGCCAATCGAAGCAATCAATGCATTTGTAAAAGGCTTGGGAGAAATGAGCAAGCGAGGGGAAAATGTAAATACTGTACTAGGCGACCTAGGTATTACTGAGCTTAGAGAAACAGACACCTTAAAGAGGCTATCAAGTGGACAAGATATCCTATCAAATGCTATCAATGATGCAAATAAGGCTTGGGACGAAAATAATGCCTTGACGAATGAAGCACAGAAAAGAAATGATACCTTCGCGGGTAAGATGGGCATGCTGAAGAATGAAATAATAGCATTTATGAATGATGCGGGAAAGCCAATAGCTGATGCACTAAAGACCATGTTTGAACACTTAAAGCCAGTTTTAGAAGCAATAGGAAGACTAGCTAAGAAGTTTAACGAGGCTAGCCCTGAAACACAGAAGATGGTAATGGCAATAGGTTTAGTAGTAATAGCAATTGGTCCAGTCTTATCCATTGTTGGCCGACTACTATCAGTATTTGGGACCCTGTCAGGAGCCTGGGCAACTGCATTTGCAGGAGCAGAAGCAGCGACACCTGCAGTTAAGGGTCTATCTATGGTCTTAAAGGTATAAGCAAGATTGCAGGTCCTATTCTTACAGTATTTAAAAGTTTGTTCTCAGGTCTTGCAGGAGTATTCGCAAGATTACTTCCAATGGTAGCTGGAGCATTCCAGGCAATAGGTGCTTTTATAATTGCCAATCCAATAGCCCTTGCAGTTGCTGCTGCAGTTGCCGCCCTAATATTCATTTGGGTAAAGTGGGGAGACGATATTAAAGCCTTCTTTAAGAAACACTGGGAAGAAACTAAGCAGATATTTCTTGAAGGTTGGAATGCTGTCACTGAAGGTATAACAAACGCTTGGAATAGCTTTATTGAAGGTGCTAAGACGCTTTGGGAAAACTTTAAGTTAGTATTCAAGTTCCTATGGGACCATATCAAGGAAATATTCATGATAAGTTGGGAAGCTATCACATCACCAATAACACTTGCCATGAAATTATTTATAGGTGTAATTAAGACCATATGGGAGCCTATGACTCAATTCTTTTCACAGACTTGGGGCAAAATAAAAGACAGTGCGACAAATACTTGGAATTCTACTACAAACTACCTACAAACTACATGGACCAATTTGAAGACTAAGGCTTCTGAAACATTTACAAATATGAAGACCTTCTTGGGTGTTACATGGGACTTTATCAAAAATACAACAAGTAGCACTTGGAGTGATATCAAGACCAACTTAGGACAGCACTGGGATAATATCAGAAGTAATGCATCTAGTAAGTTTGAATCTATCAGGCAGACCATTTCAACTGCATGGGGAAATATTAAGACTATTTCAGGTGCAGTTTGGGATACAATCAAACAGTCTATCAGTGGTAAGATGGATGGCATCAAGAACCACATAAGAGGAGCCATAGATTCAATAACAGGCTTCTTTAGAAATTGTAGGCTTGAGCTTCCACATATAAGGCTACCGCACTTTAATATTAGTGGTAGCTTCTCACTTAATCCACCAAGTATACCTCATATATCGGTTGATTGGTATAAAACAGGTGGTATAGCCACAGGGCCAAGTATAGTTGGTATAGGTGAAGCAGGAAAAGAAGCCGTTGTTCCACTTGAAGGCAGATATATGATGCCATTCGCACAGGCCATAGTTGATAGGATGAAGTTTGATAGTGGCAACAATGGAACAATAAATGTTATTTTAAATCAGGATATCAAAGAAACTGCAGACTTTAGGCAGGGCATGGATATAATTGACCATGAACTAAAGAGGCGAGGATATAAGTTGAACTATGGAAGGGGGGCAATCTAAAATGCAGAAGTTAATAGTTGAAGTAAATGAGAAAATGATAGACCTATCTAAGCTAGGATTTTGCATAAAGGAAAGGCCCTCAATCCCAACACCTGAAAGGCTGATAGAAACGATTGATATTCCAGGACGTGATGGGGATTTACACGTTGAAAAGGGATATAAGGATATTGATATCACAGTTGAACTTAACTTCATGGATGACCATCTAAGGGATAGAATAAGGGGGGTCAAGGAAATATTGCTTGACTGTGACAAGATTATATTTTCAGATGATCAGGAGTTCTGCTACATGGTAAATTTCACCAAGATAGGAGATATCGAGAATGAGGTAGACTTCTATGGATCCTTTGAAGTTACATTCAATTGTAAGCCTTTTAGCTATAAGCTATCCACTTTTAAATTTGTATCAGCAATTGATTCATTTAGGGTAGATGGGTATAAGTCAGCCCCACTATTTAAAATCACAAATTCACAGGGAGATTGTTATTTTATATTGGATAATGACAACAGTAAGAAAATAGGAGTAAACATAAGGGCATCTGTGGTTTATATCGACTGTGAAAATATGACTTGCAGAAGTGATGATGGCATTAATTTGCTTGAATATATGATAGGTGACTTCATTGAACTTGATAGGGGTATTCACAGAATCACTGCATATGGTGGAATGTCTAAGGTTGAAGTCATGACGAGAGAGGGGTGGAGATAGTGATTAGAGTTTACAGGTCAAATGAAATTAATTTCAAAAGAAATGGGGTTCAGGTCCTTGATAGGCTAATATCTAATCCAGTAGTATCCGAGGAAATCAACGGTATATATCAGCTTGAATTCTCAATCCCTATCAAGGATTCAGATTATATCGAAATGGAAAATATTGTTGTGGCACCCACTCCAACAAATGACGACCAGGCATTCAGGATATCGCATATAAGAAAAAGCAATGGAATGTACCACGTCACATGCTATCATATATTCTATGATCTTAATCATAATTTAATAGAGGATATAAATATCGTAAATTTAGGGGCGAGTGCAGCCCTTGAAAAAATAGACAAGGGATGTGTTAATACGCATCCTTTTAAAATCTATACAGATATTTCAAATAAGGTGGCCAGTAGTCGAATAGTTAGATATAACCCAGTCAGAGCAATGCTAGGAAGTGATGATAATTCATTCATTAATAGGTGGGGTGGAGAGATTGAAAGAAATAACTTCAATATCACTTTTAGAAAACGACTGGGGATTGATAGTTCAGTTCAAATTCGATACAAGAAGAATTTAATAGGCTATGAAGCCGATATTGACTACACACAGATTACTACCAAAATAATGCCTAAGGCAGCTGATGGGGTCCTGCTTCCTGAAAGATATATAACATCACCTAAAGTTAATCAATATCACAACACTAAAATCAAGGTAATTGAATATAGCGATATTAAGATTAGGGATGTAGGGTCAAGCGACACAGAAGGAATGACTAAGGAAGAAGCCTATACTGAAATGCGAAGAAGAGCCTGGGCAGAATTCAGCGAAAATCACATTGATGAGCCTAGGGCTAATTATAAGGTCAGCTTTGTTGACCTTGAAAAAACTAAGGAATATAAGCATATTAAGAAACTTGAGAACATCAACATAGGTGACACTTTGAAGGTGATACATCCTGAAGAAAAGGTCAGTATTACAGCTAGAATGATAAGCTATAAATATGACCCTGTTAGCATGAAATATATTGAAGTAGAGCTAGGGAATATTTCTGAAACTTTTACATCAATTACATCAGAACTAAGGCGAATTAATGACAAGATCGATACTGATGTAATGAGTGCGGTTGATGACTCCAAGAAGTTGGCAACTAAAATGTTAAAAGAAGGATTTGGGGGACATGTTAAAATCATGCCTGACAAGATCCTGATAATGGACACAGACAACGAGAACACTGCTAAAAAAATATGGATGTGGAATAAGAATGGCCTAGGGTTTCCAACACAGGAATCAATGGTCCATATGGACTTGCAATGACTAAAGACGGGTCAATAGTTGCAGACTATATCACATCAGGAAAGTTAAATGCTAATGTAATCAGGGCAGGGCAAATTGTTGGCAAGAACTTTAATTTAGACTTAGACAGTGGACTAGCCAAGTTCGGTGCAAATTCAATAACTAAGGACAGCCTAAGCCAAGATTTAAAAAACGAATTAAAAGGCAAAGATGGACGAGATGGAACAGATGCCACATTGTATGAATGGTTAAGGGACTGGAATGGCACCTACACACAAGTAGACGGCCGTAAAGTCATATCGCCTAATATATTTGCGGGTAATAGGGATGGCGGTGTTTTCTTTAATGAAAATGGATTGTACGTAAAAAAGGGAGGTACAACAACCGCCTGGATAAGCAGGGATGGTTCAGGGTTTTTTGGAAATTCAACAGACAATATTAGTTGGGATAGCAATGGTAATATTAGGCTTCCTAAGATAACCACAGATGCAATATATCCTGGAAATAGCGAACGTATTATTTTAGAACGTGGATTAGCACCTGGGGCCAATGATGCCAAATCTATTGATGCAACTGGAAATGCAATAAGATTAAAATATAGTGCATATGCATATTTGAGTGTAAGTAACACTGGTATAAGTGGATATCGAGCAGGCGAACGTAAATTCGCTACAGCGGGGCAATATGACGGCATATCTGTAGCAAGTGGGACTGTGATGAATCTTGATAGTTCAGATACTCTAATGTCAGTTAATTCAGAAGCATTTTGGGCTAGAGCAAGCGGTGCACAAGTAATCTTAGCCACAAGAGAAGGTGTATATTCTACCACTGCACAATTAAGCTCAGACGCTAAACTAAAAGAAAATCTGTGCAAAATTAATGATGATAAAATCATACGAAAGAATGACGATGTGAAATTTGATAATTTGACTAGTGAGGATGTTTTTGATTTTTTAAAAAACACCTCACTTTTTAATTACAATTTCAAAGGTCAAAATAAGCCTAAGTTTTCACTTGTCGCACAGCTTGTTAAAGATCCTATAAGAAGCGTAATAGTAGGCTACAACAAGATAAATAAGACATATGCAATAGATGTATACAATTATACATCTATTTTACATGCAGGCATGCAAGAAGAAATTAAGAAAAGAGAAATGTTAGAAGCTAAGGTAAACTCCTTAGAATCTGATATAGATATTTTAAGAAAAGAGATAGAAACTCTTAAAAGTATGTTGTCTACAAGTAAGTAGGCAGAAAGGGGCAATATTATGGCACTTAGAGACATAGGAAAAGCAAAGTATAAAATAACTATGAAAGATGGATATATTGAGGATTGCTATGCGACTCAATATGACACTGCCAGGGTGTTTGAATTCCAGGTATTTAATGACTCTCAAATAATGAGCCTATCAGGGATAACAATTAAAATGATGGTAGAGCAAGGCACTAAGGTGGTGTTTGCCACTGGGTCAGTAGTTAATGCAGACCAGGGAATATTCCAAGTAGTCTTAAATTCTGAAATGCTTGAAAACGACTCAATACACTATGCACAGATTGAGATGTCAAATGGTAGTGAGTCTATCCAGTCGCCGCCTTTTAAAATCAAGATAGGCAAATCAATTAAGACTGGGGCAAAGGCAGGAGTCAACATAGTAGTTGATTATGCCAAAGTAAAGCAATATATAGATGAGATTACTCACCTTAGGCTGCACACAGACGAATTAAAAGGCCCAAAAGGTGATAAGCCAGTAATTACTATAAATGATAAGGGCAATTGGGTCATTGACAATGTAGACACAGGCAAAAGGGCAATTGGTCAAGATGGTAAGATGTCATTTGAAGAGTTATCACAGGAGCAGAAAGCAAGCCTTAAAGGTGCTAAGGGCGACAAGGGAGATACTGGACTAACAGGCCCTAAGGGCGATAAGCCAGTAATCACAATTCAAAATGGTAATTGGTACGTTGACGGAGTAGACACAAGACAAAAGGCCAAGGGTGAAGATGGTCAAGTAACATTTGAAGCACTTACACCAACACAGAAGGCGAGCCTTAAAGGTGATAAGGGTGACACTGGGGCAAATGGTCAGCCAGGTGCTAAGGGTGATAAAGGTGAACAGGGTCTACCTGGTGAAGTAAGAGTCTTGACTCAAGCAGAGTACAATGCACTTACAATAGCACCTACAGATAGGACATTTTATTTGATTAGGAAAGAGGTGTAATTTATGGCTACTTTAAATTTGAATACTGAGAAAATAGATAAGCTATATATCGGCGGTCAGCTAGTAGTTGAGTCTGGAGGTGCAAGTTCAGGAAGTTGGAACGTTGGAGATGTGATTCCTGGGTCAAAAATCAATAAAATTTATTCATTTTCAAACGAATTTAAAAGAGCATGGCAGAAACAAAATAATAGTGTTCCCTCTGTTATCTCAGTTGATTCTGAAGGAAATATAATATTTGGTGAAAATAAAGAAAATCCCAATGTTGTAAAATTAAATAATTTGGGAGATGAAGTATGGAGATTCTCCGGCCACAGTAAAATGATAGAATCTGTTGTTGTAGATAAAGAGGATAATATATATAGCGCCTCTGATGATGGAACTTTAAGAAAAATAAGCAAGGATGGGCAAGAGGTTTGGAATTTTACCGGGCACACTAGGGAAATATCACGTGTTGTAATTGACACAGATGACAATATTTATACTGGTTCTTTTGATAAAACCTTAAGAAAAATAAGTAAAGATGGTCAAGAAATATGGAAGTTTACAGGACATACAGATATTGTAACTAAATTAGCCATTGATTCTGAAAATAACATCTATAGCTTTTCAAATGACAATTACATTAGAAAAAAATAAGTAAAGATGGTCAAGAAATATGGAAAAGAAACCCCGGGGGATATGTTTTAGGAATTAATGTAGATGGTGACGGAAACTTAATTATTACAAATGCCGATAATATGGTAGTAAAATTTATGCAAGATGGTAGAAGAGTATGGACAAATAGTACAAGGGATATGATGACCTCAATTTGTATTGACTCAAACAATGATATTTATGTAGGAGGATTTAACGGTAATATAATTAAATACAGCAAAGATGGTACAAAGTTATCAACTTTTTTAAATGGATCGCAAAATATCACATCAATGCATATAGACCACGAAGGAAATTTATACACTGGGGACTATGGGTATCAGGTTAAAAAAATATCTCCAAAGTCTAAAAAGCTACTGGGATATAAAATTCTAAGGAACAAGGAGGAAGCATAAAATGACAGCAACATATGTATTTGATTTTTTTAGGACTTGCACAAGCACACAGGAGTGCAGAGTGCTTTGTATTAGCGTTAATTGCTATTGCCATGGTAGTTGATTTTATCACTGGCACAATAGCAGCCTTTGTAAATCCGAACATTGATTTCAAATCGAAAGCAGGAATTAATGGTATTTTAAGGAAGATATCCAGTATGATAGTTTTGATAGTATTCCTTCCAATCAGCACGTTACTACCTAATGGCACAGACATGGCATTGATATATACACTATATCTAGGATATTTATTCTTTGAAGTTAAATCTATAATAGAGAATTTGGGCAAAAATGGCACAGATACAACTTTGTTTAAGGATATACTAAGCAAGATGTCAGGCAGTAATTTTGGAAAGTCAGAAGATAAATAAATTTTAATCTAGTGGGTGGTCTATGTGGCCACCCTATATATTTTAGAAAGTGAGGCAAGATATGAGAATATTCTTAAGTGTGGGACACTCAATTTTAAAAGGTGGTGTGTGCACTAGTGCAAGTGGATATACCCACGAATATAGGTATAATAAGGAGCTTGCACCTTATGTTAAAAGAGTGCTAGAATCACTAGGGCATAAGTGTGATGTGATAGTTTGCCCCGAGGGAGTATTTCCAAGTAAAAGAAGTGAATATAGCTATAAAATTCCTAAAGCAAATTCAGGAAAATATGACCTTGTTTGCGAACTGCATTTAAATGCTGCAGATGGAGCAGGACATGGTGTAGAAGTTTTTCACTACCCTGGAGATAAAAAGGGCTATAGTATAGCCAATCAGATATGCAAGAACATCAGTAGCTTAGGTTTTACCAATCGTGACCCAATAACTGGGCAGCTATATATGATTAATGACACTAAACCAACCGCCGTGCTTGTAGAGTCTTTCTTTTGTGATAATAAAAAGGATTCAGAGCTGGCTAAGAAGTTAGGATTTGAGAAGATGGCCCAGGCAATAGCTTATGGCCTTGCAGGTAAAGCCCCTGATAGCAGCATAGAAGAAGTTGAGCAAACTACTCAAAAGGTAGTCCCTAAGTCAGGATGGACTGAAGAAAATGGCAAGTGGTACTACTATGACAAGGGTAGGAAAAGAACTGGCTGGCTAAAGTCAGGATCTAAGTGGTTTTACTTAAAGCCTGATAAAAATGGTGAGATGGCTACAGGTTGGCTAAAGTACAATAACAATTGGTTCTATTTCAATGCCAAGGGCTATATGCTTACTGGCAAGCAGACCATAGATGGCAAGACATATGAATTTGATAGTAAGGGCTACTGGTTAAAGTAGGCAGTAAAATAGGGGGTCTAGATGCCCCCTATTTTTTTAGTTCTTCTTCTCTTTGAGATATTAGCTTTTTTAATTCGTCAAGGTCCTCTTGGTTAGAATGCTTATTAACAAAGAGCCTAGCTGTTCTTTTATAACTACCAATCTTTGCCTTTTCCTTGTTTTTTTGCTCCCAATTTCTAGATGCCTTGATTTGTGCGTCCGATGTCTTCCCCTCCATTATTTCCTCCTGTTTGCGAGATAATCACAGATAAAGGCTATCATGAAAAACATGCCCGATATAATTGATAGCACTTCATGCGACTTGAGATATACTATAAATGATAGTATGGATACAATTAATAATAGTAATTTTCTCATTTAACTTATATGTTGAGTATGGTATAATATTTGTAAGTAAGAGGGCTTTCGCCCTCGAACTTACGTGTGAGTTACTATTTAAATAATGATATCAAGCCTACGATTGCGCCAACAATTGTTGCTATGGTAGATATTATTTGGAGTAACTCACTTCTTTTTTCCTTTCTATTACCCTGCCTACTCAACTTTGCACCTCCTTTCTATATTTATATTATAACGCATACGTTATATATTGTCAAGAAGTTTTGTAAACTTTTTAAAAAAAAGATACTTTTTTTCTAGATATGTACTCGCCTAAATCCATGTGGTATAATTAAATAAAGAACATATGTTCTTTAGATGACGAAGGGAGACTACTATGGAAAATATTTTTAATTATAAATTGAGAAAGGGTGACTGCCTGGAGCTGATGAAAGAAATAGAAGGCGATACTATAGATATGATATTGGCCGACTTGCCTTATGGAACTACAGCCTGTAAGTGGGACAGCATCATAAATTTGGATGCCTTATGGAAAGAGTACAATCGAATTTTAAAGCCTGGTGGGGTAATCGTCTTATTTTCAGCACAGCCATTTACAACTAAAGCTTATAAACTCTAATATAAAAGATTATAAATACTCTTGGTATTGGGTCAAGAATAACGTCACAGGCTTTAGCTTTGCTAAATATCAACCTATGAGGAAAGTGGAGGACATCAATGTTTTTTATAAAAAACACCCACCATATAACCCTCAAGGGCTTAAAAAATTAGACACCCCTAAAAAGAAATTCAGGAAAAAATCCACAAGAGAGACTATATATGATGGTAAGGATATACTTTGTAAGGAATATTTACAAAAAAATATACTAATTATCCCAATAACATTTTGAATTTTAATAAGGAAAGCAAGTGCGTTCATCCAACTCAAAAGCCAGTGCAGCTACTTGAATATTTAATTAAAACTTACACAGATGAAGGCATGTTGGTATTAGATAATTGTATGGGGAGTGGGTCTACAGGTGTTGCATGTGGCAATTTAAATAGAAGATTTATAGGGATTGAATTAGAAGATAAGTACTTTGATATATCCAAAAAACGCATCACTCAAGCATACAAGAGAAGCCAAAGCTAGGTAGGAAAAACCACAAAAATTCATGCCTTAATTATTGAGATAATAACACACTAGAAACAAATTTTATACAAACATTGAAATTTCAATACTTTGAGTTCGGCAAAAGATAGCAAAGAGATAGGAACCGTACAATTTTACAGATATTTCAAACCTCGGTATACAATGTATGCCGAGGTTTTTATGTAGGGACGTATCCCTGTTGAGCTCGCAAGGCGTGCAAAACAATAATGGTTGTATAATATTGGCTCTATGTCAAATAACGTTGGTGATAATATAAATCACCAAAATCTATTAAATTATGTGGCAGCATCTGTAGCAAACGTGTAGCTATGGATGTTGCCATTTTGTCTTATAAGTTCAACATTACAACAATAAAATTTACGAGGTTAACTTTATTAAAAATTTTTCTAGACTGTAAGAAAACAACTAATCGATATTCGAATTATAGGTTAAAGGAGGTGGTCATCTTGACAGTAAATATAAAAGACAAAATCCTCAAGAAAAATATACAAAATGGAGAAGAAGAGGCGCTTGAAGATATAATTGGTCAATATGGTGGGATAATTAAGTCTATAATTATAAAGAAGTTAGGTAACTATCCAGAATATACAGAGGAGTGCATAAATGATATATTTATTGCTATTTGGGAGCACATAGATAAATATGACCCAGCAAGATCTAGCCTTAAAAACTGGATAGCTGGTATAGCCAGGTACAAGTGTCTAGACTATTTAAGAAAAGTTTATAAAGATAAAAAGAGCAAAAGTATAAATGGTCAAGTTCAAGTTGATATATCATATATTGAGACAGAAATTGAAGAAGACTTGGACCATATATTAGGAGGCTTATCTGATATAGATAAGCGTATAGTGAAATTTAGATTTATAGAAGGATATTCAATTGAGGAAATTTCCGATCAGCTTTCCTTATCCAAAAAAACTGTGTACAACAGAATTTATTATGCCAAACAGAAGATAATAAAGAGAATTGGAGGTGTATCAGATGAAAAAAATAATATTAATATATATGATGTATTGAATAATTTATATAATCTATCAGGCATAGAAGAAATTGACAGTGATGAGTTAGAGGAATTAGATTTTACTGTTGATAAGAAGCGGATATTGGAAATTAGAAAAAATAGTGTGAAAAAAGATAAGAAGAAAAAATCTATTTTGATTGCAGCAGTTGTTATTTTACTGATTGGAATAGGTGTGATGAATAATAAGTATACAAATATTTTTATCAGTCAAGCTATTGAAGATGTAAAAAAATTCTTTTTAGTCATTTATTTACTATAGGTGAAGATGCTGATAAATATAGCCTAAAAGTATGTGAAAAAGGCTAAGAAGATAGGAAAAAATAAAATTAGATTGGATAAGATTTTACTAGATGAGAATAAAGTATATATGAGTTTTTTTGTTGAGCTTGATTACAATGTTAATCTTGTTAAGGAGCCAAGTTTTGGTGGAATATGCCTTAAAATAAACCATAAGGAAGTAGAAGATCGTGGACTTGGACAAACCGTAAGTTTAGTCAATAATGAGAATAAAAAAAAGCAACTGTTTAGAATCGATTATGAAATAGATCTTGAATCCAGTATAGATGAAAAAATAGACAGTATAGACTTTGAAATACAAGGTTTGGAGATAAAGGAAATAGACAAGAAGAAGCTATTAGATGCATATGAAAAAGCAAAAAATAACCGTAAAATAGATTATGTACTAGCCATTAAGGATGGTAGAGACTCAATCAAGAGATTTGATCAAGTCTTAGACTTTTCCATAGAAAATATGGATAAGGTATACTTAAGGGATTCAACTAAATCTTACCATGACGAATTTTCTATATATAATGGCAACGATAAAGTTATTTGTAGGTCTTTATCTATAAATGAGCTAGGTATTCAAGCAGACATACATTATTTTTTTGACAAGGATAATGACAAGGGACATGCTTTGGATATAATAGCAATCAATGATCAGGGAGATAGAATTAGGCTAAGTCCTATGATAGGAAATGGGCAAGGAGATAGTGATATCAGATACATTATGAGGACTATGACTAGTCAAAACAAAGATATATCTAAGTTTTTAAAAAGTAGTTACATAATTTTAGAAGCTTATAAGGTAAAGGGGGAAGAGAACATAAAGCCAGAAACTTTTGTTGAAGAATTAGATAAAGATATAAAATATATAGAAGATAATAACGCCTTTTAACAATGAAAACACCAGTGAAAAATATGGACATAAATCGAAATCTTTATAACTATGAAAAAGATAGGTCAGAGCAAAAAAATAAAGTTATAATTTTATTATTGATTACTTAGGGTCTACTATTCTTAATATCATAAACAAGTTTGTATAAATTATTGATTTTAAATTTACTATAATGATAAAATCATAATAACAAAGGGTAAGTGCCCTGTGATGACTGAAAAAGGCAGGTATGAAAAGATGATATCATTGAAAAAAATAATATACCAAAAATATATGATAATACCACTAGTGATAATCTTTATATGGAGTATCCCTTAATTACATTTTTTTCACTAATGTAAATAATGGCCTAATGTTAGCCATTTATATTGCCATATATATACTAATATTGTCAATTCAAGACTATAAGCCAGCTAGAAGGTCTTTTAAAAAAAGGCTAAAAAAAGTATTACTATTCATAATAAGTCTAGTTATATGGACTCTGATACTAACACTTTTTGATCCACCTTATATGGACACAAAAATAGACAGTATGATTTTTTTGTTTTAATAACCTAATACCCCTGGGCTTGTGTGATTTCATTTAAGGTAGGTTAATATAAAGGATAAATATAATCGACAAATAAAATAAAGTTAAGAGTAACCAAGTGAGGATATCTTCCTAGGAAGTATAACAGTCTGGTTACTCTTATTTTTAATTTCGTAAAGCGAGAAGAAAAATTAGTGGAAGATAGTATCGAGAGCAAGTAATCTTATCCCATATTATTGGATAAACAAGCTTGGTCTCACAGAAAGATATTATATTGAAAGTATTAGAAAACCTTGACTTTTTGACGGTTTTTAGAATATAATATATCGGACGTATAGTAAATTGTGTCTAATTTTAACACAATTTACTATATTAAGTTAAATTAGTAAATGATATATAAAATAATATAAATATCAATTTGGAGGTTAAAATGGAAGAAAATAACAGTAAAGAGATTATACTTACGCAGGAGGGTTACGATAAACTTGAAAGCGAATTAGAGCTATTAAAAACGACAAGAAGAAAAGAAGTAGCGGAAAGACTAAAGGTAGCTATATCATTTGGTGACCTTTCAGAAAATGCTGAGTATGACGAAGCAAAGAAGGAACAGGCAGCTCTTGAAGAAAGAATCCTAAAGTTAGAAAACATGACTAGGGTAGCTGTGATAATAGATGAAAGCAATGTAAACCTAGATATTATAACTATTGGTTCTATAGTTAAGATATACGATGAAGACTTTGATGAAGAACTAGAATATACTATAGTAGGTAGCGCAGAGGCGGACCCATATGATGGAAAGATTTCTAATGAATCTCCAGTTGGTAAGGCTCTATTAGGAAGGGCTAAGGGCGATGTAGTTGAAGTAACAGTGCCGGACGGAATAGCCAAGCTTAAGGTTGTAGATATAAAGAGATAATAGGGATAAGGGCCTAGAAGACCTGGTCAAGTTAGGTCAAATACAGGTATATAGGATTAAAGATAAGATATAATAGAGATACAAGTCAGTAGGAGGACATTATGGAAATAATAAGCCAGAAAGTCAGGTAGAAAATTTAAGTGAGGTTCTACAGGTTAGGAGAGACAAGCTAAGTGAGCTTCAGAAGATGGGAAGAGACCCATTCAAGATCAGTAAGTACGATGTAACACATCATTCAAATGAAGTAATTGACCAGTATGATAGCCTAGAAGGACAGAGGGTAAGCCTAGCAGGTCGTATCATGTCAAAGAGAATCATGGGTAAGGCGTCATTTATGCACCTACAGGACCAGAATGGTAGGATACAGGCCTATGTAAAGAGGGATGATATAGGTCTTGATGAGTATAAGCTATTCAAGACATATGACATAGGTGATATAGTTGGTATAGAAGGTTTCGTATTCAAGACTAAGACAGAAGAAGTATCTGTACATGTAGAAAAGTTAGTCCTACTATCTAAGTCACTACAGGTACTACCTGAAAAGTACCATGGTCTAAAGGATGTTGACCTAAGATACAGACAGAGATATGTAGACCTTATAGTTAACCCAGAGGTTAAGGATGCATTCCTTACTAGAACAAAGGCCCTAAAGGCCCTAAGAAGCTACCTTGATGAAAGAGGCTTCCTAGAAGTAGAAACTCCAATTCTAAATACAATTGCAGGTGGTGCAAATGCCAGACCTTTTATTACCCACCACAATACACTTGATATACCTATGTACCTAAGAATTGCCAATGAATTGTACCTAAAGAGACTAATCGTTGGTGGATTTGACAAGGTATACGAAATGGGTAGGATGTTCAGAAACGAAGGTATGGATATGAAGCACAACCCAGAGTATACTGCTATAGAGCTATACCAGGCCTATGCAGACTATAAGGATATGATGGATATCACTGAAAATGTAATATCACATATGGCTGAGGTTGCTACAGGCAGCATGAAGATAAACTACCAGGGCACTGAAATAGACTTTACACCACCATGGAAGAGAATGACTATGGAAGAATGCGTAAAGGAATATGCTGGTGTAGACTTCTCTGAAATCAACACTGATGAAGAGGCCTTAGCTATAGCTAGAGAAAAAGGTATAGAAATCACTCCAGGAATGAGAAGGGGTGAAGTAATCAATGCCTTCTTTGAAGAATTTGGTGAAGACAAGCTAATTCAGCCTACATTCATCACTCACCATCCAGTAGAGGTATCTCCTCTTGCCAAGAGAAATGTTGAGGATCCAAGAAGGACTGACAGGTTTGAAGCCTTTGCAAATAAGTGGGAGCTTGCTAATGCATTCTCAGAATTAAATGACCCTATCGACCAAAGGGGTAGGTTTGAAGACCAGGTAAGAAAGAGAGAGCTAGGTGATGATGAGGCTTGTGAAATGGATGAAGATTTCATAAATGCATTAGAAGTAGGTCTTCCTCCAACAGGTGGACTAGGCATAGGTATAGACAGAGTTATCATGCTTCTTACAAACTCTACAACTATCAGGGACGTTTTACTATTCCCTACAATGAAGCCTTTAAGAGATGGTTCGTCAGAAACTGATGAAGAGGCTGAAAAGAAGGAAGTGAAGATAGACCTATCTAAGGTAAAGGTAGAACCTCTATTTGAAGAAGATATAGACTTTGAAACTTTCTCTAAGTCAGACTTCAGAGTTGTAAAGGTATTGAAGTGTGAAGAAGTACCCAAGTCAAATAAGCTATTAAAGTTCACCCTAAATGATGGTTCTGGCCAGGAGAGGGTAATCCTATCAGGTATCAAGATGCACTACTCAGCAGAGGAACTAGTGGGTAAGACTCTAGTTGCTATCACTAACCTACCACCTAGGAAGATGATGGGGGTTGAGTCTTGCGGTATGTTGATATCAGCAGTGTGCGACTATGACGGTGAGGAATTACTAAACCTTCTAATGGTAGATGATAAGATACCAGCAGGAGCAAAGTTATACTAGGCCAAGTCGGTGTATAAGTTGATATAATAAATGATATTTATTTTTCAAAAGATATTTTTTAGTTATTTAGAAGAGGAGGAAGGATAAGAGTGGATTTAATAAGGTACTTCTTTAGGACTAAGCCAGATTTAATTGAACCTATGAATGCATCTGTATTGATGCTTTTTATCATTGGCTTCTTTTTGCATTTGTAATTTTTTTGTATAAAGAAGGACTATCCTATAAACAGGGTAAAGAGGGTCTTGCTAGTAGTATTTTTGATAGATATATGTATGAGGTATACTTGGTACTATGTGGGTAAGTATTCTGGCCTTACAGAATCGCTGCCACTATATCATTGTAGGGTTACGGCCTTGTTGAGTATTTACTACTTGATTACGTCTGATAGAAGGGTGGCGCCGGTGATTTATGTATGGGGTATCTTTGGTGGAATTTGGCTTTGGCCCATCCGGGTATGGATCCGTTTAAGTTTCCACACTTCAGCAACACCTTCTTCTACTTTTACCATATAGCTATACTTATGGCTGCCTATGTGGTATTTAAGGAGCATAGGGCCTATATTTTAAAATGTAAAAAGCAGGTTAGACTCTTTACCCTATTCTTTAATTTGAGTCTGTATGTCATAAACCTCGGACTACACTCAAACTATGGTTATATGGTGAAGTCTCCTATTTTTGCAGATAAATTTAGTGGGATGACCTTCTACTTCTTGATCGCAATTTTTGCCTATGACCTTTTAGTTCAAATAATTTACAAGATTACCGATATCAAGTATGGTGATGATGTAAATATGGAAGATATAGGTGTGGAGTAGGAGATTCCAAGAGTTTTTTCTATAGCTATGATTATTATATATAAACATAAAAAAGGACTGGCTAGTATTTAGCTCGGTCCTTTTTAATTGAATAATGTTTATATTGCTTTTCTGTTTATATTGTTTTTCTATTTATATTGATGTTTTTTATTCCCTTATATATTACGCAAAGTATATAGTAGATTCCTATATAACCAATGGCTGGTAGTATTACCGCAACCAATTTTGCGAATGGAAGTATTCCTACGAGGGTAGCTGCTATAGCTATAAATATGGCAGCGGTCTTGTTCTTTTGCTTGTCCTCTGGATATATGAATTTACATAAGCTCCACATGGTTGCTGAGGATGATGAGAACATACCCAACAAGAGGATAACTGTAAATATGCTGGCCATAAGTGGGTTTACATGCTTTGCCAAGTGTAGGGTTGGTACATCTACCTTGGTTATGGTATCTACATTTAGAAGGATAGCTGTGCTAAGTATAAGGACAGCTAGGGTTACCTCAGCGGCTCCCAAAAGGGTACCGTACCTGGCTATTTTCAAACTCTTACAAGAGGCCCCTAACTTTGAAAAGTAGGTACCTCCTGACGAAACTGCCAAGGAGAAATACAAAAAACCACTAAAGAACCACACAGGTGCAGCGTGGAAGCTACTTAGCTGGTACCTATAGAGTCCTATCCTTGAAAAGATGTCATAGTCCTTAAAGATAACTATCGTACCTACCAAGAGGAAGAAGGCCACCAATATTGGCCCAATTTTTGACAGGACTTGGATGAACCTATCAAATCCGGCTAGGTAGGCTGTCAAGACTATTAGGGCCATAAGACTTGATCCCAGGTACCTGTTGATTCCATAGTGCTCCTGTAGCGTAGACCCTGTAGCTGATATTAGTATGCCCATCATAAAGAAGAGCATTATAGGCATTATAATAGAGTAGAGTTTACCTATTTTTTTGCCACAAAAGTATTCGTATTGTCTAAAATCTGGGTCTTCCCTATGTTGGTAGCCGGTTTCCATGATGACCCTGCCAGTAAAGGAAAAACCTATTAGTATAATTAAGATGACACCGTAGCTGTAGTAGCCAAAGCTGGAAAAAAAGCTAAGTATTTCTCTGCCTGTCGCGAAGCCAGCTCCAATTATCCAGGCTACGAAGGCACCTGCAACCTTGGCTACCTGCCTAACGCTTATTTGGTCACCATCAATTTCACTTTTATTCATTGAAGAGCCCCCAATTTATACCTAAAGATATTTTTTTATGTATCTTTCTAGTCTATCTATACCTTCAAGGAAGTCATCCTCGTGGCATGCATAGGATATCCTTACATAATCATCAGTACCAAAGGCCTTACCTGGTATGATGGCAACTCTTTCGTCATTTAGGAAGTCCTCGCAGAACTTAACCGAGAAGCTGTCCTCGTAAGGGTAGTTTTCCTTAACCCTTGATAGGTCTATAAATATATAGAAGGCTCCAGATGGCTTAATATATGAAATTCCATCAATCTTGTCTAGCCTGCTAGTGATTAACTGGCACCTACGCTTGTAGGTAGCTACCATTTCCTGCATATCTTCTTCGCATTCTAGTAGGGCACCAAGACCCATATACTGGGAAGTAAGGCAAGGATGAGATACTATATGACTCTGAATAGAGTTCATAGCCTTGGCTAGCTGAGTATTTGAAGCGGTATAGCCTAGACGAGTTCCTGTCATAGCTGCGCACTTGGCAAAACCATTTACTGTTATTGTTATATCCTTTATCTCTTCGCTTAGAGAAGCTACTGAAACAAAGCTATCATCAAACCTGATCTTTTCATATATTTCGTCAGCCATTATATAGATACCCTTTTCTAGGCAGACACTAGCAATTTCTTCTAATTCTTCCTTAGTATATACAGCACCTGTAGGATTAGATGGATTAGTAAGTATTAATAGCCTAGTCTTGTCAGTTATGGCCCTAAGCAGATCATCCTTAGTCAGTTTGAAGTTATTTTCCTTAGAAGTCTTAACCTCAACTGGTACTGCATTTACAACCTTTACCATTTCAGAGTAGCTTACCCAGTATGGAAGTGGTAGAAGGACCTCACTGCCTGGATCAGTAGTAACAAGTAGGACATTAGTAATTGAGTTTTTTGCCCCACTAGAAAGGACTATCTGGTCAGGAGTGTAGTCTATATGGTTTTCTCTCTTAAGTTTTTTGCATATTTCCTGTCTTAACTCAGGAATACCAGCAGGAAAGTCATACTTGGTTTTGTTGTCGTCCAAGGACTTCTTACCGTATTCCTTAGCCTTTTCTGGTATGTTGAAGTCTGGCTCACCTATACTAAGACTGATGACATCAATACCATTAGCCCTCATTTCCTTTACCTTAGAGCTGATACCTACAGTCACTGAAGGTGCAACATTGTCTAATCTTTTTGATAACATAAAATACCTCCTCAAAACTTTTTGTATTAATTAAAACCTGTTTCTATTGACAGTTAATTAGATTGATATATCTAATTATAATTCCAATATAAATGATATATTTATTTTATACCAATTAGAAAGATTTGTATATAATATAGGGCTAATATTTACATATATTAGAGGAGATTTATACATATAAGTAGGGAAGAAAATAAGACGAATATTATATATAGTAAACAGGGTTAAAAAAGTGTAATAAAAGTAAAAAAACGAACAATTTGTTTGGTGAATTTATTATAGTTTACATAGCTGAAAAAAGTTCAAAAATTGTTCGAATTTTATTGACACTAAAGGGAAATGGTGATATAGTATTACTTGTCCTTGACATAACAAGTCAAAAGACAAGTAGGAGATTTTGTTTTTTTCGATAAAAAAGAGTCTTCAAAAAAAGAAAAAAATACTTGACGGATTAGTCCAGAAATAGTATAATGAATAGGCTGTAAAAACAGCATAATGAACTTTGAAAATTGAACAGCAGGTTAATTCAATGAGTCCTTTTAGGACAATTGATTAATCGTTTAAACCATGTAAGACAAACTTACTTGATTTAAACCACAAACAAACCAAGCCAGATATTTTAGAGATAACAATAGTCTGAGCGCAGTAACAAATTTTTTATGAGAGTTTGATCCTGGCTCAGGATGAACGCTGGCGGCGTGCCTAACACATGCAAGTCGAGCGAGGGTTTGCTCAGTATTGAGTATTCTAAGACTAGAATGTTCAATTCTGAGCAAAACCAAGCGGCGGACGGGTGAGTAACGCGTGGGTAACCTGCCCTATACACATGGATAACATACTGAAAAGTTTACTAATACATGATAACATATATTTGCGGCATCGCAGATATATCAAAGTGTTAGCGGTATAGGATGGACCCGCGTCTGATTAGCTAGTTGGTGAGATAACTGCCCACCAAGGCGACGATCAGTAGCCGACCTGAGAGGGTGATCGGCCACATTGGAACTGAGACACGGTCCAAACTCCTACGGGAGGCAGCAGTGGGGAATATTGCACAATGGGCGAAAGCCTGATGCAGCAACGCCGCGTGAACGATGAAGGTCTTCGGATCGTAAAGTTCTGTTGCAGGGGAAGATAATGACGGTACCCTGTGAGGAAGCCCCGGCTAACTACGTGCCAGCAGCCGCGGTAATACGTAGGGGGCTAGCGTTATCCGGATTTACTGGGCGTAAAGGGTGCGTAGGTGGTCCTTCAAGTCGGTGGTTAAAGGCTACGGCTCAACCGTAGTAAGCCGCCGAAACTGGAGGACTTGAGTGCAGGAGAGGAAAGTGGAATTCCCAGTGTAGCGGTGAAATGCGTAGATATTGGGAGGAACACCAGTAGCGAAGGCGGCTTTCTGGACTGCAACTGACACTGAGGCACGAAAGCGTGGGTAGCAAACAGGATTAGATACCCTGGTAGTCCACGCTGTAAACGATGAGTACTAGGTGTCGGGGGTTACCCCCCTCGGTGCCGCAGCTAACGCATTAAGTACTCCGCCTGGGGAGTACGCACGCAAGTGTGAAACTCAAAGGAATTGACGGGGACCCGCACAAGTAGCGGAGCATGTGGTTTAATTCGAAGCAACGCGAAGAACCTTACCTAAGCTTGACATCCCTCGGACAGGGTGTTTAATCACACCCTTCCTTCGGGACTGAGGTGACAGGTGGTGCATGGTTGTCGTCAGCTCGTGTCGTGAGATGTTGGGTTAAGTCCCGCAACGAGCGCAACCCTTGTCTTTAGTTGCCAGCATTCAGTTGGGCACTCTAGAGAGACTGCCAGGGATAACCTGGAGGAAGGTGGGGATGACGTCAAATCATCATGCCCCTTATGCTTAGGGCTACACACGTGCTACAATGGGTGGTACAGAGGGTTGCCAAACCGTGAGGTGGAGCCAATCCCTTAAAGCCATTCTCAGTTCGGATTGTAGGCTGAAACTCGCCTACATGAAGCTGGAGTTACTAGTAATCGCAGATCAGAATGCTGCGGTGAATGCGTTCCCGGGTCTTGTACACACCGCCCGTCACACCACGGGAGTCGGAAACACCCGAAGCCGATTATCCAACCGCAAGGAGGAAGTCGTCGAAGGTGGCGTCGATAACTGGGGTGAAGTCGTAACAAGGTAGCCGTATCGGAAGGTGCGGCTGGATCACCTCCTTTCTAAGGAGAATTACCTGCTGTTCAATTTTGAAGGTTCATTAGAATCTTCAAACTAAATATATGACTCATAGGGTCTCGTTAGAGACTTATAGTCTATTAAATGGGGGTGTAGCTCAGTTGGGAGAGCACTTGCCTTGCAAGCAAGGGGTCAGGAGTTCGACTCTCCTCATCTCCACCATTATTAATATTAAATTGCTAATATTAAATTAATAATTTTTGCGAGTATTTTTTTGATGGACCCTATATAAGGGATTCAAAAAAATACCAAAAAAAAGATTGTACTTTGAAAACTGAATACTAGTGATAATTATACAATGACATCTATTTAATATCCTAACGGATATAAATGAAATGAGAGAAAACTCATTAAAAAACAACCAATTATTCTTTAACAGTCTAGAAATAGACTATAGAAAAATCTCAATTAATAACTTAAAGGTCAAGTTATTAAGGGTGTAGGGCGGATGCCTTGGCACTAGGAGCCGATGAAAGACGTGATAAGCTGCGATAAGCTTCGGGGAGTGGCACATACACTTTGATCCGGAGATTTCTGAATGAGGAAACTCACTTGGAGTAATGTCCAAGTATCCATAGGTGAATACATAGCCTATGGAGGGAACTCAGGGAACTGAAACATCTAAGTACCTGAAGGAAGAGAAAGAAATTCGATTCCGCTAGTAGCGGCGAGCGAACGTGGAAGAGCCCAAACCAAGTCAGTTTACTGATTTGGGGTTGCGGACATATCTTAAGGAAAGGTTATTGCGAGTAGAATAGGTCTGGAAAGATCAACCACAGAGGGTAAAAGTCCCGTATACAAAGCCAAGAAAGTTCTTGATATGATCCAGAGTACCACGAGACACGTGAAACCTTGTGGGAAGCAGGGGGGACCACCCCCCAAGGCTAAATACTACCTAGTGACCGATAGCGAATAGTACCGTGAGGGAAAGGTGAAAAAGAACCCCGGGAGGGAGTGAAATAGAACCTGAAACCCCTACACTTACAAGCTGTGGGAGCGCATTATTCGCGTGACCGCGTACTTTTTTTGTAGAACGGGCCAACGAGTTACGTTATGTGGCAAGGTTAAGCACTTAAGGTGTGGAGCCGAAGCGAAAGCGAGTCTTAACTGGGCGCCATAGTCACATGACGTAGACCCGAAACCGGGCGACCTACCCATGAGCAGGATGAAGCGAAAGTAAAAATTTCGTGGAGGTCCGAACCCACGTACGTTGAAAAGTGCGGGGATGACTTGTGGGTAGCGGTGAAATTCCAATCGAGCTCGGAGATAGCTGGTTCTCCCCGAAATAGCTTTAGGGCTAGCCTTGAAATTTAGAGATGTGGAGGTAGAGCACTGAATGTCCTAGGGGGTATTGCACTTACCGAAGACTATCAAACTCCGAATGCCATTATCTTTTGTTCAGGAGTCAGACTATGGGTGATAAGGTTCATAGTCGAAAGGGAAAGAGCCCAGACCGTCAGCTAAGGTCCCTAAATGTATGTTAAGTGGTAAAGGATGTGGGATTGCACAGACAACCAGGATGTTGGCTTAGAAGCAGCCACTCATTTAAAGAGTGCGTAATAGCTCACTGGTCGAGTGATCCTGCGCCGAAGATTTCCGGGGCTAAAACATACTACCGAAGCTACGGCATCATATGATGATGGGTAGGGGAGCTTCCCATGCAGGCTGAAGCGATACCGTAAGGAGTCGTGGACAGTATGGGAGAGAGAATGTTGGCATGAGTAGCGAGATGAGGGTGAGAATCCCTCAGGCCGTAAACCCAAGGTTTCCAGGGGAAGGTTCGTCCTCCCTGGGTTAGTCGGGACCTAAGCTCAGGCCGAAAGGCGTAGGCGATGGACAACAGGTTGAGATTCCTGTACTACCGATAATCGTTTGAGAGAAGGGATGACACAGTAGGATAAGCTGAGCACACTGTTGGTTATGTGTGTCTAAGCGTTGAGGCAGACTAGATAGGCAAATCCGTTTAGTTAATGCTGGGGCGCGATGGGGAGCGAAACTAAGTAGCGAAGCAGCTGATTTCACACTGTCGAGAAAAGTCTCTATCGAGATTAAAGGTACCCGTACCGCAAACCGACACAGGTGGGTGAGGAGAGTATCCTAAGGCCAGCGAGAGAACTGTTGTTAAGGAACTCGGCAAAATGACCCCGTAACTTAGGGATAAGGGGTGCCCCAGCAATGGGGCCGCAGAGAATTGGCCCAAGCGACTGTTTACCAAAAACATAGGTTTCTGCTAAGTCGCAAGACGATGTATAGGAGCTGACGCCTGCCCGGTGCTGGAAGGTTAAGGGGATCTGTTAGAGCAATCGAAGCAGTGATCTTAAGCCCCAGTAAACGGCGGCCGTAACTATAACGGTCCTAAGGTAGCGAAATTCCTTGTCGGGTAAGTTCCGACCCGCACGAAAGGCGTAACGATTTGGGCACTGTCTCAACAACAGACTCGGTGAAATTGTAATCCCGGTGAAGATGCCGGGTACCTGCGACAGGACGGAAAGACCCCATGGAGCTTTACTGTAGCTTGACATTGGGTTTCGATACTACATGTACAGGATAGGTGGGAGACTATGAAATCAGGGCGTCAGTTTTGATGGAGTCATCCTTGGGATACCACCCTTGTAGTATTGGGACTCTAACCATAGGCCATGAATCTGGTCTTGGGACACTGTCTGGTGGGCAGTTTGACTGGGGCGGTCGCCTCCCAAAAAGGTAACGGAGGCGCTCAAAGGTTCCCTCAGTACGGTCGGAAATCGTACGAAGAGTGTAAAAGGCAAAAGGGAGCTTGATTGCAAGACATACAGGTCGAGCAAGGTAGAAATACGGACTTAGTGATCCGGTGGTTCTGAGTGGAAGGGCCATCGCTCAACGGATAAAAGCTACCCTGGGGATAACAGGCTTATCTCCCCCAAGAGTCCACATCGACGGGGAGGTTTGGCACCTCGATGTCGGCTCATCACATCCTGGGGCTGTAGTTGGTCCCAAGGGTTGGGCTGTTCGCCCATTAAAGTGGTACGCGAGCTGGGTTCAGAACGTCGTGAGACAGTTCGGTCCCTATCCGTCGCAGGCGTAGGAAATTTGAGAAGATCTGTCCTTAGTACGAGAGGACCGGGATGGACATACCTCTGGTGTACCAGTTGTTCTGCCAAGGGCATGGCTGGGTAGCTATGTATGGAAGGGATAAGCGCTGAAAGCATCTAAGCGCGAAGCCAACTTCAAGATAAGATTTCCCACCGCAAGGTTAAGATCCCAGGAAGACTACCTGGTTGATAGGTCAGAGGTGTAAGTGCAGCAATGTATGTAGCTTACTGATACTAATAGATCGAGGACTTGACCAAGGGTATCATTGGATATCACTAGAATTCAGTTTTGAGAGTATAATCTCAAATAATATGGTTACTATAGCAAGGAGGATACACCTGTTCCCATTCCGAACACAGAAGTTAAGCTCCTTAGCGCTGAAGGTACTTGGTGGGAAGCTGCCTGGGAGAATAGGACGTAGCCATGTGAAGTGCCGAAGTGGCGGAACTGGCAGACGCACAGGACTTAAAATCCTGCGAAACTTATACTTTCGTACCGGTTCGATTCCGGTCTTCGGCACCATACAGTATACCTGGTAGATTTTACCAACATTGTGGACCATTAGCTCAGTTGGTTAGAGCGCCCGGCTCATAACCGGTAGGTCCGGGGTTCGAGTCCCTGATGGTCCACCATATAACCATAGGGGTGTAGCTCAGTTGGTAGAGCGTCGGTCTCCAAAACCGTGCGCCGGGGGTTCGAGTCCCTCCACCCCTGCCATCCAGAATAATACATTTTAATATTTGGGCCTATAGCTCAGGTGGTTAGAGCGCACGCCTGATAAGCGTGAGGTCGCTGGTTCGAGTCCAGCTAGGCCCACCAAATATTAGCCTAGATAGCTCAGTCGGTAGAGCAGGGGACTGAAAATCCCCGTGTCGGTGGTTCGATTCCGCCTCTAGGCACCATATTTTTTTTGAAAAAGTACTTGACAGATTCGTGTCTAGATAGTACAATAAACAAGTCGTCAAAAACGACATAATGAACTTTGAAAATTGAACAGCAGGTTAATTCAATGAGTCCTTTTAGGACAATTGATTAATCGTTTAAACCATGTAAGACAAACTTACTTGATTTAAACCACAAACAAACCAAGCCAGATATTTTAGAGATAACAATAGTCTGAGCACAGTAACAAATTTTTTTATGAGAGTTTGATCCTGGCTCAGGATGAACGCTGGCGGCGTGCCTAACACATGCAAGTCGAGCGAGGGTTTGCTCAGTATTGAGTATTCTAAAACTAGAATGTTCAATTCTGAGCAAAACCAAGCGGCGGACGGGTGAGTAACGCGTGGGTAACCTGCCCTATACACATGGATAACATACTGAAAAGTTTACTAATACATGATAATATATATTTGCGGCATCGCAGATATATCAAAAGTGTTAGCGGTATAGGATGGACCCGCGTCTGATTAGCTAGTTGGTGAGATAACTGCCCACCAAGGCGACGATCAGTAGCCGACCTGAGAGGGTGATCGGCCACATTGGAACTGAGACACGGTCCAAACTCCTACGGGAGGCAGCAGTGGGGAATATTGCACAATGGGCGAAAGCCTGATGCAGCAACGCCGCGTGAACGATGAAGGTCTTCGGATCGTAAAGTTCTGTTGCAGGGGAAGATAATGACGGTACCCTGTGAGGAAGCCCCGGCTAACTACGTGCCAGCAGCCGCGGTAATACGTAGGGGGCTAGCGTTATCCGGATTTACTGGGCGTAAAGGGTGCGTAGGTGGTCCTTCAAGTCGGTGGTTAAAGGCTACGGCTCAACCGTAGTAAGCCGCCGAAACTGGAGGACTTGAGTGCAGGAGAGGAAAGTGGAATTCCCAGTGTAGCGGTGAAATGCGTAGATATTGGGAGGAACACCAGTAGCGAAGGCGGCTTTCTGGACTGCAACTGACACTGAGGCACGAAAGCGTGGGTAGCAAACAGGATTAGATACCCTGGTAGTCCACGCTGTAAACGATGAGTACTAGGTGTCGGGGGTTACCCCCTCGGTGCCGCAGCTAACGCATTAAGTACTCCGCCTGGGGAGTACGCACGCAAGTGTGAAACTCAAAGGAATTGACGGGGACCCGCACAAGTAGCGGAGCATGTGGTTTAATTCGAAGCAACGCGAAGAACCTTACCTAAGCTTGACATCCCTCGGACAGGTGTTTAATCACACCCTTCCTTCGGGACTGAGGTGACAGGTGGTGCATGGTTGTCGTCAGCTCGTGTCGTGAGATGTTGGGTTAAGTCCCGCAACGAGCGCAACCCTTGTCTTTAGTTGCCAGCATTCAGTTGGGCACTCTAGAGAGACTGCCAGGGATAACCTGGAGGAAGGTGGGGATGACGTCAAATCATCATGCCCCTTATGCTTAGGGCTACACACGTGCTACAATGGGTGGTACAGAGGGTTGCCAAACCGTGAGGTGGAGCCAATCCCTTAAAGCCATTCTCAGTTCGGATTGTAGGCTGAAACTCGCCTACATGAAGCTGGAGTTACTAGTAATCGCAGATCAGAATGCTGCGGTGAATGCGTTCCCGGGTCTTGTACACACCGCCCGTCACACCACGGGAGTCGGAAACACCCGAAGCCGATTATCCAACCGCAAGGAGGAAGTCGTCGAAGGTGGCGTCGATAACTGGGGTGAAGTCGTAACAAGGTAGCCGTATCGGAAGGTGCGGCTGGATCACCTCCTTTCTAAGGAGAATTACCTGCTGTTCAATTTTGAAGGTTCATTAGAATCTTCAAAAGATTGTACTTTGAAAACTGAATACTAGTGATAATTATACAATGACATCTATTTAATATCCTAACGGATATAAATGAAATGAGAGAAAACTCATTAAAAAACAACCAATTATTCTTTAACAGTCTAGAAATAGACTATAGAAAAATCTCAATTAATAACTTAAAGGTCAAGTTATTAAGGGTGTAGGGCGGATGCCTTGGCACTAGGAGCCGATGAAAGACGTGATAAGCTGCGATAAGCTTCGGGGAGTGGCACATACACTTTGATCCGGAGATTTCTGAATGAGGAAACTCACTTGGAGTAATGTCCAAGTATCCATAGGTGAATACATAGCCTATGGAGGGGAACTCAGGGAACTGAAACATCTAAGTACCTGAAGGAAGAGAAAGAAATTCGATTCCGCTAGTAGCGGCGAGCGAACGCGGAAGAGCCCAAACCAAGTCAGTTTACTGATTTGGGGTTGCGGACATATCTTAAGGAAAGGTTATTGCGAGTAGAATAGGTCTGGAAAGATCAACCACAGAGGGTAAAAAGTCCCGTATACAAAGCCAAGAAAGTTCTTGATATGATCCAGAGTACCACGAGACACGTGAAACCTTGTGGGAAGCAGGGGGACCACCCCCAAGGCTAAATACTACCCTAGTGACCGATAGCGAATAGTACCGTGAGGGAAAGGTGAAAAAGAACCCCGGGAGGGGAGTGAAATAGAACCTGAAACCCTACACTTACAAGCTGTGGGAGCGCATTATTCGCGTGACCGCGTACTTTTTTTGTAGAACGGGCCAACGAGTTACGTTATGTGGCAAGGTTAAGCACTTAAGGTGTGGAGCCGAAGCGAAAGCGAGTCTTAACTGGGCGCCATAGTCACATGACGTAGACCCGAAACCGGGCGACCTACCCATGAGCAGGATGAAGCGAAAGTAAAATTTCGTGGAGGTCCGAACCCACGTACGTTGAAAAGTGCGGGGATGACTTGTGGGTAGCGGTGAAATTCCAATCGAGCTCGGAGATAGCTGGTTCTCCCCGAAATAGCTTTAGGGCTAGCCTTGAAATTTAGAGATGTGGAGGTAGAGCACTGAATGTCCTAGGGGGTATTGCACTTACCGAAGACTATCAAACTCCGAATGCCATTATCTTTTGTTCAGGAGTCAGACTATGGGTGATAAGGTTCATAGTCGAAAGGGAAAGAGCCCAGACCGTCAGCTAAGGTCCCTAAATGTATGTTAAGTGGTAAAGGATGTGGGATTGCACAGACAACCAGGATGTTGGCTTAGAAGCAGCCACTCATTTAAAGAGTGCGTAATAGCTCACTGGTCGAGTGATCCTGCGCCGAAGATTTCCGGGGCTAAAACATACTACCGAAGCTACGGCATCATATGATGATGGGTAGGGGAGCTTCCCATGCAGGCTGAAGCGATACCGTAAGGAGTCGTGGACAGTATGGGAGAGAGAATGTTGGCATGAGTAGCGAGATGAGGGTGAGAATCCCTCAGGCCGTAAACCCAAGGTTTCCAGGGGAAGGTTCGTCCTCCCTGGGTTAGTCGGGACCTAAGCTCAGGCCGAAAGGCGTAGGCGATGGACAACAGGTTGAGATTCCTGTACTACCGATAATCGTTTGAGAGAAGGGATGACACAGTAGGATAAGCTGAGCACACTGTTGGTTATGTGTGTCTAAGCGTTGAGGCAGACTAGATAGGCAAATCCGTTTAGTTAATGCTGGGGCGCGATGGGGAGCGAAACTAAGTAGCGAAGCAGCTGATTTCACACTGTCGAGAAAAGTCTCTATCGAGATTAAAGGTACCCGTACCGCAAACCGACACAGGTGGGTGAGGAGAGTATCCTAAGGCCAGCGAGAGAACTGTTGTTAAGGAACTCGGCAAAATGACCCCGTAACTTAGGGATAAGGGGTGCCCCAGCAATGGGGCCGCAGAGAATTGGCCCAAGCGACTGTTTACCAAAAAAACATAGGTTTCTGCTAAGTCGCAAGACGATGTATAGGAGCTGACGCCTGCCCGGTGCTGGAAGGTTAAGGGGATCTGTTAGAGCAATCGAAGCAGTGATCTTAAGCCCCAGTAAACGGCGGCCGTAACTATAACGGTCCTAAGGTAGCGAAATTCCTTGTCGGGTAAGTTCCGACCCGCACGAAAGGCGTAACGATTTGGGCACTGTCTCAACAACAGACTCGGTGAAATTGTAATCCCGGTGAAGATGCCGGGTACCTGCGACAGGACGGAAAGACCCCATGGAGCTTTACTGTAGCTTGACATTGGGTTTCGATACTACATGTACAGGATAGGTGGGAGACTATGAAATCAGGGCGTCAGTTTTGATGGAGTCATCCTTGGGATACCACCCTTGTAGTATTGGGACTCTAACCATAGGCCATGAATCTGGTCTTGGGACACTGTCTGGTGGGCAGTTTGACTGGGGCGGTCGCCTCCCAAAAGGTAACGGAGGCGCTCAAAGGTTCCCTCAGTACGGTCGGAAATCGTACGAAGAGTGTAAAGGCAAAAGGGAGCTTGATTGCAAGACATACAGGTCGAGCAAGGTAGAAATACGGACTTAGTGATCCGGTGGTTCTGAGTGGAAGGGCCATCGCTCAACGGATAAAAGCTACCCTGGGGATAACAGGCTTATCTCCCCCAAGAGTCCACATCGACGGGGAGGTTTGGCACCTCGATGTCGGCTCATCACATCCTGGGGCTGTAGTTGGTCCCAAGGGTTGGGCTGTTCGCCCATTAAAGTGGTACGCGAGCTGGGTTCAGAACGTCGTGAGACAGTTCGGTCCCTATCCGTCGCAGGCGTAGGAAATTTGAGAAGATCTGTCCTTAGTACGAGAGGACCGGGATGGACATACCTCTGGTGTACCAGTTGTTCTGCCAAGGGCATGGCTGGGTAGCTATGTATGGAAGGGATAAGCGCTGAAAGCATCTAAGCGCGAAGCCAACTTCAAGATAAGATTTCCCACCGCAAGGTTAAGATCCCAGGAAGACTACCTGGTTGATAGGTCAGAGGTGTAAGTGCAGCAATGTATGTAGCTTACTGATACTAATAGATCGAGGACTTGACCAAGGATATCATTGGATATCGCTAGAATTCAGTTTTGAGAGTATAATCTCAAATAATATGGTTACTATAGCAAGGAGGATACACCTGTTCCCATTCCGAACACAGAAGTTAAGCTCCTTAGCGCTGAAGGTACTTGGTGGGAAGCTGCCTGGGAGAATAGGACGTAGCCATGTGACTAGGCTCTAGTTTTTACTAGAGTCTTTTTTTAATAAATATTAAAAATACAAGTAGTGAGTCAAAGTCACATATAGTACATTATAAATTACCTGTATACAAGGTTATACTTGTCTATAGTATTGTCCTATTAATATGAAGATGTAGTAAGTAATAAATTACCTGTATACAAAGAGGTGAATTTAAGGCTATAATAGTTAGTAGAAACGTTTATTAATACAATAAATATCTAATGCTTTGTATGAGATATAGCAAGGGATAAATGTTTTTAAAATAACGAATAGACAGACAGCGTTTTTAATAAGTTAAAACTTTGGAGGTAGCTTTTATGGATATGCCTATCTATAAGAAATTATCCTATATATATAAGTCAGAATTGACTTCCTTTCATATGCCTGGTCACAAGTATGGTAAAATTTATGAGAAGCTTGGCTATGATAAGTATATGGATAAATTATACAAATTAGATACTACTGAAATTTTGGGAACTGACAACCTCCACAATGCACAGGGCGTAATAAGGAAGTCTCAGGACAACACAAAGAGGATACTTTTAGCTGATATGGACCCATTAGATAGGGAGGCCTTAGACCTTCTTTATCTTGTTAATGGTAGTACCTGTGGTATTGAGGCTGCAATAATGACTGCCTGTAAGTCAGGGTCATCTATAATTATGAATAGGGGCTGTCACCAGTCTGCCTATAATGCCTGTATCCTAGCTAGGGTAAAGCCTATTTTTGTTAAAGAGGAAATAGACAAGGAAAATAATATACTTATGGGGGCCAGGCCAGAAGACTATCTAGAGGCCATTAGGTCTAATCCCCAGGCTAGTGCTGTATTTATAACTAGGCCTAGCTATTATGGTATGAGTCAGGATATTGATCAGGTAGTAGAGCTTGCCCATGAGTATCAGATGCTGGTAATAGTTGATGAGGCTCATGGGGCTCATTTTGGACTTAGCCACTTATTGCCAAAATCTGCCGTATATAGTGGGGCAGACATGGTCATCCAGAGTGTCCATAAGACTCTACCTAGTCTTACTCAAAGCTCTATATTGATATATAGGAAACGAGCTTTGGATACTGCCAGACTAACAAGCGTCCTATCTATGGTGGAGACTTCTAGTCCATCTTATGTGATGTTGATGAGCATAGAAGTATGCTATGACATATATGAAAAGAGTGGTAGGGTTTTGATGCAAAACCTTATGAATAATATATATAGGTTTAAGCGCGGCCTGAAAGACTATAAAGTATTTACTACAAGCGATCCTAGTAAGATATTTGTCAATACTATTGAAAAGGGAATTAACGGTTATGACTTTGCAAAGTGCTAAGACACAGGTATAATATACAGGTGGAGCTATCCAACTACAGTGGGGTCCTTTTTTTGGCTACCATTGCAAATACCAAGTCTGATTTTGACAAGACACTGGTTGCAATGAAGGATATACTAGATAGAAAGCTCTTTAGTGTCTTGGCTGATTTCAAGGAGGATATCAGTGAACATGCTAGACAAGAGAGGTTCCAAAGCATAGGGTCTATATACAGGAGTAGGCCAATAAGCCTTGATCTGCCAGTCGCTATTCCAGAAAGGGGCATGGACTTGAGTCAGGCTTTTGATGCTGACAAGGAGGACATAAGGATAGAGGAATCCCTAGGAAGGATTAGTGGTGAATTTGTAATTCCCTACCCACCAGGTGTAGCAATCTTGGCACCTGGAGAGCTTGTAGACCAGGATCTGATAGACTTCTTGGTCAGGGCTAGGGACATAAATATAGATATTAATGGTATGGAAAGCCATAGTTTAGAAACAATAAAGGTTATAAAGTGAGGAGAAGAAATGCAGGGAAGTATTTTTGTAATAGAGAGTGGGACAGATGGGTCTGGAAAGGCAACCCAGACCAAGTTATTATACGATAGACTCAAGGCCGATGGCTACAAGGTAATCAAGGTTTCCTACCCTAACTACGAATCTGATTCGTCAGCCCTGGTCAAGATGTACCTAAGGGGAGATTTTGGCAAGAAGGCAGACGATGTAGATGCCTATATAGCATCAACTTTTTATGCAGCAGATAGGTATGCATCCTACAAGACTGAATGGGAGGACTTCTATAGAGAGGGAGGAATTGTCATTGCTGACAGGTACACAACTTCCAATATGGTCCACCAGGCTTCTAAGATGGATGATATAGGTGAAAGGGCCAACTTCTTAGACTGGCTAGACCAGTATGAATATGGCCTGTATAAATTACCAAGGCCAAGAGAGGTATATTTTTTGGATGTTCCTGTGGATGTTAGCCAGGACCTAATTAGGGATAGGAAGAACAAGTTCACTAATGAAAGTGAGAAGGATATCCATGAGAGCGACAAGGGCTACTTGGTAAAGACATATGAAAATTCAAAATTTGTGGCAGACAAGTACCAGTGGCACATAGTGAATTGCCTTGACCAAGATAGGAATATGAGGTCCGTAGACCAAATTCATGAAGAAATATATTCAAGGGTTATCTCTGCTATAGAATCTAGGAAGAAAGACCTATAAGGATGGTGTAGCCAATGTTTGAAAGGATTCTAGGACAGGTGTCTGTAAAGTCCAAATTAAAAAGGGCAATAGAGACAGGAAATATTACAAATGCATACTTATTAACTGGTCCTGAAGGCGTTGGCAAGAAGATGGTAGCAGAAGACTTTGCTGAAAGCCTCCTAGGACTTAGGCTGGAAAATAGTCCAGACTATAAGTGCATAGGGGTAAAGAAGGGTGAAAATAGTATAAAAATAGACCAGATTAGGGACATGATAGGAGATATGAGTATCAAGCCTTATGGTGACTACAAGATATTTATCATAGATGATGCGGATAAAATGACTATTCAGGCCCAAAATGCACTTTTAAAGACTTTAGAAGAACCATCAGCTTATGGTATAATAATACTTGTAACGAGAAATGACCAGGCCCTATTGGATACTATTAGGTCCAGGTGTCTTGAAATCAAGTTTGCCCCCCTAACTAACAGAGATATAAGGGCTATCTTGTCCGAAAAGGGTATTGATGATGACCAGGCCCAGGTTGCAAGTATATTTTCAAGGGGAAGTGCAAGTAGGGCTCTTGATATATGTGAAAGTCAAGATCTCAAGTTGATGAGGCAGGATTTGGAGTCATATTTGGAAATTATATTTATAGATAAAAACAAGTATGAATTGGCCAGGATGGGAGAAAACTTCAAGGCCTATGCCAAGGACTATACCAACCTGATAGACTTATTCAGGTATTATATAAGGGATATTGTACTCTTGAAAGAGGGGATAGACCCTGGTTTGATTATAAATTATGATAGGTTAGACTTATTAAGAAGATTAGCCAGGGGGCTCAGCATATCGAAATTAGGACAGATAATGGACCTTTTGGATGAAGGTCAGACAAAGCTGACAGCAAACTGTCACTTTGTGACGACAATTGAGGCCATGGCTTTAAATATATATGAGGTGATAAATTAATGGTAAAAATAGTAGGAGTAAGATTCAAGCCTGCTGGGAAGATATACTACTTTGACCCAGGAGACTTGAGATTGGATATAGGTAATGATGTAATTGTTGAGACGGCAAGGGGTCTAGAATATGGTATGATAGTAATCAGTCCAAAACTGGTAAAGGAAGAAGACCTTATAAGCCCCCTAAAGCCAATAATTAGGGTTGCAAGTGATGATGATTCAGAAACCTACCTAGAAAATAAGGTTAAGACAAAGGAAGCCTTCGATATATGTGATGAAAAGATCAAGGACCATAAGCTAGAAATGTACCTGATTGACTGTGAGTACACATTTGACAGGAATAAATTGATCTTCTATTTCACTGCAGATGGAAGGATAGACTTTAGAGAATTAGTAAAGGATCTAGCTGCCATATTCAAGACAAGGATTGAATTAAGGCAGATAGGGGTTAGGGACGAGGCCAAGATATTAAACGCCATAGGTCCATGTGGTAGGCCCTTATGTTGTTCTACATGGATAGGAGAATTTATGCCTGTATCTATAAAGATGGCCAAGGACCAGGGCTTGTCACTGAATCCTGCAAAGATATCCGGTGTATGTGGTAGACTTTTCTGTTGCCTAAAGTATGAGGCCCAGGGATATGCAGATGCAGTAAAGAAAATGCCGTCAGTAGGATGGTTGGTAAAAGCCCTATTCACTGAAAAGAAGGGTAAGGTTATAGAGGTCAACCACCTTTTAGAGAATATAAAGGTTGAGTTTGAAGATAAGACTGTAGGAGTATTGGCTGAGGGTGACTATAAGGTTATCAAGGCATCGAAGAAGGACAATATCCAGCAAGCTAACCAGGAAAAGTTGGACAAGGAAGCCTTGGCAGAATTGAAAAAACTTGAAAGAGAAAAGTAGGCTTGAAAGTGAACAATACAATGGAAATAAATTTGTTGGAAAATGAGAGGATAGATGACCTCCAGTTCAAAGGGCTAAGAATAATACAGAATAGCAAGGGCTTTTGTTTTGGGATAGATGCTGTCCTCCTGGCCAATTTCACCAGGGTTAAGAAAAATGCCAAGCTAGTGGACCTAGGAACAGGAACAGGTATAATACCTATCCTGCTGGCAGGCAAGTCATCAGCCAGTAAGATTATAGGGATTGAAATCCAAGATGAAGTTGCAGAAATGGCTTCCAGGTCTATTAAATTAAACCAGTTAGAAGACAGGGTAGAAATCCTAAATATGGATATGAAGGATGCAGTAGGAGTTTTGGGAAAGGGTCAGATGGACCTAGTAGTATCTAATCCGCCCTATATGCATTCTAACGGGCTAATAAATGAAAATGACAAAAAGGCCATATCCAGACATAGTTTAAAATGTGATATAGAGGATGTAATAAGGGTGGCCTCTGACCTAGTCAAGCCAAATGGTAAGTTTTTTATGGTCAACAGGCCTAACAGGTTGGTAGACATGTTGGCCATAGCTAGAAATTACAAGTTAGAAGCCAAGCAGATCAGGTTTGTCCACTCTAGGGTGGCTTCTGCACCAAAGATGGTCCTTATAGAGTATGTAAAGAGTGCCAAGCCGGAGATAAGGGTATTAAGCCCCCTGTATGTATATAATGAAGATGGAACCTATACTGATGAGGTGAAAGCAATATATTCTAATCAAAGTGTAGATATTTAAAGGTCCGGTCTTTATCGGCCAGGCTTAAATGAAAGGAAATATGATATGGCGGGTAAGCTGTATGTGTGTCCTACACCAATAGGCAATTTAGAGGATATCACCTATAGGACCTTGAGGGTCCTAAATGAGGTCGACCTAATAGCAGCAGAGGATACTAGACACACGATAAAGTTATTGAATCATTTTGAAATAAATAAACCCCTTACCAGCTACCATGAGCACAACAAGCTGACCAAGGGACCCATACTCATAGATAAGCTACTAGAGGGGATAAATATAGCCCTGGTAAGTGATGCAGGTATGCCAGGCATTTCAGATCCTGGCCAGGACCTGGTAACCCTTTGTATAGACCATGGTATAGACATAGAGGTACTACCTGGGGCATCGGCCTTTGTAATTGCCCTGGTTGGATCAGGCCTGCCGAGCTGGAAATTTGCTTTTGAGGGTTTCCTGGATAGGGATAAAAAGAGCAAGAAAAGAAGACTAGAAGAAATAAGGTACGAAGAGAGGACCCTGATTATATACGAGTCTCCACACAGGTTAAAAGAGAGTCTAAAACTCATAGAGGAAATCCTGGGTGATAGAAAGATAGCCGTATGCAGGGAGTTAACCAAGAAACATGAGGAATATATGAGGTCAAAGATAAGTCAGGTAAGGGCCTACTATGAGGATAATGACCCAAGGGGAGAGTACATACTTATAATTGAAGGGTCAAATGAGATAAGACCTGATAATCAGGATAGCTATGAGAATTTAGATGAGAGGGCCTATGTCATCAAACTAATGGAAGAGGGTCTATCAAAAAAAGATGCTATCAAAAGGGTAGCCAAGGATAGGAAGTTAAAAAAGGACCTAGTATATAAGGAAGTTCTAGACATATAAGTATAAGTGGTTTTAAGTGATAAGAGAATAGACGAGGTTTTGCCTAGGAGCGATTAGCTAAAGGCAAGGCCTTTTTTTTATACCCCTATACTTTACTTAAAACTAGTTTGATAGATTTACTTAAGTAAATTTTGTCTATATTAATATAAGACAGGGGAAGATATTGGTGACACTATTTAGTAGGGTTTCAAATTTATAGGCGGTATGCATTATAAATGGATTTAGGCGTCAATGATTTTTAAAAAAACCTAAATATAGTTAATAAATAACTAAAAAAATAATGAATTTTTATTTTTCGATAAATATATGATATACTTATTATAGGCGATATGATCTATCAAATATTATACGATTTCATATATATAGTTCTGTATAGATGATAGGAAAACGTATTGCCTATGTGAAGGTAATAGTATCTTTAAGTATTATTTTTTAAAAAGACCAGCTATCAAATGTCAATACAAAATAAAAAAGAAATTTCACACTGACATTATTGCATAGCAAATAAGCCTAATGAATAGGCTTGAAAAATTAATAATATTGACAACTAAATATTTGGAGTATACGGTTTTTGATCTCTCAAGACAGCGAATATAATATTGGTCAATTTCCTTGCAACAGCCCCTATAGCTGTGCCATGAGCTTTGCCTCGTGCTCTCAACCCTTGATAGTATATGGATAAGGCAGGGTCCTTAAAGGCTGCTACAGTGGCGGCAAGCCAAATAGAACGCCTTAAGTAAGGCGAACCTCGCTTGGAAAGTTTTGTATTTGTAGCTGAAAAATCGCCAGACTGTTTTATACGTGTGTCTAAACCGGCATAGGCAACAAGTTGGTTTGCTCTTTCAAACCTAGAAATATTGCCTATCTCGGATACTATAGACGCACCTAAAACACTACCAATACCTGTTATTGTAGTAATAATTGGACATATATCCTCAAGCAAGTAACTAATCTCAATTTCAATTTCTTTAAGTTGTTCTTCTAGGAATGAAATTTGGCTAATTATTTGCTTGATTTGGAAAGAAAAAGATCTTTTAGCGAACTTAATTACAAAAGTTTCCCTGGCACAGGATTGGATTTCTTCGGCTTTATTAATGCCAAGACGACCCTTGCTACACTTACAAAGTAAGTTGCCAAGCTCCTCAGCAGGAATTGACAGCATGTCTTCCGGTAAAGGATATTTTGACAGCAGTTCCTTTGAGGCAACACCATATATATTTGAAAAAAGACTTGAGTACTCAGGGAAAACTTGGTCAAGTATAGCTACAAGCTTTCTTTTCCAATCTGAGCATTCATCAACTAAGGCAAACCTATATCTAGTTAAATTTCTAAGGGCAAATGTATTTTCATCGGAAAAATTAGATATAGAGAACTCTCCAAAACGCATTATTTGAGCAATTATAAATGAATCAACTGAATCATTCTTAGTTTGTCTAACGTACATTTTCCTAAAAGCATCAGACTGAATTGGATTTATAACATAACACGTAAATCCTAGATCAATGATGTATGAGAACAAACTTATCCAATAGTGACCAGTTGCTTCCATTCCGATAATGCAATTATTAGTTGTTACACCAAATTCAGAAATAAAATTATTGAACTTTTCTATCCCTTTTGTAGAATTGGGAAAAGGAAATACTTTTTGGATAAGCTCTTTCCAGAAGAATCAATTATTGAAGCTTCAGTGGTTTTTTTCTTAGCAATATCAATACCTATGTAAAACATAAAAATCACCTAGCTTTCATATATTTTAGATAGAGAAAGAACCCTCTAAAACTTTACGACAATGCAACCTCGTTAGATATACAGCAACTTGGTGCTATCCAGCTAATACGCATAAAAGACGTAAAGAAGAGGCGTAAGCCTTTTTAAAGGAAGATATGACTTCAAGGAGGTAGCTACGACCTCTATCTATACTAATATTATCCCACAAAGAAGAGGGATAGAAAAGAAAAAAAGTAGTTTTAACTACAAGTATATTATACGAGGAGGTATTTCAATGAATTTTAAGAAGAAATTGGCAAGCGTATTAGCTTCAGCAGTTTTGGTAGGTGCTATTGCAACTCCAAGTTTGGCAGTTGCTAAGGATCCAAAACTTGATAACGTAAAGGTTAAGGTTTGGAAAAATATTCAGACTGGAGAAGAATTCTCTGGAATGGGTAAGCATGCTGAAAAGTGCTTTGAAGAGGGTGTAGGTTTAGTCAAGGGAGACTATACGCTTTATACGCTTAAGAGAGCCTATACTAAGAAAATAAGGGTGCTGTTTATAACAGGAAACATAGAAGCGTTAAATCTTAATGGCAAGTCTGGAAATAAAATGGGTGATGATACATTTGAATTTAACGGCGTCGAGGCTAAAAGCATTGGAGAAAGAAGATACTTTCATGGGAAGGCTATCATAAAGGTAATGAAAAATAGTGAAAAGGATTTAGATTTAGAAGTATTAAAGTAATTCATATTCATTTTAGGGGAGGGTGATGGACTCCCCCCTAAAATTTTTTAAAGGAACAAGTTATGGCAAGTAAAAAAAATATAAAATTAGTCCTTTTAGTGTTTATCTTATTATCTTCTGTTGCTATATATTTAGTTAATGCAGACAAAAAAACATAATTGTTAAAACTGATAACTATAAAAATATATTTACAAGAGGTGTCTGATTATATAAAGGGTATCAAAAAAATGCAGTATGATGCTTTTATTTGGAAGAGAAGAATGGGATGAAATCTCAAATACAGATATGAAAAAAAGATAAGTTAATATCTAATGTAGTAGATAATATACTACTTACCAAGATACATACTACAAGCAATGAAAGAGATAATGTTGCACCAGGTGAAGATAAGATTGATAAATTTATAGGAACAGAAGATGTAAAAGGAAACAAAAGAGTTACTCAAAAAAATACGAGATTCCAGATAATTTTTTTAGGACTTATATCAGGGACAATATAAATGATAGTATATATAAAGAAAGATATATGAATAAAAACTAATTTATCTGATCAAGAAATTAAGAATTACTATTTAAAAACACAAAAGAAAAAGTATTCGGAAAAAAATTTGAAAATATAAAAGATACTGTTAGACAGGATATTAAAGAAGAATACTATAGAAAACATGAAGATACCTTACTTAAGAAAGAAAGAAAAAAATCTACAATAAAAAAATATAGGCTTTTATACAGAATATTTAAGTAGAAATATGAATTTATTCGATGAAACAAGTATTATTGTATACTTTTGTATTAAAAAAGTAATTAGAGAGGGGATAGAAAATTGGTAAAGAGTAATAAAAAAATCAAAAACAAGTTTTTGGCAGTCATACTGTCAGTTTCAATGCTACCAGTCTCTGGCATGCTTGCTTTTGCTGACGATGTAGAACAAACCTCAGACCAGCCAAAACAAGTTGAATTACCCGACACTGGAGATACACTCGAAAAGAAGTTTTTTGTGTCAAAAACACCATATTTTAATTTGAGTGAAAAAAAGTATCATAGGGACCAAATTGTTAATATAGAAACAGGGAATTATTATCTAAATATTAGGTCTATGTTTGGCGACCCAGAATCTGTAAAGGATTATGGAAATTTTAGTGACTATAAAATGTTACAGGATAACTATATTATAGATTTTAAGGATGAAAATAAAGACCAATTAGATCCTCTAAAACCAAACTTGGCAATATTGGACATGGATGATATTTCACTGGCTTATAGGTTGTTTAGTGGATACTTGGATAGTAGAAGTATGTATATGATTGAGCAACCAGATGAAAGTGGAAACTTCAAGATGCAAAAGGAGGATTCTTTTAATAATAAAGAGGTCTATGGTGGTAATCGAGTAGAAACATATAGTTTTTTAAGTGAAGATGAGTCTGAAAATGTAACCTACCCTAATATTGAAACAAATAAAAAAATACCGGTTAGGTTGGTAGATATGAGTAGAAAGCCTAAAAAAATATTGCAACAGATCTATCTGATTATAAGGACAATATTTTATATGGGGAAATAGAAAAAAAGATAATAATAAATATGAACTAAGTATAAAATTAATAAAGTCTAAGGAAAGTAAAGAATATAATAATTATAATACCCTAGCGAATTATAGTTATAAAAAGAGTAGTTGACGGTAGGGAAGAGGACCCTAGCCTTAAATCAGGATATAGATTATACATCTGTTAGTAAACATGATAACATTAAACAAGAATACTCTATAGGCAAGACAGTATTAAATACGCTAGGAGAAAAAATAGAATTAAATGCAGTATCTGAGGAACAAACAGGTGGAAGGAAAAATTATAATTTAGTTTTAATGATAGATCCTCTAGCTTGAAAGATGAGTGGAGAATTTAGCGACAAGCTATACTTAAATGGAAGTATTGTTAATGGAGAAGTAGGTGAAAGACCCTTAAGTCCGACTAAAAATTACCTGTTAAATATTTTTCCTCAGGATGATTTAGGTATTTATATAGGATTGAAGAGAGAAGTGGGACATAGTGCATATGATTCTATTTTTATTTACTACTGATGGAAGTGATCCTGATGAAAAACTCTGACATTGCAAGAAATGACGAAACTAATCAAACTATAGGGATTAAATTTGGTGAAAAAAACAAGATTCTTCGGTAGTATACATTGATAATAGTAAGCTAAGAGATGGTGGTAAACTTGTTTTGAAATTTAGGTTAAAAGCATGGTGATACGCTTGGAAAAAAACATATATACCTATAATTTAAATCTTAAAAAAAGAGTCTGTTGATACTATCAATGACCTAGATTTTATAGTTAATGGAAAACGCTATAATGCATCTATAAACAGGCTAGGAAAGGGAGGAGATTTTTATTTCCCAACAGTCTATTATGATACCAAGCTAAAGACTGAACCAGTGTCAGATTTGGATAAAAAGATTAAAGATTATCTAAGTAAAAATAAAATTGGCAGGTACCTTGCGATGGATGTAAGCCTAGTAGATAGGAGTGGTAAACCTGCTGACCTACCAAACGGATGGGACAACCACAACGACTCTATTACTGAAAAAAAGGCTCATTCAGATGGTGGTATCGTGCCTTTTGCTGTCAACAATATAAATGAAAGTGACTTAAAGCCAGTAGCTAATATATCTAAAAAGGATATCAAGTTATTTATTGTAAAGGAAGATGGAAGTCTTAAGGAATTAAATGATCATGATAAGGGTAGGATAGTTGTAAATAAGTCTAAGAAACAGGTTAATTTAGCGCTTAACTTCTCTCTAAACCAAAAGAGAGAATTATTATAGCTGAAGCGGACTCTATGGATACGGGAAAAGATCCCGAAGACCAGCCTAGTGAACCAAAAAAACCTGAACAAATGAGTGATTTAGAAAAAAAGATAAAAAGAGCGAAGTCAGTAGATTTAAGGGTAACAAAGACTGAAGAATCAATAAAGAAATTAGACGAGGCTATAAAAATAGCTGAAGCTATATCAAAATCTGGAACAGACCAGCAAAAACATGAACAGGAAAATATATTGGATTCTTTGATAGCAAAAATGGATAGTAGTGAAACCAACATTAAAGATTTAAGCACGTTGAAAAAATCTGAAAATTTAACTGAAGGTATATATGATGTCTTGATTTCAACTAGACATTTTGAAAGACCTTATGAAAATTCAATGTCTAATGAAGCGGTGAATAAGAAGGCTAAATTAATTGTTGACAAAGATGGCAATAGAAAGCTTAGATTTAGCGTCAAGGGTATTGAATATGGTGGTGATTATGGACACCTAACAAAATTATGGTTCTATGATACGCTTAAAGATACTGTGGGGCCGTCGCTATCTGACCCTAGTTTAGGTAAAATGAATGATGCTAAAATTGTTGATACTCACGATGACTCTGACTTACAGGGACTTCCAAGGAATTTTATCAGAACCATAGAAATAGGTATTAATTCATTTAAAGAAGATCCTAAGAGATATGTAAGGGTTAAAGTAGATGCCATGGATGGATTAAATGGGCTTGATCCATACAATAATGATAGTATGGATTCTACACAGCCAGCGGTATTGTGCATTGATTATAGGTATATAAAAAAAGATAATACTAATAATCCTAATCTTGAAGATACTGATAAGGATATAGATAAAGATAAAGACAAAGACAAAGATAAAGATATAGATAAAGATAAAGATAAAGATGATCTTAAGCTTAAAAAGGCAAATAAAGATTTGTTGCAGTATAATGTTGATCTAGCCAACCATATGATATCAGAAGGTATGATTTCAGATGATAGTAAATCCTACGTCAATAGTGCCTTAAAGAATGCTAAAGAAGTTCTTAAAAATAACAATGCTAGTATTGACGATTACAAGACTGCGAATTTATTATTGAAATTTGCGCTTCTAAATGCTAAAAAAGGTGGAGTAAAATCAGGTGAAGGTGATAAAAAGGATACAGAAAAGGCTAAGTCAGAAAGTAAGGAAATAATAACAGAAAAAGACCTTAAAGATGGGAATGTATATGCGATTCCAGTTAGGATGGATAAGACATATGATAAGGCTCAATCAATGGGAAACAGTGCTATAAATAAAATAGCCTACGTTAAAGAAAAAGATGGGAAGTTTGAGTACTATCTTACATTCTCTGGAATTGAATTATATGGTAAAAAAGGTCATTTATATGGATTGAGTATTTATGACAATGGTGTAAATTCATCACTGGTTGAAGCTATTGTAGATAAGGAGATTACTGAAGCAGACTTAAATGGAGATCTTAGAAAATTCCCAAGAAGGTATAAATTTGCTAGGAATAAGACTAAGGAGAATGAAATTTTTGTAAAAGTAAGTGTAGATGCAATGGATTCAATAGCTAGTAAGGGTGAAAGCGACTATAGTAAATTAGTTAAGGGTGCTGGTAGTCAAAACGCTAGATTAGTATTTGACTGGTCGAATGCCAAAAAAATTGATAAAATTAGTGATTTAACAAATGATGAACCAGAAGCTTCAAATAAAGCACTGAAAGACTTGCAGGTAGCAACAGGTATGAAACTTCAGCCAAAATTAGCCAAAAATACTTCAGCTCAGCAGATACTGTAATACTGGCAAGCGGAAAAAACAATGCAGATGCCCTAGTATCAGCATCATTTGCAAATGCTCATAAGGCACCGATATTATTGACAAATAAAGATACTACGGATGAAAGCGTCCTAAATGAAATATCCAGGCTAAAGGCCAAGAATATAATCATAGTTGGAGGTAGCTCATCAGTTAGCTATAAGGTAGAAGGAGATATGAGAAAGAAGGGTTATAGTGTTAGAAGAATAGCAGGAAATAACAGGTATGAAACTTCTGCCATGATAGCCCAAGAGGTCAAGGATATAACTAAATCATCTAAGGCCATCCTGATCAATGGTTCTAAGGATGCAGATGCCTTGACGGTATCAGGACTTGCCACAAGCCAGGGATTACCTGTAATCATGACTAGGTCTGGAGAACTGGAAGGAAATGCCAGGGCCAAGTTTAATGCCTGGAACCTTGACCAGGTATATGTAGTCGGTGGCACTAACTCTATTTCAGACTCTGTCGTAAACCAGGTAAGTGCGAAGACTAAGACTAGACTATCAGGTCAGGATAGGTTTAAGACTGCCTTGGCCATAGCAGATGAATCATATCCAAGCACTAAGAAGGTTATGTTTGCAAATGGATATAACTCAATAGATGCCTTGTCAGCAGGAGCAGTTACTGCCAGGGCAAAGATGCCTATCCTACTTGTCAATAGGACAAGTATACCAAATAGCATTAAGGATAGGTTAAATGGAAAGATAAGTCAGTCAGTAATACTAGGTGGTGAAAGTACTATAGCAAATGGTACAATTGACTCTCTTTCACAAGGGAAATAGGTAACTAAACAAAAGTAAAATACATATTTTAAGAGGGGAACCATTGGTTCCCCTCTAAACTTTAGGGGAAGTGGAAGTGTCGATATTGCAGTATTGATAAAAAAAGCTCAGGCATAAAAAGCTTGGTACTTTAATATATATTAATAAAAAAACAGTCTATACAGAAGTTAAAATTTATTTTTATATTAAAAAAATCAACAGATAATATTTATTAAAAAAAGGAATACATTTTCATTCTAACAAAATTATGAATATAAGGATAAAATTGCCAAAAAAATTAAATTATTGAAAAATTAAATAGCTTTTTTTAATCTTATTTATGATAAAATATATATGTAAAAACGAACTTTAGATTATAAAGTATAAACTACTTTAGGCTAAAAGGAGAGGAAAATGACTAACAACTTAACAATGTTGACTGACCTATATCAGTTGACCATGATGAACGGATACTACAAGAAAGGTCTACACAACAATACTGCAGTATTTGACATTTTTTTCAGAAAGAATGTCTGCGATGGTGGATATACAATTATCTGCGGTATTGAGGAAGTGGTGAAATATATCGAAAACCTCCACTATGAAGACTCCGACCTAGAATATTTGAGGAGTTTAAACCTATTCGATGAAGATTTCTTGAGTTTTCTGAAGGATTTTAAATTCACAGGAGATATATATGCTGTCGAGGATGGTACAGTAATGTTTCCTGGAGAGCCAGTATTAGTGGTAAAGGCACCACTTTATCAGGCCCAGCTGATCGAAACAGCAATGCTTTCTATTGTGAATTTATGTCTTTAATAGCAACAAAGTCATCTAGGGTATGCAATGCAGCCCAGGGTGATCCAGTCCTAGAATTCGGTCTGAGAAGGGCCCAGGGTCCAGAGGCAGGACTTTATGGAGCCAAGGCGGCGATTATTGGAGGCTGCAAGGGAACATCAAATGTATTGGCGGGAAAACTCTTTAATGTTCCGGTATCAGGTACACATGCCCACAGCTGGGTACAGAAGTTTGATACAGAGCTAGAGGCCTTTAGGGCCTATGCTGACATATATCCAGATAGTTGTCTATTATTGATAGACACATATGATGTCCTAAATAGTGGTATCAAAAATGCCATTACAGTATTTAATGAGCTAAGGGCCAAGGGACATGAACCACTAGGTGTAAGACTAGATTCAGGTGACCTGACTTACCTATCAAGAGAGGTTAGAAGGATTCTGAATGAGGCAGGCTTTGAGAATGTTAAGATAACAGCATCAAACGACCTGGATGAGTATACTATTACATCATTAAAGCAGGAGGGGGCCAAGATAGATTCTTGGGGAGTTGGAACTAAGCTGATTACTTCTTATGATTACCCTTCGTTGGGAGGCGTATACAAGCTGGCAGCAGCGACTAATTCTGAAGGCCTTCTGGTTCCAAAGATTAAAATTTCAGAAAATCCTGAAAAAATAAATAATCCGGGCTTTAAGAAGGTTGTGAGGATATACAATGAAAATGGTAAGGCTGAAGCTGACCTTATCATGTTGGCAGATGAAAAAATAGATGAGTCAAAGACTCTAGAAATCTTTGACCCAGTATATACATGGAAGACTAAGCAATTCGAAAAATTCAGCTTAAGAGAGGTCTTGTCACCCCTATTCAAGGATGGTAAGTGTGTAAGAGAGGGCAAGACAATTCAAGAGGTTACTGAATATACACAAAGAGAGCTGGATAGTCTATGGAACCAGCATAAGAGAATTAAAAATCCTCATATCTATAAGGTGGATTTATCAGAAGGTCTATGGAAAATGAAGCAAGAAATGATTGCTTCAAAAAAAATAAAATAATATATTATGTAAAGTGGGTGGAGAGTATGACAAAAAAATCTTACGAAGAAAGAATGGATTCTACTGATGCGAAAATCATAGAAATTCTTCAGGACAATGGTAGAATATCTATGAAGGACCTAGGTATAGCAGTAGGTTTGACATCGCCGGCAGTATCCGAAAGAGTAAAGAGACTTGAAGAGGCCAAAATTATATCAGGTTATAAGGCTATCATCAATCCTGACTCTATGGGTAGGGCTATAAAGGCCTTTATTAATGTATCGCTTCCAGGAACAGCCTATGATGCCTTTATAGATGCCGTAAAGAATGACCCAAGAATAGTTGAATGTCACCATATTACAGGTGATGACAGTTCCCTAATCAAGGTTATTGTTGAAAGTATGGATGAACTAGAAAATGTGATAGACAACCTAAAGGACTTTGGTAGGACAAGGACTTCAGTAATTCTATCTACACCAATCCAGGCAAAATCAATCCTATAATAATTGACTTTTTTACATCCATGATGTAAAATCAAGTTAATCAAATTTTTTGGCTGTGAAGAGAAGAGTAGCTACAGGAGTATTTTTAGAGAGTTGGTGGGCGCTGTAAACCAACAATACAAGCGTAGTGAATATGGACTCGGAGCTTCAGACCTGAGCTAGACTAGTTAGGGTCTGCGTATGGATGCGTTAAATCTAAGAGATACTGGCAGGCTAGCTTTCACAGAGACACTAGGGGAAGCCGAAAAGAGATACAGACCAATAGGTTTGTCGGCCAGTAAGTAGGGTGGTACCGTGACTATTATTCGCCCCTATGCATCGCATAGGGGTGGTTTTTATTTACTTTTAAACTTTGAGGAGGTCAATTATGACAAAGAAACCAACATTTTATGTAACAACACCAATATATTATCCAAGTGGAAAGCTACACATAGGTCATGCCTATACTACAGTTGCAGCAGATGCCATTTCTAGGTTCAAGAGATTCTGTGGCTACGATGTAAGATTCCTTACAGGTACAGACGAGCATGGAGAAAAAATACAGAAGAAGGCCCATGAGGCAGGAAAGAGCGAAATAGAATTCCTTGATGAGCAGATAGCCGAAATCAAGAAGCTTTGGGAAAAATTAGAAATATCAAATGATGACTTTATAAGAACTACTGAAGAAAGACATGAGAAGGCTATACAGAAGATATTTACCAAGCTATATGAAAAGGGAGAAATATACAAGGGCTCATATGAGGGACACTACTGCGTACCATGTGAAAGCTTCTGGACAGAGTCACAGATGCTGGAAGGCAACAAGTGTCCAGACTGTGGTAGAGATACTAAGGTAGTGAAGGAAGAATCATACTTCTTCAGGCTATCAAAGTACCAGGATAGGCTGTTGGATCTATTCCAAAATACCGACTTCGTAATGCCTGAGAGCAGAAAGAACGAAATGATTAAGAACTTCCTAGAGCCAGGCCTAGAGGACCTATCAGTAACTAGAACTTCATTTGACTGGGGTATAAAGGTGCCTTTCGATGAAAAGCATATAATCTACGTATGGGTAGATGCCCTTTGTAACTACATTACAGCCCTAGGTTATGAGGGTGATGATGATACAAACTACAAGAAGTTCTGGCCAGCAGATGTTCAACTAGTTGCCAAGGAAATAGTGAGGTTCCATACAATTATATGGCCTGCAATGCTAATGGCCCTAGATGTACCAGTACCGAAGAAGGTGTTTGGACATGGTTGGATCCTATTCGCTGATGATAAGATGTCAAAGTCTAAGGGCAATATAGTATATCCAGGCCAGATGGTAGACAGGTATGGCGTAGATGCCCTTAAGTACTTCCTACTAAGAGAGTTCTCGTTTGGTCAGGACGGTTCTTACACTCACAGGAACTTTATAAACAGAATAAACTCAGACTTGGCTAATGACCTTGGCAACCTAGTAAGTAGGACTGTATCGATGGTTGAAAAGTATAATGATGGTGTTCTAGTTGTAAATGATGCTAGAACTGATTTTGACCAGGACTTAATCAATACATACAAGGAAGTAAGGACAGACTTTGAAGGTCAGATGAATGAATTGATGTTCCATGAAGCTCTAGAAAGCCTATGGAAGTTTGTTAGAAGGACTAACAAGTATATAGATGAAACAATGCCTTGGGTTCTAGCTAAAGATGAAGCTAACAAGGACCAGTTAAACCATGTCCTATACAACCTATGTGAATCAATTAGGCTAATATCAACGCTTATATCTTCATTATTGCCAGATACAGCTAGAAAGATATTCGCACAGCTAGGTATAGCTGGTAGGGAAGACCTATATGATTGGGCAAGTACTGATACTTTCGGCCTACTTCCTAATGGGACTAAGGTTCAGAAGGGAGAAGTTCTATTCCCAAGACTTGAGGTTGAAGAAGAAATCAAGGTCCTAGAAGACCTATTCGCTGAAAGATAGTCGACCAGGAAGTGAAGCTAGACCACAAGGAAGAAATAGGTTTAGAAGACTTTGAAAAGCTAGAGCTAAGAGTAGGAAAGATTGTAAAGTGTGAAAAGCATCCAAAGGCAGACAAGCTACTGGTATCACAGATCAAGCTAGGTTCAGAAATGAGACAGATAGTATCAGGTATAGCTGAATGGTACAAGCCAGAAGAAATGGTCGGAAAAAATGTAATAGTAGTTTGCAACCTAAAGCCAGTCAAGCTAAGAGGGGTAGAATCTCAGGGTATGATCCTTGCAGCTGGTGATGATGGTGATGACCTGGTAATACCAGAAGCTATTGGTGCAAAAGACGGGGCAGAGGTGAGATAAATGCTGTTCGATTCACATGCTCATTTAAATGATGAGAGGTTTGATGAAGATAGGGACCAGCTAATAGTCTACTTAAGAGAAAATGATGTGGACCTGGTTGTCAATCCGGGTGCAGACATGGAGACATCCAAGACAGCCATAGACCTAGCTAAAAAACATGACTTTATATATGCAGCAGTAGGGGTACACCCACATGATGTAGAGCACATGACTGAAGATGATATAGAGACCCTAAAGAAGTGGGCCAGGGAAAATGACAAGGTAGTAGCCATTGGAGAGATAGGCCTGGACTACTACTACGACCTATCGCCTAGGGACCTACAGAAAAAGTGGTTTATCAGGCAGATTCAGTTGGCTAACGAACTAGGCCTACCCTTTATAGTCCATGACAGGGATGCTCATGGGGACACTTTTGAGATAATTAAAAAGTACAAGGCCCCAGAGACAGGCTGTGTTCTACACTGTTATAGTGGAGAGTTAGACCTGGCCAGGGAGTATATAAAGATGGGATGCTATATATCAATACCTGGAACAGTTACCTTCAAAAACAATAGAAAGACAGTGAATGTGGCTAAAAATATACCATTGGAGTGGATGTTTATAGAGACGGACTCTCCATATATGGCTCCAGTTCCTAATAGGGGTAAGAGGAATGACCCATCCATGGTCAAGTATGTAGCCCAGAAGATAGCCCTTGAAAGGGGAATAAGCTACGAAGAGGTGTGTCAGGTAACCAAAGAAAATGCCAAGAGGTTCTTTGGTATAAGGTAGAATATTAATAATTGAATAAGTGATCAAAGAGAAAGAGGGACTCATATACTGGTATCTATCAGTTATGAGTCTTTCTTATTAGAGCTATGTCAGAAAATGATGATGATTAGATTTAATATTAATAACTCTTCTATATTCAAAAAAATACTCAGAAAATTTAAAAACATTTGACTTTATTAAAAAAATATCATATAATAAAAAAAGAAATAGTCATCAATTAGTTATTCAATACATTCCCTGTAAATTTGAGGGTTAAAAAGATGAAAAAAATAATTGTCAAGAAATCAAAAAAATATCTAAAAAAATCGACTTAAATAAAGTAACTGCACAAGGTAATAAATGCAAATATGTATGGGATAAATACCATGTAGCTGGTGGTAGAGATTGTTTACATGATTGTTATGGAGGTTCTAGTCCTTATTATTCTGATAAATATTAAATTTAAAAAAACATTTATTACAGTCAATGAGTTAATATTTTTTTAGATGCAGAGAATATATTGTTATAAAATGAAATATATTAATTGTATTTTTGAATTTGAGGGGATATCATGATAATTAAATTATCGTTTAACTACTTAATCAAGAATTTTTAAAAGAAGTCTCATCTTAGTAATATGCATAGCATCCGTCTGTTCTTTCGTGGCATCAAAATCATTAGTGGAAAAAAAATTCAACCTATAATAAAATGTTAGAAGTTCATAGTCTTTATGCTGGCTATGATGCTAAATTTTTATGGTGCTAATGTAGACAATATAAAAAAACATGGAAAAATATTGATGGAGTTAAAAAAACTAATCTATACATATGAATTAGGTAATATCACATACAAAAAAATGGTGTGGATATTAGTCTATGTAACTACAGTGACGAATACTATAGATTAAATCGATTCAAGTTGTTAGAGGGTAGATTACCTCAGAATGAAAAATGAAATAGCAATAGAAAAAAAGGGCCTTAAAGGAAATTGATAAAAAAACTTCAAACTAAAGCAGGAAATAGATTTTTCAAAAAAATAGTAAAAAAACAAGTCAAACTCCCAATACGATATTTCATCAAAAAAATATTAAATATAAACTTGTAGGTGTTATCGATAGAAATCAAAAAAATACTATGAAAATGAATATAAACTTACAGGATTTACAAGAAGTCATAATTCTAAGTCTTATGATGGTTTCCTTGTATTTGCTCAAAATGCCGATAAGAGAAGCATTTATGAACAAATCAGGCAAAAGAGTGGCCTTAATGATGAAAACTTAAGGTATAATGAACAATTATCAATGGCTCAAGGTGAATACAAGGAGGCAAGGCAGTTTTCTAACTTCAAGGAAGTACTCATGGTTTTTAATTATATCATTACTCTTGATATTAAACATATTTAATATATTTACTTCCTCTTTTATAAAAGAGATTGGTGAATTAAAAATACTAGGGGCTTCCAAGAGAGATCTTATTAAATTGTTCCTTATACAATTTACATCTATATGGCTATGTGGTTATTTATTGGGAATTATATCTGCCACGCTACTGTCTAAATTAATAGTTGAAAACTATATATTTAAGAACTTTGTAAATGCTCGATTTATTTTTTTCTCTTGAAGATGTAATATACCCACTTATCATAACATTCTTTATTGTGATGCTTTCTTCCTTATCGACAATATTTATTGGATCTAGGAAGAGTGGACTAGAGTGTATAAACGAAAATTATAAGAGAAAAGCCTATATATCAATTAGCACAAAAAAACCTTTATATCAAGAACTTTATCAATATGTTTTTTTGAGAAATATATCAAACATCTTGATTGTGTTAATCTCGTTTTTCAATTTTAGGTGGCATGTATTTTTGAAACAACTTTTAGAATGACAAATAACTTTAATGTAATAGACATGCAACAAAATAATTTATTTATAAATGACATGATACTTTCACCAAACTTAATTGACACTAATATAGGACTTTCAAGCCTTAGTAAGGATGACTTTGATTCAGTCAAAAATTTCTGGAAAATATACTATGGTGAATTATAAAAAAAGAGATACCTTATTCATATATATCTTTGGATAGGGACAAATTACTAAGGACTACTATACAGCCCAAAAATTTTTTTCAGGTGAAACTTTAGATATGCCAATTACCTTGAAAGCCTATAGCCAAAAATATGTATTCTTCAATAAATAAATATTTAGAAAAGGGTTCAATAGAAAAAAATCAATGATGAAAGAGGAGATTATATACCTGCCTTTAATTTCAGACAAATACTATGATATGAATAGTGGTGAAAACAGAAAAGTTTTTTTCTAATCCAGTCAAATTAAATAATATTTATAAAATCAAGCTTTTTCTCTATAGTAAATGGTCAAGTAAAGAGATATGATAAGAAGATAAAGGTGGTCGGATTGATTAATGAAGACTGGCTATTCAAAGGAAATAGCAATTTTGGGTATAATCCAGAAGTAATTATTTCATCTAAACATATAGATAAGTTAGGTATGGAAAATAGATATAGCCAAATAGGCCTTATTAATGAAAAAGGCTACTCTGAACAAAAACAGGAAAATATTAGACAAAAAAATATGGCAGTGATAGGTACACAGTGTTTGATATAAATTCTTATACTAAGAGAAATAAAGTTAATGAAAATGTATATTTGAAAGAAAAAAATCGAGTCAAATAGGAATTTTACTTGTACTTACTATGATTAATTTAATACTTATGATAAGGTCTAATATAATAAAGAGGGAAGATGAATTTGCAATAATGCGAGCATTAGGAATGACATTAAAAGAAAAGTATAAGTGGATTATATTAGATAACTTAATAATAGTCTTTGTTGCAATAATAATAAATATAATATCAGCGATATTTATTTATTATAACAATTCATCTAAACTGAATCAATTGTATATGGATATATATAGTAAAGCTCTATTTATATTTAATATACCATTTAAAGAAATGAGTATATATATTTTTAGTAGTATTTATTTCAATGGTATTAGGAATCTTATTATCGAAGAATAATATCAATACTAATGCAGATGTACTCAAATAAAAGGCTTGTATCAAAGAATATAAGGCTTGATACAAGAAGTGAATAGTGGAATTTATTTTATGAAAGGTTGGTAATATGAAATCCTTAAAAATTGACAACGTGAAAAAATACTATGGAAAAAAAGAAAGTCTAGTGAAGGCAGTAGATGGCATAAGCCTAGAAATTGAAAATGGAAAATTCACTGCTATAATAGGAACTAGTGGTTCAGGAAAAAGTACCCTGCTTCATTGTATGGCTGGTCTGGACAAGCCAACTGAGGGTAGCGTATTTCTTGATCAAAGGGATATATACGCATTAAATGATGATGAATTGTCAAAAATTAGGAGACAAGAATTTGGATTTATATTCCAAAGCTTTAACCTAATACCAGTCCTTAATGTTTATGATAATATAATCCTACCAATCCAGCTAGATGGAAAGAAGGAAGACAAGGAATATATTATGGATATAGTAAAAAAGGTTGGGCTAGAAGACCAGCTAAAGAAGTTCCCTAATGAGCTATCGGGAGGTCAGCAGCAAAGGGTGGCAATTGCAAGGGCTCTATCCAACAAGCCTGCTATAATATTCGCAGACGAGCCTACAGGAAACCTTGATAGTAAGACTACTGAAGAGGTAATGAGTCTGCTTAGGTCTACTGTAAAAGACCTAAATCAGACCCTACTTATGATAACTCATGATGAAAATATAGCAAGGCAGGCAGATAGACTTATTACTATAAGTGATGGGAAAATAATAAGTGATGAAAGAAAATAGTGATAACATTAAAAAAATCGGTTGATTATACAATCAACCTTCTGAAAATTACTTATGCATGATATAATAAAAATAGTAATTGATATAGGATATAAATGAACGGCGATAATAGTATTTTATGTAGGGAGGTTGCAGTATGAAGTTGAATCTATCTAAAAAACTGGCTATTTCAGTACTTTTATTGTCTTTGGGCTTGTAACAGGTCGCTTGTCAAAGCCAGAGCTCCAAGGATGATATGTTCAATCAGGTAGGTCAAAGTCAGGAGGCCGATAAGGAAAATAGGCAAAACCTAAAGGCCCTGGAAGACTTTGTAGGTCTTAAGGATATTGATTCTATCAAGTTTACACTTGATGAGCAAATCGGTGGGCATGATGAGAAAAGGAATGATATACTTATCATAGAAAAGGTCTTTGATATGAAAACTAAGAGTCAGATCTTGATCTTTGCGGATATCCTTATGGGGGCTGGGAAAAAAGACCAAAAGGACTCCAAAGACTACAAGGATGCTATGGCTTGGAAGAAGGTTGTAGCCAAACGGCTAAAGTTAAGTCCTGCTAAGTCTATTGTAGACAGCTTACTCAAGGATATCAAGGAATCTAAGAATGAATATTATAAAGATGCTACTATAAAGACTTATGTTGAACAAAAGTCTAGTATCAGCTTCAAGAATAAGTCAGGAGACCAGGTAGACCTAGTAGTTGAACCTGGTTCAGGGGAAAATTCATACTTCGTCGTAAATAAAAAGGGTGCGGTCTATGGCCTGACAGAAAAAGACCTAGGGTATATAAGGTACGTTATGAGGGACAGTATGGACAAGGGTCCCTTGTCAAAGACCTGGACAAATATGTAAAGGACAAGGGTGAATATATCAAGTATAGGATTAGTCATGTGGATGTAAAGATTCCAAATAAGCTTGAAGAGCCTACATATGGCGATAGGTTTAAGCTTTATCTTGCCTATGTAAATGATCTCTTAAAAAAGACTGACTTTAAGGAGGGGCTTGACCCATATCTGGGGCAGGATTTGAGTTTTGAAAGGTATAGACTAAATAAAGAAAGTCAAAAGAGACTTAAGGCAGAAGATCCCTATCTAGTAGCAGTATTTTCTGGAGATAAGCTTGTTGGAGCCTACAAGGATTTTTATGGAAATGCGAAATCTTTCGATGGCAAGACTTTAGAAGACCTGCTTAAGGTTGAATATAGGGCCTGGGTAAAGACTAAGATGGCCCATGACAAGGAGGCTGCTGAGCTAGAAAAGTTGGGAGATAAAGGTATAATAAGTAAATTTGTAGAATTGCAGAATGTCAGGGACAAGAGGCAAGAAGGCCTTATGCTACCAGACTATAGGGATGGTTATTCTAAGATGTTCAAGAGTATGCATGATGTAGAGGATACCTTTATAGATAATGTTCTTTCGGCCAAGCTATTGTCGATAAAACCCGATGAACGCAAATTTGAGGTTGGACTTAATACCATAGATAAGGCCTATATGGTAGAGGTAGATTATAGGTTCAAGGAAGTTATAGTCATAGAAAATGGGGTAGATGAAAAAAGCTACGAAATGATAAATCTAGGTCCTGGTCTAGGATATAGGATTTATCAAATGGGCTACTAATAATTTATTGCTAATTTAAAATTATTGAACTGTAGCTACTTACATAGGAGGAAGGTATGAAATTAGGTTTTATAGGGGCAGGCAATATGGGGTCCGCCATGATAGGTGGAATCCTGAAGTCAGGCCTAATAACTAGCAAAGATATAAGGGCTGTCGCTCGTAGTCAAGAGACCCTTGATAGGATAGGCAGTCAATATGGGATAGGGACTAGCCTGGATGCTAGAGACGTGGTTGATTTTGCAGATATAATTATCCTGGCAGTCAAGCCCTACCAGCTAGCTGGCCTTTTAAAGGAGCTAGTAGGTCTTTTGGACGGTAAGATACTAGTTTCAGTGGCAGCAGGTCTTACTATGGACCACCTTGAAGAAATGGTTGGTAGTGATAAGAAGATAATCAGGGCCATGCCGAATACACCGGCCATGGTTGGGCAGGCCATGTCAGCCTAGTAAAGAATGACCAAATTACAGATGACGACCTAGCGGAAGTGGATAAGATTTTTAAGTGTATAGGTAAGACCCAGCTTATAGATGAGTCTATGATGGATGCAGTTATAGGTGTGAGTGGATCTTCGCCGGCCTATGTATTTATGTTTATTGAAGCCATGGCAGATGCGGCGGTCCTATCTGGTATGCCAAGAGACCAGGCCTACCAGTTTGCTGCCCAGGCTGTATATGGGTCTGCCAAGATGGTTATGGAGACGGGCCTACATCCGGGTGTCTTGAAGGATATGGTTTGTTCACCAGGAGGAACTACAATTAGGGCAGTAGAAGTTCTAGAGGAACATGGATTTAGAAATGCTGTCATTAAGGGGCAGTTAGCCTGTGTAAAGAGGTCCAAGGAGATGAGCCAGGAAAGATAGGTTAATATGTGACCTATAGAAGATAAAAAAGAGGATATACGGATATATAGAAGATTGAAAGAGATTAATATACAGATATATAGACTATGAAAAGGAGGCTGTCCCCATTTGCTGGGTTGACAGCCTCCTCATATCTATATCAAAACTATATTAAAAACAAAAATACTAGTAAAAAATGAGCCAGTGAGCCCAGCATTATGAAGATATGAAATATATCATGAAAGTTCCAATTCTTGATGTTGGGCCTTTTAATTGCGTATATAACCCCACCTACGGTATAGAGTAGGCCACCGACTACTAGGAGGAAAAATGCCGGTCCAACTAGGTTGATATAGAGGTCCTTAATTACAAAGATTGCAACCCAACCCATACCTATGTACAGGGCAGTAGATAGGACCCTAGGCATATTTATCCAAAGTATTTTCATGAGAATACCAACGATGGCAATTGACCACATGATTACAAATACCGGTATACCAGTCTTTTTAGGAAGGACATATAGGCAAAATGGTGAGTAGGAGCCTGCAATCAAGACATATATCATTGAGTGGTCTAGCTTTCTCATGTACAAGACCAATTTTTCTTTCTTAGCACTAATGGCATGGTAGATACCACTGGTAAAGTAGAGAAGGATCATGGATGCACCAAATAGTATAGTTGAAACGAATAAAGCATAATTTATTGATGGACCCATCACCTGCTTTAATATTAATAAAACTAGGGCTACGATAGATAGTCCACCCCCGATTAGGTGGGTGATAGAACTTATGGGGTCTCTTAATTTTACTGTAGACATGTATTTTCACCTCGAATCTAAAATATATGTAGTATTAGGAACTATGTATAATGATATTATAGACTTTATATTGAATATTTACAAGTATTTTTTGATGATTTCTAGCTATTGATTTACAATTTTTTCGTAAATACATGGTATAATATATTCTGCATGAAAAATTTTGCCAGTCAACAAGACTAGGATTTTTTGATAAAAGGGCTATAGAAAAGATTATAGCAGTAAGTATAGATATAAGATAGGTTAGAAAAAGCGAGTTAGGAAAAACAGGTCAGTAAAAAAATAGGCTAGTAAAAGTAAGTTGGGTGTAAAAGTTGTCGATACTTATAAAAGCTAGGGTGATTGACCGAGTAGAAGGATAGGGATGGTGGTAAGATGTACAAGATTGAAGATATAATCAAAGACTTGACAGAAAAGATTGATATCAGGCTAGAAGATGTGCCGGAAATAGATCTTTACATGGACCAGGTCTTGACCCTATTTAATAAGTATTTCCCATATAATGAAGGGGAGCAGGCCTTGACTAAGACCATGATAAACAACTATGCAAAGAGTGGGGTTATAAAGCCTGCAGTCAAGAAAAATATACCAAGGAGCACATACTTATGATAGTGATAACCTGCCTTTTAAAGAGGGACATAAGTATGACAGAGATAAGGGACTTGGTAAGAGATTCGGATGTAGAGGAGGCCTATAGTCTATATATAGATCAAAAGCCATTTATGAATGATAGTCTCCTAGATGCCATGGGACCGATTATAAGGGACCTAAGAGAGGAGAGGCTTGTAGGTAGAGAAAACAAGCTTTTTGATGTCTTGATGCTTTGCTACTATTCAAACCTATTGAGTGAGACGGCAAGAACCATAATTAGGGGAGAAATAGACTAATGATAAAAGAAGTGATAGTAGTTGAGGGTAGAGACGATATTAGGGCTGTAAAGAGGGCCCTGGATTGTGAACTCATTGCCACTGGTGGATTTGGTTTTCCAAAGGGGGTAATGGAGAGGATAAAGTCTGCCCAGGCTAGGAGGGGGGTAATCATTTTTACCGACCCAGACTATGCAGGTGAAAGGATTAGGAAGAAGATAAGCGACCAGGTTGAGGGCTGTAAGCATGCATTTTTGCCAAGGGAAGAGGCCATCAAGGATGGAGATATTGGTATAGAAAATGCTAGTCCAGAGAGCATCCTAGCTGCCCTAGCCAAGGTTAGGACTGAAATAAAGACGGAAAATAAGGAATTTTCAAATGTAGACCTAGTGAAAAATGGCCTAATAGGTGGGGACCAATCATCTCACAAGAGGGACAAGATTGGCAGGATATTGGGTATAGGCTATAGTAATTCCAAGCAGTTTTTAAGTAGACTCAATAATTACGGTGTTACAAGGAAGGAATTCGACCAGGCCTTAAAGGAGTATGCAGAAGGGAGTGGAGACCATGAATAAGAGGCTGTCATCTCATAGTGCAACCATGGACCTTGTAAAGAGACACGGCTTCAAATTTACAAAGTCCCTGGGCCAGAACTTTTTGATAGACGACAATATAGTTGACAAATAGTTGCTGGGGCTGGAATAGGACCTAGTGACAAGATTATAGAGGTAGGGCCAGGTATTGGTACCTTGACTAGGGAGATGGCTTCGAAGGCTCAAAGCCTGATGGCTGTCGAGATAGACAAGAACCTGATACCTATTTTGACAGATACACTTGGAGACTATGAAAATGTAAAGATAGTAAATGAAGATATAATAAAGGCCGATATAAGGGGCCTTATAGATGAAAACCTAGATGGTGGACCAGTAAAGCTAGTAGCTAACCTGCCATACTATATTACTACTCCAATAATAATGAGATTTTTGGAAGAGGATATAAATGTGACTGACATAGTGGTTATGGTCCAAAAAGAGGTGGCTGAGAGAATGAATGCCCAACCTGGTGGTAAGGACTTTGGGGCCCTATCAGTAGCAGTACAGTTCTATTGTGATACCGAAATTGTAACCAAGGTTCCTAGACACCTTTTTGTACCGCAACCGAATGTAGATTCTATAGTCATAGCCTTGAGGGTTAGGCCTGAAAGAAAGTACAGGGTAGATAGTGAAGACCTATTTTTCAAGGTGGTCAAGGCAGCCTTTGGTCAAAGAAGAAAGACCCTACTAAATTCTATTGCCAGTATGGGCAACCTGTCCAAGGATATGGTTAAGGAGGCCCTAGAGGAAGCTGGCATAGACCCTAAGAGGAGGGGGGGAGACCCTGAGCCTTGACGAATTTGCCAACCTATCTAATGTTATAGGAAATAAGTTAAAGGAGACGCTTAAGTAGATGTGGAAGCTAATAAAAAGACTATTTAATTGGATTGCCGGAATATTTCTCAAACTGAATATTATAGTCCGTGTGGTAGTGGTTATATTAATATTTATGCTCTTGTATAGTATTTCCTTTAAGATGGCTAGGATTAATATTGATAAGGGTCAGACCATGGATATAATGAGTGTAGACACTGGTGGGGAGAAGACCAAGACCCAAGAGGCTATGGAGGCCAAAAAGGCTGAGGATGCCAAGAAGACCCTCCTAGTTAGGTTCAAGGAATCCAAGAAAATATATATATCAAATGAGGAAACTGAAAATATTAAGATCAGTGGAGAAACTCTTGAGCAGTTTAAGAGGAAGACTGAGGTTTTCGTCAAGGTTAGGAACTTAGACGATGATTTTAAGACCAGCAACAAGGGCTATACAGACAACAACCTACACTTCAAGACAGACTTCAACTACTTTGTAATTACAAGTGGTAAGAGGGTAGAAAACTACAAGGTGCCAGTTTCTATGAAGGCTGAGCTTGAGTCAGAGTATAGGAAGCTAATATATACGTCTGTAGACTTTATTACCAACAAGGAAAATATGGGGTCTATCAGGCTCTACCACGGTGATAAATCCAAGAAGGTTTGGCCATGGAAGAAGGATGACCTAATTTACAAGATTCTCTATAAGAGAGAGGTTGGTAAGATTCAGCCTGAAAAGGAGTTTAGGAAGTCAAAGGACAACTATACTATAAAGATGGAAAAATCTGGTGAAGAGATTTATATTCAGACTATGGGTAAGGACTTTATAAGAGTTACATGTGGTGATAATATAGCCTACTATGAGGTGTATCCGGAGCTATATAACTACCTGCATGATGAGGTTTTTAAATAGGATCTTCCTGCACATATAAAAAGTTGAATAGGAATTCCCCTTAAAGCAGTAAGGGGCTTGATTAAAGCTATTAAAATTTTTGATAAAAAATACAAAAAGGGTAGCGAGATAAGACTTAATTCTTATACTTGCTACCCTATATTTTGGTTGTATAATATTTAGCGTTGGTGAAAGAAAATTCTCTCTCAACGCTAAATATTATACAACCTATTTATATAATTTTTTAATTAAGGGAACTACTTGTCCTTTAATTCTAATAGGGTTTCTGCAACCCTGTTTATAGGACCGGCTCCACAAGTGATAAAGATATCATTTGGTCCTAACTTGTCCTTGATATAGTTAACTATATCATCAAAAAGTAGGTAGATAGATGGCATCTACATTTTTGGTATAGGCTCTGAGCTAGGTCCTTTGATGAGATATCACCAGGGTCCTTTTCTCTAGCAGCATATATATCTGTAAGTATTACCTTGTCTGCTGAATAGAAGGCTTCAGAGAATTCCTTAAAGAGACTCTTGGTCCCTAGAGTAGGTATGAGGCTGGAAGGCAAACCCCAAAGCTTCTTATCCCTTAGGTTCTTTGCTGCAGCCAATGTAGCCTTAATTTCAGTTGGGTGGTGGGCATAGTCGTCATTATTAGGGCATCGTTATAGTAACCCTTCTTTTCGAACCTTCTACCAACACCATGGTATTCTAAGACCGATTTTCTAATTGTGTCTATGTCTATATCAGATACTATGGCAGCTAATATAGCGGCTGTAGCATTGTAGATATTGTGTAGACCATATACAGAAAGGTGGAAGCCACCAAGGTTTACACCCTTGTATTTTAAGTTGAAAATGGCAAAGCCGTTTTCATCATACCTAATATCAGATATGATGGCATCATTGTCTGGACCCTGACCAAACCTAATTATATTTGCACGAACATCATATACGATATCCTTTGAATTTTCATTGTCGCCATTTATGATAAAGTAGCCATTTTCGGGTAGGAGTTTACCGAACTTATTGAAGGATGCCTTGATTTCATCTAAGCCTGAAAAATAGTCTAGGTGGTCTTCCTCAATATTTAAGACAATTCCTATAAAAGGGTTAAAGCTTAAGAAACTATCAACATACTCGCAGGCTTCTGTTATAAAGTGCTTAGAGTTACCTATCCTGACATTACCACCGATGGTACTAAGGTTACCGCCAACCAGGACAGTTGGGTCAGTCTTTGCATAGTCAAAGATAGTCGATAGGATACTAGTAGTAGATGTCTTACCATGAGTACCTGCAACTGCTATAGAGTTTTTATATTCTCTCATTATCTGGCCTAAAAAGGCAGCCCTGTTTATCAATAGTATGTTCTTGTTTTTAGCTTCGACTAGCTCTTCATTATCATCAGAAATGGCAGCGGTATAGACTACCATATTTATATCACTAGATATATTTTCCTTACTCTGACCTACATATATAGTAGCTCCTAGGCTCCTAAGATGGTCTAGTAAGTAGGAATCCTGGGCATCAGATCCGGATACCTTGTAGCCCTTATTTAGACAAATTTCTGCTAGGGCACTCATATTTATGCCACCAATACCTATAAAATGTATGTTCATGTACGTGTCACCTCTCCTTATTTAAAAAACTCTAAAAATATTTATCTAAAATATACAATATGAACGTTTTATATGTTATAATTAAGGAACGTTCACTATGTATCTGGTTTTTTGTGCTATTGTCTAGCCTAGAAACCGTATAATGTATATTGTAAATAAAATAAAGTTTTTATTCCAATAGCTACATTATACCATAAAGGGTATGTGTGTGCTAGTTTGATATGTGCAAAACAAATTGTTCAGTAATGGAAATTTAATATATAAAGTTTTACTGTGAATATAAAAGGGAATACTTAAGAAAAACAAGAGATAACTATATAGAAATGGAGGAATCATGAATAAATTTAAAAGAAATGAGCGTATTGGCGCTATCGTAAAGATACTATCTGACAATCCAAACAAGATTTTTACCCTAAGCTTTTTCACTAGCCAGTTTAATGCTGCAAAGTCTACGATTAGCGAGGACCTTATTGTGGTCAAGAATGTATTTGAAAAGCTTCAGCTAGGAAGGGTAGTAACCATATCTGGGGCTGCTGGTGGTGTAAAGTATATACCGAAGACATCAAAGGAAGAAAACGAAGAGTTCCTTTATCAGCTATGCGACAGGATAAAGGAAGAAGGTCGTATCCTGTCAGGTGGATTTTTATACTTGATTGACCTTATATATGATCCAAGTGTTGTTTACAAGATCGGTGAAATCTTTGCTTCTAATATAGACTATAGTGAGGCTGACTGTGTAGTTACTATGGAAACTAAGGGTATACCTATGGCCCTAATGACTGCCAAGGCTATGAACCTGCCGCTTGTTATAATCAGGAAGAATACCAAGGTATCTGAAGGTCCAACTATTAGCATGACATATGTGACAGGGTCATCTTCAAAGATAGAGACAATGAGTCTCCCAAGTAAGGCCCTAAAGCCAGCTAGCAAGGTTATTATTATAGATGACTTTATGCGAGGCGGCGGTACTATAAAGGGTATGACCGAGCTAATGAAGGAATTTGATGCTGAGGTAGTGGGAACGGGGGTATTTATCTCTACAATACACCCAGAAAACAAGCTAGTTTCCAACTATATTTCACTATTGGGAGCTAGATACTGCAAATAACGAGGTAATAGTATACCCTAATCTAAAGACCTTTAACTCTGAATATCACCCAGAGGTCTAGGCTATAATGGCTCAAGGGACTTTTAGACATATGTTTATTAAATAAAAATGAAAAAATTGGCGTTCCACTGGTCTTGTAGATTTGACAAGGCCCTGGAACGCTATTTTATTAAAAAAAACTATCCGATTAAGCTTTAATTTATATAGAGGGTATAGACTAATAAAATATACTTGGTAAAATTCCCCCTAGACTTGGATTTTAAACTAGGTCAGGTGGACCTACCATAGATTATAAAATTTATGTAGATTGGAAAAGTTAGACAACCTAGCTAAAGAGGGCTAATTGATTCCAATAAGTGGAGGGTATTAGTCTAGGGGTAGAGGTTAAGCGAAAAATTAAGGTTAATAGGAGTAGTGTAGAATATGAAATTTATAAAAAAAGTTGCTATTACTAGCAATTATAATAATGCTAGCAGGTGGGGCCTTTTATCTTATTCCAACTAGGTATTTAAATGTGACGGCAGCCTACCAATATCCCAATATGCCAAATGGCTGTGAGGTAACTTCATTAGAAATGCTTATGAATTACGAGGGTTTTAATGTATCTAATGAAAGACTAGAAACCTACCTGCCTAAGTCAGGTTATAGTGATGGGGACCCTGATAAGGCCTATGTAGGGAGTCCCTACAGCAAGGGGGGATTTTATTGCTATCCAGGCCCCTTAGAAGTATGTGCCAATAGCTATTTTTCTACCCAGGGTGTATCAAGGCAGGCCAAGGATATAACAGGGACCAACCCATTTGGAATTCTTAATTATGTGATATTTAAGAAGAAGCCAGTTGCTGTTTGGTATACCCTAGATGACCAAGCTCTGCCTACAGTGAAAGGACCTACAGGAATAGCAGCGGTCAAGAGGAGAATTTCTATAAAAATCTCCACTGCGTAGTCGTAAATGGGGTTGACAAGGGCAAGGTCAGCATAGTGGACCCAATCAAGGGCTATAGGAGGGTCAGCTTCTTAGAGTTTGCAAACCTATATATGCAGATGGGACAAAGGGCCTTGGTCCTAGAATAAATATAGGAGAATAGGCATAAAAAACACCCAACATGTGATATAATAATTATTAACTAAAAGTGACGGAGGATACAATATGAAAAAGGCAATAATATTAGCGGCCGGCAAGGGTACAAGGATGAAGTCCATTCATCCTAAGGTAGTTCACCAGGTGTGCGGTAAGGCAATGGTAAACCATGTTATTGATGCAGCTAGATCTGCTGGTGTAGGCGAGACAGTGGTTGTCTTAGGTCATGGCATAGATGAAGTAAGGGCAGTAGTAGGAGAGGATGTCAAAATAGCTGTACAGGCAGAGCAGCTAGGAACAGGTCATGCTGTTATGATGGCTGATGAATATATGGGACTAGAGGACACTATAATGGTCCTATGTGGCGATACTCCACTAATTGAAGCGCAAACCTTGGAGAGGTTTTTTGTCTTCCATGATGAGGGTGGATATGCAGTGTCTGTATTGACTACAGCAGTTGATGATCCTACTGGCTATGGAAGAATTATAAGAGATGAACAGGATAGGTTGGTAAGGATAGTCGAGCAGAAGGATGCCAATGAAGAGGAAAGGGCAGTTAAGGAAATTAATTCAGGTATATACTGCTTCAATGGTAGGTTCCTTAAGGAGTCTTTGGCTAAGGTAGACAACAACAATGCCCAGGGAGAGTACTACCTTCCAGATACCATAGAGCTTATCAGAAATGCTGGTGGTCTAGCAGGTGCCTACAATGGTGCAAGCATCGAGGAACTAATGGGTGTAAACTCTAGGTTACAGCTATCAGAGGCCGAAACTACAATGAGGAAGAGGATTAATGAAAGGCACATGGTCAATGGTGTGACCATTATAGATGTAGCATCAACATACATAGATGCAGACGTTGAAATAGGAAGCGATACTATAGTCCTACCAGGCTGTATGCTGACTAAGGGGTCTAGGATTGGTTCCGGCTGCAAGATAGGACCACATACTAGCATAGAAAATTCTATAATAGGTGATAATACCAATGTCAAGAAGTCTGAAGTAATAGATGCTAGGGTCGGTGACAATACTAATGTTGGTCCATTTGCCTACCTAAGACCAAAGGCAGATATAGGTAATAATTGTAAGGTTGGAGACTTCGTTGAGGTCAAAAATGCTAGTTTTGGTGATGGTTCAAAGGCATCTCACCTTTCATATATAGGCGATGCTGAAGTAGGAAAGAATGTAAATATAGGTTGTGGAGTTGTCTTTGTGAACTATGACGGCAAAAATAAGTTTAGGTCTATAGTAAAGGACAATGCCTTTGTGGGTTCAAATTCGAACCTAGTTGCCCCAGTAGTTGTTGAAGAGGATACCTTTATAGCTACGGGATCTACTATTACAGATGATATACCAGCTGGTAGTCTTGCTATAGCTAGACAGAGACAGGAGCTAAAACCGGGCTGGGTTGAAAAAAAGAGAAAAAGAGACGCTGAAAACTCCCCAAAGAAAGATAAATAAGATAGGCAAAAATAGATGAATTAAGATAGAGAATATGTTATAATATAGGATAGAGTGTAAAAATAAGTTAAGTATTACTTTAGGAGGTTTGTGTATTATGAGTTGTTACAATAGCCATAAGATGAAGCTTATAGCTGGTAACGCGTCTAAGGAGTTAGCTGCCAAGATTGCGGGTAAGCTAGGAGTAGAGCTAGTTGATTGTCAGGTCAATACATTTAGTGATGGTGAGATAGCCGTTACAATTAATGAGACTATTAGAGGTTGTGATGTTTTCGTTATCCAGTCTACAAATAGTCCTGTAAATAATAATTTAATGGAATTATTAATATTGATAGATGCACTTAAGAGGGCATCTGTAGGAACTGTTGCAGCAGTCATACCATACTATGGATATGCTAGACAGGATAGAAAGGCTAAGGCAAGAGATCCAATCACTGCTAAGCTAGTAGCCAACTTGATTACTGCAGCAGGTGCAGATAGGGTTCTTACTATGGACCTACATGCTGGCCAGATCCAAGGTTACTTTGATATTCCAGTTGACCACCTATTGGGTGGAAAGATATTGGCTGACTACTTCTCAAAGAAACTATCAATTGACGATTTAGTAGTTGTATCTCCAGACCTAGGTAGTGTTACAAGGTCTAGAAAGTTTGCCAACAACATTAGCAAGGAAGTGCCAATTGCCATAATTGACAAGAGAAGACCTAAGCCAATGTAAGTGAGGTAATGAATATTATAGGTGAAGTAGAAGGTAAGAATGTTATCCTACTTGACGATATGATAGATACAGCTGGTACAATAGTAAATGCAGCTAATGCTCTTAAGAAGTTTGGTGCCAAGGACGTATATGCATGTTGTACGCATGGTGTATTGTCAGGTCCAGCTATAGAAAGAATAGAAGGCTCAGAAATTAAAGAATTGATAGTTCTTGACACAATAGAACTTCCAGAAGAAAAGAAGATAGATAAGATAAAAGTCATGTCAGTAGCAGATGTATTTGCAGATGCCATCAACAGGATTTATACTTGTGATTCAGTAAGTAAGCTGTTCTAGTATCAGTTTATTTTTGAAATATAAAAATTCATAACAACAACAGAAAAACTCAAGCTAGCTTGAGTTTTTTTGTTTGCAAAAATCCAGGAGTGAACCTGGTCCTAAAAGCAACTTTGGCCTTTATATTTTGCTTCTTTTGTACATAAGATTAAGAGTAACTGATGTGATAATAAGGAGGAGATACAAATGCTTGACTATCTAAGGGGAATGGATGGGCTAGACTATTCGGATATACATATCAGAGAGGGCAAGAGGATGGCCCTAAGGCAGGCTGGAACAATAGTAAAGACTGACAGGTGGGTATCAGGCCAGGATATAGTAGGTCTTATGGAGGACCTGGGACATGGGGGACTATTGGATAGGCTAGAGGCTAGTGGAGAGGTCGACTTTTCCATGGAGCTTGGAGAGACGAGATTTAGGGGTAATCTATTTATGGAGAGGTCAGGTATTGGCCTGGTATTAAGGAGGATAAACAGCCATATCAGGTCGCTTGAAGAACTGGGTCTACCGAGGATTGTTGCTGATTTTGCCAGGATGACCAGTGGTCTAGTCCTGATAACAGGGCCAACGGGGTCTGGCAAGTCCAGTAGTCTTGCCGGCCTTGTAGAATATATAAATATTAACTTTGCAAAGCATATAATCTGTATTGAGGACCCTATAGAGTACTATCATGAAGATAAGAGGTCTATAATCAGTCAAAGGGAGGTAGGTCTAGATTCGGCTTCCTTTGAAAATGCCCTCAAGTACTCACTTAGACAGGACCCAGATGTGATAGTGATTGGAGAGGTAAGAGACCAAGAAACGGTTAAAATTGCTATGAGGGCGGCAGAAACTGGCCACCTGTGCTTTTGTACCCTACATACATTGGGGGCAGGGGCTAGTGTGGAGAGGCTGATAGATATGTTTGACCCTGAAGACCAGTCAAAGGTAAGGTCCCAGCTGGCCATGGTCCTAAGGGGAATAGTGTCCCAGCAATTGATACAAACTAGTGAGGGAAGAAGGTTGGTGGTTGAGGTCCTCCTATGCGACAAGTCAACGGCCAATATCTTAAAGGAGGGCAAGACAGACCAGCTTGCTAACTATATACTTACAAATAGGTCTAGGGGGATGGAGTCTATGGATGAGAACCTACTAGCCCTCTATGATTCCAAGCTTATAGGCCTAGACAGTATACTAGACCATGCCATAGACCAAGACTACCTTATGAAAAAGAGGGGCAAGGCCAAGGAGGGCTATGGACTATGGGGCTAGTATATTTTGGGATTAGTGGTTTATTGATAAGCCTATTGACAATCAGGTTACTAGAGGACAGGGGTATAAGGCTAGGCCAGCTAGAAGAAATATCTATACTTGTCTTGGTATCCCTAGGTATTATATACAATATTTGTTTGATTCCTATCCATGGTCCTGACTCTCTTTCATACATATGCAGGCTGGTTTTTATATTTCCATTTTTGATTTCTATTTCAATAGTTGATGCTGCGACTAGATGGGTATATGATATTGATATTTTAGGAGGTATATTGGTTAGCGAACTTATATTTAGCTTGAGAATTTTAGAAAATTTACTTGATAATATAAATAATGTAGATAAAATTGGGCCATTGCTTTTATAATAATATAATAGGTCTTATACTTTTATTTGGTTTATCCTATGGGCTTTATAGGGTGACCAGGGGGATAGGAATGGGAGATGTTCTAACATTTACCATGGTTGGAACCATGGGAGGTTTGATAGACTCCTTAATGGTATTTTTCATGTCCTTTATAAGTGCGGGCCTATATTGTATAGTGATTATGATAATGAATAGGATGGATTCAAGTAAAAGGGACGGTTTGATAGCTTTCACCCGTTTATTTCTATTGGATTTGTAGTGACATATGAAATTATTAAGTTTATTTAGGAAGGATTAAGAAAAAATGTATATAATAGTGGGGCTAGGTAATCCAGGTAAAAAATACGAGCATACGAGACATAATGCTGGCTTTGATGTCTTGGATATCTTGGCAGAGGAATATGATATTAAGATTGATAAGATAAAGCACAAGGCCCTGATAGGCGAGGGTAGGATAGGCAGTGAAAAGGTGGTTTTGGTAAAGCCACAGACCTATATGAACCTAAGTGGTGAGTCTGTTCAGAGTGTATTCCAGTTTTATAAGATGGACATGGACCACTTAATTGTAGTATATGATGATATTGACCTAGATATAGGTAAGCTAAGAATTAGGAAGAAGGGAAGCGCCGGTTCCCATAATGGTATGAAATCTATAATTAAATGCTTAGGCTCACAGGACTTTCCAAGGATTAGGGTGGGTGTATCAAAGCCAGAACCTAATAGGGACTTGGCTGACTTTGTCCTATCTAGGGTTCCTAAAGACCAGGCGGATGATATGAGATCAGGCCTAGAAAAGGCAGTTAAAACTGTTGAAGAGATCATCAGAACTGATATAGACATGGCCATGAATAAGTATAACGGTTAAAGTGTGGTGTTGAGATAAATGGAAGACGTACTAATATACCCATTGAAAAATGACAAGGATTATAGTGGTATACTATCTGCCATAAATGGGGAGGGAAATATACATATAAGCGGCCTCCTACCAGTGAGTAAGCCAAATATGGTATATTCCATATTCAAGGATAGCTCTAGGCAGATGATGTATATAGCTAATACAGAATATGAAGCAAAAAAAATATGTGATGAATTAAGTGTATACCTAAACAAGAAGGTAGAGTTTTTAACTACGACTGATATCCTGTTTTACCACTTGGATGCCAGGGATAGGAAGGCAGATGCCAGAAACCTCAAGACTATCTGGAGACTATTGAAGAAGGAAAAAATAATCCTAGTTACTTCAGTAGAGGCTATAACAAGGAAGTATGTGCCTAAAAAGATAATCCTGGACAATATATTCAAGCTAAAGGTAGGCCAAACCATGGATATGCAGGACCTGGCTAGGAGGCTAGTAGGCCTAGGCTACCAGAGGGTCAGTAAGGTTGAAGGTTTTGGTCAGTTTAGTATGAGGGGTGGTATAATAGACGTATTTACCCTTATGTACAACTTTCCGTTGCGATTGGAATTCTTTGATGATGAGATAGATTCTATCAGGGAATTTGATATATACTCACAGAAGTCCATCGATAAGTTCAAGAGTGTTACTATTACACCATCAAGGGATTTTATATATCCTGATGATGTAGGTGGTGCAGTAGAAAAGATCAGGGCTGAGGTAAATGATATTACCGACTCTGATGTCTTTAGGAATATGGAAAAGATAGGGGCCAAGGAATATTTTGATGGTCTTGAAAACTATATAGATTATATGTATGATGGCCAGGATAAGAGCCTTTTCGAGTACCTGGCAGATGACGCCCTTATATTTATAGATGATATATCCAGGTATAAGGAGAGGTTTAAGAATATCCATTCAGAATTCAAGGACAAGTATATGCTTAACCTTGAGAGAGGACTGGCTACAGGGGCCAGGGCAAGCTCCTTTATTCTCTGAGTGATTCAATATACTGGATGGGTGACAGGAAGCTGATAGTAAATTCCCTCTTAAACAAGCCAGTCAACGATATGAATATCCAGCACGACTTTAATATTGATACTAGGGAGGCACCTAGCTATAGTGGTAGGATAGACATGTTTGTTGAGGATGTCAAGAGATTGAGACATGCTGGCAAGTTGGTTAGTAGCTGCGGCCACAAAATGATAGGGCCAAGAAGCTACCGAATATGCTAAATGACAATGATATAGATAATATTTACACTTCGAAGAGGGACTTAGAGATAAGGACATCCCAGGTGGTTGTCTTGGCTGCCAATATTGGCCAGGGCTTTCAATATCCTTCAATCAAGTTCCAAGTGATTACTGATAGGGAGATGCTAGGAGCCAACAAGCAGGGGAAGAAGTCAAAGGCCAAGAAAAAAGCCAAGGCAAATTCGTCAAAGATAGATTCCTTCTTAGACTTGAAGATTGGCGACTATGTTGTCCACGAAAATAGTGGTGTAGGTAAGTATACTGGAATAGAGCAAATAAGTGTCAATAATATAAAGAGAGACTACCTAAAGGTAGTTTATCAAGGAGGAGACAACCTCTATGTACCTATAGACCAGATGGACAAGGTCCAAAAGTATATAGGTGGAGATGTAGAAAGGGTCAAATTAAATAAATTGGGCAGTCAAGACTGGTCCAAGGCCAAGCGCAAGGTAAAGAAAGAAATAGAGGATATGACCAAGGAGTTGATAGATCTTTATGCCAAGCGTGAGGTAAGAAAGGGCTATAGGTTTTCTAAGGATACCCTGTGGCAGGCTGAATTTGAAGAAAAATTCCCTTTCCAGGAAACTGATGACCAGCCAGCGCTATTAAGGATGCCAAGAGGGATATGGAGTCCGGCAAGGCTATGGATAGGTTGATATGTGGTGACGTTGGTTACGGTAAAACTGAAGTAGCTATAAGGGCAATCTTCAAGGCCGTCATGGATGGCAAGCAGGTAGCAGTCCTAGTGCCAACTACGATCTTGGCCCAGCAGCACTATAATACCTTTGTAGAAAGGTTTGAAGACTACCCAATCAGGGTAGAGGTCTTGTCCAGGTTTAAGACAGCCAAGCAGCAGAAGGATGTAATCAAGGATGCTAAGAAGGGACTCGTCGATGTATTGATTGGTACCCATAGGATAGTATCCATGATATAGACATGCCAAAGATAGGCCCTGGTAGTTGTGGACGAGGAGCAGAGGTTTGGTGTAAGGGCACAAGGAGTCCTTGAAGAAGATGAAGGCTAACGTTGATGTCTTGACCCTCATCGGCTACACCGATACTAAGAACCTCCACATGTCCCTAAGTGGAATAAGGGATATGTCGATTATAGAGGAGCCACCACAAGAGAGGTACCCTGTAATGACCTATGTTACAGAGGCCAAGGACAGTATTATCCAGGATGAAATCCAGAGAGAATTGACTAGGGCTGGCCAAGTCCTTTTGTATATAATAGGTGGAGGGCATAGATGAAATGGCTGCAAGGATTAGGAGACTGGTTCCAGATGCCAAGGTGGGGGTTGCCCATGGTAGGATGTCTTCTAACCAACTAGAAAATACGATCTTGTCCTTCTTATCAAAGGAGTTTGACGTATTAGTCTGTACAACTATTATTGAGACGGGCATGGATATAGCCAATGCCAATACCATGATTATATATGATGCAGATAAGATGGGCTTGTCCCAGCTCTACCAGCTAAGGGGTAGGGTTGGAAGGTCTACAAGACAGGGCTATGCCTACCTGATGGATGAAAGAAACAAGGTACTAAGTGAGGTTGCTGAAAAGAGGCTAAAGGCCATCAAGGAGTTCACAGAATTCGGATCTGGCTTCAAGGTTGCTATGCGTGATCTTTGAAATAAGAGGAGCAGGAGATGTTCTGGGAGCCCAGCAGCATGGTCATATGGCTGTAATAGGCTATGAACTCTATGTCAAGATGCTCAACCAGGCCATTGCCAAGGTCAAGGGCCAAGAAATTGAAGAAAATGTGGATGTAGAGATAGATCTAACAGTAAATGCCTTCATACCATCTACCTATATAGAAGATGAAATGATCAAGCTAGAGATGTACAAGAAGATCGCTGCTATTGATAGCAAGGAAGACATGTATGAGGTAGAGGAAGAATTAGAGGATAGATTTTCAGATATACCTAAGGAAACTCAGACACTTCTGAAGATAGCTTATGCTAAGAGCTTGTGTAGGAAGTTGAAGATAGAAAAAGTAAAGCAGACAGGAAATACCCTAGATCTGGTACCACTTACCAAGTATGAGACCAACGAGGTCGACGGCCTGGAAATAGTGGAGGAGCTGCTGGTAATGCTAGAGGATTTTGTCAAAACATGAAGAAAAACTAAAAAAAACTAGGAGGATTGTAAGTTGAAAAAAGTATTAGCAATTTTATTAGCTGCAGTAGTGGGAATATCTACAGTAGCGTGTTCAAGTGATGATGTAGCATCTGTTGATGGAAAGGGAATCTCAAAGACAGAATATACTAACCAGTTAAAGTTCACTAAGTTAATGTATGAAATGCAGTATGGTGACAAGGTTTGGGACCAGATGAAGGCCCAGGATAAGAACTACGAAGAGACTATCAAGAAGAATGTTCTTGAGTCTATGGTAAAGACTAATGTTTACTTAAGCTATGCAGAAAAGAATAATATAAAGCCAGATTCAAAGATTTTAAGCCAGTACAAAAAGCAGAACAAGGCTATTTTTGAAAATGCAAAGTCAAAGGAAAAGTTTAAAAAGGCAGGTCTAGACCAGGCCTTTATGGACAAGTATTCTGAACAGGCTGCTACACTAGCAAGTCTTTCAACATTCTTACAGAAGAAGTCTGCCCCATCAGAGGAAGAAATAAAGGCTAAGTTCAAGACAGTAGGAGATAAGGTGGATGCTTCTCACATCTTAATCAAGACTATAGATGACAACAACAAGCCTCTTTCAGCTGAAAAGAAGGCAGAAGCCAAAAAGAAGGCTGAAGATGTTTACAAGCAGGTTACAGGCTGGAGGAGACTTCTGCTGAATTGGCCAAGAAGTACCTCAGGATACAGGAAGTGCTGCAAATGGTGGAGCTCTAGATGAATTTGGTAAGGGCCAGATGGTTCCTGCTTTCGAAAAGGCAGCATTTGCCCTTAAGGAAGGGGAAGTATCTCCAATAGTAGAAACACAGTATGGTTACCATATTATCAAGCTTAACAAGAAGATAAAGGCTGACTATGAAAAGAGTAAGGCTGAAATTAAGGCAAGTCTTACAAGTGAAAAGCTTCAGAAACTAGTTGAAGAAATCGTAAAGGGAACTAAGACTGAAAAGCATGAAGACAAGATTAAGGATATTCCTTTCGGTGATACAGTAGCTTCAAGCGAAAAGAAGACTGAAGAAAAAAAATCAGATGAAAAGAAGACTGATGACAAGAAATCAGATAAGTAGGTCTATTTATATATAATAGTCTTGGGAGAAATAAATTTCTCCCAAGACTATTTTTAATTGTGCTGTGATAGCCCATGCAGAATTTAGAAAAAGATTAATATGTATACAAAAAGTTTTTTTCTATACAGTTAAAGAAAAAAATTAATAATCTGTGATATAATATAGTTTGAATTAGTATGAAAAGTTGTTTGACTACAAGTAAATTGAATATAGAACTAGGTACTTTTTAGGTTTAGGAGCCTGGATAGGTATAGACAATAAAAGTTATGGAGGAAATAATGGGAGCACAAGAGAAAAAGTAATAAATTTATTAAGGGAACCCTGATACTAGGGGCTGCAGGAGTAATAATTAAGCTATTAGGAGCGGTATTTAGAATACCTCTAGGATCCTTGATAGGATCTGAGGGGATGGGCTACTACCAGACAGCCTACCCTGTATATGCCTTGTTCTTAACCCTTGCTACAGCTGGCTTTCCAACTGCTATAGCCAAGTTGGTATCCGAACAGGTAGCCCTAGGTAATCATAAGGGGGCCAACGAGATATTCAAGATAACCCATATTATGCTTTTTGCTACGGGACTCGTTATGTTTATAGTCCTATTCTTTGGGGCGGACTTTATAGTTACTAATGTCCAGCATAATCCAAGTGCAGTTACAGCCATGAGGGCTATTGCGCCTGCCTTGCTGATTGTGCCATCCATGTCTGCTTACCGTGGTTACTACCAGGGCTACCAGCAGATGAGTAGAATTGCTATCACAGATATTCGAGCAGGTCTTTCAGGGTCTTTCTAGGTCTAGGCCTGGCCTATGTACTTATGAAGCAGTTTGGACCTAAGATGGGTGCTGCTGGTGGTATTTCAGGCGCTACTATAGGTGCCTTTGCATCATTCTTATTCTTGGTCCTAGTATACCTAAAGGACACAAAGAAGAGAAAAGTAATGATTTCTAATAGTGTTGGCTATATAAAGAAGCCTACTGGTGAGATCGTTGAGAATATACTTTGGGTAGTTCTTCCTATAAGTATAGGTGCATGTATAATGCCATTGGTAAATGTTGTTGATTCAGTTATAGTTATAATGAGACTTAAGGTTGCTAGTATACACTATTATCTGCCAACTCGCTTTTTGGTCAGTTGACAGGCATGTCTATGCCGATTATAGCTATGCCTATGGTATTTACTACAGCAATAGGTATGAGTTTGGTGCCAGCTATTTCAGAATCATATGCCTTGAAGGACTATGATCATGCAAGGCACAATGCCAAGCTGGCTATAAAGATTACCCCTATTATTGTTACTACCATGTGCCTTTGGGTTGGCATCATTGTTCACACCGATAATGGCCTCTATTATTCCCAAAAGCAGACAGGTGTTACCCTGGGTATGATCTTGTTTACCCTATCACCAGCATGTATATTCCTAGGTCTACTTTTATACCTTTTAATGGTATATTGCAGGAATGGGTAAGCCAATGGTTCCTGTCGTGCCCCTTCTATGTGGTATAGTAGGTAAGATAATAGTAAGCTACGCATTGACAGCAATACCATCAATAAATATCCTGGGCTCAGCCTTTGGTACACCTAGTATCATATGTAATAGCTGCAGCCATTGAATACATATACATAAAGAGGTCGCTAAAGCTACAGTTCAACCAGATGGAATCTTTATAAAGCCACTTCTAGTGGTTATGTTGATGTTCGTGGCAGCTAGGCTATCATATACAGGAATGACAATTTTCTTGAATCCTAAGATAGCTACCCTAATAGCCATATCTATAGGTGGACTAGTATATATCTTTGGTATCCTAGGATTTGGAGGTATTACTCAGGAAGAAATCCTAGCCATGCCAAAGGGAGAAAAGCTTCTTGCCAAGCTAAAAAAATATAGGTTGATAAGGGGTTAGGCTTATGGCTCTTAGTGTTATTGGTTTGGGAGCTGGAGATATATCACAGATAAGTTATGGGGCAATGGAGCTCTTGAAATCTGGTAGGCCAGTCTACCTAAGAACTGAAAAACATCCTATTGTGGACCTTTTGGATATAGAGTATAGGTCTTTTGATCAATACTATGATAGTAAGGAAGCCTTTGAAGAGGTTTATGAATCTATAGCTAGGGAAATAATTGACCTAGCTAGGGACAATGATATAGTATATGCTGTACCAGGCCACCCTAGAGTGGCCGAGTCTACGGTAGGGCTAATTGAAAAATATGCCCCTGAAGAGGGAATAGACATAGAAATTATACCTTCTATGAGCTTTATAGATGCCATGTACAATTACCTGGGCTTCGACCCAGCAGATGGCTTTAGGCTCCTAGATGCCTTTACTATGGACAAGGTCAACCTAAATGACCAGGCTAATATAATAGTTACCCAGGTATATGATAGGTATATAGCCTCAAATGTGAAGCTTGCCTTGATGGAATACTACCAGGATGACCAGGAGGTATGGATAGTAAGTGGAGCTGGTGTAAAGGGTCTCGAAAGAAAGACTAGGCTGGCCCTATATGACCTAGATAGTCAGGATAATGAATTTGACCACCTGACCAGTGTATACATACCTAAGTCTGATGCAAGGTCAGACCAGGGAAGGAGGTACAAGTCTCTAGAGGATATAATAAAAGGGCTTGAGGAGGATGAGCTGGAGGAATCTTTAAGGATGCTAGATGAGAAGCTACTTAAGGCTGGTCTAGAAATAAGTAAGACTACAAAAGATTTTTATGGGGATATACTTAATAGGATGGTTGGTATATGCAAAAAGGCAGAAGAAGACCTTGATTTGGACTTTGATCTTATGCTAGAAGACCTATCCAACCTTATTTATGCCCTAGCCCTTATATCGAAGCTGGGAAGTGAGGATGGTTATTTCGACCTGGATGAGCTAGCAAATATGGCATATTTTTCCTATTTTAATCATGAATAAGTGGTCTTTAACTTGAAAATTGTAAAAAAAAGATAAAAAATACAAATTATTTGTATAAAAATATTGAAAAATGAACAAAAGTTATGTATAATAATGTTGTTAACTAGAAAGTGAGTTACATTTTTTATTGTGAAATTATAAATACAGGAGGTAGTTATTGTGAATAAGGCAGAATTAGTTGCAAAGATGTCAGAAAAGAGTAATTTAACAAAGAAGGAAAGTGAATTAGCATTAAATGCATTCATGAAGGTTGTTGAAGAAACTCTAGTAGCTGGAGATAAGGTTCAGCTAGTAGGTTTCTGGCATATCTGAAACTAGAGAAAGAGCAGCTAGACTCAGGAAGAAACCCTAGAAAGCCAGAAGAAGTTATCGAAATACCAGCTTCTAAGGCGCCAGTATTCAAGGCTGGTAAGGGTCTTAAAGAATTAGTAAACAACAAGTAATTAAAAGAATTGAATAAAGTTTACTACAAAATAGTATTGACAGTGCAAAATTGTCAGTACTATCTTGTGTGTGGTATAATAGATAATAGTATGAATAAGAACTTAAATATAGATTATAAAAAGAAAGAATAAGGATTATAAAAGGAAATTTAGTATGAGATTGGATAAGTACCTTAAGGTATCAAGGATAATTAAGAGGAGAACAGTAGCCAAGGAGGCTTGTGAAAAGGGCCTAGTAGAGATTAATGGCAAGCTGGCCAAGTCATCTTCAGAGGTAAAGGTTGGAGATGTACTTAGGATTACATTTGGTGAGAGGGTTGTTGAATACAGGATAACAAACATAAAAGACCATGTATTAAAGGACGAGGCCAAGGAATTGTATGAATTAGTTTAGCTTATTGTAAGCTGGAGGAAGTATAATGAATAAGGTAGTAAAAAAAGCAGTAATACCAGCTGCTGGTCTGGGAACGAGGTTCTTGCCTGCTACAAAGGCCCAGCCCAAGGAAATGTTGCCAATAGTAGACAAGCCGACTCTACAGTATATTATAGAAGAGGCAGTAGCATCTGGTGTTGAAGAAATATTAATTATTACAGGCAGGAATAAAAAGTCTATTGAAGACCACTTTGACAAGTCTGTAGAACTAGAATTAGAATTAGAAAATAAGGGTAAGACAGACCTACTAGAAATAGTGAGAGGCATATCAAATATGGTAAATATCCACTATATTAGGCAAAAGGAACCTAAGGGGCTAGGAGATGCCATATACTGTGCTAGGTACTTTATAGGTGATGAGCCATTTGCCATTATGTTGGGTGATGATATGGTGGACAATGGTCAGGGACCACCTTGCCTAAAGCAACTTATAGATGCCTATGAGGCCCATAATGCCAGTATATTGGGAGTTCAGGAGGTAGACAAGGAAAATACAGATAAGTATGGTATAATCGATGGTCAAAAGCTATCGGACAATATATATAAGGTGAAGGCCCTAGTAGAAAAGCCAGACCCAGACCAAGCCCCATCAAATGTGGCCATCCTGGGTAGGTATATAATTACGCCGCAGATATTTGACATCCTAGGCCAGATACCTCCGGGCAAAAATGGGGAAATTCAACTGACGGATGCCTTAGAAATATTGAAGGATAAGGAAGATATGTATGCCTATGTATTTGAGGGCAGAAGATATGACCTAGGAGACAAGCTGGGATTTTTACAGGCTACAGTTGATGCAGCCCTTAAGAAGCCAGAGCTTAGGGATGAATTCCTTAGGTACCTAAACCAGGTCTGTGAAAAGGAAAATAATGAAAGGTAGTTATTTAGATGGCTAAGAAGAATAAAGTCGTGTATAAGGTAGTATCTATTTTAATAGCACTAATGTTTGCAGTGTCAAGCGTGGCCTTTGCTATTAGTGTATTGATAGGTAATTAAGGTAAGGAGGCCTTTATGACAGATAGAGAAATTGAGCAATTAAAAGGCGAGAATTTAATAGAATTAAGGGTTAAGGCTAGAAACCTTGGAGTTAAGTCGGTTACTACCTATAATAAGTCTGGTCTGATAGAAAAGATCAGGGAAGCAATGCTAGAAACCAATTCAAGCCTTAAAGCTGATTCTGATAATGAAAATTTTGCGGGCCAAGAAGAGCAAAACGAAGATACCAGGAGATATAATAGCAATTCAGGTGGAGAAAGAGGCCAGTATAGAGGCCAACAGGACGGCCAGGGCCAGCAGAAGAGGGTCTTATATATGACTCCTCCAGAAATGAATGACGACAACAAGGCTGAGGGTGTATTAGAAATTCTACCAGATGGATTTGGTTTTTTGAGGGGAAGTAACTACCTATCGACAGAAAACGACACCTATGTATCACCTAACCAGATAAGAAAATTTGGCCTTAAAACGGGGGACTTTATAACAGGTGTAGTAAAGCCAGAAAATCCCAATGAGCGTTTTAGGGGTATGATGTACATATATAAGGTAAATGGAGATGACATATCAACAGGTAGGTCTAGGACTCCATTTGAGCAGTTATTGCCTATATATGCCGATGAAAAGTTAGTTTTGGAAACTGATAGAGAGGGGATTTCTACTAGGATAATAGACCTTTTTGCACCTATAGGTAAGGGACAAAGGGGTATGATAGTGGCACCACCTAAGGTTGGTAAGACTATCTTGCTAAAGAGTGTTGCAAATAGCATCACTAAAAATTATCCGGATGTAACCCTAATAGTCCTACTAATAGATGAAAGACCAGAAGAGGTTACAGATATGATGGAATCCATAGATGGGGAAGTCATATATTCAACCTTCGACCAGGCATCATCCCACCACGTAAAGGTGGCTGAAATGGTATTAAATAGGGCCCAGAGACTAGTAGAGCATGGTAGGGATGTAGTCATCCTATTAGATAGTATAACTAGGTTGGCAAGGGCCTACAACCTGACAATAAACCCTACTGGTAGGACTCTTACAGGTGGTCTAGACCCAGGAGCCCTATATGGACCTAAGAAGTTCTTTGGTGCAGCCAGGAATATAAGAAATGGTGGCTCCCTAACTATACTGGGCACAGCCTTGGTAGACACAGGCTCTAGAATGGATGATGTAATCTTTGAGGAATTCAAGGGTACAGGTAATATGGAACTTCATCTTGATAGGAACCTGGCAGAAAAGAGAATATTCCCTGCTATAGACGTTTATAAGTCAGGTACTAGAAGGGAAGACCTGCTATTGACACCTGTAGAAATGGACGCCCCTATACAAGCTTAGGAGGTCCTTTTGCTAATGGTAGTAGCCAGATTATATCTGATAATATAATAGAAGAAATGAAGAAGACTAAGGATAACAAGGAATTCATAGAAAAGATTAATCAAATTAATTTTAAATAGTGCCTATAAAGTTATTGAACTAAGTCATTTATTGTCCTGTATTTGACACTTTTTTTGATGATAAAAGCCGGAAAGGCTAGTAATACTAATACTTCCGGCTTTTTATATTATGTTTAAATTTTTGCGTAATGTTCTCATTTTTGTTGTAGCTTTTTAAAAATTTTTCATATTTTTTTCTGTTATAATTTCATAGTTCAGCCTATATTCAAAAACTTCGAAGATATCATCGCTTATCTGAGTTCTATTAAACGCTGGTATATAGTCATTCTGCTTAGTTTTAAGAATATTCATTTCTCGTAGAGTTTTTGTTATTTCACTTACTGTATATTTATTTCCTAACTTTACTTCAAGGATTCTATATACTGTAAGAGCTAAAAAGCAAATAAGAAAATGAGCTTTTATTCTCTCATCATTGCTAAGATATATCGGTCTAGCCTTGAATTCACTCTTCATTATTCTGAAACATTCTTCTATTTGCCATCTGTTTTTGTTTATTTGAGCTATTTCATGAGCTTTTAGCCTCAAGGTTTGTAAACTAACAGCATAGAAGCCATCATACAGGGATTCTTCCATTATTTTGTTTTCATCAAGGCTTACTATTGACCTATCTGCGATTTCTCCATCTGATGTAACTTTTGTTTCGCGAATGAACCTTCTTATATCATTATCACGAATTTTCTTAGCAGCTAGAGAACCTTTATTTATTAGTTCATTAGCTCTGTGTATCTGATTTGATCTAATGTTTCTATGGTAGTCTCTGTATTTTATACTGTATGTTACTATGCTTTTTCTTCAAGTCCATTTTCATTTATCCATCTTTCCTTATAGAATATAGTGTCTCTATTTTCCTCTCGTCAATTTCATTGATATTATATGATGTAGTAGAGTCGTATTTTTTTCCAAACCATTAGGATCAAGAGACCATTCTTTAAGATGTTTCTTAATTTTTTAAGACTCTGCGTAGTTATGTAAGCCCTATCCTTGATAGAGTTGTACTTTTTATTTGCATTACCCGAAAAGACCAGCATCAGTGCACACTATGAATTTAGATAGATTAAAAATCTTCGATTATTTTCTTTTCAAGAGGCCTAAGAGTGGTTTGTTCATTAGTGTTTCCACTGGTTATATCAAAGGTTAGTGGAATTCCATTGCCATCCATAAATAACCCCATCTGCACTAATGGATTAGGTCTGTTTTTCTTTGGATCTCCCGTATTGTCTTAGTTGACCTTCATCATCAGCTTCTTCGATTTCAAAAGAAATAGTTTGTACAGTCATAGTAAAGAACACTAGCGTTTCTTTGAGTAACTTTGGTGCTATTTTTATACAATTGCGACTGTATATAGTCACTTTCTTTATTCAGAACATCAAGAGCTCTATAGACCTGATGTAGGTCAAATTCAGGATCTTCAATAAACTTTTTAGATTCTTCGAATGCATTGAGTTTAGAACCGGGAAAAAGAATTCTAGTGTATATCAATCTTGAAAGAATGCTATTAAGATTATACTCGAATTTACCGTTTGAACTTATTTTTACAAATCTTATTAAGTCCAAGGCTATGGTAAATTGATTGAAGTGGTAGGTATCCTCCGTTAAATATTCTTTGACGATTGCTTATGGTTTGCTGAGGAAAAAGCTTCATATTTACCGGCATAATTTCAGTCTTTTTTTCCTTTTCTATTCTATTCAAATTGGCTATATAATCAAGTGCCCAAGCTTTAGCGTCAGCTACTCCGTATTTTTCCATTATCTCTGTTTCTGTTCCAAGTTTTTCAACAATAACAGTAGTTCTAGAATTTCCTTTTTTTATATCCTTCTGAACATAGAAGGAAGAAGCGTTAGCAGATTTAGATACAAGTAGTCTCATAATTCACCTCACAAAAAAATATATACTTATATTATATCATACATGTGCATTGCGAAGACATAAATTTTAAAATTTGACAAAAAAATTAAGGCTTTTCAAGCCTTTGAATAGTGAATCTTCGATTACAAGTGTCAAACTCCCGAATATAATAGAAGAAATGAAGAAGACTAAGGATAACAAGGAATTATAGAAAAGATTAATCAAATTAATTTTAAATAGTGCCTATAAAGTTATTGAACTAAGTCATTTATTGTGTTATAATAAGGGAGTTGAATTTTATTAGAATCGGGAAGGTTCGTGATTATAAAGGAGAGGAGTGAATTTCATGCAGAAGGATATACAGCCAAAATACAATGAAGTTGAAGTACGTTGTGCTTGTGGAAATACATTTAAGGCAGGATCAACTCAGGACGAAATAAGAGTAGAAATATGCTCAGAGTGTCATCCATTCTATACAGGTAAGCAGAAGAATATCGAAAAGGGTGGAAGAATCGATAAGTTCAAGAAGAGATTCAATATGGACTAATCTTACACCAAGATTAATATTTAGATTCGAATTTATGTATTAAGGGACTATTGCAAATTTTGCAGTAGTCTTTTTTTGTCCTGATAAGTTATACAAAAAGGTCCCTAGCAATGTAGGGACCTCAGACTGTAGACAAAGTCCACATGTAAAAGTGTGGACTTTTCTAGTTTTTAGTACAATACAAATGCATCTTTATGATATCCATACCACGAAAGCATTGAGATTTCAATGTTTTCGTGGTATAATATATATGAAAAGAGGTGCGCTATGATTACGAAAAATACATCCAATAAAGAGCAAATACAGATGGTTTCCTTAGAACAGCTTGTTCCCAAAGACCATATTCTTAGAAAAATTGATGATACAATTGATTTTTCATTCATATATGATTTAGTGGAAGATAAATATTCTTCAGATACTGGCAGACCAAGTATAGATCCGGTGATACTAATCAAGATTCCAATCATTCAATATATGTTTGGAATAAAAAGTATGCGACAGACAATAAGGGAAATAGAAGTAAATGTAGCATATAGATGGTTTCTTGGTTTGGATTTTTTCGACCCCGTTCCTCATTTCAGTACTTTTGGGAAGAACTACAAAAGAAGATTTGAAGGAACAGACCTATTTGAGCAGATTTTTTCTAATGTGTTAATGCAGTGTATGAATAAGAATCTTGTTGATACTTCAACTGTATTTGTAGATTCTACCCATGTCAAAGCAGCCGCAAATAGAAAGAAGGCTAAGAAAATTCTTGTAGCAAAGAAAGCTGCTGAGATTTTTTATGATGATCAGTTATCAAAGGAAATAAATTCAGATAGAGAAAAACATGGTAAAAAGTCCTTAAAAGACAAAAATAAGGATGACGATGATGTTTATCCCCCTAGCATAGATTGTAGCGAACTTAAAGAAAAGAAAGTCAGCACAACAGATCCTGAAAGTGGCTGGTTTCATAAAGGAGAACATAAAGAGGTCTTTGCATATGCGATAGAAGCTGCATGTGATAAGCATGGCTGGTTACTTGGTTATACAGTACATCCAGGCAATGAACACGATTCTAAAACATTCCCTGCAATTTATGAAAAAATAAAGAAACTCAAACCTGAAATAATTGTTGTTGATGCAGGGTACAAAACACCGGCTATAGCTAGAATGTTGATTGATGATGGTATAAGGCCAATTTTTCCGTATAAAGCACCAATGACAAAAAAAGGATTCTTTAGAAAATATGAGTATGTATATGATGAATATTATGATTGCTACATTTGCCCAAATAACAAGATACTAAAATACTCAACTACAAACAGAGACGGATATAGAGAGTATAAAAGTAATCCTGTAAATTGCAGTAGTTGTCCATATATATCTCAATGCACCCAAAGTAAAAATCATCAGAAGGTAGTTACAAGGCATGTATGGCAAGAATATATGGATATATGCGAAGACATTAGACATACAAGAGGGACGAAAAGCATCTACGATTTACGAAAAGAAACAATAGAAAGAGTATTTGGAGTAGCAAAAGAAAATCATAGTATGCGATATACACAGCAGATAGGTAAAGAAAAAATGGTCATGAAAATAGGCCTAACTTTTGCGTGTCTAAATATGAAAAAATTAGCAAAAATACTGACAAAGAAGAGTAAAAAACACTGTGACTTTTTGACAATTTTTTCGTTTTTTAGGTTATCCTTTAGTTTTTAACAATTATATAGAGAAAAGTCCCTTAAATCATTAATGACTTAAGAGACTTTGTCTATGATTTGAGGTCCCTAGCAATGTAGGGACCTGATTATCATTTATTGTTTTTTAAGTGCTTACTTTAGTATTGATCTGATTGCAGATTCTGGTAGGTACTTGTATCCACCGACTACAACCAGGTCATTAATCTTGTGATTAACGATATAATTTTTTATGTCATTTGAAATACCCTTGTCTGGAGCAAGAAGTATCGGCGCATTATCCTTGCCTGCAATAGGTCCTGCAACTAAGGCATCGGCAAAGATTTTGCCAGAAGCCAGGTAGGCCTTCTTTGAATCCTTAAACTTGCTATTTGCTATCTTGATAGAAGTTTCATACCTATCTTTACCTGAAAATCTTTCAATAATATTTGTTAGCTTGTTTTCTACATCCTTAGATATAGTATTTAGACCACCTACTATATATACATTCTTCAAGTTACTAGTATCTATAAGCCTCTTTATATTAGAAGGAATAGAGTCACGTTTAACTAATAGTATTGGGTATGCTTCCTTAGATGCATATGGGCTAACAGCTAGGGAATCAGGGAAGGATTCTCCTGATGAAATCACAGCCGTATTTTTATTGCCAGATACTGAAATTACCTTTCTTGCGACTAATTCAGACGTTTCATACCTATCGATACCAGCTAGTCTTTCTATGCTAGAATCATACTTACTAAGAGCTTTTTCTACATCACTATTAACGGAACTATTTCCACCTACTATTATAAGGTCCTTGGCACCTAGTCTTTCTATTTCAGATTCTACTCTTGGATCTAAAGAATTATTTTTAGTAAGAAGTATAGGTGCATTTAGGGATTTTGCAAGCACTGATGCTGTCATAGAATCAGGGAATATATCTGTCCTTGCTATTATAACAGTATTTGCCCTTTCAAAGTTCTTTTTAGATAGGTCTATAGCAGTCGCTATTCTATCACTTCCACTTATTCGCTTGCTAGAAACTTGACTACCTACTGGAGCACCAGTAGAATTTGCTGGAGCAGTAGAGCCACCACCATTTGTTGGACTAGTAGATCCACCGTTATTTGAAGGGTCAGTATAAGGGGTAATTTGTGAAGAACCTTTTGGGTCTCCATCTCCACCCTGGTAAGTGCCTTCCTTAGCTCTTATCTTTACACTAGGTGAGGCAACATCTCCGCCTATAGCCTTCTTAGTATTCAATATGTCATCCTTACGACCATCTCCACCAGTTAATTTAGCAATAGCTACATCTATTATACCAGTACCAGATACTGCTTTTCCACCCTTTCCATCCTTTCTATTTACAGTGTCAACATAGCCCCTACCGCCTTTTGCTATAAGAGAGCCTTTCACCTACAATTTTTTTCCATTTTCAAGAACTATTGCATCTGCCCCTCACAGTAGAGAATGGATTATTTGTTTCAACATTATCTCCTCCACCAACTACCTCTAGGCTAGCATCCTTATCAAGAGTAACAACACCATTATTTACTTTTAGTCCATTTTGTGCTTCAACACTAGTAGTAAAGCCCTTGTCACCCTTAATCTTATTTGTACCCTTTACAGTAATATTACCATTAACAATAACTACTGACTTAGGTTCCTTTGGAGCAAGGGTAGACCCATCAGTTAAGAATGTAGATAGGGATTTTATACTTGAATCTTCTAGAATACTACCATCATTTAAAGTTATAGTATTAGTTGTAGAAGAGTTGTCCTTAACGGTTAGAGTACCACCATTTACCTCGACAGGTCCATAGGTAACACAACCATCTAAAGTAAGTTTTCCACCCTTTTCAACTATTATCTTAGTGCTGCTCTTAATTTTTAAATTTTTCAAAGTAACATCGGCACCTTTTGGAATTGTTATAGTTTCAGTAGCATAGCTATCTGTATTACCAAGCTCACCATAAAGACCCTCTTCATTTGAACCAGCTATTTCCTTAAGATTTGTTGGTATTGTAGCATTTCCTACCGTAAATATTTTATACGGCATCATCATCCATTTTGATTCTGTAGAGCCTAAGGCATCTAGCCTAGTTTGCAGTGACTTAGTTAAATCATATACATGAATATCAACAGAATTTGTAGTAGATACCCTGCTTCCATCAGTAACCTTAGCAGTCAATTTGTAAAGCGCTTCAGGTCCCTTTGCTTCTCCTTCTATATTTACAACACTTTCCTTATTGATATAGGAAATAGGATCTAATTCAGCCCTTAAGCCACTTCCCTGTGGAGAAATTGACAGATCAATTTTTGTATTAGGGTATTTCTGCTTGAATTCATAGTATGGTATGTATTTAGCATTGCTTTCTGTTCCCTCCTTAACTAGAAGGGTTATTTTGCTCTTATCAGCGCTGCTCACGACCCCTCCACTTGAGCCTGTAGCAGATGAAACTACGTCCACACCCCCATTAGAAGAATAGGATTTATTACCGATAAAACCAAAAATTGGTGCGTTCCCTTTTAAAAAGGCCTTCATTGTATTTAGAACGCTTATTTTCAATTCTTTTTCTGCTACTTCATCATTAGTGGATGCTTTTATCTTTAGTGAATAGTCACCAACTTTATTAGGAGCACCAGTGATGCTAACCTTATTATCTGCAGAAACTGTGGCAGTAAGACCACTTCCTTCTGGAGATATACTAGCCTCTACACGTGCATTTTCCTTGTTATCACCAACTAGGTCATATCCTATCTGGTCGTTTTCATCCAACCCTATAACCCTTGTAAAGGAACCATTATAGTCTAGGTTAATACCCAAAGCAATTGATGGCCTAGCACTATTTCCAAGACTTGTAGTTAGGCCATCGGCAACTGTTGTCAGGCTACCATGGTTATTTACATTATTAGTCTTATTTTTAAAGCTTGAGTTTTCAAAGGTCACATTACCATTATTAACTACTATATTATCAAAATTACAGTTAACAAATCTTACATTTGCACCTTCTTCAATTACTACATAGGCACCTTGATCATTTCTTCCCTTGCTATTTCTAAAGTCAATATTTACCACTTCTACATTTGAGCCGGCCTTAAATGTAACAAGGTCCTTGGCTATATGACCAAGACTAACACGACCCTTGTTATATCTTGTTTCTCCTTGCAACTTTACTATGGGGGAGGCTATATTTACATTCCCCATACTATTTTGGTCAGTAGTAACCTTTATTATAGATTTACCCTGAGATTTTGCCGTTTCTACTGCATCGCTAAACTTCCCAGAAAACTGGGAGTTAACAATATGGGTTTGACTACTTTCATCTGCAAATGAATCTACATTTGCAACCATCCCCATTGTTAAAGTAAAAACTGTAAGCATACAAACAGTTTTCCTTAACATATTTTGCCTTTTTCCTACCATTAGCTTTTTTTCCTCCTCTTATACCATAAAAGTCTACGAATATCATTTACATCATTTACAATTATAACATCGAGAATCATTATAAGTCAATTGTAAAAGTATAATTTTATCAATTGCAAACGTTATTCTTTTAAATTTTATAGAATTACTTATAATATATTGAAAAAGCAGGGTCAATAAGCCATACTTGCTTATGGACCCCGCCATATAATTATATTAATTCTATTGTTATAAATCCTAGTTCATACCATATGATAGGAGAGTACAATTTTGGACATTGAGGTACTTAATGCCTGCCTAAAAGCAGATGTTTTTATAAGATGTTTAGGGCAATTAGCATTATAATGCCACCGGCAACAACTGACACACCAATATTTCTAAACTTAACAGAAATTAGGATTATCAGTATAAGGGTATTAGCTTTATGTTTGAAATAGATAAAAAGCTGGCCGTTTTTAAAGAAGATATCCTTTATTATCATGGCAACAAATACACCTAGGGGTATATATTTTATAAAGCGGTCAAATTCCTCTGAATTGGCACTCTTGCCTAGGATTTTGAAGGGAAGAAACCTCATGGCAAACATAAAGATAAAGGATACACCTATTATGCCTAGCTTTAGTATATTAGCATTCATCTGAGTCCACCAACCTTCCATTTTTATTTTCATTATTCTTATCTACAAAGTAGCCTATACTAGTTACTATTAGGGCCACTATAATCAGGTCAAGCCCTCCCTGGTAGAAGTATAGGACGATAAATGAAACAAGTATAGCTATAGCCAGTATAAGCAGGTCCTGCTTTGACTTTACCTGTAGGACAGCTAGTATTACAAACATACTAGACATCATAAAGGTTCCCATATCTAGGGGTATATCTATAATTTGGCCAAAGAAACCACCAAGTAGACTACCTATCAAGCCAAATATACAGCCAAAGATATTGACGAATAGGGCTAGGTCACCATCCCACTCAGGATCATTTTCATAGCATATCTTGTTTATTGCAAAGGTTTCATCAGCTATAAACATAGAAAAGACAACCTTTTTCCAACCCTTGAGGTCCTTGGTATCATTAACTAGGGCTGAGCTATAAAGTGTATTTCTCAGGTTGGTAATAATAATGGTTAGGGTTAGGTATATGGATATTTGAGGGTTTATACCTCCGATAAGCATGTTGGATGCTATAAATACGGCACTACCCGAAAAGACAAATATGGACATAAGGGTTATATCCAATAGGTTGAAGCCAACCTTGTTTATCATGGCCCCACCTATAAAGCCTAGAGATATATAACAAAAGGCTATAGGGAGGGCAGTTATAAGGGCTTTTTTTATCTTTTTAAAATTCATTTCTTCTCCTTTAAACTCTGCTACTACTCTTAATATTAATACTTAAATAAAACTTATTATACTATTACCCCATTTTACCACAAGTTATCCTATCTATGATATAATTCTAAGGGTGGAATGAAAGAGAGAGTGAACTTAGCCATGCTAATTAAGGATATAATAGAAAAATATAGCGGTATCTTGTCTGCTACAAGTCCTACAGCCAGACTTGATGTAGAGATAATTCTATGTCATATTCTGGGCTGGGACAGGATCAAGCTGATGATAAATTACGGCCAGGACTTAGATGGTGAACAACTATACATATTTAAGGCCATGATAGCCAAGAGGGTGGACCAAATGCCAATCGCCTATATAATAAACAAAAAGGAATTTATGGGGCTAGACTTTTATGTTGATGAGAGGGTCTTGATACCGAGACCAGATACGGAACTCTTGGTAGAGGACCTAGTGGAAAGCCTAGATGAAATGGTGGATATAAAGACCGAATCAGACATAAGGGTACTGGATATGTGCACTGGTTCCGGCGCAATTATACTTAGTGGGGCCAGCTATTGGGAAGGATAGACAGGCCCAGGCCAGAGTAGAAGCGAGGAATAATATCAGCTTTATAGGTGTTGATATTTCAAGAGCTGCCCTAGATGTTGCTAGTATAAATAGAGAATCACTGGGGCTTGAAGGGGTAAGGCTAATTGAATCAGACCTATTTACTAGGCTTGGCGACTACAAGGGGAGGTTAGATATTATAGTTTCCAATCCACCCTATATAGAGGACCAGATTATAGAGGGTCTAGAGAAAGATGTAAAGGACTATGAACCGAGGTTGGCTCTTGCTGGTGGTGAGGATGGTATGGATTTTTATAATAAAATTATTGAGGAGGCCTATGACTATCTAAAGCCAGGAGGAAAGCTGGTCTTTGAATCAGGCCATGATCAGGCAGAAAAAATATTAAAAAAGATGGCTCAAGTGGGATATATTAAGGGCTACACGAAGAAGGATATACAGGGATTTGACCGTCTTGTTGCAGCCTATAAATATTGACATTTTGGGTCTACCTATGCTAAAATATACAATTGATTATGTAGAAAAATTGTAATAAATATTTACGTTTATATAAAATACAGGAAGGTGAAAATCAAATGCTAAATAAGCTAAAGGTTTTAGAGGATAAGTACAAGGAGCTAAGTGAAAAAGTAGCGGATCCTGATATAATCAGTGACCAGCCAACTTGGCAGAAGCTGATGAAGGAAACGTCTGAAATAGAACCAATCGTAATGAAGTACAGAGACTATAGTAAGGCAAGTCAGAGTATTGCTGATTCAAAGCAGATACTAGAGGAAGAAAGTGACGAAGAGCTAAGAGAATTGGCTAAGATGGAGCTATCAGAATCTGAAGCCCTATTAGAGGAATATGAAAATGAACTAAAGATACTACTAGTGCCAAAGGACCCTAATGATGAGAAGAATGTTATCATAGAGGTAAGAGGTGGAGCTGGTGGTGACGAAGCAGCCCTATTTGCTGGAGACCTATTTAGGATGTATTCTAGGTATGCAGAAAGAAGGGGTTGGAAGACTTCATTGATGAGTTCAAATGAAACTGGAGTGGGTGGCTACAAGGAAGTATCCTTTATGATAAAGGGTAAGGGAGCCTATTCTAGACTAAAGTATGAATCAGGTGTTCATAGGGTTCAGAGAATACCTACTACAGAATCCGGTGGTAGAATTCATACATCTACTGCTACAGTAGCTGTACTACCAGAGGTAGAGGATGTTGAAATAGAAGTAAATCCAGATGATGTAAGAGTTGACGTATTTAGGTCATCAGGTAATGGTGGACAGAGTGTCAACACAACTGACTCTGCAGTGAGGTTAACTCATATACCTACAGGAGAGGTTGCTTTCTTGTCAGGACGAAAAGTCTCAGCTTAAGAACAAGGAAAAGGCCATGAAGATACTTAAGGCTAGACTTTATGATAAGGCCCTAGCTGAACAGCAAAAGGGTATAGCTGCAGAAAGAAAGAGTCAGGTAGGTACTGGAGATAGATCAGAAAGAATCAGAACATACAACTTCCCACAGGGAAGGGTTAGTGACCATAGAATTAATTTAACCCTATATAAGTTAGATTCATTTATAGATGGGGATTTAGATGAAATGATAGATGCCTTAATTACAGTTGACCAGACTGAAAAGATGTCATCGATATAATCTAGATATTTTTAAGAGGCTTTGGTTTTACTAAGGCCTTTTTTTGAGGAGTAATCCCCTATCAAAGAGAAAAGACTTGTAAAGAAGGTTGATTTTATGAAAACACTTATAAAAGAAATAGATATAAATAAGCCAGACCAAGACTTGATATCCCTATTTGCAAATATGCTAGCAGACGGCAAGACAGTGATTTTTCCAACAGAGACGGTATACGGACTAGGTGCAAATGCCCTAGATGAAGATGCTGCAACCAAGATATATCAAGCCAAGGGTAGGCCGAGTGATAATCCACTATTAGTTCATGTAGCTGATAAAGAGGATGTATATGACCTAGTGGAAAATATAGATGACAGGGCCAAACTACTGATGGATAAATTTTGGCCAGGCCCCCTGACTATAGTCTTTAAAAAGAAGGCTATTATACCAGACAGGACTAGTGGAGGTCTTGATACGGTGGCAATTAGGATGCCATCAGACCAGGTGGCTAGAGACCTTATAAGGCGGGCAGGAGTGCCAATAGCAGCACCTTCAGCAAATATATCAGGTAGACCATCCCCAACCAAGCCAGAGCATATAATCAGAGACATGGATGGCAGGGTTGATGGAATACTGGTTGGAGGACCCTGTGACTATGGGGTAGAGTCCACGATTATAGACCTATCAGAAGACCTTGCCATGGTGCTTAGGCCAGGAAGTATAACCCTAGAAATGCTGGGGGAGGTATTGGGCCGGGTCGACCTAGACCCATCCTTAAAGAATAAGGATGACAATATAAGGGCCAAGGCTCCAGGAATGAAGTACAAGCACTACTCACCCCAGGCCCAGGTATATATAGTCAAGGCGGATGATCTTGAAGGCTTTGCCGAGAGGGTGGATTCTCTGTGTGAAGACAATGCCAAGAAGGGTCTAAAAATAGGCGTTATGACTATGAACTATGACCAGCATAGCTACCAGGCCAAGGTTTTTGACCTAGGTGGGTCTTATACTGAAGTTGCAAAGAACCTTTTTGATAGTTTAATAAGCCTAGACAGGGAGTCTATAGATATAGCCTATGTCCCATACTTTGAGGAAAGAGGTATAGGGGTAGCTATAATGAATAGGGCTGAAAAAAGGCAGCTGCCTACAGGATTATATAAGAGTATATAGCTATGCTTATGTGTAGTTAAAATAAAATTTTGGAGGAATAAATATGAAAATAGCATTAGCATGTGATCATGGTGGACTAAACCTAAAGGCTGCTATAAAAAAGCACCTAGAAAAGCTAGGTCATGAAGTAGTAGACTTTGGGACTAATTCAAGTGATTCAGTAGATTATCCGGATTATTCCGAAAAGGCGGCAAAGAGTGTTGCTAGTGGAGAAACTGAATGCGGCATCCTAGTGTGCGGAACAGGCATTGGTATAGGGATAGCAGCCAATAAGGTAAAGGGAATTAGGTGTGCAAACACTAGGAGATACTTTTTTTCTGCTAGGATGACTAAGGCCCACAATGATGCTAATATGATAGCCTTTGGGTGAAAGGGTAACAGGTATTGGCCTAGGCCTAGATATAGTTGATGCCCTACCTTAATTCATCATTTGAAGGTGGAAAGACACCAGACGAGGGTAGACAAGATTACAGCGATAGAAAATAAAAATTTATAATATATATTATTTTTAGGAGGAGAATATGAATAAAGTAGTAATTACAGACCATCCATTAATTCAGCACAAGTTAACATTAATGAGAAAGACATCAACAGGTTCAAAGGATTTTAGAGAGTTATTAACAGAAATAACTATGTTGATGGGCTATGAGGTTACAAAGGACCTACAGCTTAGGGATGTAGAAATAGAAACGCCTATACAGAAGACAATGGCAAAGGAACTAGACGGTAAGAAGTTGGCTATAGTTCCAATCCTAAGAGCAGGTATAGGTATGGTTGATGGCTTCATAAGCTTGATTCCAGCTGCAAAGGTTGGACATATAGGCCTTTACAGGGACCCTGAAACTTGCGAGCCAGTAGAATACTACTGCAAGCTGCCTCAGGATATAGGGGAAAGAGAAGTATTTTTGGTAGACCCAATGTTGGCTACAGGTGGTTCGGCTACTGCGGCCATAGAATTGCTAAGGGCTAGAGGGGCGAAGAATATCAGAATGATAAATCTTGTTGCAGCTCCAGAAGGTATAGCAGCTGTTCATGAAAAGTATCCAGAAGTTAATATCTATGTTGCTTCTGTAGATGAAAAATTAAATGATCATAAGTATATAGTACCAGGTCTAGGTGATGCTGGAGATAGATTGTTTGGAACCAAGTAGTTTAAAAATATATAGAGGTTGCGCGGACTTTGTAGTCAGTGCAGCCTTTAAGTTTTTTTAATGGCTTGAGGTATACATGTTTAGTCATTTATGAACCTAGTGTGAATTCAATGTTAATAATTTTTAAAATTATGAAAATTTGGGTATACTTAAGGGTAAATAGGGTTAAAATGTGATATAATTAGTAGTCAATTGAATTTATGGAGGAAATATGGGTAAAAATAGTATGTGGTTTGAAGCTATGAAGTCTTTTTCATTACTTACACAATTAGGTATTATGGTAGTAGTGTGTGTATATTTGGATGTGGCTTTATAGGGATAACTATTGACAAGAAGCTAGGTACTTCGCCAATATTTTCAATAATATTCATATTGTTGGGCATAGCAAGTGCCTTTGTCAGCCTATACAAGACCCTAAAGGTATTTACTAAAAAGGAAGATAAGTACAGGTAGGGTCCTTAAAAAAGGAAGTTTAATGGTGTGTAGGTTTATATGTTGATGGGTTAGGAAGTGATGCGTTGGATAAGCAACTAATGGAAAATTTGAAAAAAATATACATGGGCATAGGAGTATATGACCTGGTGGGACTTTTACTTATAGCCATAATTGGCAAGGCATCAGTCAGCACTATGGCTGGCCTGCTTGCAGGCAGTATAGTCGCCATGTTGGCCTTATTTTCTATAGCTAAAAACCTAGATGGACTTGGGAATAGGGACAAGAAAAGTGCAACCCTGTCGTCCATGGGAAGCTATGCTTTTAGGATTTTTATCTATGGGGCAGTCCTAGTTTTTGCAGCAACTACAAAACATATAAACGTGTATACTGTTGCATTGGGCTTGATTAGCACTAATATAGTGATAAAAGCTCAAAACCTCCTTGGAGGCAAAAACTTAATAAAGAAAATGAGAAAGGAGGATTAGGCTTATGTATCAAGCAAAATATGTTCTCTACCTTGGTAACTTCAAGCTAAGTGAGACCATTGTAACCCAGTGGATCATAATGGCCTTTTTAATAATTCTGGCCCTGTTGCTTACAAGGGACTTAAAAAAGGTTCCTACAAGCAAGAGACAGGTTTTTTTGGAAATGGCAATTGGTGGGCTTAGAAACCTGGTTACTGAGACTACGGGAACAGCCTTTATAAAGCGTGCGCCTTGGATGATATCATATATTGGAACAATATTCTTGTTCTTTGTCTGCTCAGACCTAATAGTGATGTTTGGATTTAGGTCGCCAACTACAGACTTGGATACAACCGTAGCCTGGGCCTTGATTACATTCTTCATGATCTATGTCATGGGGGTAAAGTTCAAAGGTATGGCCTATTTCAAGGAGTTGCTAGAGCCAACACCCTTTGATGGCGCCACTTAATATTATTGGTGAATTTGCAAGACCAATATCATTGAGTTTCCGTCCATTTGGTAATATTTTGGGTGGTTCAATAATAATGTCATTGTTCTACCAGATGCTAGAGTACTTCTCAAGTATGATACCGTCTTTAAAGATACCAATTGGAGAATTTTTGATACCAGTTCCACTACACCTGTATTTTGACCTTTTCGCAGGTTCATTGCAGGCCTTCATATTTATAATGCTAACAATGGTATTTGTAAGTGGAGCAACACAGGAATAGTTAAAAGAAAATTAATACAATAATGGAAATTAGAAAATTTTAGGAGGAAAGAATTATGTTAGAAGGAATGAGTTTAGCAATAGCAATAGCAGGTTCAGCAATAGGTGCTGGTATAGCAGTAGCAACAGGTATAGGTACAGGTGCTGGTCAGGGTTTTGCAGCAGGTAAGGCAGCAGAAGCAGTAGGAAACCAGCCAGAAGCAAAGAGTGATATCATTTCAACAATGCTATTAGGTCAGGCCGTTGCAGAGTCTTCAGCTATATATGGTCTAGTAATAGCAATTATACTAATATTTGTTAACCCTTGGATAAAGATGTAATCGAAGAGTACAGCTAAAGATAGGAGGCAACAAGTATGGAATTTAAGCCATTAGTAGGCTTGACATATGAGCTTTTCTTTACCTTGATCAATGTACTAGTATTGTTCTTGATATTGAGAAAAATCTTATTTAAGAAGGTTATAAATGTAATGGATGCCAGAGAGGCTGACATAAAGAACGATATTGAAGAGGGTCAGAGAGCCAAGGAAGAGGGCTTGAAATTAAAGTCAGAATATGAAAATAAGGTCAAGGATGCTCATGATGAGGGTCAGTTGATTGTAGACTCTGCTAGAAAGAGGGCAGAAGAAAAAGTCTGACAACATAATTTCAGAAGCCAATAAGGAAGCTGAATATATCAAGCAAAAAGGCAAAACAGTGAAATTGCAAAGGACAAAAGAGCAGGCCTTTTAACAATATTAAGTCTGAGATTTCTGAGATAGCTGTTTTGGTGGCATCTAAGGTTATCGAAAAAGATATAGACAAGGCCAAGCACGAAGATTTGATAGATAACTTTATTAAGGAAGTAGGAGAAGCTAATAATGATTAGTCAGGTTGCAAGTAGATATGCAGAGGCTTTTATTTCAATTAGCAGAAGAAGAAAAATCAACTTTCCCAGGTATATTCAGAGATAGAAGATTTAAACAAAGTTATTTTAGACAACAAAGACTTATATGATGTATTGAGGTCCCCTTTTATAGGTAAGGACGAAAAGTTGGATATAGCAGACAAGCTATTTACAGACAAGCTATCAAAGAATACAAGAAATTTTTTAATGGTATTGATAGAGAATACAAGGACAACTGAGCTAGATTCAATAGTAAAGTCATACAAGCAGATGTTGGACGAAAAGAATAATGTCGCAGAAGGAAAGGTAATAACTGCTATAGCACTTAGTCCAGACAAGTTGGCTGAACTAGAGGGCAAGCTTTCTGCTAAATATAATAAAACTATAAGATTAACTAACGAAATAGACGAGAGCATACTAGGTGGTGCCCTTGTGAAAATAGGTAATGAAGAGATAGATGGTAGCATTAAGTCTAGGCTAGACGATATAAGGATACCCTATCCCAGGTAATATCATAAGGAAATGGTGGTGAACCAATGAATTTAAAACCAGAGGAAATAAGTTCCATAATAAAAAGTCAGATAAAGAATTATGACAATAAGATAAAACTTACCGACACTGGTAGCGTATTAAGCGTTGGTGACGGTATAGCAAGTGTATATGGTCTTGAAAGTGTCATGTCAGGTGAGCTACTTGAATTCCCTAATAAGGTATACGGTATGGCCCTTAACCTAGAAGAAGAGGTTGTTGGTACCGTTATACTTGGCGATGATTCAAGTATCAAGGAAGGTGACATGGTAAAGAGAACTGGGAGGATAGTTGAAGTACCAGTTGGAGAGGCTATGATAGGAAGGGTAGTAAATGCCCTAGGACAGCCAATAGATGGTAAGGGAGACATAATAACTGACAAGACTAGACCAGTTGAGTGTCCAGCTCCTGGAATCATGAGTAGGAAGTCAGTGTTTGAACCATTACAGACTGGTATCAAGTCAATTGACTCAATGATACCAATTGGTAGGGGTCAGAGAGAATTGGTTATAGGTGATAGACAGACAGGTAAGACATCCATACTTACTGACACAATTATCAACCAGAAGGGCAAGGATGTAATCTGTATATATGTAGCAATCGGCCAGAAGAGGTCAACTGTAGCCCAGTTGGTTTCAACTTTAGAAGAGTTCGGTGCCATGGATTACACAATAGTAGTGTCAGCTACAGCGTCAGAATCTGCACCATTACAGTATCTAGCTCCATACGCAGGTGCTGCCATAGGTGAAGAATTTATGTATAATGGGAAGCACGTGCTAATAGTATATGATGACCTTTCTAAGCAGGCAGTTGCCTACAGAGAAATGTCCCTACTACTAAGGAGACCACCAGGCCGTGAAGCCTACCCAGGTGATGTTTTCTACCTACATTCAAGACTACTTGAAAGAGCTGCCAAGTTATCTGATGACTTGGGTGGTGGATCAATGACAGCCCTACCAGTTATAGAAACACAGGCTGGTGACGTTGCTGCCTATATACCAACAAATGTAATATCGATTACAGATGGTCAGATATACCTACAGCCAGAGCTATTCTATGCGGGTATCAGGCCAGCCGTTGACCCTGGTATATCAGTATCAAGAGTTGGTGGGTCTGCCCAGATCAAGTCTATGAAGAAGATAGCTGGTACACTGAAGCTTGCATATTCTCAGTATAGAGAGCTAGCAGCCTTCTCTCAGTTCGGTTCAGACTTGGATGAAGATACTAAGAGGAGACTTGCTCAGGGACAGAGAATAGTGGAAGTTCTAAAACAGGATGAACATAATCCTATAACAGTAGAAAACCAGGTAATTATAATATACGCAGTAATCAACAACCTACTAGCAGATATCGAGTTGGAAGATATCAAGAGGTTTGAAGCAGAACTATACAGCTATATGGATAGCGTACACCCAGAAATAATTGAAAAGATACTAAAGGCTGAGGACTTTAACGAGGAACTTACAAAGGCAATTGAAGAGTTTAAGGTTAAATTCAAATCAGAAGTATAATTTTAAAGGAGGCGTACAATGGCAGGAGCTGGAATGAAGGCAATCAAAAATCGTATTGCCAGCGTAAATAGTACCAAGCAGATTACTAACGCCATGCATCTGGTAGCCTCATCAAAACTGAGAAAAGCTAAGCAGGCCACAGAAAACTCTAGTGCATACTTCAATACCATGTATGAAACTATAGTTAATATTTCGGTGAATACTAAGGGTATAAATAGTCAGTTTTTAAAGGCTAGAGACCTAAAGGCTAGGTGCCATATAGTAATTGCCGGAGATAGAGGCCTGGCAGGTGGATATAATTCAAATGCTTTTAAAGAAGCAGAGAAGTATATGGGGTTAGTTAAAGATTACGTAATAACAGTTGGAAAAAAATCATATGAACATTTTTCCAAGAGAGATGTAAATATAATAGATAGGATTGAATCAGCAGAAAAGTATGAGTATGAAGAGGTAAGGGCAATCACAGACAAGCTGATGAAGATGTATGAAGATGGCCAAATAGATGAAGTCATCCTTACCTATACTGAATTTGAATCTGCCTTATCTCAGAAGCCTAAGGCTATTAAGATATTGCCTTTGGTTTTTGACCAGCCACTGGAATACGGCGGTGAAAGATATAGGGAAAAGCATGAGGAGAATGATCCTAATGTGTTCATTAGTGAAGAAATCCTTCGTGAAAGATATGAAAGAAGAGAGGAAGAAGCCAGGGAAGCAGGAGAATTTGTAAATAAGTTCAAGAAGACAGAAGCTAGTTCAAGAGCCAAGGTCCAGTATCTTCCTTCAGCAAAGAGTGTCCTTGAATTCTTGATACCTACCTATATCACAGGGACAATAAATGGGGCCATAGTGGAGTCATATGCTTCTGAACAGGGGGCAAGAAGGACTGCCATGGAATCAGCTACAGATAATGCAAATGAAATGATTCAAAACTTAGAGCTTAGCTACAATAGGGCTAGACAGAGTGCCGTAACTCAGGAAATAACTGAAATAAGCGGTGGTGTAGAAGCCCTAAAGTAAGGAGGAAAAAATGGCAAATATAGGAAAAATTGTACAGATTGTCGGAGCTGTACTAGATATTAGGTTTGAAGATGAAAAAGATCTACCTAACCTATTAAATGCTTAGAAATAAAGTTAGAAAATGGAGACAAAATAGTTGCCGAAGTAGCCCAGCACATAGGTAATGACACTGTAAGGTGTATAGCCATGAGTGCTACTGATGGACTAGTTAGGGGTATGGAGGCTGTAGATACAGGAGCTCCTATATCAGTTCCAGTTGGTAAGGAAACATTGGGTAGGGTATTCAATGTTTTAGGAGAGGCCATAGACCTAAAGCCTATGCCAGAGGGCGTTAGCCTTTCTCCTATACATAAGGAAGCACCAGCCTATGATGAACTAGAAACAAAGGCAGAAATATTGGAAACAGGTATAAAGGTAGTTGACCTGCTTGCCCCTTACCTAAAGGGTGGTAAGATAGGCCTATTCGGTGGTGCAGGTGTTGGTAAGACAGTCCTAATTCAGGAGCTAATTAACAATATAGCCAAGCAGCACGGTGGTATATCTGTATTCTCAGGTGTTGGAGAGAGAACAAGAGAGGGTAATGACCTATACGGTGAAATGACTGAGTCAGGAGTTATCAATAAGACTGCCATGGTATTCGGTCAGATGAATGAGCCACCAGGAGCAAGAATGAGGGTTGCCCTAACAGGTCTTACAATGGCTGAATATTTCAGAGACCAGGAAGGGCAGGATGTTCTTCTATTCATAGATAATATATTCAGATTTACTCAGGCGGGTTCTGAGGTGTCTGCCCTACTAGGACGTATGCCATCAGCCGTTGGTTATCAGCCAACTTTGGCAACAGAGATGGGTGCCCTACAGGAGAGAATAACATCGACTAAGAAGGGTTCAATCACTTCAGTCCAGGCGGTATATGTACCGGCCGATGACTTGACTGACCCAGCACCAGCGACAACATTCTCACACTTGGATGCAAAGACCGTATTATCAAGGCAGATATCATCTCTAGGTATATATCCAGCGGTTGACCCACTAGAATCTACATCAAGAGTTCTAGATCCTAATATAGTTGGTAAGGAACACTATGAGGTAGCCAGAGGTGTGCAGTCAATACTACAGAGGTATAGGGAGCTACAGGATATCATTGCTATCTTGGGTATGGACGAGTTATCAGAAGAAGATAAGGTAACTGTTGCTAGGGCCAGAAAGATACAGAGATTCTTGTCACAGCCATTTACGGTAGGTGAACAGTTTACTGGTATACCTGGTGTATATGTTCCAGTCAAGGAATCTATCAGGGGCTTCAAGGAAATACTGGAAGGTAAGCATGACGACCTACCAGAATCAGCTTTCTTATTTGTAGGTACGATTGAAGATGCAGTTAGAAAGGCGAAAGGAAGTGCTAACTAATGTTTAGTTTAAAAGTAGTAACTCCAGACAGCACTTTTTATGAAGACCAGGTAGATATGGCCATATTCAAAACTACGGTTGGAGATAGGGCTATACTAAAGGGACATATACCGATTGTTGCAGGTATCAAGGAAGGCAAGCTAAGAATCAAAAAAGACGGGGGTCGCTTCAGGACAGCTGAAATAGGTAGGGGTTTTGTAACTGTGAATGCAGATACAGAGACAGTTATACTTATTGAATCTGCTAGCTGGTGCGAAAATGAGGTTTAATAATGAAAATTAGACATTGGGTAGTTATTATTTTGTTTGTTCTACTAGCTACAGTCTTCGGACTATATGCAATGTCAAAAAAACATGATGCTAAAGTTCCGCTAGATGAAATCTATCCAGAGAACATAATAGCCAATTACTATAGTTCATTAGATGAGAGAATGGGCAAGAATATACCCTTTCTAGTACTAAGTGAGAAGCCATATTTAAGATGGGAGCTATACAATGACAAGGGGGAGCCAGGTCATAGGATTACATCCCAGATGGTTAAAAATATAAAGAGTATGAAGATGGTTTCTAAAAGAGAACTGGATTATGAGGGTAAGCCAATCACCTTCCCAAGGAGGGATGGCAGTATAGAAACATTCCCACTAGAAGACACAGTCCTATACGAGGTTACATATAATATAAGTTATTTCAATACCAAGAAGGCAAAAAATATGTATGGAGAATATGGTAATAAGGGCTATAAGGATACTGGTAAAAAGCTATACAAAAACAAAAAAGAAAAGGTGTGGCTAGTAAAAATAAAAAATGGAGCTTGGAGGATAGCTAAGTTTGAGCTAATTCCAGACTAAATGATTGAAGTAACGCTGATTATGACGATTCTCCAAGTGGGAGTTTTGTCGTGTCAGCGTTTATTTTATATATTTTGTGGAGGACTTGATGAAAGTAATAGAAACTCTGTTTCCAGTATTTTTCATGATGTTCCTGGGCATATTATCCAGGAGTAAAAAATGGATTAACTGGGACGAAAAAGAGGGGGCTAAAAAGATAGTATTTAAAATCCTATTTCCAGCCCTGATATTTCACGTAATATTCGTATCTGACCTATCTGTTAATTTATTGAAGCAGATAGTATTTCTAGACATAGCCTGGATCCTAGTTTACCTAGTAGGAAGGTTTATGTCTAGGTATATAGGCGAAAGATATAGGAAGCTAGTACCTTTCCTATTGATGACATGTGAGGGAGGAAATGTAGCCCTACCCCTATATATTACCTTGGTAGGATCAGCCTATGCCCTAAATATAGTAACCTTTGATGTGGCAGGTATAATTATTAATTTTGGACTAGTTCCAATATTGGTATCTAGGCAGGTAAATACAGGCCAGGATTCAAAGGGTCTACTAAAGAATATATTTACCAATTCCTTTGTATTGGCTGTAATCTTGGGTGTATTAGCCAACCTCTTAGACCTATATGGTATTATGGAATCTATAGAAGTGGTAAATCTATACAATAATACTATCGATGCTGTATTGGCACCGATTACGGGAATAATCCTATTTACACTTGGCTATGACCTAAAGGTGGATTTATCTACCCTAAAGTCTCTACTATCACTTGTTGTGATTAGGTTAGTCTTATGTGGTTTGATAATAGGAGGTTTCTTCCTAGTATTCCCGAGCCTGATGGCCAATCCATATTTTAAGACAGCAGTATTGCTATACTTTATGTGCCCAACTGGTTTTCCAGTTCCACTTCAGTTGTCAGCCCTATGTGACGGCAAGGACCAGGAAAGCTTTATGTCGGCCTTTATATCAGTTTATATGTTTATAACACTGGTAGCCTATACATTAATAACAGTATTTAGGCCATTTTAGGTGAAGTATTTGTAGGTTTTAAAGGAATTAAAAGACCTTAGGTCTTTCAGTAATCAGTATTAGAGAAAGTTAGAGGTAATATTATGAGTGAAATAAAGAGCCCATGGCCAGGTCCTAAGGGACTGATTCCGGTAACAAGTGGTAAGGCAGAGGATGCAAATGTACACAACAGGAACTACCTAGATAGTATCCTAGTCGAAATGAGGGTAATAGATTCAGTTGAGCCAGACCTATCAGTAGAGATCTTTGGAAGAAAGTATTCATCACCGATAATGATGCCTGCATTTTCACACCTAAACAAGGTAGGCAAGGATGGAAAGAAGCCAATGGTTGAGTATGCAAAGGCAGCCAAGGATATGGGTCTATTAAACTGGGTTGGAATGGAGCCAGATGATGAATATGAAGAGATCAGCCAGGTTGGAGCGGACACAATACGTATAATAAAGCCATTCGCTGATCACCAAATAATACTTGACCAGATAGACTTTGCCAAGAAAACAGGTGCGGTAGCGGTTGGTGTAGATATAGACCACGTTCCAGGTACTGATGGTAAGTATGATGTAGTTGATGGCTACCCTATGGGACCTGTAATGGGGGAGGACTTGAAAAAGTATGTAGACCATGCAGGCATACCATTTATAGCCAAGGGGGTCCTATCAGTTCAGGATGCACTCAAGGCTAGGGATGCTGGTTGTAAGGGAATAGTAGTTTCTCACCACCATGGAAGAATACCATTTGGTATACCACCAATTTTAGTCCTGCCACAGATAGTAGATGCTTTAGAAGGTAGCGGTGTAACAATATTCTGTGACTGCTCTATGGATACGGGCTATGATGCCTACAAGGCACTTGCACTAGGTGCCCACGCTGTATCAGTAGGAAGGGGTATACTAGCACCACTTCTTAAGGAAGGCAGGGATGGAGTAGTTACTAAGGTTGAAAGAATGAATGAGGAGCTATCAGAAATGATGATGTATACAGGCGTTAAGGATACAGATTCATTTGATGCAAGTGTATTGTATGTATAGATAAGCCTATTATATAAAATATGGTATTTACAAGGCTCAAGCTCTTGCTTGGGTCTTTTTTTAAATTAGTTGTAGTAAAAGTCCACAAATGATGATATAATATAAAAATTAAAAAAATAAAATAAATATGAAGATAATTAATGAAATAAGGAGTATAAATTTTATGATAAGATTGTCAAATAAATCTAAGATCTTTACTATGGCTCTACTAATTATGCTAGGAGTTTTTACTAGTACATCGAGTGTACTCGCACTAGATTATACGGAAAAGAATTCATTGTCGAACCTGATCCAACTTGATTCAAGTGGTAATATAAGATATTCCTCACCGGATAAAGTTGTTAATGATACCTACTGGGCAGACTTAGAGAAGGCTAGTATTTTGAGTAGGTATAGAATAGGACACGAACAATTTAATCCGAATAATGGTAAAACTATGACAAGAGTAGATTATGAGGATGTTATAGTTTATGGAGTACTACCACAATATATATTAAAGCCTAATGAAACGTCACTTAAAAAATTTGATATTGATTATTCAGATGGCTTTGTGAGAAACATACCTAGCTCAGGAATAACAGAGTCAGAACTAGGTATGAAAATTATAGCAAAAGATCTTTTTTACCGTTATAGTTATCTAATTGGCAAGGATGCTGATTTGCCATACTCATACTATAGTAATAATAATATGAAGCCAACAGATGAGGTACCAGCGATTACGAATCCTTTTGGATTGAAGAAAACAGATGTCTTAAAGGAAGAGGAAGTTAAGGATCCAAGAAAAATAACTGTATATGGTGATATAAAGGAAAGTGGTGATTCAAACTCAAGTAAAATAGGTGAGTACAAGGTTGGGGACGAAATAAAGCTGGATTTTTCAGTAGATGCTTCAGCAATTAAACGCTACTTTATGAGTTATACCTTGTCTATGACTAAAGGAGACTTGTTTGATGTACTATACAGAATGATATATGATGATAAAAAGGGTATGATAGATTCCCAGTTAGTATATACACTAGATATTCCGAATGAGGTTGATTTAAGGGGTGCATCTGTAAGCCTAAATGGATTAGAAGATTTTGAGCTTGAAAAAAATGAAATTGAAGTTTCTGGCAGAAAGAAACTCCTAATAAGTCTTAGATTAAAGAAAGATGTTAGGGAAAAAGAAGAAGCTTGGAGAGACCTTATAAATAAGTTTAAGAAGATAGATATGGGTAAAATAAAGGTATCAGTTTCTGGCTTATTTGTTAATTCTAGTGCGCAAGCAGATACAAATATCAGTGTAAGAGGTAGCCTGGGTGGTTATTTAGACTGGGCAAGTTCAGATATTATCCTTACACCGCCACCAGTTAGTTCACCAATAGCAGAGCCATCAAAGGGTACTTATTATGTAGATGAAACCTATACTAGAATATATCTTCCCTTCGTAGCTAGACAGAGTGATCTTGGAAGAGATGCTGGAGCACCAAATGATAAACCTAACCTAATATCATATACCTTTAAGGTGAAGAAAAATCTATCTAGTACTGAAAGGCCAATACCTGGCAGGATAGATGGTAGGGATAGGATAGAAACTGCAATAAAGATTTCTAAAAATAGCTATGACAAGGCAAATACAGTAATAGTAGTTAGGCATGACCTATTCCCAGACTCAATGACGGCTTCAGTATTGGCCAAGTTGAAGGATGCACCAATCCTGCTTAACCCAACTGACAAGCTAGACTCAAGAGTTGGTGATGAAATCAAAAGACTAGGTGCTCAAGAAGTAATCATTGTTGGTGGGCAGGACTCTGTATCTGAAAAGGTAAGAGAAGACCTAAAGGCCTATGACGCTGACAAAAATGTAGAAAGAATAGCAGGAGCTGACAGGTATGGAACTTCTGAAATGGTAGCTAAGAGAGTGGTTGGAATTACTGGTAAGAAGAATACTGGTGTAGTAGCTTCAGGCCAGGTATTCCCAGATGCCCTATCAGTGGGAACATTTGCTTCAAGAGAGGGATATCCAATACTTCTAGTTAAGAAGGATTCAGTGCCAAGCCAGATTCAAAATGCTATAAAAGACCTTGATATCAACAAGACTTATATAGCAGGTGGGACTAACACAATATCTAAGTCAACAGAGGCCAAGCTTCCGAATGTAGTAGAAAGAATGGCTGGTAGCACTAGGTACGAAACTTCAGTTGCCATAGCCAAGTCTAAGTTTGGAGCAAGCAAGGAAGCCTATATAGCGTCAGGCGAAGAATTCGCTGATGCCCTAGTAATATCGCCAATATCAGGCAAGTATAATAGGCCGACTTTATTGGTATCAAGAAATATAAATAGTAATAATGTGGTAAAAAGACATGTAAAGGACTCGGGCTATAAGAATATTATAGCTATAGGTGGATACAAGTACCTACCATATAGAGTATTAGAAGCCCTAGTTAAATAAATCAAATTAATATACAATAAATAAAAAAACTCTCTATATAAATATATAGGGAGTTTTTATTTTATATAGATATATATTATTTCTTAAATACAATATAATATATTATATTTAAAGATAATTAAATTCTTTTGAAAAATATATATTTTCAAATTATAAAATAATGTTATAATATATATGATCGGGTTAAAGGAATTTTTATTCATTATAAAACAAAAAAAGTATAAGGAGGACAAGATTATTAAAGGGATATTTAAAAAATCAACTTGCATCACTACGGCTTTACTGATGTCACTAAGCCTAATAGCAGGTACAGTGAATTCTTTTGCAGAAGAGGTAGAAGAGCCTAGTATAACAAATTCATTGCCTAGTTTATCTGAATATTATGATGACGGTATAATATTTTCTTCACCTGCTGAGGTGATAAAGAAGGCCTATTGGGCTGACCTGGAGCCGGGGAAGGTTTCAGGGTGGTATAGGAGTGTAAACTGGTCCCATAATGACGGTTATAATATTATAGACAATCTTGAATTTAGTTCTACTGGAGTTTTTCCTAAGTACGTACTAAAGCCAAATGAGACAGCCTTAAAGGATGAAAATATTGATTTTGCATTTACAGGAGCCAGTGGTTTCGCTAAGTTTTTACCTAGTGCAGGCATAACGGAAACCTATTCTGGTTATATAGGATATGACTACTGGTTCTTAAATCATTATTACCGCCTTGGATACCTACTTGGTGATGACGCTAATTCTGGAACTTACGCAGGTAAGAGTGCTACAGATCCTGTGCCGGCAGTAAATAATCCATTTGGATTTAAGGAGACAGACCTATTGAGCCAGGCTGAGATCAAGGACCCAACAAAGCTAATGGTTTATGGGGATATTATGAAGACAGGGTCTTCTGATTCTACTGAAATCGGTGAGTATAAGCAGGGCGAGGAGTTAAAGCTAGACTTCATCATGAATGATTCGTGGACTAACCGCTTTATAATGGGTATGACTCTTGATAAAACTAGGGGTAGTATGCATTCAGCAGAAACTGTTCAGAAGATATATAATGAGACGAAGGGCAAGCTAGACTCTCAAATTGTATATACACTTAGTATTCCAAAAGAGCTAGAGGCTAGAAATGTACAGGTTAAGCTTAGTGGACTTGAAGATTTTGAACTTTCACATCAAGTCAAGCCTGTTTCTTCAACAGAGAATAAGCTGGTAATGACTCTAAGACTAAAGGATAGCTTGAGAGGTAAGCCTCAACTATGGAAGAATACTATAGAAAGAATAAAAAATCTAGATAAAAGTAAGGTGAAGTTATCGATATCAGGCTTATTTGTTAAGGCTGACGCAAGGCCAGAAACTAATGTAACCCTAGTAGGAACTATAGGAGGGTATCATGACTGGGCGATTTCACGTGTGAGTGCTTGTGACGTATCAGGTGGCTCTATACCAGGAACACCATGTGGTTCATCTCCTGTTGCACCGCCACCACCTGCAGGAAATGTTCCAACTTCATCACCATTAGATAATAGTCCATGCCCAGGACCAAGTGATAGTCCATGCCCAGGACCAAGTGATAGCCCATGCCCAGGACCAAGTGATAGCCCATGCCCAGGACCAAGTGATAACCCATGTCCAGGCACACCAGACGATTGTGGACCTGCTCCAAGTTTAGGACGTAAGGTAGATACTGTATATGATCGTACTTATCTATCATTTGTAGCTAGACAGGAACCAAGTGGCAAGGACCAGGCTACACCTGGGGACAAGCCACGTCTAATATCTTATACATTTAAGGTTAAAAAGGGACCAGAAAATCCTGAAAGACCAAATCCAGGTAGGATAGATGGTCCTGATAGAATTGAAACAGCCATAAATATTTCTAAAAAGAACTATGATAAGGCTAAGACAGTAATCGTAGTTAGGCATGACCTATTCCCAGACTCAATGACAGCTTCGGTATTGGCGAAATTAAAGGATGCCCCAATACTACTTAACCCGACTGATAAGCTGGATTCAAGAGTAGGTGCAGAAATAAAGAGACTAGGTGCAGAGGAGATAATTATAGTAGGAGGTCACAATTCTATATCAGATAGGGTTAGAGAAGACCTAAAAGCCTTTGATAAGGACAGAGATGTAGAAAGAATAGCTGGTGTAGACAGGTATGGTACATCTGAAATGGTAGCTAGAAGGGTAGTTGGTATAACAGACAAGAAGTATACAGGAGTAGTGGCTTCAGGCCAGGTATTTGCAGATGCCCTATCAGTAGGAACTTTTGCTTCTAGAGATGGATATCCTATACTTCTAGTTAAGAAGGATTCTATACCAGTACAGATTGAAAGGGTCATAAAGGACCTAGAAATTGAAAAAACTTATATAGCTGGTGGAACTAATACTATATCTAGAGCAACTGAAGCTAAGCTGCCAAGAGTAGAAGAAAGAATGGCAGGTAATGATAGGTATGAAACATCAGTTGCTATAGCTAAGTCTAAGTTTAGGGGCAGCAAGGAAGCCTATATAGCATCAGGTGAAGAATTTGCAGATGCCCTAGTTATTTCACCAATATCTGGTAAGTACAACAGACCAACATTATTGGTATCAAGAAATAAGAACAACAACCTAGTGGTTAAAAACTATATTAAGGATAATAGGCTGACAGCTGTTACAGCTATAGGTGGAGAAAGATATATACCTTACAGTGTATTAGAAGATTTAGTTAGATAGAAAAATAAAAAACAAGAAGATATTTAAAGACTCTCTAATGAATTATTTAGAGAGTCTTTAATTTTTAAATTAATTATAAAAAAATAGAATATTATATATTTAAATACAACAAAATAAAAATTAAATTCTTTGTATATATATACTTTTTAAATTTAAAAAAACATGATATAATATAAATAGTTGAAGTATAAGGAATTTATAAACTTATTTTAAACTATCACTTTAAAGGAGGGATCACTATTAAAAAGGATATTTATAAAAACAATTAGTTTTTCAACGGCAATAATCATGTCATTAGGTCTATTTGCAACTAGTATCAGCGCCGTAGAGCATGAGTACAAGGAGGGTAGACCCTTATCAAGTCTAACTGATATTGGGCCAGATGGTAAGCCTAGTATAATACATACGCCACAAGAGGTAATAGATAATACCTATTGGGCAGACTTAGAAAAGAAGATTGTACGAGGTAGAAACAGGAGTGTACATTACTCCACAGATTATGGATGGGGAATAATGTATAATGCTTATTTCAAGTCTGCAGGTGTATTTCCTAAGTATCTACTGGGACCAAATGAGACGAAATTAGCTGAATCAAATCTCTTAAATATAGACTATAGAAACGTTGAGTGCGGGTATATAAGATATCTACCAAGTGTAGGTATTACGAAAACGTATGCAGGTGTTGATATTAGGAATGTGAGCGAATTTTACCGTTTTGGGCTTATGATGGATAGAGATTATAAGCTAGACTACTTTCAGGGTAGGAATTTGAAGCCTACAGACCGTATACCAGCGATGGAAAACCCATTTGGATTTAGTGAAACAGAACTTTTAAGTCAAGCTGAAATTAAAGATCCAACAAAGCAGATGGTTTACGGTGACCTTAAGAGGACAGGCTCTTCAGACTCTCGTGAAATTGGGGAATACAGGCAAGGTGATGAAGTAAAGTTAGATTTTTCGATGGATGCGTCTTGGCTTAAAACGCTATATTATGGGATACACTCTTGATAGGACAAGGGTGGAATGGATGAATATAATATACAAGTAAAATATAATGACATGAAGGGTATAATTGACTCACAGGTAGTATATACACTTGATATACCAAATGAAGTTGAAGCTAAGGATGCAAAGGTAAAAGCTTAATGGCTTTGAGGATTTTTGTACTTACATCCAAACTAGAACCACTTTCAGCTACGAAGAAGAAGTTGGTTATAAATATAATGTTAAAGGAGAGCCTACGTGGTAAACCTGAGCTATGGAAGAAAACAATAGAAAAAAATTAGAAGCATGGATGCTAGCGATGTTAAAGTATCTATTTCTGGACTATATGTTAAAGATACAGTAAGTCCTGGAACGACTGTTAGCTTACGTGGTACTATAGGTGGATATTTTGACTGGGCCCTTTCAAGAGAGGGAATAAATAGACCAGATCCTCCAGATTTAGACTATTATCCTGATCCAGACCAGCCATGTAGTCCAGGGGTGGGCATGGTGCCAACAGCATCACCGCTAGATAACCAGTCTTGTACAGGAAGGTGCACAAGACCACATCAGGTGACAGAAAATCCATGTGATCCAGACAATCCTTATCCAAATGAAGACTTCCATAAGGTCAAGGATGTATATGATCGTGTCTACCTTTACTATGTTGCTAGACAAAGTGACAATGGAAGAGACTCAGCAGCTCCTGCAAACATGCCATATTTAATATCATATAGCTTCCAGGTTAAAAAGAAACCAGATAGCTCTATTCCTGGTAGAATAGATGGCAATGATAGGACAGACACAGCAATAAAAATTTCTAAGAATACCTATGATAAGGCTAAGACAGCCATAATTGTTAGGAAGGACCTATTCCCAGATTCAATGACTGCATCTGTATTATCCAGGTTAAAGGAGGCACCAATTCTGCTTAACCCAACTGACAGGCTTGACTCTAGAGTTAGAGATGAAATCAAAAGACTAGGGGTTGAAGAGGTCATTATAGTAGGTGGTCAGAATTCAATATCTGAAAGGGTAAGGGAAGACTTGAGAGCCTTTGATAAAGACAGTAATGTAGAAAGAATAGCTGGTCTTGATAGGTATGAGACATCTGAAAAAGTGGCGAGAAGAGTGGTTGGAATTACAGGAAAGAAACATATTGGAGTTGTAGCTTCAGGCCAAGTATTCCCAGATGCCTTATCTGTAGGAACTTTTGCATCAAGGGATGGTTACCCAATCCTTCTAGTTAAAAAGGACATTCTACCAATCCAGGTTGAAAGGGCAATTAAGGATCTTGAAATCAATAGTGTTTATATAGCAGGTGGAACAAATACTATTTCAAAGGCTACAGAAGCTAAACTTCCAAGGGTTGAGGAAAGAATGGCTGGAAAGGATAGGTATGAGACATCAGTGGCTATAGCGAGGTCTAAGTTTAGGGGAAGTAAGGAAGCCTTTATAGCATCAGGTGAAGAGTTTGCAGATGCTCTAGTTATATCACCTATATCTGGTAAGTACAACAAACCAACTTTATTGGTATCTAGAAATAAAAATAATAATGTAGTTGTGAAAAATTATATAAAGAATACAGGTATAACAAAGATTACTGCCATAGGAGGAGAAAAATACATCCCTTCAAGTATACTTGAAAGCCTAATTAAATAATATTTGCTAATATGATTTTTGAAACTGCATGACATATGAATGCTCTAATGTAAGTAAAACAAAAAAAAAGTAAATTAACATAACAGCATAAAGAGGGGGCATTTGAACACAGTGATGATGAACTCTCTTTAATTTTTGATTTATATGTGTGGCTTAGATAGTGAATACTTTTATAGTTGAGAGAATGTAAAATATTTAGGAGAGAAGTTAAATGAGGTTTTTGGAAATATTTAACAGAAGAGAAGGAAAAGGTATGAATAGGATTATAAGAGGAGGTCTGCATAAAAATAAGCTATATATGGGTGTATCAGCCTTACTAATAGGCTGCATGCTTATGACTAGCCCCCTAGTTGCTATGGCAGAAACAGATCCAGATTTCCCAGATGAAACAAACAGCATAGACGATGTTGATATTCAAAATAAAAAGCAGACTATTGTTGAAGGGACTCAAATAACTCCTATCAAGATAGTACCAACCAATACAGGAGAATGGACAAGGTAGATGAGAGGGAATTAGGCCTTATGGGTCTTAAATACGATATGGGGACTTACCTTATCACTGGCAAGTATAATCTTAGGGAGCCTTGGGGTAAGGATGAAGAGGTAAAAAAAGTATTTGAAGCAATCAAGGTAATACGTCATGATAGCAGGGTGGAAAATAGACGACTGGTGTTCATAGTTCAGAGGGATACAGATAGGGATGGTATACCTGATATTACTGATACAGACGATGATAATGATGGCTATACAGATGTCGAGGAAAAGGCAAAGGGGTCAGATCCGAAAAATGCCAAGTCAATACCAGCCACACCAATAATTCCTGCACAAGTCCAGCCAGTGAGACCAAGTACTGGTAGGATAAATGATAAAGACAGGGTAGGAACTGCAATTAATATTTCTAAGAAGTATTATAATAAGGCTAATACAGTAATTGTAGTTAGACATGACCTATTCCCAGATTCTATGACAGCTTCCGTACTGGCTAAGCTAAAGGACGCTCCTATACTACTAAATCCAACAGATAAGCTTGATAACAGGGTTAGTGAAGAAATAAAAAGACTAGGTGTAGAAGAGGTAATTATAGTGGGTGGTCGTGATTCTATATCAGAAGGTGTTAGAGAAGAACTAAAGGCCTTTGATACAGATAAGTATGTAGAGAGGTTATCAGGACCAGATAGGTATGGGACATCTGAAATGGTAGCTAGAAGAGTTGTAGCTATGACAGGTAAGAAATATATAGCAGTAGTGGCTTCTGGTCAGGTATTCCCGGATGCCCTATCAGTTGGTACATTTGCCTCTAGAGAGTCATATCCTATATTATTAGTCAAGAAAGATCTAATACCAGAACGTATTGAGAGAGCTATAAACGATTTAGATATAAATAGGACTTATATAGCAGGTGGAACTAATACTATTTCGAAGGAAACAGAAGCCAAGCTTCCAGGTGTGCTTGAAAGAATGGCTGGGAACACTAGGTATGAGACATCGGTTGCTATAGCCAAGTCTAAGTTTAAGAATAGCAAGGAGGCCTTTGTAGCTTCAGGTGAAGAATTTGCAGATGCCTTGGTTATATCTCCAATATCTGGTAAGTATAATAAACCAACATTGTTGGTATCAAGGAATATAAGTATTAACTCAGTAGTTAAAAAATATATAAAGGAAGCTAAACTAACGGGTATAACGGCTATAGGTGGAGAAAAATATGTTCCAAATAGCACAATTAATGACCTGGCTAGGTAAAAATTAAATATAAGCAATGTATTAAATGAATTGAGACTCCTCAGGTATTATCTTGAGGAGTTTTTGTAGAAATGAAAACCCCCAGTTAGACTGGGGGTTCCGTTTAGCTTTAGCGATGAGAAACTATTAAAAAAATCCTCCTTTGTGTATAATTAATCTGTGGTCTGGCAACTACAAATTAATATTAAAAGGCACAAAGGAGGATTTAACATGTCAAAAGACATTCATAGTTTATCACACACAAGGTGGAATTGCAAATATCATGTGGTGTTTGCACCAAAATATAGAAGAAAAGTATTTTATGGGGAAAAAAGATTGGAAGTAGGAGCCATACTCAGGGAGTTATGTAATTGGAAAGGTGTAAATATAATACAAGCAGAGGTGTGTATAGATCATGTACATATGTTGATAGAAATACCACCTAAAATGAGTGTATCAAGCTTTATGGGATTTCTAAAAGGTAAAAGCAGTATAATGATTTATGAAAAATGGGGCAACTTAAAATACAAATATAGAGGTCGTCAGTTCTGGTGTAGGGGTTACTATGTAGATACAGCAGGCAAGAATGACAAGATAATAAAGGAATATATAGCAAAACAATTAAAAGAAGACGAATTAGGAGAACAACTAACATTTGATGTCAGTGACCCTTTTAAAGGGTAGCAGTTAAAATTTGCAAATGTCAGACTACAAAAAATACCTTTTGAGGTATTGCTAGTAAATAAGGCCTTAACGGCCGAAAATGAAGAACCACCAGCTAGGCTGGTGGATTTCTTTTTAAAAACAAATGAATAAAATAATATTTGATACTAAATTTAAAAATAAATATATTTAAAATACTTTGTCTATATATTATTTTAAGATTGACTAATAAGTCTTAGGTTTGTATAATTAAATAAAAGGAAATGGTTTGTTTTAATACTTAAATAGAAGCAAGCTAGAAGTAAAAGGATCTATATAATCCATAAAAGAAAACCAATAGTTGGGTATATAAATCTCAAATTGTGGGGTCAAAAAAAGGAAAAGGAGTTTAAAATATGAATAGAATATTGAAAAGGTCGATAGGAATTACGACCGCTACACTGATGGTCCTGGGCATATTTGCCAATACGGCCAGTGTACTTGCAGAGGAATATACTGCACAAAATTCGCTGACTAGTTTAATTCAAGTGGGACCAGGAGGGACTTCTACCTATGTTTCTCCGGAAAAGGTGGTTAGGGATACCTATTGGGCAGATTTGGAAGAAGGAACTATTGAAGAAAGAATAGAGGGTCTTGGTGTACCATCACCAGCTACATCTCCATTATCTACGGGATCTTCATTTGGAAGTGCTAGTGGATACATTTATAAGGATGTAAAATATTATGGGGTCTTCCCGAAATATGTATTGAGGACAAGTGAATCGGGTCTTAAAGATCTAAATGTATTAAATAGGGGATTCGGAAGTGATGCTTATTTACCAAGTACTGGTATTACAGATAGCCCACTAGGAATGCAGATTATACTCAAGGACGGATTCTATCAATTCGGATATTTAGCTGGACCAGATTATTTGAATAGTGAATATATTGGTAAAACGTCAAACGATCCAGTTTTAGACAAGTTTAATCCATATGGATTTAGGGAGGCCGACCTACTAAGTCAGGACGAGATAAAGGATCCTACAAAATTAACTGTTTATGGTGACATTAGGGGAAAAAGGATCTACTGATTCAAACAAAATAGGAGAGTACAGGGTTGGTGACCAAATCAAGCTTGATTTTTCAATGGATGCTTCATGGTTTAAGAGATATATTATGGGTTATGCTCTTAGCCTAACTAGAGGTCGTTATTCATATACGGTAGATAGAGTTTACAAAGGAACCTTGGGTAAATTTGATTCGCAGTTGGTGTATACAATAGATATACCAGAGGGAGTTGATTTAATAAACCCTTCTGCAAGTATAAGTGGTCTTAATGATTTTAATGTAAATACAGATATAAAGAATGATTCTGGTTCTAAAAAGTTAGTAATCAGCCTTAAGCTAAATGATGATAAGGCCAATAAGGAAGAGCTTTGGAAAGATATAATAGAGAGAATAAAAAAGCTTGATACAAGTAATATTAAGATATCAATTTCAGGTTTATATGTTAACTCAAAGGCCCAAGCGGATACTAATATTAGGCTAAGGGGAACTATTGGTGGATATTTTGAGTGGGCAAATACAATTCTTACTGGTGTACCATCGCCAGCAGGAGAGCCTACTGCTACAGGAGGATATACTTCTGACACAAATGCAGAATATTATAGACATCTATCACAGCAAAAGGTATTCGAACGTAGGTATTTGTACTTTGTAGCAAAGCAGAGTCAATTTGGAAGAGATAATGGGGCTCTTGTAGATAAGCCAAACCTAATATCTTATACATTTAAAGTTAAGAAAGAACCTAACAATCCAACTCCAGGCAGAATAGATGGTAAAGATAGGATAGAAACAGCTATTAAGATATCAAAAAATAACTATGATAAGGCCAAGACTGTAATAGTGGTTAGACATGACCTATTCCCAGACTCAATGACAGCATCAGTATTGGCCAAACTAAAGGATGCACCAATCCTGCTTAACCCAACTGCCAAGCTAGACTCAAGAGTTGGTGATGAAATAAAGAGACTAGGTGCCGAGGAAGTAATCATTGTCGGTGGTCAAAACTCTGTGTCTGAAAGGGTAAGAGAAGACCTAAAGGCCTATGATGCTGACAAGAACGTAGAAAGAATAGCAGGAGCTGACAGGTATGGAACTTCTGAAATGGTAGCTAAGAGGGTAGTTGGAATTACTGGTAAGAAGAACACAGGAGTAGTAGCTTCAGGCCAGGTATTCCCAGATGCCCTATCAGTAGGAACATTCGCTTCAAGAGAGGGTTACCCAATACTTCTAGTCAAGAAGGACTCTATTCCAAGCCAGATTCAAAATGCTATAAAGGACCTAGAAATCAACAAGACTTATATAGCAGGTGGAACTAACACTATATCTAAGTCAACAGAAGCCAAACTTCCAAATGTACTAGAAAGAATGGCAGGAAACACTAGGTATGAAACTTCAGTAGCTATAGCTAAGTCTAAGTTTGGGACAAGCAAGGAGGCCTACATAGCGTCAGGCGAAGAGTTCGCAGATGCCTTGGTTATATCACCAATATCAGGTAAGTTTAATAGGCCAACACTATTGGTATCAAGAAACAAGAATAACAATAGTCCTGTTAGGGCCTATATAAAGAATGTAGGCTTAACTGGAATAACAGCTATAGGTGGAGAAAGATTTGTTCCATATAGTGTATTGGAAGACCTAGTGAAGTAGAAATAGGCCTCCACAAGAAAAAAATATACTAATATAAATTAATATTGTAAGATATAGAAGACCCCGCATAATGTAATGTGGGGTCTTTCCTTATATATAGTTAGGGTATATAATAAGAATACGAGGTAAAGTCATAGCAGTAGTTATTTCTTGGAGGTATACATGGGTAGAAAGGTTAGTAAAAAAAGCGCGATAAACTATTACAAAAATTCATCGGCCTATAGGAAAATGTGTAAGGACCTGATGATGAAATACAAGAGGTATGGTCGTCTAACTGGTAGGATAAGCCTAAAGGACTATACTAACAAGCAAAAGGAAAAGATAGCAGACTTTGTCGGTGAATCAGTGGCAGACCTAGGCTCTAAAAATGATGTAAGTGTAGCTAAGATAAAAAGTGCCCATCTTGATAGTAAGTATGGAGAATTTGACCTAGCCTATCTAGCATCTGAGGTTACAGGAATTAGCTTAACTATTGATTCTGAGATAGAGCAACCTTCAAAAGAGCTAATCAAGGAGACTATCAAGGATGAGATTAGGCAGCTCCTTTCTGCAGTTAGACCAGATGTACTTGATCGGATTATTGACAAGATATACTATGAAAATAAGTACAAGGAAATTTCCTTGGGTGACATATATTTTCTGGGGAATGCCATAGAAAAGATAAATCAGAGGGCAGGCCAGTTTGATGGTATCCACTTCGATAATTATATATATTTGGCAGTTTTTGCTGCAGAGATTACATCCAATCCCTATGAATTTGACGAGGGGACAGTTTTAGGAGACTGGTTGTTTAAAATTTTAGCTCTTACATATGGGGACAAGCCAGCAGGTATGTCCTATATGGAGTACAGGGACAAGGTATTTGAACACTATGGAATACTTCTAGATGATATCTTCCACTTTATGAGTGTAAGCCATATGCTGGCCAGGTCCAATGGTGAGGTCAACTCTGTTTGGTCTGCATCCTGCAGGAACCAGGTGGCTTGGAAGGCCCCACTCAAGCATCTACTGAAGATGGACCTTATATATCCAGAGCTAGAGATGCCCTAATACTAGTAGAAAATGCCAGTGTATTCTATATACTTAGCGCCATGTTTAATAGTCTACCTATAGTTTGTTTCCATGGTAAGCTGAGAAAGTCTGTTTGGACCTTTATGGATAAGCTGAGCGAAGATGCAAAGGTGTATTATGCCGGTGACTTTGATCCTGAGGGATTGAAGATGGCTGATGACCTTAAGCAGGCCTATGGAGATATGATAGATCTTAGCCTCATGAGGAAAAAGTACTATGAGGGTTCCAAGCCTAGGACAAAGGTAAAGCCAGCCAACCTAGACCTACTAAAGAAAATTAAGGATGAAAGGCTTAAAGAGGTGGCAGATGAAATCATGGAAACCAGACTTGTAGGCCGCCAGTACAACCTTATAGAAATGTATGTAGAGCATATTTTCTACAGGATTATAAATGACCTTTAGACTTGTAAATTACCTATAGACCTACAATAATCGATAGGTTACAAGTATATACAATTGTATTTTAAGTATAATAAATTTTAAAAAAGTAGAAGTATTAGTATAAATGGAGGTGTATGATGGAATTAAGCAGGAACTTAACAGACGTGTTTGAAGATGGTTTTGTAAAGGACAAGAAAAAGGTAATGGCTCAGAGGGCTGTCCATAAAAATGGAATACAGGCATCATGTGAGTCTATAGAGGCAAAGCAGACCCTTAGACCAGTATTTTCTATTGATTTAGAAACAGGCAAGGTGACTGACCAGAAGAGGTCTGGTCGCTGCTGGATGTTCGCTGCCCTAAACACATTCAGACATAGGATAATTGAAAAATTCAAGATAGATGACTTTGAGCTATCACAGAACTATGTATTTTTCTGGGACAAGTATGAAAAGGCCAATTTCTTCCATGAGAATATATTGGCTACAGCAGACAGGCCACTTGAGGATAGGAAGGTAGCCTTTCTACTACAGGTGCCACAACAGGATGGAGGCCAGTGGGATATGATAGTTTCCATATTCCAGAAGTACGGTGTGGTACCAAAGGAGGCAATGCCAGAGGTCCAGGCTAGTTCAAATTCAACAGAGCTAAATAAGTACCTAAACAAAAAGCTTCGTAAGGATGCCATGGTCTTAAGAAGCCTAGTTGCTAAGGGGGCTGGTGACCAAGAAATTCTAGAAACTAGAAGGACACTTATGAAGGAGGTATATGATATCCTATCTATAGCCCTAGGTAGCCCAGTAAAGAAATTTGACTTTAAGTATAGGGATAGGGACAAGGAATATCATGTAGACAGGGATATGACGCCTCAAGCCTTTATGATAAGTATGTAGGTCTTGATCTTAATCAATATATATCCGTTATAAATGCACCAACAGAGGACAAACCATATATGAGGTCTTATACTGTTGAGATGCTTGGCAATGTAGTTGGTGGAAAAGATGTAAAGTATATCAACCTAGATATGGAAGACTTTAAAAAGCTGGCAATAGACCAGTTAGAGTCAGGAGAATCTGTATGGTTTGGCTGTGATGTTGGCCAGTTTTCTAACAACCAATCAGGTATAATGGCCCTAGATACATATGAGCTAGAAGACCTGTTTGACGTAGATTTCTCAACCAGCAAGGCTGATAGGCTCATGTATGGTGAGAGCCTGATGACCCATGCTATGGTATTGACAGGAGTAGATATAGTCGATGGAAAACCTACTAGGTGGAAGGTAGAAAATAGCTGGGGTGACAAGGTAGGGCACAAGGGCTATTATGTGATGACAGATGACTGGATGGACCAGTACACATACCAGATAGTAGTTAGAAGGGACCTATTAACAGACCAGCAAAGGCAGGCCTTTGACAGCCAACCGATACTTCTAGCCCCATGGGACCCTATGGGATCACTGGCCTAGATTGTATATAATTTTATAGAATAGAAAAAGACACCTGGGAGGAGGGATTATGATAGTAAAATTATTACCATCTAAAATCCTAAGGCCCATAGGTGTCTTTTAATTTATTGATTGTTTGAATTTATTAATAAAGTATGAAAAATTTTATTATCCTTAGCTATATTTTAATAAGCACCTTTTAGTTGACTAGAAGCCTATCTTTAGGTCTATGGTCTTTCCGTTTCTGTAGACGGTAAGTGTGTCCTTAGAGCCTGATGAATAAGAGTAGAGCTTCTTAGTTAGGTCATTCATTGTCTTAATTTCAGTATTACCAATCTTGGTAATAATATCTCCAGCCTTTAGGCCAGCCTTTGATGCAACTGAACCTGACTTAACAGACCTGACAATTATACCATTTTCAATATCTAGGTCTTGACCAGTATAGCTAGTGTATGTTTTTACATCTAGACCTGATATACCAAGAGTTGGCCTGACATAGGTCTTGCCCTCAACAATCTTTTCAACGATTGTCTTGGCTGTGTTTATAGGTATAGAGAAGCCTAGGTTATCAGCATTGGCCTTGGCTGTGTTGATACCAATTACCTGACCATCCTGGTTAAGCAAGGGACCACCACTATTACCTGAGTTGATACTGGCATCTGTTTGAAGTAGGCCCGACATATTACTTGACTGAGTTGATACATCCCTATTAAGACCACTTATAATACCTTGGGTAACAGAGTTTCTAAGGTCTGTGCCCAGAGGGTTACCTATTGCTATGGCTATATCACCAACGGTTACCTGGTCACTATCGCCTAGCTCTGCTGGGACCAGGTTTGACTTATTTACCTTTACCACAGCTAGGTCTAGACTTTGGTCATACCAAACCACACTACCGCTAGTTGTTGTACCGTCATTGAATAGGACCTTGACAGTCTTGGTTTGCCCATCAGATACTACGTGGGAATTTGTTAAAATATAGCCCCTCTTATCTACAACGAAGCCAGTACCAGAACTCTTAGTAATTTGATTGCCATCACTAAATAGGCCAGACCCTGAGCTTTCCTCTGTAATAATTCCCTACCACAGATGGAGAAGCCTTCTGGGCAACAGCCTGGTATACGTTCTGAGACTTGCTACTTCCATCAGAAATTATCTGTGTAGTAGTACTTGCCTTTGTAGGCTGGGAACTAAATGTATTATTTTGACTAAATTTTAGGGCTGCAAAAGCACCACCAAAGGATGATACTATTGCAACTATGACTACTAAAATAAAAGTTTTAAATTTCATATCACATACTTCCTTTCTATCTAAATTTATTACTTTGTTTTTTACATTATAGTTATACTATCTTAAAATAAACTTAAATATATAAAAATAATTATATAGGATTTTTTTCATTAAAAAGGGCAGGTAATAATACCTGCCACTAAAGTCAACTTAAATAAATTCTTTCCTTATAGACTGAATTTGAGACTGTGTTTTTTGAATAAGGGGTCAGTAAAGCTGACCACTATACCTATGAAAATACCTGTAACCAAAGATGCCCCTAGCATGATAGGTAGGTAGGTCATCATAGTCAAATTTTCAATCATAGCACTTGCAACAAGTAGCTGGCCTATATTGTGCATTATGGCACCGAAAACACTAATTCCAACCTTGGAAAAGCCCTTGATCTTGATGGCAAGATACATGCCCATTAGGCTGAGATAACCACCGGCTATACTATATAGGAGGACTGTAGCAGCCCCGGCAAAAATTGAGGATAAGATTATCCTGACTGTAAGTATCTTAAATGTGTCCTTAAAGCCAAAGTTCAAGAGACATAATAGGGTGATGATATTGCTTAGACCCAATTTAGCTCCCGGGAAGAAGGCGATTAAGGGGTTAGGTATTAATTGCTCTAATAAATATAAGGCTAAACTATAGGCAACCATGAGACTATAGAAGACTAATTTTCTAGTTTTTAAATGACTATTATGCATAAATATTCCATCCTACTTTCTAGCTAATTATTTCCTAGAGGGTATATTATTACTAGGAATATAACAAGTATAGCATATTTTTTTGTCTACAATATGAGAATTACTTTTAAATGTCAGAAAAATATCTAAACCTATAGTTAAAAATAAAGGTAAGTGGAGTATAATACTAATAGGAATAAATAGACCAATATATAATAATAAATTCTTCAATGGATATAGATACAAAAATCCATAATACAAATACATATGAAAAAAAGATGGAGGTAAATATGGCAAGAGAGAGAAATGAAATTTCAAATGAATATAAATGGGACCTAGACAAGATGTACCCAAATAAGGAGGCCATAGAAGCAGATATAGCCTATATAAAAGAGGGCCTAAAGGAGGTTGCCCAGTTATAAGGGAAAAGTCTATCTGCTTCTAGCAGACAAATCTTTATGAAAGGCCCTTAAAACTGATGGAAGATATTTCAAGGAAGCTATCCCACTATTATGTATATACTCACATGAAACATCATGAGGATACTAGAAATAATGAAAACCTGGCAGAGTCAAGCAAGAGTGAGATGATGTCAACTGACCTAAGCAAGGCTACAGCCTATATAGTTCCTGAGATTATAGCCATGGACGAAGGGTTATTGGAAACTTATATGAAGGATGAGAGGTTAGTCCACTACAAGAAGATGGTAGATGAAATTCTGAGGGACAAGCCTTATACACTTAGTGACAAGGAAGAAGAGATAATGGCTGCGGCATCAGAATTAGCAGGGGTACCTGAAAATACCTACGAAATGCTATCCTATGCAGATATGAAGTTCCCAGAAATTACAGATGAAGATGGCAATAAGGTTAGGCTGGATATGTTTAACTATAGCAAGTTTATCAAGTCCAAGGACAGGAGGGTTAGGCAGGAGGCCTTTGAGGCAGAGTTTGGAACTTACAAGAAGTATTCAAATACAATGGCTTCAACCCTATTTGGTAGTATCAAGGCAGAGATATTCAATTCAAGCATTAGGAAGTACCCATCAGCCCTGTTTGCATCCCTATATGCAGACAATATCAGCATAGATGTGTATAATAACCTGATTGAATCAATCCATGAAAATATACCGGCCTTAAACAAGTATATAGGCCTAAAGAAAAAGTATTTTGGTCTAGATGAGGTCCATATGTATGACCTTTATGTACCTATGGCAGAGGATTTCAAAATGGAGATTTCCTACGAAGAGGCCCAGAAAATTATAATCAAGGCCCTAGAACCAATGGGTCAGGACTATGTTACTCTAATTAAGCGTGCCTTTGATGAGAAGTGGATAGATGTATACGAGAATGAGGGCAAGAGGGGTGGAGCCTATTTATGGGGAAGCTACGATTCCCACCCGTATATACTGATGAGTTATAACAATGACCTCAACTCTATGTTTACCCTAATACATGAGCTGGGTCACTCTATGCATAGCTACCTTTCACATGAGAGCCAGCCTTACCTATACTCTAGCTACAAGATATTTGTGGCAGAGGTGGCATCAACAGTTAACGAGAACCTATTGATTAAGTACCTGCTTAAGAATACAAAGTCCGATGAGGAGAAGATATATCTTCTAAACTACTACCTAGAGCAGTTTAGGACTACTGTCTACAGGCAGACCCTATTTGCTGAATTTGAAAAAATTAGCCACGAAAGGGTAGAAGCTGGTCAACCTATGACAGCCAAGGACTTTACTGAAATATACTATGACTTGAACAAGCTATATTATGGTGGTTCTTGTAATGTGGATGAACTGGTTGGTATAGAATGGGCTAGGATACCTCACTTCTATTCAAACTTCTACGTATATAAGTATGCTACAGGCTTCTCAGCAGCAAGTGTACTTAGCAATATGATATTAAATGAAGAAGGGGCAGTGCCAAGGTATATAGAATTCTTGAGAAGTGGTGGCTCAGAATACCCACTGGACCAGTTAAGACATGCAGGCGTGAATATGGAAGAAAAATCAGCTGTAGACGGGGCCTTGAAGGTATTTGCTGACCTAGTTGATGAGCTAGAGGCCTTGATAAGTAAGTAGTGGATGGTGGAAATATGGAGATTATTAACTTTAAATTAGTTGCATGGGTCATGCTCTTTGTGGTCCTTATATCTATACAGTTGACCCTTAATAAGATACTTTTATTGTTAAGAGAGATTAGGGACAGGCAGAAAGATGACTGGAAAGATATGACCCCGTAGGGGTTACAAGGATAAGATAATTATATAAATTATATATAGGATGAAATCGACCTTCTAGGTTTTAGGACCTGGGAGGTTTTTTATTGTAGGGACGTGTCCCTATTGAAAATGCAAAGTTGGCTGCATGATAGATGCTTAAAAATAATATATTAAATAAAACTAAATTAATATGATAGTATAGGCTAGAGTATACTGACAACGCTTAATTTCCACTTAATATAAAAATTATAAAAATCTACATACTCCTTATTATTAGGATCTAATTGAATTATAATTTCAATATAATACTTAGACAAAAAAATTCAGATTATAATTTAATTTTACCATAGAAGGACTTACAATTTTACAGGCTTTTTTTCATAGATTCGAATAAAAAAAATATTATACAACGAAAATTATTCCTTGTGATTGCGATTACCCTTTGACTGTGATAAAAATATATATGAATAAAAAAATCGTGGTAAAAATATATAAATTATTCGCATAAAAAGGGGCACAGGATATGATTATAGAAAGAAAGCAATATTTAGATGAACTAATTAAGAAAAAAAGGATAACGGAAGAATTAAAAATCATCACAGGTATCAGAAGATGTGGCAAGTCATATTTGTTGTTTGAACTATACAAGAATTATTTATTGAAAAAAATAGTATAGCTGAAAACCAAATTATTGAAATGGCTCTCGATGACATTGAAAATAGTCAATATAGAGATCCCTTTAAGCTCAATGAATATAAAAAAAGTAAGATAAGTGATGATAAAAAGATATTATATTTTTTTATTGATGAGATACAATTTTTCAAGATCAGTAAAAAAATCCATATATTGATGATGAGGACGAAAAAATTACTTTTGTTGATACATTACTTTCACTTATGAAACGAAAAAATCTTGATATTTATATTACCGGAAGTAATTCAAAAATGCTTTCTAAAGACATTTTGACACAATTTAGAGATAGGGGAGATGAAATACATCTTTATCCTTTATCGTTTGCTGAGATGAGTAGCTGTTATGAGGATAAAGATAAAGCATGGGAAGATTATGTCCTTTGCGGTGGAATGCCATTTGTACTTGAAATGGAAACCTTTGAAGAAAAGAGCAGGTATTTGAAAGGACTATTTGAAGAAACATATATTAAAGATATCATAGACCGAAATCAGATAAAAAACAGTGAGGAAGTTTTAGAAGTTTTACTAGATTTTGTATCATCAGCAGTAGGCTCACTTACAAATCCACTTAAGCTATCTAAAAGATATGATTCGGAAAAAAAAATAAACATATCAAATAATACTATTTCAAAGTACTTAATATATTTTGAAGAAGCCTATCTTCTGTATTCTGCTAAAAGATATGATATTAAAGGTTCGAAATACTTCTCTACACCACTTAAATACTATTTTGCTGATATAGGGCTTAGAAATGCAAGATTGAATTTTAGACAAGTTGAAGAAACGCATATTATGGAAAATATCATTTACAATGACTTGTTAAGAAGAGGATTTAATGTTGATGTAGGTGTTGTGGAATATTTTCCAAGTGTAGAGGGAAAAACAACAAGAGTACAATTAGAGGTTGATTTTGTTATTAACAGAGGAAATCTCAGATATTATATTCAATCAGCTTTTGCTATAAACAGTGAGGAGAAGAAAGAACAGGAAAGAAACTCTCTAAAACGAATTGACGATTCTTTTAAGAAAATTATTATTGTCAGAGATAATATAGTGCCAAGATACGATGAGTATGGAATTTATTATGTTGGAATAAGAGACTTTTTTGCTAAGAGATGATTTTTCTTGAAGCATAATTGAATAACATTGTAATCTTCAAGGTCACAATTTATGATCTTGAAAGAATGAAATGAAATGACTAGAATATAAAAAAAGGGTTAGTATAATATTTAGCGTTGCTGAGGGAAAATTCTCCCAACGCTAAATTTTTTTTTAAAAAAATAGGAACACACATCAAATCTCGCGTATAATTTAAATCACCACAAATTAAAAAAACAAGGAGAAATGATATGTGTTCTAATGCTAGTATAACAGAAATCTTAGGGAATTAACGATAACAATTTAGTAATTTTTAAGTAATAAAAAGAAAATATTAAGGGATAGAATATACAGTACTAAGGGGAAAGCTTTACATAGGCCAGACTTGCTGCCCTAAATGTGGTATAGTCAATGAAAAATTATGACATAACTAAAAAAATGGGAGTCAGACTGTAAAAAAATACTTTTTTTAATAGGGTTAATACAAACCCTTTGATATTGATGGTTAAAAAAAGCAGAGGTTTTTTTCTGTAAGCATTGCGAGTCAACATTTATGGCCAAAAACACCTATTGTAGATAAGGGGTGCTTCATATCGAATGATGTTAAGAGGTCTATAGTTTTAAACCTATGTGAGACTAAGTCAATGGACCTAATTGCAAGAGAACACTGTGTATCTCCTACTAGTGTTGCCAGAATACTCCGTTTAACTGAAGATAGGAGAAGAAAAAATTATCTACCTAGGATTCTATCAATAGACGAATTCAAGTCAGTAAATACAGTTGATGCATCTATGAGTGTAAATTTAACCGATTTAGAAGGCGGTCATATTTTTGATATCCTGGCAGATAGAAGGCAAAGATACCTCTTTGAGTATTTTAATTCCTATCCCTTGAAGGTGAGAAAAAGGGTAGAATATGTGACTACAGACATGTATAGACCATATATTGATCTTGCCAAGAAGGTCTTTCCAAATGCCAATATTGTGGTCGATAAATTCCACATTGTACAGCTCTTGACAAGAGAGCTAAACAAGTTAAGAATAAATGAGATGAAGAAGCTTAATACGAGGTCTAGAGAGTATAAAATACTGAAGAGATACTGGAAAAATACCACTTAGGAAGAACTGGGAATTAAAACAGTATATTTTTTTACAAGAACATACACTTTAAAAAAATATGACTAGTTCAGTTGACATATTAGACTACATGTTAGGAAAATTCCCTAATTTAAAAGAAGCCTATGATTTTTATCAAAACTTTCTATTAAGTATCTCGAAAAATGATGTAGCTATGCTTGAAGATATTCTAAATACTAGGACTGATAAAATACCGATGTGTTTTAGGAAGAGTATAAAAACCCTTAAAAAGCTTAGAAAATATGTGGTAAATTCACTGAAATATGACTATACGAATGCTATGGTGGAGGGTAAGAATAATAAGATAAAGGTAATTAAAAGAGTATCCTACGGATATAGGAGCTTTAGAAATTTTAAGGCAAGGATAATGCTAATGGAAAGGTATAAGATACTAAAGGGCAACATCCATAGCTATAAGTTTGCTATGGATGCTGCCGCATAATTTAATAGATTTTATTGATTTAAATTATCACCAACGTTATTTGACAGATATCTTCTGTTTAACAATATTTGAAATCAAGGTTTTTCCTTTCTTTTTTTGTCCTTAGTGAAGTTTTCACGTCCAATTAAAGTTGTACCCTCATTACAGGATGTAATCATTGATGAATCATCTGTATCTTTGCTTGTGTTATTTTGTTGATTTGCTATCAATTTTGTCCAATCGTATTCTACGTCTTTAGGTTTGTTATCCATTAGGACATCTCCTTTCTTTAATTAAGAAAATTAAAAATAATAAAAAGCAATAAGTGTAGTGGAAATACCATATAATGAATTTTTTTAAAAAGCACTTATGCGTTTTTTTCATTTAAATCTCTGTGTTGTAAAATTATTTCTCGATATGCGAATGTAATATTACGAAGAGATTCAAATCGTTGCTGATTAATTAGTTCATCTTTAATACATATAACGTTAAAATTATTATGTTGTTTTGTTATTATTGTTTTCATAACCATAATTATTGTAAAAAAATTAATCCACCGTAAACAAATAGTACACTTAGTATTTTTAATCAAATCAATAAAGGATAGTGGAATAAAAAAAATAAATGAATAATATTATTTAATTTAATAGTTTTAAAAAAATCCCACACGTTGCGCCAAGTAATGCCATTATTATGCCTGCACGAGTTTCAAAACTTTGTTTTTTTATCACGCTCTATTTTTATATTCGCTCATGACTACTTCAAGACATTCTAAAAATAGCAGTATTCTCAACTCTAACAGGTTGTTCACCAACATCTATGTTTTTTTCTCTTTGCATTGTGAATTTTGATTTGTATCCAAATCCAAAAATATACTCTTGATTTATGTTCTAATACAATTAAAAAAACAAAGGACTATTAAAAAGTTTTTTTAAACTATCCTCGTACAGAATAGAAAAGATAATAGTATCATAGTATATATTAAATAGTGTGTATTAATTGGGAATATATATTACAACGCTCAATAATTCTATATTATTCATAAAGACGATAATCCTTATGGAAGTAGCATACAAGTAATGATATAATTTAAGTGATTCCTAGATAAGATTTAGGTATTATTCTAAGGGGGACAAAATTATGGAAAAGTATATACTATCATTTGATGCGGGAACTACAAGTTCCAGGGCAATTATATTTAATAAAAAGGGTCAAATAATAAATGTAGCACAAAAGGAATTCCAGCAAATATATCCTAAGGCTGGCTGGGTAGAGCACGATCCGATGGAAATATGGGCATCCCAGAGTGGGGTGGCGAGAGAAGTATTGGAAAAGTCTGCTATCAGACCTGACCAGATTGTTGGAATTGGTATTACAAACCAAAGAGAGACTACGATTGTATGGGATAAATACAGGCAAACCTATCTATAATGCCATAGTTTGGCAGTGTAGAAGAACGGCCAGCTATTGTGAGAGACTTAATGAAAAGGGTTGGATTGACAAGATTAGGGATAAGACAGGCCTAGTAGTGGATGCCTATTTCTCAGCCACAAAGATAGCCTGGATACTAGACCATGTGGAAGGAGCCAGGGAAAAGGCTGAAAGAGGAGACCTACTTTTTGGTACGGTGGATACGTGGCTAGTATGGAACCTGACTAGGGGTAAGGTCCATGTAACAGACTATTCTAATGCATCCAGGACCATGTTGTTTAATATCAAAGACCTAAAGTGGGACGATGAAATTCTAGATGTTTTGAATATACCAAAGGCAATGATGCCAGAGGTCAAGGATTCTAGCTGTATATATGGCTATACTGATGAGCACACCTATGGAGGTGCCGGGATACCAATAGCAGGTATAGCAGGTGACCAGCAGGCCGCCCTATTCGGCCAGAATTGCTTTAAGCCAGGTATGGTAAAGAATACCTATGGAACAGGCTGTTTTGTGTTGATGAATACAGGCCAGGAAATGATAAGGTCTAAAAATGGCCTATTGACTACAATAGCATGGGGAATTGACGGCAAGGTATCCTATGCCCTAGAAGGGTCAGTATTTATAGCAGGTGCAGCCATACAGTGGTTGAGGGATGAGTTGAGGCTGGTATACGATTCTCCCCAGAGTGAATATTATGCCAACAAGATTGAAGATACTGATGGTGTAGTTGTTGTGCCAGCATTTACAGGCCTAGGAGCCCCATATTGGGATATGTATGCAAGGGGTGGAATTTTTGGTTTGACCAGGGGGACTAAGAGGGAGCACCTTGTAAGGGCTACCTTGGAATCACTAGCCTACCAGTCAAAGGATGTAATAGAGGCCATGCAGGAGGATGCCAAGATACCCCTAGCCCACCTGAGGGTAGATGGTGGAGCATCAGCAAATAACTTCTTGATGCAGTTTCAGGCTGATATGCTAGATACAGAAGTCCACAGACCTAGGACCCTTGAGACAACCTCACTAGGGGCAGCCTATCTGGCAGGTTTGGCAGTCGGATATTGGAAGGATCTTGATGAAATATCAGAGGACTTTTCTATAGACAGGACCTTCAAACCTCAGATGAGTCAGGAAAAGAGGGCCAAGAATTATAAATACTGGAAGAAGGCGATAGAGAGGTCTATGGGCTGGCTAGACAAGGAGGATGAATAGGAAAAGATTTCTGTATTTGTTAGACAATAAATATAATAGAAGATACATAGGAAAAGAGTACTTTTTTGTAGGAAAGGTAGTGGATGGAATGAAGAAGACAATAGTGCTAGGAATACTAGTATTTGCAGGCCTGGTCCTATCTATATATGGCTTTATAGTTTTACCAGCTAATGTGGTTGTTCAAGTGGGGGCTTCAGGCAAGCCCTCAAGTGTATATCCTAAGTTGATGGTTATAGGCTTAGAAGGACTGTTTACGATTGGTGGAGCCCTGGGCTACTTTTTTGTAGATAAGAAGGAAAGGAAATTTTTAAGCCTTTCCTTTATAGGTATATTGGTATCTATAATAACCCTAGTATTTAATCATTGATAAATATTGAAAATCATTATGATTTATTATATCATATAGTTAAGAGGTGGATTTATACTTATTCTAACCAAGAATAGGCGTATGAGTATAAAGAAACGTTTTGCAAATTTTATAGTAATTTATAATGAATAGGGGGTTATTCTGGTGAGTGATAATCTAATAGAGGTTTCAAATTTAAGGAAATCATATGGTCAAGGTGATAGCAGGGTAGATGTCCTTAAGGGCATAGATTGTAAGATAAAGAGGGGGAGTATATGTACCCTATTAGGACCATCTGGGTCTGGTAAGTCCACTTTTTTGAATATATTAGGGGGGATAGAGTCCTTTGAAGAGGGAAGTCTCATGGTTGATGGTTTGGAGCTTAAGAACTTGTCTAAGAAGGACCTACTCCAATATAGGAGGGACAAGTTAGGTTTTGTTTTTCAATTTTATAACCTAGTATCCAACCTTACTCTTAAAGAAAATATAGAGGTAGGGGCCTATTTGGGTAAAGACCCCTTGGATATTGATGACTTGATGGAAAAGCTTGGCTTGGTAGAACATCAAGGCAAGTTTCCTAACCAACTGTCAGGCGGTCAGCAGCAGAGGACTGCTATAGCAAGGGCCTTGTCCAAGAGTCCAACTATCCTACTTTGTGATGAACCTACTGGAGCCCTGGACTACACTACTGCCAAAGATGTATTAAGGATGATACAAAAAATAAATAAGGAATATAAAAGTACTATTATTATAGCTACACACAATACTGCTATTGCTAGTATGTCGCATGAGGTTTTGAGCCTACACGACGGAACTATAATGGAGCATAAAATAAATGATAGTATAGTAGATGCTAGCGAATTAGTTTGGTAGGTGGCAGTTATGAAGAATCCACTAAACAAGAGAATTTTTAGAGAACTTAGGTCAAATATTGGTAGGTATGGTTCTATATTTATAGTTATGCTAATGACCATATCATTTATATCTTCATTTTTTATAGCACAAAATTCTGTAAAGATATCCTATGAGGACAGCCATATAAGAGGCAAGATAGAGGATGGCTATATAGAGTTTGATAGGGAATTAAGTAGGGATGAAGAAAAATCTTTGAGGACAATCATATTAAGGCCTATAAAAACTACTACCTATCTATCAATTATAAGAATGGTAAATTAATCAGGCTATATTCCAACAGAGAACATGTAAATATACCGGCTATCCATAGGGGAAGACCTGCCAATAAAGATGGTGAGGTAGTATTAAATTATAACTATATCAAAGAGAACAAGTTGTCTCTGGGTGATAAATTATACTTGCCAGCATATGTAAATGGCAAGAAGCCTGCTATAGATGGATTAAAAATAGTTGGCTCGGTGTCCTTTCCAGACTATAGTTGTTTATTGAGGCGACCGGGAGATATCTTGATGGACAACAAAGATTTTGCAGTGGCTAGTGTAAATAAAAAGACTTTTGATGATCTAGTAAAAGATGGCTATGGTATAAACTATATCTACTCTTACAGATTAGAACATTCCAGTGAAAACAGGAAGGTCCAGTCTGATAAATTAGAGGATTTAGTTGATGCCTTTGTAGATAAGGGTCTTGTACCGATAAATGCCCAAAATAAGTATAGGAATTCTAGGATTTCATATGTTATGGATGATATGGGTGGAGATGTACCAATGATGACATCCTTGATGGTGATAGTACTTTTGGTAATGGCCTTTATATTTGCAGTTCTAGTTCAGAATACTATAGAGGACGAAGCTAGTGTGATAGGTAGCCTACTATCCTTTGGTTATAGCAAGGCTAGCCTTATATGGCACTATATAAAGTTGCCCCTATATGTTACGGTGTTTGCCGTATTAGTGGGCAATTTATTGGCCTATACCCATATGAAGAATGTATATTTAGGCCTATATACGGGTACATTTTCCCTATTTCCTGTAAGGGTAGAGTTGGATGCCTATGCCTTTTTATTGACAAGCCTGATACCTATAGGCTTGATATTACTGATAAATTTTGTGTCCATATATAGAAAGTTGAGGCTGAGTCCCCTTAGATTTTTGAGGCGAGAACTAACTAAGAAGAGGCAGAGGAAGGCCATTAGGCTACCACAGGTGGCATTCTTGTCGAGGTTTAGGATGAGGGTCTTCTTGAAAAATAAGGCTAGTTACCTGGTTTTGTGTATTGGTCTCCTATTGGGAAATATACTTTTGATATATGGCCTATCTTTAAATATTTTGATTGATGGCTATATGGATGATATAGAGAAATCTATGCCATCTAGCTACCAGACCATACTAAAAGGACCCCTTGAAAAAGAGGTGGAGGCAAGGTTAAAAGAATCAATAGTAAAGAGGGACAAGGATATATTTGACAAGCCTACCTATGACCAACAAGACAAGTATCTATCTGATGCCATGTCAGTTGACAAGGATAAAGTCAACCTATTCACCATGTATGGGGTAAAAATGAGAGATAAGACTTTTGACCAAGATATAAAGGTCAATATATATGCCAGCAATTTAGACGGGGCCTTATAAAAGAAGGTCTGACAAGGGCTAGTGGTTTAAGCTCAAAAGAAGATGGAGAATACAAGAATGATAAGGCCTCACATGATAAAGAGGCTTCTAAACAAAAGCCAAGGCTATATGATGTTTACCTTTCAGACGGTCTAATGAATAGGTTTAAAATAAATATGGGCGACCAGATAAGTATGAAGGATGAAAATAGAGATGTAGACTATAGACTAAGAGTTGTTGGTCATACGGACCTTTTTGCAACTTCCATGGCCATCATAATGGATAGGAAGGATTGTAATAAAATGGTCGGCATGAAGGAATATTATTATAATGGGGTATTTACGGATAAGAAATTAAAGGTAGAAGACAAAGAACTGGCTACAATTATAAATTCTTCGGATATGAAAAAAATTGCCGGTCAGTTTATGGTAAATTTTAAAAACCTTATGCCTATGATCATGTCCGTGGCTCTTGTAATATACCTAGTGGTGATGTATGTCCTTACCAAGACTATAGTTGACAAATATAAGGAGTCAATCTCTTATCTTAGGATATTTGGCTATTATGACAAGGAGATAGAGAAGGTATTTATTAGGGTATCCACAATAGCCGTTGCTGTATTTCTAGTCATCCTAATTCCTTTAGAAAAATATTTAGTAAGATCATTAGTAATATTAGCCTTTTATAAGTTTGATGGCTATGTAGTTCCGCATATACCTGCATATGTATACCTTTCAACGGTTATATGTGGAATGATGGTCTACCTAATAAATAGGTGGATCCTGGTAAGAAGGATAAAGAAAATCAATATGTCAGAAGTCCTAAAAGATAGGTAAAAGAAAAATTAGATTATTCAGTATAGAATTTGAATCCAAGCTAATATCAAATAATGGTATTGGCTTGGATTTTTATTTATAGCAGTTAAAGGGTACAAAGTTGCCATTTTTTTACCTGTATTATCATAAAATACGAATAAATATAGTGATAATAATTTATATAGTTCGTAAAAATCGGTTTTTTTATAATAATTTTTTAAAAAAAAGTATTGAAAAAAACTGCACATTAGGATATCATTTTAGTATAAAGGTTCGTATATATAAGAATTATATATAGATAATCAAGTAAAAATAGTCATATTGTTTTATCTCTTAAGTGGATAGGTGTAAACAAATGATTTTTAAAGACTAGAAGATATTTTACCTAGATTTAATAAGTTGAAAAGGAGAATTTAATTATGAAAATTGCAGTAGTTATGGGTTCTAAGTCTGATTTGCCAAAGCTTGAGTCCGGAATAAAATTTATAAAGAGCTATGGTATAGAGGTTGTGGTTAGAGTACTTTCAGCCCACAGAACACCTGAGGAGTTAACTAGATTTTTGGAAGAAATCAAGGACAATACAGATGTAATAATCGCAGCGGCAGGTAAGGCTGCCCATCTACCAGGTGTTATAGCTGCACAGACATTGATACCAGTAGTTGGCCTACCAATCAAGTCTTCTACAATGGACGGTATGGATTCCTTGTTGTCGATTGTTCAGATGCCAAGTGGTATCCCAGTTGCAACGGTAACTATAGATTCAGGTATGAATGCTGCCTTGATGGCAATTCAGATTGCAAGCGTGAAGTACCCAGTTTTAAGGGAGAAGCTAGCTGCTTTACAGGAAGGAAATGGCAGACAAGGTTCTAGCTGATGATGCATCAGTTGAGTTTTAGTTTTTAATCATAGTGGATAATAAATAATCAAAATATATTCAGTTTAAGGGGGATAAAATGCTTACTTACAAGAGTTCAGGTGTAGATATTGATGAGGGAAACAGAGCGGTAGATTTAATTAAAAACAAGATTAAGGGAACTTATGATTCAAATGTAATTGGTGACCTAGGTAACTTTAGTGGTCTATATTCTCTAAAGGATTTCCTTGGCATGGAGGAACCAGTCCTACTAGCATCAACTGATGGGGTTGGGACAAAGCTTAAGATAGCCCAGCTAATGGACAAGCATGACACAGTTGGTATAGACCTAGTTGCCATGTGTGTAAATGACTTGATTTGTCAGGGGGCAAAGCCACTATTTTTCTTAGACTATATAGCCCTAGGAAAGCTAGTACCAGAGCATATAGAAAAGGTTGTAGGAGGTATAGCTGATGGATGTAAGATGAGTGGCTGTGCCTTGATAGGTGGAGAAACTGCTGAAATGCCAGGTATGTACGGGGATGATGATTATGACTTGGCAGGCTTTCAATAGGTATAGCTGATAAGAAGAAGATAGTTAGCGGTCAGGATGTAAAGGCAGGAGACCTTTTAGTTGGTATATCTTCAAGTGGTATACACTCAAACGGATTCTCCTTTATCAGAAAGATCTTCCTAGAGGAATACAAGTATGAACTAGACAAGTATATAGATGACCTAGGCATGTCTTTGGGTGATGCTATGTTAACTCCAACTAAGATATATGTTAAGTTAGCGCTTGATGCTTTAGCCAACCATAATGTGAAGGCCATAGCCCACATTACTGGTGGTGGTCTAATAGAAAATATTGTAAGGGTAATACCTAAGGGATTAGGACTTGACATAGATACCAAGTCTTGGGACAAGCCAGCGATTTTCAAGATGATAGAGGGCTTTAATGCCATAGAAAAGAGGGAGCTTCACAAGAGCTTTAACATGGGTGTTGGTCTAGTAATGATAGTTGACAAGGATGAGGCTCAGGGCCTAGTAGACTACATCAATAATAGGCCTAGTGACAATGTAGACTTTGTAGAGGACAAGTACAAGGCCCTAATGGATGACAAGGCCTATATCATAGGTAGTGTAGTAGATTCACATGAGGGTGTAGACCTAGTATAAGAGAGAGAATATGGGGCAGGTGGATAATCCCAGTTAGGGGAATAGGCCTGTCCAGATGGATAATATAGAGAGTAAAGAGGTATTTTGATGAAGAATATAGCTGTACTAGTATCTGGTGGTGGAACCAACCTACAGTCTATAATCGATGCTGTTGAATCTGGTAGGATAAATGGCCAAATCAAACTGGTTATATCCAACAAGGAAGGGGCTTATGGTCTAGAAAGGGCCAAGAACCATAATATAAGGGCAGTATTTGAAAAGGACGAGCAGTCTATTATTGATATTATGAAGGAAAGCCAAATAGACCTAGTAGTCCTTGCAGGATTCCTAAAGATACTTAGTCCTAATTTCACTAAGGCATTTGAAAACAGGATAATTAATATCCACCCATCCTTAATTCCATCCTTTTGCGGTAAGGGATATTATGGCCTAAGGGTCCATGAGGCAGCCGTAGAATACGGGGTAAAGGTAAGTGGGGCTACAGTCCACTTTGTTGATGAAAATGCTGATACAGGCCCTATAATCAGGCAGGAAACTGTAGAGGTTCTTCCAGAGGATAGTCCTAAAGACCTACAACAGAGGGTTTTGAAGATAGAGCATAGGATTTAAGTCAGGTAGTTGCCGACTATTGCGATGACAAGATAAGAGTCGTTGGAAGAAAGGTATTTATAGATAACTAATGATATATTCACCATTTTGGTTGAGATTAGACATTTAAGGTTCAGGTTTAAGTAAGTATAGTAAGCGGATAGAGCATTTAGTATGAAAGGGGTACATAGAATTGAAGAGGGCTTTGATAAGTGTTACAGACAAGACTGGTCTTGTAGAATTTGGTAAAAAATTAAATGAGTTTGGATATGAGATAGTTTCGACAGGCAATACCTTCAAGAAGCTTCACGAAGCAGGTGTAAATGTAATGCAGGTAGAATCAGTTACAAACTTTCCAGAAATATTGGATGGAAGGGTAAAGACTCTTAACCCATATATCCATGGTGGCATCTTGTATAGAAGAGACCTTGATTCACATGTAGAAACAGTAAAGGAGTTAAATATAGGGTCTATAGATATGGTTGTAGTTAGCCTATATGACTTTGAAGGTGCTGTTAGGAGTGGCAAGTCCCATGAGGAAATAGTCGAAAATATAGATATAGGTGGTCCGTCAATGATCAGGTCGGCCTCAAAGAACTACAAGGATGTTACAGTTGTGGTTGATATAGCTGACTATGGTATGGTAATTGAAAAGTTATCCCAGGGAGGCTTGACAGAAGAAGATAGGAGGCAGCTTGCCTATAAGGCCTTTGCTACAACTGCTAGGTATGATACCCTTATATCTACATATTTTGCAGGCGTGGTAGGAGACCAGTTCCCAGATATACTAAACCTTACATTTGAAAAGGATTCAGAGCTTAGGTATGGAGAAAATGGTCACCAGAGGGGCTTTTATGTACTCCCAGCCTAATGCAAAGAACCCAATTATAAATTATGAACAGCTACACGGTAAGGAATTATCCTTCAATAACATAAATGACCTGGCAGGTTGCCTAGAATTTATGAGAGAATTCAAGGATTCAGACCAGGTATGCAGTGTGGCTATCAAGCACTCAAATGCTTGTGGTGTAGGTCTTGCAGATAGTGTGTATGAGTCATATATGAAGTGCTTTGAGGCCGACAAGGTATCAATCTTTGGTGGTATCCTAGGAATTACATCAAAGATAGACAAGCCTACTGCAGAAAAGATAAATGAAATCTTCTTGGAAATAGTAGTTGCTTATGACTTTGACCAGGATGCCCTAGAGGTATTAAAGCAAAAGAAGAATCTGAGAATATTAAAGCTAGCCAAGATAGAGGATAGCAAGCAAGCATATGATATGAAGTACTTGGATGGAAAGCTATTGGTTCAGGACAAGGATAGGGTCTTAGCCGACAAGTGTGAAGTAGTTACTAAGGTCCAGCCTACAGATGACCAGCTAAGAGATATGGAATTCGGCATGAAGGTTGCAAAGAACTTAAAGTCTAACGCCATAGCTATCGTTAAGGATGGCCAGACTTTGGCAGTAGGATGTGGTCAAACATCTAGAATATGGGCCCTTTCTAACGCTATAGAAATAACAAAAATGAGAAAGACTTCGAGGGTGCAGTCCTAGCATCCGATGCCTTCTTCCCATTTGACGATTGTGTAAGATTGGCAGCTGAATATGGTATAAAGGCCATCGTTCAGCCGGGTGGATCAATAAGGGATGAAGATTCAATCAAGGCCTGTGATGAACTAGAAATTAGCATGGTATTCACAGGAATCAGACACTTTAAGCATTAATATAGGGGGAGATGAGTATGAAGATTTTAGTAGTAGGTGGTGGAGGAAGAGAACACGCCATCTGTTGGAAGCTAAGCCAGGAAAAAAATGTGGAAAAAGTCTACTGTGCACCTGGTAACGCAGGTATAGCATCAGTTGCTGACTGCCTAGATATAAAGGATACGGAATTAGATAGATTAGCAGACTTTGCAGAGGAAAATAAGATAGACCTAACAGTTGTAGGACCTGAAGTTCCCCTAGTAATGGGCATATCAGATGTATTCGCAAAAAGGGGTTTGAGGGTCTTTGGGCCAGATGCTTCCTGCTCTAGACTAGAGGGTAGTAAGCTATTCTCCAAGGAATTCTTTGTGAGGCATGATATTCCTACGGCTAAGTACAAGGAATACACAGATATAGATAAGGCCATAGAGGAGATAGACTCCTTTGGCTATCCAGTGGTTATCAAGGCCGATGGTCTAGCTGCTGGTAAGGGGGTTGTAATACCTGAAAATAGGGAGGATGCCATAGCTACCCTAAAGATGATAATGGCAGACAAAAAGTTTGGTGACGCTGGTAACCTTGTAGTAGTTGAAGAGTTTTTGACTGGTATTGAGACTTCAATACTGGCTTTTGTAGATAAGAACACAATAGTACCTATGGAATCAGCCAAGGACCACAAGAAAATATTTGAACTTGAAAAGGGACCAAATACAGGTGGTATGGGAACCTTCTCTCCAAGTACAATATATACAGAAGACCTAGCCAAGAAGGTTTATGATGAGGTATTGATAAAGTCTCTTAAGGGATTCCAGGCAGATGGGCTTGACTATAGGGGAATCCTATTTGTAGGCCTAATGATTACTCCAAATGGAGAAAAGGTACTTGAATATAACTGTAGGTTTGGGGATCCTGAAACTCAGTCAGTATTGATGAGGCTAGAAACTGACCTAAGTGAGATAATGCTGGCAATTACAGAGGATAGGTTGGCAGACTTAGATATCAAGTATACAGATGATGCAGCTGCCTGCGTTGTATTAGCATCTGGAGGCTATCCAGAGGACTATGAAAAGGGCAAGCTAATTAGTGGCCTAGAGGATGTAGATGACAGTATAGTGGTATTCCATAGTGGAACTAAGTTTGATGGAGATAAGATAGTTACAAACGGTGGTAGGGTCCTAGGAGTGTGCTCTAGGGGCAAGGATGTTGAGGCCGCTGCCAAGAATGTCTACAAGAATATAGACAAGATAAGTTTTGAAGGGATACACTATAGAAAGGATATAGGGGTTGATTATGAGCAGGGTAAGTAGAGTTTTTGTTGAAAAGAAGGACGGTTTTGCTTTAGAGTCTCTCGCAATGCAAAATGATATAAGAGAAAGTCTACACATAAATGTAGGTAAGCTAAGGGTAATTAACAGATATGATGTAGAGGGTATAGGCCAGGAAGCCTACAAGAAGGTTGCTGAGACTATTCTTTCAGAACCTAATCTTGACCAGGTCTATTATGAAGAAATACCAGGTTTGGGTGATGAAAGAGTCTTCGCCATTGAGTACCTACCAGGCCAGTATGACCAGAGGGCTGACTGGGCATCAATGTGTGCAGAAATCGTAAATGAAGGAAAGAGACCAAATATTAATTCTGCCAGGGTAATAGTTATAGAAAATACTATTAGCGACCAGGAATTTGACAAGATAAAGGACTACCTTATTAATGCAGTTGACTCTAGGGAGGCTTCATTAGACAAGCCAGAAACCCTAGCAGTTGAATATGAAATACCAGAGACAGTAGCTACCCTGGATGGATTTATAGACTAGACTCTTCAGGCCTAGAAAAATTCCTAGCTGATATGGGTCTTGCTATGACTTTAGAAGACCTAAAGTGTATCCAGGTCTACTTCAAAGAGGATGAAAAGAGAGATCCAACTATAACTGAGATAAAGGTTCTAGATACATATTGGTCAGACCACTGCAGGCATACTACCTTCATGACTAGGCTAGCAAATGTAGAAATTGAAGGGGGTAGGTTTACAGATCCAGTAAAGGATACCTATGACCAGTACCTAGCAGACAGGAAATTTGTCTATGGTGACAGAGACAAGGATATATGCCTAATGGATATGGCGACTGTAGCCATGAAAAAGCTAAAGAAGGAGGGCAAGCTAGCCGACCTTGATGAAAGTGAAGAAATAAATGCTTGTTCAATAAATATAGACGTAGAGGTTGATGGTAAGAAGGAAGAATACCTTCTAATGTTCAAGAACGAAACACACAACCACCCAACAGAAATAGAACCATTTGGTGGCGCAGCAACTTGTCTTGGTGGTGCTATCAGGGACCCATTGTCAGGAAGGTCATATGTATACCAGGCCATGAGGGTAACAGGATCAGCAGACCCAAGAACTTCCCTAGAGGATACTCTAGCAGGTAAGCTAATGCAGAAGAAGATAACTACAGAAGCAGCCAGTGGATATTCATCATATGGTAACCAGATAGGTCTTTCAACTGGCCAGGTAGCAGAGGTATACGATGAAAACTTTGTTGCCAAGAGAATGGAGGTTGGTGCAGTAATAGCAGCAGCTCCAAAGGAAAATGTAATTAGAAAGAGACCAGAGGCTGGAGACGTAATCATCCTACTAGGTGGAAAAACTGGTAGAGATGGATGCGGAGGAGCAACAGGATCATCTAAGGAGCACAGTGAGGAATCTATCTCTACTTGTTCTGCAGAGGTTCAAAAGGGTGATGCCCCTAATGAAAGAAAAATCCAGAGGTTCTTTAGAAATCCAGAAGCTGTAAGGATGATAAAAAGGTGTAATGACTTCGGTGCAGGTGGTGTATCTGTTGCTATAGGTGAAATAGCCGAATCGCTAGATATCAACCTTGATCTAGTGCCTAAGAAGTATGATGGCTTAGACGGTACAGAGCTGGCCATATCAGAATCTCAGGAAAGAATGGCAGTTGCTATAGATGCTGAAAATATGGATAGGTTCATAGAGTTGGCAGGTCTGGAAAAATTTAGAGGCTACTCATGTGGCAACTGTTACAGATACAGGCTACCTAAGAATATACTGGAATGGCAAGGATATAGTAAATATAAGAAGGGCCTTCCTTGATACAAATGGATCAAAAGCAGGATACAGATATAAGGGTTGAGGGAATTGACCCAGAATCTGGATATGTAGACTTGACTAGCCTAACAAGCCAGTTTGAGACAATAGAAGACAAGTACCCTAGCAGCTATGTCAGACCTTAATACTTGTTCACAGAGGGGACTAGTAGAGAAGTTTGATAATACTATAGGTGGTAATACAATTATTATGCCACTAGGTGGTAAGTACCAGGCTACACCAGCTAATGGTATGGTTGCCAAGATACCAGTACTAGGTGGTGAAACGAATACATCATCTATAATGACATATGGATATAACCCAAAGATCGGTAAGTGGTCTACTTTCCACGGAGCTATGAATGCAGTAGTAGAATCTGTTGCCAAGCTTGTAGCCCTTGGTGGTGACTACTCTACTGCAAGGCTTACATTCCAGGAATACTTTGAAAAGCTAGGCCAGGATCCAACTAGGTGGGCAAAGCCATTTTCAGCCCTGCTAGGCGCCTACTATGCCCAGTCAAGCTTTGAGATACCGGCCATAGGTGGCAAGGACTCAATGAGTGGAACTTTCAAGGATATAGATGTACCGCCTACCCTTGTATCCTTTGCAGTTAATACAGAAGACGCTAAGAATATAGTTTCTCAGGAATTAAAGGCAGCAGGTAATGCCCTTGTCCTAGTAGAAACACCTCAGAAGGACTATGCCTTCCCAGACTTCGATGTGATGAAGAAGAACTTTGATATTATACACCAGGCGGCCCTAGAAGGTAAGCTAAAGGCAACATATGCCCTAGGCTACGGTGGTCTAGGTGAAGCCATAGCCAAGATGGCCTTTGGTAACAGGATAGGTGTAAGACTCGATGACAAGCTAGCCAGCAGGTATGAAAATAGGGATGACCTATTTAGACAGAGCTATGGTTCTATCTTAGTAGAAATCGACCAGGCAGACCTTGGGGTCCTAGAAGGGGCCAACTATGTGCTTGTTGGAGAGACAATAGCCAAACCAGTAATAGATGTATTTGGTCAGGAGGTATGCCTAGACAAGCTATATGCTGAATCTGAGAAGACTCTAGAGTCAATCTTCCCAACTAAGGCAAGCAAGCTTGTTAATGATAAGGTAGAAAATATCAGCTACAAGCTAGATGCTAAACCAGCCAAGTCATCACTTAGCATAGTTAAGCCAAGAGTATTCATACCAGCCTTCCCAGGAACTAACTGTGAGTATGACTCTGCAAGAGCCTTTGAAAGGGCAGGTGCAGAGGCCCATATAGGCGTATTTAGAAATATGACTTATGCTGATATAGAGGCTTCAATAGACATGATGGTTGAGGAAATTAACAAGAGCCAGATCATTATGATACCAGGAGGCTTCTCAGCGGGTGATGAACCAGATGGTTCAGCTAAGTTTATAGCTACAGTATTTAGAAATCCAAGGATAGAAGAGGCTGTCATGAACCTAATAAATAATAGGGATGGTCTAATGATAGGTATTTGTAATGGTTTCCAGGCTCTTATCAAGCTTGGCCTAGTACCATATGGTGAGATTAAGACTCCAAGTGCAGATATGCCTACATTGACATATAATTATATAGGTCGTCACCAGGCTAAGGTAGTTCAGACTAGGGTTGCATCAAACAAGTCACCTTGGTTGGCTGCAACAGAGGTCGGAGATATCCACTCAATAGCTATATCTCATGGTGAAGGTAAGTTTGTTGCCAGTGAAGAGGTTATGAAGACCCTGATAGAAAATGGACAGATAGCAACACAGTATGTAGACTTTGATGGAAATGCTACATATGATATAGACTTTAACCCTAATGGTTCATACTGGGCAGTAGAGGGAATAACTTCAATTGATGGTAGAATCCTTGGTAAGATGGGTCACTCAGAAAGAAGAGGAGACTATGTAATCAAGAATATTATAGGAGAAAAGGACCAGAAGTTATTTGAATCTGGTGTTAAGTACTTCAAGTAATAAATTAAATTTCTTGGATAGAATTGGTAAATTTCAAGAGATAGTAGTATAATAGGTTCTAAACAAATTTCTTTTTAAAAGATGTGAAATTTGCTTAGGACCTATTTTGTATACCGATTGATTTAACTATGTAAGAGCCTATTTTCATTATAACAATTGACCATAGGTTTATTGTTTAAAGGAAGGACTTGCTTGGAGTGTGCGGAGGTAAGATATGAGATTTTTAGATATTATTGAAAAAAAGAAAAATAAGCTAGCCTTGAGTGATGAAGAGATACAATTTTGGATAGATGGGGTAACAAATGAAACCATACCTGACTATCAGACTAGTGCCCTCTTGATGGCCATAGTCTTAAATGGTATGGACGATCATGAAACTGCCAAGCTTGCAGAGGCCATGATGAAGAGTGGACATGTCTTAGACCTATCATCAATAGAGGGAATAAAGGCAGACAAACACTCAACAGGTGGTGTAGGCGACAAGACTTCCATGGCCCTAGGTGCTATGGTAGCTGCATGTGGCCTAAAGGTTGCAAAGATGTCTGGTAGGGGGCTAGGCCATACTGGTGGGACCTTGGATAAACTAGAGTCCATAAGGGGATTTAACTGCTATTTGTCAGAAGACCAGTTCAAAAGGCAGGTAGAGGAAATAGGTCTGGCTATAATAGGACAGACTGGTGACCTAGTACCGGCAGACAAGAAACTTTATGCCCTGAGGGACGTTACGGCAACCGTAAATTCAATACCGCTTATAGCCTCTTCAATAATGTCTAAGAAGCTGGCTTCGGGTGCAGACACCATACTTTTAGATGTAAAGTATGGTGAAGGGGCCTTTATGAAGACTATAGATGATGCGAAAGTCTTGGCCCAGGCTATGATAGCAATAGGCAAGAAACTTGGAAGAGATACAATAGCCATGATAACTGACATGGACCAGCCACTGGGTAATACCATAGGAAATGCCCTAGAGGTCCAGGAGGCAGTTGAAACCGTGAGAGGCAAGGGTCCAGAGGATTTTACAGAATTATGTATAAGGGCAGGAGAAATAATGCTAATCCAGGGCCAGCTTGCATCTACCAAGGAGGAGGCAAGAAGGCAGATAAAAGAAGCAATTTTATCAGGGAGGGCCTTTGAGAAGCTAGTCCAAATGGTCCAATACCAGGGTGGTGATGTAGAACAAATCAAAAATACAGACCTACTCCCAAAGGCAAAATTTGTGACAGAAATAAGGTCAAGAGAGGCGGGCTATATCAGCCGTATACATTCAATGCAGTTGGGCATCCTAGCCATGAAGCTAGGGGCTGGTAGGGCGACTAAGTCTGACCCAATCAAGTATGGTGTAGGCCTAAAGATATGTGTTAAAAAGGGGGACAGGGTCAAGAGAGGAGATGTACTATGCAGGGTATATCATGACGAAGACCTAGACAAGGACTGGCTATGGGAAATGTATAATAGCTTCCAGTACTCTGACCAGGTTCAGGACCCAACACCTATAGTTGAGGCAGTTTTAGGAGAGTAGGCTCAGACAGTTAATTTATATTTATAGGGCTTTTTTCTACCCAAATAAGGGGTCCGTTTATGGTTAAATTAAGCCGTCTAATGGTATAATATACTTAAATCTTACTAAGGAGGTAGACCTATGTCAGACGATAAGATAATAGACTTTGGCTCTTTTCAAAATAAGGTCAAGGATTCGGATATAGATAAATTAGAAGCATACATGTATTCAATGTATACAAACGTATCTAGTGGAAGTATGAGCCCCCTAGATTTTTCGAAAAGTATCAATGAATTTCTAAAGAAGAATAATATTTCAGTGGAGAAGTTCGGCCAGATGCAGGAAAAGCTTCTGGAGAGATATGGATTTGATCCAAAGAATATAGAAGAAGAGATGAAGAGGATGGGCATAGACATGAATGAAAGTGCCTATATAGTAAATAATAAGGACAAGGAAGAGTCTTATAGTGTCAAGGACTTTGGGGACAAACTAGCCTTTTTTGAAAGGTATGACGGCATAGAAGAAAAGACAATTATGCACTACCTTTTGGATAATGGTGTCAACCAGGTTAAGTTTATCATGGATGGTAGTAGCTTGACCCTTGTAAGTGAGAAAAAAATTGACCTATCAGACCCAGATGTAAATACCTTTATAGCTGGCTATAGGCAGGCTAACAAGGAAAAAATCAAGGTAGTAATATGCGAGGCGACGAATGTTTATGACTACTTCTAATAGCACTAATAGAGCTTTAAAGGAGGGGATTTCAGGAGAGGCCCAGGCTCAATTTAATATAAATGATAAGCCTTCATCATTGCCAAAAGCCTTCCTAAGAGATATGGAGGACCTTTTGGGGGATGAATACCAGGCCTTTTTAGACTCTTATAGGGACGAAAAGACTTCTGCAATAAGGGTTAATACCTTGAAGCTACCAATAGAAAGCTTCAAGGACTTGGGCCTTTTTAATATTGATTTTGAGAGGGACAAGATTAGCTGGGCAGTAGAGGGTTACTACCTGTCAGGAGATGTAAATCCAGGTAAGAATCCCCTACATGATGCAGGAGCCTATTATATACAGGAGCCTTCTGCCATGAGTGTGGTGGGTCAAACACCTATTTCTGAAGGAGATAGGGTCCTAGACCTATGTGCAGCCCCAGGTGGCAAGTCCACCTATATACTATCAAGGCTAAATCATAAGGGACTTTTGGTATCTAATGAGATAAATCCAAGTAGGATTAGGGCCTTGGGGGAGAATCTAGAGAGATTTGGAGCTGTAAACTCTATTATAACTAATTCAGATTCCAGTAATTTATTAACGTTTTTTAAAGGTTTCTTTGATAAGATATTCATAGATGCACCGTGTTCTGGTCAAGGTATGTTCAGGAAGGATGATTTTGCCATTGAAGACTGGTCACAAGACAAGGTTGATGAATGTGTTGCCATCCAGAGACAGCTTATAAGAGATGCCTACCAAATGCTAAGAGCTGGTGGTATGATTATTTATTCTACCTGCACCTTTACTAGGCAGGAAAATGAAGCTATAATTGAGGATTTCTTGGGAGACTATCCAGATGCTAACCTACTTGATATGGATAGGATTTGGCCCCATAGAGATAGGGGAGAAGGCCACTTTTGTGCCAGGATATCAAAGAAGGTAGATAAGCAGGGAGACCAGGAAGCTCAAGATAGTGATTTATTAGCTTTCGATAAAGATTCACACAGGGATTCTAGTAGAGAATCTGCTAAAAAATCAAAGAAGAAACAAAGGTCAAAGGCAAAATCCAATAGGAAAAACCAAGAATACCTTGGCTTGTACGAAGACTTCGCCACCGACTATTTAATAGATGGTGGACTAAGGAAGCTATTAGAACCAGGTTTAGCCGTCAAGGAGGAAAGGCTTCACTACCAGCCTCTTGATTATGACCTTAGGGGTTTAAAGGTATTGAGGTCAGGACTTTTTATAGGTGAATTTAAAAAGAATAGGTTCGAGCCAGCCCATTCTTTGGCCATGGCCTTGAAGCCTAGTGATGTAAATATACACTTGATTTTGCGAATGACTCTGATGAAATCAGGGCCTATCTGAGGGGAGAATCTATAGGAACAGGCCAATCAAGGGGTTGGGTCCTGGTAAGCGTAGATGGGGTTTCCCTAGGTTGGGGCAAGGAATCAAATGGAACACTTAAAAATAAGTACCCAAAGGGACTTAGAAGATAGAGGCTGACTCAAAGGTCAGAAAAAATAAATTAATAGGGTTGAGGAAGGAGACTAAATTGAGTCGAGTAGAGAAAAAGGGATTTATACATGAAGTAAAAGAAATTATCAAAGTTTTTTTAATGGCAGCAATTTTGGCTGTAGTCATAGTTCAGGTTATTAGACCAACCAGGGTAGATGGCCTATCAATGTACCCAACCCTTGAAAATAGTGACTACCTGATTATTAATAGGGTCAGTAGGTATACTGGTGTCAAGAGGGGGTGATATAGTTGTATTTGATAGCTATATGCCTTTAAACAGCCTAACTAGTCAAGACAAGAGCACAGCTAAGAAAATAGTGGACTTCATATTGCAGGATGATAGTAGCACTAAGGACCTAGTAAAGAGGGTAATCGCTGTAGGTGGTGACCACATCACTATAAAGGATGGGGTTGTCAAGGTAAACGGAAAGGTCCTAGATGAGGAATATATTTCTAAGGACAATTATACAGATGGTGATATAGACACTACTGTGCCAGAGGGCAAGCTTTTTTGCATGGGTGATAACAGGAGAAACAGTCTAGATAGTAGGTATACAGAGGTTGGCTTTGTTCCTGAATCTAGGCTTGTAGGAAGTGTACTAGTTAGATTATTTCCATTGCAAAATATAGGGACTGTAAAATAGTTAGTTGAAATTCAAGGGGGGACCTCCTTGAATTTTGTCATAGTATGAAGGGATAGATCGATGAGTGATTTAAATATCAGGGTAGATGGTAAGGAAATAAAAATAGATGAAGGTAAGATTAGACTTTCCAAGTTAGCCAAAATGCTAGAAGATGACTACCAGGGACATATATGCATGGCTAAAATAAAAAACAGGTACCGTGACTTAAACTATGTGCTTCACACTAGTGAGGATGTCCACCTTATAGATACAAGGAGTGAAGACGGTATGCGTCTGTATTTTAGGGGTCTATCTTTGCTTTTAGTAATGGCCTGTAGGGATGTATTTGACAACTGCAAGGTCTTTATCAAGCACTCTATAGCAGGAGGGCTTTACTGTATGCTTAGGATGCCAAAAGACCTAACTGATGATGATATTGAGGTCCTAAAGGCCAAGATGAAGGAATATATAGAAAAGGACTATGAAATAAAATGTCACTATATGCCAAATGACCAGGCCATTGACAAGTTTGAAGAGGTTAGAAGGTTTGACAAGTCTAATCTCCTAAAGTATAGGGATGATGACCTTACTAAGGTATATGAGTGTAATGGCTACTTTGACTATTTTTATGGATATATGTTCCCATCTACCTCATATATCAAGGATTTTGACCTAGTTAGGATGGGTGAAGGCCTGGTAATCTTGGGTCCAGATAAGGGCATAAAGGGTAGGGTGGCAAAATTTAAGCCCCTACCAAAGCTGTCAGATATCTACAGGGAGTCTGAACAGTGGTCTAGGACCTTAGGAATAGAGACCCTAGTAGACCTAAATAGGATAATAGAAAACAATGAATATGGTGAAATGATAAGGACTGTTGAGTCCCTACATGAAAAGAAAATAGCTGAGATAGCGGATATGATAGTGAGGAGGAAGAGTAAGCTGATCTTAATAGCAGCACCTTCATCATCAGGTAAAACGAGTTTTGCCCACAGGCTATCTACACAGCTAAGGGTAAATGGATTGACACCACTACCTATATCCCTAGACGATTATTTTGTCAATAGGAGGATACACCAAGAGACGAAAAATGGAGACTACGACTTTGAATCAATAGACGCAATTGATATTGACCAATTCAATAGGGACCTGAATGACCTTTTACAGGGCAAAGAAATTGTAAAAATTAAATTTGATTTTATGACTGGGACAAGGGTCTATACAGATAAAAAGCTAAAGCTGGAGGGTGACAACCCTATAATTCTGGAGGGAATCCATGGCTTGAACCCAAGTTTGACCAAGGCACTGCCAGATGATTTGAAGTTTAAGATATACTTAAGTGTTATTACTCAGATAAACCTGGATGACCACAATAGGATACCGACTACAGATTTCAGGCTGATAAGAAGAATAGTCAGGGACCACCAATTCAGAAATTCTAATGCAGAGAGTACACTAGAAAAGTGGGCCTCAGTTAGGAGGGGGGAGGAAAGAAATATTTTCCCTTACCAGGAAGAGGCAGATGTTATGTTTAACTCAGCCAGTGTGTATGAGCTGTCAGTCCTAAAGCCAATGGCTATAAAGTTATTGAGAAAGGTTGACGAGGACTCTTGTCATTATTTAGATGCCTTGAGGCTAAGAAAGTTTTTACAGTACTTCAACCAGATAGATGATACTGGAGATATAGGTCCTACTTCTATAATTAGGGAGTTTATTGGTGGAAGCAGGATAGTTGACTAGAGGAGGAAGGATGTCGAGAAAAAAGACGAAAAAAGAAACGATAGAAATACTGGACCTCTTGAATGACCAGCACCCAGATGCCCATTGCGAGTTGGTGCATTCATCTGCCTTTGAGTTATTAGTAGCAACCATACTATCAGCCCAGTGTACAGATGTTAGGGTTAATATAGTCACAGAGGAAATGTTTAAAAAGTACAACCAGCCCCAGGACTTTAAGGACCTGAGTATAGGCCAGATAGAGAAAATGATTAAGACCTGTGGGCTATACAAGTCAAAGGCCAAGAAGATTAAGGAAACATCATCAATATTAGTAGACCTATATGGGGGCCAGGTTCCAGATAATTTAGAAGACCTTGTGAAGCTCCCCGGCGTGGGAAGAAAGACAGCAGGGGTTGTCTTGAGCAATGCCTTCGGAGTACCTGCTATTGCAGTGGATACCCATGTATTTAGGGTCAGCAATAGGATAGGTATAGTAAAGGAGCCTACACCAGAGAAGACAGAGTTTGCCCTGATGAAGGCAATACCAAAGGACAGGTGGACCCATTCCCACCACCTACTGATATTCCATGGTAGAAGGGTCTGTAAGGCTAGAAAACCAGAATGTAGTAATTGCTCTATAAGTCATATGTGCAACTACTATAGCTTTTAGATAGAAAATAAAGGGGGTTGATATTATGGCTATCAATATAGTGCTTGTTGAGCCAGAAATACCACACAATACGGGTAATATAATTAGGACATGTGCAAATACAGGGGCTATACTCCACCTGGTAAGACCACTAGGCTTTTCCCTAGATGATAAGCACCTAAAGAGGTGTGGCCTAGACTATTGGGATATAGCAGATATACAATACTATGATAGCTTCGAGGAACTTGAAGAGAAAAATAAGGGGGCTAAATTTTTCTTCTCTACCATAAACGGCAAACAAAACCATACTGATGTAAGGTATGAGGACGGTTGCTTTTTGGTATTTGGTAAGGAAACTAAGGGCCTACCCAAGGACCTGATAGAAGCCAATATGGATACCTGTATCAGGATACCAATGAGGGGGATAGAGGGTGCAAGGTGCCTTAACCTGTCTAATGCAGTGGCCATTGTGGTATACGAGGCTATGAGACAATTAGACTTTGATGGTTTGGTTTAGAAAAATATGGAGGTAAGTATGAATAAGATTAAGATAGTCTGTGATAGTTTGTCTGACATAACCCAGGACTATTTGGACTTATATGATATAGAGATGTTGCCAATCAGTGTAAATATCGATGGTGTTGAATATAAGGATAGGGTTGATATAGAGGGGGAAAAGTTTTATAGGCTATTGAGAGAAGAGGGCCTAATACCTAAGACTTCTCAAATAACATATGGGGCCTTCTATGAATGCTTTAAGAGCTACTGTGAGAAGGGCCACGATATCCTCTATATTTCTGCCGCGGCAAGTGCTACAGGTACCTACCAAAGTGCCATGCTAGCCAAGTCAGAGCTAGAAGAAAGTTATGATAATAAAATTAGGATTATAGACTCTAATACCCTTTGCTTTGCTATAGCTATACAGGTTATAAGGGCCTGCCAGCTAAGAGAAGAGGGCAAGACACTTGATGAAATAGTTGACCAGATTGAGGCTATGAAGGATATGGCCTATGGTTGTTTCTCCTGTGATGACCTCCTCTACCTAAGCAAGGGAGGAAGGATATCTAGGGACTAAAGCTAGCAATAGGAACAGTTCTAGGAATTAAGCCCACTTTGCATCCTAAAGGATGGTCTAGTTGATAATGTCGCAGTGGCTAGGGGAAAGAAGAATGTAGCAGAAAAACTGGTAGAAATAGCCAAGGAAAATGGAATATCCAGCCTTGAAGGCAGGACAGTCTATATAGGCTATTCAGATGACCTAAAAGAAAGGGATAGACTAGAGGATATAATAAGGGCTGAGCTAAAGCCTTCTGAGGTAAGATACTTTATGATAGGCTGTGGAATAGGTACCCATGGAGGGCCAGGAACGACTGGTTTTATATGCTGGAAGGACCAGGCTAAGGATCTCCTATAAGAGAAATTATAATTAAATATATTGTACAAATAAAAAGACACCCACTTAAGGTGTCTTTTTCGCTGCTTATATAAAGCTAGTTTGCATTTTTTAAAGTACCTCTAGTAGTCTGACGATAAACTTCCACATCCTACCTACAGAATCGACCTCAACATGCTCCTGTGGTGTATGCACATTGAACATATTAGGACCTATTGAAATTGCTTCAGCCTTGTGTCTTAGTTTGTTTAAAAGGATACCGCATTCTAGACCGCAATGCATGATTACAACATTAGGGTCCTTGTCGAATACTTCCTTGTAGACACCTACTGACAAGTCCTCTAGCTTAGAATTTTTGTCATGCTCCCAGGCAGGGTATTCAGCAGAAAATTCTAGTTTAGCTCCGACTAGTTTAGCCAGTCTAGCCAAGTTTGACTTTAACATAGTCCCTTTTAGATGCTGCAGTGAACCTTACAAGACTATTGAATTCTAAGTTCTGGTTACCCTCATGTATTACCGCAAAATTAGAGGATGTATCAACCATGCCCAAATCAACTGCCCTTGATATTACGCCATCAGGTGTTAGGCAAAAGTATATCTAAGATCTTATTCTTACACTCATCTGTAAAACACCTTGAAATCAGTTGGTGCAGACCTTCTCAATTCTATCTTTAAATTAGGGTCAGTAGGATAGTATTCCTTTTGTATCTTAGCAGAAAGCCTCTGAATCTCTCTGACAAGTGCTTCTAGGTCTTCATTTCTAATGGAAATTACTGCCTCACAGCTTCTAGGTATAGCATTTCTCTTAGAGCCACCACCTATATAGAATAGGTCATAGTCGTAAGTGATGGAGCTGAGTATCCTGCCCATAATTACATTTGGCATTTGCCCTTTGCTTGTCTATATCCATACCTGAGTGTCCACCAAATAGGCCCTTAACATTAATTTCTAGGGCTAGGTTGGTAGAAATGGCAGGCCCTATATTCCTTCCTTAGGACCATGCTAGCATTAACTGCTCCTGCACATCCTACAAGGATAGAATCGTCCTCCTCTCCATCAAGATTCAGGATATATGTAGACTTAAGGTCTGACATATCAAGCTTTTCTACACCTATCAGGCCGATCTCCTCCTCAACTGTAAATACACATTCAAGGTTCGGGTGTGATAGGTCATCGCTTTCTAATATGGCCATCATATAGGCAACACCCATACCATCATCTGCACCAAGTGTTGTCTGGTTCGCCCTTAGATTATTGCCTTCTAGGATTAACTCGATTGGGTCCTTGGTAAAGTCATGGTCTACTGAGTCACTAGCTTCGGGTACCATGTCCACATGGGCCTGTAGCATAACCGTGGATGGGTTAGGACTGCCATTAGTTGCAGGCTTCTTCACTATTAGATTTTTGTAGCTATCTTGGTAGGTTTCTAAACCTAGGCTCTTGGCAAAATTCATAATATAATCGCTGATAGCTCCCTCGTGACCAGATGGTCTAGGGATTCTTGAGATACATTCAAAATTTTTGAAAACCAATGTTGGAAATAAACCTTCTGTTATATACTTCATCTCAAAGCACCTCCCTAAGTAATATAATTCCAAAATAAATCTTTACATATATATTATAACATGGTTAAAGTCCAATGTGGTATAATATTGAGATAGAAATTAAATCAGGCATCAAGGCCTTAGAAAAGGATGGTGAATATGGAAGCTAAATTTTATAAGGTATTAGAGTTAGACAAGATAATAGATATGCTAAAGGCCAAGGCTGCATCCAGTCTAGGTCTTTCAATGATAGAAAAATTAAAACCAATGTCAAGTTTTGAAGAGGTAAGGGCCGCCCAAGAGGAAACCACTGAGGCCCAGTCAATCCTCATAAACAGGGGACATGTGCCACTTGAGGGTATACATGATATAGGAGACAAGGCCAAGAGGGCAGATCTAGGAGCTGTTTTAGACCCTAAAAGTCTCCTTGACCTAGCTGACACCATGAGGGCAACTAGGGTACTAAGCAATGTCTTGAGTGGCCAGATTAAGAAGGAGACCTTTGGTAATTCTGAAACATCAGTAGACGAAGAGGATGATGGAATCAAGTTTCCTATAATTCAGAGTTTGGCTACATCCTTGTACATACACAAGGATATAGAGGAAGAAATATTCAATGCCATAGTTAGTGAGCTGGAAATAGCAGACTCTGCTTCGCCGGACTTGAGGTCTATAAGGAGGAGGATCCTGCAAAAGAACCAGTCTATCAGGTCCAAGCTAAATGGAATTATATCGTCTGCTAGCTACCAAAAGTATCTTCAGGACGCCATCATATCCATGAGGGGTGACAGGTTTGTAGTCCCAGTCAAGGCAGAATACAGGTCTATGGTGTCCGGAATTATCCATGACCAGTCCTCATCAGGAGCAACCCTATTCATAGAGCCTATGACTATAGTTGAGATGAACAACGACCTAAGACAGCTAAGACTCCAGGAAAAAGAAGAGATAGAAAAAAATCCTAGCAAACCTGTCTGCCATGGTAGGTCAGGTGAGCAGGGAATTGCTATCAAACCAAGAAATTCTAGCTAAGTTGGACTTTGCATTTGCCAAGGGAAAGCTATCAATAGATATGAAGGCTACAGAACCAAGCCTAAATAAGGATAGGCTAGTTAGGATAGTTGGTGGTAGACACCCCCTACTAGATAGGAAGTCAGTAGTAGCCAACGATATTATCTTAGGTGGAGACTATTCTACCCTACTGATAACGGGACCAAATACTGGTGGTAAGACGGTAACTATCAAGACCCTAGGCCTATTTGCCCTGATGACCCAGTGTGGACTTCACTTGTCTGCAAACTATGGTACTAGTATGTGCGTCTTTGATCAAATATTTGCAGATATAGGAGACGACCAGAGTATAGAGCAGAACCTGTCTACCTTCTCATCCCACATGACTAGGATTGTAAATATAGTAGATAGGGTGACAGACCAGTCCTTGGTAATATTTGACGAATTGGGGGCAGGTACGGACCCAGAAGAGGGTGCAGCCCTAGCAATAGCAATATTAGAAAATATAAGACAGTCGGGAGCGTCCTGTATAGCAACTACCCACTATAGTGAATTGAAAAAGTATGCCCTAGCCAAGAAGGATGTTGAAAATGCAGCGGTAGAGTTCGACATGGAGACGCTTTCTCCTACATACAGGCTCCTTATAGGTGTACCCGGTAAGTCAAATGCCTTTGAAATTTCTAGAAAGCTAGGTCTGAGTGAATATATTATAGAACATGCTAAAAACTTCCTAACAAATGAGGACATAGAAATAGAGGAGGTCCTACAGAACGTAGAAAAGAGTAGACTTAAGACCCTGGAAGAGCTTGAAAGGGCAGAAAGATACAGGCAGGAGATAGAGGATATAAAGCTAGACTACCAGGCCAAGCTAGAAAAGCTAGACCAGTCCAAGGACAAGGTTTTAGAAAATGCCAGGAGCCAAGCCTTCTCTATAGTAAGGCAGGCCAAGGAAGATACGGATGCCATGATCAAGGAAATCAGGAAGACAGATAGGCTGAAGGATAGTAGGGAAAAGGACCGTAGGCTTGAGGAAATTAGAAAAGAAATAGGCCAGTCTATGGGCAAACTCCAGCCTAGTGTAGAGAGTATGGTCGTACCAAAGTATGCATCCAAGGAGATTAAGACCCTAAAGCCTGGTACAGATGTAAATATAATTACCCTAAGGCAGGATGGTACAGTTGTATCTGCAGATGACAAGAAGAGGGAAGCCATAGTTCAGGTTGGTATCATGAAAATGAGCCTACCATACAAGTCTCTCAAATTGATAGATAAGAAAGAGAAAAACACGGTTACTAAGACTACAAGGCAGGTTATTAATTCCAAGTCGGGTAGTGTAGAAAGAAAGGTAGACCTAAGGGGCATGAACCTTGAAGAGGCTAGCATGGCTGTTGAAAAGTACTTAGATGATGCCTGTATGGCTGGCCATGAAGAGGTAACAATTATCCATGGTATAGGTACAGGAATATTGAAAAAGGGTATTACAGACCTACTAAAGAAAAATCCACATGTCAAGTCCATGAGACCTGGCCAGTATGGTGAAGGTGGGGTTGGAGTAACCATAGTAATAGTAAAGTAGTTGGAATTAAATATGCATAACCAATCAATGATCCTTACCTAAACTTGCTTTTTATAAAGTTTATAGGGGGATTATAGATAAAAGCAGTGGATAAAAGCTAGAGACAAAGGCTATAAATAAAAGCAATGGTTAAGAGCCACAGATAAAGAATATAGTTAAAGAATGTAAATAAAGAATATAGGTAAAGAATATAGAAAAACTATAGTCAAATGTTGAAAATATAGAGTTAAAAGGTGATAATAATGAAGGATATAGATAAGGGGCCAGTCCTTGTATCTGCCTGCCTCCTGGGTATAAAGTGCAAATACAACGGTGGAGACAATAAAAATGAAGCTGTCTTAAATTTCCTAGAAGGAAGAGACTTTATTAAGGTTTGTCCAGAATCCATGGGTGGTCTTGAGTCACCCCGTCTACCATCTGAAGTAGAAGCTGGTTACGATGGTATAGATGTTGTAGAAGGAAGGGCCAGGGTATATGGCAAGGATGGAAGAGATCTGACAGAAGAGTTTTTGAAGGGGGCACAAATTTCACTGGACCAGGCTAAAAAACACCAGGTCAGCCTGGCTATTCTAAAGGAGTCCAGCCCATCATGTGGTGGTCACAAGATATATACAGGCAGGTTTGAAGGCCAGAAGAAGAAAGGACAGGGGGTAACAGCTGCCCTCCTAAGAAAAAATGGTATAAGGGTATTAACAGAAGAAGATCTTTGATTTATATATGAGCCTAATAATCGTTTTTAAAAAAAAGGAGTTAGCAAGAATATAAATAGGAAAAAAACCTTAAAGTATTGAAAAAATAAAAAAAATGGTATATCATATAATATTGAAGAAAGCAGAACAATTATATGACTATAGATAAATTTATTGGAGGAAGACTCATGGCAGATTTTAAAAAGTTGATATCTGAGAGCCTAAAGTCAGAAATAGAAGATTTGACTCTTGAAGAGATAACAGCCCTTATAGAAGTACCACCAAACAAGGAAATGGGAGATTATGCCTTCCCTTGTTTCAAGCTAGCAAAGGTATTTAGAAAGGCTCCAAATGCAATAGCAGAGGACTTGGCAGGTAAGATTCAGCCAACAGATGATATAAATAAAATTATAAACCTAGGAGGCTATGTAAATTTCTTTGTAAATAGGGAAAGTCTAGCCAAGAAGGTAATTAACCAGGTTTTAACTGAAAAGGAAAATTACGGTAAGAGTGAATTTGGTAAGGGTAAGACTGTAGTAGTAGAGTTTTCATCTCCAAATATAGCAAAACCTTTCCATATAGGTCACGTAAGGACTACTGTAATCGGTAACGCCCTAAGCAAGATTTACGCTTCACAGGGCTACCATGTTGAAAAGCTAAACCACCTAGGTGACTATGGTACCCAGTTTGGTAAGCTAATAGTTGCCTACAAGCTGTGGGGTGACAAGCAGGCGGTTGAAAATGATCCAATAAAGGAATTATTAAAATTATATATTAGGTTCCATGACGAGGCTGAAACTAAGCCAGAAATGGAAGATGAAGCAAGAGAATGGTTCACTAAGCTAGAAAATGGTGATGAAGAGGCCAAAGAACTATGGCAGTGGTTTAGGGATGAAAGTTTGAAGGAATTTTCAAGAGTTTACAAGTTGTTAGACATAGACTTTGACTCATATGTTGGAGAATCTTTCTACTCAGACAAGATGCCAGCAGTAATAAAAGAATTGAAGGAAAAAAATCTATTGGAAGAATCTGATGGTGCCATGATAGTAAATCTAGAAGATAGCAAGCTACCACCAGCCCTTATACAGAAGAGGGACGGTTCTACACTTTATCTAACAAGAGACCTAGCGTCTGCCTTCTACAGAAAGAAGCTATATGACTTTGACAAGTCTATATATGTAGTAGGCTCGCAGCAGGAGCTACATTTCAAGCAGTGCTTTGAAATAATTAAGAAGATGGGCTATGAATGGTATAAGGATATGATTCATGTTCAATTTGGTATGGTTGCCCTAGAAGAGGGAACTATGTCAACTAGAAAGGGAAGGGTAGTCTTCCTTGAAGATGTTCTAAACCAGGCTATAGACAGGACTAGACAGATAATTGAAGAAAAGAATCCAGAAGCAGAAAATATAGATGAGGTTGCAAAGGCAGTAGGTGTAGGTGCTGTAGTCTTCCAGGAACTATCTAATAGCAGGATTAAGGACTACACATTCTCATGGGATAGGACACTTAGCTTTGAAGGTGAGACTGGACCATATGTTCAGTATACACATGCTAGGTGTTGTGCTGTGCTAAGAAAGGCTGACCAGCCAGTAAGTGCAGACATTAATTATGAACTCCTATCTGACCAGGATGCAGCAGATGTTCTAAGTGTATTAGAAACTTCAACAAGAGTTTAATGACTGCTATGAAGAAGAACGAGCCACATATAGTGACTAGGTTTGTACTTGACCTAGCTCAGGCCTTCAACAAGTTCTACCACAACAGTCCAATATTGGTTGACGATGCAGACCTAAGGGCAGCAAGACTAGCCCTAGTTGAAGCGACTAGACAGACAATAGAAAATGCCCTAAAGATTTTAGGTATGAAGGCTCCTCAGAAGATGTAGTGGAGGGGCGAGAGCCGGCTTAAATTGCTAGGCCGTCTCTGTGTGAGATAGTTAAAAGCTAAACAAGCTTTAAATGTGTAAATCAATCATTTTGATTTAAATAAAAAATTTTAGGAGGTATTATAAAATGACTACTTTTATAATTGGATTAGTTATACTAATTGCTGGTGGCTTAGCCTATGGTAAAGTCTGTGAAAAAGTCTTCGGACCAGATGATAGACCAACTCCAGCTGTTAGTATCAACGACGGTGTAGACTATGTTCCTATGAAGCAGAGCAAGAATGCACTTATTGAATTACTTAATATTGCAGGTACAGGCCCAATCCTAGGACCTATCCAGGGTATCCTATTTGGACCTATAGCATTCCTATTGATACCAATAGGTTGTGTACTTGGTGGAGCAATGCATGACTATTTCTCTGGTATGATTTCTATCAGATCTAATGGTAAGCAGATGCCAGCACTTATTCAGGACCACCTAGGTAACAAGGTTTATAAGGTATATAATATCTTCATAATCCTTCTAATGGTTCTAGTTGGTGCCGTATTTATCTATACACCAGGAGACCTTGTAGTTGCCAGTGTATTAAAGCAGCAGGCAGTAAGCTCAAACCCAGTAGTTTGGGTAGTATATGCGATTATATTCTTCTACTACTTAGCAGCTACTCTATTCCCAATAGACAAGATAATCGGTAGAATTTACCCAATATTTGGTGCAGTTCTATTATTATCAGCAGTTGGTATATTCTTTGGCCTATTCTTCAAGGGATATCACCTAGACAATGTAACTGCAGCTAACTGGATGGGTGTTCATCCTAAGGGGACTCCATTACTACCAATATTCTTCGTAACAGTTGCATGTGGTATAGTTTCAGGATTCCACTCAACTCAGGCTACACTAATAGGTAGATCTGTTTCAGATGAAAGAGAAGGTAGAAAGACTTTCTATGACATGATGATACTAGAAGGTTTCATCGCTATGATCTGGGCAGCAGCAGCTATGGGTATCTACTATAAGGGTGTTCCAGCAGAATTAGTTGGTAAGCCAGCTATCATAGGTATGGTTGCTAACGACATGCTTGGTTCTATAGGTGGTCTAATTGCCGTAATCGGTGTTATCGTATTACCTATAACATCAGGAGATACAGCACTTAGAGCGGCTAGATTGATGATAGCGGATGCTATAGGATATGACCAGTCTGAGGCTAAGAACAGAATAATACTATCAATCTGTATATTCGTACCAGTTATAGCAATCCTTATATTCGCTAAGTTAAACTCAGAAGGATTCAACGTATTATGGCAGTATTTCGCATGGGCTAACCAGACTATAGCAGTATTCGCATTTGCTATGATCTCATTATACCTATACAAGCTAAAGAAGCCATACATCATGAGCTTAATACCAGGTATGTTCTATACTTATATCATATCTACATACCTACTAAATGCTAAGATAGGTTTCAACCTACCACTTAACATTGCTACTATAGCAGGTATAGTAATAGCTTTCGTTTATGCTTACTTAATCATAAGAACAGGTAAGAAGGCTTTATCAAGCTCAGAAAGATTAGAAGCTTAATCTTAAATAGTTGATTAATATAAAAAGACTTTGCCAGTAACCAAAGTGTTACCGGACAAAGTCTTTTTTTAATCTATATTATTTTCTAAGTTGCTATCTACACCATCTGTATCATCGTCTATATATTCAAGTATATCACCTGGCTGGCAATCCAGAGCCTTACAAATATCATTCAGGGTAGAAAATCTTATAGCACGAGCCTTGCCTGTCTTTAGTATTGATAGGTTGGCACTGGTAATACCTATGGTCATAGCCAAGTCCTTGGAGCTGATACCTTTTTTTAGCAGGACTAGGTCTAAATTTATTTTTATTGACATATTGCAAGCCCCTCCTATATTGTTAAATCATAGTCTTCCTTCATTTTGATTATACCTATAAAGATCTTGTGGAAAACATAAAATAAGCAGGCTAATATAAAAAGTGAAAAAATCAAGCTACTAAAATTACTTACAGTAAATATAATCCCACGTCTGTCTATGAAAAACGAGTATATTAATAGGCATATAAATAAGATTGAAAAAGGAACGATATAAGAACTGTAAACGCTCAGCATTTTTTTGAGTTTAAATGGATTTGACTTTCTTTAATAGTCGAATTTATTCTAACTAGCTTAAATAGTAGGACTAAAGAGACAACTAGCATAACTAGTTAAATTCAAAAAGAATAGAATATATATTAGAATAAGTTTCATCATACCCTACATAATCAGCAAAAAAAAGCAATAAAATATGCCGTAGTAATTATTACATTAGAAATTAAAAAAAGAATATAAAAAGTAGATTAAAATAATTTCTTTTGAATTTTATTTATTTGATTAGATTTTTTTGATAAGAACCTTGCTTTATTTATATTATTATTCATAGTAGACGCTCCTTTTATAGGTTAAAAATTTATATATTAGTTTATAAAATAAATAGTTGTATTAGGTGTAGAGTTTTAATTAAATTATATAGTCAGATTCATCTTTAATCCTAACAATTTCAGTCAGTATATCTCCTAAGATAAGTGTAGAGAAACATAATGTAAAAGAATAAGAGATACTACGTCGATAGTTAATCCCATAAATGTAAACATATCCATCTATACCCTCTATACGTATCTTTAAACATCGTAGTCGCAGACATGATAAAAAAAGACAAGTGAAGTACATTTTCAACAAGCTGACTACTCTGATTGAAAATGGATTGATTCTTATTTGATTCAAAAATCATATAAAGTTAGAATAAAAGCAATAAGGCTAGCTACAAAAAAATAAATCAAATATGTTACTTTAAATAGAAGGTCTTTTTTTCACTGTAGTTGGATTTAAAAAGCGACTTTAAATCATCCTATGAAAAATAGAAACCCAAGCGAGCATTAAAACAAATAATAGTATAATTTGGATACAAAGAAAATTTTGTTTTGTTACTAATAAATTTGGTCCATCATAAAAAAATTCTCCTTGTCATATAATTGATAAAAATAAAAATACTGCTTACCTAAATTATAGGGCTAAAATTATTGAAAGTCAATAATAAATTATCGAAAATCAAATAATTTACTTCCTAAGCCTATCTTAATAAAAAGCCATGCATAATGGAAGATAATTTTTGTGATAAAACAGAACTATAAGGATATTTTTCATAAGTTATATTAATTGAAAAAATAAGAAGGTAAAATTTGCAGTAAAATACCATTAAGAAGCATATTTTTACAAAAAATACCAATAAGTTCTATGTTTTTTTGGGTAATTGTATTGAAAATAGGTATAAATAAAGTATATAATAAGAATACATTTAAATTTATAGTTTGAAAGGAGTAAGCTATGAGTAAATTAGACGATAAGATAGATGAAATAGAAGTTACTGAGTCTGAAAAGAAAAAAAAGCAGGCAAAGGACAAGGATGTAATAATATTCAAGGATAGGATAGAGATGCCAATGATCCCTTTGAGGGGGATATCAATCTCTCCATGTATATTACAGTCATTTGATATAGGAAGGTTAAACTCTATAGAGAGTTTTGAGCTATCAATGTTAAATGATGAGAAGATATTCCTTGTTAGTCAGATAGATTCTAGTATAGAAAATCCAACAATTGATGACATATATACAATTGGTACAATATGTAGCATCAAGCAGGTTATTAGGACTTCTGATACCTCTATTAGGGTTTTGGTAGAGGGTATTGAGAGGGCTAGACTTGAGTCTATGAGGATAGATGAAAATGATGCCTGGATGGGTGAAATCACACCTATAGAATTCGATGAAGAAAACTTTACTAAGGAAGAAAAGACAAGACTAGAGGCCTATTCAAGAAGGCTGCTAAGGGGCTTTGAGGAGTACCTAAGTATAGCGGCTGATGTTCCTACTGACGCTGCCATGGACCTTTCAGATGCTGAAGGATATTCTATGATAGTTGATATCGTGGCATCAAGCCTATTCTTGAAGTTTAGTGATAGGCAGAAGGTATTGGTTACACTTGATATTGAGGAAAGGATGAGGCTATTATATGACTACCTACTAGAGGAGCTAGAGGTAATCAAGATAGACAAGAAAATACATAATAATGTCAGAAAGCAGATGAACAAGATCCAGAAGGACTACTACCTTAGGGAACAGCTAAAGGCTATCCAGAAGGAACTTGGCGATATCAGTGATGATGGCCAGGAAAACCAGTATAGGTCCAAGCTAGATGAATTAAAAATCTCTGATGAGACTCGTGAGAAGATTGAAAAGGAGATAGAAAAGCTGGAAAGGACACCATCTAATTCTCCTGACTATAGTATTTCAAAGAATTACTTGGACACTATCTTCTCCCTACCATGGAACAAGGAGTCTAGAAACAGGTTTGATATAAATAAGTCTGAAAAAATCCTAAATGAAGACCATTATGGCCTGGATGATGTTAAGGACAGGATACTTGAGTATTTGGCAGTAAGGAAACAGTCAAAGAATATGAAGGCTCCTATCATATGTCTGGCAGGACCTCCAGGGGTTGGTAAGACATCAATTGCCAAGTCTGTTGCTAGGGCAATAGGCAGACCTTTTATCAGGATATCACTTGGTGGTGTAAGGGATGAGGCTGAAATCAGGGGTCACAGAAGGACCTATATTGGGGCCATACCAGGTAGAATTATTAATGCCATGAAGGAGGCCAAGTCTAAAAATCCGGTAATCCTACTAGATGAAATTGACAAGATGTCTAGTGACTTTAAGGGAGACCCGACATCTGCAATGTTGGAAGTATTGGATCCAGAACAGAATAAGTACTTTGTAGACCACTATTTAGAGCTACCATTTGACCTATCAAAGGTAATGTTTATAACAACTGCAAATGACCTAAGACAGATACCTAGGCCACTACTTGACAGGATGGAAGTTATAGACATTGAAGGATATATAGAAGAGGAAAAGCTAGAAATAGTTAAAAGATATATATTGAAGAAGCAGGTCAAGGAAAATGGCCTAACTAAGGACTTTATTACTATTGATGACGATGTAATCAAGTTTATCATCAGTAGGTACACTAGGGAGTCCGGTGTAAGACAGCTAGAGCGTACAATTGCCAAACTATGCAGGAAGGTTGTCAAGGAAATGGTTGGAAATCCAAATATGAAGCCAATCAATTTGACTAAGGAAAAAGGTGGTAGAGTACCTAGGAACTGAAAAGTTCAAGGAGGAACCACTTGACCTTAATCCTCAGGTTGGTGTAGTAAATGGTCTAGCCTGGACAGCTGTAGGTGGAGTTACCCTAGAGGTAGAGGTTAGTGCCCTGCCAGGAAAGGGTGGTATAGTACTAACAGGTATGATGGGTGATGTCATGAAGGAATCTGCTAGAACTGGTATTTCATATATAAGGTCTATAGCAGACAAGCTGGGTATACCAGCTGACTTCCACAAGGATAAGGATATACATATCCATATACCAGAGGGAGCTACTCCTAAGGATGGTCCATCTGCAGGTATTACTATGACCCTAGCAACTATATCTGCCCTAACAGACAGGCCGGTACCAGGTAATATAGCCATGACTGGTGAAATTACCCTACGTGGTAGAGTATTGCCAGTCGGTGGTGTAAGAGAAAAGGTCCTAGCTGCTTACAGGATGGGTATCAGAAAGATTATCCTACCTAAGGACTGCAAGGCTGATATCGACAGGATACCAGAAAATGTAAGGCAGGATATAGAATTTGTATTAGTAGAGACTATGGACCAAGTGATTGACATAGCCTTGATGGAAAAAGAGTAGGTTACTAATATGGCTAAAAATAATACCAAGAAAAATAATAAAAAGACTTTGACAAGTCCTCCCCAGTATTACAAGAGCCGTCAAAGTGAGGTTCCAACTGAGGAGATAATGAAGATTAGGAGTGCTGAAATCACCATGAGCGCCGTCAACAAGAGCCAGTATCCAGCCGAGGGTATACCAGAGATAGCCCTAGCAGGCAGGTCTAATGTTGGCAAGTCCTCACTGATTAATGGTCTTCTAAATAGGAGGACCTTTGCTAGAACATCTTCAACACCTGGTAAGACGAGGACTATAAATTTCTACCTAATAAATAATGAGTTCTACTTTGTAGACCTGCCAGGATATGGATATGCCAAGGTGTCTAAGACAGAAAAGGAAAAGTGGGGTGGCATCATGGAACGCTACCTAGAGGACAGGGAAGAGTTGTGTGCTATCTTTCTCCTAGTTGATGTAAGGCATGAACCTACAGCGGATGACCAGATGATGTACGACTGGATCAAGCACTTTGGTTATGACTGTGTAGTAGTTGCTACTAAGGCAGATAAGATAACCAGGGGTCAGTACCAAAAGCATGAGGCCATCATAAGAAGGACTCTGAATATGGACAAGGATGACAAGGTTATAATTACATCTTCATCCAAGAAAAATGGTCTGGAGGACCTTTGGGAGACAATAGTAGCCCAGTATGAAAAATATGGCTACCAGATTACGTATGAAAAAATGGTATAGGTTATGCCTAGGCCAAATATAAACTAAAAATAGAAAAAAGGAAATACCACTTATTTCCAAAAATAACCCGGATTAGGAGCCTAATCCGGGTTATTTTAACGATATTTTAGTATTTCATGTATGAAATTTATGATAAGACAAACTTTAGCTAGTCTGTTTTTTTCCTATAATGGTTCATCAGTAACATTGAATATATAAGGGACATTCCTATACATATCTTCAAAATCAAAGCCATAGCCAACTACGAACTTGTCCTCTATAGTGAAGCCTATATAATCAGGTACAAATTCTACCTGCCTCCTACTAGGCTTGTCTAAAAGAACACATGTCTTAAGACTCTTAGGATTTTTTCTTGCTATATGCTTGTAAACAAAGTCCATTGTATTGGCTGTATCAGCTATGTCATCAAGAAGGATAACATCATACTGGCTTAGGTCGTCTATTGTAATATCTGACTGGACCCTAACCCTTCCACTAGAATCTGTGGAGTCACCGTAGCTTGATGTAGTCATAAAATTGATTTTTAGCCTAGGTAGGTCTATTGCCCTCACTAAGTCTGCACAAAAGATAAAGCTTCCCTTAAGTAGGGATATAACTAGTGGCTTCTTGTCCTGATAGTCATTTTTTAATTGCTGACCAAGCTCTTTAATTCTGGCCTCTAGGGCTTCCTGGTCATACATAATTTCCCATTTTCTTTCTTCTATATTCATTGCAACCTCCATATACTTGCTTCATGATGAATCAATATAATAATATTATAGCATACTTTCTATTTGTCGGAATATATCCATTAAAATTAAAAGAGGATATATGGGAGAAAAGGATAAAACAGATATTGACAGGATATATTCAAATATTGTAATATATAGATATACAGAAAAAAGACATATAAAAAGAAAAATTTATAAGAGTATATATAGATATGGAGGTGAATCTATGGAGGAACTAAATGTAAATGCCCAGTCTCTAGTAGATTATGCAAATATACTAAAGGCAATAGCTCATCCAGCCAGGCTGTGTATAGTAAAGGGCTTGGTTAAGGATGGTCCTAGCAATGTATCCAACATGCACGTCTGTCTAGAGCTTGCCCAGTCAACAGTTTCCCAGCACCTATCAAAGCTCAAGGCAGCAGGTATTATCAAGGGCGATAGGAATGGTACAGAAATCATTTATTCCATAGATAATGATTTTGTGGCCGATATAGTAAAGACTATGAAGGACTAATATAGTTAAGAAATACTGTGAAGGACTAAAGATTATTTAAGAAAGGTTATGGAGGATTAAATTCAAGGCTTGGTTAGGTGAATCAAGGCTTGACCACATGCTTTAGCTTGTGAAATGAAAGTATCAACTTATAAGATTGAGAGGAGAAAAATATGAAAAAGATACTGATTGTAGGTGGAGTTGCAGGTGGAGCAACAGTAGCGGCTAGATTGAGAAGACTAGATGAAACATCTAATATTATAATGTTTGAGAGAGGTGAATACATCTCTTTTGCCAACTGTGGTCTACCATACTATATAGGCCAGGTAATAACTGAGAGAGATGCCCTACTAGTACAGACTGTGGAGGGTATGAGTAAGAGGTTTAATCTAGATATAAGAAACTTCAGTGAAGTTACTGCTATAGATCCTGACAAGAAGGAAGTTACAGTCAAGAATGTGCAGACAGGACAAGAATACAAGGAGTCATATGATGAATTGATTCTTTCGCCAGGTGCCAATCCAGTCAGGCCTCCAATTCCAGGACTTGCAGATGCTGATAATGTATTTACCCTAAGAAATATACCGGATACAGATGCTATCAAGACCTTTGTGGATCAGAAAACATCCTAAGGAAGCAGTAGTAATCGGTGGTGGCTTTATAGGAATAGAAATGGCTGAAAACTTGGTTGAAAGAGGAGTTAAGGTCCACCTGGTAGAAATGCTTGATCAGGTAATGGCTCCATTCGATTTTGAAATGGCCCAGATCCTTCATGCCCACATGATAGATCACGGAGTTGACCTGGTATTGGGAGATGGTGTAGATTCTTTCAAAGACAATGGCAAGACTATTGTATTAAAGAGCGGTAGGGAAATACATACAGACCTGACTATCCTATCGATAGGTGTTAAGCCTGAAAATGAATTGGCTGTATCTGCCGGCCTAGAAATGGGACCTAGGGGTCATATAAAGGTAAATGACAAGCTAGAAACTTCTAAGCCACATATATATGCCCTTGGTGACGCTATAGAAACTCAGGATAGGATATACGGTCAGCCAGCAAGTATAGCCCTAGCATCTCCAGCCAATAGACAGGCAAGAATTTTAGCCGACATTTTAAACGGTATAGACGTAAGATATAAGGGTGCCTTGGGTACGTCTGTTGCCAAGGTATTTGATATGACTGCATCGTCAACAGGTAAGAATGAAAAGAACCTTAGGCAGATGGGTATAGACAACTACAAGGTAGTTCACCTTCACCCATTGTCAAATGCAGGTTACTACCCAACAGCTATGCCACTTGATTTCAAACTAATTTTGAAGTACCAAGTGGAAGGATTTTAGGAGCCCAGGCAGTTGGTTATACAGGGGTTGAAAAGAGAATAGATGTAATAGCTACAGCTATAGCAGGAGGACTTACAGTTAGGGATTTAGAGGATGTAGAGTTGGCCTACGCACCACCATTCTCATCAGCTAAGGACCCAGTAAATATGGCTGGTTATGTAGCCACAAATATACTTGATGGCCTAGTGAAGACAGTTACAGTTGACAAGATAGATGATTTGGTTGCCCAGGGAGCCTTCTTAATAGATGTTAGGACACCAGAGGAATATGAGCTTGGTTCTATAGAAGGGGCAATCAATATACCATTAGACGAGTTGAGAGATAGGCTTGATGAAATACCTAAGGATAAGGATGTATATATAACGTGCCAGGTAGGTCTAAGAGGCTACTTATCTACTAGAATCCTTACTCAGAATGGATATAGGCCAATCAACCTTGATGGTGGCTATAGCTCATACTCACAGTTGAAGCTAAATGTAAATAAGGATTCAAATGCTGATAGCCTTGGTGGTTTGGGGATTGCTTGTACAGATAACTCAGATGTAATAAAGAAGTAGGCTAAAGTTAGATATCAAGGTCTACACTATGGATATTTTGAGGTTCTATATACAAAAACATAAAAAAAGCTTGAAAAATTTCTTATTCAAGGTATAATGGAAAGGTAGTGTAAAAAATCCAATGTAAGGAGATCCATTATGAAAGATAAGACTAGACAGATTCGAGAAATGAATTTTTCAAGCATCGAAAGAAAGAAAGTTTTTGAAGCCAAGCAGAGGATAGCCGTTGAAAAGTTTGGCAATATGTTTGAGGATGATACCTTCTTTGCTCTTGAACTAGAGTTAAATGTTGATCTAAGGAAAGACTTAGACAAAGAGTACGATGTTAGATACAATTTGAATAGAAAAATGAATTAGAATTAGTAATATCCATAGACTTAAAAATGGGGTCAGGCTTGTATAGCCTGTCCTCTTTTTCGTATAAAAGGTCTTGGAGTAAATAAAAAGGGCACTACACGACCAAACATCAGGTGTAATGCCCTTAAAGGTGACTAGCTATATAATAAGTCAGTCCCTATATTTAGAGTTATATATAAGTACTCCCCTTATCTTCAAGCAAGTGAAGATATACAAATATATGAAGTATTATTTTTCGTCGTTTTTCTTGTAGTTCTTATACTTCTTATAAGAAACATCCACTAGAGATTTTTCTTTGCTATGTGTCAACATTTCTAGTGCTTCGGATACCTTATAGAAGCCACCGCCCATAAATTCACCAGTTAAGGCAACATCAGGCTTAGGAGATTCCATAACATACCACATAATTGCATTGCATACTCTCTGGTTTCTACTCCTTGAGAAAAATTCATATATAGTATCACCAGCTATATCAAGTATTTTAGCATCAACACCAGTCTCAAATTTTACCCTATCAATTGCACTTTCATGAGGTAAACCATCGCCAATAATCTTACCCTTAGGTAAAGTCCATTCGCCCTTATCATTCTCAACTAGTAGAACCTTATTTGCGTAAAAAACAACACCACCAGAACAACGTCTCACTATCATTTTGAATCCCTCCAGTTTAATAAGTAATATTACTGTACCACGCATCTACGTGGCTATTATTTGATTTTGTACTTGAAATATAGTTTGTCCAAAGAAAGGACACAGGCCCTAATCACGTATTCCTTTTCAAAATCTGTCTTGTTTTTAATAACATTTTCTAAGACTTTTATACTGTTCCTATTTCCGATATCTCCTAAGAATTTTGCACAATACTGTCTGATTTGAGGATTGTCATCCATAAGTCCCATCTCTATAACAGAGGCACTAGTCGAGCTGCCAATTTTACCTATGGCTGAGTAGGCTATCCTCCTAAGATTTGAGTGGCCTTTTTGAGTTAGGGGATAGAGGATATTTAAAAACCTGTCATCCCTAAATTCTCCAACGGTCCAGACTAGAACCATCAAATCATCAACATTATTAAGCTTTAAGATACCTTTATAGACCTGTCTTTTAAAAGCATTTTTATCATTATCAGATAAATTTTCCAAAAACTCAAGGCGCTCTTCCTTAGTCAAGGTAAGGTAGTCCATGATTACATCGCAGTCACTACCCTTTTTGCTTTCCTGTTTTGACTTACGAATTTCAGTCTTGGCAGCAATCAGCTGTAGGTTGACCTCATCTTGTGACATATTCCTTACTCTTGCTATCTGAGGTACAGTTAGCGAGTCTCTATAAAGGAGATAAGTTATAAAGTAATCCTCAAGGTTGTCGACATTATCCCATCCTATTACCAAGTTTGTCCCCTCCTTAATGATTTCTAGGCCTGGTGAAAACTAGTACTACCAGGGCCTAAAAATTATATTATAATCTTATTCTATAAAAGTATACGATTTCCTTTTTATTGATAGAAATTCTTTATAAAATTTTTAAAATATTCCGAAATATTCAACGATTCGATTTAGAAATATTTTCTAGAAATGCATTACTTGACAGATAATCAGCCACTTTGTCAAAAAAAATCACTTATATGTGGTATAATAAGAATATTGAATGAAAGGGGTGTTTTGGTGGATACATACAGGACGATACACGACTATGGTACAGACCAGGTAACAATAGAAAAGTCCCTTTTCATCGGTTATGCCAAGCCGGTTGAAAGTGAAGAGGAAGCGAGGGCTTTTATATCTGAAATTAGCACCAAACACAAGGATGCTACACACAATGTTTGGGCCTATGTGATTGGACAAAATATGAATATACAGAGATATAGTGATGATGGCGAACCCCAAGGTACTGCCGGAATACCTACCCCTAGAGGTTATAAAAAAAGGAAGGCCTATGCAATGTTGTAGTAGTAGGCACCCGTTATTTTGGTGGAATCAAGCTGGGGGCAGGAGGCCCTAGTTCGTGCCTACACTAAGACTGCAAAAGATAGGCCTTGATGCAGGTCAGATAGTTGAGAAAATGCCCTTTATTGAAGTGGCTATCGGCTTGGACTACACACTATTGGGCAAGGCTCAAAATGAGCTGGCCAACAGGGGCTACCACGTAAAGGATATAGAGTATACAGATAGTGTAAACATTATAATTAACTGTGAAGAAGACAGGTTAGGAGACCTCAAGGCCTTGTTCATAGAATTGACTAGTGGCCAAGCCCAAATAGAGGAGAGAGGAAGCTTTTACCAGTCTGTGAAGGACGGAAAAAAATTTTTATAGCTATAAATTTGCAAGTATAAAAAAATATGACTAAATTAATTGGAGGATTTTATGTTGACTAGAAGACAGCAGATTGACAAAACTGTAGAGTGGATAAGGGCAAAGGTTGAGGAAGCCCATTGTAAGGGAGTAGTAGTAGGTGTATCAGGTGGTATTGATTCAGCTGTAGTTGCCTATCTAATCAAGGAAGCCTTTCCTGACAATTCCATGGGTGTAATAATGAACATCAAGAGTAATCCCCAGGACAAGATTGATGGTATGAAGGTAATAGATGGATGTGGCATTGAATACCTAGAATTTGACTTAGACCAGCCACAGATTGAAATACTAAATATGGTAACTGACAAGTTAAAGGACAAGGGCCTATATAGGGAAGAGTCATTAAAGATGACTGATGCCAACCTTAGGGCCAGGATCAGAATGTCTACAGTGTATACAGTGGCCAACAACCTAGGCTACCTAGTAGCAGGAACTGATAATGCTGCAGAAATACACACAGGCTACTTTACAAAGCATGGTGATGGTGGAGTTGACTTCCTACCAATTGCCAACCTTACAAAGGGTGAGGTATTTGAATGGGCCAAGGAATTGGGTATCCATGAAGACTTAATCAATAAGGCCCCATCAGCAGGCCTATGGGAAGGTCAGACAGATGAGAGTGAAATGGGAACTAGCTACAAGTACATAGATATGGTTCTTGAAGGCAAGGCTGACCAGGTCCCTGAAAAGGACAGGGCCATAATAGAGAGGCTACATAGGGTTAGTGAGCACAAGAGGGTTCCAGCAGCAAGACCACCAATTTTCGAATAAGGTATATTAACGAATAAGAAAATTTGTGATATAATGTTTGAGGATAATCCGTATAAAGTGTTTTAAATATATAAATAAGTAATAAGGAGTGAAATTATGGGTCGTATTCATAATATTGAAGGAAGAAAAAATAAGCAGGACGCAGCAAGATCGAATGTGTTTACTAAGCATGCAAGGGCTATTGCAGTTGCAGCCAGAGAGGGTGGAGGAGATCCAGAATACAATGCATCTCTAAAGGCAGCCATAGTAAAGGCAAAGTCAGACAACATGCCTAATGATAATATAGACAGGGCCATCAAAAAGGGTGTAGGTGGCGGTGAAGGCGAAAACTATGAGTCAATAACTTATGAAGGTTATGGACCAGGTGGCGTAGCCATAATCGTTGAGACCTTGACTGACAACAAGAACAGGACAGCCGGTAATGTAAGATACTACTTTGACAAGAACAATGGTAACTTGGGAACTCCAGGTTGTGTATCATTTATGTTCGATAGGAAGGGACAGATCTTTATAGCTGCAGATGAAGCAGATGAAGATGAATTAATGGAAATTGTCACTAGACCTAGGTGCAGAAGACTTTATAGCTGAAGAGGTTGGCTACGAAATATTGACTGCTCCAGAAGACTTCAATGAAGTAAGAGATGGTCTAGAAGCAAAGGGCTACAAGTTCTTGGCAGCAGACGTTAAGTTGATACCTCAGACTACAAGTGTCCTAGAAGAAGAGGGCCAGATTAAGTCTATGGAAAAGCTATTAGACGTACTAGAAGAAGATGATGATGTACAGAATGTACACCACAACTGGGAAATGCCTGAAGCATAGGAAGGATAGCTATGGAAAATATGAACATAGGTCAGGAATTTGACGTAAGGAAGTATAACATGTCTATGTACCAGATAGGTACATTTGTCTTTAACTATAGGGAAGAGGAAGAGGATGGAGAAAAGTTTGTTGAAATAGATGTTTACAAGCTAAGTCATCCAGTGGTTCTTTATATAAAGACTTACAGGGCCCCTCATTTCGAGGAAACTCAGCCTGTAGGTGTTTGTGAAGCCCTATATGAAGAGTTCTACCTATCAGCAGACCAGGAGTCTGAAGAAGGTCAGGAGTCATAAGAGTTAATTTTTTGAGGTTGGTAAATACCAACCTCTTTTTATCTTAAAAGTTTTCAATAATTTTAGTAATTTTTGAATCTTTTTATCTATTGTGTTTAAAATTCTACTAATTTGATGTATAATAAAAAAAGTGAGATATAATTATAGGGGGGTTATTATGACTAATAATACAGCATTATCGAATCTTAAAATCCTAGATTTTACCACTCTATTGCCAGGCCCATATGCAACCTTAATGCTTGCAGATATGGGGGCTGAAGTATTGAAGGTAAGTTCAAAATCAAAGGTAGACCTGGTTTACAATATGGGGGCTTTTGATGAAGAGATAGGATTGAGTGCTAACCAGCTATGGCTTAACAGGAATAAGAAAACCATTTCCTTAAACCTAAAATCACCTAAGGCCATAGAAATCATCAAGGAATTGATTAAGGAATACGACATAGTTATTGAGCAATTCAGGCCGGGTGTAATGAAGAAGCTAGGCCTATCATATGAAGATCTTTCAAAGATTAATCCAAAATTAATCTACTGCTCTGTTTCATCTTATGGTAATTCAGGACCAGCCATGAACAAGGCGGGTCACGATTGTAACTTTATGGCCCTAAGTGGTCTCCTATCTGTAGCAGGTAGAAAGTCTACGGGACCATCTCTAATGAGTACACAGTTAGGAGATATAGCAGGTGGTGCCCTACATTCAGTTATAGGTATCCTGGCTGCAGTGAATTATAGGAACCTAAGTGGCAAGGGCCAGTACATAGATATTTCTATGATGGACACAATTATACCTATGAACACCTTTGAGGGTACATCATTCTTAATGGATGGCAAGAAGAGGGAGAGAGAAGGATTTGAACTAAACGGCAAGGGTATATACGACATATATGAAACTTCTGACAAGGAGTACATAACAGTTGGTTCACTAGAGCCTAAGTTCCTAAGAAAGCTAGCTGAGGCAGTTGACCTACCTGAGCTACTAGAAAAGGGACCAACACCAGATGATGGTGGACTTCTAAAGGCTAGACTAGTTGAAATAATCAAGTCTAAGCCACTAGCCCATTGGAATCAGGTATTTGGTGAATTGGATGCTTGTATAGAGCCAATTCTAGATTTTGAACAGGCCTTCAATCATGAACCACAAATAAAGGCAAGAGAAATGATAGTCGAGGTGGACGCAGGTAAAAAGAAGGTTCGCCAGTTTGCTATGCCTATCAAATTCTCAGAAGCAGATGTATTATACAGATATGCGGGTAGGGAAATAGGTTATGATACCCAGGATGTACTAAAAAAGCTAGGCTATAATGACTCAGAGATTGCCGCCATGGATTCTGAGGAAGTATTTAAATAGGGACTTGCCAGCAAGGATAGTTCAATTTATCTTCTACATAAATTTTTAAATAAATAGTATATAATACCGGCTATATGACTAGATTATCATGATCATATAGCCGGTTTTTTTAATATATTTAAACTTTAGTCCCAATATAATGGATATTTAAAGGATAATGGTTTATAATTTATATATCAAATATCTTGAGTAAAAATTTAAATATATAGAAAGGTAAGGAGAATAATATGAAAATTGGAGATAAGGCACCAGATTTTAAATTAATGGACAAGGATAATAATGAAGTAACCTTAAGTCAGTTTAGGGGCAAGAAGGTAATTTTGTATTTTTATCCAAAGGACAATACACCAGGTTGCACTAAGCAGGCTTGCAACTTTAGGGACAACTACCCACAGATAGTAGCCAAGGGGGCAGAGGTAATAGGTATCAGCAAGGATAGCGCTAAGACTCATACAAACTTTGCAACTAAGCACGAGCTACCATTTATACTTTTATCTGATCCAGATGTAAAGGTAATAGAGGCCTATGGGGTTTGGAAGGAAAAGAAAATGTACGGAAAGACCTTCCTAGGTATAGAAAGAACAACTTTCTTGATAGACGAAGATGGCATAATAGTAGATATAGTAAATGGCAAGAGGATGAAGGCTGCTACAAATGCAGATGATATAATGGCCGGAGACTTTTTGGGATAGATAGAAAAGGCAGTATGTATCCTAAAGAAATCCTAGCTTGGACCTAGGTATAAGTATATAATGCGAAGTTTTTATAATATAAAGGATATTATAGCAGCTAGAGTCTTAAGTATATATACTATTAATGATTATAAATAGGTAGGTAAAAAATGAAGCTAATAGATGAAAATTTATATATGGAAGGGGTCAAGAAAAGACTGGCCCAAAACCTGATTTCAAATGAAGAAGCCAGTTTAATGGTGAAAGACCTTACTGAGATTTTGAACTACCACAGTGACAGGTACTATAATTCAGACAGCCCAGAGATAAGTGATATGGACTATGATAGGCTTATGAAGAGTCTGATCCTCCTAGAGGAAGCCTTTCCTCAATACAAGAAGGAGGACTCTCCGACAGTTAGGGTAGGGGGAAGAGCCCTAGATAAGTTTGACCAGTACCAGCACGAGAGACCTATGCTGAGTCTTTCCAATGTATTCAATAATGAAGAAATAAGAGACTTTGATAGGAGGGTTCGCGGAAGTATAGAACCTGGTCATGGCCAGGTAAACTATGTGGTTGAAACTAAGATAGATGGTTTATCGGTTGGCCTAACCTATGAGGATGGCTACCTAAGGGTAGGTGCTACTAGGGGTGATGGCCACATAGGAGAGAATGTAACAGAAAATATCAAAACAATAGCAAGCATACCCATCAAGATAGATGAAAAGAGAAAGCTAGTAGTCAGGGGTGAGGTATATATTTCAAAAAGTGATTTTGAGGCTGTAAATGCCTACCAGGAGGACCATGACCTCCAAATATATGCCAATCCAAGGAACCTAGCAGCAGGCTCTCTAAGACAGCTTGACCCTAAGCTAGCAGCTAAGAGGCCTCTTGATATATTTATCTTTAACCTAGAAAATATAGATGACTTAGGTATAGAAACGCACAGCCAGTCCTTTGACTATATGAAGTCCCTGGGCCTAAAGGTAAATGAAAAATACAAGCTGTGCAAGGATATTGAAGAGGTAATAGAATATATAGGGTATTGGACAGAAAATAGGTCCAGCCTACCATATGAGATAGATGGTATGGTTATAAAGGTTGACTCCATAGCCCAAAGGGAGGTCCTTGGCTTTACTGCTAAGAGTCCAAGGTGGGCGACTGCCTTCAAGTTCCCAGCAGAGAGGAAGAAGACCAGGCTTCTAGATATAGAAGTAGAGGTGGGCAGGACCGGTACAATTACCCCAACTGCTATCCTAGAGCCAGTGAGGCTCGCTGGTACCATGGTTGGTAGGGCAACCCTTCATAACGAAGACTACATAAAGGAAAGAGATATTAGGATTGGGGATACAGTCCTAGTCCAAAAGGCAGGAGATATTATTCCCCAGGTAGTTGAGGTAGTCAAGGAGGATAGGACGGGCAATGAAGTTGTATTTGATATGCCTCATATATGCCCGGCCTGTGGTCAGGAAACCTTTAGGCTAGATGGTGAGGCAGCTGTCAAGTGCATCAACATATCTTGTCCTGCCCAGATAAGAAGGGGGATTATTCACTTTGTATCCAGGGATGCCATGGACATAGAGGGTATGGGTGAGTCTATTATTACAAGTCTTCTAGACAAGGGGGTAATAAAGGATATAGCTGACCTATACTATATGGACCCAGATATATTGGTAAGTCTAGATCGTATGGGACAAAAATCTGTAGCCAACCTAATGGCCTCTATAGAAAAATCAAAGTCAAATGACCTTTGGAGACTGATAAACGGCCTGGGGATTAGGTTCGTAGGAGTCAAGGGGGCCAAGCTCTTAGCTGATGCCTGTGGTTCTATGGACAAGATTATGGAGGCTAGTGAAGAGGACCTAATAGGAATAGAAGAATTTGGTCAAATAATGTCAGATAGTGTAGTTAAGTTCTTCCAGGAGGATAAGAATAAGCTGACTATTGAAAAGCTGAGACAGGCAGGCCTTAATATGGAAGTGATAGAAAAGGAAGACCAGGGTATAGCCAAGGTATTTGATGGCATGAAGATAGTACTTACAGGAACCCTTCCTTCTATGAATAGGAACCATGCTAAGGTCCTAATAGAAGAGAGGGCAGGTAAGGCTACCTCAAGTGTCAGCAAGTCTACTAGTTTTGTATTGGCTGGCGAAGAGGCAGGATCTAAGCTAGACAAGGCCCTAGCACTTGGTGTTAAGGTTATAGATGAGGCCAAGTTTATGGACCTATTAAACTGCCAGACTAAGGAAGAGGTCGCAGCCATATTAGAACAAGTATAGGCCTTGATATTTTTAAGATTTATTTGAGCTTAGGGGTATATCCTTATATATAGAATAAATTGCTCGATTATATAATCAGGCTGAATATAGATGAAAAGAGGGGATTTAGTGACAAATTCAAGTATTAAAGGGAATAAAGATGTCAAGTCTAGTCAAGGACTAGAAAATATAATTGCTGGTGAGGTCGGTGTTTTGGGCCAGGAAGCAAGTGGGCCAAGACCGGATGGAAGGCAGTACGACCAGCTAAGACCAGTCAAAATAACTAGGAACTATACGATGCATTCGGCAGGATCTGTCCTAATAGAGGTAGGAAATACCAAGGTGATCTGTACTGCATCTGTGGAAGAGGGTGTCCCAGGTTTTATGAAGGGGACAGGCCGAGGATGGATAAGCGCAGAGTATTCCATGCTACCTTCAGCTACAGAAACTAGGAAGAGAAGGGACTCCAGCAAGGGTAGGATCGATGGTAGGAGCCAGGAAATACAGAGACTGATAGGCAGGTCTATCAGGTCTGTAGTTAATCTGGATGACTTGGGTGAAAGAACTATATGGATAGACTGTGATGTCATCCAGGCAGATGGTGGTACCAGGACTGCATCAATTACAGGAGCCTTTGTTGCCTTAGCAGATGCCCTTTACAAGCTTTACCAGGAGGGACTGATAAAGACTATGCCTGTGACTAGTATGCTGGCAGCAGTTAGCGTAGGTGTGGTAGATTCCCAGGTATGCCTAGATATTTGTTACCAGGAAGACTCAAATGCTGAGGTTGATACAAATATCATCATGAATAATAAGGGAGAATTTGTAGAGCTCCAGTGTACTGGTGAAGAGAGACCCTTTACTAGGGCCGAAATGGACAAGATACTTGAATATGCGGAAAAGGGAAATAGGGAGCTTATGAGAATCCAAAGGAGGATTCTTGGTGAGGTTGCTGATGCAATTATAGGACCTGAATACGAAAGAGAGGCCATTATAGCAACTGGTAATATGCACAAGCTAGAAGAAATCCAGAATATGTTGGCAGATATGGACTTTGAGATAAAGTCCCTAAAGGATGTTGACCTTGATGGTATAGAGATAATAGAAAACGGTAGGACCTTTGAACACAATGCCCTAATAAAGGCTAGAACTATATCCAAGATGACTGGCAAGATAGCCATAGGTGATGATTCTGGTATTGAAGTAGATGCCCTTGGAAAGAGGCCTGGTATATATTCAGCCAGGTATGCAGGCGAAAATGCTAGTGACGAAGAAATAGGATAAAGATGTTTGAAGAACTTAAGGATGTACCCATGGAAAAGAGGACAGCTAGGTTCGTATGTGTAATAGCGACCGTATTCCCAGATGGTAAGGAAATGCTAGCCAGGGGCAAGGTAGAGGGTAGGATAGCCCTTGAAGAGAGGGGTCAAAATGGCTTTGGTTATGACTGTATGTTCATACCAGAGGGTTATGAAGAAACCTTTGGACAGTTATCACCTGAGGTTAAGAATTCCTTTAGCCATAGGTCTAGAGCCCTTGCTCAAATGAAGCTTAGTCTAAAGGAAATAATAGAATCTAGAACTATATAGGCTTTGAAGAGCCGCTTGTTAGAGAAGGGAGTTTAAAAATGAAGATATTAATCTTGTCTGATACTCATGGAGACAGACGAAGTATGGACAAATTGGTACCCTTTATAAGTCAAGAAATTGATTTGATGATACATGCCGGGGATAATTTTAAGGACTCCATTTACTTAAAGGACAAGACCTCTAAGCCGATAATGGCAGTCAGGGGGAACTGTGACTTTGAAATAGCGGATGGTGAGCTCGTCTTTGAATTAGAAGGCCTAACCTTTATGCTTGTCCATGGCCACATGCACAGGGTCAAGTATGGATTGGACCTGCTAGCCCAGGATGCCCATGAAAAGGGGGCCAATATAGCGATTTTTGGCCATACCCATATCAAGGAAAATAAAGTCATAGGTGGCGTTGAAATCATAAATCCTGGGAGCCTATCCCTACCTAGGGATGGTATAAAGGGGTCCTATGTGGTTATGGACATAGAAAATGGAAAATATACCTATTCATATCATGATAATTAAGGAAACCATTGTATTTTAACCTTTTTTATAGTATAATTATGTGGTTGAATTGTGTTTAAAATTATGATTTGAATAATTAAAAAACAATAATATATTTAGGTGACGTGTAGGAGGATTATTTATGAAACCAGAATTAATTAAAAAAGAAGGATATTCTGTGAATTTTGAAATAGCTATAGATGCTGCAGAATTTGAGGAAGCAATAGACAAGGCTTACAAGAAGACTAGGTCTAGATACAATATAGCTGGATTTAGAAAGGGTAAGGCTCCAAGAAAGATAATAGAATTGAACTATGGTAAGGGCGTATTCTTTAATGATGCCCTAGATATACTACTTCCAGAAGTATATCCAGCAGCAACAGACGAGCTAGGTCTATTTGTTGTTAGCCAGCCAAGTATAGATATAAAGGATGTTAAAGAAGACGGTTCACTAGTACTTGTAGTAGATGTTGATGTTAGACCAGAGCTAACAGTAGAAAACTACAAGGGTGTAGAAATAGAAAAGGTTGAAGCAGAAGTAACTGAAGACCAGATAGATGCTGAATTAAAGGCCCTAGTAGAAAGACAGTCTAGAATGGTAGATACTGAAGGTCCAATAGAAAATGGAAATATAGCAGTTATAGACTTCAAGGGACTATTAGATGGAGAAACTTTTGAAGGTGGAACATCTGAAGGCTATTCACTAGAGGTAGGTTCAGGTACATTTATACCAGGCTTGAAGAACAACTAGTAGGCAAGAAGGCTGGAGAAGAAATAAACGTTGAAGTTACTTTCCCAGAAGATTACCCAGCTGAAGAGCTAGCAGGTAAGCCAGTAGTATTCGAAGTAAAGATCAAGGAAATCAAGGTTAAGGAATTACCAGCCCTAGATGATGACTTCGCTAAGGACACAACTGAATTTGAATCACTAGAAGAATTAAAGAACGACATCAAGGCTAACCTTCAGAAGAAGGCAGATGAAGAAGCTAAAAATGAAATGAGAAACAATGTAGTTGAAAAGATAGCTGAAACTGTCGAAGTTGACATACCAAACTCAATGGTAGAAAGCCAGCTTGACAACCAGATGAACGAAATCAATATGCAGCTAAGCTACCAGGGATGGTCTCTAGAAAAGTTTGCCGAACTATCAGGCCAGACTCTAGAAGAAATCAGAGAAGCTAGAAGGGACGAAGCTAAGGCTCTAGTTAAGAACTCTCTAGTAATCGAAAAGATAGCTGAACTAGAAAATGTAGAAGTAACTGAAGCTGACATAGATGCAGACCTTGAAAACATGGCTAACATGTATGGTCTAGAGCTTGACAAGATCAAGGAAGTAGTTGGAGAGGCTGAAAGAGAAGGCATAGTTGCTAGATTAAAGAACACTAAGACAGTAGACATGCTACTAGATGCTGCTGTACTTAAGTAGTCAAATCCTGATTATACAGGTTAAATTTAGGTATATAGTATAAAATAAAGTATGTAGACAAAGACCACATGACTATGTGGTCTTTATCTTAAATAATAGCTTTATCAAGTGAAATTTGATAACTATACTAAGACCAGTAAAGTTAATTTAAGGAGGGAAAATTATGGCATTAGTACCTTATGTAGTAGAGCAAGACGGAAGAGGAGAAAGATCATACGACATCTACTCGAGACTTCTAAAGGATAGAATAATATTTCTAGGTGATGAAGTAAATGATGCTACAGCCAGTCTAGTTGTTGCCCAGCTCCTATTTTTAGAGGCTGACGACCCAGACAAGGATATACACCTTTACATCAATTCACCAGGAGGCAGTGTGACTGCGGGTATGGCAATTTATGATACTATGCAGTATATAAAGCCAGACGTTAGCACAATCTGTGTAGGTATGGCAGCATCAATGGGTGCCTTCCTATTGGCAGCAGGTGCCAAGGGAAAGAGGTATGCCCTACCAAACAGTACAATTATGATCCACCAACCTCTAGGAGGATCAAGAGGTCAGGCAACTGATGTAGAGATTCATACAAAGTTCCTGTTAAACACTAAGGAAAGCTAAATACTATACTTTCACAAAGGACAGGTCAACCATATGATGTGGTAAAGGAAAATACTGAACGTGATAATTTCATGTCAGCTGACCAGGCCCAGGCCTTTGGTCTAATAGACCAGGTAATTGAAAGTAGAGATTAGCCTATTGGAAAGATATAGATAGAAAGAGGTGATAGAGTGCCTAAGCAAGAAGAAAAACAGTACAAGTGCTCATTTTGTGGCAAGAGCCAGGACCAGGTAAAGAGGATAATAGCTGGACCGGGTGTCTACATTTGCGACGAGTGTGTGAGTCTTTGTAGCGAGATAATCGAAGAAGAAGTAGACGATACTGAAGAATATGTAGAAGGCAACCTTCCAAAGCCGAAGGAAATAATGGCTATCTTGGATGACTATGTAATTGGTCAGAACAAGGCTAAGAAGGCCCTATCTGTTGCTGTTTATAACCATTACAAGAGGATATATGGTGATAAGATTGCTTCAGAAGATATAGAAATTCAGAAGAGTAACATCCTGTTGTTAGGACCAACAGGATCAGGTAAGACCCTACTTGCCCAGACATTGGCTAAGATATTGAACGTACCATTTGCCATAGCAGATGCAACTTCATTGACAGAGGCTGGATATGTAGGTGAAGACGTTGAAAATATAGTCCTAAAGCTAGTTCAGGCAGCTGATTTCGATATAGAAAAGGCCCAGAGGGGTATCATCTATATAGATGAAATTGACAAGATATCAAGAAAGTCTGACAACCCATCAATCACAAGGGATGTAAGTGGTGAAGGTGTTCAGCAGGCCCTACTAAAGATACTAGAGGGTACTGTGGCTAATGTTCCACCATCAGGAGGAAGAAAGCACCCACACCAGGAATTCCTAAAGGTTGATACAACTAATATCCTATTTATCCTAGGTGGTGCCTTTGACGGTATTGAAAAAATAGTTCAAAAGCGTGGAAAGGACAAGGTCCTAGGCTTTGGTGCCAAGATAGAGAGTAAGACTGATATGGATATAGGTAAACTATATTCACAGGTAATACCGGATGACCTATTGAAGTATGGTTTGATACCTGAATTTGTAGGTAGAATACCAGTCCTAGCTACCCTAGACCTATTAGATGAAGAGTCGTTGGTAAGGATCCTGACTGAGCCTAAGAACTCTCTAGTAAAGCAGTATACAAAGCTATTTGAATACGATGATACTAAGCTTGAGTTCGAACCAGAGGCCCTTTCAGCCATAGCCAAGAAGGCTATCGATAGGAATACAGGAGCTAGAGGTCTAAGGTCTATAATAGAGCATTCTTTGATGGATACTATGTATGAAATACCGTCATTGGAAAATGTTGAAAAGGTCATAGTGACTAAGGAGTGTATAGAAGACAAGGATGCCAAGCCAAGTATAATTTACATGGATCCTAGACAGGCCTTGGAGGCAAGCCCAATAGACTAGAGTCTAGCTTGCAGATTAATACGGTCCTATGATCGTTATAAATAAGTATTAAAGAGTTAGGTGACTATGATTGCTAGAGCAATTATGGAAGCCTAGCTTTTTTTTGATTATTGCTTATGGTAGGACAAAGGACTGGTCCTAAGTCTTATAAGAGGGAAAATGGGTGGGATTTTTCTGATATTTTGGAAAAATATACGCCCTGAGAGGCCTAAAAATGCCGACTTTAAAAAAAAAATAAAAAAAAATAAATAATTCCTAGTAAATTAGTCAAGATTATTGATTTTTTTGGGTAAACATAGTAATATAGTCTTGTACAAAATTTCAAATGAAAAATTTTCAGGTGATAATCGATGGATATTGACTGAATTTGAAATTATAAAATAATTTAATTGATGTGAAAGGGAAGTGGAAAGTATGAGCGATATATTATTAGAAATAAAAGACCTTAGTGCTAAGGTTGGAGAAAAAGATATACTAAAGAATGTCAACCTTGTAATCAAGAAGGGTGAGACGCATGTTATCATGGGGACCAAACGGTTCTGGTAAGTCTACTTTAGTTAATACTATAATGAGTAATCCTAAGTATGAGATTACATCTGGAAAGATCTTCTTTGAAGGAGAAGATGTTACAGAAATGGCAGCTGACGAAAGGGCAAGAAGGGGTATCTTTATGTCATTCCAGTCACCAATAGAGGTACCTGGTATCAGTGTTGAAAACTTTATTAGAACTTCTAAGTCTGCAGTTGATGGCAAGCCAGTATCAGTATTGAGGTTTAACATGGACCTATCTAAGAAGATGAGAGACCTACAGATGAAGGCTGAATATGCTGGAAGATACATGAACTATGGCTTCTCAGGTGGAGAAAAGAAGAAGACTGAAATCCTACAGATGCAGGTCCTAAATCCAAAGCTAGCCATGCTAGATGAAACTGACTCAGGCTTAGACGTAGATGCTGTAAGGATAGTTTCTGAAGGTATCAAGAATTTCAAAAATGATGACAATGCCTTGCTGATAATTACTCATCACAAGGAAATCATACATAATGTAATACCTGATTATGTTCACGTAATAATGGATGGTAGGATAGTTAAAGAAGGCGACTTCTCATTGATTCAGAGAATCGAAGAAGAAGGTTACGGTTGGATTAGAGATGAGGTGAATTCATCTAATGGAAACTAAGAGAGAAAACAAGAAGAGAACTCAGATAGAAGAACAGGATCGTGGTATATACGACATAAAAAATGAGTTCAAATTTAAGTCAAAAACTGAAAAGGGATTGACAGAGGAAATAGTAACTCAGATAAGTAAGGAAAAAAATGAGCCTCAGTGGATGCTTGACATCAGACTAGCATCTCTTAAGAAGTTCTATGAATTAGAAAACCCATCATGGGGGCCTAACTTAGACGAGGTAAATATAGATGATATAACTACATATATCAGGCCAGATGCAGACCTAGTAGAGGACTGGGACCAGGTTCCAGACGACATCAAAAATACATTTGAGCTACTTGGTATACCAGAGGCAGAAAGAGAAAATAACCTATCAGGTGTTGGAGCCCAGTACGACTCAGAAGTTGTTTACCACAATATCCAGCAGCACCTGCTAGACCAGGGTGTAATCTATACTGACTTTGAAAGTGCAGTAAGAGAATATCCTGAAATAGTTCAGAAGTATTTTATGAAGTGTATATCTAATGCAGACCACAAGTATGCAGCCCTACACTATGCAGTATGGTCAGGAGGGTCATTTGTTTATGTGCCAAAGGGTGTAAATGTAGACGTGCCTCTACAGTCATATTTCAGACTAAATGCTCCAGGAGCAGGTCAGTTCGAGCATACACTTATAATTATAGAGGAAGGTGCTTACTGTCACTTTATAGAGGGATGTTCAGCACCTAAGTATAATGTTGTAAATATCCATGCCGGAGCAGTTGAGCTATTTGTTCAGGAGGGTGCTACACTTAGGTATTCTACAATAGAAAACTGGTCAAGAAATATGTACAACCTAAATACAAAGAGGGCAATAGTAGAAAAGGATGGGGCAATTGAATGGGTGTCAGGATCTTTGGTTCTAAGGTATCATGTCTATACCCAATGAGTGTCTTGAGGGGTGAAAATGCCAGGTCTGAATTTACTGGTATCACATTTGCTGGTAAGGGCCAGTACCTAGATACAGGTACAAAGGTAGTTCATGCAGCACCTAACACTTCATCTACAGTAAACTCAAAGTCTATATCAAAAGACGGTGGTGTAGCAATATATAGGGGTCTTGTAAAGGTTACAAAGAATGCCAAGGGTTCTAAGTCAACAGTTAGCTGTGAGTCCCTAATGCTTGATCAGGAATCAAGGTCAGACACAATACCAGTAATAGATATAGCGACTCAGGATGTTGACCTAGGTCACGAAGCTAAGATTGGTAGGATAGATGATGAGGTAATCTTCTACTTGATGTCAAGGGGTATCAGTGAAGCTGAGGCCAAGTCAATGGTAGTTAGAGGCTTTGCAGAGCCAATTGCCAAGGAATTGCCACTTGAATATGCAGTAGAAATGAACAATCTAATTAATCTTGAATTAGAAGGTACTATAGGTTAGGAGGAAAATTATGATAGCAAATACATTACCACTTCTTACTTGGAGATGGCTAAAGGTAAATGAATCCCTAATCGAGTTACCTGAGGTCAAGGACCAAGTACATGAAATAAAGGCAGAAGAGGGCCAGGAGGTTTCAGCCCTATTCGATACAAATGAAATGGCAGGGCCAGGGGCTTCTAGACATACAGTTATAAACATAAGGGCAGAAAAGGACTCTACAGTTAATATCTACTATGTAGCTAGGTCTCATGAGGAAGAAAAGGCCCTTACAGATATAAGAGCAGATGTAATGGAATCTGCCAGAGTTAATCTGATTCAGATAGAGGCGGGTGCCAAGGATGTAGTAACTAACTATGTTGCCAACCTAATTGGTGACAAGTCTAGTACTAATGTTGAAGCAGTATACTTTGCTGACGGTGACAATAGGGTAGATATCTTCTACAACATCAACCAGATGGGTAAGGAAACTGATTCAAACATCCTAGTAAATGGAGCCCTAAAGGACAAGGCAAAGAAACCTTCAAGGGAACAATAGACTTCAAGAGGGGGTCAATTGGTTCGACAGGTAGCGAAGAGGAATTTGCTACCCTACTAGATGATGAGGTAAGGTCTATAGCAGTACCAGTCCTACTTTGTCAGGAGGATGATGTAGAGGGTGTACACGCAGCCAGTGCAGGTAAGATAGACCAGGATACACTATTCTATATAATGAGTAGGGGTATCAATGAAGAAGAGGCAAAGAAGGTTATAGTTGAAACTAAGCTTGCTCCAACTATCCACAAGCTTCCAGATGAAAAGCTTATGGAAGATGTTTGGAGGCATATAGAAGCAAGAATGTAAGGCTAGTAGCCTGGTTTTATAAAAGAAATGAGAGGTGTAAAAACCATGGATAAGCAGACAGTAAATGAAATAAGAAAAGAATTCCCTTATCTTGACGAAGCCAAGATGGGTAGGAAGATAGTTTATTTGGACAACGGGGCAACTTCACAGAAGCCACAGTGCGTAATTGATGCCCTTGCCAACTACTATTCATACCAGAATGCCAACCCTCATAGGGGAGCCCACTATTTGGGAATGCTGGCAACTGACCTATATGAAAATTCAAGGGTTAAGGTAAAGAACTTTATAAATGCCAAGTCAGAAAATGAGATAATCTTTGTAAGAAATACTACAGAGGCCTTGAACCTAATAGCATATTCTTATGGCTTAGACAAGCTGAAGGCTGGTGATGAAATAGTGATTTCAGTCTATGAACACCACAGTAACCTTGTTACATGGCAGTTTGTAGCCCAGAAAACAGGAGCAGTCCTAAAGTATGTATACCTAAATGACAAGAATGAATTGGACATGGAAGGGTACAAGAAGGTCCTAAGCGACAAGACGAAGATAGTTTCACTAGCAGGTGCATCAAATACTGTTGGTGGAGTAATAGATGTAAAGGAAGTAACTAGGCTAGCCCATGAGGTTGGTGCTGTGGTATCAATCGACTGTGCCCAGCTGTCACCACACCTAAGAATGGATGTTCAGGACTGGGATGTTGACTTTATATCATTCTCAGGTCATAAGATGTATGCCCCAATGGGTATAGGTGTTCTTTATGGAAAGATGGAATTACTAGAATCAATGACACCATTTATGTATGGTGGAGACATGATCGAATATGTATATGAACAGGAAACTACATATGCACCTGTTCCCGCCAAGTTTGAAGCAGGTACTCAGAATGTTGGTGGAGCAATAGCCCTAGGAGCAGCCATAGACTTTATGGAAAGAGTAGGTGTAGATAATATACATGAGCATGAATTGGCCTTGACAGACTATGCCTACAAGAAGATGAGCGAGCTAGACTTCGTGGAGATATATTCAACACCTAGCTACCTAAGATCTCCTTTGATAGACTTCAATGTTAAGGATGTCCACGCCCATGACGTGTCGACAGTCCTGGATTCTCATGATATAGCAATCAGGACAGGCCACCACTGTGCTATGCCATTACATACTTTATAAAGCAACATTCAACATGTAGGGTTAGCTTTGCAGTTTACAATACATTTGAAGAAATTGACTTCTTCATAGACAAGCTTAAGGAAGTAAGAAAGGTGATGGGATATGGATCTTAAGAGTTTATATACAGATATGCTCTTACAGGAGAGCAACAACAAGGCTAATATGAGGGATCTAGAGGCTCCTACATACAAGGAATTAGGCCATAATCCAAGCTGTGGTGATGAAATTACCCTACAGATAGAAATGGACGGGGATATTATCAAGGATGCAAGCTTTGCAGGTGTTGGGTGCGCTATATCTAGGGCTTCTACATCTATGATGATAGACCTGATCAAGGGTAAGAATATACATGAAGCCAAGGAACTGGTAGAGAAGTTTATAGGCATGATCAAGAAGGAAGTGCCTGTAGATGATGACTTGATAGATGCCTTGGGCGATGCAGTTGTCTTAGAAAATGTATCAAATATGCCAGCTAGAGTTAAGTGCGCTGTACTTGCATGGCATACTCTAGGAAATATAATCGATAAAAACTATAAATAATAAGAGCTTTGTGATATAATATGTCTAAGCTCATTTATGGGGAAGTTAAGCTAGACCTGTTAATATGGGTCTAGCTTTATTTTTTAGTAGGATCTATAGGTTGGAATAGGACTTATCTAGCAAAGTACCTATTAAAAATTAATCGGAAATTTTTGTAAGTTTAGATATATTGGGAGGGATGCATTATGGCAAGCTACAACGATTATTCATATGCAAGGAGCCTATTAGCTACAGGCGATTTTAGAAGATGTTATGATACTATGAATAACTTCGAGGACAGGGACGCAGAATGGTTCTATATAAGGGGCATGGCTGCAATGAACCTTGGCTTTTATGAAGAGGGCGAGGACTATATAAAGAGGGCTAAATTTATGGAGCCCAACAACAGGGAATACAAGGATGCCTATGACAACTATGTAAGCAATAGGAACAACTACAACCAGAGGGCAGACTACTATAATAGGAGTAGGTCTAACCTTGATAATGCAGGTTGCTGTTGCTGTGGTGGAAATTGCTGTGATACCTGCTGTACTTTATGGTGTGCAGACAGTTGTTGCGAGTGTATGGGAGGAGACCTTATAACTTGTTGTTAAGGGAGGAATAGTTTATGGAAAAATTAAACCAATAAGACCCCAGAATCAAGAGGATGATATAAGGAGACCGCAAGATACAAATAAAAATAATATGGCTAGGAAAATGGCTCTTATGGGCCTTCTCCTAGCCTTTTAATTCAATAATATATATACTGGTCAACTATATACCTACAAATACTATAGCCCTTTTGGTTCTAGCCAGCCTACCTGCCCTTAGTGGTAGTAGTAGAATTTGGTCTAAGGAATGGGGCCCTTTACACCTTGGGATCTACCATCTTAGCCTTTTTACTGATAGGCAACAAGGTCCACTTTGTGACCTACCTACTAACCTTTTCTACCTATCCCCTAATAAAGGCCCTGGTAGAAAAAAATAGGGATCATTTAAGCTAGAGCTAGGGCTTAAAGCTAGCCTACGCCAACCTGGTCTTTCTAGTGGTCTACCTGGTATATGGACAGTTTGTGGCTATAAATGACCTAATGTCTAAGTATATACCGATTTCACTCTTGGTCTACAATATATGTTTTTTTGATTTATGACAAGGGTCTAAGTCAATTTGTAGTCTATTATATTGACAAGCTGTCAAAACTTATAAGGATGAGATAGCTATCTCTCCAAGGCATCAGCGATTCTTTCAAGGGCATCGGCTATCCTAGCTAAAGAGCTAGTGATATCTGGGCCCTTTTTTTGCTTGTCTTCTGGATCAGCAAAGGGGTCATCCTCTAGGTCATCCACTAGCTGGCTACCCTCTGGTAGAACTATTTTAATACCTTCTCCATCAAAATCTTGGTCAAAATCACTATCGAAGTCATCGTCGAAATTTTCATCGAAGTCTTCAATTAGGCTTTTTGCCTGGTCATTTTCTTCATCAAATTTAAGCAATTTCTTGTTGTACATAGGAAACCTCACTTTCTATCAACTATTAGCAACAATCCTCTATATGAAGGACAGATGTTGGTACCTGATATATGACGTCTTTTCTTTCTATAATAACAAGGGTATTATTCTTCAAGGCATCATCTTTGTTTAGCTGGTGGAGCATTTCCCTAGAAGGGTTTATAGCTATAGGGAAACCAACCCTCTTGAGCATGCTTATATCACCATTTGTATCTCCATAGGCATAGGACTTATCCATATCTATAGAATGCTTGTCTATAAAATACTGTAGGGCCTTGTCCTTACTGTCCGACCCCCACATGGGAGATACACCCCCAGTCATCTTTCCGTCTTCTACAAAGTACTTGCTACCTATGTAGTCAGTAGCCTTGTATTTTTCAGCCATCCTGCTGACCAAAAAGTCTGGTGAGCCAGATATAAAGATAATCTTGTGGCCCTGGTCCTGGTGCCATTTAATCCTAGATCTAGTATACCTGTATACCCTATCAGCCTTGAGTTTGATTACCTGGTCGCTGGCAAAGTCGACTGATGTCTTGTCAAGCCCAGTCAAGGCCTCAACATAGTGGTCTGATATTTCATGTAGGTAGTCATCGTAGTTACCCTGTCTTTTTTCCCAGTTCATATAGGTTGTCTCCAATTGCTCGGACCACTCCCTCCTGTGAATCAGGTCATACTGGATCAATTTCCTAAAATGCTCTATTAAAAGAGAATCCCTGTACAGGGTCCCGTCTATATCAAAAAAAGCAGCTATATTAGCCATGTTTTCTACCCCCTTTCATATATGGTTATTATACCAAAAAAGTATGAAAACCTCAATTTACAAAATTATTTGATATAAGATAGCCTAGGCCTTATAATAGAGTATATGCAGATAAAATAGGAGGTAGTATGAAGAAGTTTAAAAGAGCTTTTTGCACTAATACACGACTAATGGGGACCATGATGCTGATGGTTGAATGGTTTTACGGCTTTGATATAGATATGGGGTCTGGAGAGGACCTTGAAAATAGGAATAAGGAGGAGGCTCTTGACTTTGGCTATGATAGGGGCCTGGTTTCTCATGTATTTATCCTAGATGCTGAGGGCCTGGGCATATCAGACCTTTACATATTGAAGGATATGGACCAGGAGGCTAGAGACCTTTTCTATAGGAAAAAATATGGGGGCTTAGGTGGGGTAAATATAGACCTTAGAGAGGACCAGGTTGCATATTTAGTAAATAAGTATAGGAGAAAGAATGAATGGTACAATAAGCCCCTTCCAGAAGACTTTGAAGAGGTATACCAGGACTTTTATGATGGATATGATACGGAAGCAGTAGATACAGTCGCCTTATTTGATAGCCTATGCAAGGAAATGGAATCAGAATATGAATTTGTAAACTATATGATTATGAGGTTTATAGCCAGGGACTGGGATGGTCTCCTACATTACTCTGGTAGTGATCTAGTGGCAGCCAGCCATATCAGCCAGATAAACGGGGCCCTTCTATACAACTATATAGAGAGGAAGAGTCAAGATAGGTACCTTTGTAGGGCCATATATGAGGATATAGATGGCTACTATGATGCCAATATAGTAGTGAATATAGCCCATGAGGATGTAGAAGAGGACAGGCTAGTTTACTATGACAAACCAAAGAAGTACAGCCTGAGGTCCTTTATGGTAATGAGTAAGGAAGAAATCTATGACTATGAGGTTTTTGATATGATATCCAAGCCGGAAATCGTCGATATCTACCAGCCAATAGACGATGACTATGATATGTCTAAATTGGCTAGTAAGCTTAGGGGTATATATCCAGGAATCCAGGAGTTGGCTTATGAAAAGGGGATTCTCTTTACCCAGTATTACCAGGATAATTCCCACCTTGACAGCCAGGTCTACTTGATTAACAATGACCTTATGTTTAATATTTTTCTAACAGAAAATATCCTTTATCTGGCCACTTTTGACCTAGATACTAGGTCCTTTGTCGAGTACGTATTTAAGGATAGTTTTGGAGAGAAAATAAGGCTGGTAGACAGCTTGGAATTTGAACAAAATCTACTCTTTGACTTTGTAGAGTCTGGCAATGACGACTTTTATGATTTTTTAGATAATTGAATTTTGTCAACTTTTAGGCAAATCTTCCTTTACAAATATAGATATGATATAATTAAAGGACTGGAATTGGGCTTGAATATACATGAAAAATGAAAGGTGGATAATCTAGAATGACTATAAGTGATTACAGTGGAGAAGTGGCTAATTTTGACACATTTTTGAGCTATTTAGATGCTATGGCCATGATAATATCAGAAATGTTTGGGAGTAATTGTGAAGTTGTAATATCTGACTTAGACGACCCTGAAAATTCGATTTTATCTATTTATAATGGTCAAGTGACAGGGAGAAAGCCGGGCGACCCCCTTACAACAAGGCCGGAAGAGTTAATAGAAAGGAGTAGGGGTGGCTACAATGTAAACTACAAGAAGGCTAACAAGAGGATTAAGAAGGAAATAAAGTCTTCTACAATAGTTACAAGTGCCTTTGGAAGAAATGTCTCCTTTTGTATAAATTATGATTGTGATGATTTGACCGTACTCCACTCACAGTTGAAGAAGTTTCTATCTATGGGTGATGAAGCCTATGATGAATTTGATGTATTTGATAGCGGTGAATTAGTAGAACAGAAGTTCCATATAGAATTGGAAAAGATGAATAAGAAGATTGTCGGTATGAATAAGAACGATAGAATTAACCTGATCAGAAACCTTAAGCATGCCGGTGTATTCAAGATACAAAAGAGTGTTCCGTATGTAGCAGAGCAGCTTGGTGTATCTAGGTATACAATATATAACTATCTGAACGAAATCGAAGACGAAGGAAAATAAAAAAATATTTTTTTAATTTATGTGTTTAAAAGGGGAGAAAGTTGGGAAGATATATAATACAAACATAATAAATTAAAATACTCAATCTCCCCAAGACAGAATCTCATCCCCCGAGATTCTGTCTTACTTTATGCCTATTTTTTTACAAAAGACTTGCCTAGGTATTTCTTGATATCCTCTTCAGGCGAGAAGTCATCTATCAGTATTTCCTTACCAGTATCTTCAAAGACAACTAGGACCTCACAGTCACCCTGTAGGAAAAACTTCTTTACAGTCTCTTCCTTAACCTCTCTAACCTTGACTATATTCTTTTTTTCTTTTTCAAAATCCTTAGTGTAGTAGCTACCCATCATATTTATAAATTTAGTATATCTATTCATACTTTTACCTCCAAAACATATATACACTTAAATATAACACGCTAAGTTTGACAATGTCAAATAGATATAATGCAAATTGAGACTAGGTATGATAAAATATATAGGGTAAGAAAAATATATGAAAATATATTAGGTTTAAAGTAGGTGGAAGAATGAAACTAAGAAATATAAAGGGAAATACCTACATGTTTAATGGAGGAACAAACACAGGGGTATACCTGTTTGAAAATAATGATGCCCTCCTGATAGATACAGGTCTTGCCGGTAAGCGTCAAGAGAAGATTATAGGTGTTTTTAAGGAAAATAATATAAATGTAAGGTATATAATAAATACACATGAACACGAGGATCATATAGGTGGCAATTACCAGATCAAGAAGGCCTTTCCAGATGCTAGGATATATTCATCCTACCAGTCTAGGGTCTATGCAGAAAATCCAAACCACTATATGGACTACCTGATGGGGGGAACTAGGTCCAAGTACCTAGTAAAGACCCTAGAGGAATACATGGCTCTACCAGGTTCAGAGGAAGATATAAGGCTGGTTGACGAAACCATATATCCAGGCCAGGTCCTAGACCTTTGTGGCCATAAATTTAAGGTGATTAATTGCTGTGGTCATACTGAGGGGTCTATAGGCATAGTTACAGACGATGGTGTATTTTTCATATCAGACCTCTTGGTAACTAAAAACTCACTAGACAAGTTTGACTTCCTATTCATGCACGACTATAAGGAGCAGATGAAGTCACTTGATAGGCTGAGGATGATTGACTTTGAAATAGGTGTCTTGGGACACTCAAGAAAGAACTATTCAAAGCAGGAGGTGCTTGAAATTGCCAATGAAAACCACAAGGCCCTTATGAGGATGATAAGGGTAGTTTTAGAGGCAGTCAAGGACAAGGCAACCATGGATGATATAGAGCAATATATAACCCTGAAGAACAAGCTACCCTTTGACTATTTGGCCTATATGATATATAGGAATGCCCTTAATGCAGTAGTATCATACCTCATGGATGAGGGAGTAATAGAGTTTATTATAGAAGACAACAGGCTTTACTACAAGCTCAATGACTAGAAGAAGGAAAATAATAATAAATAAAAGCAAGTAAAAATATGTAAAGATAAGCAAAAGGCAAGTATAATACAGGCAAAAAAGTAACCGGCAAGTAATAGACTAGCAAAATATATGATAGGTTTCATATTCAATTAAAGGTTAGGAAGTTGGGTGATTTTATGGAATACGAACAGTGGCTAGAAATAATTAGACCCTACTCATATGCAGTAGAGGAGCTAAAGATTAAATTTAGAAATGTTAGAAATGACTATTTGGATACCAAGCAACATTCCCCGGTTGAGTTTGTAACTGGAAGGACAAAGAAGCTCTCTTCAGCCCTTGCCAAGATGAAAAAACTTGATATAGACAAGATAGAGGATATAGAGGACCTGGCCGGTATAAGGATAATGTGTCAGTTTGTTGAGGATATTTATGTAATAGTTGATATCATAAAGGCTAGAAATGACATGTCTATAGTCTTAGAAAAGGACTACATCAACAATGCCAAGGAAAGTGGCTACAGGAGCTACCACCTTATAGTTAAGTATCCGGTTAATACCATACACGGGGTAAAGGAAGTCCAGTGTGAGATCCAGATTCGTACACTTTCAATGAACTTTTGGGCTACTATAGAACACTCTTTAAAGTATAAGTACGACCACTATATACCAGATGAATTGGCTTATAGGCTAAAGAGGGCTGCAGATGCCGCCTTTATGCTTGACCAGGAGATGGGAGAGATAAGAGAAGAAATAATTAAGGCCCAGGAGCTATTTACAGAAAAGGAATATGTATTGACAGATATCTACTCCAGGGTAAACAAGCTCAAGGAATTGGGTGATGGAGAAAACTACTATCTTTATAGGATGAAGATGAATGAAATTTCTAGGTCTAGGAATATAAAATCCCTGCTAGAGCTTAAAGAAGAATTGGATGAAATCTTAAACAAGACCAAGGTTAATTTATAATAGGAGACAAGATGAAAATTTTTGCAATAGGAGACCTCCACCTATCAGGCAGTGTGGACAAGCCTATGAACATCTTTGGAGACCACTGGGAGGGTCACGACATGAAGATTTTCCAGGACTGGTCAGCCAGGGTAACTGATGATGATGTGGTCCTAGTAGTGGGAGACATATCCTGGGCTTCAAAGCTAAAGGATGCCCAGCTAGACCTTGACCAGATAGCCAAGCTACCGGGTAAGAAGTTCTTTATAAGGGGCAACCACGACTATTGGTGGACTACGGCAACAGGCCTAAACAAGCTATATGGAGACGATATGGTATTTATGAATACCAATTTTCAGGTCCTAGGTCCATACGCCCTGTGTGGAACAAGGGGTTGGCTGAGTCCCAATGAAATAAAGTTTGACGAAAAGGATGAGGTGATATACAAGAGGGAGGCTAAAAGGTTAGACCTATCCCTAGAGGGGGCAAAAAAGGCTGGTTACGAGGACTATATAGTAATCCTCCACTACCCACCTACTAACGAAAAATTTGAAGACTCTCTCTATATGGAAGTAATAAACAAGTACAAGCCAAGGTATGTAATTTATGGCCACCTGCATGGGAAGGACAGTTTTGAAGCTGGTCTCAAGGGTCTACATGACGGTGTATCCTACCACTTGGTAGCCTGTGACTACTTGGACTTTAAATTGGCCCTAATTGAAGACCTGGGTCAGAAAGACTAGGCGGGCAAAAAGTTAATGAAAGGCTAGAAAAGGCTAAGAAGGGCTAAAAAACTAAAAACCCTAAAAATCTAAAAATCCCAAAAAACTAAGAAAAGCCATATAGATAATATAAAATCAAGAGGGGGAAGATATGACTAGGAATATATGTATAGATATAGATGGAACTATGACAAGTCCCTACTTTTTTATACCCTATTTGAACAAGTTGACTGGTAAAAACCTGGGTATTGAGGACTATACCTCTATAGACTGGAATGTTACCTATGGACCAGAACATAGCCAGATGTACAAGGACTTTGACCATATCCATACCGATATTTACTGGGAGAATGAACTCCTAGAGGGGGTCAAGGACCTGGTCAATGACCTTTATGATAGGGGGGACAGGGTATATATAGTAACTGCCAGGAGCAGTGCCATAGCCCATGTTACCAATGCCTGGATAGACAAGCAGGGAATAAACTACACTGATATTTTTTCTATCAGTGGCAATGAGGGTAAGGTAGCCATGGCTGAAAAATTGGCCTGTGACTACTTTATAGAAGATGACCCAACCAATGCCGTAAACCTGTCTCAGGCAGGCTATAGGGTAATACTTATGGACGCCATGTACAATAGGGATGTCGAGGGTGACAATATTACTAGGGTAGGAAGTTGGGAAGAGGTAAGAAAGCTACTCTTGTAGATAGAGATATAAGTATATAGGTTAGGATAGAAAATAATCTAGTAGGAAAATATAGCTCAGTATAGAAGATATATGTGACTCAGAAAAAAGAAATAATTCTGGGCACTAGGTGAAAAATCAATATGTATATAATTAGCGTTGATGAGGAAAAATAGGACCTATCAACGCTATTTTTTTAGGAAATAAAGGCAAAATGTTTTTAAAATGGAGGGGATATAGTCTTTTTAGTTGGCTAAAAATAGGGATTTCTGTGGTTTTTTTATGAATATACAAAAATTTTTGAAAAAAATACATAATTTTTTTCGTGAAAATGATTTATTTTTTTAGTGAATAGACTATAATAGAATACGAAATGATTTTCATAATTGTTAAATCTAATATTACATAGTAAGGAGGCTTTTTTCGTGCTTGAATTAAAAGATGAAGGTAATTTTTTAGAATTAGTGGCTAATGGTGAATATAAGACCTTATACAATGGACAAGATATAGATTTAGAATCTCTTGATATAGAAGACTTTAATGACAGGGTCTTGCTTATGAGGTCTATCAATGGGGATAGGTCGGCTAGGAATAAGTTTATATTGGGTAAGATTGACTATATAAGGAAAATCGTTACATGTGATAATGAGATAAAGAGCTTTAAGGCTCGGGGCCTAGATGATGACGACCTATTCCAGACAGGGGTAATGGGCGTTCTTTGTGCTATAGATAAATTCGATTTTAGACCAGGGGTAAAGGTGAAGACCTATATAAACAATAATGTTAAGTATAGTATAAAGAATGCATATAGAAAATACGGGTCTATAAGTGTATCTAGAGAGGCTAATTCTATCTACAGGATCTGCTCCAGACAAATGGACCTATTGGAAGATAAGATTGATTCAAGCAAAATATTAAAAATATCACGGGAGACCAATATATCTCCCTCAAGGTTGGAATATGGAATTATGGCAGTAAAGAGTAGGAATTGCCAGTACAGGTACGACAATGATGGATGTCTAGATACAGACCTTGCATCTATGGAAAAATATTCTCAGAAAGTTCTAATGAACTATAATCAGGAAGAAAATCTCAAATTCAATTATTGGCTAGTCATGGAAGCCATAGCCAGACTAGAGGAAAAAGAAAATTTGGTTATCACGGAAATCTACATAAATGACAAGACCCAAAAAGAAGTGGCTCGCCAGCTAGGATGTTCAACTACATCTGTAGGGAATATCAAGAGGAGGGCCCTAGAAAAGATCAGGAATATGTTGAGGGATGTTGAGGACTAAGCTAGTACTAGCCCAGATCTAGCATAAAAAGTAACTGGACAAAGCTTAAAATAGGTCAGGAATATATTCAATGCTAGCCAGGTTAGAAAAAGGAAAGGGATATCATGCAAAAAAGTTTTGATATTCAAAATAAAAACTTGACTTTTATATTTCACTCTTCTATAATTAGAAAAAGATAGTTTGTATATCAAAATATATATGAAAAGGGGAGTGTGATAATGGATATAAATTTTATAAGAAATCTAGCAGGTGTAATGCAAGAATATAACCTAAACAGACTTGATTATAGCTGTGAAGATACAAAGTTAGAACTGGAAATATATGGAGAAAAGACAGGTAAAAAAAGAAATAATATATTAGATAATCAAAATACTGCTCTAAATAGGATTGATAATGGAAATGATGAAGTAAAAAATAGGAGTTTTATAGATGATAATATTGATATGCAAAGTATCAATCAGGAGACTTCAGCAAAGAATGAACCAGTGCTAGATCAGGGTCTTGATGCCATACAGTCAAATATGATTGGTACCTTCTATTCAAAGCCATCACCTGATGATGAGGCCTTTGTCCAGCCTGGTAAGGTGGTCAACAAGGACGAGGTTGTCTGTATTATAGAATCTATGAAGCTTATGAATGAAATCAGGGCACCATTTAAGTGTGAGATTGTAGAGGTTTTAGTAGATGATGGCCAGATTATAGAGTTTGGTCAGGACTTGTTTAAGGTTAAAAACCTTGAAGCTAAATAGGTTTGGAGGTGATTACATGTCTAGGCCTAGAGAAAAGAAATTAGATATAGCTAGGTCTTTCAAAGGAAGTAAGGATGATAGACCTATAAAGAAGGTTTTGGTAGCTAACAGGGGTGAGATTGCCGTAAGGATTATTAGGACCCTAAAAGATATGGGGATAAAGAGTGTGGCTGTATTTTCAAGTGCAGACAAGGACTCACTCCATGCAACTATAGCTGATGAGGCCATATGTATAGGGCCTGCCAGCGTAAAGGATAGCTACTTAAATAAGATACAAATTATAAATGCAGCCCTAGTAACTGGAGCAGATGCCATCCATCCAGGCTTTGGCTTCTTGTCAGAAAATCACGGCTTTGCCAGGATGTGTGAGGTCTATAATATAAAGTTTATAGGTCCGACTAGCAAGGTTATGGCAATGATGGGTGACAAGGAGGTTTCCAAGAGGATGATGAAGGAGGCAGGTGTCCCAGTGGTTGAAGGTTCAGATGGGGTTGTTGAAAGCCTAGAGGAGGCTAGGGAGGTCCTTGAAAGGCTGGGACTACCTGTTATCATCAAGGCCAGGTCTGGCGGTGGTGGTAAGGGTATGAGGCTGGTTGAGGATATGGATGACCTTAAGAGGCAGTTTGATTCTGCTAGGAAGGAAGCCCAAAATGCCTTTGGTGACTCTGGAGTATATATAGAAAAATATATTAAGTCTCCTCGTCACATAGAGGTCCAGCTGATGGCTGATGAACATGGAAATGTCATCCACCTTGGTGCTAGGGACTGTTCCCTGCAGATGAACCACCAGAAGGTAATAGAAGAGGCGCCACCAGAGGGTGTAGACCAGGAAACCCTGGATAGGCTATACGAAACCTCTGTCAGGGCCGCCAAGTCGGTTTCATATACCAGTGTAGGTACTATAGAATACCTTCTAGACCAGGATGGGTCCTACTACTTTATGGAAATGAATACCAGGATTCAGGTAGAACACCCTATTACGGAGATGGTTACCGGCATAGATATAGTCAGGGACCAGGTATTAATAGCCTGTGGAGAAAGGCTGGCCTACAAGCAGGAAGATATAATGATTAGGGGCCACGCCATAGAGTGTAGGATAAATGCCTATGACTCTGACAACAACTTCCTACCTAGCGTGGGCAAGATCCAGGCCCTAAATATGCCAGGTGGCTATGGGGTCAGGGTTGACAGTGCCATATACCAGGGCTACGAGGTCCTACCATTTTATGATTCCATGCTTGCTAAGGTAATATCCTATGGCAGGGATAGAAAAGAGGCTATCAGGATAATGAATAGGGCCCTAGAGGAATTTGTAGTTGAGGGGGTCAAGACTAATATAGGCTTTAACCTCAAGCTAATAAATGACCCAGTATTTATAGAAAATAAATATGATACATCATATTTGGAAAGGAGCATAGATGATACTAGACCACTTTAAAAGTAAGACCTATAGGCCGGTTAAAAAGGTTGATATACAACCGGACTGTGTAATTAAGTGTCCCAAGTGTGAGTCCCTTTTCTTCATTGATGATATGGACCATGTAAACAAGCTATGCCCCCACTGCGGTAAGTACTTCAATATGACTGCCTGGGAGAGGCTAGCTAGCATAGTTGATGAAGGCAGCTTTATTGAGTACTTTAGGGAAAAGAAGATAAGAGACCCGCTAAAATTTCCAAAATATAAGGAAAAGCAGCTAAGCCTGAGAAAGAAGTATGAGCTTGATGAGGGTGTGGTATGTGGTACAGCCAGTATCAAGAATATCAAGGTTGCCATAGCAGTTATGGATACCGACTACCTGATGGGCAGTATGGGGACTACTGTGGGTGAAAAGATAACAAAGACAGTTGAGCTGTCTATAAAGAAGAAGCTACCCCTGTTGATATTCTCAGCTTCAGGTGGGGCCAGGATGCAGGAGGGTATGTTTCTCTCTAATGCAGATGGCAAAGACATCCCAGGCCATAGCAAGGCATAAGGAGAAGGGCCTCTTATATATATCAATAATGACCAACCCTACTACAGGTGGGGTAAGTGCCAGCTTTGCCAGCCTGGGAGACTTAGTCATAGGGGAGAAAAACGCCCTGATTGGCTTTGCGGGTCCTAGGGTTATCAAGCAGGTAACAGGAACAGAGTTGCCACCAGGCTTTCAGAGTTCGGAGTTTCTACTTGAGCACGGCCTACTTGATATGATACTGTCCAGAGAAGAAATGAGGGACAGGCTGGGAGATATACTAAAGATACATGCGAATGTAAATAAGTCTAGGGGGTGAGAAGATGACAAAGGCAATGGATATGGTTCGTGCCTCAAGAGACCCTCAGAGGAAAAAGGCCTATGACTACATTAATTACCTCTGCGATCCCTTCGTTGAATTACATGGAGACAGGCTATTTGCTGATGATGACAGTATAGTAGGTGGCATAGGAAGTATAGGTCCCTATTCTGTCATGATAATAGGCCAGCAAAAGGACAGGAATTTTGGTATGCCAAATCCAGAAGGTTATAGGAAGGTGTTGAGGCTGGCTGAATATGCTGAAAAGTTTAAGCTACCTCTTATAACCCTGATAGACACCCCAGGTGCTGGATGTGGAATAGAAGCAGAGGAAAGGGGACAGGCAAGCTCGATAGCAAATTGCATATGCAGGTTTTCATCCTTGAAAGTACCTAGCCTGGCCATAATTATTGGTGAGGGAGGCAGTGGTGGAGCCCTGGCCCTAAGTGTTACAGATGAAATTTGGATGCTGGAAAAGAGCGTCTACTCGATACTATCACCAGAAGGCTTCTCTAGTATCCTGTGGAAGGAACCTAGTAAAAAGGACGAGGCAGCTGAGCTGATGAGGCTTACAAGCTACGACCTAAAGGAAGATGGTTTTGTAGAAAAAATCATAAAAGAAGATGGTGGAGAGATATATAATTTAAAGAATGAAATATTGAACTTTTTAGACAAATCTTATTCTATTTCTATGGAAAAAACTCTTAAAAAAAGATATGATAAGTATAGAAAGATTTTAGGAGGATAGGAATATGGATATTAAAAACAAAAACTACGAAGACAGTCGCAAGGTTATAAACGGTATAATAGTTGAACTATTTAAGAATATATTGACGATAGAAGAAAAATCTCTAAAGGATAGGGGGATAAAGGACCTATCCATAACAGAGATACATGTAATAGAGGCCATCGGAATAGGCAATAGGAAGATGATGTCTGAAATAGCCGATATATTGGAAGTGACAATGGGAACCCTAACTATAGCCATGACCAAGCTTGAAAAGAAGGGCTATGTGGTAAGGAAGAGAGATGAAAGAGACAGGAGAATTGTCGTTTGTAGCCTGACTAGAAGGGGAGTTTTAGCTGAAAAGATTCATAGGAATTTTCATGATGAGATGATTGACCATTTGATGGTGGACTTGAAGCTAGAGGAAGAACCAGCCTTGATTCAGGCCCTAAAGAATATCAATGAGTTTTTCGTCAGAGAATATGGAGGAAAAAATGACAATTAACATAATTTCTACTGGAAGTTATGCTGGAGAAAAGATATTAGACAATGACTATTTTGCCAAGATTGTAGATACCAATGACGTATGGATACAAGAAAGAACAGGCATCAAGACTAGGCATATCTGTGATGATATTACTACAGAGGAGATGGCAGCAAGGGCTGGAGAATCTGCCCTAGAAAAATTAGATATAGACAGGTCAAAGATTGGTTTGGTTATTTTTGCCAGTGTTAGCTCTGATACCAGGACACCAGCATCATCTTTCACGGTCGCTGGTAGATTAGGACTTAAGGGCAACCCGGTTTGTTTTGACCTAAATGCTGCTTGTAGTGGTTTTGTCTACAGTATGGCGGTTGCCAGGTCACTTATGGCAGATATGAATATAGCCTATGCTATGGTAATTGGAGCTGAAAGGCTGTCCAAGTTTGTAAATTGGTCAGATAGGTCTACCTGTATCCTCTTTGGAGATGGGGCAGGCTGTGCAATATTAGAAAACTCTGACCTAGCAGACCCAGGAGTTAAGTCTAGCCTGGCCTACAAGCTAGAAATTGAAGGAGACTATTTGGCCGGTAAGTACGACAGCAATAGGTACCTAACCCTTGATTCAAGGTTTAGCCTAGATGAAGACAAGTACCCCTATATAGGTATGAATGGCAGACAGATATACAAGTTTGCTACAGATGTCGGTGTCAAGGTAGTCGACAAGCTACTGGGTGACAGGGGACTATCAAGAGATGATATAGAACTGATAGTGCCACACCAGGCCAATAAGAGAATAATAGAAACCCTGGCTATAAAGAGTCAAATACCAGAGGACAAGTGGTTTGTAAACCTCGACAAGTATGGTAATACATCGGCAGCCAGCGTACCCCTTGCCTTAAATGAGGTAGTCGAGGATGTCTTATCAGAAAGGGACCTTGACCAAATGGATGGTAAGAGGATACTTTCGATAGCCTTTGGTGGAGGCTTAAGCTATGGTGGCTTCCTACTGAGGATAAGGAAGAAATAGGACCTAAATAAGTAATTAGGTAAAATAAAAAAAGTGAAACTATACAAGCTTATACAAGCAAAGAAGATAAAATAGGACCAGCTTTGAATAAATGAAATAAGCAAGATTAAACAAAAAATTTATATGTATTAAAAGGAGATTAAAAAAATGATAACAAAGATAAAGGAAATATTAGCAGACCAGTTAGATATAGAACTAGAAGATATAAAGGACAACAGTGATATCCAGGAGGACCTAGAAGCAGATTCTCTAGACGTAATGGATATAATGACTGAAATAGAGGATGAATTCGATATAGAAGTAGAAGACGAGGCTATAGAGGAATTGAGAACTCCTCAGAAGATAGCTGACTATATAGCAAAGGTAAAGTAAGGGCCATGAAAAACAAGGAAATATGTGCTTTATTGGGCATAGACTACCCTATTTTTCAGGGGGGTATGGCCTGGGTATCAGATGCTGAATTGGCAGCTGCCGTATCAAATGCAGGTGGCCTAGGCATTATAGCAGCAGGTAATGCACCCAAGGACTGGGTTGTAAACGAAGTAAGGAAGATCAAGGGACTTACAGACAAGCCCTTTGCCCTCAACCTTATGCTGCTTAGTCCCTTTATAGATGAAGTAGTAGATGCCGTAATAGAAGAGGGTGTAAAGATAGTAGTAACTGGAGCAGGAAATCCAGGTAAGTATTTCAGCAAGCTAAATGAGCATGGAGTAAAGATAATACAGTAGTTCCATCAGTAGCCCAGGCTATAAGAATGGAAAGAAATGATGGTGTTGTAGCTATGATAGCTGAGGGGGCAGAAGCAGGAGGCCATGTTGGTGTTACCAACACTATGTCTCTGATACCCCAAATAGTAGATGCTGTGTCCCTACCAGTCATTGCAGCTGGTGGTATAGCTGACGGCAGGGGTTTCGCTGCAGCAATGTGCCTAGGAGCCAGTGGTATCCAGGTTGGTACTAGATTTTTGGTGGCTGATGAATGTAATGTCAGCGAGCCATATAAGGAAAAGGTCCTAAAGGCCAAGGATACCTCTACTTTGACAACAGGTAATTCTACAGGTCACCCTGTCAGGGTAATCAAGAATAAGTTTGCCAAGAAGTTCAAGGCCATGGAGGATGCTAAGGCAGACCAGGCAGAACTAGAAGACTTTGGTGCTGGTGCCCTAAGAAAGGCAGTAGTTGATGGTGATGTTGACAATGGTTCAGTAATGGCAGGCCAGATAGCAGGCCTAGTAAACAAGAGAGAATCCTGTAAGGATATAATAGAGGACTTGATGAAGGGCTACCAGGAGGTAGTCAGGGGCTTGGAGCTTTAAGCAAGTAGCCACAAGTTATATTTAGTAGTGAAAGGATAGGTTAAGAATGAGTAAAAAGATAGGAGTACTATTTCCCGGCCAAGGTTCCCAGTATGAGGGCATGGGTAGGGACTTGATAGCTAGTCCAGTATATAAGAGGGCCAAGGAAATCCTTGATGACCACACATATTCGGTGGTTGAACAGGCCAGCCTTGACCAGCTGTCAAAGACTAGGTATGGTCAGGTGGCCATATTTTTAAATAGCCTTAGCCTATATCAAGAGCTTAAAGATAGGGTTTTAGATCCCAATGACATTAGTGTATCTGCCAGTCTAGGCCTTAGCCTGGGAGAATATACTGCCCTATGTGCAGCAGGCGTATTTTCCCTTGATGAGGGGATAGACCTAGTGAAAAATAGGGGTATTATCATGGGCCAAGGAGCTGGAGGCAAGGGGTCTATGGTGGCAGTTATGAAGACAGGCCTAGATACAATCCAGGACCTTGTTGACCAGGCTAGGCAGGATGATGTACTAGCAGTTTGCAACCTAAACTCGCCAGGCCAGATAGTAGTTGGTGGAGAATTTGCTGCCCTAGATAGGTTTGAAGAAAAGTGCAAGGAAGCCAAGATAAAGAGGTATATGAGGCTAAATGTCGAGGGTCCCTTCCATACACAAATCTTAAACCAGGCAGCTAAGGAATTTGCTGATAACTACCTATCAAAGATAGACTACAGGGAGCCTAGCATGGATGTATATACCAACCTGTCAGGTAAGAACTATAGGCAGGTAGACTCCATAGTAGACAACCTTAAGGACCAGATGTGCTCACCAGTTAGGTTTATTGACTGTGTTGAAAATATGATTGCTGATGGCTGTCAGCTATTTATAGAAATAGGTCCAGGCAAGTCCCTAAGTGGCTTTGTAAAAAAGATAAACAAGGATGTAAAAGTCATAAACATACAAAATATATCCGATATAGAGGGTATAGATTTGGAGGATTTAAAATGAATGATATAAAAAAGGTAGCCTTTGTAACAGGCGCATCTAGGGGTCTTGGTAGGGCCATAGTAGAAAAGCTAGCCTCTGATGGATTCAAGGTTGGATTTAGCTATGTAAGCTCTGATGAAAAGGCCAAGTCTATAGTTGATGAGCTGACTGCAAGGGGATTAGAGGTATTTTCTGTCAAGTTCGATGTAAAGAACTTTCAGGAGGTTGAGGATGCCTTTGATAAGATATATGAAGAGCATGGTAGGATAGATGTCCTAGTAAATAATGCAGGTATAACAAGGGACAAGTTGTTTTCTAGGATGAAGGAGGACGACTTCGACCAGGTAATAGATACCAACCTAAAGGGTATATTTAACTGCTCAAAACAGGTGGCTAGGAAGATGTCAAAGCAGAAGTCAGGCCGTATTATAAATATATCATCGTTAGCAGGCCTAGTTGGTAATATAGGTCAGGTAAACTATTCTGCATCAAAGGCAGGAGTAATAGGATTTACAAGGTCCTTGGCAGCTGAATTAGGTGCCTATGGAATTACTGTGAATGCAGTTGCCCCAGGCCTAATAAAGACTGATATGACAGATGCGATTCCAGACCAGATAAGAGAAGGGATGATCAAGGCCATACCACTAAAGCGTATAGGCCAGCCTGAAGATATAGGCAAGATAGTAGGCTTCTTAGCAGGCGATGGAGGCTCATATATCACAGGTCAGGTTATCAGCGTTGATGGTGGCCTATCATCAATATAGGTGATAGGTATAGGTTGAAAGGAGAACAAGTTTTTTATGAGTAGAAGGGTAGTTATTACAGGGGCTGGTGTAGTCAGTGCCCTAGGGAATTCTGTAGATACCTTTATAGAAAATATAAAAGACGGAAAGAATGGGATTAGTCTCATTGAAGGAATAGATGTAGACCAGAACAAGGTCAAACTAGCCGCAGAGGTCAAGGACTTTGATCCCAAGGACTTTTTGATATAGATGGCCACAAGAAAAAAAGACAGGTTTGTCCAGTTTGCAATGGCAGCAGCAAAAGCAGGCCTATGAGTCAAGTGGCTATGAAATAAATGATGAAAAACAGGTTTAGGACAGGTGTGGTAATAGGAAGTGGGATTGGTGGCCTAGTGACTATACAGGACGCCTATGCTAAGTACTTAGAAAAAGGGACCTAGGAAGGTGTCTTCCCACTTTATACCAAAGGCCATTATTAATATGGCATCTGCCCATGTATCCATAAAGCTTGGTACTAAGGGGGTATGCACATCTAGCGTAACAGCGTGTGCAACAGCAACAGACTCTATAGGTAGTGCCTTTTAGGCTAATAAAGGATGGCTACCAGGATGCTATTTTTTTGCAGGTGGCTGTGAAGCATCAATATGTGAGCTTGGAGTATCAGGCTTTGAAGCCATGTCAGCCATGACTGTTTCACAGGATGTAAATAGGGCTTCTATACCTTTTTGACAAGGAGAGGTCAGGCTTCGTAATGGGCGAGGGTGCAGGAGTTTTACTCCTAGAGTCCCTTGAATCAGCCCTGGCAAGAAAGGCCAATATTATATGCGAAATAGTTGGCTATGGTCAGACTAGTGATGCCTACCATATTACAGCTCCAGATCCAGATGCTGAAGGGGCTAAGATGGCGATGCTATTGGCCCTTGAAGAGGCCAAGCTAGAACCTCAAAAACTTGCCTACATAAATGCCCACGGTACTAGCACACCTATGAATGATGCGATAGAAACAAAGGCTATAAAGAAGGCCTTTGGAGACCATGCAAAAAAACTTTGTGTATCATCTACAAAGTCTATGACGGGTCATATGCTAGGTGCAGCAGGGGCTGTTGAAGCACTTGTATGTGCCTATGCAGTAAGGGATGGCTTTGTACCACAGACCCTAAACTATAGGGTGGCTGATGAGGCTTGTGACCTAGACTATGTAGCAGGTGCTACAAGGTACCAGGAGGTCCCATATGCCATATCAAATTCATTAGGCTTTGGTGGACACAACTCAAGTCTTCTATTTAAAAAGTATAGTGAGTAGGTGGAAGTATGTTGAATATAGAAGAAATAAAGCAAATAATACCACATAGGTACCCATTCTTGTTGATAGACAGGGTTGAGGAAATGGAAGTGGGCAAGAGCGTACATGCGGTAAAGTGTATCACGGCATCGGAGCCTTGGTTTACGGGTCATTTTCCAGACCACAATGTAATGCCAGGTGTCCTGCTTGTAGAGGCCATGGCCCAGGCAGGGGCAGTTTCCATCCTATCAATGGAAGAAAATAGGGGAAAGCTAGCTTTTTTCTCCGGTATCAAGAATGCCAAGTTTAGGAGAGAGGTAGTGCCTGGAGACAAGCTGGATATACACGTGGAAATAACAAAGATGAGAAGAAATTTTGGAAGTGGTGCAGGTAAGATCTACTGTGGTCAGGACCTGTGTGTAGAAGCAGAAATCAGCTTCTTTATAGAAAAGTAATCCCATTGAATAATTTATCAATTTATGAGACAACATCTGTAAGATACTTATAGTTATAGATGTTGTCTTTATTTTATAAATTCCAAATAAATTTTCCCTACATAATGAATAATATTTCTCTAAGGTGGTGACAACTTTCGTCTTATTCGATATAATAGTTAAATATAAAAGCATATTTACTCATATAAGCCCCTAATATGGTGGGGTGTTTCTACCTATAGCCTTAAACTATAGTCTATGAGTTGGAATTAAAGGACTTCTGACTCAGTATCTTTTGAGTAGGAGTCTGTTTTTATTTTATGAAATTATCAAATTATAAGTATTTTAGGAGGAAAAATGGAAGAAATGAACGTAAACATGGACCAGGCAAGCCAGTCCAGCAAGAGGGATGAACTCAAGTATTCTATAGAGGCAGTACCGCCAATGGGTGTGTCAATCCTACTAGCCCTACAGCATATACTAGCAGCCTTTGCAGGTATAATAGCTGTGCCTCTTGTTGTTTGTACAGCCTTGAAGCTAAGTGTTGAGCAGACAAGTATAATGGTGGCTGCAACTATATCGCATCAGGTATCACAACAATATTACAGTCAAAGGGACTAGGGCCTATAGGGTCAAGAGTCTCCGGTATGATGGGTACTGACTTTACCTTTGTAAATCCATCTATAAGCGTTGGTGCTAAGTTTGGTATAGCTGGTATAGTAGCAGCTACAATCACTGGATCATTTGTGGAAATAGTCTTAAGTAGGTTTATAAAGCCACTTATGAAGTTCTTCCCACCACTAATCACAGGTACAGTTGTATCCTTGATAGGTATTACCCTACTACCAGTAAGTATAGACTGGGCAGCAGGTGGAGTAGGTGCGGCTGACTATGGTTCAATAAGAAATATTTCTGTTGCCTTTATAATCATGCTATTTACCCTATTCTTAAACCATTACGGTAAGGGTATGCTATCAACAGCAGCAGTATTTATAGGTATGGTATTCGGTTATCTTGTATGTATACCAATGGGTATGGTAGACTTGACATCTGTAGCCAAGGCAGACTGGATAGCAATACCAAATATTTTACGTTACGGCTTCCATTTTGATATAGCTTCTACACTTTCCTTTGTGCCGGCCTATGTAGTTTCTACAATAGGTACAGTTGGTATAATGATGGCGATTGGTGAAGCATCTCATGAAAAATTGACAGTGACAGGGCGGCTGCCGGTGTCCTTTGTGACGGTGTAGGTTCAATGATATCAGGTATATTTGGAGCAGGTCCAAACACAGCCTTTTCACAGAATGTCGGACTAATCACACTTACTAAGGTTGCTAGTAGACACGTAATGATAATTGCTGGTATAATATTAGCCATACTAGGAGTATTTCCAAAGTTGAGCGCCTTAATTGCAGTAATGCCTTCTCCAGTACTGGGTGGTGTTGGTGTAATAATGTTCGGCCTAGTTGCAGCCCAGGGTATAAAGACCCTAGCTTCAATCGACTTGGGAGACCGTGAATTGCTGATAATTTCTGTTGCCTTTGCCCTAGGTATAGGTGTAACAGTTAAGCCAGAAATCCTACAGGGTCTACCAAATGCCCTAAAGATGATCCTTTCATCTGGTATTTCAACAGGTACCCTAGCAGCCTTGATATTAAATATTGTCTTGGTTGACAGAAGAAGTAAATAGGTCCATAAGGGATAAGAAAACAAGTCCTAAAGGGACAGAAAATAAGAGGTCCTAGAGGGACAGGAGGAATACAATGAAACTATTAGAAGATATGATATTAAAGAGGGGCAGGGTCCTAGATGGTAACATATTGAAGGTTGACAACTTCTTAAACCACCAGATAGATCCAGACCTATTTATGGAAATGGGTAAGGACTACTATGACCACTTCAAGGACAAGGGAATTACCAAGATACTTACACTAGAGGTATCAGGTATAGCAATAGCCTTTGCTGCTGCTACATACTTTAAGGTTCCCCTAGTCTTTGCCAAAAAGTCAGCCTCACTTACCTTGTCGGATGATGCCTATACTAGTAAGGTAGTATCCTATACAAAGAAGAAGGAATACGACATAAAGGTTGACAGGAACTTCTTGTCAGGAGATGATAAGGTATTGATAATAGACGACTTTCTAGCTACAGGCCAGGCCCTAAAGGGGTTAGTCTCATTATGTGACCAGGCCGGAGCTGAGGTGGCAGGAATTGGTATAGCCATAGAAAAAACCTTCCAGAACGGTGGAAAGCTATTTAGGGATAAAGGTTATGATGTATATAGCCAGGCCATGATTAAGGCCTTTGAGAACAACTCAGTTATTTTTGAGTAAATCTCTTGAACATAGATTAGGAACGAGGTAATTATGAAGAAAGCTTTGCTGATTATAAACCCAACATCAGGTGGGGAAAAGGCCTTGGACTACAGGGAAAAGCTAGAGGATAAAGCAGGCCAATACTTTGACCATGTCGAAACAAAAATAACACAAAAGGCCAAGGACGCTACTGAATTTGCAAAGCAGGCATCAGAAGAAGGCTATGAGGCTGTATTTGCCTTTGGTGGAGATGGTACAGTGAATGAAGTCATTTCAGGTCTTGCCGAAAATGAACACATTCCAAGGCTGGCCATTATACCAGGTGGTACAGGTAACCTGATAACCAACTCCTAGGCATCAGCCAGGATATAGACAGGGCGATAGAGGAATTAGACTTTGATTCGACAAATAGGATTGATATAGGAAAATGTAATGATAATTTCTTTGGGTATATCTTTAGCATAGGGTCCATACCTCAAGCTATCCATAATGTAGATATAGAGGAAAAGACCAAGTTTGGCTTTATGGCCTATGCATATAGGAGTGTAAAGTCAGCTATAAAGGATGAGACATTTAAGGTCCATATTAAGACTGAGAAGACTGAATACAAGGGTGATGCCAGTCATGTAATTGTACTCCTTTCTAATTTTATTGGCGACAAAAAAATGTTCGATCACAACAGGGTAGGCTATGCCAATATTTTAATCCTAAAGGAGGCATCTCTTGCTTCTAAGGTAGGCCTAATTCCCGATTTCCTAAAAGGGGCCCTGGTAGAAAACGATAAAATTGAATTCTTTGAAGCTAAGGAAATAAGTATAACTTCAGATAGGCCATTAGAAACTGATATTGATGGTGATGAAGGTGACAGACTACCAGTAGATATTAAGGTTTTAGCAGACCATATAGAGGTATATTCACCACAGAATTAATATTGCTGGAGATTTAAATTAGATAAAGAATGAGACGCTGTATTTATGACTATAAGAGCATAGGTATGGCGTTTTTTTGTTGTATGAAATTTTAAAGTTTCAAAAAGGACTTGAATTACAGTATAGTTTGTATTATAATAAGTAATACAAACTAAGTATTATATATAATAATACAATTTAGGCTTATAAAATGATACAAGTTATAAATTGTAATTTGGGATAGGAGGAACCTACATGATTATATCTTTAGATACATCATCCAGTATTCCAATTTATGTCCAGCTAAGAAACCAGATAGTCCTGGGCATAGGTAGGGGTGAACTAAAGCCAGGTGAGGGCCTGCCAACTGTTAGGCAGATGGCCAAGGATGCTGGCATCAATACCATGACTGTCAATAAGACCTACCAGATTTTAAAGGCGGAGGGTTTTATAGAGATAGACAGGAGGTCTGGTGCTATTGTGACCAAAAGTCAAAGGATGGACAAGGAATTTGAGGAAAAATTAGAATCAGACCTGACCCTACTAACAGCTGAGGCCAGCGTCAAGGGCATGGATAAAAAAGACTTTTTAAAGATGTGCGAGAGGGTATTTGCAGGTCTTGAACCATGCCAGGAGCCTTAGGATTTTAGGACCATAGTATATTTGCTAGATAAATCTTGGCCTATACCAAGAAAGAGATTTAATAGGGGGGATAAAGATGAATATATTATTATTAGTTATTATAGGAATTTCCAATCTTATCATGTGTCTGGTCTTTTGGTCAGTCATAGGCAAGATTGTAAAGTATAAAAATGGCATGGTCTTGGGCATGCATATTGACCCTGACAAGCTGGAGGATCCCAGACCTGCTAACCCTGGTTGATAGGTATAAGAAGAAGCTCAATTTCTTTATGCTGGCCTTGGTTTTTGGTTCGATTATTACCCTAGTAATGACTTGGGTAGACATTAGCTTCTTTATTGTAGTCTACATGACCTGGATAGTATTTATAATAGCCTACTATCAGTATACTTTCCGTATTTTGTATGAGGGATATGTACAGGCTCAAGGAGGACAGGGGCTGGCTTAGTAAGGGGTCTAGTCTAGTAAGGGTAGATACCAGGGTATCTAGCATGGTTGACAAGATTAAAATCCATCCACTTGTCCACCTACCCTTTATGCTTGTCTATGCATATTTCTTGATAGACACCCTAATAGGAGGAAGGGTATTTAAGGCTGTGACCAAGGGGATGGATCCTTCCGCTTACCAGGATTCTAGGTTCATTTGTCTGACAATTTTAGCTATTGGACTTGTCATGTCCTTATCATTCCTTCTTACCCATATAATATACGGGGATAGAAAAAACCAGGTCTACTGTGAGGACAGCGACATCAACTACATGGCCAACAGGGTAGACAAGCTATACTGGTCTAGGGCCTGCCTAATAGGGGATATAATGGTATTCTTGACAAATGCCTATATGCTTTACAGGGTATCTAAAAATGCCTGGTTGTATGAGGTAGACTTTGGAATATATATAGGGAGCCTTGTTATATCAAGTATAGTCGTGGCCTTCGTAGCCAGGATAGTCAACACCAAGAAGGATGACATACTTAGCCAGGCCAAAAACATAGAATATATGGATGATGACTACTACTGGAGAAAGGGCTGGTATTCCAACCCGAACGACAAAAGAATTCTTGTACCTAGTAGGATAAACAATATGAACCAAGAATTTAATATGGCCAGGAAACCAGCCATAGCAATAAATATTTTGCTCCTACTGATAATATTTGGAACTTTTCTTATCTGCCTAGTCCCTATCGATAAGAATGTAATAGTAAGGGCCGACAATGACCAGATAAGTGTAAAGTCAGGTATGTATGAGACTGAATTTAAGAGGTCAGATATAAAAGGCCTGGACTTGGTTGATAACCTAGATGAGGACTCCTATATCAGGACTAATGGAATTAGTATGGGAGAAATTAATATAGGTAGATTTAGGGGGAAAGAAGTCAGGCAGGCTAGACCTATATATCAACAGCAGTAAGAGGCCACTTGTAAGGATAAGGCTTAAGGATAGACAGGTCTTTATCAGTGGTGACAAGAACAAGAGTCCAGAGAAAATTTATAGGATAATAAGTGGAAAATAATCTTCGACTTGGGGGGAAATGTATTTATTATAAATATATTTCCCTTTATTACTTTAAATATCTTTATTTTGGGCCCTTTATGTGCTAAACTAGAATTGTGAACTTATATGTAAATATTGATACAATATTAGGAGAAATGATATGTCTACTTTTAGAAAAATTATAAACTTAATATACTTCTTGATACTAGTATGCCTACTAATTGTCCTATATTCCATGGCCTTTGACCTAGAGTTTATGAAGACTCTTGTAGATGCCATCAGGGATAATGCTAGCTACACCTTGCTAGTAAATATAGGCCTGGTGTTGGTGCTAGGGGTGACATGCCTAAGGGCTATATATATACTATTCAAGAAGTCCTACGATAGCTATTTACTTATCTTTGAAGATGAAGGAGCTATCAGGATATCTGACAAGTCTATAGAGAGGACTATCAGATATGCCGCAAGCCAAATTGGAGTGATAGACCAGTTGGATATAAAGGTAAAGGCCAGAAATAAAAATGACGCCTATCCTGATGTCAAGGTAAATATAAAGTGTGGACTTGACTATGGCAAATATATGGAGTCAGAATACTTCACAGAGGATGTTCATCTTGAGGGCCAGGAAATTACCAGTCAAGGATCAGACCAGCCAATCAATAAGGCAATAGAGGTTGATAATGACCAAATAAATCTTGATAAGGCTATAATTCAGACTGATAATGTTCAAATCCAGGTTAACAATGCTACAATCCAGGTTGATAAGGGACAAATAGATGTTGACAACCCTACAATTCAGACTGATAATAGTCAAGCGGATGAATATACTCAGGACAGGGCCCAGGCCATAGTATGACTGGACTGACAAATATGATTCAGGAAGAACTACACAAGGCGGTTGAAAACTTCATTGGCCAGAGGGTAGACCAAATAAATATTAAATTTTATGATGTAGAGAAAAAGAACAAGGCTGACAAGCCTAGGAAGGCCCCAAGAAAGTCCAAGACTGGTACTGAAATCAGGGGCAAGGCTAAAAGGGTTAGGTAAGGAGGTGCCGAAATGATAGATGAAAATTACCATATAGAAGATATAGACGATATATTTGATAGTCAGGATAAAACTGTCAAGGAGGCAGCTACAAAAACTGGACCTGTAAAGGCCAGGATAATATTTGAGGACAGCACATCTAGCAAGTCTAAGGTGGAAGAACCTAAAAGTGAGGATTTCCAGGCCTACGAGGAGGCCTATGACCAGGAAGGGTCAGAGGGAACTAGTGAAAAGAGAAAGCCACTTATCAACAATGTAAAGAAAAAGACCCTTACAGAAAAGCTAGAAGCAATCCTGGCAGCAGCCTACAAGGACAAGCCAAACACAGTTGTAGCTACTATAGTTGGAATTATTATAGCAATTTTATTTTTATGGATTGGCTTCCTAAAGACCCTTGTAATATGCCTAGTAGTCTTGATAGCAAATATAATCGGTCAGCTATTTGACCAGAACCCATTTGTTGTGGGTGTCTTTGAAACAATAGTTAGGAAGTTTAAGTAGACCTAGAATAGGAAAAACAATGAGTCTACCAGTATAGGTGGTTTAAAAAGTAATATAGAGAGGTGTAAAGATGGAATACAAGGATAATAATACAGAAAGCCAGCACAAGAGCAAGCTGGTATTTGAAGAACAAGTAATAGCTAAAATAGTTGCCATGGCTATAAAGGGCCAGGAAGGTATCACTACTGTAAAGAGCAATGGTGCCTTCTCAGGTATAGTAGGCAGGGGCAACGAAAGCAGCGGTATAAACGTTGAAGTTGGAGAAACTGAGGTTGCAGTTGACCTAAGATTATGGCTGGAATTTGGCAAGAATGCAAGAGATATCTACCTACAGCTTAAGGACATTATTGAAGAGCAGGTAATGAGTATGACAGGCCTAAAGGTTGTAGAGGTCAATGCAAAAATTGAAGACGTATTAAGCCCAGATGAATTTAGAGATAGGCTTAATGGCTAATAGGAAGAAAGGGCAGTTGTACTAATGTATGGCTGCTTTTTAAATAAATAGATCTTAGGAGATAAATATATGAAGATAAGACAGGTAGAAAATGGGATTATACTAGAGGGTCTAGAGGATTTCGAGCCAGCCCATGTATTTGACTGTGGCCAGTGCTTTAGGTGGCTAAGGCAGGAGGACGGGTCCTATACAGGGGTTGCCATGGGCAGGGTAATCAATGTCAGCAAGGAGGGGGACTCTATCCATATAGACAATACCAGCCTAGAGGACTTTGAGAATATATGGTATGAATACTTTGACCTTGGCAGGGACTACGGCGCCCTAAAAAAGAAACTTGCCAAGATGGATGAAAACCTGAAAAAGGCAGTGGAATTTGGGCCTGGTATCAGGATCCTAAAGCAGGATGGTTGGGAGATGCTAATCTCCTTTATAATATCCTCCAATAACAGGATACCAATGATACAGAGGGCCATCAACAATATATCAGAGAGGTATGGCCGCAAGATAGGGACCTATAGGGGCAAGGACTACTATGCCTTCCCTAGTCCAGAAGAACTATCTAAGGGCCAGTATAGAGGACCTGAGAGACTGTAAGACTGGATTTAGGGACAAGTATATCTACTACACCACAAGGGCAGTACTGGATGAAAATATAGACCTTAAGGCCCTAGTAGATATAGACCATGATTCCTGCCACAAGGAGCTGCTTAAGTTCAAGGGTGTTGGGGCCAAGGTGGCCGACTGTATAGCCCTTTTTGGTATGAGAAAGTACCAGTCCTTCCCAGTAGATGTCTGGGTAAAGAGGGTAATGCAGGAATTTTATGGGGCAGAGGACATGAGCCTGCCTAAGATGAGACAGTTTGGTATGGACCTATTTGGCCAGGATGCAGGCTTTGCCCAGCAGTACCTATTTTACTATGTGAGAGAGCTAGAAATAGGTAAGTAACCTATTGACAAGAGTTAATAGGCAAGCAGGTTACTTAGATAAGCGAGACTAGAAAAATATAGGCTGGCTTATTTCAATAGAATGTTTTGTAGGTAGGAGGATGTAATGGTATTAAAAGTATTAGCTTTAATAATTTTATTGTCCTATCTAATTGGGATAATTATTTCGATGGAGATCCTTCTAGAAAACAGGGACCCATCAAAGACCCTACTGTGGATAATGATGTTTATGATTTTTTTCCAGGTATAGGGATATTCTTTTTATGTATTTTCTGGTAGGAATATCAGAAAGCAAAAAGCTATTTAGGGCCAAGACCAGGTCTAGCAAGTTGAGTCACAGACAACTCCTATACAGCATGGAGGCCCTTAAAGGAAATAGTTAAAAAAATCAGCAGAAGATGTTGGAGGATGGGGTCCTGATGGGAGATGAAGTCAGCCCTATCAAGGAAAGGGTAGTAAGGCTCCTATTCAATATAGGCCAGTTCCCCTATACTACCAACAATGAGCTAGAGATATACAAGGATGGACACGAGAAGTTTGCCAGTCTAATTAAAGATATGAAGGAGGCCAAAGACCACATCCACCTAGAGTACTTTATAGTCAAGGACAGTCAGATAGCTAGGGAAATCCAGGCCATCCTGATAGACAAGGCAAGAAGTGGGGTTGAGGTCAGACTCCTTTACGATGATTTTGCCTGCTGGAGACTCAAGATAAAAAGGTCCTTCCTAAGAGAGCTAAAGGAGGCTGGTGTAAAGTGTGCAGCCTTCCTTGCCAACCAAGTTTCCAATTTTTGGTGGCCAGCTAAACTACAGGAACCATAGAAAGATAGTCGTAATAGATGGCAAAATAAGCTATACCGGAGGCCTAAATATAGGTGATGAGTATATGGGTAGGTTCAAGAAGTTTGGCTACTGGAGGGACAGCCATATCAGGATAAGGGGTATAGCTACCCACATGCTTCAGCTAATCTTTATAGTGGACTGGTACCTGACGACCAAGGAGCTCCTAAACGATGAAAAGTATATGCCTAAGATGAAGACTGTAGGAAATACGGCTATCCAGGTAGTTGGTACAGGACCCGATAGCAAGTGGGAGGACATCCACTATGCCTTTTTCTCAGCCATCAGCCAGGCCAAGGATAGGGTATATATTGAAACTCCATACTTTATACCGGATGAAAGCCTCCTAAAGGCCATAAAGACAGCGGCCCTTAGCGGTGTGGACGTAAGGATAATCTTCCCCCAGAAGATAGACCACTACATAGTGAATGTGGCATCCTACTCTTACCTAGAGGAAATAATGAAAGACAGGGTGGCAAAGTCTACCTATACCAGAAGGGCTTTATCCACTCCAAGGTATTCCTGGTGGATGATGAGGTGGCTTCTATAGGGTCATCAAATATGGACCTAAGGAGCTTTATGCTTAATTTTGAGGTCAATGCCTTTATCTATGACAGGGAATACATAAATAGGATTGCAGACCAATTTTACCAGGACCAGGAGGATTCAATCCAGCTTTTAGAGGAGTATTACAGTAAGAGAACCTTATGGGTGAGACTGGCAGAATCAATATCTAGACTCTTCTCACCACTGCTTTAATTTAAGCTTTTTTTAAGAATTAAGATATATACTATTAGCAGTCAAAGAAAGAGAGTGCTAAATAAATACGGAGGTGTTTAATATGAGAATAAAGCCATTAGGAGATAGGGTTGTTTTGAAGAGGGTAGAAGCTGAAGAAAAGACAGCCAGTGGAATAATTTTGACAGGAGCTGCCAAGGAAAAACCACAGTTTGCAGAGGTTATAGCTGTAGGCTCAGGTATAGTTGACGGCAAGGAAATCGAAATGGAAGTAGAAGTAGGTGACAAGGTAATCTACAACAAGTACGCTGGAACTGAAGTAAAGATAGACAAGGATGAATTTATAGTCCTAAAGATAGAGGATATAGTAGGTATATTGGTATAGTGACTTGTTTGAAATATAAGATCAGATATAAGAGCTTAAAAAATAAAATAAGATATAAAAAATATACAGGACATATCCTATAGATAGAACTTATTTGGAAGGAGTTTTAAAATGGCAAAGGAAATTAAGTTTGCAAAGGATGCAAGGGCCTCTTTGGAAGCAGGTGTAAACAAGCTAGCAGACACAGTAAAGGTAACACTTGGACCAAAGGGTAGAAATGTAATACTAGACAAGAAATTTGGGGCACCACTGATCACAAACGACGGTGTAACAATAGCCAAGGAAATAGAGCTTGAAGACAAGTTTGAAAATATGGGAGCCCAGTTAGTCAAGGAAGTAGCTACAAAGACTAACGACGTGGCAGGTGACGGTACTACTACAGCCACAGTCCTAGCCCAGGCAATTATAAGAGAGGGCCTAAAAAACGTAACGGCAGGCTCAAACCCAATCCTACTAAGAAAGGGTATAAAGAAGGCCGTAGACGTAGCAGTAGAAGAGCTAAAGAAGAATTCTAAGGAAATAAATACAGAGGAAGAAATCGCCCAGGTAGGTGCAATTTCTGCTGGTGACGAAGAGGTAGGTAAGCTAATAGCAGAGGCCATGAAGACAGTTGGCAAGGACGGTGTAATCACTATCGAGGAGTCAAAGTCAATGGTAACAGAGCTAGAATCAGTTGAGGGTATGCAGTTTGATAGGGGCTTTGTATCTGCCTACATGGTAAACGATGTAGAAAGATGGAGGCAGTCCTAGAAAATCCATACATCCTGATTACAGACAAGAAGATATCAAATATCCAGGAAATACTACCTTTACTAGAGGAACTAGTCCAGCATGGTGGCAAGCTACTTATCATAGCTGAAGACCTGGAGGGTGAAGCCCTATCAACACTAGTAGTCAACAAGCTAAGGGGAACATTTGACGTAGTAGCAGTAAAGGCACCAGCCTTTGGTGACAGGAGAAAGGCCATGCTAGAGGACCTAGCCATCCTTACAGGTGGTAGGTTTGTATCTACAGAGTTAGGCTTTGACCTAAAAGATGTCCAGCTAGAAATGCTAGGTAGGGCCCAGACTGTAAAGGTAAATAAGGAAACAACAACTATAGTAGGTGGCGTAGGCTCAAAGGCAGATATTGCCCACAGGATCAACCAGATAAAGATGCAGATAGCAGACACTACATCAGACTTTGATAGGGAAAAATTGGCAGAAAGATTAGCCAAGCTATCAGGTGGAGTAGCAGTTGTCAAGGTTGGAGCAGCAACTGAGGTAGAAATGAAGGAAAGAAAGCTAAGGATAGAGGACGCCCTAAATGCAACTAAGGCAGCCGTACAGGAGGGTATAGTTGCAGGCGGTGGTACAGCCTTTGTAAGTGCCATACCAGCAGTAGAGGACCTAGTAGCATCACTCGATGGGGAAGAAAAACTAGGAGCACAGATAATCAGGAGGGCCCTAGAAGAGCCACTAAGACAGATAGCTGTAAATGCAGGCCTAGAAGGGTCTGTAATCATACAGAACGTAATAAATTCAGATTCTCAGGTAGGCTTTGATGCCCTAAACGAAGACTATGTGAACATGATAGAGGCCGGTATAGTAGACCCAACTAAGGTGAGCAGGTCAGCCCTACAGAATGCCTCATCAATAGCAAGTGTATTCTTGACTACGGAGGCAGCCATAGCTGACCTACCAGGCAATGACGACCTTGGAGGCATGCCAGGTGGAATGCCAGGAATGATGTAGTTAAGACCAAAAAACAAATAGGATAGACAAGGAAGGGGAGGCACCTAACCAACCACAAAGTGGCAGGAAGGCGGGCCTCCCTTTTATATGGACAAGACCAAGATAATTAATCAAATTATGCTGAAATAGACCCCAAATTTATGGTATAATAATAGCTATAAGAAAATTAAAACGAAAAAAAATTTCAATAGGACTTAGATTGTTCGTATCGAGATTTGATAAATCTATTGTCATAAGAGGAAGGGAGAAAATATGAAACACGAGATAGTTCTTGTAATTGATTTTGGAGGTCAGTACAACCAGCTAATTGCTAGAAGAGTAAGAGAAAACAAGGTATATTGTGAAATCCTACCATACACAACTAGCATAGAAAAGATAAAGGAAAAAAATCCCAAGGGTATAATATTCACTGGAGGACTAACAGCGCCTACCTAGAAGATTCACCAAAGATTTCAAAAGAAATATTTGAAATTGGTGTACCAATTCTTGGTATATGCTACGGTGACCAGCTGATGGCCCACCTACTAGGCGGTAAGGTTCAGAAGGGTGACAACCAGACTAGAGAATACGGAAAGACAGTAATAGAATACGGTCAGTCACCAATATTTGAAGGAATATCAAGCAATCAGGTATGGATGAGCCATACAGACTATATACTAGAAGTGCCAGAGGGATTTGATGTAGTAGCAACTACAAAGAACTGTCCAGTGGCAGCTATGCACAATGTAGACAAGAAGCTATACGGTGTGCAGTTCCATCCAGAAGTTGAGCATTCAATCGAAGGTGACAAAATTCTTACAAACTTCCTATACAAGATTTGTCAGGTAAGTGGAGACTGGACTACTAGCTCATTTATAGATGACAAGGTAGCAGAAATAAAGGCTAAGGTAGGTGACAAGAAGGCCCTATGTGCCCTAAGTGGTGGTGTAGACTCATCTGTTGCAGCTGCCTTGATGCACAGGGCTATAGGTGACAATCTGACTTGCGTATTTGTTGACCACGGTCTACTAAGAAAGAACGAGGGAGACGACGTTGAGAGAATCTTTAGGCAGAAATTCGGCATGAACCTAATCAGGGTAAATGCGGAAGACAGGTTCCTAGGCAAGCTGGCAGGAGTAACAGAGCCAGAAGCAAAGAGAAAGATAATAGGTGAAGAATTCATCAGAGTTTTCGAGGCAGAGTCTCAGAAGCTTGGTAAGATGGACTTCTTGGTACAGGGAACAATCTACCCAGACATAGTAGAGTCTGGTAACGGAGAATCTGCAACTATCAAGTCTCACCACAATGTTGGTGGCTTGCCAGAAGATGTAGACTTCCAGGAAATAATAGAACCTCTAAGAGAGCTATTCAAGGACGAGGTAAGAAAGATAGGTCTAGAGTTAGGCATAGAAGAAAACCTAATATTTAGACACCCATTCCCAGGGCCAGGGCTTGGTATCAGGGTGATCGGAGAAGTAACTAAGGAAAAGTGCGACATCCTAAGAGAAGCAGATGCAGTATATATGGACGAGCTAAGAAAGGCTGGTCTATACAAGGAAATATGGCAGGCCTTCGCTACACTACCAGATGTAATGACTGTTGGTGTAATGGGTGACGAAAGAACATATGCCCACCTAGTTGGATTGAGGGCTGTTGCATCAAGTGACGGTATGACATCTGACTGGTACAAGATTCCTTATGATGTATTGGAGAGGATTTCTAATAGGATTATCAATGAGGTTGAAGGGGTTAATAGGGTTGTGTATGATATAACTAGTAAGCCTCCTGGAACTATTGAGTGGGAGTAGGTAATAAAATCGGTGTACCTCTTTATCTGCAAGGGATACACCTTTTTAAATTCTATCTATGGCGTAAAAATGGCGTTATTTAGTTTTTCTGGGACTTCCTTACGTTTATTTGGGCATAAATGGACGTAAGTATCCCATGTTGTTTGGGTATTTTCATGACCCAGTCCATCACTTATGGTCATAATATTTACATCTAAACTTTTCAACAAACTGGCTGAGAATGCCTTATATACTTATTATCTATTCAAATAAAACTGAAGTGGTTTTTATAAAGATAATAACACATACATATTAATTGTAATGGTGGGATTAAATAATACTAGAAAGAAGAGTATAAAAAAATGATACAACAACTAAAAAAATAACATATATGAATATCTTAATGATAAGGAAATTGTTGTACCTGCTGGATATGACAAGATATCTGATGAATATCCATTCTATTACTTCTTGGAAGACCTTATTGGAGCAAATATTGCTGAGTTAGAAGAATATGATAGGGTCGGTTCTATAGTTGATGAAATTCATGACCTGGCTATAACAATGGAGCCAATGTTAGATACGACATTAATGGATAATAGGCTAAGAAAACTATATAAAAAATTAATAAAGATTGCATAAAGTACTTTAATAATAGCCAGCGCCTTTAGACTCATCAGGTTACTCTTAGGCTTATAGACTCTGTGAAAACCACCCGTTCAGCGGGTGGTCATGATTAATCAATGGTTTTTCGTAAATCTGAAATTATTTTATCTAATTTCTTGTCTTTTGTATCACTGTCATTTTCTAACTTAGTATCTTCTAGTCTGTCAATTAACATCCTTAGAAAACCACTAAATTGTTTTTCTGTCATTCCTGTTATTCCTGTCTCTTTCATCTTTTTCTCCTTAATGCAAATCCCTTACCGAACTTATATTATATCGTGATGGTAGGATATTGTTAATACTTACTAGTGGTTTTTTGAAAAAATATACTTTTTTCAGATATATAGTCACTTGAATCTATATAGAATAATGGAATAGCTAGCTGAGGGGAGCCAGTTATTTATTTGGTGTAAAAATGGTGCATTTTTGTAATTAAATGAAGAACCACTAGTAAGGCTGGTGGATTACTTTTTGATTTTTAGTTATTTGTTCTACTATTTATTTAGCATGGCTCTTACTATTGATTTAGCTTCTTCAATGTCTTTACTTTCATTTAGAATTTCAAGTATTTTTCTTGTTTGGTTTTCTTCAGCTAACTCTTTTAGTAACTCACCTATGTTCATTTCTTCTTCCATACTTGTCTCCTTTCTGCTCTTGCTAGTCAACTTGTAGTTATATAGGTTGTATAATATTTAGCGTTGGTGAGAGAAAATTCTCTCCCAACGCTAAATTTTTTGCAAAAAATAGGAACACACATCAAATCTCGTGTATAATTTAAATCACGACAAAATAAAAAAAGGAGAAATGATATGTGTTCTAATGCTAGTATAACAGAAATCTTAGGAATTAACGATAAAAATTTAGTAATTTTAGGTAACGAAAAAGAAAAACATTAAGGGATAGAATATACAGTCTTAAGGGAAAGCTTTCATATAGGCCAGCTTGCTGCCCTAAATGTGGTATAGTCAATGAAAATTATGACATAACTAAAAATGGGAGTCAGACTGTAAAAATACTTTTTAATAGGGTTAATACAAACCCTTTGATATTGATGGTTAAAAAGCAGAGGTTTTTCTGTAAGCATTGCGAGTCAACATTTATGGCCAAAACACCTATCGTAGATAAGGGGTGCTTCATATCGAATGATGTTAAGAGGTCTATAGTTTTAAACCTATGTGAGACTAAGTCAATGGACCTGATTGCAAGAGAACACTGTGTATCTCCTACTAGTGTTGCCAGAATACTCCGTTTAACTGAAGATAGGAGAAGAAAAAATTATCTTCCTAGGATTCTATCAATAGACGAATTCAAGTCAGTAAATACAGTTGACGCGTCTATGAGTGTGAATTTAACCGATTTAGAAGGCGGTCATATTTTTGATATCCTGGCAGATAGGAGGCAAAGATACCTCTTTGAGTATTTTAATTCATATTCCTTGAAGGTGAGAAAAAGGGTAGAATATGTGACTACAGACATGTATAGGCCATATATTGATCTTGCCAAGAAGGTCTTTCCAAATGCCAATATCGTAGTTGATAAATTCCACATAGTACAGCTCTTGACAAGGGAGTTAAACAAGCTAAGAATAAACGAGATGAAGAAGCTTAATACCAGGTCTAGAGAGTATAAAATACTGAAGAGATACTGGAAAATACCACTTACAAAGAACTGGGAATTAAACAGTATATATTTTTACAAGAACATACACTTTAAAAATATGACTAGTTCAGTTGACATATTAGACTACATGTTAGGAAAATTTCCCAACTTAAAAGAAGCCTATGATTTTTATCAAAACTTCCTATTAAGTATATCTAATAATGATGTGGCTATGCTTGAAGACATTCTAAATACTAGGACTGATAAAGTACCGATGTGTTTTAGAAAGAGTATAAAAACCCTTAAAAAGCTTAGAAAATATGTGGTAAATTCACTGAAATATGACTATACGAATGCTATGGTGGAGGGTAAGAATAATAAGATAAAGGTAATTAAAAGAGTATCCTACGGATATAGGAGTTTTAGAAATTTTAAGGCAAGGATAATGCTTATGGAAAGGTATAAGATACAAAAGGGCAACATCCATAGCTATAAGTTTGCTATGGATGCTGCCGCATAATTTAATAGATTTTATTGATTTAAATTATCACCAACGTTATTTGACATAGAGCCGTTATATATTACTGTACTTGTATTATATCACGAGGGTACGACACCCTCAATACTAATTCATAATTATTAAAAAATATACTTTTTTCAGATATATACTCACCTGAATCCATGTGGTACAATGAAATAAAGGGCTAGGAAAAGCTTGATATTTATTCGGGTAAAAAGGGTGTATTTTTATAATTAACAGCAGTAAAATTCATAAAATAAATCCAATGATTTCAATGTGTTTGAAACATATAAAACTCACTCGCATTTATGAAGAGTATGTTCAAATTGCCAGAGAATTACTGGTCGAGCTATTAAGTGATGATGCAATAAGTTTTGTTAGTGTTAGAGGGTTTGTTTTTAAGTGCAGGATAAGAATAAATGAATTTGCATTGGTAGAAAAGTTATGAAGATAGCAACTTTGTTTAAACCAGATGATGGTATAAGGGATCATATGAAAGAGCAGGTCGAGATATATGGTAAAGAATAACAATACAGTTACACGAAAAGATGATTGTACATATCCTATGAAATGTCCGGTTTGCAGTAACTGGGTAGACTTTTTTGACATTTGCGAGAACTGTAGATACCAAAATCAAGGCATTAATGTAGACAATGGGTTAAGAGGACCTAACAAGATGACTCTTGCAGAAGCAAAAGAGGCGTATAAGAATGGGCGTAAAATTTATTAAGGAATTTTAACTTGTGAATAGTGGTTGTATAATATTTAGCGTTGGTGAGAGAAAAATAATCTTCCAACGCCAAAATTTTACGAAAAAATATATTGCCCATCAAATATTTAAGTGAATTTAACATTCAAAAATATGATATAATATAAAGTGTTTATATTATATAGGTTAGTAGTAAAAAGTCTAATAAAATCAAGGGTTTTTAGTGATTCTGCAAAGAAAATATAACCTATATGTTGTTTAGAGTTATCTAAATTTTAGATAGTTGTAAACAACACATAAAATAAGAAAGGAGTACTACTTTGTCAAAGGTAAAAAGATAAAATAGAGGCTCAAGGTTTTAGTATAGAAGTATATACTGAAGATTATATGAATGATTATATTTCATTAACAGATATTGCCAAATACAAAAATGAAGATGATCCAAGGTTTGTTATACAAAATTGGATGAGAAATAGAAATACACTTGAGTTTATAGGATTGTGGGAAATATTAAACAATGAAAATTTTTAACCGTGTGCAATTCGACACGTTTAAAATGGAAGCAGGGCTTAATAGATTTACCATGACGCCTCAAAAATGGATTGAAAGCACGAAGGCAAAAGGTATCGTGTCAAAAGCAGGTAGGTATGGTGGAACATATGCACATAGTGATATTGCATTAGAATTTGCTTCGTGGTTATCACCAGAATTTAAATTATATATAATTCAAGACTATAAGAGATTGAAAAATGATGAAACTTCTAAATTATCATTAACATGGAATTTACACAGAGAGATATCAAAAATTAATTATAAAAATTCATACAGATGCAATTAAGACGTATATATTAAAAAGATTTAACTGAACATCAGCTAGGTTTTAAATATGCAAGTGAGGCTGATATGTTAAATGTTGCCTTGTTCGATAAGACTGCTAAAGAGTGGAGAGAAGAAAATAAAGATTTAAAAGGCAACATGAGAGATTATGCAAGCTTAAATGAACTATTAGTACTTGCTAATATGGAAAGCTTTAATGCCATCCTGATTGAAAAAGGTTTAGAGCAAAAAGAAAGAATGATAGAACTTAGAAAACTGGCTAGAAATCAAATGTTATCTTTAGAAAAAAATTAAATAAAGGGAACTTGAAACAATTAGAAGATAAGAAAAAAATAGTTGATATAATTATAATAAATGATGATATGATAAATTTAGACTTAAATTTATTGGTTGATCATACAATCAACCTAAAAAAATATTTTTTTGTAAACTATACGTTTTAAATCGGGTATTAGCTTGAGGATTGAATTGTCGCTACACTGGGCTAAATTTAAATCAGCTATCAAAAGGGATATAATGTTAAGTAATGTGACAATTAGATAATGTTTTGTATTAACAACATGGTTTTATGAAAAAGCATAGCCTATTGATATTGAAAAGATGGGAGGAGGATTATGGACAAAGCGTTTGATTCTAAGTTATGTACTGAAATTGATGCAAAAAAACACTTGCCAAGAATGAAGTTGAATCTAAATATTTAAGATATAAATGTTTAAGATATAAATGTTTATGTTGTGGTGAAGAAGTGTATTTGGCAGCGGCTAAGAGCGCCACTAAAGCTCCACATTTCCGTCATAGAAGAGGGAATAATGATATGGAGTGTGAACGATATTTAGGACAAGCTGGAGTAATTGAAAATTCAATATTTGAAAGAAAAACGAAATCAGGAACAAGTATATTTCTTTTTCAATAATGAAAGGAAAAACAATTGAGATAGGAGTTACTTTTTCATTCGGATAAATTTGAAAAATTAAAGACACAACAAGCATCGCTAGAAATAAAGACAGAGTGTAAAGAGAGGGCTTTTTTGACCGTCTCAGTTAGTGATAATTTATTTATTCCAGATGTAATGAAATATTTAACTATTAATAAGTATTCACAAAATTACCATTTAAGTATAGCTGGAAAAAAATTTATTCATTTTTATAATATAATTGAAGAAAAAGGAAAAAAATAACATTCTTTAGATCAAGAATTCAAGATGAGCGTGCAAAAATATCCTCGGAACGTCTATATACTGGAATCAAGTACATTGCAATCAGCGAAGAAGAATTACGTGTAACGAAACTTATATCGAATATAAATGTTGAGAGCACAAATGGCTTGTTTAGATTTACAACAATGGGAAAAACATTTTTCGGAGCAGAGTTTATTATTGCTAGAAGCGACTATAATTTAAATCTAATGCTTCTTGAACAAAATTTGCAGGTTGAAACAGCTCAGACATTTAATGTACTTTGGCCTCCGATATTTTCATCAGATAATGAATATATATGTGAAAGTGATAAAATATATGTAAATTCAAGTTTTCAACTGATACAACATGATAATACTAATGCATTCTGCAATACAGATGATTTGCCTAAAGGAATCACACAAATTACTCTCGAAGAAAGAACAGTTATTTTTGAGAAAAATATCGAGTTGACATTATTAAAAGTTGAAGCAGACCAATGTGAATTACCCCAATATGATATTGAGAAAATTTATTCTTCCAAGTGGGAGGTCACGAAAGATATGGATTACTATATATTTAATCGAGATGGTTGCAGAAAACTTTTGGATGAAGAAAATGTTTATTTGACCGAAAAAGATACAATTAAGGGGTACAAACATGGACGTATTCAGAAAGTCATTTTAAGTAATAAGAAAATCCCAATGACTACGCAAGAGATAATCGAAGACATTCTAAAATACCATCCGCAAACAGAAATCTATAATTCGGATTTTTTTACGTATTTACATGCGAGTGAGCGAGTTATTAGCTATCTGGATGAATGTTATAAAAGTGGTAGTATAAACACTGTTGTGAAGAAATATATTGAGGAGGGACTTTTATGAATTATATAACTGATTTGATAGAAGAAGATATGAAATATATTTGTTCTGTAATACCATATAAGGAGACAATTGATTATTTTAAACAATATCCGAAGGAGTTTTTCTAAGCTAAAACCGGGTTTCAGAGCAAAAATCCTTAAATGAGAAAGAAGTGACTCGAATTTTATTTGATTTTAGGAATAGAGACTTTGTTTCATCGTTTATTGTTAAGCACATAGATAGATGGCTTCAGGAAATTAAAGATGCTTTGAATGAAGTAAAAAATATAGGGTTAAATTATGAAGAAAGATATATAAATGTGCTTTCTCACTCTGTTTTTTCACATAATATTAAACTTTATTATAAACTGAAAGAGGATGAAAAAACGGAAGAACACTTATGCTTAATGTCAGCTGCAGTAAAACAACTATCTGAAGCCATTGATGACGCTGACTATAAACGTGATGAGTATGAGAAAGAAAAATTAAATAGCTATTCCGTTATTCAAAACCTGAAAAATGAAGTTGATGAATTAGAGAAAACCATCAATAAGCTACGAATAAAGTTATCTAAAGCCACATCGAATGAAGAAAAATAAGAGAAATTGCTCTTCAAAAAGATAATAAGATAGAAGAACAGAATAATATCATTGATGAGCTAAGGAAGAAAGTTTATTACTTAGACAAGCAGATTACTAAAATATCAAATGACTCAGTGCGCTCTCGAGATGAATGGGAAGAGCAGAATAATAAATTGAAATATCAATTAGAAGAACTTGAAAACGAGAATTCATCGTATAAAGATGCAAATATGCTTTTACAAGAATCAAGGTTGTCTGTATCAAATCTTAAAACACAGATGACGGGGATGGAGGAAACTATAGACTTATTGCATGAAATCAATGAATCTTATAATGAGAGAATTGAAGAGCTTGAGAAACTTCTTGAAAGTAATTCGCAGCATAGAATCAGAAATTTGTCAGATTCTAGTTATTCACCAGTTGTTCGAACGTCATCTGCTATGCCAAAGCGTCCGGTTGATTTAGATGATTTTGACGAGTATTTCAAATACAATCTCAATAATATTGGGTTAGATAGCAGACAGGATGAGTATAGGCTTTTTGTTAGATTTGTTGAAAAAAATGCCTTTAACGGTGTACCATTGCTTATTAAACGTGCTCCCGGAATTAATTTGGCTAATTGCCTTGCCAATACGCTGTATGGACAAAAAACTGCACCGGTTTTACCTTATTCTGGTAGTGAAGAGCTTGAAAGTGTGAGGGAATTTCTTGAACTTACGCAAGACAGAGTAGTGTGCATTGATGGATTTGTTGGTAATTGTAATTGTATAGAGCTGTTGACAATACTTGAATCGTACCGTGATAAGATAATTGTTTTGACATATATGTATGATAGAACTTTGAACTATTTGCCAATGGAAATACTAACATATGTTCAATATATAAATGTTGATGAATTCAAGCCTCTATTGAATATTAAAGATATTACGGAAGAACCTTCCGAAATTATAGAAGAGTCATATGCATTTGGAGATGAATGTTATGAGAAAAATAGATATCAGAAAATCTTTATCGAAATATCAGAGCAATGTGGAATATGTAAAGATGTAGTTAATACAATGTCAACTTCCATTGGCGATAATGAATATCTGAATTCCGTGTTAATGTTCACCGTTTTGCCTTATATACACAAAGTAAAACAAAACAATCCATATAATTGCTCTGATCGACTACAAAAATATGCAGGTAAGTCAGGAAAATGTGAATACAAAAGTATTATGTTAGGGTGGTTCGGATAAATGGATAAATTATTTAAAACTATGGCTAATGATATGAAGATTACCCCATATCTAAATGAATCAAAAACTTCATATTTGGGTAGAGTTGCATACTCTGCATTGGGACTATGGTGCTTGAAATCTGCTCGTGGTAGTTCGCAAGAATTTCATGGGATGTAAATGTCAATATTAAAATGTACAAAAAATGGAAAATAAAAATGTACAATTTGGGCTCAACTATCCATCAACTCTCTTATCATCAATGAAGGATCTCTTGTCTTTAAGACGATATGAGGGGCCTTTTATTGATATAATTTTAGAATGGTGTAAAAGTCTATCTAAAACTGCATTGGCCAGAGTCGACGAACCAAAGAACTCACCCCATTTGGAAATGGCATATTTGTTGTCACAATTGTAGTATTTTTTTCATACCTTTTAGCGATTAGCTGAAAAAACATGTTAGCAGCATCTTTATCAATTGGCATATATCCAATTTCATCTATAATTAAAACCTTGTATTTGGCATAAAACTTTAATCGTGATTCAAGCTTATTCTCATTTAAGGCCTTTTTTAGTTGTGAGATTAAGGATTCAAAGGATATAAAGTATGTTTGGTATCTCGCTTTCGTACAGCTAATACCAAGAGATGTAGCTAAATGAGTCTTTCCTACTCCACTAGAACCAACAAATATTATATTTTCATATTTTTCCAAAAAACCTAGATTATTTAGTTCTAAGACTTCTTTTTTATTGATTCCTGGTTGGAATCCGAAGTCAAAATCATCAATGGTTTTTAGGAATGGGAAATTAGCAATATGTAAATTAATACTGTCCCTTTTCGCTTGTCGGTAGACACGTTCGATCTCAACAAGCTCTTCAAGAGCCTCTCCAAAGGATTTTTCCCCTTGGTTTACGAGATCTATATAGGTATCAATATGATCTTGAATACATATTATACCAATCTCTTCTAGTCCATTTAATAATTTTTGATGTGATGACATATTTTTTTCCTCCTTAAAGAAATTCATCCATCTGCCTTAAATTAGTTTCAGCTAACTCATCTATAGAATCTTCATTTTTGATAGAATACTTGAGTAGCTGCTTGTAATGTTCCTCTTTGTAATTTAACCTTCGGTTACTTATACTGTGCATGGTTAGCAAATCTGTGCTATAATATATGTATAACATATCTTTGGTGACAGATAGGCAAACTGTTTTACCAATATATTGATGTGGAACAGAGTATTTGCAACCTAAATAGGTAATCATGGAATCTTTTGTGACGGTCGTGCGTCGAGTTTTTGCTGTATAGGATTCCACGATATTTATATCAGGCAGTGGTTGTAGGTACTCTGCTTCTTTTTGCAGTAATAGTACTGGTGTAAGTCCTGTTTCATAGCAAATCCTAGTGCATACTTTCTTGTTTATACCAGATAATATTTCAATTAGGTCTTTTTCTGTTTCAAACTCGCCTTCATATGGTAGTATCCAAGCAATGAATTTATTTGCAGCTTCAACCTTACCCTTAGTGAAAGGATGATATGGCTTACATCGTTTGATTTTAAAGTTAAAATCCTTGGCGAAAGCCTGTATTTTAGGACTAATTGTTGCATGCCCATCTTTAAAAGTTACAAGTGACGACATGTTGTCAAAAAGAATCTCCTTAGGTACGCCACCAGTGTATTTTTAAAAGATGCAATAAGGCAGTCAATTACATCTTCTCTTGTACGACTTGACTTGTAAATGAAGACTGGATATCTTGAATAACCTAACTTGTAGCTAAAAACGTGAAACGTGAATATTTTTCCGAATTTGTTTTTTATAGATATATCTTCTTTCCAATCAACTTGAGCCTGTATTCCAGGTGACGTTTCATATCGTGGGAACCCTTTGGGAGTTTTACTTGGTTTCAAACCTTCTTTTTTAACATACTTATTGAAATTAGAGTATGTCCCAATGTCAGAATCTATTTCAGATATTAAATATTCATAAACAGACCTGACATTGACCCCTTTAATTGCAAGTTTGATACCTATTAATTCTTTATATTTGTCTAATTTACTAGTTTTTATATCTATTTTTTTAGGTTTTTCCTTCATATCCTTCATAGTATTTTTTTAATAGTTCTTCGGTCCATTTCATATAACCTTGCAAGCTCTGAAAAATTTGGTTTAATGTCGCTCATTTTTAATATTTTTAGTTGAGTTAATAGTACTGTATTCATGTGCATTTACCTCCACGAATACAGTATCATATTTTTCTTATTTGTACATTATTATATTCCACTAATTGTTCATTTATATTTTACACTTTACAGCAATGCAGTCCTCCACGTGTGGGGATACTTCAAAAAAGAGGCAAGCGAAATTGAAAAACAAGAATTTTTCAAAAGACTAGAAGAATATATGGACGGTAAAAGTGAGCAAAATTATGTTATTGAATACATTAATGCTTTGCTAAATAAATACCCTAATAAATATTTACAAGAGTCAACCTTACTAAGAGGAGGAGAGTATCAATGAGTTACACAATATCTTTGTTTACTATCAATACAAAACAGAAAGAACAAGAGTTAGACCAGCCAGACTTCTTTGAAAAGGAAGAAAATCTGGAAAAATTCACACTAGACCAGCAGGCACAACTGGAAGACCGTTTATTGAAATATAGGTATAAACATGTAGGAAATACAGGTGATGGTAAAATATTTGAACATACTGATTTTTGGTCAAGCATTATTGACAGAGAGCGGCCTTTATTTTTCTACCTCAAACGACTTTGATTGCATTTTCGAAGTTGGAATGACAGCATCTGAATTTACGGATACTGGTGAATTTGCTAAATATGATGTGCAGGCAGGTGGATGGGAAGAAATATAAAATAGGATATCATAAAAAGACACTGAGAGTCTTCAAATAGACTTCTAGTGTCTTAATTTTTTTGTTAAATAAAAAGTAATTAGTGCTTATTTTTGACAATATTTCATGCTATAATCTAATCAAGAAACAAGCTTTAAAACCTACAATACTTAATAATAAGAAAAGACTAAAACTATGAAAACAAAACTAATAAAAATAACAGTCCTAATCCTACTAGTAGCCACAAGCATCCTCCTAGGAGCCTGTGCCAACACAAAAGAGGACCAGGCAAAGATAATCAGCTACCTAGACAGGAGGTTTGGCAAGGGAACATATACCATCAAACAGGAAAAATACCATCCCCGCTGGTTTGTGACACTAAACCAGTATCCGGATATTAGCGTTTACTACACGGTTTCCCACGACCCCCTATCCATGAGCTCACCATACATATCAACCAACTTTGATGATGTATTTGGTCAGCTGGTGGTTAAGGACTTCAAGAAAACTACTAAGTTGGGCAAGGACGATATCCGCTATGACACTGATTTGGATTATGTATATTATGCAAGGTTGAATTCTATTGAAGACCTCAAGGCTTCTTATGATAGGCTGATGGCCTTTGTTGACTTTATGCGTGACAAATACCCAATAATCCTTGAGGAAAGCTACCTGCATATAGATATGAGTATGAATGGCTTAGTTCTTAAGGGATTGACTGATGATGAAAAGTATGTAAGAGAGACTATTGTAAATGTAGAAAAGGGTCAGTTAAATATTAAGTCCTATGAGGATCTCTACAACGAATTAAAGCCAAAGTTAAAGACCCATAAGGATAAGCCAGATGGATTGACCATCCATGCTGATATAGGCAGGATCTTTATCTTGGGCAGTGATACATTTGAGGACTTCCTCTACAAGAGTCTTGACCTAGAGGGTGTGAAGGTTGAAGATTTAAAGGACCTTGTACTTAAGCCAGGTGAGACCAGTCATACCTACGCCTTTAGGAGTCCTGACCAACACGATACAACACGTATATTTGTAGAGGCAAAGAATTTGACAGATTCGCCTTGTAAATTATTTGATGCTACCCTAGTCAATGTTACTGTAGATGGTGGAGGGAAGATTTTTATTGATCCAAAGTGGGTTAAGCTTGGTTATGACGATATAAAGGATTGGAAGGACCCCTATGACCAGCTAAAAATTTCCCCGCCTAGAACTAAGGCGGAAAAGACAGAGGGGGTAAGCTATAAAAATACCAAGATACTTTTTGTAGAGAAGAGGTATTCTAAGGCAATTTCAAAGGTTGTATTTAGATATGAAAAATAGTTATGTGTAATGTGAATTACAGGAGGTTTGTATGAAAAAGCTTTATAGAGTGTTAATGATTGTTTTACCTATATTTGTTGGAAGTGCTTCACTGGTAAACCTAATATTCTACCTCTCAAACCAGAAAACTTTTATGAGTCTTATCTTGAGCATCATATTTTTCTTCTTGGCCTATGCAGTAGGTATAAAGAATATATTAGACATATTGAAGGAAATGGACTAAGGCGACAATATTTTTTTATCTACAATATATAATTCAATGAATAATTCATGCAGAAGCAGACCTATAAATTTATATAAAATGAATAATTCAAGAGGAAGTAGATCCGATAAATTTATGTAAATAGAATTTTTTTACTATGTTTAAATTATGAAAAGTATTATATAATGGTGATACTATATGTACTAATAATTAGTGATAAGACTTGAACTAAACGATTATATACTAGGTATAATCTGTAGGCCAATAAGCCCCAGGCTTGTCTTGGCTATCATACAATCAGCAGCTTGTCTGCTTATGTATTTATAAGAGTATTAGAAAGAAGGTAGTAGTATGAATCAAAAGGTGTTTAAAATTTTAGGATGGGTGGCAACTTGTACAGCTATGCTTATGTACATTTCGTATTTCCCACAGATTATGAATAATTTACATGGCAACAAGAGTGGTTTCTTGCAGCCAATGGTAGCAGCCATAAACTGTACTTTATGGGTATGCTATGGGGTCTTCCAGGAGAAGAGGGACTGGCCTATAATCATAGCAAATACTCCAGGTATAATATTTGGAGCGCTAGCAGCAATTACTGCCCTATAGGAACTTTAGAGGTAAGGTGTCAGTTACTCTTGACAAGACAAGTACTTGGACCCTAACAGGTGATACATATGTTACTGAATTTAATGGCGATGCATCTAATGTAATAAGCAACGGATATACCCTATATGTAAACGGGGTTGCCCTAAGTGGTACTAAGTAATAGGAAAATATATCCTATATAATACAGATAATATGCTATAAGGCAATTAACTATATAACTTACTCTTAAGATATAAGATTTAAAAAATAAAAATTCTAAAAACAGCTATTTAGGGGTGATAAGGGAGACTTTATCACCTTTTTGATGTAAAAAAGATCTTGAAATGCTATAATAGTATCAAGCATAAGGCAATATTGATTTCATGATGAGGAGACTGGAATATGAGTGCAAGACAAGCTATTTTAGGACTAATTGCCCTTCTAGGGCTTGGATTTTTGACAATTATATTTTTTATGTATAAGTTTATGAAGAACAGAGGCATAGCGGGTAAAAGCTTGATGGAGTCACCTGTAAACGACCAGGCGGACGATTCAAAAATGGGGTTGGGAGAACTTTTTATCTACATATCCTTTATAGCCATACCTCTTATATACGTAATCCAGATGACAAATGAGGGGAGTGCTGGCTCTCCAATTTTGGCCAAGTTTATTATTTTGCCACCAGTGATGGCCCTTTTTAATGCCAGAAAGCGTACTGGAAAAAGTGTATTCCTATGCATGGTTGCCGCAATTTTCTTCTTTTTTATGCTAATGGTCTATGCAATAATTGGTCTTCCAGTCAAGGAACCAGTTTTGACCATTGATAATACTAAAATAAGGCTAGCCCACACAAGTCTAAATGATATAAAAGACCAGGGCTTTGATATATATGTCAAGCAGAGGGAGTCGACAACTAGTGACTACGACCAGCTCTTAACTTCAGGTGACTACAAAAGGTACCCACTAGATAGGAGTATTTATGTAGACAAGGGATTTAAAAACTACAATGATGTGGTCTACAAGTCTCCCTACCTACTAGTAAAGGATGGACTTGTAATAGGAAATATAGGCTTCTATGGAGATATGAATAAGAAGGTAGTCCTGGAGGACTGTAAAATAGTATATTTTAGGCTCGATGAAGATTGCCTTGCATCTGTCAGGTCAAAGGATATAGATTATAAGCTCGATGGCATGGACCTAATGGGGACCCTGAAACAGGATAGCTTGAAAGAGACCTTTGGTGACAAGCTATGGTTGGTGCCACCAAGTGGGACTAGGGATATAAGCCAGTTACATTACGGGATCCAGTGGACTAGTATGAGTGACCACCTTTTCTGGAACCAGTATTTTTCTTATATAGATTTTGACATGTCCAACAAGATGACTTCTTTTGACCTATCAACCGAAATAGGCCGTGACAAGTAAGGTAGTATGGTGATAATTTCAATAAATAAGGTCAACTTTGGGTAAGTAATAATAAAGTAGCTTTTTAAAGATACTTGGAAGGATATCAGGAATCTAATAGTCATACTGCATAAAGGAGGGAATGAATGGACTTAGAAAAGAGATTTGAAAGAAACAGTTTAAAAAGGTTCCAAGTACTGAATGGAGCCCAGTTAAAATATATAGCATTTATATCGATGCTTATAGACCATGCCAATAATGCCTTGATAACCCCCCTACTAGATGGGAAGGGCTTCTTGCTACACCTATCAAACCTATTTTCGATATTGGGTAGGATAGCCTTCCCTATATTTGTTTTCTTCATAGTAGAGGGCTTCTTTAAGACTAGGAGCAGGAAAAAATACTTGGCAACCCTATTAATATTTGGTGTAATTTCAGAGGTTCCCTTTGATATGTTCACCTCAAGGGTCTTCTTTGACCCATATTGGAATAATATGATGTTTACATTGGCTCTCAGCCTAGTTACTATTTGGGTGGTTGACATCCTAAAGGACAGGATAAAGAATAGACCACTCTGGTATTTTGTATCGATAATTATAGTGGCAATTTTTGCCTTTTTAGCTATGCAGCTAAGTCTTGACTATGACTACCATGCTGTAATTGTGGCCTACCTATTCTATGTATTCTATGACAAACCAATCATAGGTGCAGGTCTGGGCTACCTATCCATTATTAAGGAGCTATATTCAATTTTAGGATTTGGTATGACCCTTACATACAATGGTCAGAGGGGCAAGCAATACAAGTGGTTCAACTACTTCTTCTACCCAGTCCATATCCTGATATTGGGGCTTTTACGCTTCTATTTTAATATTTAAGTTTAATATTTAAGTTGATGAAAATTTAATGATTTTTTATATATAAAAATAGGGGTTGACTAAAAACTTGACCTTCGATGTTTTTTATTGACAAGTTACAGTAAAGGTGATAATCTCTTAAGTAGAATATTTTTGGGGTTGATGTTACCCTCGCGTGCTTTTAATTGGGTCCCTGTGAGGCCAAAAAGGAGGAAAAAAATGTTGAAGAATAGACATTTGGTTAGACCAGAAGATTTTTCTGTTGCAGAGATAGACTCTGTATTAGATCTGGGCTTGCAGATCAGTGCAAACCCACATTCTTATTTCAATACATGTGAAGGTAAGATATTGGCTACCCTATTTTATGAGCCATCTACTAGGACTAGGCTGAGCTTTGAGGCTGCCATGAATAGGCTAGGTGGTAGGGTGATTGGATTTTCTGATCCAGGAGCCTCATCAGTATCAAAGGGAGAGAGCCTAGAGGATACCATCACAACAGTTTCGAATTACGTAGATATAATCGCAATGAGACATCCCCAGTCAGGAGCAGCCAGTCAGGCATCTAAGGTTTGTAGGCTACCCTTTATAAATGCTGGAGATGGTGGAAATCAGCATCCGACTCAGACATTAACAGACTTATTAACTATAAAGGCCAATAGGGGCAGTTTAGATAATTTAACTATAGGTATGTGTGGCGACCTTAAGTATGGGCGTACAGTTCATTCTTTGGCCAAGGCTATGTCTAGGTATACAGGCATTAGGTTTGTATTTATTTCACCTGATGAGTTAAAGATGCCTCAATCAGTAAAGGACAATATAGAAGGAACTGAATATATAGAGACAGACGACCTTGTGGACGCTATGCCAAGCCTTGATATCCTGTATATGACTAGGATACAGAGGGAGAGATTCGAGGACCAGGCAGAGTATGAAAGGCTAAAGGATAGCTATATCCTGGATATGGAAAAGATGGGGTCTGCCAAGGAAGATATGATGGTCCTACACCCACTTCCAAGGGTAAATGAGATAGCTACTGAGGTTGATTCAGACCCAAGGGCCAAGTATTTTGAACAGGCCCAGTACGGAATGTACGTAAGGATGGCCTTGATTATGAAGATGTTAGGTTTATAGGTGGATGATATGGAATATAAGGTGATTGAAAATAGATATGTAGGTGAGGGTATGTACTACATAAAGATAGGAGGGAGCTTTGAAGCCAAGATGGGCCAGTTTTATATGCTAAGGGCCTGGGACAAGTTTCCACTCCTTTCTAGACCAATAAGTATATACCAGATAGATGATGAAGGAATTAGCTTTCTATACAAGAAGGTTGGCCAGGGTACACAGATAATTTCCCAACTAAGAGAAGGAGACCCTATCAAGCTAGAGGGTCCATATGGTAATGGTTTTGAAAAGGTAGAGGGAAAAGTAGCCCTAGTTGGTGGAGGAATAGGAATTGCTCCCCTTTATATGGTTGCTCAGAATATACCAAACTGCGATATTTACCTGGGTTTTAGGGACCAGGCAATTATGGTGGATGACTATAGGTCTGTCTGTAAGGACCTATACACTACAAGTGGAGATACACTTGTAACAGATATTTTAAATGTAGAAGACTATGACTATATACTTACATGTGGACCAACTCCTATGATGAAGAAGCTAATGGAGATGGTAGAGGGAACTAAGACTAGGATCCAGGTATCTCTGGAAAACCATATGGCATGTGGTGTAGGTGCCTGTCTAGTATGTACCTGCAAGACTAAGTCGGGTAATAAGAAGACCTGTAAGGATGGACCAGTATTCTGGGGAGAGGATGTGATCTTATAATGGCAGATTTAAGAGTAAACTTGTGTGGATTTGAGCTTAAAAACCCAATTATAATGGCATCTGGAACCTTTGGATTTGGCAAGGAATACGGTAAAATATATGATGTCAGCATTTTAGGTGGAATTAGCTCAAAGGGACTAACCTAGTGGCTAAGCCAGGTAATGAGGGCATGAGAGTCCATGAGACTCCATCTGGTATGATGAACAGTGTAGGTTTAGAAAATCCTGGTGTCCAGGGTTTCATAGACAAGGAACTACCTGATTTTTCAAGGCTAGATACATGTAGGATAGTAAACCTTGGTGGTGGTTGTGAAGACGACTATGTTGAGGGGGCTAGACTACTTGATGACAAGGATTTTGATATTGTTGAGCTAAATATATCCTGCCCTAATGTAAAGCATGGTGGTATGGCCTTTGGTATCAAGTCAGAGGTTGCTAGAGAGGTGATTAGGAGCGTGAGGAAGGCTACCAAGAAGCCTCTTATAGTCAAGCTATCACCAAATGCAGAGGATATAGTGGAGATGGCCAAGGTTTGTCAAGAGGAGGGGGCCGATGGCATATCCCTTGTAAATACCTTCAAGGCCATGGCCATAGATATACATAAGAGAAGACCAGTCTTTAACAATGTGACAGCAGGCCTATCAGGACCAGCTATCAAGCCTATAGCCCTAAGGATGGTATACGAGGTTTGCCAGGCTGTGACTATACCGGTTGTTGGTATGGGTGGTATCATGACTGCTGAGGATGTCATAGAGTTTATAATGGCGGGTGCAACCTGTGTCCAGCTGGGAACGGTAAACTTTGCTAATCCTAGGATTGGCCAGGAGATAATAGAGGACCTAAATAGGTTTATGGATGAAAATGGAATAAAGTCCCTAGATGAGATTAGGGGTATAATATAGGAAAAATATTTTATAAAATTGTGGAGGTAAAGTTATGGCAAATGTTGATGTAATACAGGTATTAAAGGATTGTGATGCACTATTGGAAGGACACTTCCTACTATCTTCAGGTAAGCACTCAAACAGGTATGTACAGTGTGCCAAGGTATTGAGGTTTCCAGACCAGGCTGAGAAGGTCCTAAGCGTAGTGGTAGACAAGATCAAGGACCTAGACATAGACCTAGTAGTTGGACCGGCTATGGGTGGTGTAGTAGTATCATATGAGCTAGGAAGACAGCTAGGCAAGGAAGCCATCTTTACAGAAAGAAAGAACAATATCATGGAGCTAAGAAGAGGCTTTGAGGTAAAGCCTGGCGATAGGATAATAATAGCTGAAGACGTTGTTACTACAGGAAAGTCAACTAAGGAAACTAAGAAGGTTCTAGAGGAGTTAGGTGGCCAGGTAATAGGTGTAGCCTGTATAGCCAACAGGACTAAGGACGATATAGGTATGCCAATCTACAGTGCTATAGACCTAGATATTCAGGTTTATGATGATGGTGCTTGTCCTCTATGTGATGCTGGCCAGATAGACCTAGTAAAGCCAGGTAGTAGAGAGTTCAAGAACGAGAAGTAGAAATACAGAGAAAAATAAATAATAAGTAGTAAAAGCAAATTAGACAGTATCTAGATAGGGTTGACCTCTGGCTACTGTCTTTTTTTATATTCCTTGTAAGAAAATAGAAATTATTTTCAAAAAAAGTATTGAAAAATATTTTCAACTAGTTTATAATAATCTTAAATAAACAATGTTCACCAAATTATATTAATCTTAAGCACAAGGATAATCGGGTATTTTACCCGATTATATTTGTTTAAGGGATTAGTGAACAAAAATTAATTCTGTTTATTAAAAAGGAGACTAAATTGGCTAGAGACAAGCTTTTAAGTAAAAATTTGATATTAAAAAATGCAAAAATTGAATTTCTTGATAAGGGCTTTGAAAAGGCTTCGATGAGGACTATAGCAAGACAGTCAGGACTGACAGTCGGGGCAATTTACAGGTATTTTAAGTCTAAGGAGGACCTGTTTGAGGCCCTGGTCCAACCAACACTTGACGAGCTAATGAAGATATTTATGAGGGAGTTAGATGATGCCTCAAACAAGCAAAAATACACAAATATCCAGGAAGGATATGATATGGGTTTAATAGAGTCACATACTGGTATCCTCTGCTTCCTAGATTATTTATATGACAACTTTGATGACTTTACCCTCCTATTTAAGCGTAGTCAGGGTACAAAATTCGAAAATATCCAGGACTTCTTCGTGGATATGGAGGTCAAGGGAAGCAAGATGTATATAGCTGAAATGGAGGCCCGTGGCATCATGAAAAACCCGTTTACAGAGACAGAACTCCACATATTCTGTACTATGTCTATTACGCCGATTTTTGAAATCATAGACCATAGGTACGACTATGAAGAGGCTGTAAGGATATTAAAGCTAATGTCCTATGGCCAAAGCTGGGCCTGGAACAAGATATGCCTACTGGGAGACTCTAGAGACCTAGGTACAAGCTGTGATTTGAAGATTGAAAAGGAACCAGGGTCTAGTGAAATTTAATCAAGTCTATATAAGGCTATAAGGTTTGATAGTAATGGCTTGAAGAAGAGGGGGATGATGTAGATACCATATATAAATAAAGGGATTAGAGCTAAAAAACAGAGGGGGGATATTGTGAAGAATTTTAGGTTTGATGCTCTTACATTAATTTTAATCAATGCCATAATGCCGGTCATGTGCGCTATATTTCCATCCCAAAAAATGGTGGCACTTACCTATATCATGGCTAGCCTTATCCTAGTAGTTTCGGGCAGTATGAGGAGAATTTTCAAGGTGATTTGTGTGGTGGCTGTATTTTTAGCTATATATCTCATTAATGAGTATTACGGCTTTAGTGCTATACTGGCTGCCTGGGCTAGGATGATGCTATTATTCATGCCTTGCTTTATGATAGCAGCACTGCTGATCACCGAGTATAAATCGTCCGAGGTCTTGTCAGGACTGCAAAGGCTTAGGCTACCAAAGATATTTATAATAGGCATAACAGTAACAATAAGGTACATACCGACCTTCTATAGGGAATTTAAAATCATCAAGAAGGCCATGAAAATCAGGGGGATAGAATTTTCGGCCCTACATCCAATCAGGACCTTTGAATATCTTATGGTTCCCCAGCTTTTCCGTTGCGTAGCCCTGAGCACAGAGCTTACCTGTGCAGGACTTACCAAGGGAATAAGTGCAAAAAATGATAGGACTAGCTACTATGGTAGTGGCTTTGGTCCCATAGACTATACTAGTTTTATAGTCCTAATCCTAGGATATATCCTAATAATTGGGGGGATAGTTTGATGAAAAATAAGATAATCGAATTTAAAAATGTGGCCTTTAGCTATATGGACAAGGATGACTACGCCCTAAGAGATGTCAATTTTAGTATTGAGGAAGGGTCCCTGGTCTTTATAAGTGGTAAGAGTGGGTCCGGTAAGTCAACCCTCCTAAACCTCTTAAATGGGATTATTCCAGAGGTAATTGAGGGCCAGCTAGAGGGACAAATCCTGATAGACGGCAAGGAGGACCTAGATGTAAGCGATAGGAGTCTTATCCTTGGAAACGTATTCCAAAACCCTAGAAGCCAGTTTTTTACGACGGATACTACGGCAGAATTGGTATTTGCCTTGGAAAATTATGGGGTAGAAAGGGAGGCTATAAAGAAGAGGTTGGACTCTATCATAGGAGAATACAATGTAGACTACCTAAGGGATAGGAGCTTATTTGAGATATCCTCGGGTGAAAGGCAGCTAATCGCCCTCCTAACAGTCCTGATTATGGATCCAAAGGTAATCATATTTGATGAGCCATCAGCCAATCTTGACTATGGAAATTCAATGAGGTTAAGAAGACAAATTATAGACCTCAAGGCAGAGGGCAAGACTATTATTGTAGCAGACCACAGAAATTTTTATCTAAAGGGAATTATAGACAAGGTCCTCCTAGTTGAGGACAAGACAGTCAAGTCTTTTGGGTCCGAGCAAGACTTCTTGAAGGGGGACTATAAAAATCGTAGCTTTGACATCTTTGCAGGTGATTACGGCCGAGTGAAAAAGCTGGGACCTGGTCAAGGTGGTGTGACTATAGAGGGCCTATCCTACAAGGATATTATAAGGGACCTAAGCATTCAATTTGAGGAAAATGAGGTTACAAGTATAGTTGGAGTCAACGGTGTAGGGAAAACCACCCTAGCCGAGCTAATCAGCAGGTCTCTAAAGCCTGAAAAGGGCAAAATACAAGTGGAAGGTCAGGCTATGTACCTAATGCAGGATGCAGACTTTCAGCTATTTGGTTCGTCCTGTCTCAAGGAATTAGAGCTTGCTCAAAAGGATGAGGCTATTAATATAGAGGCACTTAAAAGTCTGGATATTGATATGCTTAAGGACAAGCATCCCCAGAGTCTGAGTGGGGGAGAGAAGCAAAGACTACAAATGGCCATAGCCAGGGTTAGTGGCAATAAGGTTGTAATCCTGGATGAGCCGACCAGTGGGCTTGACAAGTCCTCTATGGAAAGGGTCTGCTCTATGATAGAGACCTTAAAAGAGTCTAGGACCATAATTGTAATATCACATGATTATGAGTTTATTCGGAGGGTGAGCGATTCAGTTGCCTATCTTTCGGATGGACAAATAAGGGAAAAATTTAAATTAAATGAGGATAATGTAGAAAAGTTAAATAGTATTTATAAGGAGATGGAGGTTCATTATGAGTAGAAAACTAAAAAAATTAAAGACATACTATTACTAGCCTTGTTAACAGCAATTTATATGATTATTTACATGATTTGTATGGCAATTATATCGCCATTGGGAGCATTTGGTCATGCCATAAGCCCTGGTATTTGTGGTGTTTTTGCAGGTACAGTAATCTACTTTATGTCTAGAAAGGTTGGCAAAATGTGGCAGTTTACTATCTTTACACTCCTAGTAATGGGAGTATTTGCCCTTATGGGTGGTGGATATTTGCCATGGCTAATCACATCTGTATCAACAGCAATTATAGCGGATTTTATTGCATCAAGAGAGGAAAGGCCGAGTGTATTTAAACTTGCAATTGCATCAGGTCTACTTCATATGGGCCAGGCCTGGGGAGCCATTATTCCATCGCTTTTCTTCCTAGAATCCTATAGGTCAACTTGGATTAAGCGTGGTCAAACAGCTGCCCAAATGGATGACATGATAAAATACACTGCAGGAACATGGGGAATAGTCAATTCTCTTATCACCTTTGTTCTGGCAGCAATTGGTATATATATAGGATATCTTATTCTTAGAAAGCACTTTAGAGAGGATTAGGTGGTTTAGAAATGGATACATTTAAACGTTTATTTAGTTATGCAGAGGAGAAGAAGCACTTTATGGTCATGGCCCTTATCTTATCAGGCCTTGCAACTGTGATTTCCTTTGTACCCTACTACTACTTCCTTAAGTTATTGAGGGAGATAACATCAACTAGTAGACCAGATTTAATAGGAACATATTCCTACTGGATTTTGTTGACAACTACGGCCTATGCCTTGATATATTTTCTTGCCCTGGCCTGCAGTCACGTCTTTGCCTTTAGGATAGAGACAAATATGAAGAAGAGGGGCTTAAATGAACTCTTGGGAGCATCCTTTGCCTTTTTCGATATGAATCCATCTGGTAAGACAAGGAAGACTATTGATGATAACTCAGTGAACACCCATACTGTTATAGCCCATCTGTTACCTGACTCAGTCAATGCAGTCTTGTTTCCGATCTGTCTACTAGGATTGGCCTTTGCTACTAATATTTATGTTGGTATACTCTTGGTTTGTGCCGTAATATTTGCGGCAGTTTGCTTTAAGTTTATGTATTCTGACACTAGTATGATGAAGGACTATATGGATGCACTTGACGATATAAACTCTGAAACAGTAGAGTATGTAAGAGGTATCCAGGTAATCAAGATCTTTGACATGGTTATAGAGTCCTTCGAAAGGCTATACAAGTCTATACTTCGCTATTCTGAGGTTGTAAATAGGCAGTGCCAGCTGTGCAAGATTCCATTTGTAGCCTTCCAATGTGGTATGATGTCATTTGGGGCAATTATAATCGTAATTGCCAGTAGACAGCTTGGAAAGGGTATGGTAGTTGGTGAAGTAATTAGCATGACTGTGTTTTTTGTTGCCTTTGTAGGCATGCTTAATAATGCCTTTATGAAGATTATGTTTTTTAGTAGGAACTATCAACTAGGCCAGGATGCTATCGATAGGTTGGAAGATATATTTGCCAAGATGGAAAAAAATAAATTGGAAAGTGGTTCTATTGAAAAGATGGATAGCTATGATATTGAGTTTGAAAATGTTGGATTTAAATATGAAGAAGGTGTCAATGTCCTATCAGACTTCAACTTGAAACTAGAAGCTGGCAAGGTATATGCCCTTGTAGGTTCATCTGGAAGTGGTAAATCGACTATAGCCAAATTGATATCAGGCTTCTATCCGGTGTCCTCAGGCCAATTAAAAATCGGTGGCAGGGATATTAAAGAATATAGCAGCAAGGTACTAGAAAGGAATGTAGCCTTTGTTTTCCAAAAATCAAAGTTATTTAAGACTAGTATTTACGAAAATGTAAGGCTGGCTAGACCTGAAAGTAGCCATGAAGAGGTGATGAGTGCCTTGAATATGGCAATGTGCTCCAGCATACTTGATAAGTTTGAGACCCGAGAAGAGACAATTATCGGGGCTAAGGGGGTCCATCTATCAGGTGGAGAGATGCAGAGGATAGCAGTGGCAAGGGCCATCTTAAAGGATGCCCCTATAGTTATCCTAGATGAGGCGAGCGCAGCCAGTGACCCAGAAAATGAATATGAAATGCAGAGGGCCTTTAAGGCACTAATGAGGGGTAAGACAGTAATTATGATAGCCCATAGGCTTTCAAGTATTAGAAATGTAGATGAAATTTTGCTTGTTGAGGATGGCCAGGTAGTAGAACGTGGATCCCACGACCAGTTAATGGCGGGTCAAACAAAGTACAGGTATTTCCAAGACCTATTCAACAAGGCAAATGAATGGAGGTTGGCATAATGAAAGAAAAGCTAAGAAGATACTTTGCCTTGAGTCAAAGGGGTGTAGATAATGCCCTTGTGGCGTCAAGATGGTCTTTTTTAAAGTTCCTGTCATTTATATTTCCACCAATGTTGACCTTCTTCTTCCTCCAGGATGTCTTGAATGGAAACCTTAGAAAGACAGCATTTTATATGGGTATACTGCTAGTCATAGTAGTAGTGATGTTCCTTATTCTTGCCAAGGAATACAAGATGACCTATGATGTGACCTATGAAGAGAGTAGCCAAATGAGGATAGACCTAGCAAACAAACTTAAGGAGCTACCACTTTCATACTTTTCTACCCACAACCTATCAGACCTATCTCAGACAGTCATGATGGATGTTGGAAATATAGAAATGGTAATATCTCATGCCATACCGGCTGGAATTGGCTTCGCAGTATTCTTTGTACTGATGACAATTCTAATGTGTATGTCGAATTTTATCCTGGGGCTAACAGTTGCCATGCCTATATGGATAGGCTTCCTATTTATATTCCTGTCAAAAAAGGTTCAACAGAGGGGTACAAATAAGTTTTTTAATAAACTATTGGAAAACTCAAATGCATTCCAGGAGGCCTTTGAAATGCAGGAGGAAATAAAGTCCTATTCTATGCAGGACCAGGTAAGGGCTGATGTTGAAGATAAGCTTGAATCTACAGAATTAATCCATTTAAAGGCAGAGATTGGCCTGGGCCTATTATCCTTCTTTATAGGAATTCTGCCGTATTTAGCACCAGTTTTAACTGCTACAGTAGGGGCAGGCCTATATATATCAGGCTCTATAAATGTTTTGTATTATGTAGGTTACCTAATGGCAGCTACAACCCTTTCATACCAATTTGCAGGCATACAAGAATATGTACTAATGATATTCTTCTTTGAGTCTAGCTACAAGAGGATAGAAGAGTTAAAGGAGGAGCCTGTTCAAACAGGAGAGGATAAGGACCTAACAAGCTTCGATGTGAAATTTGACAACGTTGAGTTCCAGTATGGGGATAATAGGGTCATCAAGGGCCTATCCTTTGTAGCAAAGCAAAATGAGGTCACAGCTATAGTTGGTCCATCAGGCTGTGGTAAGACTACTGTTTTGAGGCTGATTTCTAGACTATATGACTATGACAAGGGTGAGATCAGTATAGGTGGCCAGGATATAAAGGACATTAGCACCAGGTCAATGTTCAAGAATATATCCATGGTATTCCAGAACGTAGACCTATTCGATTTCTCTATTATGGACAATATTAGGATGGGTAGGAAGGATGCCAGTGATGAAGAGGTACTTGCAGCAGCCAAGCTAGCAAATGTAGACAAAATAGTTGCCAAGCTACCGAATGGCTATGACACCCTTATAGGAGAGAATGGGTCCAAGCTATCAGGTGGAGAAAGGCAGAGAATATCTATAGCCAGAGCCTTTTTAAAGAATGCCCCTATTGTTCTTCTAGATGAAATATCTGCCTCTCTTGATGTGGAAAATGAAATGGAAATTCAGGAAAGTATTAATAGGCTAATCGAGGGTAAGACCATTATAATTATCTCTCATAGGCTAAAGTCTATAGAAAAGGCGGACAATATATTAGTCATGAAGGATGGGATTTTAGATTCTCAGGGTTGCCATGAGGACCTATTGAAGGAATCAGACCTTTATAGGTCTATGGTTGAAAAATCTAGACTGACTGAGGAGTATGTGTATTAGTAAGTAATGTTAGTATTTATGAAAAAATTTGGAGTTTTTGGAGAGTATTCAAAAACCCTGTAAATTAGAATAAGTCCTTCTGTGGTAAAAGATTTTTATCATAGGAGGGCTTTTAAAATGGGAATAAGAAAAAGAACCAATAATAATTATTATGTTATAATATAGGTAAGTATTTTTTTATAGGAGGGATTGTTATGAAAATGAAAAAAACTCTTTTTGCATTATTTATACTTTTTATTGAGCCTATCTTTATCAACTGGATGCACAGGTGGTAGTGAATCTACAAAATGAACATATCCCAGATAGAGATAATGAACTCTACTTTTGAGTGGCTTAAATATAAAAGGAGAAATTTTCTGAAGCGTATTCCAAATATGATGACGTTGGCTGGCCATCAGATGGCTTTTAGATACATGGTTGTAAAATTCGACCAGGACATAAGCCCTGATATCGAAAAAAATTTCAATAATTATTCTATAGATAAATTAGATTATAATAAGTCCATTGAGAGTATTGAAAAGCATTGCGATATAAAAGAGTTAGTTGATACTATCAAGATTGATTTTTTTCCAAGAATAAAGATTCCGTATATGGTATCAAAAAAAGTCTTCAGAGATGAAGATGCGAAAAAAATCAGGATTTTTGCAGATAAAATATATATTTTTATCTTATGATAAATCTATTAAAACCTTATATCTATTAGTTGATTACATGTAGTATGATATAAATCAAAGCAACCTGTTAAAGGGGTGGTTTGCCCAATGGTTACCGTATTATTGCACATAGAGCAGAAGATTGACCTAGCGATTATAGATATAGTAAAATAAAATATAGCAATTGAAATGACGCCTGTAGTCCTTGTGAGATTCAAATAAAGAAGACCACAATTGCTACAGGCTTTATATTACTATATATGATATGAGAAAGAGAGATATAGAGTATGACTGATGAAATAATAGAAATGGCCAGGCCAGAAGGTGGCAGGGAACCAATAGAGGGCGACAAAAGGCCCAAGGAAAAGTTTCTAATTAAGACAACAGATGAGTTTAACAGGTGCGTAGACCATATATACGACCTCTTAAAGAGTGGATATACCCTATACAGGGAGGGAATTTACTCATCATCTAATTTAGTTTTCAATAGCAGCTATTGAGGAGATAGTAAAGGTATATAATGCCATATTTTCTAAGGATGTAGACGGTTATGCCGGTAAGGGTATGGGTAAGAGGATCTTTGGTCCAGACTACTACCTTTGGATGGATGATCGACTAACAGATGCAGTTGAAGAGGAAGACCTAAAGGAAATTTTGACCTCTATAATAGTGGGGCCTTGAAAGAACTGAAAAATGACTCCCTCTACTGTGAGCGTAGGTCTGACGCTATACTATTGCCTGCAGACCATATAGATGATAAGTTTGCAAGAAATATGCTTCTATTTGCTATCCAGGCCTATGAGGATAATCTGGCTGGATTTAGCCTTTATGCCATCGAGATTTCTAAGAAGACAGACAAGCTATTTGAAGAGATACTATAAGCTCGGGAGGAAGATATGAAAATATACAAGGAGCTTCAAGCCTTAAAGGAGAAAGAATATGCAGATTTTCAAGCCAAACTGGTTCCGACTATAGAACCATCGAAAATTTTAGGCATTAGGGTACCAAAGCTTAGGGCCCTAGCCAAGTCATATATAAGGGACCAGGAATGCCAAGTGTTTCTTGATAGTCTACCACATAACTACTATGATGAAAATATGTTGCATGCAATACTAATTTCAGAGATGAAGGACTATGATAAGTGTATTAATAGGCTGGAGGCCTTCCTGCCATATGTAGATAATTGGGCAGTATGCGATATTATGTCACCCAAGCTTTTTAAAAGATACAGGGAGGACCTGATGACCAGGATAAAGGTATGGATGGCCTCTGAGGAAACCTATACGATTAGGTTTGGTCTGGGTATGCTGATGACTCATTTTTTGGATGAGGACTTCAGACCAGAATACCTTGATATGGCTTCCAGTATTAGGTCTGATGAATATTATGTGAATATGATGATAGCCTGGTTCTTTGCTACAGCCCTAGCCAAGCAGTGGGAGGTCAGCCTTCCTTATATTGAGGACAAGAAATTGGATGACTGGACCCACAAAAAGGCTATACAAAAGGCCAGGGAAAGTCTCCGTATCAGCAAGGAAAAAAAGGAATACCTAAAGGGACTAAAGTAGTTGACATTTATACTCTATGTAGGTATAACATAGATAAAGACAAACTGATTGAAATAAAAACATAGCTACAATATATGGCGAAAGAGATGATTTAAGGAGGAAGACTTATGAACTTTTTGGAATTGGCAAAGGAACGTTATTCCTGCAAGAGCATGGATGGAAGAAGGGTTGAAAAGGAAAAGCTAGATCTTATATTAGAGGCTGGACGTTGGGCTCCAACAGCCAAGAACCTACAAGGACAGAGGATTTATGTAGTTGAATCTGAGGAAGGTCTTGCCAAGATTGACAAGGTAACTCCTTGCCGTTACAATTCAGCAACCGTATTATTAGTTGCTTGGAACAAGGAGGAGGTATTTACTTATCCTGGTGAAGAGCGTGATTCAGGGGCTGAAGATGCTACAATAGTGGCTACACATATGATGTTGTCAGCAAAGTCTCTAGGTGTAGATTCTTGTTGGGTTAACTTCTTCGATCCAGCCAAGCTTGCCAAGGAATTTGACCTACCTGAAAATGAAGAGGCCCTGATGCTATTGAACCTAGGATATCCGGCAGAGGGTGCTGGCCCACTTGCCAACCACGGATCTCGTAAGCCTCTAGAGGAAACTGTAAAGTATATAAAAAAAATACTTGTATAAAAGTAAGGGTGGACTAAGTAAGGTAGATAGGTAGAATAAATAATATGTAATTAAGTACAAGAGTAGGACCAATGAAATTGAAAATGAAAGAAAATCGTTAATTAAATATACAGGTACGATTAAGCTGTATAAATGGAGGTGGATATATGAATACCCTAATATGCTATAAGAAGTGTACTACCTGCAAGGGGGTAGAGAAGATAATGAAGGACCAGGGTCTTGCCTATGACCTAAGAGAAATAGATAAGGAAAATCCAAGTATAGAGGAGTTGAAGGCTTGGAGGGAGAAGTCAGGCCTACCGCTAAAGAGGTTCTTCAATACTAGCGGTAAAATCTACAAGGACTTAGGCTTGTCTAAAAAGCTAGGAGATATGTCAGAGGAGGACCGGTACAAGTTATTGGCAAGAGATGGTATGCTGGTAAAAAGGCCAATCCTACTTGTAGGTGATGACAAAATTCTAGTAGGTCCGGATGTAAAGAAGTACCTTCTAGGAGAATAGTTATGAAAAAAATGAGGTCACAAGTCCATATATGATTGGACAGGTGACCTCTTATTTTATAAATTAAGCTTCGATTTTTCTTTCTTCTATATAGGCATCAAGCATTTCAGAAACCTGAATAACCAAGTCCTTGCAAGGTGGTTTCTTAGTCATTATAGGTCTGCCTTCAGGAGTCTTTTCACCAGTCAAGCCCAATAGCTCCTTACAAATGATAGAACCATTTTCTTCCTGGAATCTTTCGGCAAGTTTTTCTGATTACCTTATAGTGTTCGTTTTTTGCTTCCTTGTCAGTAGGGTCTGTGAATCCGTTTAGTAGACCAACCACCATAAACATACCGCTGACAGCTCCACATACCTCTCTTAATTTGGATATACCTAGTCCAAATGGTGAAGCCATTCTTAAAGACGTTTCCTTGTCTAGGCCAGTTTCATCACTAAAGGCTAAAACTACGGCCTGAGAGCAATTGTATCCTTCTAAGAATAAATCTCTAGCTAAATCTGAATGCTTACTCAATTTAATATACCTCCATAATTTACAGATTACCATATTTTTCACATATTCATATCTTATCATATATAGGGGTATATTTATAGCTTATATATTAGATTTTTTTATAATAGAAAATTTAGTAATATATTATTTAGGAGTTATTTTATTAAGTTTTATTTAAAGCTGGCAGCAAGGTCTACTAGGCCGTGACCATAGTATGTTGAGGTTTTAGAATTTATAGAGATTATCAGACCATCGTCTTCCCAATCTATATTCTTGTTTTCTGACAAGATGGCCTTTTTGCCATTAAAGTAGACATATCTGGCCTGGCTTGATCCTGTTTCATAGGCATTTGCCTTCTTAGCAAGTCTTTCCTGGACGTAGATTTTTGCACCATCCTTTTCTAGGACAAAGTCTGCCATATCACTAGCTGGAAGACCATTTTCATCCTTAAAGAGGCTTAGCTCTACCAGCTTAAAGTCCTTAGGAAGCCTTGGACTAAAGGCTAGGTGTTCTTTTAGCTGCTTCAAGTGACTGGAACTTGATAAGATATTTTTGTCTAGCTTCTTATCACTATCCTTTTCTAGGATATATGTACCATTTTTTTCATCAATCTCACTGATTTTGTTACCATCTATGTCAAATATGCCAGCCTTTTTACCATCCTTGTAGCTGATTTCATCTATTTGCCTACCCTGGGCGTCATATATCTTACCCCTTAAATTTTCTGGGAAGTGGTAGATTAGCTGGCCCAAATCGACAAGTGGCCTTTCAACTTGAACAGTAACATAGCCATTTTCTGTACTTAAGGGTATCAGTGGTTACAAATATTTCACTTCCTATAACTGGTATACCTATACCTGAAACTAGGAGTAGGCCTGCTATTGATGCGGCTATTAGCCCTTCTCGTCCTGCGTCTAGAAGGAGTCTTAAACCCTTTGTCTCTAGCCATATTAATAACCTTATCTTCTTTTATAGTTTTCATTTCAATTATGTCAGTTAGTTCCTGTTTAGCATCTTGGGACTTGCCTCCTTGCAGACTAGACTTAATCCTATCCCTAGTGGCTTGACTAGGTGAAAATTCTTGGTCTAGCCCTTCTCTTAGGTCTATTTCAAATTTAAGATTATTTAAGTCATTTATATCGTTTATGTTCATAATTATTCCTCCTATGCTATCTATAATAGGCACGCATACATATTAGTGCTTGTTTTACGTGAGTTCTGCCTTGAGTTTTTTCAAGGCCCTAAATAGGACAACACCTACATTTTCACTTGATATACCTAAGAGGTCACCTATATCAGTGTTCTTCATGTCAGCCCCATACCTATAGGCAATGATTGTACGCTCTCTGTCATTTAATGAAGCTAGGGCAAGTCTTAGGTCAGACCTCTCGTCTGACATTTGGACTATTTCTTCGGGTGACTGCCCAGTATCAACCAAGAGACTAGCGGTATCTATGCTTATGGTAGTAACCTGCTTTTTCCTATAGAAGCTAGCTATTTCATTTTTGACTATGGAAAAAAGCCAGGTGTCGAAGCTAGACTTGTCAGGGGAGTAGGTGTCTAGCTTATTATTGACCTTTTCAAATACGAGCAGGGCAATATCTTCGGCATCCATATGGTTTAGTGTTTTTATATTTATAAACCTGTAAACCCTATCAAAATATTTATCAAAGATATCTTCAAAATTCAAAGAACCACCTCCCATCTTTGTGAATTTAATTAATCTAGATTAATTGTAACCTCTTTCACCTATATATACGTTTAAAAATTAGTTTTTTTCATTAACAAAAAGTAAAAATCCCCTAGACGGATATGAACCTTTTTACTGGCAAGTCAGCAAAGAGGATACATATCAGCCTAGGGGACTCTTATTAATTATTTTCAAAATACGAAAGTCTACATTTTAGATAGGCAAGGATGCTTATTTATAGAAATATAAATTATTTAAATACCAGATAAAGGTTATTTCCCCTATTTTCCGTAAAGCTATAAGGGGTCTTTTCAAGAACTAGGGGACTCTGGTACTTAACACTCATCACAGATGTGACAATATCCTTAACCAAATACTTGTCGCTTAGGCAAATATAGGACTTTGCATTAGGGTATAGGGTCTTAACTATCCTTGCAGAGGTATCAAACCTATCCTTGCCAGCAATCCTATTAATCCTTACATTCTTTTTAGCCAATTGACTGTACACACCGCTAGCTATGGTATTGTCACCACCTATGGCCAAGATGCTTGACCCAGGGTCTACCACATTGTAGGTAACATTTGGCATAGTATTTTTTCTTGTTAAAAGTATAGGTAGCTTCTTTTCAAAGGCGTATGAAGAAATGGAAGGTGTATCGTAGTAGTGGTCTCCACCTGCAAGTATATAGGACTTGTCTGACCTCATAAAGCTTGCAATATTGGCAGATGTTTCATACCTGTCCTGGCCCGAGAAGTCATATATTTTGTAGCCCTTAGCCCTTAGGTCATCTTTACATTTTTGGATATAACCATTTCTCCAGATAGGATGTAGATGTTCTTTGCATGGAGTCTGGTTAGCTCAGCTAGGAGACCTTCATCAAGCCTGTCCCTATCAGATAATAGTATAGGGGCATATAGGTGGCCAGCCATTGAAGCCGAGCACAGGGCATCAGGAATACTATCTTTACCAACTAGAACAACATTTTCATTCCTTCCAAAACTAGCCTCCGAAATTTTAACAGACATTTCAATTGGTCCAGCTTTTTCAAGTCCTTCTGGTATGTTTGGATTTTCCAGATTGATGCTTACATGATTGCTAGAATTTACGATCTTCATTATCTCTGAATATAGGTTGACCCTTGTCCTATAGGTATTAAAATTATGTGGGCCATCCTTTTTGCTGATGGTCATATGGTAGTAGTCACCGCCATAAGTATTTTTGCTAATTCCAATTTCATACCCATCAACATAGATTACAAAATCAAAGGTTTTAATCCTTGTTTCACTATTGTAGTAGTCTACCTTTATTGAATCTAGTAGGCCAGCAAGTTTGTCCTGTAGGGCCTTGTCATTTAGATTGTACTTTGGACCGAAGAAGTCACCAAAGACAAAGCTCTTGGAATCCTTGACCTCCTTATTAATATCGATATCGATCTTGTCAGCAGCATTTACTACAGCCAGAGAAGATGCTGAAATAGTAGCAGCCAAGACGGAAGCCACAATTTTTTTCCAAGTCATTTTACCACTCCTTTACATTATGTAAATATAATTTATAGTATATTTAATTGTATACCTTTTACGGATAAAAATCAATTCAAGTTCAGTATAATCAAGGCTAAGAGAAAATGCATAAAGGAGTGAAAAATTAATATTATAAATATGGAAAAGTTTTTTTCTTTAAATATTCTTAGGAATAAGATATAATTAGGGTAAAATTACGGGAGTTTGACACTTGTAATCGAAGATTTACTATTCAAAGGCTTGAAAAGCCTTAATTTTTTTGTCAAATTTTAAAATTTATGTCTTCGCAATGCACGCAATGTATGATATAATATAAGTATATATATTTTTTGTGAGGTGAATTATGAGACTACTTGTATCTAAATCTGCTAACGCTTCTTCCTTCTATGTTCAGAAGGATATAAAAAAAGGAAATTCTAGAACTACTGTTATTGTTGAAAAACTTGGAACAGAAACAGAGATAATGGAAAAATACGGAGTAGCTGACGCTAAAGCTTGGGCACTTGATTATATAGCCAATTTGAATAGAATAGAAAAGGAAAAAAAGACTGAAATTATGCCGGTAAATATGAAGCTTTTTCCTCAGCAAACCATAAGCAATCGTCAAAGAATATTTAACGGAGGATATCTACCACTTCAATCAATTTACCATAGTCTTGGACTTAATAAGATTTGTAAAAAAATAAGTTCAAACGGTAAATTCGAGTATAATCTTAATAGCATTCTTTCAAGATTGATATACACTAGAATTCTTTTTCCCGGTTCTAAACTCAATGCATTCGAAGAATCTAAAAAGTTTATTGAAGATCCTGAATTTGACCTACATCAGGTCTATAGAGCTCTTGATGTTCTGAATAAAGAAAGTGACTATATACAGTCGCAATTGTATAAAAATAGCACCAAAGTTACTCAAAGAAACGCTAGTGTTCTTTACTATGACTGTACAAACTATTTCTTTGAAATCGAAGAAGCTGATGATGAAGGTCAACTAAGACAATACGGGAGATCCAAAGAAAACAGACCTAATCCATTAGTGCAGATGGGGTTATTTATGGATGGCAATGGAATTCCACTAACCTTTGATATAACCAGTGGAAACACTAATGAACAAACCACTCTTAGGCCTCTTGAAAAGAAAATAATCGAAGATTTTTAATCTATCTAAATTCATAGTGTGCACTGATGCTGGTCTTTCGAGTAATGCAAATAAAAAGTACAACTCTATCAAGGATAGGGCTTACATAACTACGCAGAGTCTTAAAAAAATTAAGAAACATCTTAAAGAATGGTCTCTTGATCCTAATGGTTGGAAAAAATACGGCTCTACTATATCATATAATATCAATGAAATTGACGAAGAGGAAAATAGAGACACTATATTTTATAAGGAAAGATGGATAAATGAAAAATGGACTTGAAGAAAAAGCTATAGTAACATACAGTATAAAAATACAGAGACTACCATAGAAACATTAGATCAAATCAGATATACAGAGCTAATGAACTAATAAAAAAGGTTCTCTAGCTGCTAAGAAAATTCGTGATAATGATATAAGAAGGTTCATTCATGAAACAAAAAGTTACATCAGATGGAGAAATCGCAGATAGGGTCAATAGTAAGCCTTGATGAAAACAAAAATAATGGAAGAATCCCTGTATGATGGCTTCTATGCTGTTGTTACAAACCTTGAGGCTAAAGCTCATGAAATAGCTCAAATAAACAAAAAAACAGATGGCAAATAGAAGAATGTTTCAGAATAATGAAGAGTGAATTCAAGGCTAGACCGATATATCTTAGCAATGATGAGAGAATAAAAGCTCATTTTCTTATTTGCTTTTTTAGCTCTTACAGTATATAGAATCCTTGAAGTAAAGTTAGGAAATAAATATACAGTAAGTGAAATAGCAAAAACTCTACGAGAAATGAATATTCTTAAAACTAAGCAGAATGACTATATACCAGCGTTTAATAGAACTCAGATAAGCGATGATATCTTCGAAGTTTTTTGAATATAGGCTAGACTATGAAATTATAACAGAAAAAAAATATGAAAAAAATTTTTAAAAAGCTACAACAAAATGAGAACATTACGCAAAAATTTAAACATAATATAAAAAAAGCCGGAAGTATTAGTATTACTAGCCTTTCCGGCTTTTTATCATCAAAAAAAGTGTCAAATACAGGAGTATATTTAATTGTATACCTTTTACGGATAAAAAAATCAATTCAAGTTCAGTATAATCAAGGCTAAGAGAAAATGCATAAAGGAGTGAAAAAAATTAATATTATAAATATGGAAAAGTTTTTTTCTTTAAATATTCTTAGGAATAAGATATAATTAGGGTAAAATTAGAATTTTTGGAGGGAATTATGTCGTTTTTAACAAATCACTATGTCTTGTCATTTATCAAATTTGCGATATTGGCAACTCTAGGAGAGGTAATAGCAAACAGCATGAGAAATAAGAAGCTGACTATACCTCATTCAATTGGATACAGGATGCTTATCTGGGGTCTTCTGGGTGTATGGATAGCCTTCATGATGGGTATATTTGCTGAGGCTATGGGAGCTAAGTTGGCCAAGTCTAGCTCAACAATCCTGCATACAAAGCTTGCTTTTGCATTCTTAACTTCACTGGTAATGAATACATCATTCGGTCCAGTATTTATGGTATTGCATAAGCACACAGATACCTATTTAGACCTGAGGTATGAAACTAAGGGAGCTAAGGTATCTATCAAGGATATTTGCTCAAGAATTGACTATTTTGCCTATGGAAAGAATGTTCTATGGGGAACAATACCTACATTCTGGTTGCCAGCACATACAGTGACATTCTTGCTACCAGGTGAGTTCAGAGTTATATTTGCAGCCCTATTGTCAATCTGTCTAGGTATCCTACTTTCACTAAAGTCAAAATAGGTATGGCCAAGGAGTATGATATGGGCTGGACCTAGATCATAGAAGATGGTAAATAGCAATAATTAAAGAAAGGCTTAAAGGGTCGAAAGTACGACCAAGGATGCCTGTAAAGAGAAAATTTATACCGATTCCATTCTAGTTACAAGCTAGCAATTGGAGTCGGTTTTTCTTATATTAAAAATACCTAGATAAAGAAATTTAATCTTTTTTTGAAAAAAATTGAATATATATGAAAATATTGGATATATATAAAAATGAGTTAAACATAATTTGTGAATTTTAGTATCATTTAAATTAGTTCCCTGAGGTCAGCTTACCCTCAGGGAATTTTTTATCATCTGAGCTATTCTAACTTTGAGGAGCTTTTATATCTTGTTCAAGGCCATACCTACTTAAAGGGATTTTTTTGATAATCTAAGCCAAGTTACTAGTAGTTATTTTTTTATACATCCTGACTAAAAAAATATTCGTATACAACTTATTTATATTTTAACTAAAAACTGATTCATTTGTGGTATAATTCCTAATATGTAATTTAGATATTTCTAGTAGTTTTTGAAAGCAAGGTGTTTGATTTTTGAAGAAAAATTTTCAATAAAGGAATTCAAGGAAAGATATATTCCAGATCCCATCAAAGGTTCATGAGATTTTGTATAAGGACTGTCAGGAGGTTTTGAAAAATCGTCTAATAGCACTTATAATAGTCGCTTTGATGATTTTCCCATCACTTTATGCCTGGTTTAATATAGAGGCCTTCTGGGATCCATACGGAAATACCAAGAATCTTAGCGTGGCCATAGTAAACCAGGACCAGGACTATGAATATAAGAACCAAAGACTTAACTTTGGTAACGATATAGTAAAAAACCTCAAGGAGAACAGGAGTCTTGACTGGCATTTTGTAGATTCCAAAATGGCAATTGAAGGCCTAAATACAGGTAGGTATTATGCAATCCTAACCATACCTAAGGACTTCACAGAGTCACTAATGTCTGTGACCCAGGTAGATGTAAGGAAGGCCAAGATTATATATACTACAAATGAAAAACAAATGCAATAGCAGAAAAGATAACTGACCAGGGTGCCAACAAGCTCCAAGCCAAGATTAGTAACCACCTAATCCAGATAATTAGCAAGACATCACTAGGTGCTATGGGTGGCATATCGAATATGTCTGATGATATTAATCCAAAGCTGACGGCTATGAAGACATCCCTACAGAGGCTAGATGCCCAGCTAGTAAATAGTAAGAAGCTGGCAGAAAATAACAAGAATATGATAGGTGACCTAGACAAGTCTCTAGCTAGTTCAAAGACAAGTCTTGACGCAATGAAAAATACTATAAATAGTACAAAGAAAATTAATGATGACATTGCTAGTATGGCTACAGATGCGACATCGAGTATTCAATCTACGTCAGCTAGTATAAAGGCTGCCCTAAGAGATGTAGACAGGATTATGGATTCATCGGTCAGCCTAGCCCAGTCCCTAAGTTCAATAGGAGACCAAGGGGCCCCGCAGGCCATCGCAAGCATAGTAAATATTAGGGACAAGATAGACCAGGCAGCTACAAGAGTTAATAGCATTAGTCAGGTCCTAAATGACATAAATGTAGTGAATTCAAATGTCTTAAATAATGCAGTAACTAGGCTAAATAATGAATATAAGTCACTAACAGATGCTAGTTCTAGACTGGCATACCTTATTGACCAGGTAAATACGAGTAATAGTATGTCAAGCTCTATAGCCCAGGATGTTGTCAATATAGTTGGCAAATCAAGTGAAGGCATAAATAATTTTATTAGAGACTTTGATGACTTGGTTACTAGGCCACTTAACATGGTAAATGGAAATGTGTCTACAGTAACTGGTGATATCAGGGCTATGGTTGATTCAACTAGCCAGCTATATCCAAGTGTAAATAGCTTTATAAATACTGCATCGTCCTTAAATAGCAGGGTCGGATCTAGCATTACAATACTTGAAATCTCAATAGATATATTGAGGGGCCAGGTTTCTGACTCTATAAAGATGATTGATGAAATACAGAACAACAAGGACCTAAAGGCCTTTAATAATGTAATTAAGTCAAATATACTTGAAAGGGCAGACTTTATAAAGAACCCAGTGGAAATAAAGGAAGAGAAGATGTATAAGGTGGCCAATTATGGTTCGTCTATGGCACCATTTTACAGTGTCTTGGCAGCCTGGGTAGGAGTTATTATCCTATCAACTATATTGTCTACGGAGCCTAGCAAGGAGTATAGGAGTATAGATAGGTACTTTGGCAGACTATCATTCTTCCTTATCCTGTCTATTATCCAGTCGATGATAATATCAACAGGCGACCTCTTTATATTGGGAGTAACAGCAAAAGGAACCAGTATTGTTTATATTGATATTGATGTTGTGTAGTATGGCCTTTTGTGTCCTTATATTTACCCTGGTATCCTGCTTCAATACCCTGGGTAAGGGCATAGCCATGTTCCTACTAGTTATACAGATAGGAGGTTCAGGAGGTACCTTCCCAGTTCAGATGACACCTACCTTCTTCAGGACAATAAACTCAGTCATACCATTTACATATGGTATAAATGCTTGTAGGGAGGCCATAGGTGGTGTCTACATGCCAAACCTAGTAAATGATATAGGGGCCCTCCTGGTATTTGCCCTTATACCACTAGTTTTTGGGGTAATGTTCAAGGAGAAAATAAACGACAGAATGGAGCCCTTATCAGAAAAGTTTGAGAAGAGTTTCTTGATACACTAGCAAATTTCTAAAAAGTGTTATATACTGTATGAAAGTAATAAAAAATATTATTAGGGTAGTATGGAGGAAGTAATATGTTAACTGTATTTGTAAGGGTGAAGGTAAAGCCTGGTTTAGAGGAGGATTATGTGGCAGCAGCGAAGGCCTTGGTAAAGTCTTCAAGAAAAGAGCTGGAGAACATCACATATGATTTTTGTAAAATAAGCGGTGTAGACAATGAATACTGCTTTGTCGAGAGATGGGAGAGTCATTCAAGTCTAGAAAAGCACATGGCTAGTCAGCACTATATAGATGCAAAGGCTGTGTTCGAGGAGTTAGTTGAGGAAAGTCAGACTACAATTGGGGAAAAAATATAGATAATAAAAAAATAAAATTTCCTATTGACTTTTATAAATTCTAATCGTATAATTAGATACAACAAATAGATAAGAGCCGATGATGAAGAGAGTAGCTTAAATGAATTTACAGCGAGTCAGGGGTTTTGGTGTGAGCCTGATATTGGAGTTTTAAAGTGAAGAGAGCTTTGGAGGTTATTAGAGGAATTAAGTATTCTAATAGGTTTCCCGCCTTAAGGGTTTGAGAGGACAAGATTTAATTGTCAATAAGAGTGGTAACGCGGTATATTCGTCTCTTAGCTAGTATTAGCTAAGAGACTTTTTTATTCTATTTACTGGGGTTAACTGGCCAGTCCTAGTAGATTGGGTGAAATAGTTACAAGACTTAGGACGATTGACTTGTCAATAAGAGTGGTAACGCGGTATATTCGTCTCTTAGCCAGTATTGGCTAAGGGACTTTTTTATTTTGAATTATTATATTATTTTTAAAGGAGAAGAAAAATGAAAGCAGGATTGAAAAAATTAGTAGCATTAGGATTGGTAGCAGTTTTAGCAGTAGGTCTAGTTGGTTGTGGCAACAAGTCATCTGACAATTCAGGTGGAAACCAGACAGCCCTTGAACAGATTAAGAAGAATAAGAAGTTAGTTGTGGCGACATCTCCTGACTATCCACCATTTGAGTTTATGGTATCAGAAAATGGCAAGAGTAAGATAGTAGGTGCTGACATAGACTTGGCACAGAAGATAGCAGACAAGCTAGGTGTGGAGCTAGAGGTAAAGGGAATGGACTTTGATGCCCTAGTATCAGCATTGCAGGCAGGTAAGGTTGACATGGTAATCACAGGTATGACTCCAAATGAAGAACGTAAGAAGGCAGTAGACTTCTCAGATATCTACTTCAAGGGTGAAAATGCTGTAATAGTAAATGACAAGGATGCTGGTAAGTTTACTTCAGAAGACCAGCTTAAGAAGGCAAAATTAGGTGTCCAGAAGGGTTCTACTCAGGAAACATATGTTAAGGACAACCTAAAGGTTACAAACTATAAGGCCCTAGTAGCAGTTCCAGACTTGATTGCCGATATGAAGAATGGTAACATAGATGCAGTAGTATTAAACAGCAAGGTTGCCGGTATAAATGTTACTAAGTACGATGGCATAAAGGTTGTTGAAAACTTGAAGCTAACTAGTGGTGGGGATGAAGAAGCCATGGCAGTTGCTATAAAGAAGGGTGACAATGCTGACCTTATCAAGTTGACAAATGAAGTTATCAAGGGACTACAGGACAGTGGTGAATACGACAAGATATTAGCCAATGCAGTAGACCTAGTTTCAAAAGAAACAAAATAGTATTAGAAGATATATGTAATAGAGGAGTTTAGGATGGATTTTAGTTTTGTAAATGAGTACTACCTGTCATACCTACAGGGTGCAGGGGTTACAGTTTTATTATCTTTATTGGCCTTGTTATTCGGCTTTATAGTTGGCCTAGTAGCATGCGTATGCAAGATATCGAAGAATTTTATATTAAGATGGATAGCAAATATCTATATTGAGGTTATCAGGGACACACCACTGGTTGTTCAGGTCATGATCATAGCATTCGGTATACCTATGCTATTTGGTATTAACTACCCAAGAATGTTTGGCTATGATGACACTTTTACAGGTGTAGTTATAGGTCTAATACTTAACTCAGGGGCCTATATAGCTGAGATACTAAGATCAGGGATATCCTCAGTTGACAAGGGTCAGATGGAGGCCAGTAGGTCTCTAGGCTTGACATACCTACAGTCAATGAGGTATATAATAGTTCCCCAGGCTGTAAAGAATATTCTACCAGCCTTGGCTAACGAGTTTATATCACTTGTAAAGGAATCTGCCATAGTAGCCTTCGTAGGTGTAACAGATATCATGTTCGTAGCAAATTCAGTAAAGAATTCAACTTATAATGGCTTTGGACCATACTTGTTTGCAGCATTGATTTACTTGTAATTACCTTTACATTGTCAAAATTGGTAGGCTTATTAGAGAAGAAAATGACTGTAGAAAGATAGGAGATTGTAATGAGTAACAAGGAAGTTTTATTAGAACTAAAAGACCTGCATAAGTCCTTTGGAAACCTGGAGGTAATAAAGGGTATAGACCTCGAAATAGACAAGGGCGACATCCTGGTAATAATTGGGCCATCAGGGTCTGGTAAGAGTACAGTACTAAGGTGTATGAATCTATTAGAAGAGCCTACATCAGGCCAGATAATATTTGAGGGTAAGGACATACTTAAAAACCTAAGAACTATAGACAAGACTAGGGAGAAGATAGGAATGGTATTCCAGAACTTCAATCTTTTCCCAAACAAAACCATTCTAGACAATATAACTCTAGCCCCAATGAAGGTAAAGGGCAAGACTAGGGAAGAGGCTGAAAAGAAGGCCAAGGAGCTACTTGAGAGGGTAGGCCTATTGGACAAGGTTGATGCCTATCCAGTCCAGCTATCAGGTGGTCAGCAACAGCGTATAGCCATAGCAAGAGCTCTTGCAATGGAGCCGGACATGATGCTATTTGACGAGCCAACATCAGCCCTAGACCCAGAAATGGTAAAGGAAGTTCTTGACGTTATCAAGGAGCTTGCCCATGAGGGTATGACTATGGCAATAGTTACACATGAGATGGGCTTTGCCAAGGAGGTTGCCGATAGAGTAATATTTGTTGATGGCGGCAAGATTGTAGAGGATGGAAGTCCAGAGGAAGTATTCAACAGGCCTAAGAGCGATAGGGCCAAAGACTTCTTCGACAAGATCCTGGTATAGCATAAAAGTAATTAATAGTTTAAAAATAAGAGGGGTAGGCCAAATTTCCATTTTACTGTAAGGTACCTACCCCCTTCTTATAGGTATAGTATATTTGTAGAGATTTTGTATATAAAAAGACTAGTTTTAACAAAGAAAAATCTTTACAGAAGGCCTGGTCTATAGTATAATATATGAGTCGTGTAATATTTACATAGTAAAGGCATAGCCTTTAAATGGACAATGTAGCGAAATTTCCTACTAAGGTGTGTTTAGGTCAGGAGTTTCACACATCCATTTTTTCAAGTGGACAATGCACAAGGGGTGCATCCATAATTTATATTTAAAAAGGAGAAAAAAATATGTCATCAATTACAAGAGGACCTAAGTTTAAGTTATCTAGAAGACTAGGACTTAACGTTTGTGGTCATCCAAAAGCAATGAACAGAGCTGGTAAGGGAACTGCAAGAAGTGATAAGAAGCTTACACCATACGGTCAGCAGCTACTTGAAAAGCAGAGACTTAGAGCTTACTACGGAATATCAGAAAAGCAGATGAGAATCTACATGAAGAAGGCTCAGAAGGCTAAAATGACTACTGGTACTGCAGTTATAACAACTCTAGAATGTAGACTAGACAACCTAGTATACAGAATGGGTCTAGCTAACTCAATCAGACAGGCTAGACAGATGGTATCTCACGGTAACATCCATGTTAACGGAAGAAAGGTAGATATACCATCATTTATCGTTAGTGTTGGAGACGAAATCTCTCTAAGAGAAAAGTACAGATCTAACGTATTATTCAAGGCTAACTTTGAAGCAGCTGCATTAAACGAATATCCTTACTTAACTAAGGATCAGGCTAATTATTCAGCTGTATTAACAAGATTACCTGAAAGAGAAGAAGTGCCAATCGAAATCAACGATGCACTAGTAGTCGAATTCTACTCAAAGTCTTCACTATAAGATTGATAATTGGGGCCATAATAAGGCCCTTATATATACCGAATATGAGCAATCATATTCGGTATTTTTTTATGAAAAAAAGCGTTGGAAGAATTTTTATCTCACCAACGCTAAATATTTATACAAGCAATATTATACAAGCAATACTATATAAATGAATTTTTATTCAAGGTCAGAACGCATTTCCTGTATGCAATCAAGACCTATAATAGCTATAGTTTTTCCAAACCGGTATCCATAATAAATGTAGCTACCTGGGCAGCCTTGTCCGGGTCCATCGGGTGAAGTGGCAGTCTAAAGTTACCAACCTCATAGCCCAGCATATTCATAGCTGTTTTGACCGGTATAGGATTTACATCTAGGCTCATTAGGTTAATAGCATGTAGGGAGTCATTGAAGACCTGTCTAGCCCCTGCAAGGTCACCCTCATTGAACCTGTCATAAATATTGAAGATAAGCCTTGGGCATATATTTGCTAAAACAGATATATGACCACTAGCACCCATACCTAGCTTAGCCAGGATAGTCTTGTCATCACCAGAAATAAGAACAAAGTCATCATTAATTATTGGCGAAAGGTCAGCCAAGTGGTCGAGGTCGCTAGATGACTCTATAATACCAGCTATGTTAGGTATCTCTGCAAGCTTAGCAATTAGGCTAGGCTCAAGGTTAAAGCCAGTTCTAGCAGGGTCATTGTCTATATAGGTTGGTAGACCACCCGCTAAGGCAATTGACTTAAAGTGGCTGATAAGGCCTAGTTCATTTCCCTGGCCGTAGTAGGGACTAGCTATGATTAGGCCATCAAGACCTAGGGCCCTGGCTCTAATAGATAGACAACTGACCTAGAAGTATCGTTTAGTCCAGTCTGGGCAAGGACAGGGATCTTCTTGTTTACCCTCTTTACCACAAAGTCCACTACTTCCAAAATTTCATTATCGCTCATAGCAAAGAATTCACCAGTAGTCCTACCCAGAATTAGGGCCTTGGCCCCTATGTTGATGTAGGTATCAACTAGCCTTCCTAGACTATCAAAATCGACTTCATTTGTATCTGTAAATGGTGTAACTATATTAATTCCGCAACCTTTAAATAACATTTTGTCTCCTCTTTTCCTTTAAAAATTTCACGTATTATCTACCTCAATTTAGGCCTAGCTAGAGCTTCCCTATATTGGTCTGCTTTTCTAACCTAAATTGGTCTATATATCTAATATAAATTAAAATCCTATTTTATACAATAGTTATTAGTTTTATACCCATTATAGCAACAAATAAGCTTACTTTTTTAAGACAAGATGTATAGACCTAACATCTAGAGTATGATATAATAAGTGATGTTTTAATAAAGATTAATGGAGGAAAATATGGATACATTAAAAGAGTTATATAAAATAGGTAGTGGACCATCGAGTTCACATACAATGGGACCACAGAGGGCAGCCAATAGATTCAAGGAAAAGAATCCTAATGCTGCTAGCTACAGGTGTACACTCTATGGTTCATTGGCAGCTACAGGTAAGGGCCACCTTACAGACTACATAATTGAAAGACAATCGAGCCAAAGAAGGTTGAATTTATATGGAGAGATGACATCAACCCAGAATTCCACCCAAATGGTATGATGCTAGAGGCTTTAGACGAATCAGGTAATGCCTTTGATGAATGGACAGTATTCTCAGTAGGTGGGGGTACACTAGCAGAAGAAGGCAAGAGAAACCAGCTAGATGGTAAGGTATACTATGAGCATTCTAAGCTAGATGATATAATTGCCTACTGTAAGGAAAATGATAAGTCATTTGTTGAATATGTATTGGATAGGGAGGACGATGACTTCCTAGAATATATGGAAGGTATAGCTGATACAATGAAGGCAGCTATAGATAAGGGAATCGAAAGTAGGGAGGTAATTCCTGGCGAGCTAAAGCTTAAGAGGAGGGCTTCTAGGTTCTACAAGAAGTATCTTGCAACAAAAGACTACACGACTCTAGATTATGCATTTGCCCTGGCTGCATCAGAAGAAAATGCATCAGGTGGTACAATAGTTACTGCCCCAACTTGTGGTGCTGCTGGAGTAATACCAGGTGTATTCTTCTCATTGATGGTACACAATGACTATACTAGACAGCATATAATAGAAGGCCTAATAGTAGCAGGTTTAATTGGTAACCTAATCAAGACTAACGCATCTATTTCAGGTGCAGAGGTAGGATGTCAGGGTGAGGTTGGTGCAGCCTGTTCAATGGCATCTGCGGGTGCTGCCTACCTATTCGGTGGTACACTAGAGCAGATAGAGTATGCTGCAGAAATAGGCTTGGAGCACCACCTAGGTATGACATGTGACCCAGTATACGGTTACGTACAGATACCTTGTATAGAAAGAAATGCAATGGCTGCTGAAAGAGCAATAGCTGCAGCTAAGTATGCCCTAAATACTGATGGTATCCATACGATATCATTTGACCAGGTAACTATTACCATGAAAGAAACAGGAATTGACTTGATGGACAAGTATAGGGAAACAGCAAAAGGCGGACTTGCTAAGTGGTTCGAGTGCTAGTTATTTTTAAAACCATAGTCAAGTTTTAACTTGGCCATGGTTTTGCTTTTAAGGAGGGATATCAATGTTTAGACCGATGAGAAGAAAAGTCAGAGAAATAAGCATAGAAGCTGCAAAGGATCTATTAAGAAATTCACGTCGTGGAGTTCTAGCAGTGAATGGAGATAATGGCTACCCATATGCCCTACCACTCAATTATATATATGATGAGGACAGTAATGCTATTATTTTTCACGGGGCGAGAGCAGGCCACAAAATAGACTCTATCAGGGCCTGTGACAAGGTGTGTTTTACTGTTTATGGAAATGAAACTATAAAAGAAGAGGCCTGGGCTCCTTATGTACAGAGTACCATTGTCTATGGAAGATGTCACCTGGTAGATGACCAGGAAAGGGCGATGGAAATACTAAGGGACCTAGCAAGAAAGTATTATCCAAGTGAGGATATTATTGATGAAGAGATTGCCAAGGCAGGTAAGGCCGTTCAGATGTTCCAGATAGAGATTGAGCATATAAGTGGTAAGGAAATACAGGAAAAATAAATTTCAGCCAATATAAGTTTGTAGTTAGAGATATAGAAAACTTCATAAGGAGAATATGCAATGAAAAGAACACTAATAAGAAGAATAATAGAGTGCTTGGTCCTGTTGGCAATTTCAGCAGCCCTGTGGCAACTAACACTTATACCAATAGCGTCTACTATAAATAAAAAAGCACCATTGACTTTACCTCAAAATGTATTTGTAATAGCAGCATTTTCAGTCCTGGTAATTTTAATTAATTTATATGCCAAAAAACAAAGCTACATAAACTGGAAAGAGTTTTTTTCAGGAAATGCAACCATAAAATGGATACTGTTCGGCTTGCTCGCTACTCTTGTACTTCACTTTTTAGCAACATATGTAGGAAAAATAGAGGGGGTACCGTATTTAGACCCAAATGTAAGCACAGAGGGTCAGTACCTAGTAATAGAGTTTATGAGGACTTGTATTTTAAGTCCTGTTACTGAAGAACTTGTATTTAGAAGGATATTGACAAAGGTAATTTCCCCTGGGAACCTAAAAGTAAGTTTGCTTATTACTGGTCTTATATTTACGGCAATTCATATGCCGGTATCAGTTGGTGACTGGGTAAATCAATTGGGTGCAGCAGCCATACTTTCAGTTATATATTATAAGACTGAAAAGGTTGAAGCATGTATACTTGTGCATTCATTTATGAATTTATTTCTTAATATAATTTTGTGGTGGATTATATAATATATCCAGTGTGTATGCATAGATGTATGAAATATGATATGCTATTATAATAATAATATCCTGTATTTGACACTTTTTTTGATGATAAAAAGCCGGAAAGGCTAGTAATACTAATACTTCCGGCTTTTTTTATATTATGTTTAAATTTTTGCGTAATGTTCTCATTTTGTTGTAGCTTTTTAAAAATTTTTTTCATATTTTTTTCTGTTATAATTTCATAGTCTCAGCCTATATTCAAAAACTTCGAAGATATCATCGCTTATCTGAGTTCTATTAAACGCTGGTATATAGTCATTCTGCTTAGTTTTAAGAATATTCATTTCTCGTAGAGTTTTTGTTATTTCACTTACTGTATATTTATTTCCTAACTTTACTTCAAGGATTCTATATACTGTAAGAGCTAAAAAGCAAATAAGAAAATGAGCTTTTATTCTCTCATCATTGCTAAGATATATCGGTCTAGCCTTGAATTCACTCTTCATTATTCTGAAACATTCTTCTATTTGCCATCTGTTTTTGTTTATTTGAGCTATTTCATGAGCTTTAGCCTCAAGGTTTGTAACAACAGCATAGAAGCCATCATACAGGATTCTTCCATTATTTTGTTTTTCATCAAGGCTTACTATTGACCTATCTGCGATTTCTCCATCTGATGTAACTTTTTGTTTCATGAATGAACCTTCTTATATCATTATCACGAATTTTCTTAGCAGCTAGAGAACCTTTATTTATTAGTTCATTAGCTCTGTGTATCTGATTTGATCTAATGTTTCTATGGTAGTCTCTGTATTTTATACTGTATGTTACTATAAGCTTTTCTTCAAGTCCATTTTTCATTTATCCATCTTTCCTTATAGAATATAGTGTCTCTATTTTTCCTCTTCGTCAATTTCATTGATATTATATGATGTAGTAGAGTCGTATTTTTTTCCAACCATTAGGATCAAGAGACCATTCTTTAAGATGTTTCTTAATTTTTTTAAGACTCTGCGTAGTTATGTAAGCCCCTATCCTTGATAGAGTTGTACTTTTTTTATTTGCATTACTCGAAAGACCAGCATCAGTGCACACTATGAATTTAGATAGATTAAAAATCTTCGATTATTTTTCTTTTCAAGAGGCCTAAGAGTGGTTTGTTCATTAGTGTTTCCACTGGTTATATCAAAGGTTAGTGGAATTCCATTGCCATCCATAAATAACCCCATCTGCACTAATGGATTAGGTCTGTTTTCTTTGGATCTCCCGTATTGTCTTAGTTGACCTTCATCATCAGCTTCTTCGATTTCAAAGAAATAGTTTGTACAGTCATAGTAAAGAACACTAGCGTTTCTTTGAGTAACTTTGGTGCTATTTTTATACAATTGCGACTGTATATAGTCACTTTCTTTATTCAGAACATCAAGAGCTCTATAGACCTGATGTAGGTCAAATTCAGGATCTTCAATAAACTTTTTAGATTCTTCGAATGCATTGAGTTTAGAACCGGGAAAAAGAATTCTAGTGTATATCAATCTTGAAAGAATGCTATTAAGATTATACTCGAATTTACCGTTTGAACTTATTTTTTTACAAATCTTATTAAGTCCAAGGCTATGGTAAATTGATTGAAGTGGTAGGTATCCTCCGTTAAATATTCTTTGACGATTGCTTATGGTTTGCTGAGGAAAAAGCTTCATATTTACCGGCATAATTTCAGTCTTTTTTTCCTTTTCTATTCTATTCAAATTGGCTATATAATCAAGTGCCCAAGCTTTAGCGTCAGCTACTCCGTATTTTTCCATTATCTCTGTTTCTGTTCCAAGTTTTTTTCAACAATAACAGTAGTTCTAGAATTTCCTTTTTATATCCTTCTGAACATAGAAGGAAGAAGCGTTAGCAGATTTAGATACAAGTAGTCTCATAATTCACCTCACAAAAAATATATACTTATATTATATCATACATTGCGTGCATTGCGAAGACATAAATTTTAAAATTTGACAAAAAAATTAAGGCTTTTCAAGCCTTTGAATAGTGAATCTTCGATTACAAGTGTCAAACTCCCGACTGGGTAAATCAATTGGGTGCAGCAGCCATACTTTCAGTTATATATTATAAGACTGAAAAGGTTGAAGCATGTATACTTGTGCATTCATTTATGAATTTATTTCTTAATATAATTTTTGTGGTGGATTATATAATATATCCAGTGTGTATGCATAGATGTATGAAATATGATATGCTATTATAATAATAATATGCTTATGATAATTATGGTGAGTATACATATTCCAAGATGGATAAGATGTTTTATTAGTAAGAAAGACTTATATGAGATGAATAATGAAACTATAAAAGAGAAAAAGAGATACAAGAAAAGTAAGTAGGAGATTAAATCAAAAAGGGGATATTATGAACGCATTCGTTTTGGTTGCAATTAAATTATTAATAGGATTCTTGGCCTTGATTGCAATAATAAATATTTCGGGCAAGGGAAATCTGGCCCCATCATCTGCTAGTGACCAGGTACAAAACTATGTACTCGGTGGTATTATAGGTGGTGTAATTTACAATAATAGTATCAAAATACTAGACTATGTAGCTATTTTGTGTATATGGTGTGCCCTTGTACTTGGTTTAAAGTGGATAAAGAAACATAATGTTAGGGCTAAACAGCTGATAGATGGCAAAGCACTGATAATTATTGATAATGGCAAAGTAAATATAGATAATTGTGAAAAAGTAGGCCTATCCGCCCATGATGTGTCTTTTAAGCTGAGAACAAACCACATATATTCAATAAGAGATGTAAAAAGAGCTGTTGTTGAGCAAAATGGTCAGTTAATTATTATTAAATCAGGAGAGGAAAACCCAAAATTCCCATTGATAACAGATGGGCACTTGCAAACTGATATTCTTGAAACTATAGGTAGGGATGAAGACTGGTTGATTAAGGAAATAGAAAAGCAGGGATTAAGTAAATATAGTGATGTATTTTTGGGTGAATATGTCGATGGAAAGCTGATATTAGAAGCGTATGATATATAGGCTTTAAATATAAAAAGGTGGTGGAATTAATATATCCACTGCTTTTTTTTGTTTGAAATAAAGGTAGCTTTTCCATTTAAATATAGAATAAAGAGGTGCTTGCAGACCGATTTTGTTATATAATGGATAGAGTGTAGGTGTGTATTTGCCTATAGGTGAAAAATATACATGAGTGTATATAATTAATGTACAAGATATATAAGTAAGGTGGTAGTTAAATGAACCAGTATGGAAATTTGCCTATGTATACGACCAGCTAATGGATGATGTAGACTACGATGCATGGGTTAAGCATATAGAAAACTTGATAGAAAAAAGTGGTGCCAGTGTAAAGAATATATTGGAGTTAGCCTGTGGGACTGGTAATATCACGATACCCTTGGCCAAAAAGGGCTACGATATTGCCGGCATAGACATATCTGATGATATGCTGGGCCTTGCCCTAGAAAAGTCAGAAGCCATGGAAGTGCCCCTGGTTTTATTGGAACAGGATATGGTAGACCTAGACTTTGATCTTTACGACCTAGATTGTGTCCTATGTGCCTGTGATGGTTTTAATTATGTAACCAGCCTTGAGGACCTGTACAAGGTTTTTTCAAAAATATATGACCTACTAAAGCCGGGTGGCGTATTTATTTTTGATATTAGCTCTTACTACAAGCTGAGTGAGGTTTTGGGTAATAACTTCATGGGTGAGTCTAGGGATAGTATTTCATATATGTGGACTAACTATTATGATGAAGCCAACCAACTATTGGAGATGAATCTAGACTTTTTCTTGAAGCTAGATCCAGAAGAAGTTGAAGGCGACTACCTTGAAGAAGGACTACAAGATGATGATAACCTATATGAAAGGTATAGGGAGGTCCACCTACAGAGGGCTCACAGGGAAGAGGAAATTGTAGATGTCTTGAAAAAGGCTGGCTTTGTGAGGATTGATTCCTATGGAGATTTTAGCTTTGATAGGCCAGGTGACCAGTCCGAGAGGATTTTCTTCACAGCCATAAAGCAGGTATAAAGTATGGAAAATATGGTTTCAGGATACTATATTATTGAGTAAAATGTAGGTATAAAAATATATAAATAGAAATACAGAAATACAGAAATACAGAAATATAGAAATATAGAAATAGAGAAATAGAGGGGTTTTAATATGAAGGATTATTGTATAAGAGTAACAACAGGAAATAAAGAGGTAAGAGGATTCTTTGCCTCAACTAAAAATATGGTGGAGACCGCTAGGGGCTTTCACAATACTAGTAAGGTGGCAACTGCAGCCCTAGGAAGGACCCTAACAGCTACTTCTATGATGGGCTTGATGATGAAGAACAAGGGAGACAAGATCAGTGTCATTATCAAGGGGGGTGGACCTATAGGTACTATCCTGACTACATCAAACTCAAGTGGTATAGTAAAGGGCTATGTGACTAACCCAGGCGTAGAGGTTGAAAACTATGAAAATGGCAAGCTAAATGTAGCTGGTGCAGTTGGTAACCAGGGAACTATAAGGGTAATCAAGGACCTAGGTCTAAGAGAGCCTATAATGGTGAGTATGAAATGGTAAGTGGTGAAATAGCAGAAGACTTCACATATTATTTCACTGTATCAGAGCAAACACCATCAGCGGTATCTCTAGGTGTTTTAACCAGGTCTGATGAGGTAGAAGAGGCAGGAGGATTTATAGTACAGATGATGCCGGATGCAAGTGAAGAAACCATATCTACAATAGAGAGGAACCTATCAGGCATCCAGTCCGTAACTCAGATGCTGAGCCAGGGCTTGACTCCTGAAGACATGATGAATATAGTCCTAAAGGACCTAGAGCCTAGTATATTAGACAAGATAGATGTTGCCTTTGAATGTGACTGCTCTAAGGAGAGGGTTGCAGAGGTATTTGTGGCCATTGGTAGGGATGAATTAAAGGCTATAATTGAGGAGGACAAGGGGGCTGAGGTAGGCTGCCAGTTCTGTGAATCTAAGTATAGCTTTAGTGAGGAAGAGCTAAAGGAAATATACGACAATATGTAAGAATATGGCAGGAGGATTAATATGAGGTTGGACAAGCTGCTTAGTAACCTAGGCTACGGAACTAGGTCAGAAATTAAAAAAATGTGTAAGCAGGGTATGGTAAAGGTCAATGGTCAAGAAATCAAAAAACCAGACCACCATATAGACCCAAACCAGGACCAGGTATGTCTAAATGGCCAAACAATCAGGTATAGGGAATTTATTTACCTGATGATGAACAAGCCTGCAGGCTATGTATCAGCGACTTTTGACAGGTATGACCAAACTGTTATCGACCTTATAGACCATGAATACCTAGCCTTTGACCCATTTCCTGTAGGCCGTCTTGACAAGGATACAGAAGGACTTCTAGTAATCACAAATGATGGCCAGCTAAGTCACAGGGTATTATCACCAAAAAGCATGTACCTAAAAAATACTATGCTGAAATAGATCAAGAGGTATTGGCCAGGGATATTAAGGCCTTTAGCCAGGGGATATACATTGGAGATGACTATACTACCAAGCCTGCAAGCCTAGAGGTAATTAGGACCTTTGAGGCTGATGATGGGACTGTACATTCTGAAATATATGTGACTATTAGTGAGGGGAAGTTTCACCAGGTCAAGAGGATGTTCGAAGCAGTAGGTAAAAATGTACTTTACCTAAAGAGGGTTCAGATGGGTGGTTTGAAGTTAGATGAGTCCCTTGAACTAGGAGAGTATAGGGAGTTGACTGAAGAAGAAGTTGACCTTTTAGAGAAAAAAGATATATAAAAAAGATATATAAATATGCAATTTATAGGCCAGTTAGAAAGGTAAGTGTTGATGAAGAGGAAAGATATTATAGAATTTGAAGTAGGCAAGATGGAGTTCGGTGGTGTGTCCCGATCTATATACGAAGATAAGAGAATAAAGATGAAGGGTGGTATTACAGGTCAAAAGGTAAGGGCTGTTGTGAAAAAATCTAGGTCGGATAGTGGTGAAGTAAAGCTATTAGAGCTACTAGAGCCATCTGAAATAGAGACTGCCCCAGTCTGTAGACACTTTAGACAGTGTGGAGGATGTTCAATCCTATCCATTCCCTACGAAAAGCAATTAGAAATAAAAAAAGATCAAATACTAGACCTATTCGACAAGGCTGGTATTAAGGACTATGAATTTTTGGGAATTCAGGGTAGTCCTAGCCAGTATGCCTATAGGAACAAGATGGAGTTTACCTTTGGAGATGAGTTCAAGGATGGCCCCCTATCACTTGGTATGCACAAGGTTGGAAGGTTTATTGATATAGTTACAGTTGATGATTGTAGGATAATAGACGAGGACTTTAGGAAGATAATGGTAGGCACAAGGGACTACTTTGAGGAGAAAGGTCTACCATACTACAGGACCTTTAATCATCAAGGCTACTTAAGACACCTAGTAGTCAGGAGGGGTGAAAATACTGGGGAAATAATGGTAAATATAGTTACATCATCCCAGCTTGACTACAAGATGGAGGACTACAAGGACTTTCTATTGGGGCTAGACCTTGAAAATAACCTAGTAAGCGTACTACATACTATAAATGACAGTCTGGCAGATGCTGTTAAGTGTGATGAGCTAAGAGTCCTGCATGGTAGGGACTACTTCTATGAAGAGGTCCTAGGCTTGAAGTTTAAGGTATCGCCATTCTCATTTTTCCAGACAAATACAAAGGGGGCAGAGGTCCTATATACAATAGCCAGAGAATTTGCTGGTAACAAGGGTGATGGCAAGGTAGTCTTTGATCTATACAGTGGAACAGGTACTATAGGCCAACTTATGGCTAAGACAGCCAAGAAGGTATATGGTATAGAGTTGGTAGAAGAGGCTGTAGTTGCAGCCAACCAGAATGCAGGGCTTAATAACTTAGATAACTGTGAATTTATAGCTGGTGACGTGGCCAAGCTAGTAACTTCTCTTCCCGAAAAACCAGACCTAATTATAGTAGACCCACCGAGGGCAGGTATCCTAGCTAACGGTGTCAAGGATATAGCTGAGTTTGGGGCCGGAGAGATAGTCTATGTCAGCTGTAATCCTAAGTCTTTGGTTGAAAATGTGGTTGAGTTTGAGTCTAGAGGCTACAAGCTAGACAAGTTAAAGTTGATGGACATGTTCCCATCAGGCCCTCACTGTGAAAGTGTAGCACTTCTAATTAAGCAATAAGACTATTTATAGTACTTTTAATGGTTTAATTTCTATATGTTGTCCACCATTTGTCCACGGTTATTTTACCCGTGGACAAAAATTATACAACCAATTTTACCATAGAAGGACTTACAATTTTACAGACTTTTTTACATAGACTCAGCGAATCATCTTTCTGATACGGGATGATTGGTTGTCAGCTGCAATACGTGCCTGTAAAGTGAATCGAATATATTCATATATTTCGGTTAAATCCTCAAGTGCCTGTGGCGAGTAAATTACTTTGTAGGTTTTGCTCATATGCCATATTCCTTTGAAAAGTAGCTATCAACTTCATCTGCACTATAAGATTTTCCGTCATTTAAAGAGTCAATTCCTTTTTGAAGTTCTAAATTTAGATCTTCTTTGGACATATTACCTAGAGCTAAAGGCTTTTTAGCCGGAAGGCGAAGTTCAAAAGGCATACCTTTTTGAAGAACAATTTGACTGTAAAGCATCTGTATTGCACTGGATGGAGAAATTCCAAGCTGACTTAAGATGCTTTCCGCATTTTCTTTTAAGTTTGTGTCAATTCTTGCATAAACAGCATTTGTATTTGCCATGAGTGTCACGCTCCTTTCTTGCTTATATTATACAAAAAATAAAATGCAAATGCAAGCATATGCAAGCAAAACTAAAAAGAATATTAAATTTAATAAAAATCATAAATTGTAATAATAAGTTGAACATTGATAACTAAAAATTATATACAAAATGAGACAAAAGTCTAAAGTAAAGCAGTGTTCTGAGACCTATATTATTCCGCAAAACATAAAATATCATTCCGATATGGTTGATATTATTCCGATAAAACAGTACAATATAAATAGATTGGAGGGATAGTTTATGTACATTACGGCAAAACAAGCTGCTGAAAAGTGGGGTGTTTCTGATAGAAGGGTAAGAATTTTATGTTCAGAGGGGAAAATTCTTGGGGCATATAAAGAAGGAAGAAGCTGGAAAATACCATCTGATGCTGTAAAGCCAACAGATGGAAGATATAAAAATACAGAGTCTCTCATTCCAATTATAGAAAAAAAATTAGAAGTTCTTAAAGGAATGAGCCCTTTAACAGAAGGTGAATTGGAACGATTAAATGAGGAATTTATAGTAGAGTACACATATAATTCAAATGCAATCGAAGGCAATACTTTAACCATGCGTGAAACTGACATGGTTCTAAGAGGACTTACAATTGACCAAAAATCATTAAAGGAGCATTTGGAGGTAATTGGGCATAAGGAAGCTTTTGATTATGTAAGACAGCTTGTAAGTGAAAATATTGAAATCTCTGAAAGTGTAATTAAAGACATTCATTATTTAGTTTTGCCTGATAAGAAAGATGATAGGGGAAGATATAGAAAAATTCCTGTCAGAATTATGGGAGCAGCCCATGAACCAGTTCAACCATATATTATTATTACTAAAATGGAAGAATTGTTAGAAGAATATAAAAATAGCAAGGAAGATATCGTGACCAAGTTAGCCCGTTTTTCATATAGAATTTGAAGGTATCCATCCTTTTATTGATGGAAACGGAAGGACTGGAAGATTATTGGTAAATTTAGAACTTATGAAGGCAGGATATCCACCGATTGATATTAAATTTACTGATAGGTTGAAATATTACGAAGCATTTGATGAATATCATGTAAAGCACAATATATCAGCAATGGCAGATATGTTTGCAAAATATTTGAATCAGAGACTAGATTTATATTTATCTATTTTAGATGAGTAAAGTAAGCAGAATAATATATACGTCTAATTAGAAAAAAATATAAAAAAATTGGAATGTATTATAAATGGGAGCGGATATATAATGCCTACTCCCATATTGTATGTTGGACCTAACGCCATATCGACCAGGCGAATAGTCCGAATTAAAATTAGCTTCAATACGGTAGGCTATCCATAAGTCATATCCAGATGTCTGTAATTTAAGACAGAAAAAAGGAATTATCTACTCTAATACAGTCAATTAAAGCGTTGGGCAAAAGATAACATAAGTGAAGAACATATAAATAAACTTGCTACATTTGCAAAAGGAATCAAGGAAGACTTTAAAAAGATACTTTAAAACTTCCCTTTTGGATACAGGAAGTTTTAGAAAAAATACAGGAGTTTCCAATGAGTAAGTTACTTGGATGATATATTGGCAGGAAGATTAAAGTTAATACCTTCACAGGAAGGATTAGAAATTTTTTTCAAAGTATTATGACAATATGAAAAAAATATGCTATTTGGAGAAAAAGATACCATTTGATAAGATTATCGCTGTTCTTAAAGAATATGAAAAAAAGAACTAAATGAAGCTATAAATGTGGGGGAGTAGTAAGTGAATATAATATGGTAGACGGAGGTATTTAGTATGATTTTGTATATAACAAAAAAAGACGAAAGATAGATTTAATATTCCATTGTATAGTGAACTTACTGATGAATTAGAATTACTAGCAAAGGAATATATTAGTTAAAGAGCAAGATGATATTTTTTTAAATGGGGGTGAAGATCTTTTACTTTGATAGAAGAAAGTGTCTTCAAATAATGAATTTTGCCAGTAAAGTGAGCATATTTCTAATTGATATTAAGGTTCAAGATGTGAAGGAAATTTCTAATATGCTAGCCCATTACTTAAAAAAATAATTTACGAGGATGATTTGGAAGTTGTTGAACTATTAGATAGATACTTCAAAGAAACTCCAATTTCATTTTTTTGATACTCTAAAAGATAGAAGCGTTATTGGTTCTTTAAACCATAACGAAAGATATTTTTTAGAAGGTGGATATAGGCTATATGATTTTATTGAGAACGGAACCCTGCATACAATAAGGCTCAATAAACAGTTTAACTTCAGGTATATAGTAGGCAAAAAGAGTAATGGTAAAACAGAATATATTGTACCTGGAGAAGAATTTAAAAAGATGTTGAGTCAAAGATATGAAATATTATACAACCAGGAATTTTAAGGCAAGGATAATGCTTATGGAAAGGTATAAAATGCAAAATGGCAACATCCATAGCTATAAGTCTAATAATGATGTAGCTATGCTTGAAGACATTCTAAATACTAGGACTGATAAAATACCGATGTGTTTTAGGAAGAGTATAAAAACCCTTAAAAAGCTTAGAAAGTATGTGGTTAACTCATTAAAATATGACTATACGACCTGTTTTTTTAGAAAGGCAGATGTCACAAAAGCATGACTGTCGAATAGGGATTTGAGGAAAATTCAAAAATATTAAAATGGGGATTTAAGGCATATTGAGCTTTACATAAACGGGGATTTGGGGTAAAATCATTATAGTGAGGTGATGTACATGGGGACAACAGTCTTTAAAAGGAAAATATATAATGAAATTCTTGAATGGAAAAACAATCGAAGCGATAAGTATGCACTTTTGATAAGAGGAGCTAGACGTGTCGGAAAATCAACGATTGTCGAGGAGTTCGCAAGTAAAGAATTCAAATCATATATAATGCTTGATTTTGCTCGTACCAGTAAAGATATCAATAGCTTATTCGAGGATATGTATAGTCTGGATTTTTTCTTTCTTCAACTGCAACAGCTGACAGGTGTTAAACTGTATGAGCAGGAATCAGTAATCATATTTGATGAGGTACAGCTTTTGCCTAAGGCAAGGCAGGCTATTAAGTATCTTGTTGAGGACGGAAGATATAAATATATAGAGACGGGCTCACTTTTGTCTATAAGGAAAAATACGAAGGATATTCTCATACCAAGCGAGGAACATAAAATAGATATGTACCCCATGGATTTTGAAGAATTTCTGTGGGCAATCGGAGATGAAGTAACTGCAGATACAATTCGAATTCTGATGGAAAATAAAAGACCGGCCGGTAATACGCTGCATAGGAGTCTGATGCGTATTTTTAGGCTGTATGTGCTTGTTGGCGGTATGCCTCAGGCAGTTGAAACATATTTGGCAGATAATAATCTGCAGGTAGTTGATGAAACTAAAAGAGAAATTATAGATTTATACGTGGAAGATTTCACAAAAATAGATGGGACAGGCCTTGCGGGAGATGTCTATGATGCGATTCCAGCTAGCCTTAGTGGTAATGCATCAAGATATGTTTTGGCAAATGCTAGAGCTGGCATCAAATCAGGACAAATGAGGGAGCTTGTCCCTGATATGTTGAGTTCCTATACAGTGCTTATTGCATATCATGCTAATAATCCAAGTGTAGGAATGTCGCTTGAGAAGGATGTGGGGCGCTATAAGCTTTTTACATCTGATGTAGGACTGTTTGTGACTCTTGCTTTCAGAGATAAGAAGTACACTGAAAATGTAATCTATAATAAACTGCTTTCTGATAAACTAGAGGCAAATCTGGGTATGTATATGAGAATGCAGTCGCTCAGATGCTAACTGCTAAAGGACATAAACTTTTTTATTATACAATGGGGAGCGAAACTTCAAATCATTTGTATGAAATCGACTTTCTAATATCAACAGGTGATAAAATATGTCCGGTGGAAGTTAAGTCAGGAAACTATAGAAATCACAAATCGCTGGACGATTTTTGTAGAAAATTCAGTAGCCGCATAAGCGATAAATACGTTGTTCATACGAAGGATTATAAGTGGGAAAATGGCATTAATTATATCCCTGTGTATATGGTGCCGTTTTTATAGAATCGGAAGATGTACTGAGAAAAGAAAATCCCGTAGGTACATATACAGGTCCCAGTTTGCCAAACTGATATTTTTTAACGATAACCTTATGCTATCGTTAAAAGGTTTATAGATATGTTCCCACATACGAACGTAACTACTTGACATACTTGGTGTTCACTCGTTTCGCTATGAAAGTGTGGCCTTGTTGACGAGGACTAAATTGAGCGAGTAAAAGTTCAACTAATGAGTTGAAAAAACTATAAGGAGATTAACAATGCTTAAAATAGGAGACAAGTTTTTATTTGAGGAAAATTTATTAAATAGACAGACCTGCCTTATGTTTTTTAAGGAAAATAATTCTGTATCATGGTCAGTGGATATTGGATTTAAAAATGGAAATTTTGGTGATGAAATATTAGCACCTGCAATTTGCATTAATCCAATAGATACAGATAAAAATTCAATAGAAGATTTAGTCGGAGAAAGATTCAGGGTAGCTACAGTAGAAGAATGTGATGATAGAGAGGACACTTTTTATCTTTATGAGTCTGAACCAATGGTTTCATATGACCTAGAAGTGCTTGAAATAAGGGATAATAGGGCTCATCTTATATGCAAGGGCATACTAATAGTTGATGGATATTCTACTCCTTATCTACAAGAGTCTTTTGAAATAGACGCCTGGATACCAGTTATCGAATCAGTTAATGATTGGGAAAAAGTTGAGAATATCTAGTTTTTCTGAATATTTACAGATATGAAGTTGAGGGAGTGGCAAATGTGGATAGGGTTGGTTAGCTCAAGGGTTTTTATACTTTTCCTAACACATGGGTCTTTTATCAATCCTAGTATTTAGAATATATTCAAGTATAGCTGCATCATTCTTAGAGTTACTTAATAGGAAGTTTCGATAAAAGTCATAGGCCTCTTTTAAGTTTGTATGGACGTGTCGATACAAGATAAAAAATAGCGTTGGTAGAGAATTTTTTATCTTACCAACGCTAAATATTATATAACCAGAATTGGTGATTTTTCAGCCTTTTTTTCATTGGTATTTTATTTCTTTAACAAACTTTTTTTCACATATTCTAAAAAAAGAAAAATACTATATAAAAACACTGATACCTATAAAAAAATATAAGCTCTATTGAAGTGAAATCTATTAAAAATTCTGCTTCTAAGTGCAATCATTGTAAAAGAAAAAAAGGATACAGTTTGTTCAGACTTTCATTTAAAAAAATAAGAGTACAAACCCACCAATTGCCCCTATTGCTGAAATTCCTACAGACTGACTAAAACTGTTACTTTTAGCAGTAATAAAAAAAGTTGGATACAAATAAGAGGAATCGCTCCTATAATAGACACCAATACCCACTTTAAATGTACAAGCATTTCCCCATAACAGAAATATTATCAACCTTCATACTACAAAAAGAATATAACCAGCAAGGAAAGTTGTAATGGAATAAGTAATATAATCATACTCAGTAATTTTTCCAAAAAGCATATTTCTAATTGAAACATTATTTGCCCTTAACATTTCTATTGTTTTTTTCTATCAAATTCCGGCATGAGAGATATTGCCACCATAATACCGATCATTGGAGGAAATAAAATCTGACTATAATAGAAGGTAAGTTGCCCCCACATAATCTCTGACTGTGTTCCATCAATCAATATCTGACGATTTAAAAAAATAATTTCCTAAACCAATGAATGAAGATAGGGCGATAAATAATATTCCAATCAGTATAATCTGTGCTTTTTTTGTCTTTTCGCCATTCCGCTTTAAAAATAATTAATCATACAGAACACCCTCCTTATTTGATATGACTCCTTTGCAAAAAAATATAGCAAATTACACAGAATACAAAAATACAAAAATTATTCGCAGAAAAAAATTTGTGGATCAAGTTCATAGCAATAAGTTGTTCCATCGATAAGATGAAACTTATATGGTGCAAGATATGCACTACCAATCCATGGAATCAAAAAACTTAACAAATAACTACTCTTTGATGACAATACAACTCCAAAAAATCCACCCAAAAAACCAAATGCCATAAGTAGTCCTTGCTTTTTTAATATCATCGATAAAGTAATTGTAAAAGCAAGCCAAAATAAATACATTCAGCATCTCTCACTTAAATGAATTAAAAATAGTGGAAAGAGGAAGCTGTATATTTTGTAAAATAGAGAATACAACGGTACCAATCGTTTTTATACTTAAAAGTACAAAGAATATTCCCATAGTGAATGCGAGTTTCTGATAAAAAATCCTTTTTATTGATGTGCCATTAGAACCTTGCAACTTAAACGTCATTCCTTCCTTTTCATTTCCTATGATACGAGCTACAAAAATGCTCATTGCTATTGGAAGAATTATGCAGTCCACCGTTTGGTTATTAAAAAATACTCCTGCATTTTGTAGCTGTGGATGTGCAAACTCAGATTTAATAACAACTATCTCCCATGCAAATGCGACAAACATCATAATTGTACTAATGAGAAAAGAATGAGTACGCCTACTCTTTAAAAGTTCTATCTTTATTGCCTGAAACATACTAATCCTCCTTTGTCATACTCAAAAAGATATCTTCCAAAGACTCTTTTTTTCGCTCTACTCTATAAATAGGGTAACCAGCTATAACCAATTGCCTTATAATTTTTGAAGTTTCTTCATTATCCATATTCTTAAATTTCAATATTTTTATCTGATATATCGGTAACACCAGTACCCTCAAGAACTTCTTTCAACTTAGTATCAGAGAAGAAATCGCCTTCAATTTCCAACCATGCGTTTGATTTGATTTTTTCAATTTTACCCTCATATACAAGACGACCACGATTAATAATTCCAACTCTATCTGCAATATGCTCTATCTCTGACAAAATATGACTGGAAATAAAGACTGTCAACCCTTTCTCTTTGGCAAGTCGAATAATTAATTCTCTTATTTCGTGAATCCCTGCAGGATCCAATCCATTTGTTGGCTCGTCAAGTAATAAAATCTTGGGATCCTTTACCAATGCAAAGGCTAATGCCAGTCTTTGTTTCATACCAAGTGAGTAGGCTTTGACCAATTTCCTACGATTCTTTTTCTCTGCCAAGCCCACAAGTTCTAAGGTAGGCCATATATTCTTTTTATCGAATCCAATCATCTTTTGAAAGACCAATAAATTTTCATACCCGGAAAGGTTTGGATAATAACTTGGTTCTTCAATCATAGAACCAATATGATTTAAATATTCCGTATTTTTTTCTACTGGATTTCCAAATATATCAATTTCTCCAGAAGTTGGCTCTAGTAAAGATAAAATCATTTTCATTGTTGTTGATTTTCCAGCTCCATTTGGACCTAAGAAGCCGTATATCTCACCTTTTCTAACGGTAAGGCTTTTTAAATCTACTGTAGTAATATTGTTGTAAACTTTTTGAGATTTTTTTATTTCTATTACATTATTCATGTTTCATCATCCTTTCCAAATTATTGAAGTAATTCTTTAATGTTTTTTTCTTCCTTTCTAAACAAATTTTTATAACCTCAAGCTAAAGTCAAAGGAAAGACAAGCTTTAATTTTACCTAAAGAAGTGAGAAGATTGATTGCTAGATAAATATGCATATGCTATAATGATAAAAAAAATATGGAGGTATCTTATGAACTTTGAAACACAACTTATTAATAAAAAGATACTAATTGTTGATGATGACCAATCTCTAAACAGCTCCATTCGTGATATTTTGATCAACGCAGGATTTTCAAATATAGTAAGTGCCTATACCGTCAAAGAAGGTGCTGACATATTTTTGGCAGATAATATTGACTTGATTTTACTGGATGTGATGTTGCCTGACGGTGAGGGATATATACTTGCGGAATATGTGAGAAAAATATCAGATATTCCTATTCTATTTTTAACTGCAAAAAATAATCCTGAAGATGAAATCAAGGGATTACAATCAGGTGGAGACGACTATGTAACCAAGCCATTTCTTCCCAAAATTCTTATTTATAGAATTGTCACATTGTTAAGAAGAGCTTATAAATTCGATACTGATATCATTGAGCTTAAGGACTGTAAAATTAATTTTGGGAACGCAACAGTTGAAAAAAATGGTGCCATAAATACCCTGACACCAACAGAAATACAAATTATCAGAAAATTATATGCAAATAAAAACTATATAGTCTCTTCGGAATCAATTTGTGATGCGGTATGGGGACTTGAAAGCTTTGGTTATGAAAAAGCTTTGATGGTTCATATACGGAATATAAGGGAAAAAATAGAACAAAATCCTTCCAAGCCTGTATACATAGTTACAGTAAAGGGACTTGGATATAAAATGATGGTATAAGGAATGTAAAGTAATGATAAAATTTAAATCTATTTATCGTCTGATTAGACGATTTATTGTGTTTTTTATTCTTTTGCTGCTTATAAATATTCTTGTGATTTTTATAGCGGGTTTTAGTAAAGCTAATTCGGCTAGTATAACAAGTACTTTAAATTTAATAGCAGAACAAACAGATATATCTCAAGCTAAGGTTGAGCTTGAAGATAATGCACAAAAAACTATAGAGCAGAATGATTTATGGATGATGGTTTTAGATGAGAACGGAAATCAAATTTTTGATTTTAATCTTCCAAGGGGATTTGCAACACATTACTCACTTACTGATGTTGCAAGATTCAGTCGTTTTTATCTTAATGATTATCCGGTTTTTACACAAATAAAAGAAAACTTTTTAATTGTAGTAGGTTTCCCAAAGGACAAAGTATTTAAGTTTCCTGCAAACTATTATGAAAGATCAGACTTAGAATTCGCACGATCTACGATATTAGCTTTAGCTATATTAAATTGCCTTTTTTTCGTGGGAGCATATGCTTATAGTACCAGGTTGGTCATAAAGAAATTTACTCCGATAACTGAAGCAATCAATAGTCTTCCAAAAGGATTAAGTAATGATCTTTCTATTCATGATGATTTCCAGAAGATTGCAGATGCTATAAATAAAGCCGATAAACAATTAAAAGAAAATGAGGACTTTAAGGAAAAATGGATTTCTGGAATTGCACATGATATTAAAACTCCATTGTCTGTTATTATTTCCAACACTTCACTTGCAAAGGAAAAGGAAACAGACTCGGACATACTACGTCATATGGATCCTGTTTTAGTAGAAAGTTATTACATTCAGAATCTATTAAACGACTTGAATATTTTTACAAGGCTAAAAAACTATACTTTTGAACTTCATAAAGAAGAAATTAAAATCGTCCCTTTTTTTAAAGAAATAGTTATACAGATAATTAATCAAGGAATATGGGATAAATTTGAGTTTGAGTTTGATTATGATAGCACTTTTAAATGAACAAACTATGTTTGTTGAAAAAAATCTGATTTCTCGTGTCATTCATAATCTTATATATAACTCTGTATTACATAATCCGGAAGGCTGCAAGATAAGTATCAATTTGCACAGACAAGCTGACGCATTTCAAATTATTATTTCTGATAATGGTGTCGGAATTTCAAAAAGAAAAAAATGACAGAGATTTATTCTAATGAACAGATGGAATTCGATCTTGCGGGTGTTCGTAGGTATGGCATGGGTCTTAGAATTTCTTTGCATATCATTCAGGTTCATGGAGGGCAAATGCATATCGAAAGTGAATTAAACCAATATTTTTCGTACAATTATTGAACTGCCACTTGTTGATTTTTATAAGCTAATATATGGTAAATTATATCATTACAGGTGTTTTTGATATGGAAATAATCAAAAAAATATAGTAATGATGAGTGAAAAAAATATAGAATGCACTAAAAAAATGGATTAAAAAAATATTTCCAAAAATTGCAATATCAATTTGTACACTTTTAAAGAGGGCAGTTGTTGAGCAGAATGGCCAGCTAATTATAATAAAGGCTGGAGAAGAAAATCCTAAGTTTCCAATCATTACAGATGGGCAGCTACAGTACGACATCCTTGAAGTAATAGGTAAGGATGAGGTCTGGATAAGTGAAGAAATTAAAAAAACAGGGTGTAGATAATTATAGTGATATTTTTTTAGGAGAGTATGTTGATAATTCTCTTATAATAACTACTTATAAATAATATATCCGACATAGTCTATTTAAACACAAAAGATACTTTGGATAGGATTGATCTTATTCCAAAGTAGATATTACAATTGAAAAAATCGGCTCTATGTCAAATAACGTTGGTGATAATTTAAATCAATAAAATCTATTAAATTATGCGGCAGCATCCATAGCAAACTTATAGCTATGGATGTTGCCCTTTTGTATCTTATACCTTTCCATTAGCATTATCCTTGCCTTAAAATTCCTAAAACTCCTATATCCGTAGGATACTCTTTTAATTACCTTTATCTTGTTGTTTTTGCCCTCTACAATTGCATTCGTATAGTCATATTTCAGTGAATTTACTACATACTCTCTAAGCTTTTTAAGGGTTTTTATACTCTTCCTAAAACACATGGGTATTTTATCAGTCCTAGTATTTAGAATGTCTTCAAGCATAGCTACATCATTTTTCGAGATACTTAATAGAAAGTTTTGATAAAAATCATAGGCTTCTTTTAAATTAGGGAATTTTCCTAACATGTAGTCTAATATGTCAACTGAACTAGTCATATTTTTAAAGTGTGTATTCTTATAAAAAAATATATACTGTTTTAATTCCCAGTTCTTTGTAAGTGGTATTTTCCAGTATCTCTTCAGTATTTTATACTCTTTAGACCTGGTATTAAGCTTCTTCATCTCGTTTATCCTTAGCTTGTTTAACTCCCTTGTCAAGAGCTGTACTATGTGGAATTTATCAATTATGATATTGGCATTTGGAAAGACCTTCTTGGCAAGATCAATATATGGCCTATACATGTCTGTAGTCACATATTCTACCCTTTTTCTGACCTTCAAGGGATAGGAATTAAAATACTCAAAGAGGTATCTTTGTCTCCTATCTGCCAGGATATCAAAAATATGACCGCCTTCTAAATCAGTTAAATTTACACTCATAGATGCATCAACTGTATTTACTGACTTGAATTCGTCTATTGATAGAATCCTAGGTAGATAATTTTTTCTTCTCCTATCTTCAGTTAAACGTAGTATTCTGGCAACACTAGTGGGAGATACACAGTGTTCTCTTGCAATTAAGTCCATTGACTTAGTCTCACATAGGTTTAAAACTATAGACCTCTTAACATCATTCGATATGAAGCACCCCTTATCTACGATAGGTGTTTTGGCCATAAATGTTGATTCACAATGCTTACAGAAAAACCTCTGCTTTTTAACCATTAATATCAAAGGGTTTGTATTAACCCTATTAAAAAGTATTTTTACAGTCTGACTCCCATTTTTAGTTATGTCATAATTTTCATTGACTATACCACATTTAGGGCAGCAAGCTGGCCTGTATGAAAGCTTTCCCCTTAGGACTGTATATTCTATTCCCTTAATATTTTCTTTTTTGTTACCTAAAATTACTAAATTGTTATCGTTAATTCCCAATATTTCTGTTATACTAGCATTAGAACACATATTATTTCTCCTTGTTTTTTATTTTTTGCGATTTAAATTATACACGAGATTTGATGTGTGTTCCTATTTTTTTGAAAAAAATTTAGCGTTGGGAGAGAATTTTTTCTCTCACCAACGCTAAATATTATACAACCAAAAAATCACAATATGGGAGTAGGCTTAAGCCTACTCCCATATTGTATGTTGGGCCCCAATTCCAAAAAGATCGAGTGAACTATCCGAATTATATTTTACTTCGATACGGTATGACTTCCATAAGGAATAGCCATGGGTCTGTATTTTTAGGATATAAGATGTATCGGTTCCTACTTCCTCATAGTCTACAGGTGACAGTGAAAAAATATCTGTCATCTTTCTTGTCTTAAAATCTTTAAGTCTTAGCTTTGACAGGTCGGTATTATTAAATTTGACCCTAGAAACCTGTTCACTATCGGCATCAATCCTATAATATGTCACAAGGCAATTTTTTAGCTTGTCCGAATCAGACCACTTTGGTGTGATATATACATATCCATAGGACTTCTTATCCCTAATCAATTCTGCACGCTGGCCGTAATAGAAGTGGTCATTACGTTGGTTGACAATCTCGCTATCAGGCCCCTTGTCCTTGAAGATAAAGCCAGAAGCTAAGAGGTTAGAAGCTCTAGTTTGGCCAACAACTAGCTTGGTATTATCTAGTTGGACTGTCACAGGTTTGGCAGGCAAGCCCGTTAAAGAAATACACAGGGTAAGTACAAAGCTAGAGAAAAACACACATCCAATAACTGCACTTGTCGGTGAGTAGGAATAGATTGGCTTGTTGGACTTACACATACTAAATACGTAAATTAGCTTTATTATGCGGTTGATAAACAAATTTATAACTACCACACCAAACTGGTAATTTAAAAGAGTATATAGGGCCATGTCAAGTCTGCCCTTTTTGTAATAAAGTAGGATAAAAACAAGCAAATTAATAAATACAAGGCTCAAAATAAATAGGTTAACTTCTTTTAAAGACCTAGGATCAGTGATATCGTCATCGTCGTATTTAATATAGCGTCTATACTTAAGGGCTTGACCTAATTTATAAATCCATTCAGGTACTTCTTTACCTGCTTTAACAGCAATTACAAGTCTAATATAGATATAAAAAAAGTTAATAATAGTAACAGTAGAAAAAAATAAAGTAAAAGTTTAAAGCACTTATAAAAAAATCCCATATCAAGTCCTCCTTTATAGTTGATTTTATAAGCTAATATATTGTAAATTATACCATTACAGGTGTTTTTGGACATGGAAATAATCAAAAAAATTAAAGATAGTCAAGATTGAAAAATATTATATACATTTCCAACTAAGAGGTATTGAAGTTTTTTTGAAAAGTTTATAACATATACTTGCATTAGATACAAGTACATGTTATAATACATAAAGAATCATAAGGAGGAGGTAAGGATATGGATACAAAATTTTCAATAGCACTCCATATATTAGTATATATAAAAGAAACTGAAAACATAGTTACATCAGATCTTTTAGCTAAGAGTGTAGGAACAAATGCAAGTTATATAAGGAAGATAATTACCCTACTAAAAGGAGCAGATATTATAGAGAGTCAACAAGGAAAGAAGGGGATCAGTTTAAAGACTCCACAAGAAAGATTAACATTAGATCAAGTATACTATGCTGTGTATCCAGATAAGGAACTACTGCACATTCACGACACATCAAACCAAGAATGTCCTGTGGGAGACAATATAAGGGAAACTCTACTACCTATATTTGAAGAGTCTGAGAGGCAGTTAATATCAAGTTTAAGCAAGGTAACACTTAAGTCCCTAATAGAAGATATGTATAAAAAATATAATGAAAAACAAAGTTAATGATAGAATGGATGATAAAATGAAAGCGACATATGTAACAAAATACAACAAGAATAACATTAAGGTAGAACTAGTAAATATTGATAAGCCAGCTATTGGTGAAAGAGATGTACTAGTAAGAGTAAGAGCAGCGGGAGTTAACCCACTTGATAATATGATTTCTCGTGGAGAAGTTAAGATGATTGTACCTTATAAGTTGCCTCTTGTAGCAGGTAACGAGTTTGTAGGTATAGTTGAAGAGGTAGGTGCAAGGGTATCAAATTTCAAGGTAAATGACCGTGTATTTGCAAGGCTACCCCTAGACAGGATAGGAGCTTTTGCTGAGTATGTATCTGTAGATGGAAATGCACTTGCAATAGTACCTGATTACCTTTCAGATATAGAAGCGGCTGCTGTGCCACTAACAGCACTTACAATAATGCAGGCTCTTGATTTAATGAAGGCAAAACCAGGCGAGACAATTTTTATATCAGGAGGAACAGGTAGTGTTGGTGCCATGGCTATACCTATTGCCAAAGCCAAGGGGCTTGAAGTTATAACTAATGGTAGCGTAGAGAATAAGGAAAGAGTTATTGAGCTGGGAGCAAGTAGGTTCATAGACTACAAGACAGAAGATTACACAAAGACCCTATCTAATATAGACCATGTTCTGGATACACTTGGTGGAAATGAAACTGAAAAGCAGATGTCTATATTAAAGAAGGGTGGAAAGTTAGTATCCCTAAGGGCTATGCCTAATGGAAGCTTTGCTAAGAGAATGAACCTACCAAAGTGGAAGCAGATAATTTTGGGTATTGCAGGACGTAAGTTTGATAAGTTAGCAGAAAAGTATGGTGTTGAGTACGATTTTATTTTTGTAGAATCAAACGGAAGACAGCTAGAGGAAGTTGCAGAGATATTTGAAAGTCTTAGAATTAAACCGTCAGTGGATACTGTTTATGACTTTGAAGATGTAAACAAGGCCTTAGATAAGGTAGCCAATGGAAGGTCTAGGGGTAAGACTATTATAAAAATGGTGTAAAAAAGAATATATATATATATCCTTTAATAAATACATAAATTACAGCGAGATAAATTGAGAATTTATGATAGATGGATAATCTATCTATTATAAATACGATAAATACAATAAAAAAATATAAAAAAATTATATATAGGTATACTAATAAAGACAGAAAGGAATAAAAAGATGGAATTCAAAATAGTGGATAGATTACCAATAGATGTAAAAAAGGCTGTACAGGACCGAGTGAGTATAAGAAGTTATGAGGAAAGGTCCCTAACTAAAGAGGATAAAAGCAAGCTGATGGACTTCAATGCAAGCTTAACAAATCCCTTTGGTGTAGATGTTAAGGTACAATATATCAGTAAGAACAAGGGGGCAGAGGATGTCCAGCTAGGAACTTATGGAACAATAAGGGGAGCTAAGGACTTCTTGGCTATAACAGTTAAGGATCAACCTTATGCAATGGAGGCCGTTGGCTACCAGTTTGAAAACCTGGTCTTATATGCGACAGATATGGGTTTAGGCACAGTTTGGCTTGCAGGAACTTTCAATAGGAAGGATTTTAAGAATGTAATTGAAATATCGGATGAGGATTTATTCCCATGTATTTGCACTGTTGGATACCCGGGACAAAAACGCTCATTTATAGAGAAGATAACAAGGGTCAGTCTAGGGTCTAAAAAGAGAAAGGAATGGGACAAACTATTTTTCTTAGATGACTTCTCTAAGTCCCTTACTAAAGAAGGTGCAGGAAGATATGCTGATGCACTTGATATGCTAAGACTGGCACCTAGTGCTACAAATGCTCAGCCTTGGGCAGTTGTTAAAGAAGGGGACAAATTTCATTTCTTCTGTAACTACAAGAATAGCATAAATAATGATGTAAAGAAGATTAAACACTTAGATCTTGGTATTGCCCTATCACATTTCCACCAGACAGCCATGAGTGATGGCTTGAATGGAAAACTAGAAGTGGCAGATATAGACTTTGATGTTCCAGAAAATATGCATTATATAATAACTTATATGGCAGAATAGGTAAAAATATATTATACTGTATTTATAGTATAAAAGTTTAATTATACTAGGAATCAAAATTTCTGTATGAAAATTTGATTCCCTAGTTCCATAATAATAAATGTGTAATGGGTGGTAAAATATACATGTTTGAATATTTTTTAATAGGTATGAAGACTGTGTTTTCGAGTAATATATTAATAAAGCCAATACTACTGCTTGCCTTATTCATGCTTCTTATAGGATTTAGGAGGCTATCAATCACAATCAGGAGTGGTGGTGACTTTTTGTCACCCTTTAAAATAAGGGATGGCTACCTATATATTCATAGTGGTATGGTTCCAGGCGAGAGAAAATTTTCACTAAAGGACATAAAAGAGGTCACAATACACCTTATAAGCGGAGTAAGAATAAATGGTGATAGGTACCATATTGAGCTAACTATGAAAAATGGTAGGAGCAAGTCCTTTTTTGTAGGGAAAGACAGGAAGAGTGTAGAATTAATAAGTGAAATGAAAAAGGAATTAAAGAGAAAGAGGGTAAAGGTCCACTATTACGACTATAGCAAGAAATAAGGAACTTTACTTGGAGTATTTAATTTAGTGGAGGGTAGATATGAGTTTCTATAATCTAATACAGGAAAAATTTTTTAGTACATATGAAGAATGGCACATGAAATCGCCCTTAAGTAATAGTGGTGGTTTTCATATAGTAGGAATCGATAACTCTATCAATGCCATAAGGGATGGATATATAAGATATATGGAAATCTATCCACCTCGTCCTATAAGCGGATGTACAAAAATGAGGTCTGAAATTGGTAATAAAGAGGGCTACATTGACATATACCTAGATATTGATGATAAAAAATACTGGATGCCGGATATTAGCTATGATGATGCTATTAAAATCATGAGGACTTTTGTAAAAAATAAGCTTATCCCAAGTCAAGATAAATATACTGAAGCTCCTAAAGTGGACAGGGAGGCTATTAAAAAGTTATTTTATGACATGGTAAGGCTACTTTTAGGTGATTATCCAGAAACTCAAAAGTTTATTAATAGCCTAAAGTTTAAGGGTCCTGAGGATATAGATATGGCCTGGGAAAAACTCTATGAGGAAATCCTGTTAAGAAAAAGAGCATTTGAGTTTGATTGGAAGGCTAGAAAGGATGATTTTATACCTATACTAAAAGAATTAATTGTAAATAATGGGATAAATATAGACTTAGGTCAATTAGATGAATTAGACAAAAAGGTCTTAAATGAAGATGAGGATATACCAAGGTGGGCGGCACAAATTAACTCTGTATTAGAGGAACATATATTAGCAGGTATGGATGTCGGAAGTGATTCCTATGTAGTGCTTGTATTGACCAAGGCGGACTTTGAAAAGGCAGATACTTTGGCTAGAAAGTTAATGCAGAGGATTGCCCTTTTAGAGAAGATGTAGTTACAAGTAGGTGTAATAGTGCACAATGTACTAAGTATATAGGAGGAGAATATGTTAGATTTACTTTTTATATTAATACCAATAGGCCTGGTCATAGCGTTTATTAGTATCAAATCTATAATCAATTTTATGAAAATAGAACCAATCTATGAAATGCCAGCAAGTCAAAGTGAAGGAACCTTTGTAATTAAAAATGAGGGCGAATATGAAATATGGCTAAGTGGTAAAAAGTATAAAAAGACACCACTTGGACAGTTTGGACTAAGGCTGAAAAATATGTATACGAGGCAAGATGTAGAATTGTCGAGGAGTATAATGCGAACCAGTGTGAGTGGCTTTAATACTGCTAGAGTATCAATCTATTCCTTTAGGGCAGAGGTGGGAACCTATATTCTTTCGATGACCGATGAGGCTGACTTTATGGATAGGCTTGGAGCCAAGTTTATAAACAGTATAAGTAGGTCACCTGTGGATTACAGTCAGTTTAGCTTTCAGGTTCGTAAGCATGTCAGTCTATTTCCTCTTGTTCTATGTATTTTTGGTATTGTCTTGGGTATACATGCGATTTTAGTAGGATTGATACTACCTATGGCCTTGTAGGATTCATAAAGGTTAAAGATAAATTAAAAAAAGTCCCTTAAATCACGAATGATTTAAGAAACTTTGTCTATTATCCTACTGCTCTAAGATTTCCTCAAGTGCATCAGGATCTAGTATCTCAATCAGATTCTTCTTGTAGAGGATTAGTCCTTGATTTTCAAGGCTCTTTAACTCCCTATGCAGGGATGGCCTAGATACATTCATCAATAGAGACCATTTTGTTACAGACCCAGGTATATGAATCCTGTCAGTATTAAGCCTCTTTTTTTGTAATAGTAGATAATAGGCTACCTTCTTTACAATACCGCTATAGGAAAGTAGGGTTAGCTTTTGCTGAAGCATATAGGTAGTTGAAGATATCTCTGTCATAAAGTTCTCCAGTATTATCAGGTTACTTTGGATTAGACGCAGGAAGTCATCTTTTCTAAAGATAAGGACATCCACGGGCTCTGTTGCAACAACGTCACAGGGATACTTGTGGCTCGTTGAAAAAACTGCCGCAGCACCTATAATATCACCGGGCCTCCTAATAGATACATTTAGCTGGTTGCCATTGGGGAAGGGCTTTTGAGATTCAGCCTGACCCTTGACTACGATGCCCAAAGTATCGGCAGGTTCCAGCAGGTGAAATATTACTTCATTCCTATCATAGTGGTTTATTTTATGAGGTATTGCTTCAAGCGATTTAATTATGTCTTTTTCAGTCATTCCTTCGAATAAATTACTTTTTGTTAGTATAGAATAATTCATACTTGTCCCCCTTCCTAGGTCTTTATAGATATTATACCCAAAAATTTTTCAAAAGTGTATCTGTAGATACAGAAATAAGAAAGAAAAATTATTTATAATAGACTTAACAAGAAGGAAAGTTATAATAAAAAAATAAATACTTTTAAAGTAGGTTGAGTTCCCTTACAATCAGCATCACACCTATAATTAAGGCCTGGAACTCTAAAACTATAAAGTAAATATACTTCCCTATTGATAATGATAATTTTAATAAATAGAAAAGTTTAAGTAAAGAAAGAGAGGTAAATTATGGCATTTAAGGATTGGAAAATAGAGGAATTTAAGAAGGTAGACGTTCGTGGGATACAGGGTAACTTCTTTATGGGACTAAAGGAACAGGCCAAGGCAGTTCCAGAGGGACAGGGTCTAGAGGTAATCCAGAGCTTTGATCCTATCCCCCTATATGAGGTAATGGAAGACCTAGGCTATGAGCACCATACAGAGCAGACAGGAGATACAGAGTTTCATGTATACTTCTATCGTACAAGGGTAAAGGAGGACGAAAAGAATATACCAATGCGTCCGGCAGCACTTACAAATATGCCCCTTATAGATGAAGGTCTAGGTAAGATTGCAGTTGAGTTTTGGGACCTAACTTGGAATGATGAAAAGAGGTACCTACCATACGAAACTAGACTACTGCTTTCTCTAACAAATGCTGTTGGAGCAGGAAGGATGCGTCAGGCAACTAGAGAGCTAGTAAAGGCTTATATTCACGGACTAGATAGCAGGGCCCTAGATGATGTATTTGAGCTTTTGGTATGGAACCAGGGTATAGGAAACTTCAGTTCAGAAATTGGACCATCAACCTTGTTTGCAGCCTACAAGACAGTAAAAAATATGGAAAAGCAGGGTAAGGATCGTGGTGAAATTTGCCAGGCCCTAAGAGAAAAGTTTGGTGAGAAAAATCCAGACGTTAGGGTTTAATAGACTAGACCATAGCCTGATAACTCTTTAGATATTAAAATCTAAGATTATACAGATTAATACAGTATAGATGAATACAGTATAGATGAATACAGTATAGATAGATAGATAAATAAATATAGTATAGATAAATACAGAATATACTGAGATAGGAGGAAGCTATGAAGATTACAGAAGCGACCAGGCTAAAGGACCTTTTAGAGGAGTACCCATGGTTGAAGGATGAGATAGTAAAGGTAAACGAGAAGTTCGAGATGCTTAACTCACCACTAGGAAAGATTATGGCTACAAAGGTAGACGTACACGAAATGAGCAAGAGGTCAGGAATGGACCTAGACCTATTGATATCAAAATTAACAGACCTAATTGATAGTCATCAGGATTAGAGAGAGGTGTGGCCAATGAAGGAAGTAGTAGGAAGGGTATTTTCAATTGCCAGGGATAACGAGCCAATAGCAGGCTGCACAGTTTCCAAGGAAATATATGGTGGAGATAACGCCATATCCATATTTTCCATGGCAGAGGATACAGATATCAGTGCAGAGATATTCCCATATCACAAGCTAGTACTCGTAGCTGAGGGAAGGGTGATTGTCTACAAGTCTGACGGTAGTGAAAGGCTACTAGGGGCTGGAGACGGAATTTTAACAGAGCTTGATACACCGGTTGGATTTAAGTCAGAAACAGGTGTAGTATATACAGAAATAGAAATTAGGAGGAAAGATATTATGAATAAGGCAATAAAAGCAGGACAAGTATTTAAGTTTGCAGAACTTATACCATACCAGGATGGAAAGATAGTAAATATGGACATAGTTCACAATGACAAGATGAAGTTTGTAATTATGGCATTTGATGCAGGAACAGGCCTATCTGAGCATGCAGCACCAGGAGAAGCATTAATATTTGCTTTAGACGGTGAAGCTGTGATAAGATATGAAGGAGAGGACCACCTTATCAAGGCAGGAGAAAATTTCCACTTTGCCAAGGGAGGCCTACATTCAGTAAAGGCAGATAAGAAGTTTAAGATGGGACTTCTATTGACACTAGAGTAAGTAGAGATACTTAGGAAACAACCATATCAAAATTAACAGCTAGTGGGCAGGCCTGTAGGGGAGACCATAACCCTCCCATACAGGCTAGGTCCCGGGCTTTGCTGTTGATATATAGGCCCTTGGGCTTTAAATTTATGGTGGAGGCAAAGGTTTGCTACTACCAGCTTTATTTGAGAGTATATGGAGGAAAAAGAATGAGAAAGCATGTAAAAGGAAATGTAAGTTGGGTCGGCTATATCGACTGGGAGCTAGAGAGTTTTCATGGAGATGATTATTCAATCATGAATGGTTCTAGCCAGAATGCCTACTTGATCGAGGAAGAAAAAACTGTATTAATTGATACAATTTGGACACCACACAGGTTCGACTTTGTGGAAAACCTTAAGAAGGAAATAGACCTAAAGAAGATCGATTTTATTGTAGCCAACCATGGTGAATGCGACCATTCAGGCTCATTGACTACAATCATGGATGAAATACCTGATACACCAATATATTGTACTGCCAATGCCGTAAAGAGTATTGAGGGCCAATATGGTAAGCGTGGATGGAATTTCAATGTTGTTAAGACTGGAGACAGCGTGGATATAGGTAATGGCAAGAAGCTAGTCTTTGTAGAAATGAAGATGCTTCACTGGCCAGACTCTATGGCGACTTATATGACTGGGGACAATATACTTTTCTCAAACGATGCATTTGGTCAGCACTTTGCAGTAGAAGAACTATTTAACGACAAGGCAGACCAGTGTCTGCTTAACAAGGAGGCTATTAAGTACTATGCCAATATCTTAACTCCTTTTTCACCATTGCTTAAGAAGAAGCTGGCAGAAATTATAGGCTTTAACTTAACTTTTGATATTATCGCCCCATCACATGGTGCTATCTGGCGTGAAAATCCACTTCAGATAGTTGAAAAGTATGCGGCTTGGGCAGAAAACTACCAGGAAGACCAGGTAACAATAGCCTACGATACTATGTGGGAAGGTACAACTAAGATTGCCCACAAGATAGCAGAGGAAATTCATAGACAGAGTCCTGACACTGTAGTCAAGGTATTCAATATCTCAAAGGCAGACAAGAATGATGTCATGACAGAGGTATTTAAGTCAAAGGCAATAGTTGTAGGATCACCAACAGTAAGTAATAGTATACTTTCAAGTGTTGCTGGTTGGCTAGAATTCTTGAAGCAGCTTAAGTTCAAGAAGAAGAGGGCTGCAGCGTTTGGCTGTTATGGTTGGAGTGGAGAATCAGTGAAGGTTCTACAGGCCAAGCTTGTAGATGCAGGTTTTGAGGTAATAGATGAAAATATCCGTTCATTATGGAATCCAGATGACCAAGACTTTGACCAAATACCAGGACTTGTAACATCACTACTTAAATAGATAGATAGTATATAAAATAGACCTTAACCAAAAATTTGGTTAAGGTCTCAAATCGTAGACAAAGTCTCTTAAGTCATTAATGATTTAAGGGACTTTTCTCTATATAATTGTTAAAAACTAAAGGATAACCTAAAAAACGAAAAAATTGTCGAAAAGTCACAGTGTTTTTTACTCTTCTTTGTCAGTATTTTTGCTAGTTTTTTCATATTTAGACACGCAAAAGTTAGGCCTATTTTCATGGCCATTTTTTCTTTACCTATCTGCTGTGTATATCGCATACTATGATTTTCTTTTGCTACTCCAAATACTCTTTCTATTGTTTCTTTTCGTAAATCGTAGATGCTTTTCGTCCCTCTTGTATGTCTAATGTCTTCGCATATATCCATATATTCTTGCCATACATGCCTTGTAACTACCTTCTGATGATTTTTACTTTGGGTGCATTGAGTTATATATGGACAACTACTGCAATTTACAGGATTACTTTTATACTCTCTATATCCGTCTCTGTTTGTAGTTGAGTATTTTAGTATCTTGTTATTTGGGCAAATGTAGCAATCATAATATTCATCATATACATACTCATATTTTTCTAAAGAATCCTTTTTGTCATTGGTGCTTTATACGGAAAAAAATTGGTCTTATACCATCATCAATCAACATTCTTGCTATAGCCGGTGTTTTGTACCCTGCATCAGCAACAATTATTTCAGGTTTGAGTTTCTTTATTTTTTCATAAATTGCAGGGAATGTTTTAGAATCGTGTTCATTGCCTGGATGTACTGTATAACCAAGTAACCAGCCATGCTTATCACATGCAGCTTCTATCGCATATGCAAAGACCTCTTTATGTTCTCCTTTATGAAACCAACCACTTTCAGGATCTGTTGTGCTGACTTTCTTTTCTTTAAGTTCGCTACAATCTATGCTAGGGGGATCAACATCATCGTCATCCTTATTTTTGTCTTTTAAGGACTTTTTACCATGTTTTTCTCTATCTGAATTTATTTCCTTTGATAACTGATCATCATAAAATCTCGCAGCTTTCTTTGCTACAAGAATTTTCTTAGCCTTCTTTCTATTTGCGGCTGCTTTTGACATGGGTAGAATCTACAAATACAGTTGAAGTATCAACAAGATTCTTATTCATACACTGCATTAACACATTAGAAAAAATCTGCTCAAATAGGTCTGTTCCTTCAAATCTTCTTTTGTAGTTCTTCCCAAAAGTACTGAAATGAGGAACGGGGTCGAAAAAAATCCAAAACCAAGAAACCATCTATATGCTACATTTACTTCTATTTCCTTTATTGTCTGTCGCATACTTTTTTTATTCCAAACATATATTGAATGATTGGAATCTTGATTAGTATCACCGGATCTATACTTGGTCTGCCAGTATCTGAAGAATATTTATCTTCCACTAAATCATATATGAATGAAAAATCAATTGTATCATCAATTTTTCTAAGAATATGGTCTTTGGGAACAAGCTGTTCTAAGGAAACCATCTGTATTTGCTCTTTATTGGATGTATTTTTCGTAATCATAGCGCACCTCTTTTCATATATATTATACCACGAAAACATTGAAATCTCAATATTTTCGTGGTATGGATATCATAAAGATGCATTTGCATTGTACTAAAAACTAGAAAAGTCCACACTTTTACATGTGGACTTTGTCTACAGTCTGAGACCTTAACCAAAAATTTGGTTAAGGTCTATCTCTATGTTAATAAAAAATTTAGGAATCTAAAGTTCTATATACTTAGCCAATCTCTGGCCGACAAATACGGCAAGTGCACAGCTAGCTATATCCTTAATAAAGGCAAATGGGAATAAACTAACCAGACAGGCCAAGTAGGATATCTTTGTACCCAAGGCATAGTTTAGTATAAAGTATGTATACATACTACCAAAGCCGTATGTAAAGGCCATACCAAGTAGACAGGCCAAAAATAGCTTTATAAATGATCCAGTGCCCATCTTTTCCCTAAAGTAGCCAACTAGGTAGGCTGTAATTATAAAGGCAAGCAGGTAGCCAAAGGTAGGCTTCAGTATATACTGGGGTCCGCCACCCTCTGTGAAAATAGGGAAGCCCACCAAACCGATTAAAACATATACAAGGGTAGAAAGTCCACCCCTCTTAGCTCCAAGTAGCACACCAGCTAATAATACAAAGGTAAACTGAAAACTGAAAACAGTTACTGGGAAGGGTATCCTGATAAAGGCACCTATTGCTATTAGGGCTGTGAATAGGGGAACAAAGAATCATGGTCCTTGTGTTTAAAAATTTCTTACTCATATAAATCCTCCTAAATTAATAGTAAACCGAATAAAAGAAAAGGTTTACTAACCTTATGTAAGATAGTTTACCACATACAAAAGACATTGTAAACCATAAATTTATAAAAGTTTACTATACCTGTAATTAAATAAGGAATCAAGTCTTAAAATATGACCCACAAGAAAGAGTAAAATAAACTATGAATCACCAAAATATGGTATAATGTAGTTTAGCGTATTTTTAAAATACTAGAAAGGAGGTCTATATGATAGAAGGTTTAAAAAGAACAAAAGGGGACCCTAGTGAGAAAACTAGACCCGTTACTATAAATACAGCTTCAGGTATCATAGAGATAGGTGGTAGGTTACCTATAATAATAGCAGGGCCATGCTCAGTTGAGTCTGAGGACCAGATAGTGTCTATTGCAAGGTCGGTTAAGGAAGCTGGTGCCAGCCTTCTGAGGGGTGGGGCCTACAAGCCTAGAACATCTCCCTATGATTTTCAGGGAATGAGGGCAGACGGACTAGACCTACTGAGGATAGCAAAGAAGGAAACAGGCCTACCTATAGTATCAGAAATCGTAGGTATTGGTGACTTGGACCAGTTTGTAGATGTAGACATACTCCAGGTAGGTGCTAGAAATATGCAGAACTTTGAGCTATTAAAGGAGCTAGGCAAGATAGGTAAGCCAGTCCTACTAAAGAGGGGGATTTTCATCTACAGTCAAGGAGTGGTTGATGAGTGCCGAGTACCTAATGCACCATGGTAATGACCAGGTCATCCTATGTGAAAGAGGTATTAGGACCTTTAGTGATATTACAAGGAATACCCTAGACCTATCAGTGGTTCCTATCTTAAAAGATGTCAGCCACCTACCAGTGATAGTAGACCCTAGTCATGGAACAGGTATGTCTAGTCTGGTAGGCTCAATGTCCTTGGCAGCAATAGCAGCTGGGGCAGATGGCCTCATGATAGAGGTCCACAACGATCCACCGAATGCCCTATCAGATGGGGACCAGTCAATCCTACCTAGTCAATTTGCCCAAATAGTTGACCAGGTCATGAGAATTAAGAAGGCTCTTGGAGACTGCTAGTATGAGAAATATAAATATTAAAACTAAGTCTAAGTCCTACCAGGTCTTGATTGGTAGGGACTTATTAGAAAAATATAGGCCAGGAAATACTTACAAATTTACCGTCAAGCAAGGGGACCAATATTTGTATAGTTACAGATACAAATATTGATTCCCTCTATGCAGACCAGGTAGAGACATCACTTGCACAAGCAGGATATAGGATCTCTAAGTATGTGGTAGAGCCGGGTGAAGCCAACAAGGACCTAATCAACTACCAGGCTATAATTGACCATATGTCAAAGGAAGAAATGACTAGACAGGATATGGTCCTAGCCTTAGGTGGAGGTCTAGTAGGTGACCTTGCAGGTTTTTGTGCAGCTACCTACCAGAGGGGACTTGGCCTAGTCCAGGTTCCAACCAGCCTACTAGCCATGATAGACTCAAGTGTAGGAGGCAAGACTGCTATTAATACCAGCTATGGTAAGAATCAAATAGGAGCCTTTTACCAGCCGGACCTAGTAGTATGCGATATCAATAGCCTAGACAGTCTGAAGGATCAAGACTGGTCATCAGGCATGGGGGAAATGGTAAAGTATGCAGTATTGGACAAGTCGTTAGATATAAATAAGCTAGCCTCCAGGTCAGACCTAGGGGCTTTAATGGAAAATATATACCAGGCCATAGCCATCAAGGCCAAGTATGTCATGGCAGATGAATTTGACAAGGGGCAAAGACAGGCCCTAAACCTAGGCCATACCCTAGGTCATGCTATAGAAAAGCTTAGCGACTACGAGCTTAGACATGGTCAGGCAGTGGCCCTTGGCCTAAACCTAATATCAAGGTATGCAGTTGCCAGGGGTATGATGAAATTTTCAGATCATATTAGTATAGCCATGGCCCTAGACAAGGCAGGCCTAGACCTTGCTTGTCCATACGAGATGGACCAGCTCATGGACCTTATAAGGGCAGACAAGAAGAGGCAGGGAGACAAGATCAACCTAATTGTCCCAAGGTCTATAGGTGACTGTCAAATCATAGAGATAGACCTTGATGACCTTGCGAGTTTTGATACAAGGCCAGTAGCTACTAGGACTATGAAATCAGGTTTATTGGGTGAAAGTCTATCCCATAGCAAGTCACCAGAGCTCCATCTAGGCCTAGGTGACTACGACTACCAGCTATACGAAATAGCTAGGGACGAGATAGACAGTTATATGAAGGACTACCCGCTAGATTGCTCCAATGTAACCATACCCTACAAGGAGACAGCACTTGGCTACTGTGATGACTTATCAGCTAGGGCCAAGTCAATAGGAGCGGTAAATACCCTAGTTAAGCTAGGTGACGGTAGCCTATATGGAGACAATACTGACTATTATGGCTTTTCCAAGATGGTCCAGGGGCTAGACCTAGACCCTAGTGGTAAGTATGTCCCTAATCCTGGGAAGTGGGGAGCCTCTAAGACTGTAGAGGCCTACATGAAGGATATGGGGGCAGGACAGATTGTAATTGTATCCAGAAGCGGTCAAGACAATTATGAGAATCTGGACAGGCACTATGACCTGGCAGACATAATTGTAAATACCACACCTCTTGGCATGTATCCTAACATAGACCAGGCACCATTGGACCTGGGTCCCTTTAAAGGATTAGAGGCTGTCTTAGACCTAATATACAATCCGGAAGAAACCAGGCTACTTAGTCAGGCCAAGTCAATGGGTATAAGGTCAATAAACGGTATGATCATGCTTGAAGAACAGGCAAAATTAGCCTCATTTATATTCAAGCAGAGGATATTATAAAAACAGGTTTAAATAGATAAGGAAAAAGAAATGTTTGGTTATGTAAGAATAAATAAGATGGACCTGACCTTTCGTGAATATGAGCACTACAAGGCCTACTACTGTGGCCTCTGTAAGTACCTAAAAAGGAATCATACGGAGCTATCCAGGATGACAATCAACTATGATATTACCTTCCTGATAGTATTACTAAGCTCAATATACCAGCCAAGTGCCCAGGTATTTCATGAGAAGTGTATAGTGGATCCAGTGAAAAAGAAAAAGCACATCATCAATGAAATTACAGAGTATGCAGCCAGTATGAATATACTCCTGGCCTACTACAAGCTAGAGGATGATGTGAACGATGAGGGTGATATCAAGTCAAGGTTAGTAAGAAGGGCCTACAGGAAGTCCTTTAAGACAGCCTACGACAAGTACCCTCAAAAGGCAGACTTTATAAAGGCCTGTCTTGGGAGAGTTGAGGTCCCTTGAAGAGGACCAGTCAACTTCGATAGACCGGACCTCAAACTGCTTTGCTAGACTTTTAGAGGAAATATTTGACTATAAGGATGATGAATACAGGGACAGGTTGAGGAAGGTTGGCTTTAATATAGGTAAGTACATATATATAATGGATGCCTATGAGGACCTAGATCAAGACCTTGAAAAGGGTAGGTATAATCCATTTAGCTCCTACAAGGACGACAGGGAAGGACTAAAGCTCAAGGTAGACAAGCTAATAGGCATGACCCTGGCAAGGCTCGAGGAGGCAATCCTAAACCTAGATATAAAGGTCAATAAGTCTATAATTGACAATATCATTTATTCAGGTGTCTACCTTCGCTACAAGGGCCTGATAAATGGTGCTGATAAGAAAAAACAGGAAGCGAACATGAAATAATAGGAAAGTAAGGTAAAAAATTTGACGAACACATCGAGTAAAGAACACATAAAAGAAAATAAGATGGGGTCTATGAACATCAAGAGACTAATACTGACTATGTCAGCTCCAATAGTAGTTTCTATGATGGTCCAGTCCCTATATAATGTAGTAGATAGTATCTTCGTTGCCCAGATTAGTGAGGAAGCAATTACGGCGGTATCCATGGCCTTTCCCTTCCAGCAGCTGATGATGTCTGTTGGTATAGGTACAGCTATAGGAGTCAACTCCTTCCTAGCAAGAAGCCTAGGTGCCAAGGAGTTCTCCAGGGTCAACAAGATAGCCAACAATGGTCTGCTGCTAGCCTTTCTTAGTTTTATAGCCTTCTTTATGATGGGGCTATTATTATCAGATAAGCTAATAACAATCCAGACAGACAACCAGGAGATAATTTCTCATGGGCCTGTCTACCTAAGGATATGTCTTATGGGGTCCCTTGGTATCTTTACCCACCTTATGTTTGAGAGACTACTCCAGGCAACGGGCAAGACTATGTATACTATGATTGCCCAGATAAGTGGGGCCCTGATGAATATAATCCTTGACCCAATAATGATCTTTGGTTGGTTTGGTATGCCGGCCATGGGACTAGCAGGCGCTGCCCTAGCAACTGTAATATCCCAGTATGTAGGTGCCCTTGTAGTTGCCTACCTATGTATAAGGAAGGAAAAGGACATAGATATTGGATTCAGGTATATGAAGCCAGACTTCAAAATAATAAGAGATATATATGCAGTAGGTATACCTTCAATTATAATGATATCTATATCTTCTGTAACTATATTCTCAATGAACCAGATATTGGCCAAGTTTTCCATAACAGCAGTTGCTCTTCTTGGTATATACTTCAAGTTACAGAGCTTCATATTTATGCCTGTATTTGGCCTAAACAACGGTATAATACCAATAGTAGCCTACAACTACGGGGCTGGCAACAAGGAGAGGATGAGGGAAACAATATTCCTAGGCATGAGGTATGCGGTGACTATAATGCTGATTGGTACCTTGATAATGATGGTATTCCCAGACAAGCTTCTAGGCATGTTCAATGCATCAGACCAGATGTTGGTCATTGGTAGGGTTGCCTTTAGGATAATAGCTACCAGCTTTGCATTTGCCGCCATATCTATAATATCTATAGGGGTCTTCCAGGCCATAGGTAAGGGAACCCTTAGTATGATGATATCCATAATCAGGCAGTTGCTAGTCCTAGTACCCCTAGCCTACCTATTCTCACTAACTGGCAACCTAGACAGGGTATGGTGGTGTGTAATAATTGCTGAGCTAGTGGCTGTTAGTATATGTGTAAGGAATATAAGGAAGATTATAAATTAATATATTAGAAATCTGAAATAATTAAGGAGGACAAAATGAAAAAGTTAGGACTATTGCTGATACTAGTAGGTATCCTATTTTTATCAGTACCAAAAATATCTGAATATCTCCTGATGAAAAAGGGGCAGGATATAAACATATCCCAACTTTCAGACAAGGACCTAGAAAAAAATGCCAAGCCTAGCAGCGAGATTAACTATGATGCATCTAAGATTGACCCTATAAATATAAACGGTGTAATACTGAATAGGGATAGGGCAGACATGTCGAAGGTCATCGGTCAGCTGGTAATACCATCTATAAATAAGAACATAGCCTTGTTTGAAGGTCTAGAGAACAACAGTTTAATGTATGGTGCCTGCACTATGAAGCCCAACCAGCATATGGGCCAGGGTAACTATGCTATAGCAGGCCACTATTGTAAAAATGACAAGATCCTATTTGGTGGTCTGATGAATATTAAGGAAGGCGACATAATCAAGCTGACTAACAAGAAAAACATCTACGAGTACAAGGCTATCAAGATGATGAAGGTAAAGGATGACAGGGTGGACCTGATAGGGGATGGTCTTCTAGGTCAGTATGACGGCAAGGCCATAGTATCCTTGATGACATGCTACTATGATGAGGCCGGCTATAGGTACTTTGTAATAGGAAGCTTTAATAGGTTATATCCTTATTCAAAGGAAAAGATGCTTGAGGGTATAAGTGAGTAGGAAACGGGATTTGGACCCAAGAAATAATATTTAATGGTTGTATAATATTTAGCGTTGGTGAGAGAAAATTCTCTCCCAACGCTAAATTTTATACAACCAAAATACTGAAGAGATACTGGAAAAATACCACTTACAAAGAACTGGGAATTAAACAGGATATTTTTTTACAAGAACATACACTTTAAAAATATGACTAGTTCAATTGATATATTATACTATATGTTAAGGGAATTTCCTAACTTAAAAGAGGCCTATGATTTTTATCAAAACTTCCTATTAAGTATATCTAATAATGATGTAGCTATGCTTGAAGACATTCTAAATACTAGGACTGATAAAATACCGATGTATTTTAGGAAGAGTATAAAAACCCTTAAAAAGCTTAGAAAATATGTGGTTAACTCATTGAAATATGACTATACGAATGCAATTGTAGAGGGCAAAAACAACAAGATAAAGATAATTAAAAGAGTATCCTACGGATATAGGAGTTTTAGGAATTTTAAGGCAAGGATAATGCTAATGGAAAGGTATAAGATACAAAAAGGCAACATCCATAGCTATAATTTTGCTATGGATGCTGCCGCATAATTTAATAGATTTTGTTGATTTAAATTATCACCAACGTTATTTGACATAGAGCCCTTTTTATTTTGCCTTTATAAAAATTAAATTTTTCTTTCTAAATATATTACTTATAAGCCCTTAGATGGATATAACATCTTGATTATGGTTTGGTCATTAAGTGAGTTATGACCTCCTATTACTATGGCATAACCTGACTTTTCTATATCCCACTGGCCAGGTTCATCCTCAGAAGCTGGCAGTGCTGCTAAGAATTCCTTCATATCGCTATTATCCCTAGTATCAGATATAGGCATTACAATAGAATTCCTTGGCTTAACAAGGTTAATTGCACTTATTGAGTCTGGGAATTTCCTTCCATCTACAAATAATATATTATAGTATCCTTGGGCTACCCTAGCAACCTCCTTAGCTGTTTCATACCTATCTACTCCAGCAAGTCTATTTCCTCCATCTTGAGTAACTGAATCTGTACCACCTATTGTATAGGATGCACTTGTGCCGGCTGGTAGCTTGTATGGTTTTGATCCATCAACCAACATCAAACCAAGGTTTTTGTTGTGGCATAGACCAGAGGCAGTCAATGCATCTGGGAATTTCCTGCCATCGGCAACTGCTAGATTTGTAAATCCAGCCATCTTAATTGTAGCAAGGTTTCTATCATAAGCGTTTGCATTACCAATTCTAACCACCTTAGTATTTGGCATATTCTTTTTAATATATTTTTCAGTAGAAGCGTAAACTTCATTTTCACTACCTATGATATAGATCGTCTTACTATTGTAATAACCCTTCATAAGGCCAATATTAGCATAATCTGGCCTTATGAGAAGTAGCCTTGCATTAAAGGCCCTACATATATTATATGCACTCAAACCATCCTGGAAGGAATTCTGATTAACCAGAACTGTCGGCACATTCTTACCACCTGTCAAAGGGTAAACATCTGATGAATTCTTATGTGGATTCAATGAATTTGCTACATACTCAGCTGTCTTTATCCTATCTGCTCCATAAAACCTTTTCCAACCTCCATCAAAACCTCCATACGGTCTATACTCTTTCCATAAGGCAGAAGATGGTAATATCGTAGCAAGTACAAGGCTTGTTACAAAAACAAATGATAACCCCTTTTTAAATAAGTTAGTTTTATTTTTTTTCATGATTTACCTCCAAATATGCTAGTATTACTGTTAATAGTTTATCTACCAACTACTCATAGTATATAAATATATATAATATATGTCAATATATATTGTATAATAATTTTTAAATTATATCTTAATTATCAAGATATATGTTATACTTTTGAGAAATACTCCGATACTATTTTATTAAGACTTTTTAAAATTAGGGTGTAGAGATATTTAGCGTTGGGAGAGAATTTTTTCTCTCACCAACGCTAAATATTATACAACCTTTTATTGCGATGAAAGGAGGGTGCAGATGACAGGTGAAAAAAACAAAGCTGAAAACACATTCAGTAAAAAAATAGGAAAAACAAACTATATAGTTACAGTGCATTTTCAGTGAAACCAGTAATGAAACAATTACAGATAAAATAAATAGACTCATTCAGAAAGAATGTGAAGATATGAGTTACAAAAAAGACGAATAAATTTCTTAACTACCCTTGACAAAGCTATCAGAAGATACTCTCTTAAAGTCTATGGAGATTGCAGGAAATGATGCCTTAGAAAAGGGTGTAGAGGTGGAAAGAAAAGGTCTTGGCACTCCTGCAACAAGGGCAGGGATTATTGAAAATTTAATCTTTAAGGATTTGTAAAAAGAGATAAGAAAAATCTTATAGCCACTCATAAAGGAATTAGCCTTGTAACGATTGTAGCGGATAGCTTTAAGTCGGCAGAAACGACAGCGAAGTGGGAAATGAAATTATCGGATATTGTTCAGGGAAAATTTTCAAAGGAAGAATTTTTGAAAGATATTGAAAATAAGATAAAAGAGGTTGTTCTGACATATAGCAAGTAAGTAGGGACTAATCTCAGAGTAGAAAAAATATCTTAAAAGTGCTATAATATTTTGTAGGAAAAGTAGGGCGAAAGGAATTAGTCATGAAAGATACATTTATGGATACTGCTAAAGTTATGTCAAAAAGGACAGGTTACTATCCCGAAAAGGATAAGAGAACTTTTGAATTTAGAAAATGGGGACTATGTTACTTTTTGTTGTAGCTGAAGGAAAAAAATACAAATTGTTAATTCAAAAACTTTTATAGAGGATAATATACAGGATAGGAAATGAACTATAGATGTGAGATGCCAATAGGAGGAATTTATGAATAAAGAAAAGGCTACTTTGCAAAATATAAATACAGAGAAAAACAACAATCCATTTGAAGAGATTGTTATGATTTGTAGAAAATGCAAAAGAGCGTGCATATAGAAAAGTTAATGAAGAGCTGATTTTGATGTATCAAGAGGTAGGGAAATACATTAGTGAAAAAACTAAGGAGGCATCTTATGGATCCGGTTTCGTTGACAATGTAGCTGAATTTTTCTCTACTAACTATCCTGAATTAAAAGGCTTTAATCGTAGAGGACTTTACAGAATGAAGCAATTCTACGAGTTGTACAGTGGCGATGAAAAAGTGTCAACGTTGTTGACACAATTGAGTTGGTCTAATCATTTGAAAATAATGTCTGGATCTAAAAGTAAAGAAGAAAGAGAATTCTACATTAACTTTGCAATTAAGGAGAATCTAACTCATCGAGAGTTGGTAAGACAGATGGACAGTGGCTATTATGAACGTTATATGCTTTCAAATAGTAATAATTTGCCCGCTATACAAAGGGCAAAACAGGAGACGCATAATTTGTTTATGGACAGTTATGTATTGGAATTTCTTGATGCTCCCAAGATTGGAAATGAAAGAGAATTTCAGAAGTCAATTCTTGAGAATCTGAAGAACTTTATTTTAGAAATTGGAAAAGATTTTTCCTTTATAGGTAATGAGTACAGAGTACAGGTCGGAAATCATGACTACTATATAGATTTGTTATTCTATCATAGAGAATTATCCTGTTTGGTTGCTTTTGAACTTAAAATTGGAGAGTTTAAACCAGAATATGTTGGTAAAATGAACCTATACTTGGAGGCACTGGATAGAGAAGTGAAGAAACAAGCCGAAAATCCAAGTGTAGGAGTAATCCTTTGTGCATCTAAAGACGATGAGGTAGTAGAATTTGCATTAAGTAGAAGCCTTTCACCTACAATGGTATCTGAATATAGGTTAAAATTGATAGATAAGAGTCTCTTACAAAGAAAACTAAAAGAATATATAGAAATTGTTGAGGAAATAGAAGAATAAATTTTTGAGGAGATATGGTAAATGATTAGTGTTTTAAAAAGACTGGTTACCAATGGTTATTTAAATTATTGCTATTATTGTAAGTGTTAAAAATGAATAATAAGAATAAAATACAAGAACAGAACTACAATAATAGTATGCTTAATTTAGAAGAACAAAAAGAATGCATTGCATTCACAAGAAAGAAGGACCGATGAACTATTTATGAAATTAAATAGTAGATCAAATTTAATTCCCTTTTTTTCATATAGTGCTAGATGATTCTAAAATAGAAAAAGATTGAAGGAGAAAAAAATAAAAATTAACTATTGGGATAATTAATATTGGAAAGTAAGCAACAAATAATATTGTGATTTATCCTATGGGAAATGGATTAAAAAAATCATTTTGTTACAGTAAATGAACAGCACAACAGCTATTTCTTGTGCGACAATCTTAGCAAGTATTACGCAATCTCTGGAGATTTAGTAGAATTTAGTTTAATGAAAGAGATACCATTAGAAAATGGAGGTAAAATCAATAATTTTATTAGGTTTAAAGTTCGATTCAAAGATCTTTTAGGGAATTTGTATGAACAAGAATTTGAATTCGGATATGATAACTATTTGGTAAAAGGATATAACTTAAAAAAATTCTTCTAGTGTACCATTATTAATAGAAGAACAGTAGTGGGAAACTATGAAGAGTACGAATTTAATGAATAAGTAACTTTTGTTGATTTAAATTATCACCAACGTTATTTGACATAGAGCCTATTTAATATAGGAAATAATACCTGTATAGTAGAAAGGATATAATAGGAAAGAAAAACTTACACAATAGAAAAAGACAACTTATAAGGAATAGTTCGTAAATAACTCGAGTAAATGAAAAATAACGTTCTATTAATATGATAGATAAGTATAAAAAGTAATATGTATGAGTAAAAGTTACAACAAAAAGTTACAAGAGCTTCCTTATTTGGTAACTAAAACCAGATAATAAAATAAAAGCTCTTGTAAATATGAAAAAGCTATTGTATAATAGTAAAGATATTGAAGAAAAAAAGCAAATAAAAACAAAGAAAAGCGCAAGTAGGATGTATATAAAGACCTATATTTGTTGATTTTTTTGGTTTTTTGAATTTTTTGCAAAAACATCTTGAAATTATTACAATTTTTGTAATAATATTAAAGTGTGAGAAATGTATGGTTCTATATATTGTTCGGAATCATAAAGAATTATTAAAAGAAATGTAATCAATAATATGTTTGGGAGGAATGATAACATGAAGAAACAAATAGCTGTTTTAATGGCTGCTGCGACTGCAGTAACAACTGTAGCTCCAGTAGTGGCAAATGCTGCTAACGTGCAGACTGACAAGGCTACTGCTTTAGCTAAGGTAAAGGAAGCATTTGCTGTAAGGTATACTGATCCAGCAGAAACTGGTTTAGTAGGTAAGGTAGTTAAAGATGGTAAGGAGTACATGAACTCTGTATACAAGTATGCTGCTAAGATTGATGGTACATACAGAAAGGCAGATGGTACTAGAGAATTTGCAGATGTAAAAGCTGATTCTTACGAAGGTCTATCTCTAGAAGATATCGAAGCTTTATTTAACTATGCCAACCTACACGGTAAGGAAGTTGTACTTGAAAAGTACAATAAGGGATTCAGAAAGTTTGATAACTTTATATCACCTAGTGAATATACTGCATATCAGAAGTATGTTGTAGATGCTGCCGATGCAAACAATGACCAGACTATAAAGGATATGTTCACTAACATGCTTATATCAAGAAGGGGACTGACTTTGTAGCTCCAGATTATTTAGCAAGCGTTGAATACAATGGTTTGAGATATGTTCTTAAGTCAGTAGGAGCAAGCAAGACTCCAGCTCTAGTTCCAGAAGCTTTAGCTGCTGATGCTAATCTTTCGCTTATGTCTATGGCTGACTTAGTAGGCAAGAAGGTTGTATTCTTAAATAAGGCTGATGCTGCTGCTGCAAAGCTTGAAGCTCTTACAACTGCAAGTTTTGAAGTGTTTGATTTTGCTAATGTATTAAGGATTAACCTAGCTGGTGGAGCAGTTATTACATTAAACGAAAAGAGCTCTTATGTTCTTAACTTTGAGTATGCTATTGACAAGGATGGAAAGATCCACAACGTTAAGGCTAAAAATATAAAAGATGTTGCTGATGCAACTACTAAGATAATAGACTTTGGTAAGGTTGAAACTGTAAATGGAACTAAGCAGGCATATAACATTGCCACTAAGCTTGATTCTGAAGAAAATGTATTTGTATCTCAGGCTAGCTACAAGTATGATATTAAGGATCTGTATTCAACAGCAGATGGTTACACTGTAAAGGGTGCTGATGTAGTTAATAGATTCATAAAGGCTGCTGGTAAGGCTATGAAAGATTCTGCAGGTAAGTTTGTTAACCAGCCGGATGCACAGTTTAACTTTGATGGTAAGAGATACCAGATATACTTCAGCAAGGCGACTTTAAACTCAATTAATCAGTATAAGGATAACAAGGGTAACTGGGGATTTGATATACCAGTTAAGGTTGTTGCTCTAGATGATGTTGAAGGTAGTATGGGAAGAGATGTTGCTGCATTTGAAAAGAAGGTTACTTCTGCAGTAGTTAGATTCGAAGGTGCTTCTGAATTAGAAGCATCTACAGTACTTAGAGACCTTATCAACGGTAAGGAAGTAGTTGCTGCTAGAAGAAATGTTCTTGCAGGTCAGAATAGATTTGATACAGCTATAGCTATTTCTAAGGAAAGATTTGAAAGGCTGATTCAGCTAATGCAGTTGTTCTAGTTGGACAGTACTCAATAGTTGACGGTCTTGCTGCAGCTCCATTTGCGAAGGCTGCTAATGCTCCAGTTCTATTCTCTAGATTTGATAGCATAGACAAGAATACTGTTGAAGAAATAGGTAGATTATTAGGTAAGGATTCTGCAAAGAAGGTTTATATAGTAGGTGGAGAGAATACAATATCTGCTAAGGTTCATGACCAGTTAGTTAAGGAACTTAACTATAGAGTAGAAAGAATCGAAGGTAGAGATAGGTATGAAACTTCTAGAAAGCTTGCTGATAAGCTATCAGCAACAACTAATAGAACTTCTAGCAGTGTTGAAATAGTTGGTGGAAGAGCGGAAGCGGATGCTATGTCTATATCAGCTGTAGCTGCTAGAGACCTAGCTCCAATCATCGTAGTTCCTCAGAAGCAGCTAGACTATGCTACTAAGGAATACCTAAATAAAAACTACAAGACTGGCGTTGACTACAACATAATCGGTGGAGTTAACTCTGTATCTGCACAGGTTGAAAAGGACCTTGTAGCTATAACTGATCATGAAAAGGGTGTTAAGAGATTTGCAGGAGATAATAGACAGTTAACAAATGCTGAAGTTATCAGTGCATTCTACAATAAAGCTGAAGGACTAGTTGTAGCTAAGTCTGATACTAAGTCTCTAGTAGATGCTCTTGCTGCAGCACCACTAGCAGGTGAAAAGAAATATCCAATCCTTCTTGCTACTAAGAAGCTAGAAGATGCTCAGAAGACAGCCCTTAGAAACCACGTTGTAGGATACCACCAGCAGAAGGTAGACAACGGATATGCTAAGGTATACGAAATAGGTATGGGTATAGCTTCTGAAGTTATGACAACTGTATACCAGATCTTAGGTCTATAAGATTTAACAACAAAAAAATACTTGTAATAAATGGAAATATTTATATAAGTGATATTTGCAAGGGTAGAGGTTTCCTCTACCCTTGTCTTTATAAACAAGTAAATACAAAAGGGGGAACTGAGTATGAAATTAAGAACAAAGAAGTTTATATCTATTGCTATTGGTATGGCCCTATTTGTTACCAATGCAGGTCTTGTACCGGCTGTTGCAGAAGATCTTGATGCCAAAAACTATATTGAGCTTATGGGAAGCGATAGGTACCAAACTGCCATTGAGTTGAGTAAGCATACATTTACTAAGACCGCAAATGCTGTTATTATAGCAAGTGGCGAATCCTATCCAGATGCACTGGCAGGTAGTACTTTGGCAAGTGTTTTACATGCACCTTTAATATTGACTAAGAAGAACAGTATTAAGTCTGATATCTTACTGGAGTTAGCCAGACTTAAACCTAAGTCAACATATATACTTGGTGGGAGAGATACTATATCAGAAGGTGTGGAAAAGGAAATAAAGAATGTACACGATAATGTAGAGAGGCTATACGGTGTAAATAGATATGATACTTCCGTGAAAATAGCAGATAAGGTAAGGGCCCTTACAGATAATAAAATCAAAGATACAGTAATAGTAAATGGCAAGAACTTCCCTGATGCCCTTTCAGCTGGAGCCCTAGGTGCAAAGCTAAAGGCACCACTAATTTTGACTAACGGAAAATCACTACCTACTGGTTACGAAAACGTTATGAATAAGTCAGAAAGAAACCTAAATACCATTGTTGGTGGACCTAATTCTGTTGATATACCGGACCTATACGCTGATAGGATTAGCGGTATTAATAGGTATGAAACTTCTGCAGCACTAGCACAGAAGTTCTTTGCAAAGAGCCAAACAGCAGTTATTGCTAGTGGACTTGACTATCCTGATGGCCTTTCTTCTGTAACATTATACCATGCATATCAGATGCCAATTCTATTGACTAACAAGAAAAACTTGAATGCAAGTGTTATTAATTACTTGAATTTAAATGATGTTAATACTGCCCTAGTAGTTGGTGGTATGTCATCTATTGGCGTGACACCGAGAGATGAGGTAAAGGAAATAGTTAATAGACATAAGTTTAAGGTTAAATCACCAGAAATTGTCACTCCTTTAGAAGATGGCGATACAGCTATTACTGTAAAGCTAAATGAAAGACCAAGCAATGATGGTATGGTTGAACTTTACAAACTTGATAAGGATGGCAAGGTAGAGAATAGAATCCACCAGTCTGGATCATACAAGACTAATGCTCAGAATACAAGTCTAAGATTAACTGGTTTTGTCCTTAAGAAGGGTGAAAAGTACGTTGCTAGAAGGGTTGAAACTATAAACAAGGTTAAAGAATACAGTAGGTTTAGCCCAATAGCTACAGTTGGTGAAAATATGCCTACAGCTGAAAAAGAACTAGCTAAGTTATCACCAATAGAGGCTAAATTAACAGCTTCTGACAGCGAAAATACTGCAACTGTTGTGAATGCACTAAGAGATGCTGTATCTAAAAATAAAAATTTGAGTAGTTCATATAGGGTTACGCTTGAAAACTATTATGTTTCTATTGGCAATATAGTAGACAATAAGAGAACAGGTAAAATAAAAGTTACAGTAACTCATATGACTAATAAGAATGATACTGCTACAAAGGAAATAGATTTTACAATTAAGATAGTTAGCAATAGTATTGATAAGGTACATATAATAAAAAATATTCCTTCTCCACTTATAAGAAATAATGTTGAAGGTAGAAGGATACCTATTACAATTGTATTGCAGGAAGATGGTGTAGTTCCTGATGCTGACAAGAAGATAAAGACTAAGGTCTTGATTAAGGAAAAAGGTAATAATGGATTCGAAGAGGCTAGGACGATAACGTTTAGTCCTCAGCAGGAAGGGTCTAATACTTTAAGGTATATAGGTTTATTGGATATTTCTAAGGATACTAGTGCCGGAACAATAAAGATACATGCAGAATCAGAGAAAAACCCTAAGGTATACGATGATTATGAAATTGAGTATGTATCTAATGACCTTAAAGGGATAGAGGTTAAAAAAGAAAATGGAGACATAGTTAATAATACAGTAGAATATAGTGAATTATCTAAGCCTATGTCAATTTATATTAAGGCAAACTTTGAGAGTGCATATGAAAAATATACTTTGGATTTTGACAATGTTCTTATAGATGGTGATAAGACAGACCTTACTAAGGTTAGCATGGTTAAGGCTGAAAATGGAGAGGCTTATAAGTTAACTCTTACAGATAATAATACTGGTCTTCTAAAAGTAGGTCATAAATTCGGCCTTAAGCTAAAGGTTAAAAAGGCTGAGGGCAATGCAAGTATGGATAAGGTAATATATTTCCAGTATATATCAAAATAAAGGTTGTATAATATTGGTTAGTATAATATTTAGCGTTGGTGAGAGAAAATTCTCCCAACGCTAAATTTTTAAAAAATAGGAACACACATCAAATCTCATGTATAATTTAAATCACCACAATTAAAAAGGAGAAATGATGTGTGTTCTAATGCTAGTATAACAGAAATCTTAGGAATTAACGATAAAAATTTAGTAATTTTAGGGAACAAAAAAGAAAATATTAAGGGTATAGAATATACAGTCTTAAGGGGAAAGTTTTCATATAGGCCGACTTGCTGCCCTAAATGTGGTATAGTCAATGAAAATTATGACATAATTAGAAATGGAAGTCAGACTGTAAAAATACTTTTTAATAGGGTCAATACAAACCCAATGATATTAATGGTTAAAAAGCAGAGATTCTTCTGTAAGCATTGTGAATCAACATTTATGGCCAAAACACCTATCGTAGATAAGGGGTGCTTCATATCGAATGATGTTAAAAGGTCAATCGTTTTAAACCTATGTGAGACTAAGTCGATGGACTTAATTGCAAGAGAACACTGTGTATCTCCTACTAGTGTTGCCAGAATACTCCGTTTAACTGAAGACAGAAGAAGAAAAAATTATCTTCCTAGGATTCTATCAATAGACGAATTCAAGTCAGTAAATACAGTTGATGCGTCTATGAGTGTGAATTTAACCGATTTAGAAGGCGGTCATATTTTTGATATCCTGGCAGATAGGAGGCAAAGATACCTCTTTGAGTATTTTAATTCCTATCCCTTGAAGGTCAGAAAAAGGGTAGAATATGTGACTACAGACATGTATAGGCCATATATTGATCTTGCCAAGAAGGTCTTTCCAAATGCCAATATCGTAGTTGATAAATTCCACATAGTACAGCTCTTGACAAGAGAGTTAAACAAGCTAATGTAAAGTGTAAAATATAAATGAACAATTAGTGGAATATAATAATGTACAAATAAGAAAAATATGATACTGTATTTGTGGAGGTAAATGCACATAAATACAGTACTATTAACTCAACTAAAAAAATATTAAAAATGAGCGACATTAAACCAAATTTTTTTCAGAGCTTGCAAGGTTATATGAAATGGACCGAAGAACTATTAAAAAAATACTATGAAGGATATGAAGGAAAACCTAAAAAAATAGATATAAAACTAGTAAATTAGACAAATATAAAGAATTAATAGGTATCAAACTTGCAATTAAGGGGTCAATGTCAGGTCTGTTTATGAATATTTAATATCTGAAATAGATTCTGACATTGGGACATACTCTAATTTCAATAAGTATGTTAAAAAAGAAGGTTTGAAACCAAGTAAAACTCCCAAAGGGTTCCCACGATATGAAACGTCACCTGGAATACAGGCTCAAGTTGATTGGAAAGAAGATATATCTATAAAAACAAATTCGGAAAAAAATATTCACGTTTCACGTTTTTTTAGCTACAAGTTAGGTTATTCAAGATATCCAGTCTTCATTTACAAGTCAAGTCGTACAAGAGAAGATGTAATTGACTGCCTTATTGCATCTTTTAAAAATACTGGTGGCGTACCTAAGGAGATTCTTTTTGACAACATGTCGTCACTTGTAACTTTTAAAGATGGGCATGCAACAATTAGTCCTAAAATACAGGCTTTCGCCAAGGATTTTAACTTTAAAATCAAACGATGTAAGCCATATCATCCTTTCACTAAGGGTAAGGTTGAAGCTGCAAATAAATTCATTGCTTGGATACTACCATATGAAGGCGAGTTTGAAACAGAAAAAGACCTAATTGAAATATTATCTGGTATAAACAAGAAAGTATGCACTAGGATTTGCTATGAAACAGGACTTACACCAGTACTATTACTGCAAAAAGAAGCAGAGTACCTACAACCACTGCCTGATATAAATATCGTGGAATCCTATACAGCAAAAACTCGACGCACGACCGTCACAAAAGATTCCATGATTACCTATTTAGGTTGCAAAATACTCTGTTCCACATCAATATATTGGTAAAACAGTTTGCCTATCTGTCACCAAAGATATGTTATACATATATTATAGCACAGATTTGATAAGCATGCACAGTATAAGTAACCGAAGGTTAAATTACAAAGAGGAACATTACAAGCAGCTACTCAAGTATTCTATCAAAAAAATGAAGATTCTATAGATGAGTTAGCTGAAACTAATTTAAGGCAGATGGATGAATTTCTTTAAGGAGGAAAAAAATATGTCATCACATCAAAAATTATTAAATGGACTAGAAGAGATTGGTATAATATGTATTCAAGATCATATTGATACCTATATAGATCTCGTAAACCAAGGGGAAAAATCCTTTGGAGAGGCTCTTGAAGAGCTTGTTGAGATCGAACGTGTCTACCGACAAGCGAAAAGGGACAGTATTAATTTACATATTGCTAATTTCCCATTCCTAAAAACCATTGATGATTTTGACTTCGGATTCCAACCAGGAATCAATAAAAAAGAAGTCTTAGAACTAAATAATCTAGGTTTTTTGGAAAAATATGAAAATATAATATTTGTTGGTTCTAGTGGAGTAGGAAAGACTCATTTAGCTACATCTCTTGGTATTAGCTGTACGAAAGCGAGATACCAAACATACTTTATATCCTTTGAATCCTTAATCTCACAACTAAAAAAGGCCTTAAATGAGAATAAGCTTGAATCACGATTAAAGTTTTATGCCAAATACAAGGTTTTAATTATAGATGAAATTGGATATATGCCAATTGATAAAGATGCTGCTAACATGTTTTTTCAGCTAATCGCTAAAAGGTATGAAAAAAATACTACAATTGTGACAACAAATATGCCATTTTCCAAATGGGGTGAGTTCTTTGGTTCGTCGACTCTGGCCAATGCAGTTTTAGATAGACTTTTACACCATTCTAAAATTATATCAATAAAAGGCCCCTCATATCGTCTTAAAGACAAGAGATCCTTCATTGATGATAAGAGAGTTGATGGATAGTTGAGCCCAAATTGTACATTTTTATTTTCCATTTTTTGTACATTTTAATATTGACATTTACATGCAAATAATCGAGAACGATTAGGTGATTGGGAGGCTGATACAGTTATGGGGCAGACTGGTAAGGCTTGCTTGGTAACATTAACTGATCGAAAAAGTAGGTATCTACTATGTAAAAAAATTGCAAAAAAGAATTCATTTTTAGTCAAACAAGCGATGATTGAGCTTTTAGAAAATCAACCTCTAGAAACAATAACTCCTGATAGAGGAAAAGAGTTTTCTAAACATGCAGAAATTAGTCAGGAGTTGAATTTAGTAGAGTTTTATTTTCCATTTCCACATCATCCTTGGCAGAGAGGAACAAACGAAAACACCAACGGATTGTTGAGAGAATATTTTCCGAAAACTGTAGATATTAATCAATCAGATAGCTATGTTGAAGCAAAAATGAAAGAAATAAATCTTAGACCGCGCAAATGCTTAAATTGGAAAACTCCATACGAGGTTTATCATTCAGTAGAGTTGCATTTGACTTGACAATTCAAGGTAAATTCTTTTCATTCTAAAAGCACCTAACTTCTGTTAAGGTGCTTTAGGATTATATTTATTACTCCATTAATCAATACACTTTAATTGTTTATTTTTTTAAGTATTCGATTATTGTTTCAATTTCATTTTTTCATCATCTAGCTTTTTTTAGTTGATCACTAAAAGATTTTTCATATTCTTCTTCCTTTAAATTTTCTTTTTTTAATATTTGCTATTTTTTCCAATTAACCTATTACTACTTTTTTTAGCCCAGCATAATCTTTTTACATATTCATATATTTTTTCTTTCATATCTAAAAACCATTATACAATTATTTAGTTCTTCTTGCTTAAGTTCCAAGCTTTTCTATTTTATCCTTTACATTCTCTAGTTCTTCCTCTAATTGATTGATTTCAATTATAATTATATCTTTATATTTTTTTATCTAATATTGGATTCTTTTACATTATCTGATATTTGATTCATTACATTTTCCTCCTTTACTATAATTACTATTGCTATTATTTTATCGCAACAAAAATATTTTTTTACAACATATTAAAAAACTTATCCATGCATATAGTGACCGTGTACAAATAGTGGACAACATTGATGCTTGCGGAATGGATTACAGCAGCTGCCTTCGCTCGTTAGTAATCCCTGCATGATACCTACATCTGCTTCTACTTAACACTGCTTGTATTGCGTACAAGCAGAGTTAATAAAGCTTTCGCCCTCTTCTTGCCATTTAAACATTTAGCTTCATTCTTTCTCTTGGGCAAGCTTTACATTAGACGCATATCTGTTAGTTTGCATCTCTTTCGAACTCAACTAAATTTTTTAAAGCGGCTTGCTATTCGCATTATCAGTAGCTTTCTTCGTATTTCTACCCAAGATAATCGTCTAACTTTAAGAAGCCTTGATAATCTATTAAGCCATTTACTCTCAATTTAATCACCCCCTCTGTTTATCCTTCGTATCAATATATGCTATACTCTTCATCCAAACAGTCTTTCACAAGTGCAACGCAGAATTTAGGTTACTTCTGTCTAAATAATCCCTCTAAGTATCTGAAATAGTCTTACCCACCAGAATATTTCAGACAATAAAGTTCAATATCTACATCAATGTTACTAATTTCATATAATATCTCTCTGTGCCATTCTTTGAGTTAATTTTTTGTAGATAGTGTCTGCTTAGTTATCCCAAATTCTTTTGCCAAAAAATACCTGGTTTGTTTCGTGTAGAGCCATCACTGATTTTAATTTAGCTTTATTCATTACTCATTATTACCACCTTCTCTCTCAACATTGTATCTAAAAAAGATACTTAAGTATATAATAGAATATTATTTTATATAAGTCAATACTATTTGTATCTTTTTAGAATTTTAAAAATATATTGAAATTTATATTGTTTAATGTTAAAATTTAGATACATCTTATAGTGTGAAAGGGTGTGATATACCATGAAAGATATAATACTATTCACTAAAACCATGGCAGAAAGAATTAAAGATAGAAGAATTCAGCTTGGCTTCACCCAAGAAGAACTGGGTAATAGGATTGGAACTCAGAGGGCTGCAATTAATAAATATGAATCTGGATTAGTTGAAAACATGAAACGCAACACAATAATGAAACTATCCTCTGCGCTAGATGTTAGCCCTAGATGGTTAATGGCATTTGATACGGATGATGCGAATAGTGTACCGATAACCATTTTAGATTTCAAAGAAACACTCTATACATTATTCAGAAATCATGTAGACGGATATGACTCTAATTATGAAATTATTTATTATATGGGCGGTGAACCAATCCAAAAAGGTAAAATGCCACTATTTCATAGTGCTACCGACTATGTATTAATAACAGATTTAACACGCAATAAAACGTTAGAAATTAATTCGTTTAAATACGCTGACATTCTTGAGGCTAAAATAACAGAAATTTCCAATTTAGTAGATAATGAACTGAAACAAATACCTAAATTTATTTACTCAGAATCCTCTCAGACATCAAGATGTGATGAGAAAAATACACCTAAGTACGACACCATTTATGCCACGGAAAAATCTACTAAAGAATTTGGTTACATGTACCCCGGAAACGTAAAAATACCTTGTCTTACGGACCGGAATGACCTAAGTGACTACGATTTTGCAACTATAATATCTGATGATAGTATGGAACCTAGCTATGCGCATGGAGATGTCATATTAATAAAATTTGGATATGATAATGTTAATGGTGGGATCTATCTAGTTGATTACGGTGGTAAGACATACATAAGGAAGTTATATAATGATGGTGATAGATTTAGGTTAGTGTCTATTAACAAAAACTTCGAAAACATAATTGTTGATATACCATCTAATGATGGTACGTATTTTAATATCGTGGGTAAAGTGGTGGATAGTTTTACGCCAATTAATAAATAACACAGTCGGAGAAAAATTGGGTTGTGATGTACGATTAAAAAACTTTGAGAAATCTACTGTCAGGTATGGGGTCATTGCAATGCCATTAGGCATGTTGATGAACCTCTTAGACGTCTTAGAAAGTAACAAAGTCATTAAGTATACACAAAGGTGTAAGATTGATAAGAATAAATCATCAATATCTTTTACTGATAGAAGGGTACTGTTACTAAATAAAAAAATTATTTGAGTGTGATATGTCGGTAATCTATACAGCCAAAATGTGTGACTGTATTGAAGCTCATCTTCGCACAAAGGATTCTACAGTTAATGTGATTGTTGGTACTACACAAAAACAATGAGAAGATGGCCCCTATGTGGGAATCAAGTAATTAAGGCTCTCGAGAGTATGCAAAAAACTCCGTAAATTAAAAATAAGTCCTTCTATGGTAAAATATAAGGTTAGTATAATATTTAGCGTTGGGAGAGAAAAATTTCTCCCAACGCTAAATTAAAAAATAGGAACACACATCAAATCTCATGTATAATTTAAATCACCACAATTAAAAAGGAGAAATGATATGTGTTCTAATGCTAGTATAACAGAAATCTTGGGAATTAACGATAAAAATTTAGTAATTTTAGGTAACGAAAAAGAAAACATTAAGGGGATAGAATATACAGTACTAAGGGGAAAGCTTTCATATAGGCCAGCTTGCTGCCCTAAATGTGGTATAGTCAATGAAAATTATGACATAATTAGAAATGGTAGTCAGACTGTAAAAATACTTTTTAATAGGGTCAATACAAACCCAATGATATTAATGATTAAAAAGCAGAGATTCTTCTGTAAGCATTGTGAATCAACATTTATGGCCAAAACACCTATCGTAGATAAGGGGTGCTTCATATCGAATGATGTTAAAAGGTCAATCGTTTTAAACCTATGTGAGACTAAGTCAATGGACCTAATTGCAAGAGAACACTGTGTATCTCCTACTAGTGTTGCCAGAATACTCCGTTTAACTGAAGATAGGAGAAGAAAGAATTATCTACCTAGGATTCTATCAATAGACGAATTCAAGTCAGTAAATACAGTTGATGCGTCTATGAGTGTAAATTTAACCGATTTAGAAGGCGGTCATATTTTTGATATCCTGGCAGATAGGAGACAAAGATACCTCTTTGAGTATTTTAATTCATATCCCTTGAAGGTTAGAAAAAGGGTAGAATATGTGACTACAGACATGTATAGACCATATATTGATCTTGCCAAGAAGGTCTTTCCAAATGCCAATATTGTGGTCGATAAATTTCACATAGTACAGCTCTTGACAAGGGAGTTAAACAAGCTAAGAATAAACGAGATGAAGAAGCTTAATACCAGGTCTAAAGAGTATAAAATACTGAAGAGATACTGGAAAATACCACTTACAAAGAACTGGGAATTAAACAGGATATATTTTTACAAGAATAAACACTTTAAAAATATGACTAGTTCAGCTGACATATTAGGCTACATATCAGGAAAATTCCCCAACTTAAAAGAAGCCTATGTTTTTTATCAAAACTTCCTATTAAGTATATCTAATAATGATGTAGCTATGCTTGAAGATATTCTAAATACTAGGACTGATAAAATACCGATGTGTTTTTAGGAAGAGTATAAAAACCCTTAAAAAGCTTAGAAAATATGTGGTTAACTCATTAAAATATGACTATACGAATGCTATGGTGGAGGGTAAAAAAATAATAAGATAAAGGTAATTAAAAAGAGTATCCTACGGATATAGGAGTTTTTAGAAATTTTAAAGGCAAGGATAATGCTAATGGAAAAAAATATAAGATACAAAAGGACAACATCCATAGTTATCAGTTTGCTATGGATGCTGCCGCATAATTTAATAGATTTTTGTTGATTTAAATTATCACCAACGTTATTTGACATAAAAGCCCAAATATTTAATAGTGAAGGGTATCTAAAAACATTTAATCTGTTACATCTAATAGGAATCCATATCTTCCATTATTTTTCTTTTGTGAAATGAATTATATTTGCATCTTTATAGTTAATCTCTGGTATCTCGTTTTCAATTACAATTGTCTGTATTCCTTTTTGGTTATCAACAATATTTTCAAATAAAGTATTTCTCATAGTTTCTGATGGCTTTTTTGTTTCATTTTCTTTAAGCGATAAGATAGGAGAATCCAATACTAGAAAATCAGGAGAATACTTTGCTTTGCTCTCCATGTATCTTGATAGAACAATAGCTACTACCGAATTGAAATATGCATTATAACCTTTTCCATTTGAACTTTTCTTTTTCCCATTTATGACAATGTCCATATCAGCTTTGTCGAATATTACTGAAAGCAAATTATCATAATTACAATTTTCAAGAAACGATTTAATGCCATTACTTAACTCGTTAATAAAACTATAATCAAGATGTTCTTTCACCTTGAACTTTAGTTCACTTTCTTCATCTGTGTCATTTTCAATCATATCAGCGGTCTTTTGCTCTGATAATTTCTTGAGAATATCTATTTCTTTTTGACATTCAATCGCATCTTTGTAGGCTGATAGTTTTTCTTTTAGATTAAACACCTGTGGCTTTAGCTCTTTTTCGATAAGTTCTTCCATTGATTTCTTTTTTGCCATCAGTGTACCAATTTCTTGTTCTAAACTGAGTTTTTCAGAACGTAGCTCTTTAGAAGCACTTTCCAAATCTTTTGCTTGTAATTTTATTTTTTTATAATCTGATTTTGCAGCATCAATATAGTTCTGATTTTTCTTAACAACTACTTCGCCATCGCAAAACGGGCAATGAGTTGAAAAAGAAGCGTTTAAGTTCGCTTCACCATCAACAATAAAATTAAGTCGTTTTAAATCTGCATCATACTGAGTAGTCAGTTCATCATACCTATTTAATAGCATATTGCACTCTGATAAATTCTCATTTTTCTCATATAATTGGGCAAGAATTTTTTGATTTTCTTCAATAGAACTATTTATTCGTTTCTCATTCGTGGAGATTTCCGCCATAATTTTTTCAATTTCTACAGCAATATCTATATTGGGATTTTCTTTTAATTGAGCCAGTAATTCTTGATTTCGTTCCGATAACCTAAACAATTCTTTATTTATATACGCTTTTACAGCATTCTTTTTTGCTTCTTTGATTTCCTTAGTGTCTTTAGTCTCTGTCTCTGCAAAATCTTGACCAGATAAAAGAAAAATTAAGGATGCAATTACAGCTGTATTTGATGTATCTCTACCAGATAGTATAGCTGAATACTCAGAAATAATTTTTGTTTCTGTAAGCATAAACATATGGCTAAAGGTTCGCCAAGACAATATCTGCTTCTTATAATTTTCATTACTGATAACCAAATGCAAATCATTGATACCAATTAAAGATAGCCATACGGAATTTATAGTTTTATCATAATTGGTTCTGCTTGCTTTAGTAGCATATTTTCCTGGGAGGACATTATTATCGTTACTACTAACTTCAATTTTGTTTTCCCCGATTTTTCGACTCATTGTTATCGTACCGCATTGAGTCCTCACGATTATTTTTATATATTGATAACCTGTTGAAATATCAATCGGCTCCCGTTCTGAACCAAACATATAATCAATACATTTAACAATATATGTTTTTCCTGTATTTGATGGACCATATATAATGTTCACACCGTTCGATAACTCAATAATCGAATCCGTCTTTCCTGAACCTGTGACGATTATTCTTTCAATATAGAAACTCATGATTTTTCACCTCTCAACATAGCTATTGCATATTCATTTATACAATGGGTTAATTTTCTATCGGAATAGTCAAGAAACAACACATTAGCTTTTTTTACAATTTCAATAAAATCTTCTGCATATTTATCATTAAGAGATTCACAAAAAGCAACTCCTTCTTTTGATACACTATAATTAAAACCACTTTTATTGCAATGTGGAGTGATGTAACCTCTTAATACAAGTTCTTTTATTGCCTGGGATACGATTTCTCGCTTTGATGTATACTCACTAAATCTATAATCGTTATCTCCGTGCAAATTATATTCTGATACTCCAAAATCTTTCCCATATATTGCTATAAAATCCAAAGCAGTGATTCGGTCAATAGATAATCTGGTCTGTACTGTATTCAAAATAATCATTATTCTTAAGGATACTTCAAATGAAGTGTTAAAAATGTTATTCATTCTTCATTCACCCACCTCAATTTATTATCATTAACCAGCATATGGCAAACTCCCTTTCGTTCGCTATTTCCTATACAATGCAGTTTGCTATCCAACATAGATTTGGATGTATTGGTTACAGCTGCTTGCTTTAAATCTTCTACCAAGCGTTTATACCCGCTATCGTATTCTTGTTCATGCGTATCAATTATTCCATTGTATATTTCTTCTTTCAATACATCAAATTGTTGAGAATCTGTCAAGGTATCTCTAACAAACCTGCGTATCGTTTCGGCAGAATAATAATCTTTTCTTTGCCTATTTAGATGCTTAAAGTAGGAACTATATGCTTCTAAAGATTTTATAGTATCAATTTTAATATTCAATTCGTCCGAATATGCTTCTAACAAAGCAGAAATATAAGGCATCTCTTCCCACTCAATCGTGTCAGTTGGTGTTCGTTTCGTAGGAAGGCTGAGTCTACGTCCTCCAAAGCGAATATTACCATATATCGTATCTAAATATTCATCCACAACCTGTGCAATAGGATATGTTTTAATTATTGTAAAATCAAAAAGACTTTATATAATTCAAAAATGACTTATCTAATGGAACTTCTTTGGTTTTAGTAATTTTTGTTTTACAGTATGTATCCCAATTCTTTATAAGGCAGGTTAGAAGGTCGGACGGCTTATCTATTAAGTCTTGCAGAGAAGAACCTACATCATTTGAAGCAATAATAAAATACTCCTTTGGTATGGGGATTTCTTTTTTATAAGTATAATAACAGAGTTTACCCAATTCCAAATAATAATTCGTTGGAGCAAGTCCCGTATTGTAATGCTTACATTGATAATAATCTACAGTATCATCACTATAATAGCCAACAACATCTCGACCCTTGTCTCCAGCACCTCCAATTCTTTTAATTGAGGAATACTTCGACTTTTTGCAGCCAAATAACCATTCCAATGTGAATTGCTCAAAAGAATCTTCATCCATAATATGAACTTTATCAATGGGTGCGATATTAGTATCTGTTCCATACAATTCGATGTCTATATGAGGTTTATCTAATTGAACAAATGATAACATCCCCTCACCTCCATCCTTTTACTTTAGTGTCCCATCTGTTTTGCCACTCGTCCTCATTCACAATCGCATCAAATACAGGCTCAAGGAATGTCTGTATTTCCGTAATCACAACAGAAAAATCAAGCGTATCATCTTTTATGGTTTTCAAAAAGAATTTCCAACGCTTCTGCATATCTTCATCATCGCCAAGTGCAACAACTCGCTTAAAACTATCTCTATCATAGGGAGTACCACGCCGCTGTAAGGTTTCAAATATGGCTGCCTGCAATTTTGCACCCTCAAAATTGAATGTCCTTGAAAGATAATAGATGTCATAAAAATCTTTCATTCTGCCTGTCAGCTCAAAACGTTGCAGTATAGCATCAAACTTCTCAGCAATGGTGCTTTCAAGGGAATAAGTTTTGATTACAGGTGCTTCAAAGTCTGGAAGCTGAGTGTTGATTGTGCGTTCTTCGGCATGGGGGACTATAATATCGCCCACGCCTATATCAACATTGAACGGCACACGAACATTTTTTATTTGGGCAATAATCTGTGTACTGATACCGTGATATTTTCTTTGAGGAGAAATCTCTTCAAAGCCTTTTGCTCGCATTTCTATATAATCGTTGCCCGTCGGTGTAGCGATGATTTTACAAATCAACTCTTTTACATCATCTATTACATTAGAGTATCCACGGAGCAGGAAATCGACATCAATTGTTGCTCTACTTTCAAAATTAGTTAAAGTATAAATGAACAATCCACCTTTGAGTATTAGCGTATCCTCACACCCGGATTTTGATAGTTTTCTCAAAAATTCTTCCTGTACAAAAAGCTGCAAGCATTGCTGGTAGCTGATACCAGAAGCTTTTGCTTTATTTCTCAGCTTTGCCAGAACGGAAGCCGCAACATCTGCCATTACAACCACACTCCAATCAATTCTTTTACACGCGTTTGAACACGCAAAACTTTCGCATATTCTATAAGATTCGGTATATTCTTTTTCGGGTCTTTAACATAGCCCTGTACTGCCTTATTAAAAACCTCCTTATCCATCTTGTTCATATTTCGCAGCACATCGCAAATAGTACGGTCACGATCATAAATGCGGACTTTGCGAAAATCAATTTCACCTTCGGTTTCGCCTAGCGTAACCAACTCTGACTTTACACGATATGCCTTTATAAACGGATAATCGATTTTTGTTCGCCGCTTAGAGACATTTTTATCTATTGCAAAGTTCCATTCAGCAGGATTTCTGTCACTGTATCTATAATAGAATAGGGCAGTCTCCATACAAAGCACTGCATCGGGAAACAATCGATTGATAATGACAACTTCGCTTTCTCCATAATCTTGAGTCCAGTGATAGTAACCTCGCCTGACTCTTTCAATCAATCCTTCGTCTAAAAGTTGTTTTATATCTGCATAGTATAACTTTGAAGCTGTAAGTTCAGCAGTAGTCATAACATAATTATGACTGCTAAACAACATTCTCAGTGTTTCAATATCTTTATTCTGAAGCATATCTTCACCTCTATTTAATTGCCCTTAATCAGACCAACGATTAGGCACTTTACTATATTATATTCGTTTTTTCTCTTTAAGTCAACAATAGCAAAGTGAACGCTTTTAATTATATCAATCAGGTAGTTTAGTATAAAATCTGCCCTTCGCTTTTTTAACCAGATAAAATATTGGTCAGCGAAAAGACAAATAGGTAAAAAAATAAGGTTGTATAATATTTAGCGTTGGTGAGAGAAAATTCTCTCCCAACGCTAAATTTTTTGCAAAAAAATAGGAACACACATCAAATCTCGTGTATAATTTAAATCGCGAAAAAAAATAATAAGGAAAAATGATATGTGTTCTAATGCTAGTATAACAGAAATCTTAGGAATTAACGATAAAAATTTAGTAATTTTAGGTAACGAAAAAGAAAATATTAAGGGGATAGAATATACCGTCCTAAGAGGAAAGCTTTCATATAGACCGTCTTGCTGCCCTAAGTGTGGCATAGTCAATGAAAATTATGACATAACTAAAAATGGGAGTCAGACCGTAAGAATACTTTTTAATAGGGTTAATACAAACCCTTTGATATTGATGGTTAAAAAGCAGAGGTTTTTCTTTAAGCATTGCGAGTCAACATTTATGGCCAAAACACCTATCAAAGAGTATCCTACGGATACAGGAGTTTTAGGAATTTTAAGGCAAGGATAATGCTAGTGGAAAGGTATAAGATACAAAAAGGCAACATCCATAGCTATAAGTTTGCTATGGATGCTGCCGCATAATTTAATAGATTTTATTGATTTAAATTATCACCAACGTTATTTGATATAGAGCCGTTTTTTTACCTTTTCTCTAACCCTTCCACAGTATAAAAAGGTATTGCAATACCAAAGAATATAGGTCATAAGCTATGATATTATTAAAATATATGATAAAATATAGCTTGAATAACTATAAAAAAGGGGGTTGGTCTATGCAAAATACAGACCTAATAATTAAAGAACTATACACCAGGTCCTACGAGCTAGACCAGGCCGGCAAGCTGGACCTATCCCTGCCGACAAATAGGCTTATCCTAATAGGGACAAAGGTCCTAGACAACAGGTCTAATGGACCTATTAACTCGATGTAGATAGGCTTTATGATGAGCTGGTCTACTTCAACTCCTATGGATCTAAGGATGATAGGTGCCCCTTGTCCTTCTTCCTAGCTATGGTCTTGGCCAACAGGTCCTACCAAGCATATGAATCATGCTTGATAGACCTTATAAATAAGCTTATGACCTTCTACGCGACCCCTGAGAGCCTAGATAACTACATAATAGAGGTATTTATCCTTGATAGTCTTATAAGGGCTTATATTAGGTCAGGAGAACCAAGTCAAGAGGGAGATAGGGTCCAAATATTAAAGGATATAAAAGACAAGTTAGTATCCTATAACCTAATAAAGGAATCAAAGAAGGAAACTATAGGCTTCCAACTAAAGAAGATAAAATATATAGAGAAGGTTCACAGACTGATAGACCACTTAGAGGGTATAGCCAGTTTTAAATATGACCTTGAAAGTCCAGACCTATTCGACCTCCTTGGAGGGCTAGTCCATGGTAATGTTGGTAGGGACAGCCTTTCAGGCCTACTTGCTATGCTGCTTGGATACGACAAATGACTCAAATCTTGAAAGACAAGACCAAGAGAGTGAGACCTTTGTACTTTCTATGGCAGACTACCTAGTAGACCTACGAAATAGGAAAAAGATCAGTCGTAAGTACCAGGTCAAGTCATCTCCTAGACACTTCTTAAAGGAAGAGGTAGGATACCAAGCGAAAGACCCGATTTTAAACAGGTATAGGATTGTCGACAAGCTAAGAGATGGCAATACCTATATAGTAAGGCTAGAGACCAAGTCAGGCCCCTACAATATGACCTATACAATTAGGGACTAGCTGGCTGGGTATAATATAGATAATTATAAAATCATAGAGTGAGAAGGGATAGATATGAAAAATAGATTAGACAAGTATATATTAGACAAGACTGAGGAATTGGTCTTTATTACAATAGATGAATCAGAGGACCTTGATTTGATGGGCTATGTACCGCCTAAGGAGGGCATCAAGCTACCTATTAAGTCAAATGTTCTAGTCAAGTCAATCAAGGACAAGAAAGCCCAGGAGGAGCTCAATATGATGTCGATGATTGATGCCATGCTATACCTGGAGGGTATAGACCCCGACTTTATATATAATGTGGAGTATGATGATCTGATTGAGACATTTGCCAGGAAGGCCAACTTTGACTATATGGAATATATGGGATATATGTCCAACCAGGCCTTTAGTAAGGGTGAGCTAAGGGATGCCCTAGTATATATCAGGGCCTACCTAAGGATGGATCCAGACGATGTCATGGCCCTATACCAATATGCCATCATTTGTCAGGAGCTAAGCCTTAAATACCAAAAGGATGAAGATATAAAGGCCATGAATGACTTTCTTTTAGAGGCCTTGGCTAGTCTAGAGAAGATTTTGGATATTGATGATAGCTTTGCTCTTGCCTACTACCAGCTAGGCTTCCATTATTCCAACCAAAATCAGTTTACTAAGGCCAAACTGACTTGGGACAGGGCCCTAGACCTAGGTATAGATGAGGAGTCAAGGGCAGATATTATGGAAAACCTATCAAAGATCGACCACAAAGTAACGTATGAAAAGGCCTACAACCTTGTATTCCAGGGTCAGGCCCAAGAGGCACTAGAGGACCTGCTAGACCTAGAAAATCAGTATCCAGACTGGTGGAATCTTTTGTTTATCATCAGTTTAGCCTACAAGTCACTGGGAGACCTTGGCCAGGCCAAGTCCTACCTAGAAAAAATCCTGATTACAAGACCAACCCAGGTAGATACTCTTGTAGAGATGGCCCTTTGTCTTGCCCAGGAGGCTAATATGCCAGGAGCTATTGACTATTTAACCAGGGCATCCAAGCTGAAAAAGGATGACCCGGAGATTCTTTGTAATCTAGGCATGGCCTACCTACATAATGGTGAGGAAGATGAGGCCAGATATTATATTGGAAGGGCCTATGAGATAGACCCTACAGATGAGGTTACCCAGGCATGTATGAGGGCCCTTGATGACAACTAAGTGCAAGTATGTATAGGTATTTTGTTAATGATTAAATTAATAGAATTATATTGACTTAGAAGGCCATATAACCTATACTATAATTATAAAAAAATATAAAAAAATGTTCGAAAATAAACGAACTATCAAGTTTAAAAAAGCTATATTGTATGAAAATAGCTTTACCAAATTACTAGTATTGAATTTTCACGGAGGTGTATAGTAATGAGTTTCAAATCAGATATTGAAATTGCACAAGAAGCAGTGGCACAGGATATCAGAGATATCGCCAAGAAGATTAATTTAAGTGAGGATGATATTGAGCTTTATGGTAAGTATAAGGCCAAGATTGACTATAATGTATTGGATAGGACAGAGGACAGGAAGGGTAAGCTAATCCTTACAACTGCCATCAATCCTACTCCAGCTGGTGAGGGTAAGACAACTACATCAATCGGTGTGGCAGATGCCTTGGCCAAGTTGGGCAAGAATGTAATAACAGCTCTTAGAGAGCCATCCATGGGTCCAGTTTGGTATCAAGGGTGGGGCAGCCGGTGGTGGTTATGCCCAGGTAATACCTATGGAGGATATAAACCTACACTTTACAGGTGACATGCATGCTATTGGGGCGGCCAATAACCTTTTGGCAGCTATGCTAGACAACCATGTATACCAGGGCAATGAACTAAATATCAACCCTAAGAGGATTACGTGGAGAAGGTGTGTAGACATGAACGATAGACAGCTAAGAAATGTCGTTGATGGTCTTGGTAAGAAGGTAGACGGTGTAACTAGGGAGGATGGCTTTGATATCACGGTTGCATCTGAAATCATGGCTACCTTCTGCCTTTCAAATAATATAGGTGAACTAAAGGAAAAACTAGGCGACATAGTTGTTGCCTATACATATGATGGCAAGCCGGTGACAGCTAGGGACCTAGGTGCTAATGGTGCCATGGCAGCAGTCCTAAAGGATGCCCTTAAGCCTAACCTAGTTCAGACCCTAGAAGGTACACCAGCTATTATCCACGGTGGACCATTTGCCAATATAGCCCATGGTTGTAACTCTATAATTGCTACAAAGATGGCCCTACATATGAGTGACTATGTGGTAACTGAGGCAGGCTTTGGTGCAGACCTTGGTGCTGAAAAGTTCTTGGATATCAAGTGTAGGAAGGCTGGAATTAGACCGGATGCAGTGGTGATAGTAGCTACTGTTAGAGCCTTGAAGTACAATGGTGGAGTACCAAAGGACCAGCTAAATGAGGAAAACCTAGTGGCCCTAGAAGCAGGACTACCAAATCTACTAAAGCATATAGAAAATATTACCCAGGTATACAAGTTACCTGCAGTAGTTGCAATAAATAGGTTCCCTCTTGATACAGAGGCAGAGCTAAAGCTAGTTGAGGACAAGTGCAATGAGCTAGGGGTAAATGTAGCCCTATCAGAGGTTTGGGCCAAGGGTGGAGAAGGTGGCCTTGAGGTTGCCAAGGAAGTCCTTAAGCTGATAGACCAGGCAGACAACCAGTTTGAGTACTGCTATGATGATGACATGTCAATCAAGGACAAGCTAAATGCCATAGCTACTAGGATATATGGTGCTGATGGTGTAGACTATACAGCAGAGGCCAACAAGCAGATCAAGGAACTTGAAGACTTAGGCTTTGGTAAGTTACCTGTATGTGTGGCCAAGACTCAGTATTCCCTATCTGATGACCAGACTAAGCTTGGTAGACCATCAGGATTTAGGATAAATGTAAGAGAGGCTAATGTATCAGCAGGTGCGGGCTTTATAGTTGTATTGACTGGGGCAATCATGAAGATGCCAGGCCTACCAAAACAACCAGCTGCCCTAAGGATAGATGTTGATGAAAAGGGTGTAATATCTGGTCTGTTCTAAATTCCTATACATAGGAAATATTCTTAAAGCATGTAGATAAAAGATAGGTAAAAGTATATAGATAATTTAGAGGTTAGGATGACTACTTTCATTTTAGCCTCTTTTTTGTTTTTTTTATTTATATTTTGACTATTTTATGGTATGATAGTAGTATATACTAGCATATTTAATATGGAATTGGTGGGTCCAAATATCCCACTGGATTAAATAGTAAGAATATAAAAGTTATTATAGTAAAACGTGAGTTATTGGAGGGAATAATATGAAGTATAATAAGAAACTATTAGGGGTAGTATCTGCCTTTGCTATAGCTTTACCAATGTCACTTGGTTCTGCCTTTGCAAACGGTACAGTTGATTTTCTTAAGACGTCTTCTACAGGCGACAAGGTTGCAGGTGCAGAGATTACTTTCTATCAAGCCGGCAAGAAGGCCTTTACATTTAAGACAAATGCTGAGGGTAAGGTGGATGCAACATCAGTTGCTTCTGCTAATTCATATGATGTTACAAACATCGTTGATTCAAGTGGTAACCTTAGCCTGAAGGCAGGGGAATATACATATGCTGAAACTAAGGCTCCAACAGGCTATATGCTAAACTCTAGGCACGAAGCTCTGACTGTAACTGATGGTTTGACTTCAAATGTCGAAATCAAGAACACTAAGTTTAAGGATGGCTTGGGACAGGTAATTGTCAAGTCTTTAGACAAGGCGACAAGTGCTGCCCTAGGTGGGGCTACTGTTGACTTAAAGCAGGGAGACAAGCTACTAGCAAGCATCAATTTTGATGATAAGGGTAATGTAATGGATGCTTCTTATATTACTGCTGAGGGAAGGAACCTTGGTCTAGAAACTGTGGATGGAAGTATACTAATTAAGCCTGGTGACTATATACTAGTTGAAAACAAGGCAAGTGAAGGTTATGCCCTAAATACGCAGGCCTACAAGCTAACAGCTAAGTCTGGGGTTACAACTACAATTGAAATCCTTCAGGAAAAGTCTTCTTCTGCTACTAGCACAAGTGAAAAGCAGACTGGTGTAAAGCTAAGAATAATCAACACTAGTAAGTCAGCTATATCTGACCAGGAAGTGTCTATATATGCAGTAGACAAGGACAAGAAGAACCCAAGACTAGTTTTCAAGGGAAAGACAGGTGCAGATGGTTACCTAGATGCAACTAAGGCTACTGAGGGCATTGCCCTATTAAAGGATGGTGTGGTATCACTACAGCCAGGTAACTACTACTACCAGCTAACTGGTGGTACAAACCACAATGACTTTACTGTTGAGCAGGACAAGGTAACTCCTATAGAAAAGACTATTAAGCTTAATTCAAATAGCAAGACTGGTGGGGTTACAAGCAATACTTCTAAGTCAGCAAGCCTTGCTAAGACTGGTATGGTTGGAGGTCTAGTACCATTAGTAGGTGGTGGACTAGCTATAGTAGCCGGTGGTCTAGCTATAACTAGAAGAAAAAAATAATAATATAGGTAATATATAAGAAACTTATCCCCCTGGATTTTTCCAGGGGTGTTTTTTTGTCCAAAATCACTATTATCAATACCTGAAATCACAAGGAGCTAAGAAAATAGCCTATATCAAAAAGCCATATAGAAGAATTTGAAGTAGGATTTCCAATTTATGGATACATATATATGAAATTAGCCTAATTTTAGCCGTATATTGGTAAAAGATATCAAGCCCAGGTCCTATAATTGTAAGTGTAAGAGATAGCTACTCATTACAGGTAAGTATTTCAACGTTGATAAAGAATATTTTTTAAGGAGGAAAGTTATGGTAAAGGTAAAAGAAACAAAGGTAAGCTACAAGGCAAGATTAAAGAATGGTCAGGGTAAGGATGGCAAGGATAAGTTTGCATATATAAATTTCGCAAATATTAGGCCAGACGCAGCAGACCAGGATGTGCATGAGGTAGTAAAGGCTATATTAGGCCTACAGGAAAAGGAAGTAGATGCAATCTTCAAGCTAGAAAACAAAGAGCTAGAGGATGCCCAGTAAAATCGAGATCACAAGGATAATTTTGAAAGGAGATAAGTAATGGAAGTAAGAAAGACTATATCAATGAAGTTTAAGAAGGATGATGGTAAGACCTTCAACCTATCAGTGAAAAATCCAGGACCAGGTGTAAATGAAGAGGCTATCAAGAAGGTAATGGACAAGATAATAGAAAAGAATGTCTTCAGGATAAAGGGTCAGGGTTTGGTGAAATCAGTAGATGCCAAGCTTGTGGAAACTAGCACAGAGACATACGACCTAGTCCTATAAGAGGCCGTAATGGATAATCAGACAATAGTAGGCATAATTCAGAATGTTGGTTTCCCCATAGCCCTTAGCCTCTACTTGTTGGTGAGGATGGAAAAAGAAGGTAGACCTATTGTCGAAACAGCATTTCTGAGTTAGCTAGGATACTTGCTGAAAAATAATCCCTAGGTCAAATGGCCCTACTAGTTGAAATAAGTAACTAGTAGGGCTATTTTTATATACTTTATAAAAGGACAAATGATTTATAGTTAAAAAACACAATATTCAAAATATTTATACAAAAAAACTTTACAATTGTCTAAATAAGTGATATTATAAAAATCGTATTGATAATTAAAATCATAAAAAAACTATATTAAAAACTTAGGAGGAAATTTTATGCTAATGAAAGAAAAAAACTAGTAAAGAGGTATCAAACTATGCTTTATTAAATTCTATAGCAGATAGTTTTTTTATACCGACCTAATTGACTCTATTGAGGAGACAGACTCTATAGTGGATGTTTTTTTGCAGGTGTATGCAGAGAGATAACTCTATTTGTGATGAGGGACTTTCTTTATTCAGTTTTTTTGCAGGAACGGATACCGGCTACAAGCATTTTTTTCAAAACAAGGATGCCAAGGTTTCTGTTAGGGATATTTTTTAAATGCAGAGGCCCTGCTGTCGGGTGATTTTGATTGTTCAGACCATGCCAAGGCCTTGGCCAAAGAATACTTTGACCCAACTATATTATCTCTCTTGTTTTCACTTAGGATGACTGGGGATAGGATTGATGACAACATTGACCTTATGGAGTCTATATTTGATGAGTGTAAGGGTGACAGGACCTATATAAAGACTGCCAATGCCCATGCAAGAGACAAGGATATGGCCATTTGTAGGCTACTTAGGACCTGTTATTCTATGACCAGTAAGGAGATTGCCAAGCACATGGGGATTACAGAAGCTAAGGTCTACAAGCTTACTGCAGCCTGGGATGATAGCAAGGATGGCCTATATGTGAGGCTTTACAAGTACCTTTATGCCAGGATTATGGCTATGAGAAATAGGCTGCTAGACGACCAGGAAGGAAAAATATTCCTAAGGGCAGCAAAAAATTCTAAGGACTATATTTCTATAGATACAAAAAATACCTTTCTAGAGCCAGAGACTATGGGTGAAGAAGAGGTTGACGATATTATTGATGATTTTAAGAGAAAGAAGGAGATTGAAGCTATGAATACAAGACTTGGAGTAGATATTAGTAAATATAATGGTAGGTGTAACATGGACTTAGCCAAGGAGTCAGGCCTAAGTTTTGTCATTTTGAAGGCTGGCAGTGGCTATAGTGGTGAAGATCCATACCGGGTAAGAAACTATAATGCCTGTAAGAAGGCGGGACTAGGTGTTGGTGCCTATTGGTACTGCTATGCTACAAATGTAGATGAGGCCCTAAGAGAGGCTGATATGTTTATCCATTCTTTGGAGGGTATGGAATTCGATTATCCGGTCTACCTGGATATGGAGGACAAGTGCCAGTCTAGACTGGGAAATGACCTTAGGACAAGAATAGCCTATGCCTTTATGAAGCGGGTAGAGTCAAGTGGCTATTATGTTGGTCTTTACACAATGAAGTCCTGGCTGGACAATTCCTTTGATATGGAAAGGCTCAAGGAATTTGACCTATGGGTTGCTAGGTGGTCAAGTAGGGGGCATGGCTACAAGGGGCCAGGCTTGGTAGGTATGTGGCAGTATACCAATAGGGGACACTTTAAGGGTATAGGGACTACCAGTGAGGGTGGAAGTGATGCTAATGTTGCCTATATCGATTATCCTACAATTATCAAGAAGAAGGGCCTTAATAATTACCGAAAAAAGAAGTAGCTTAGGGGTTCAGAGTCGACTTTTATATTATCTTTGTGTCTAAATTTGTTATAAGAGTTTAATCAATTCAGGAAAATATTAGGATTTACCGATATTATTCAAATAAATATTGGTAGATCCTTTTTTATTGGGTATAATATTTGTGAAATTGATTATTAAAATTAGTGATAAAATGCTAGGAGGATATAGATGAGAGAGTTTTTATTAAAGCAGGGTGTCCCTCAAAAGCTTTTGGATGAGGTTGAGGCCTTTAGGAATTATTACAAGCTGGAGGATGAATATATAGACAGGATACCCCAGCCTAGGTATAAATATTATGGTGGCCAGGTTTGGTCAAAGCTAATAGCGGGCATATTGGCAGGCTACAATGTACTCCTATCAGGGCCTAAGGCTACTGGTAAGAATGTATTGGCAGATAACCTAGCCAGCTTATTTTACAGGCCAATGTGGAATATGTCTATGAATATTAATTCGGATGCGGCCAGCCTACTAGGGTCAGATACCTTTGTCAACAATGAGGTGGTTTTGAGGAAGGGGTCCTGTATATATGGCTGCTGAAGTGGGTGGATTTGCAGTTTTTGATGAAATAAATATGGCTAAGAATGAATCCTTGGCAGTAATTTATTCCGCCCTTGACCATAGGCGTATTATAGATGTACCTGGTTATGATAAGATAAGACTACATGAGGCCAGCAGGTTTATAGGCACTATGAACTACGGCTACATTGGTACTAAGGAGTTGAATGAAGCCTTAGTATCTAGATTTCTTGGTGGTAGACATGCCTACTATTAGTGAGGATAATCTGAAGATGATCCTGTCTGAGGAGTTCAAGCTAAGAGATGACTACAGGGATCTTTTCGTCAAGCTATTTATGGACTTACAACTAAAGTCCCTGAATGCAGAAATTTCCTCTAAGCCGATAGACCTAAGAGGTCTATTTGCTTCAATTGAAACTATGGCCCAGGGCTTGGACCTTAAGTCTGCCCTAGATATGGGTATAGTAAATAAGACCTTCGATGTCTATGAGAGAGAAATAGTTGCAGATGTTGTCGCTTCACTCTTCCCAAAAAATTTGGACAGTAAGGATATTTTCCTAGGTTAGGATACGAATAAATAGATAATTATAAAAATTTTCTAGATAATGATAAAAATATTGATGAGGGAAGATAGATATGAAGGATAATAAGTTAAGAAAAGAAAATACTGTCTGGACTGTCTCAGAGGACTATTCTTTCAAGCCCCTGCTAGATCTTTTTGATACCTATGGGGATAGCGATATGGATTACTATAAGATGTTGGTCCTGGGCTATGTCTACAAGGTAATGGACATGGAAGCCTTTATGGAGTTTCTGTATGTCCACTATGGAAAAACCCAGCTAAAGGATGAGTTTTTAAAGCTGTGTGAGGTATATTTTGACGACTGCCTTGCAGGTGACCTAATCAAGGTCAGGCCAGGAGCAGCTGGATATAGGAAGGACTTTTTGGACAAGATTCTTGCCAAGGGCTTGGTAAAGGAAGACCAGGATGGCCAGTCAAGTAGGGCATATAATACTTCTCAGGCCTTGGGCTACGTATACTATGCTAGACTGGCAGGTATTTTTGTAGACCCGGAAAGGCTAGGTATTTCACCAGCCATTGTAGACCTGGTTGACTATATGCAGTCTAGAAATAGCGCCAAGACTAGTCAGGAGATAATCAAGAACCTAAATGCTGCCTTTTTGAAGTATTTTTTTGTAAATACAAGGCTGGACCTATCCCAGGCCAATAGGCTTGATGATGAGATGGGTGACAAGGAAGATAAGTCAAGTGCTAGCAAAAAGGAAGTGGAGACACCAAAGCAGTCTAGGCTAAAGCTGGCCATGAAAAAGAAGTTCTTAAAGCCAGGCCAGGACATAGGGGCGGATATGACCATAGAGTCTGCAGAGTTTACCAAGGGCATAGACATAGATGAGTTAGTCCTTGATAGAAACGAAAGTCCCCTTAGCCCTAGTATGACCAGGTCCAATGATACAGTAAGAAAGATAGTTACAAATAGGTTTGGTAAGTCGATTTTTACCGGGCCATACTATAAACAGCCTAGAGGCCGACCTTTGTAGGGGCATCCACAAGGGTATAAAGCTCCATTTTACCAGGGGTGACTTTGATATAGATAGGGATAATATTTACTATGCCAAGTCTATCAAGGCCCAGGCTGAATCAAATATGGAATACTACCGTGACAATGAGCTGGTTTTTAGGAGGTCTATAAATGAGCTAAGGGAAATCCTAAAGAAGAAGCTGGTATTTGACGATGAAGAGGATATAGAATTTGCAAGCTCAGGTAGCCTAGTAGTTTCTAGGATATGGAAGAATAAGGCATTCAATGAAGATAAAATTTTTGCCAGGGTAGATAAGAGGGAGATGACCTCTATATCAGTGGATATTTTACTTGACGCATCATCATCCCAAATGGAGCGTGAGGGTCAGGTTGCTGCCCAGGCCTATATTATAACCGAGGCCCTGACTTCCCTAAACATACCAACTAGGGTACTGGCCTTTAGTAATCTTTTTAACTTCTTGGTGGTTAATGAGTTTAGGGACTACAAGGATCCGAGGTCTAAGAATTCCAAGATATTTGACTACAAGGCATCTGGTAGCAATAGGGATGGACTGGCCTTGAGTCTGGTTGCCAAGCTAATGGATGCGGGTGACTATGATAAAAAGATAATTATAGTCCTAAGCGACGGCAAGCCTAATGATAAGATAAACCTTGGAACTAAAGGTTTTTTTGAAGTGGATGGTCAGGACTATATAGATGATCTTGCTATCAAGGATACTGCCCAGGAGGTTTTTAATATGAAGCTGAGGGGTAAGCATGTCCTAGGTATATTTACGGGCCAGGAGGAGGACCTGGAGCTTGAAAAGAAGATTTTCGGTAGAGACTTTGCCTATGTGAAAAACTATGATAGGTTCTCAAAAATTATAGGCTTCTATATAGATGACATATTGGAATAAGATATTTGCATATTTTTTGTTGTAAAGTTTAAATAAATTGTTAATAATTTCTTTTTGGGGGTACTTACAGGAATAAGTATAGGTATATAAGCTTTAAATCCACTTCTTTCTAGTTGGGTTTGAGCTAGGTCTAGCTATACAGACAAATGGGAATATAATTCTAGAAATTCAAATCAAAGAGTAATTATGTGAGTTTTAGGTAAAAAAACAGTTTTTTTAGCTTTTAATTAGGAGGAATGATAATGAAAGGGTTTTTTTCTAAACGAATTTAAAGATTTTCGCTATGAAGGGTAATGTATTAGACTTGGCAGTCGGTGTTGTTATGGGTTCTGCATTTGGAACTATCGTAACTTCTTTGGTTGAAAAGATAATCATGCCACTTGTTGGTATTATAGTTGGTGGTGTAAACATAGCAGACCTATCAGTTAAGGTGGGTAATGCTACACTAGGATATGGTGCCTTCTTACAGGCGATTATTAACTTCTTGATAATTGCATTCTCAATCTTCTTGTTTGTAAAGGCTATAAATACAGCTACTAGCAAGTTCAAGAAGGCGGAAGAGGAAGCTGCTCCAGCTGTAGATCCACAGTTAGAATTATTAACAGAAATAAGAGACTTATTAGCGAAGAAGTAATATAGGCTAGGCAAATGCATAGTTGAGGGAAACTTTTAAATGGTGAAAATATCTCCTCGATTTGTTCTTGATAGGCTAGTTATTCCAGTAGGGTTTTGACCGGATTTGGAATTAACTAGCCTATTTTTTTATTTTTAACTAAATTTATAAATTGTAGGATGAAAATCAAAAATTTAACTGTAATCTTTTTTTGATACTATTGCCGGCCAAGCTATATACATGCTATAATAGTGGATATTCATGCTTTTATTGGGAGGTGTTAGCATTGAAGGTAAAATGATAGAAGACAGGATGTCTTTTGAACTTTTTAAAGTCGAGTGAAAGACCGGTTTCTGCTGCTGATTTGGCCCATAAATTTGGTGTCACTAGACAGGTTATAGTTGCTGATATTGCCCTTTTGAGGGCTTCTAATATAGATATTGTATCGACGAACAGGGGTTATATTTTAAAGGCAAATCTTCCTAGCAAGCCTAGGAGGGTCTTTAAGGTAAGTCATGATATGACGAGAACTCTTGATGAGCTAAACTCTATCGTTGATGCTGGTGGAAGGCTTTTAGATGTAATTGTAAACCACCCGGTTTATGGGGACATAAAGGCTGATCTGAATATTTCCAATAGGAGGCAGGTGTCCATCTTTATGGACAAGATGGACCTGGATGGTAACAAGCCCCTTAGCCTTTTGACTGACGACTATATTCACTACCACACTGTTGAGGCGGATAGTGAGGATGACCTAGACTATATAGAGGAGGTCTTGGCCAAGGAGGGCTTTTTAGTTGTAGATAGATAGTGAGGTCTGCCATGAATAAGAAAAAAATATATGATTTTCATACACACATCTCTAGCCTAGAGGTTTTTGAGGCCTATTATGACCAGGATATTATACCCCTAATCAACTGTCAGAGTCGTGATGAATTCAAGAGTCTGATGAATAATAGGGAGGCCTTTTCTGGGGATAGGACTCGTGCCTTGGACAAGGTTTACTATAGCATGGGAATACATCCATTTGATGCTGACATAATTGGCCAGCAGTTTGGATCTTCCTATGAAGACCTTATTAAGGAGGCCAACCTAATAGGTGAGATAGGTATGGATGCTTGTTGGTGTGATACTCCCTTCGAGGACCAGGAAAGGGCCTTTATTATGAGTCTAGACCTGGCAAAGAAGTACAATAAGCCTGTTATACTCCATACTAAGATGATGGAAGCCAAGATATATGAGATATTGAGGACTTATGATTTGGATATGGTTATCCACTGGTATAGCTGTGACAAGTATGTAAAAGAATTTATTGATCTGGGCTGCCATTTTACGGTAGGTCCAGCAATTTTTGTAGATGATAATGTAAGAAATATGGTCAAACTCTTGCCCCTAGACAGGATATTGGTTGAGACTGATGGGGTGGAGGCCCTAGAGTGGTTATTTAAGAAGAAGTTTGACCCAAGAAATTTGAGGAATACTTTGGAGGCAGTAATACAGGAGCTGGCAGATATCAAGCAGGTAAGCTTTGACCTAATGTCAGACTACTTGCTTGCAAACTCCGAGAGATTATTGAGAAAGGAATAGTATGAGTAATATTAGTTTGATAAAGAGTGTGATACCCTACTTTAATAGGTATAGAAATATTTTATTTATAGACCTTTTGTGTGCAGGTCTGACAACTGCTTCAGAAATGATCCTGCCCCTAATACTTAGGTATTTGACTAATGTGGGGATTGCAGAACCAGGCTCTTTAACCCTCAACCTAATAGTGAGGATAGCTGTAATATTTGTCCTTATCAAGTGTGTTGAGCTAGTGGCAGTGTATTATATGGCATCTATAGGCCATATAATGGGGGCAAAGATTGAAACAGATATGAGGTTTGATATGTACAAGCACCCTACAGACCCTATCTGATAATTTTTTTACAATGAAACCAAGGTAGGTCAGATTATGTCAAGGATGACTAATGACCTTTTTGATATTACAGAGTTTTTCCCACCATTGCCCAGAGGAGTACTTTATAGGCTTTTATAAAGATTTGTATATCCTTTGTGATCCTATTAAATATAAACGTGCCTTTGACTTTGGCAGTATATGTTATGATACCTGTGATGTTTATAAGTACAAGCAAGTTCAAAAATAGCATGAGGAGGGCACAGAAAAAGCAGAGGGTCCATGTAGGTGACCTAAATTCTAGCATCGAGGACAGTATCCTAGGAATCAAGGTTGTAAAGAGCTTTGCCAACGAGGATATAGAGCTAGAAAAGTTTGAGCGTGACAACAATAAGTTCTTGTCAATAAAGGAGCTTTTCTATAAGTCTATGGCCGGCTTTAACACAGTAAATAGGAGTATTGATGGTCTGATGTACTTTATAATTATAGTGTTTGGTGGCTACCAGATGATGAATGGAAGGCTAGAGCCAGGCGATATGTTGGCCTATATAATGTATGTAACTACTCTATTGGCAACTGTTAAGAGGATAGTAGAATTTACAGAGCAGTTCCAAAAGGGTATGACTGGTATAGAGAGGTTTAATGAAATCATGTCAATAGAGGCAGAAATTGTTGATTCACCTCATGCCATAGATTTAACTGATGTGAAGGGAAATATAGAATTCAAGAATGTATCCTTTAGGTACAATAAGAAACTTGACTATGTATTGGAAAATTTTAATTTGGATATCAAGGCCGGTAATAATATAGCCTTGGTGGGACCATCTGGTGGTGGTAAGACTACTGTATGTGCCCTTATACCTAGATTTTACGATGTGAGTGAGGGTGGCATTTTTGTTGATGGAAAAAACATCAAGGACTTTAGCCTTTATTCCTTGAGGAATAATATAGGTATAGTCCAGCAGGATGTCTACCTATTTTCAGGAACTATTATGGAAAATATTAGGTATGGTAAGCCAGATGCAACAGAGGAAGAGATAATAGAGGCTGCCAAGCTTGCATCGGCCTATGACTTTATTATGGAGCTTGAAGAGGGCTTTGATACCTATGTTGGTGAAAGAGGGGTCAAGCTATCAGGTGGTCAAAAGCAGAGGATATCTATAGCCAGGGTATTTTTGAAGAACCCTCCAATTCTGATTTTGGATGAGGCTACTTCTGCCCTTGACAACAACAGTGAGGCAGTGATCCAGGAGTCTTTAGAGGTTTTATCTAAGGGAAGGACTACAATTACTATTGCCCATAGGCTGACTACTATACAGAACGCAGATATGATAGTTGTTATGACTGCTGATGGTATAGTAGAAAAGGGTAGCCATGAAGAATTAATGGAAAATAAAGCTTATTATTATAACCTATACACAAAGGCTGGTAAGTAGCCCTGTTTATAGGTGGATAGAAGGGGTTAAGAGATGAGTGAATTTATTATAGCTTTGCACGCTCTTGTATTCTTGATGCATGCAGGAGAATCAAAGTCAAGCGAGGAGTTGTCTACCAATTTGTGTACCAACCCAGTAAGAATTAGAAAGGTAATGGCCAAGTGCAAGAAGTATGGCATAGTGACTACCAAGGCAGGTGTCAATGGTGGTTATATGGTAGCTGACAAGGGTGAAAATATAAACTAAGGCAGATATATGAGGCTGTGTCTGTACCTATTATAGAATCAAGGTGGCATTCTGGTGATATGGATTCTGATTGTGCCATATGTAGTGGTATGGCCCAATATGTTGATGAGCTATTCTTTATGATGAATGAAGAATGTGTAAAGATGCTTGAAAATATCAAACTTTGTGATGTAGAAGAAAGATTGGGACAAATAAAAGAATTAAGGTTATAGAATAGTGGTATTTGCGTAAATATGATATAATAGATTATATACTCTACGAAGGGAGATAGAATATGGCTTCAAAAAAAGACACCAAGTATACTTTTAAGGGCAACAATAAAAAGGTTGACAACAAGTATGCAAATATATACGAAGATTTGAGCAATAAAGACAAGTTGTATGAAGAGAACAGTCTAAAGAAACTCCATAAAGATGAAAATAATGATATTAATAAAATAGGTCAGCCTGTGGTAAGAGAACTTAGCCTAGAAGAGGCTGAAAAAAATGCAAAGATGAGAAAGCAGGCTATGCTAAATGAAAAGCAGATAGCAATTCAGAAGTCTAGTCCTGTAGTTAACCATACTATGGCCCAGTCCTATGATAGGATAGAGAGTCTAGAAAGGTTGAAGAGGGAAAAGGAAGCTTCCAGATTGGGTCAAGATGTTGACAATCCAGAATATATCAAGCAAAAGGCCAAGGAAAGGGCCAACATGGACAAGTCTGATGTAGAAATCTACAAGGAATACTCTGACTTTGATAGGTCAAGTGAACCTAGGGACGAAGAAGATAGCGAGCTTAGTGTTGCTGATATAGAAAAGGGCTTGAGTCAAGACAGTGAAGCTGATGACTTTAAGACCAAGAAGATAGAAAATCTAATTGAAGCTCTTAGCAAGCATGAGGATGAAAGGCCTACTGAACGTCTACCTAAGGTAAGACAGACTAGGAGAAGTCCTAGGCCGGTCACACTTGAGGATGATGTAAGGATAAAGGAGAATGAAATAGAAGAGCTCCTTAGGAGGCGTAAGATTCAGGAAAGAGAAGAAAGCTCTAAGATGACAAGGGCCGAAAGAAAGCAGGCGAGGAAAAAGGCCAAGGAAAATAAGAGGGATACAACTACTAGCAATCCAAACAGTGCATATAGGTCAAGGCTAGATGTATATAAGAATAATGCCAAGAAAAATGCTGAGAGGATAAACTTTAAGAGGTTGGGTCTCCTAATTATAGGTATAGTACTAGTTGCAGTATTGGTAGCAACAGGTATAGATATGTTAAAGCATAAGCTAGGAACAAGTACACCTACAAAGACCACTACAAAGACTAGTAGCAAGACTAGTACATCCACTAGCAAGACAAAGTCTACGGCAACAGCAAGCAAGACTGTGACTAAGGAAGAAAAGATTAAGAAGCTAGAGGCTATCAAGGGCAAGTTAAACAGCCAGGAAGCTGAAAGACTAGACTACATAATCAAGAATATAGATTCTTATCCAGATACTTTGATAGACCTAGTTGCTAGGAACCATGAAACGGTTGACTTTGTATATAGCTACAAGGATAGGGAAAAGTACAATAATAGAAAACTATCTGCAGATATCAATTCAAGCTATTATGTTGATGGTGATGTGCCGCTATTCCTACAGTGGGATAGAAGGTGGGGCTATAGGATATATGGCAAGGAAATGATAGGTCTTTCAGGTTGTGGACCAACATCTCTAGCCATGGTAATAAGACACTTTGATTCTGATTCTACTGTCAATCCTTATGATGTAGCCAAGTACAGCCAGGATAATGGTTATGTATCAGCTGACAACTTTACTAGCTGGAAACTATTTGAAACAGGCTTGTCTAAGTATGGTCTAGAATCTCAGGACGTAATACCTGTAGAAGCAAAGATGAAGAAGGCCTTAGATGACAACAAGATCCTAATAGTTAGCGTTAAGCCGGGAACATTTACTGAAAGAGGCCACATTATAGTTATCAAGGGCTATAATAAAAATGGTGACTTCCTGATTAATGATCCTAATAGTATAGTTAATACTAACAAGACATGGTCATTTGATGAGTTGAAGAGTGAAATAAGAAAGATTTGGGGTGTAAGCTCTAAGGGATCTACTAGTTCATCAGCAAAGTCAAATATCAAGTCGGGCTCAGATAATACATCATCAGGCTCTAATAGTTCGTCAAGCTCAAGTGATGATAAATCATCAAGCTCTGACGGAGATGCAAGTATTATCCAAGATATAGACTAGTTAATAAAATAAATAATGCTAAAACAATTATTGGTTATATAAAAATGAGAAGATACCTAATTTAGTTATGGGTATCTTCTATTTTTTTACAAAAAGTATCTTTTGAGTGAGAATAATACAAAATTATCTTAAATTTTCTGGAATTAAGAAAGAAAAAGATTTTTCTTAAAAATCCAGAAATAGTTTAAAAAAAGATGTTAAAAAAATAAATAATGGTAAATATAATAGCTTTTAGAGATAAAATGCTTAACTAATCCTTAATTATAGGGATTATAAGGCTTAGTACCCTAAATATAGGTAAATGTTTCAACATAATGACAACGTTATCTGCAAAAAGTAAAGATTATAAAAAGGAAAGGCTAAATACTTTTTATTATATTTAGTTATACATATAAAATAATGAAGCTAAATATGATATTTTTTTAATAAATTAACCTATAAAAATTAAGTAATATATATTTAACAAAGGTCTTTTTTTAAATAATAAAAAAACCACTTGACAACTTAATAAAAAAATAAACTTATAATAATATCAATAAAGAAAAATTAAAGTATAATACTTTTTTTAACATGCATTTACAAAATAAAAGTAAGTGGTTAAAAAGTAACAGAAGGGAGTAATTTATGACAAAGAAAGGTAATTTTAAAGACATCCTAACTTTTGGCTTTGCCCTGTTTGCCATGTTCTTCGGGGCAGGTAACTTGATATTCCCACCATATTTGGGAATTATATCAGGACCAAGCTGGTTCGTAGGATTTGCTGGTTTCACAATAGCGGATGCTGGTTTGGCCTTATTAGCAATTATAGCGATTGCCCTATGTGAGGGTGACATAATGAAGTTATTTGAAAAGATAGGTAAGGGTCCTGCAATCCTATTAAGTTTTGCAGACATCATGTGTGTCGGTCCACTACTAGTAATACCCAGAACAGGTGCTACAACATACGAAATGGGTATAACTCCAATTTTTGGACAGAATACACCTATTCTTCTAATAACTATTATATTCTTCGTACTAACGTTTATACTAACAGTTAGACCGTCAAAGGTAATAGATATAGTAGGACAGGTATTGACACCATTCTTGATAATTGCCCTACTAGTAATCATAGTTAAGGGTGTGATATCACCATTGGGTCAGCCAGTTTCTGAACCAATGATAGCTAACATCTTCCAGAGAGGTATCACTGATGGTTACCAGACAATGGACTGTTTCGTTCCACTAGCAGTTGGTGCAGTATTAATCCTTACTCTAAAGGAAAAGGGCTATACTGAATCTAAGGACCAGGTAAGCCTATTAATAAAGGCTGGTGTAGTTGCATGTATAGGTCTTGGCGTAATCTACGGTGGATTAACTTACCTAGGGGCAACAGTATCTTCTATGTATGGTGTTGATGCTCAGAAGTCACAGGTTATAGTAAATATAACTCACCTACTATTAGGTAACTCAGGTAAAGACTGTATTGGCATTAGCAGTATCATTAGCATGTTTGACTACATCAATAGGATTAACATCTGCAAGTGCAGAGTACCTATCAGGTCTTACAAAGAACAAGGTTAGCTATGCAGCCTTTGTAGCAATCATTTGTGTATTCTCTACAGGAGCTGCTACAATAGGTGTTGCTGGATTGGTAATGATCGCCAACCCAATACTTGCTATAGTTTACCCTCCAACAATAGTTCTGATAGTATTAACTATTGCTAGAAGTAAGGTTAAAAGCGATAAAGTATATAGTTTTGCAGCATATGTAACACTTTATAGTGAGTGTATTAACTCTAGTTTCTACTAAGGTCCCAGCTCTTGACTTCATAAACAAGCTACCACTGGCTAACTTAGGATTCAACTGGATTATACCAGCTATCATAGCAGGTATCATAGGAGCTCTTGTAGGAAAGAAGAAGCTTGCCTAATAAAAATATAGAAAAAACAAAAAACTTGCTTAAATAGAGTATATTAGGGTAAATTAATAATGCACATAAAATAACTCAAGATAAACTAATAAAAATAAAAAGGTAGCCATTTGAACTCGGCTACCTTTTTATTTGACCTTTTTTGCAAATAGCTGTATAATTAAAGTAAGTAATAAATAGGCAGAACTTATTATATCGCAATTAGCTGAAAGGGGTGTTTTTTATGACAACTAAGAAGATATTGGTTCCGATTGATGGAACAGAGAGAAGTATGCACTCTTTGAATTTTATTAAGGAAAATTATTCTCCTGAAAAAGTAGAGCTGCATATCATAAATGTAAAGGAACTAGTTTTCATAGATGGAATTTCTATGAGTGATGAGATTAAGACTTCTGAAAAGAACGGTAGGGAACTACTAGACAAGGCTAGACAATTGGTGAGCGAGTATAAGACAGAGGCATCATTTACTTTTGGCTATGCGGGTGATGAAATCGTAAGAAATGCTGAGGAGCTTGGAACTGACGTGATCGTAATGACTAAGTCAACTAAGAAGGGCTTAACTAGGATGATTGGTTCTTGTACAGCCTATGTTTTAAAGCATGCTAAGTGTACTTTAGTTATAGTACCTGAATAGACTATAGCTAGAATATTGATATAAAGTAATTTAATAGAGTGACTATTGCTCCCTTGGAAATTTCCAGGGGAGTTTTTTATTGCGATATTTTTTATAAAAATGGTCAAAATTCTAATAAAAAAATCACAAATAAAAAAATATTTTGTCGATTTACTAGACTGTAAGCATTGCAAGGCAAGGAGTCTAACTTAAGATAAAAAAATTTTGAGAAAATGTTTCTTTTTCATGAAAAAAATGTTTATGAAAACACTTACAAGGGTAAATCCATAACAGAGTAAATTTGACGTCAATCTATATAAAAACAAATTTTAATTATGGAGATTTCTACAATTCATAAAGTAGGGTCCAAGTAAAAAACATTATGGAGGTAATTATGAGTAAGATTATAGTAGTAGGTGCAAACCATGCTGGTACAGCAACAATTAGAACAATTTTGAGTAACTATCCACAGCACGAAGTGGTAGTATATGACAAGAATAGCAACATTTCATTCCTAGGTTGTGGTATGGCACTTTGGATAGGAAAGCAGATTTCAAAGGCAGATGGTTTGTTCTACGCTGATAAGGCTCAGTTAGAATCTATGGGTGCTAAGGTACACATGGAAGCAGATGTACATGATATTGATTTCGATGCAAAGAAGGTATTTGTAAAGCTTAAGGATGGAACAGAAATAGAAGATACATATGACAAGATCATATTAGCTACTGGTTCACTTCCAATCATACCAAATATACCAGGTAAGGATTTAGAAAATGTTCAGCAGGTTAAGCTATACCAGAATGCTGCAGAAGTTATTGAAAAGCTAAAGAACCCAGACATTAAGGACATTGTAGTTGTTGGTGCAGGTTACATAGGTGTAGAATTAGCAGAAGCATTTGAAAGACTAGGAAAGACTGTAACAATGGTTGATATAGCTGAAACTTGTCTTCCAGCATACTATGACGAGCCGTTCACTAGCCTAATGAAGGAAAATCTTGCTAGCCACAATATAAACCTTGAATTTGGTCAGGCAGTTCAGGAAATAAAGGGAACTGACGGTAAGGTTTCTTCTGTAGTAACTGACAAGAAGGAAATCAAGGCAGATATGGTTATCCTTTCAATAGGATTCAGGCCAAACAATGCCCTAGGTAAGGATAAGTTAGAATTATTTAGAAATGGTTCATACCTAGTAAACAAGAAGCAGGAAACTAGCTTAAAGGATGTTTATGCTATAGGTGACTGTGCTACAGTATATGACAACACTATAGACAACACTAACTATATAGCACTTGCTACAAATGCTGTAAGAAGTGGTATCGTTGCTGCTCATAATGCAGCTGGTACTGAAATAGAATCTATCGGTGTTCAGGGATCAAATGGTATTTGTATCTATGACCTAAAGATGGTTTCTACAGGTATAACTGTTGCTAAGGCTGAAAAGCTTGGTATTGAAGTTGGATACACTGATTTTGAAGATACTCAGAAGCCAGCATTCATAGAAACAACAAACCCAGATGTTAAGATCAGAATAGTATATGACAAGAAGACTAGAGTAGTTCTAGGTGCTCAGATGGCATCTGAATACGATATGTCAATGGGTATCCATATGTTCTCATTGGCTATCCAGGAGAAGGTAACTATCGATAGACTTGCTCTATTAGATATATTCTTCCTACCTCACTTCAACCAGCCATATAACTATATTACAATGGCAGCTTTAGGTGCTAAATAATAGATATTTCAATTTATACAGCCGAGGGATTCCCTCGGCTGTTAGTATTTTGGTAGCAATATTTGTATTACATCTATATTATACAACCAAAACTTCTAAAAATAACTTCTAAAAAAATTTTAAAATATAAAGTATACTTATAGTAAGATGTATATCTGTTGACTCAACATAATTAGATAGTATACTTGGAATTGTTAAATTCATAGAAAATGGAAGGTGATAAATTTGTTGAAATTAAAAGAAGTAATAGGTGGGAACGGCCTAGGTGGAATTTTAGTAACTCTAGAAGATGGACGTTGTGCATGTGTAGTAGTATCAAACAAATTAATAATTATAGAAGTTCTTTTAGATTCTTTTTGAAGTGGACTAGTTTTTGATGAAGAGGTATCAGAACAGAATATTAAAGATTTGGAAGAAACACTAAAAAAATCCAGAGATAGTACGATATGGTCCTTGTGCAAAAAGATTACTTGGTAGATAAAAAAATGAAAGAAACAAATTTGATAAAAATAAAAGCGAGAAGCAGACTATAATTATTGAAAGGTGATGTATCTCAATTTAGTATAAAAAAATATAAAATTTGTATGTGATACGTATTTTTTTATCAGTATAATATCTATAAAACATACTTTCCAATACTTCTAAATATAAATAGTAATAATTAATTTCTCAAATCAGCCCAATTAGGACAAAATATATGTTATAATAATATAATACTAGTAATACTTACTATATTTGGATATAAAAAAATAAAAAAAATTATTTCAAATATTCAAAAAAATGATTGCAAAAAAACAATTAAATTGTTGTATATTAAAAATAAGTACTAAAAAAATAAAAAAACAATAATATCAGAAAGGATACGTGAATAATTATAGAAAAATACCTATAAAGTGAATTAATAATCACCAAGGGGCAAGATATTTACGAGTGTTTTTTAGCTGAATCATAAACAGTACAAACTGATAATAGAAAAATTAGGAGTGCTGAAAATCTAGGAATAGATAATGTGATGTGTAGCATGTAGCAGTATTAAGGAGTTGATTAAGATGCTAAACAGAGAACAAGTACTAGAGGTTGCGGAACTATTTTTCGGTGGTAAGCCAGAGGAAGCTTATAAAAAGGTTAGCTCTATGAGTGAGTGGGCACAGTTTACAGGTTCTATCAAAAAGAATGAAAATGATAGAAGAATGCGTATAATAATGAGGAGGAGTGATTTATCGGTTTGGGACAAGCATACGGCAGTTATAGGAAATGAAAGTATGTGTCCTACCTACGACATTGGTTATTAGGCATATCATAAGGCTTGTGATAAAGCCTTATTCATACTATATTACAAATTTGCACGTCTACTGAATTTCATATAAAATACCCTAAACATCCATACAGTATGGATGTGGTCAGTCGAGGAAGTTCCTCGACTGATTTTTTATATAAAAGTTACTTGCCTGCTTTTTATGTTAGTAAAAAAATATTAGAGTATGTAATTGGTTTAGATATTTTTACTATTCTAATCTGAAAATAATTAAGAATTATAAAAAGAAACAATTAAAATAGATTAAATAATAATAAATAATAAATAATAGGCAAAAGCTACTTGACCAGGGAACGAAATTATTATAAATTAAAGTTAAGAAATAGAATTATTTAATTGGATAAGGTGACTAAGAAAGTCGTCAATATATGTTTTATGTTGTAGAAAGGATGGTTATTATGAAAGCTAGTATACACAATAAAGAAAACTATTTAAATAAGAGGGAAAGTTTGAATCAAAAAAACAGTATGAAGTTGTATAATGTGTTTTTCCCATTATGGGCATTAATACTTTTTCCAACGTTTTGGATAGTATCCATACCATTTAATTTCGTGGTTGACTCTATTGTTCTCCTAATAGGACTTAAGCTAGTGTCTAAAGGTCAGCTTTGGAAAAATTATTCCAAGTCTATCTTGCAGGTATGGATATGTGGCTATATAGCTGATATGATAGGCAGTGGCCTAATGTTCTTGTCCACAATGTTTGGCTTTAAACTTACTGGTAATATTGGGATATCTATAAGGCATATAGTAGATAATGTCATGGAGAGCCCGTTGAAGACACCGGAGACATTTATTTTTTTGTAACAGTTTTTTTGTTGTCTTGGTAGCTATTCTAATCTACTTCCTAAATTATAAGTTCTGCCTAAGGAAAAACTGATTTAGACCAGACTCAAAAGAAAAAGGTATCTATACTTATGGCGGTATTGACAGCCCCATACTTATTCTACCTTCCAACTACGACTTTTTATAACTTTATTGAGAAGATAGCTGGATTTTTTTCTTAGATAAACCAGGGTCTTAAATAAGGTTATAGATAAAAATTTTTAAATGAGTTTAAAAGACTCGATATAAATAAGAGACTGTATTTCCTACGTTTAGGTAAAAATCCATAAGTTTTTGTAAAAGTGAAAGAAAAAACCTCCCTTTTACGTATTATATAGTAAAGAGGGGGGTGATAGATGTGAAAGTTGACGAGCAGAATTTTATAGACCTAATAAAATCAAAAAATGAGTCAGGCCTTGACTACCTTATTGATGAGTATGGTTGGATAATCAAGACTGTCCTGAAAAAGGAATTGGCTACTTGTCCGGACTTATATGATGAGACCTTTAACGATTGTCTCCTGTTTGTTTGGAACAAGATAGATGGATATGATCCACTTAAGTCAAAGTTTCCTAACTGGTTGGGCATGGTAGCCAAGTACAGGTCTATAGATGCTAAAAGGAAATTTTTGAAGAAAGCTAGTAGAGAACTTAGCATGGATACCGGAATAGTTAGCTTAGAAGACCACAAGCCTGGTCAAATTGATGGTGTTGGCTGCCTGGAAAGGGAAGCCAGGGCAGGGCTAGTGGATGAGTTGGATGGGGATATAAAATCCTTACTTGACAGGCTGAGTCCCACAAATAGGCAGATTTTTTGGGATAGGTATGTTGAAGACTACGGTATTGATGAGCTAAGTGAAAAATACAAGCTTAGCAAGCAGGCTATTTACAATAGGTTGGCCAGGTCTAGGGACAATCTGAAGCTTATGGAAAACGGAGGAAGTAGTTATGAATAAAAATAAGGGATATGATTTTTTAAATGATGGAAATTTTGATATATCATCTTATGATAGACAAGACTTGAATGAATTTGAAAAGGCAAAATTAAAGAGGGATATTCACAAGTCTATAAAGAAGGATACAAGACTTGCTGGCTTTAACAAAAAGATAGTAGCAGCCGGTCTTGTGATGATGATCTTGGTTGGCCTATACCAGGTTCCAAGTGTAAAGGCCTATACTATGGATATTATAGATAATGTGAGATATTCAATAGCAGATGCCATGGATAATGAGGCCTACAAGCCTTATTCTAATATAGTACACAAGGCTGTAGAGGACAAGGGCATTGGCCTTCAGCTTGAAGATGCCTTGATGTATGATGATAGGATTCAGCTAACATTTTTAGCTAAGGGTGATGACAAAATGTCATATTCACCTGATGACCTTGTCTTTAATATTGGTGGGACATATCTTAGACCAAACGGTTCTATGGGGTATAGTTTCCAAAAGGATGGGGATAGAATACAATTGTATGACATATACCTTTGATAAGGATATAAAAGACTATCTAGGAAACAAGAAAAATGTTGCTGTATATGTAAGGTCTTTAATGGCCTTTTCAGAAAAGGATGCTCAGCAAAATTCTAACATTAGTGGAGATTGGGCTTTTAAGTTTACAGTTAACAATGATTTTGTCAAGGACTCCCTTCATATAAACCCAGGCATAAATATCAAGTCTAAGGGTATTGAGGTCAATGTAAAAGATATTATCATTAGGCCTACAGGCAAGGTAGAGGCCAAATTAAAAGTAAACAATTCAGATGGCAAGAACTATTTATTTTTTATAGAGGGCAAAAATGATAAGGGAGAATTACTTGAACTAGAATCATCATATTCAGATAGGAAGGAAACTACCCTTATACAAAGTGAATTAAGCAAGTTAAGAGTTGATAGGGATGCTCTTAAAAACTTCACCTTTAAACTTTATGCATCACAAATGCCTGAAAAAAATGGATACTATGACGAAAATGAAAATAAATTCCAAGTTGGTAGTGATTTTGTTATAAAATAGAATTTAAATATAAAGTTTTGTTATATAAGCTATAAACGATTGACAAGAGGGATATTAGTATACTATAATTGTTACATGAAGGGGAGTAGCACTATAGTATACTATATCCGTTAATCGTCAGGCCAGTATTTTTATACTCGGTTAACAGACAAGGGCAGCCTTGACAGCAAGACCTTCAAAATAAGCAGTTAGATTATGTGTTTATTTTGAGTGTCATGTTGTTAAGGTTTTTTTATTAAATAATGCTTGTAGGAATGGAGGTTTTTATGCAAGAAAAGAATGAAATCAAGTACTATCTAAAGGATAGCGACCAGGTTTTAGCAGACCTAGGAGTAGGTCATGATGGTTTATCCCAGGCTGAGGCCAGTTCTAGACTAGAAAAGTATGGTAAAAATGAATTGAAAGAAAAAGCGAGTGATCCTACTTGGAAGATATTCCTGGAGAGCTTTAAGGACCCAATGGTAATTATACTGATTGTAGCAGCTCTTATACAGATAGTTACAGGTTCTATGATGGAATCACTAATTATATTCCTAGTCCTAATCCTAAATGCAGTTTTGGGAACAGTCCAGACTAAGAAGGCAGAGTCTTCTATAAATAGTCTAAAGCAACTGTCTGTCCCAAGTGCCAAGGTGGCAAGGGATGGCGAAAGCTTACTATATCATCTAAGGATGTAGTGCCTGGAGACATAGTCCTATTAGAGGCTGGTGACTATGTTCCGGCTGATGGTAGACTACTAGAGGCAGAGTCACTAAAGATAGTGGAGGGCATGCTGACAGGTGAGTCGGAGCCAGCCAATAAGTTGGTTGACAGGATAGAAGAGGATTGTAGTGTTGGTGACAGGGTAAATATGGTTTATTCTACATCTATGGTTGTAAATGGTAGGGCCAAGTTTGTCTGTACAAGTACAGGTATGGATACTGAAATAGGTAAGATAGCTGATATGCTGGACAATACAGAGGTCAAGCAGACTCCTTTACAGTCAAATATAGAGAAATTCTCCAAGAAGCTTGGTGTAACTATTTTAGTTATATGCTTGTTCATATTTCTAGTAGAGGTAATGAGGGCTATGACCCATCCTAATTCAGGTGATCTGAAGGTGGTAATCTTGAATTCCTTTATTTTTGCAGTTGCCATAGCGGTTGCAGCAATACCAGAAGCCCTATCTTCTATAGTAACTATAGTACTTTCAATGGGTACTAATACTATGTCAAAGAAGAATTCTATAATAAGGAAGCTACCTGCAGTTGAGACTCTAGGTTCAACTTCTGTTATATGTACTGACAAGACTGGTACACTTACTATGAACAAGATGACAGCCCTTGAATACTACAAGTATGATGGTCGTAATGCAGGCTCTATTGAAGTGGTAGAGGAAGGTCAGAAGGATCTGGATAATATAGGTGGCTTTAATACTGAGGATATGATCAGTATTGCGGCTGCCCTATGTAATGACTCAGTTATTAGTGAAGATGGCAAGGAAATAGGTGACCCTACAGAGGTAGCCTTGACAGTATTTGCTGATAAGAAGGGCTATATTACTAAGAGGGTGAGGGATACTTATCCTAGACTTCAGGAGATACCTTTTGACTCGGATAGGAAGCTGATGTCAACTGCCCATAATATTTGGTGGCAGGGATATCATGATTACCAAAGGTGCACCAGACATATTGATATCGAGGTCTGTAAAGATATTGTCTGGAGACCAGGTGATAGATCTAACTGATGATATCAGGAGAAAGATACAGGAACAGAATGAGACCTACTCGAGAAATGCCCTTAGGGTATTGGCCTTTGGATACAGGGACCTTGAGTCAGGCGAAGTAATAGATATAGATGGGGAAGATAATTTTCGTCTTCATTGGCTTGATAGCCATGATAGACCCACCAAGGGCGGAGGTTATTGATGCTGTTGCCAAGGCTAAGAGTGCTGGCATCAAACCTATTATGATTACTGGTGACCATAAGACTACAGCAGTTGCTATAGGAGAGTCTATAGGTCTATTTGAAGATGGTGACTTATCATACACAGGCCAGGAACTTGATAATTTGAGTGAAGCAGAATTAGACCAACAGCTAGAAAAGATTAGCGTATATGCCAGAGTTTCTCCTCAGAACAAGATTAGGATAGTAAGTGCTTGGCAGAGGAAGAACAAGGTTACAGCTATGACAGGTGATGGTGTAAATGATGCGCCAGCTCTTAAGAGTGCTGACATTGGTATTGCCATGGGTTCAGGTACTGAGGTTGCCAAGGACGCTTCAGCTATGGTCTTGGTAGATGATAATTTTGCCAGCATTATAGATGCAGTAGAGATTGGTAGAACAGTATATAGCAATATAAAGAAGTCAATAACCTATCTATTCTCAGGTAACCTAGGTGCTATAATATCCATATTATTTGCTGTTTTTGCAGATTGGTCAAACCCATATACTGCCCTACAGCTGATATTTATAAATATGGTAAATGACTCCTTGCCAGCTATTGCTCTTGGTATGGAAAATCCAGAAGAGGGGATTATGTCCCTTGAACCAAGATCTAAGGATGAGGGTCTTCTTGGAGGAGGCACTTGGCAGGCTATCCTATCTAGGGGTAGTTTTGTAGGATTGGCTGCGATAATAGCCCAATATATTGGTATGCAACAGTCTGCGGAGCTTGGAGTAGCCCTAGCATTTACTACCCTATTGTTGTCTAGGACCTTCCAGACCTTTGCTTGTAGGTCTGACTTCAAGAACCCATTTGAATTAGGCTTTTTCTCTAACAAGTATGCTATACTTGCAGTTCTAGTTTGTTTAGGCCTATTTGGTATAGTCATGATACCATTTATCAGACCTATATTTGCTATACCAGTGGCATATTCTATCAAGGATTTTGCTATTTCGCTTGGATTGGCAATAGGCTCAATAATTTGTATGGAAATTACAAAGGCTATTAGCTATAAAAAGAAATTTAAATAAGACCTAGGAAAGGGGTCTAACCCATGTCTTAGGCATATGTATAATGTCCAGTCGATTTGATAGGAAGGTTCCTATGGTCGACTGGATATTTTTATTATTAAAGATATATAAAATTAATTGAAAAAAATTATCGATAAGTATTGACATTTTTTTTGTTTTTAGATATTATATATACAGAGATGATAATAATTATCAAGACTAAAAAATGATATTAATGAATTTACATATTGAGTATTTTAAGGAGGGGTTCTTTGTATGAGCTTATTGGTAATAGGCGGACACGAGAGAATGGAAAAAGATTATTACAAGCTTGCTAAAAATAGAGGTTATAAGACTAAGGTATATACTACTATGTCTAGTCAGGTTAAAAATTCAATAGGAAGTCCAGATGCCATAGTAATCATGACATCAACGGTTTCTCACAAGCTGTCTAGGATAGTTGAGATGCAGGCCAAGAAGATGAATATACCTATTTTTAGACATAAGAACAGCAGCAAGGTTGCCTTCAATGAATGTCTAGAGGAAATTGATGTTTGTCTAGGTAACTGTAGTAACTGCAAGAAAAACAAGTGCAATAATAACTAGGATAAGCCTACTAAGAGCTTGAATCAGAAGATTCTGGCTTGAACAAGAAAAGGTAATTGGTAAAAACAAAAAGTAAAATCGTTAAAGAGCTACTATAGCAAGAGCTAATCTAGTGCAAAATTTTGAGTAGCTAAAAAGCTAGAGTAATATTAGCCAGCTTGTACAAAAGCTAATTAAGTAGACAAGCTAGCTGTGAAAAAGGTAAATAAAACAAAAAGAAAAAGCAGTATTATAAGTAGAGACTTAACTTAGATTGAGTGTAACGTAGATACTAACAGTTATGCTATGTAAAATAAAATCCTCCATCCCAAATTTGGGTGGAGGGTTTTTTTTACAGATTTTTTAATTCCTCGTATACTGCCATATTTTTTTCGGTTACCATGGAGGTTGCCTTACCCTCTTTACCTAGCCTACCAGACCTGCCCACCCTGTGGACATAGTCCTCCAGTCTTTCTGGGAAGTCGTAGTTGTATATATGGGTAATGCCGCCTATATCAAGGCCTCTTGAAGATAGGTCCGTGGAAATCAAGAACTGTATCTTGAGGTCCCTAAAATCCTTGATTATTTTTCCCTCTTAGTTTGGCTGATATCACTATGGATTTTCTTACAGTTATAGCCAGCCTGGCCCATTTGCAGCTCTAGCTTGTCTACCCTGGCCTTAGTCCTGCAGAAGACTATGGCCATAAAGGGCCTATCATCATCTATAACCCTGCAAAAGTCTTCAAACTTGTTCCTGTCTGTAGTATGAACAAAGACTTGGTCTATTAGGTCTGGTATATCATTGTTGCTATCTAGACTTAGGATGTCTAATGGGTTTGCATATCTATAGGCAAGCTTTTTGACCTTGGGGTCTACTGTAGCTGATAGGAAGAGTAGCTGGTCGTAATTTTTAATATTTCTAATTATGGTATCTATTTCATTCCTAAAGCCCATCAAGAGCATCTGGTCAGCCTCATCTAGGACTAGGCAATCTACATTGCTTATATCTATAGACTTCCTGTTAATATGGTCAAGCAGACGACCAGGTGTGGCAATTATAATATTTACCGTATTTTTTAGTTTTCTGATTTGTGACTGGATGTCACGACCACCATATACTGACAGGACGGAAATATCCCTATCAAGCTTGTCTGCGATAGACTGGGCTTCATTTCCTATTTGGATTACTAACTCCCTAGTTGGAGCTAGGACTAAGACCTTGTCAAGCTGGCCCAGGTATATCCTATTTATAAGGGGGACCAAGAAGGCAAGGGTCTTGCCAGTACCGGTATTGGATTCAATTATAAGGTTCTGGCCATCAAGAATTTTGCCAATGCTAGTTGCCTGGACTGGAGTGGGTGTTTTAATACCAATTCTGGCCAAGGCTTCTACTATATTTATGTCAATTCCTATATCTGTGAAAGTCATACTAATTCCTCCTAGTTCATTAATTAATTATAGCATTTAATAGGCCTAGGTGGCTAGTATCTTAATATATCAAGAAGCATCTTGAAAATATAAATGAATCAAGTCAACATCAAAAACTGCAAAAAAATAGGTATATTTTTTTCCGAAAAAAATAAGAAAAAAAAGGCTTTCAAATGAAACAATAAAAAAATAAAAAAATCAAAAAAACTTGATAAATTTCTTGATTTTTGTAGGAGATTAGTCTTATAATAAAAAAATATAAAAATGAAAGAATACATTAAATTCTTGCATTTAATAGACGATTGGGAAGGTGATTATATGGGAAGGAATATAGTTGAAAAAAATTTTTGGACAAGCATTTAGTCGAAGGTGAGCTTGTAGCAGGCAGCACTGCGGGGATAAGGATTGACAGGACCCTAACGCAGGATTCTACTGGTACTATGGCATATTTACAGTTGGAGGCCATGGGAATAGACAAGGTAAAGACTAAGAGGTCTGTTGCCTATATCGACCACAACATGCTACAGCAGGGATTTGAAAATGCTGATGACCACAAGTATATACAAACAGTAGCCAACAAGTTTGGTATCTATTTTTCAAAGCCTGGTAATGGTATCTGTCACCAGGTTAATTTGGAGAGATTTTCTGTGCCTGGAGATACACTACTAGGCTCAGATAGCCATACGCCTACAGCGGGTGGCGTAGGTATGCTAGCCATTGGTGCTGGTGGCCTGGATGTTGCCCTTGCCATGGCAGGTGAGCCATACTATATAAAGGTGCCTAGGGTGATAAAGGTCAACCTAAGGGGTAAGCTAAGGCCTATGGTTACATCTAAAGATATTATACTAGAAGTCCTTAGGAGACAGACTGTAAAGGGTGGAGTAGGTAAGGTTTATGAATACGGTGGACCAGGACTTGCAAACCTATCTGTTCCTCAGAGGGCAACCATTACAAATATGGGGGCAGAGCTAGGAGCAACTACTTCTATCTTCCCTAGTGATGACAAGACAAGAGAATACTTTATAGCTGAAGATAGGCTAGAGGACTGGATAGAGCTAGTGGCAGACCCAGATGCTAGCTATAATGAGGTTATTGATATAGACCTAGACCAGCTGGTACCTATGGTAGCTGCACCTCATAGTCCTGATAATATCAAGACATGTAAGGAAGTCGGCAGGATTAAGGTAGACCAGGTGGCCATAGGAAGCTGTACTAACTCTTCCTATGAGGACCTGATGAAGGTTTCTAGAATCTTAAAGGGTAGGAAGGTTGCTGACCACGTCAGCCTAGTTATAGCTCCAGGCTCTAGACAGGTTATGGAAATGATAGCTAGGAACGGGGCCCTTGCTGATATTATTAGTTCAGGTGCCAGAATACTTGAAAATTCATGTGGACCATGTATAGGTATGGGACAGTCGCCAGGAACTGATGCAATTAGTATTAGAACTTTTAATAGGAACTTCTATGGTAGGTCAGGAACTAATTCAGCCCAGGTTTATCTGGCAAGTCCAGAGCTTGCAGCAGTTTCGGCTATCTATGGTTGTCTGATGGATCCTAGAGATGCTGACTTTGATATTGATTTTTTTCAGGTATCCATGTAGATCATTTCTTGATAGATGACAGTATGATTATAAGGCCTGATGAAAATCCAGCAGAAGTTGAGGTTGTTAGGGGCCAAATATAAAGCCATTCCCACTAAATACTAAGCTAACTGACAAGCTTGAGGGCAAGATAATTATTAAGACAGAGGACAACATAACTACTGACCATATTATGCCTTCTAAATGCCAAGCTACTCCCATACAGGAGTAATATACCCTCATTTGGCTAATTTCTGCTTCTCTACTATAGATGAAGACTTTGCCAAGAGGGCCAAGGAAAATAAAGGGAGGTTTCATAGTAGGTGGAGACAACTATGGCCAGGGATCTTCAAGAGAGCACGCAGCCCTAGCCCCACTATACCTAGGTATAAAGGGTGTAATTGCAAAAGTCATTTGCTAGAATACACAAGGCTAACCTGATAAATAGTGGTATCATACCTATGGAATTTGAAAACCTAGAGGACTATGACAAGCTAGACCAGATGGATATGCTTTCTATAGATAATATCTACCAGGGCTTGAAGGATGGTAGACTAGAGGTGAAGGATGAGGAAAAGAATATCTCCTTCTTTGTAAAGGCCAGCTTCAATGACAAGGAAATAGATATGTTGATGGCTGGTGGTAAGCTAAATAGTATCAAGATGAGAAACAGTAAGGAGGCCTAGGATGTATAAGATTACTTTAATACCAGGCGATGGAATTGGACTAGAGGTTACTGCAGCCATGAAAAAGGTAGTGGAGGCCACAGGAGTAGCTATAGAATGGGAAGAGGTCATAGCGGGTGAGGCTGTTCTAGAGGAATATGGTAGTCCCCTACCAGACTATGTATTAGATAGCATAAAGAAAAATAAGATTGCCATCAAGGGACCTATTACTACGCCAGTTGGCAAGGGTTTTAGAAGTGTAAATGTCGCACTTAGAAAGGAATTAAAACTTTTTGCCAATGTAAGGCCTGTAAAAACCTTTAAGGGAATAAAGTCAAGATATGAGGACATAGACTTGACTATAATAAGAGAAAATACAGAGGACCTATATGCTGGTATAGAGCACCAGATAGGTGACTATGCAGGTGAAAGTATTAAGCTAATTACTAGGGATGCCTCTGATAGGATAGTAGACTTTGCTTGCAAGTATTTAAAAGATAATGGCTACAAGAGGTTGACTGGTGTCCATAAGGCTAATATCATGAAGATTTCAGATGGTCTATTCCTTAGGGTATTCGATGAGGTAAGCAGTAGAAATGGTATTGAAAGGCTTGAAAAGGGCGAGGCCCCTGACAGGGTATATGCAGATGATGTCATAGTAGACGCAGCAGCAATGAACCTAGTCCTTAACCCAGAAAAGTTTGATGTTTTGGTAATGCCAAACCTATATGGTGATATCCTTTCAGACCTTTGTGCGGGTCTAGTTGGTGGCCTAGGTATTATACCAAGTGCCAATATTGGAGAGGACTATGCTGTCTTTGAAGCTGTCCATGGAAGTGCACCTCAGATAGCTGGTCAGGGAATAGCAAACCCTACAGCCCTTATCCAGTCTGCCGTTATGATGTTGAGGTATATAGGAGAGCAGGAGGCAGCCCTAAAGATAGAAAATGCCCTAAAGGAAGTTTTTGACAAGGGTCGAGTTATAACTACTGATTTAGGTGGTAAGGCTAGTACTGATGAATTTGCAGACGAGCTATGCAGGTTGATTAAGGGCTAGTATTAATATTATAGATAGCTGGCAGGATGCTTATAGTTAAGTGCCAGGATAATTATTGAGGCAGTCGCATTATTACATAGACTTGCAAAATAGAGATAGACCCCGGGGTACATTTTCCTTCCCGTACCTGAGGGTCTATTTTTATGTCTAGATTTGTATATAAAATAAAAAAGAACCAGCCCTAAGCTGGTCCCTATATTTATATTCTTGCTTCATTCGTCTTATAGTCGTAGGTTTTTAAAAATTTCATATAAACCCTGTCCCAAAACTCATAGTCTGAAAGTCTTAGTAGCTTTACAGTTTTGTTTGCATTTCTTACATTTATTTCATAGACGTCATTGAACTTATGTTCTTGACCGTCTACTACTGTAATGATGGTGTGCTCAGACTTGTATTCTGGCTTGATGGCTATCTCACTATCCTGACCTGGTAGGATAATGCTTGATGTAAAGCTCCTAAAGGCATTTGTACTGATTGGAGATATAGGAGTTATCTGGATAATATTTAGCCTGTTATCAACTATACTACCACCAGCAGAGTAATTGTAGGCAGTGGACCCTGTAGATGTAGACATAATCAGTCCGTCACCACTAAAGGTTTCCATATAGTTGCCATTGACGTGTAGACCCATGTGGGCAGTCCTAGATTGGTTACCCCTTACAACTAGCTCATTTATAGCATAGGTATGGTTGACCTCATCCTTGCCCTTGATATCTACTTCCAAAAGGTAGAGCTCATTGATTTCATAGGTTGAATTTAGGTAGGCATCGATAAATATATCAATTTCCTTCTCTGTAGGTAGTATTTCTGCAAAAAAAAACCAAGGTGGCCAGTATTTACACAGAAAAATGGTATATCAGGAAAGTTTAAATCTCTGACATTCCTTAAAAAAGACCCATCTCCTCCGATAGATATAACCAGCTCAGTATTGTCTCTAATCTCTTCGCTAGTATTAAAACCGATGGATAGGAACTTATCTATAAGTATTTTTTTTATATTCTTGGAAATTTCTAGTTCATTTGATTTAATTACAACATTTCTAGCCATATTATTCATACACCCCATCTGGGATGCCCTCCTATAATTCATTATATCATAGGCATAAAATATGTGGTACAATATTGTAAGATAAAATCTTGTTAGAAGGACCTAAAAGAAGGGTGAAGGTGAAGGTATTGTTTATAAGGGATAGGCAAAAATGGAATAGCTTTGTTATAAGGGTTGATAGGGACCTAAAGATAAAGGATCTCCTACTTGATGACCTAAACTTTTCAGTTAGGTCTATATCAAAAATGAAGAGGGACAAGAATATATATAAAAATGGTCAAGTAGCCAAGCCAACTTCTATGGCCAAAACTGGCGATATTATAGAAATAGAGATTAAGGAAGAAAAGGCAGGATTTGTAGGCCAGGACTTGGGTGTAGATATAGTATATGAGGACCAGGACCTAATAGTAGCTGACAAGCCACCCTTTATGGTAGTACATCCAACAAAGAGCCACTTTGAAGGAACCCTGGCAAATGCAATTAGCTACCATATTGACAGGACTGGAGAGGACTGCAGGATTAGGTTCGTCAATAGGCTTGATATGAATACATCTGGTCTGGTAGTAATAGCTAAGAATTCCTACGCCCACCACAGGTTATCCTTGGATATGGGGCAGGATAGGGTCCACAAGGAGTACCTGGCCATAGTAGAGGGCATTGTAGAGAAGGATTCTGGAACCTTGGACTTTCCTATTTATAGGGAGGCAGATGATTCCATTAGTAGGATAGTTGATCCTAGGGGACAGAGGTCTATCACACACTTTAGGGTTTTACAAAGGCTTGATGGTGCTAGTCTTGTTAGCCTTCGTTTAGAAACTGGCAGGACCCACCAGATAAGAGTCCACCTATCACATATAGGCCATCCGATTATAGGGGATGATTTGTATGGAAGACCCGATACGAGCCTTATAGATAGGCAGGCCCTACATGCCTATAAGCTGGCCTTTGACCAGCCGAGGTTGGGTGACAAGATAGATTTAAGGGCAGGCCTACCATTAGACATGCTTGCCTTGTTAGAAAAATTAGGAGGAGTTACAGATGGTTATAAATAAATTTATCATACACGTTCTGGATAAGAATTCAGACTTTCCGGTTTTAAATGGGGTGGAAAACTCAATATCACCGGAGACAGATGCCTTTTATCAGAAGGTAATCAGGCGTATACTAAGGGATGAAGACCTAAGAAAGGCCAAGTTCAGGGACTATGGAGACAATAAAATCAGGGTATGTGCCGACCATATCCTATATGATGAAGCATCCTTTGTAGTCAGCTCCCAGGGTATAGCCGGGTTAATGTTTGATGCTATGAAGATAAATGCCGAACTTGATTCCTGCGATCTGGCAGTGGTACTGTATACCCACAAGGACCAAAAGGGGGTAGCTATTATTAAGCTAGACTACAAGAAGCTTTATACACATGAAATAGCCTATGATGAGCAGGAGAGCCTAGTTTCTATCAAGATGGTTACAAATGAAATAGGTATCCAGGATTCTCAAAAAATTACCCATGCAGCCCTGATAGGACCAAGTGGGACTGAATGACGAATGGCATCTTCAGGTATTGGACAAGCTGGCAGAAAAGCAGGAGACAGATTCTAGCTTTGTGACGGAGTTTTTGAAGGTTGAAAAGATTAAGGACGAGAAGTTTCTGACTAAGGTATTTAAGAATACTACTGAAAACTGGATTACCAATGCCTATGCTAATGATGTTAAAGAGGCAGAGAGTATTAGGAGTATCCTAAATTACAACCTCAAGGAGACTAATGATGTTGATTTGGATAAATTTATAGAAGAATCTATCAAGGATGAAGCCAGGAAGGAATCCTATAAGGAATTGATGGTTGAAAAGGGCATCGACGAGACCTTCAATATAGACAAGACCTGGGTAGAAAAAAAATTGAAGCGCAGGAGCATCAAGACTAAATACTGGCTTTGATATAAAGGGATTATTGGATGATTTTGAGGATCCGATGAAGTATTCCTTCAAGCAAAATGAGGATGGTAGCTTTGATATTACTATCAAGAATGTAGAGTTTTATGAGGAAAAAAATAGTAAAAAAAGGACCTTGCACCAGGTGGTGCTAGGTCTCTTTTACTTTCAATACCTATAAGTAAAGCCACTATTTAAATAGAGATTATTTATTGTTTTCTATGTACTTGACGATATCACCTATAGTTTTTATATTTTCTAGTTCGTCGTCATCAACCTTAATATCAAATTCTTCCTCTATGTTCATTATTATTTCTACAGCATCTAGGGAATCTGCATCAAGGTCTTCCTGAAGATTAGTGTCTAAATTTATAAAAGCACCATCATCAATATTTAACTGTTCAACTATGATTTCCTTGATTTTATCAAACATTATTAGCCTCCTAAAAAAATATATGGGTTATACAGAACCCTTTATTTTTACTACGATTCTTAAAGTCTAAATCGTATATATTGTATATTAATATATAATTTAGAAAAAAATTCAACAAAATAACATAAATTATATAAAAAAACTATATTTATTTGTAGCTTTTGTTATATAATGGTTAAGTAGGGAATTGAATTTTTATAGACTAATATCTTAGATTTTTATTTTTTTGAAACCTATATAAAAATTATTCAGGTATGTGGAAAAGGTTATACCTGAATTAGCTTTATAATTTCTCGAGGAAGGAGAATTACAATGGTAGTAAAAAGACCGACAACAATAAAGGATGTTGCTAAGAAGGCAGGAGTATCTATATCTACCGTATCTAGAGTTATAAATGACTCCAAGCCAGTAACAAATGAAGTCAAGCAAAGAGTACTTGACGTGATCAAGGAAACAGGATATGTTCCTAACCCTTTGGCAAGAAGCCTGGTAACTAAGAAGAGTCAGTTAATAGGAGTCATAGTTCCTGAGGTTACTGATACTTTTGCGGCGGAAGTATTAAATGGGATTGAAGAAATTTCGAAGATGTACGATTACGATATACTTTTGGCTAATACATATTCAGAGAAAAGACCTAGAGGTCAAGAATATAAACCTACTTAGGGCTAAGCAGGTAGAGGGTATAGTAATGATCAGTTGGGATATAGACAAGGACGTAGTAGGCCTATTAGAGGATTCAGGTATACCAGCTGTATACATAAGCAAGACAACAAGAGACTTTGATATATACAATGTATCCATAAATAATAATTCGGCAGTTAAGGACATGACTAATTTCTTGTTGGATAGGGGCCACAAAAAGATAGTCCTACTAAACACTACATTCCAGACTAACCTTGCAGATGAGAGACTGACAGGCTATAGGGATGCTATAGTAGGTAGAGGGATTAAAGGTTAATGAAGGATTTATAAAATCATGTGGGCCAACTTTCGACGATGGTTATATGGCAGTAAAGGAAATGCTAGAGTCTAAGGTGGACGTGGATGCCATCTTTGCAACTAGTGATGAGGTGGCAATAGGTGCTATAAATGCCTGTTTTGACCTAGGTTATAAGGTGCCAGAGGATATTTCGGTTGTAGGTTTCTATGACATTGAATTTTCTAAGATGTGTAGACCAAAGCTGACAACAGTTAAGCAGCCTTTATATGACATGGGGGCAGTTGCAATTAGAATGATAATAAAGATGGTTAAGGGCATAGAAATAGATGAGAAAAAGGTTGAATTACCTTATACAATTTCTGATAGGGATAGTGTAGCGACTAGGTAAGACCTAGCTTGTGATGAACTTTAAAACCGTAGTCATTGCTGGTTTTTAGCCTATAGACTTTTGGAAATAAAGATCTATTAAATCTTGCTAGTGACTATTTAAAGTGGTATAATATATTTAGATCTAGAACATACGACAAGGCTATATGTAAGTTCAACCTACATATATTATACGGGAGATTATGTTCATATATTAGTATGATAGGCCTGGACTTTTCTAGGATTTCAGAAAATGTGTGACTGATCACCCACCTGGGTGATTCCGGGTGTGAATTTAATTGGTCTACGGTGTTTTGGAAGGTAAAAGTGTTGCTTAGGCAGCACTTTTATTTTATCAAAGTTTTTTGCTTGGGGGAGATAAGATGACTCTAGAAATATACAAGTTTGATTTTGATGAGAATAATAAAAAATATATACAGGTATATAATAAGATAAAAAACTTGATATTAGAGGGTAGGCTTGTAGGTGACGAAAAGCTACCTCCTATTAGGAAGTTATCAGACCTACTTGGAGTCAACAGCGTGACTATAGTCAAGGCCTATGACCTACTAGAAAATGAAGGCTATTTGATAAAGAGGCAGGGAAGTGGATCCTATGTTTCTAAGATAGAGAAGACTAGGTCTATATCTGCCAAGAGTGACCTATATAGGCTGGATACAGGCAACCCATCTTCAGATATATTTCCCATAAATGACTTTAAAGGCTGTAAATATGGCCTTGGATGATGACTTAGCCAGTCTTTTTAACTATGATGATGGTAACGGGATTTATGAGCTTAAAGAGGTCATGGTGGAATATCTTGCCAAACAAAAGATAGAGGCCAGTCCTGACAATATTATTATTACATCTGGTGGTCAGCAGGGTATAGATATTATATCAAAGGGGCTACTGGGCTATACTGATGTAGTCTTTATTGAGGAGCCAACCTATTCAGGTGCTATTGACCTTTTTAAGATGAGGAATACAAGACTTATATCAATACCTCTTTTGGAGGATGGTATAGACATAGGTCTCCTAAAAATGAAGCTGGAAAAGATTAGGCCTAGGCTACTTTATCTTATGCCAAACTTCCAGAATCCTACTGGTATCTCTTATTCTGAATACAAGAAAAAAAAGCTAATAGACCTGGCAGAGGAGTATAATTTCTATATATTAGAAGATGATTTTATCAGTGATTTTAAGTTTATTTCTGAAAACCATAGGACCTTAAAGTCATATGATAAGTACAATAGGGTTATATATATAAAGAGCTTTTCCAAAATCCTAATGCCTGGACTAAGGATGGGATTGATGGTAGTGCCTACTGAACTAGTAGAAAGGACGGTAGTATCCAAGCATAATTCTGATATATCTACCTCACCCCTAATCCAAAAATCACTATATTACTATATGTCTAAGTTTAATTGGGACAAGCATAGCTCTGATATGGAAAAAATATATACTGACAAGTTCTTGGAGACCTATAAATACATAAATAAGAAACTTGGCGGACGATTAACAATTGTTAAGAATAAGGGGGGGATTAATTTCTTCCTAGGTTTAAATAGGGGATTTTCATCTAGAAATTTTGTAAATTTCATGTATAATAAAAAAGTGGCCCTTCAGCCTGGTTATATATATTATGACCTGGATATTGAAGATAGGTTTTTTAGGATAAATATATCGATGGAGACTATGGACAGGATAAAAGAGGCCATAGATATTATCAGTGATAGTCTGGATGAATTCTACGCAATTAGTCGTATAGAGGGGGAGTGGCCCCTAGAATCCAGCATGATTAATCAGCATGATTAATAAAAGTAATAGAAAGGAGTACTGAATATGGATTTAGTTAATGAATTTGATAAAAATAAGCTAGCTAGGATAAATGAGCTGGCCAAGATAGCTAAGGAAAGAGACTTGACTGAGGAAGAACTAGCAGAAAGAGCGGTACTTAGACAGGAATTCTTAGAAAATTTTAGGGCGGGCTTTAGCCAGCAGCTTAGTGGTATAAAGGTTGTCACACCAGAAGACCAAAACTAGGTCTAGCCTGCTAGTTTGAATTTGGGAACTAAGGGTTATGGTTCTATTGGAAAAATTCAGGACCAGCCTAGGAGTTTGCAAATTATAAGGAAAAGATAAGACCGACACAGGGACCATGATGATATGATCTAGTGTCGGTCTTTTTTACCTAGAAGGGCTTTTCCAGATTATATAGTTCAAATACATAATTTAAGAAGGCCTTCTCTGTAGGAGATAGGAACTTCTTGTTTGAATATACCAGGTAATGGTCCGAAACCATGCTTAGATTTTCTATCCTATATATATTGAAGTTGTTGTATCTTTTTCCGTATTGGGCCAGGGCATTAGTTACAAGTGTAGACCCTATACCGGCACTCACCATTGACATGATAAGGTTATCGGAGTCTATATAGGCCCTAATATGTAGGTCCTTAGAATTTATGCCAACAGAACTAAGCTTCCTAGACAGGTAGTCCCCATCAAGACTCTCATCACTTTTCAAGATGAGTGGTAGCTTTTTGAAGCTTTCTAGGCTTACAAAGCCATCTTTATTTTCTATGTCAAGGTCTGGTGGACAGACTAGGACTAGGTCGTTTCTTGAAAATAGGGTATAGACAAGCCTATCTGACTCTGTGATAGTAGATGTGAGGCAGAGGCTGGCATCATCATTGATAAGTTCTGTAATAGCCTGGTCATGTGTCATATTTTTAAGGGTGAAGGTAGCTCCAGGAAAGAGGCGAGAAAAATTTTTGACCATTGGTGGCAGGATAGCCTCACCTGGTACACAGGTATATACTAGGTCTACATTACCCTCGATCTTACCCTGGTAGTCCTTGATATCATTGATAGCCCTCTTACAGTCATTAAGTATGGCTATAGCGTGATTGAAGAGGATATAGCCAGAATCTGTCAAGGTAATTGACTTGCTATTTCTATTAAAAAGAGAGGTTTGCATCTCATTCTCTAGGTTTTGTATATGTGAACTTATGGTTGGCTGACTAAGGTATAGGTCCTTGGCAGCCTTGGAGAAACTTTGTTTTTTTGCTACGGCCACAAAGGCTTCTAGTTGTTTTATATCCATAATCTACTTGTCTCCTATCTGATATTAGCTGACTAAGCTTGTTAAAGTGCTTAGGAATAGTATACGATAGGGATAGGTTAATTTCAAGCTGATATGGTCAAATATCAGTAGATATTTATTGTCAAAAGACAGAGACTTATAGTTTATGGTGTGAGCGATATTAATAGGGGATAGAGTGCTAGGATAATATCATAGCTATAGGAAAAAGGATAAATATCATAAAAAATTCAAACTAAATGTATTTCTAATTCATACGCTTTTGTTAATATAAAGGTGTAAAGATTCATATAGAATCTTTAGTGCAATAAACTATAATTATCAGACAGGTGGCGGACTCCCTCACATCCTCAATGCCGTCACCAGCATGATTACATATGGATGGGGACTTATGCCCCATCCATATGTTTTTTTATTGAATAAAATATATTATATAAGAAAAAAAGACACAGAATTAATCCTGTGTCTTTAGTGCCGCTGGCCGGGGTCGAACCGGCACGATATTGCTACCGCAGGATTTTGAGTCCTGTGCGTCTGCCAATTCCGCCACAGCGGCTTATGAGGTCAAATGGTTTGACTTCAGTACATAGAGTATTTTACCATATGACAGAAATAAAAAAACAAGAATAAAAAAACCAAATTATAAAAAAAATATAAGTTATTTATGGTATAATCTAATTTAGTCGTCTAGTACAAAAGAGAGGAGCGATTAATACTATGAAGAAGAATAGATTACTTTTAATCGATGGTAATTCAATAATAAATAGGGCATTTTTTGCCCTGCCACCAATGGATAATGGTCAAGGCCTGCATACTAATGCTATATATGGTTTTTTGACTATGCTATTTAAAATGATAAAGAATTATGAACCAAGTCATATATCTGTGGCCTTTGATATGAAGGCACCTACCTTTAGACATAAGTCCTATACGGAATATAAGGCGGGCAGGAAGAAGATGCCGGGAGAGTTGGCTATGCAGCTACAACCCCTAAAGGATGTCTTAGACAAGATGAATATAGATAGACAGGAAATAGAGGGTTACGAAGCAGATGATATACTTGGTACCCTATCTTTGGATGCTGAAAAAGAGGGCTACGAGGTCTATATAGTTACTGGAGACAGGGATGCTATACAGCTAGCCTCAGAAAAATACAAGAGTACTAATCACAAAAGAAGGGTGTAGGCGAGGTTGAAGAATATGATGCTAAGGCTGTTATGGAAAGATACTCGCTAACACCTGACCAGTTTATAGACCTTAAGGGTTTAATGGGTGACAAGTCTGATAATATACCGGGTATACCTGGTATTGGTGAAAAAGACTGGTATAAAAGCTCCTACTTGAGTATAAGACTGTCCAGGGGTCCTAGATAATGTCGACAAGCTAAAGGGAGCTCAAAAAGAAAAAGGTAGAGGAGAATATGGAGTCTGCCCTTAATGAGCAAGGACCTTGCTACTATATTTAGGGAAGTGCCTTTTAGACTATTCACTAGACCAGATGGCCTTTTGGTGATTTCTCTATGGAGGATTTAGTAAAAACTTTCCAGGACCTGAAATTTAATAGCCTGATCGCAAGGCTAAATGACCTAGTTGGTCAGGAGGATCAGGAACTTGATATAGACATATGTCAATTGACTGACTTCGATGGCTTTATCGACCAAGCCAAGGACAAGGGACACCTATATATGAAGATATTTAGGGCTGAGGAAAATATACTTGACAAGGCCATATATATGACATATTTGAGCCTAGAAAGTGACAAGATTTATAGGGTTCATGGTGATGATATAGCAAGACTGAAGCCTATTTTAGAAGCCGAAGAAATAGAGAAGATAGGTTATGAAATGAAAGCAGACTATGTGGCCCTTAAGCCATATGGTATAGACCTTAGGAATATGGCCTTTGATATAGCTATAGCTGAATATGTTATAGACTCTAAGACGTCTACATCATATGATATAGATAGTATTTCAAGTAAGTATATCTACAAGACTATAATGTCTAAGGAAGACCTATTGGGCAAGGGGGCCAAGGCTCTTAGCTATGACAGGGTTGAGCTTGAAAGGTTGGACCAGTATGTAGGAGGTATGATTTCAACTATTATGGGAGCCTACCCCAAGATGAAGAAGATAATTGATGAAGACCAACTGACTATGCTTTTTTATGATGTGGAAATGCCACTGGTGGAGGTCTTGGCCGATATGGAATACAGTGGTATATGTGTAGACAAGGAAATCCTATCTAGCCTAGCCACAGATTTTGATGAAATAATAGAAAAAACAGAAAAAAATATACATGAACTTGCAGGTGAAGACTTTAATGTAAACTCACCAAAGCAGCTAGGCCAGATCCTATTTGAAAAGCTGGGTCTACCTGTAATAAAGAAGACTAAGACAGGCTATTCTACAAATGCAGAGGTATTGGAAAAGCTGAGGGACAAGCACGAGATAATAGATATGATTACAGAATATAGGTCTGTAGTAAAGCTTAAATCTACCTATGTAGATGGTATTGAGGCCTTGGTTAATGAAAAGGATGGAAGGATACATTCATCCTTTAACCAAACTATAACTACTACGGGAAGAATATCCTCTACAGATCCTAATATGCAGAATATACCTGTAAAAACGGATATGGGTAGGCAGATCAGAAAGGTTTTTATTGCCGATGACTCTATGAGTCTAGTGGATGCCGACTATTCTCAGGTAGAGCTGAGAGTTTTTGGCCCATATGAGCCAGGACCCTCATATGATTGAGGCCTTCAATAGTGGTGAAGATATCCATAGGAAGACGGCATCACAGGTTTTCAATGTAGATTTTGATCAGGTGACACCGGAATTGAGGTCTGCTGCCAAGGCAGTAAACTTCGGTATAATATACGGTAAAAGTGATTTTGGGCTTGCCCAGGACCTTAATATAAGTCAAAAAAAGGCCAAGGAATATATAGAAAGCTATTTCAATAAGTATGAAACCATCAAAGGCCTTCATGGACCATATAGTTTCAGATGCAGAAGAAAAGGGCTATTCTACAACCATGTTTAATAGGCGCAGGTATATACCTGAGATCAAGTCTAGTAACTTTGTGGAGAAAAATAGGGGTAAGAGGGCTGCGATGAATGCCCCAATACAGGGTAGTGCAGCTGACATTATAAAGATTGCCATGGTAAATGTATACAACAGGCTAAAGGAACAGGGTCTAAAATCAAGGCTTATCCTCCAGGTACACGATGAGTTGATAGTGGAGGCTACAGGAGATGAGCTAGACCAGGTTGAAGTCTTACTTAGGGAAGAAATGGAAAACGCAGTAAACCTTAAGGTTGATTTGAAGGTTGACTTAAATATAGGCAAGTCATGGTATGAGACTAAGTAGGTGAGAGTATGTTTGTAATGGGCTTGACTGGAAATATTAGCTGTGGCAAGAGTAGTGTTTCAAAGATGCTAGCATCAAGAGGTGCCATCATAGTAGATGCGGACCTCCTATCGAGGGAAATATACGAATATGATGATGTCCTGGAGGAAATGAAGCTTAGCTTTCCCAGAGGCCCTTGTCAATGGAAAGGTAGATAGAAGGGTTCTAGCTGGAATAGTTTTTTCAGACAAGGCTAGGCTTGAAGACCTAAATAGGATTTCACATAAGAAAATATATGAATTGGTCTGCCAGTCCCTAGAAAGAAATAGAGACAGAGACCTTGTTGTCATAGATGCGGCCCTTCTTTTGGAGGCCAAGTTTGACTCCTTGACTGACAAGGTGGTCCTTGTCTACTGTAATGAAAAGGTCCAGCTAGACCGACTAATGAAGAGGGATTCCATATCTTCGGAGGATGCCCTAAAGAGGATAAGGAGTCAGATGAGCCAGGAGGACAAGAAAAAAATGGCAGACTACCTTATTGATAACTCTGGTGATTTAGAGGTGCTAGAAAATGAGGTTGAAAAGTTGATAAAAGAAATTAGAAAGTGGAAGTGTGAAGGTGAAATTAAGGAATAAAATGTTTAATAGGGGTTTGCTTGCCCTAATACTTGTATTTATAGTGCTTATACTCGCCCTAATAAACCGTAAAAATATAGAAAAAATATTTTATCCTACCAAGTATTCTCAATATGTCGAGAAATATTCTTCTGAATATGGTGTTGATAAATACCTGGTTTATAGTATAATAAAAACTGAGAGTAAGTTTCATACAAGAGCTATTTCTTCTAAAAATGCCAAGGGTCTAATGCAGATCACAGATATTACTGCTGATTGGGGACGAGAAGAGCTTGGACTTGGAAGTATAGACATATATGATCCTGAAACCAATATTAATATAGGTGTCTGGTACCTGGGTAAGCTACAGAAGGAATTCAAGGGTAATTACAAGCTCATTATCGCAGCCTATAATGGGGGTTCTGGTAATGTAAGGAAGTGGTTGAAGTCTACTGATTATAGTAAGGATGGTAGGAACTTAGCCAATATACCTTTTGCAGAAACATCCAAGTATACAGAGAAGGTTTTAGATAATTACAAAAGGTACAAGGCCTTGTATAGATAATTATTGGACCTATAAGGAGGAGATACAAATGAAAAAGAGATTAATGGTTGAAGGTATGCACTGTGCTAACTGTGTAAAGGGATTAAACGATGTACTTACAGAGGACTTAGAGGGTGTAGAGGTATTAGAGATAAGCCTAGAAGGTAAGTATGCTGATATAGATGCAGCTGACAGCGTAAGTGACGACCAGTTAAAAGCAGCAGTTGAAGAGCTGGGCTTTGAATTAAAGGAAATTAAATAAGTTTCTATGAGCAGTAAATCAAATTTGGTTTGCTGCTTTTTTTTACAAGAATATTAGCTACATCAAGAATCTGGCTCAGACGCTTTTGTTGAGATTGTAACTGTCCTATTATATGAGTATACAGCCTAATGTAAGCCTAACCAATATAGGTTTATCTGCTACAATTGCGACCTGCTTTGGTATATTTATAAATCTACTATTATCTGTTTATATAGGGTGAAGGAACAGGGATAGAACACTAGAAAAAAGCTAGCAAATATAAAGAAATACTAAAAGAAAATACTAGGTTAATAGATAAAAAAAGAGACAGATATTACAGAAAAAGTTACAGTTAAACGGATGGAAAAGAAACCAAGAACCTAGAATTTAAGTTACAAAAAAAGTTACAAAAAAATGATAAAAAAATTGCGAAAAAAAGTCACCTTTTTTTAAAAAAACACTTTACAACTAGTAACAAAATGTTGTATTATAGGTTTGTGCAAATATAAAAATTAGAGATAAAACTTTAGAAAATGATAAAGTTAAAAAAATGTTACATTTGATTTAGATGTAATTCTTCATGTAAATAATAGTATTTACATGAAGTTAGAAAATAATGAGAGGTGAGAATTTAGATGAAAAAAGCAATAACAGTCTTAGGTTTAGGTGCTGCAGCTGTTGCTATATCAGTTTCAAATGCCAGTGCATTAGAACAGCAGGATGCTAATGTAGTAGAACAGCAGGATGCACAAACAACAACAGGGATTAACCTAAGAGAACAACCAGGTGCAACTTCAAATAAGGTCTCAGAGCTTCACGCGGGTTCAAAAATAACAGTTAAAGAGAGCAATAACGGTTGGGTCAACGTTCAGACAGAGGATGGTCAGAGCGGTTGGGTTAGTGGATATTATATATCTGATAAAGAAGGTAACCCGATTATAGCCAACAATGCTACTAATAATGCTGCCAATGTAGATAATACAAATAAGGCAGGTAAGAATGTTGTAGCTAATAAAGTTGTAAATAAGGCTAAGGTAGCTAATACTGGAGCTTATGAAAATAATTATACAGAAAAAACTACAAATATAAAGGGCGATAGCTCTGACCAGGCGATTTCTTCGAATGCCAAGATAGAGTCTACTGCATCTTTAAACATCAGAATAGGCCCTTCTGTATCAAATGGTATATCAGGTGTGGTATATAAGGGTGAGATTTTTAAGGTAGTGTCTAAGTCTTCAAATGGATGGTACAAGGTCGTATTAAATGACGGTACTACAGGTTGGGCTAGTGGTAAGTATGTCAGCCTAACTTCAGAAAATGACAAGACTAATATAGCCAATTATACACAGAATAATGTTAAGCAGGACACTCGTACTCAGGCTACTAGCTCAAGTTCACAGGGTAAGGTAAATAGCTCTGTAGGCTTAAATGTTAGATCTGGCGCAGGTACAGGAAGTTCAGTTATAGGAACTCTTGCCAGCAATGCATCTGTTAATATAATTGGTGAAGAAAATGGATGGTACAAGATAAGGTTAGATAATGGTTCAACAGGTTATGTTGGAGCAAGCTATATATCTAAGGTTTCTGGAGGATCAAGTATTGTAGATAGTACTGCTACAAGTAACGTGAAGGAAACTGCAAAGACTGAAGCAGCAAGTACTGCTAGGGCTACTGTAACAGGTAACAAGGTTGTAGACTACGCACAGACACTACTTGGAACTAAGTATGTATGGGGTGGAACTACTACTCAGGGATTTGACTGTTCAGGCTTCACTCAGTATGTCTATAAGAAAATGGGTATAGATATACCTAGAGTTTCTAGGGCTCAGGCAACAGCAGGTAGTGCAGTATCACTATCAAATATAAAGGCAGGGGACTTATTATACTTTGATACAACAGGTTCAGGTTCAACTAGCCACGTTGGTATATACATGGGTAATGGTAAGTTTATACATGCAAGTGGTACAGCAACTAATCCAGAACATGTTAAGGTATCTAACCTGTCAGAAGGTTGGGTTAAGTGTCTAGGGGCTAGAAGATTCTAGTACAAACTTAAGACCAAATTAAAATGATAATATAAGACCATAGGGGTTAATGACTCTTGTGGTCTTTTCTTAATTGAGAAATAAAAGCATTTATCTTATATTGTGTATTTTTTATCAATTAGTATATCTAATAGAAATTTTTACCTAGCAAAAAGAATAGTTTTTTTATTGAAATCATAGGTTTTTTTAGGGTATTTTTGAAAAATTACTTGCATTTAATAAATGAAAAATTATAAGAAATGAATCCTAAAGAGAAGAATTACTTAAGAATAAATTAAGGAAAGGGTGTAGATTTAATTTTAATAATGAAAAAAAGCGATTTACTTTTAATTAATATGGATAAAAAAATAATATACAAATTTTATTTGCCTTATTTATATAGGAAGTGGTATACTAGTAATGAGAAAATTTTAATATTAGTTAAGAATAGGGGGTAACAAAATGAAACTCTTAACTTTTAAGGGAGGAATACATCCTCCATATGGAAAAGAGTATGCTAACAAGAAACCAATTGAGAAAGCAGCAGCGCCTGCTAAGGTTTATATCCCACTTCAGCAGCACATAGGTGCTCCAGCAAAATGTATTGTTGCTGTAGGTGATGAAGTTAAACTAGGTCAAAAGATTGGTGAAGCTCAGGGATTTGTATCTTCTAACATCCATTCGTCAGTATCAGGTGTCGTTAAAGCTATTGAGCTATGTGGCGTTCCTAACGGTACTGCAATGTGTGTTGTCATTGAAAACGACTTCAAAGAAGAACCTCATGAAAGTGTAAAGCCTCATGGCGATATAGCTGACTTGAGCAAGGAAGAAATTGTTGGAATAGTCAAAGAAGCAGGTATAGTTGGTATGGGTGGTGCAACATTCCCTAACCATGTAAAGATTTCTCCTCCACCGGACTCAAAGGCGGAATACGTTATCTTAAATGGTGCAGAATGTGAGCCATATTTAACAGCTGACGACAGACTAATGGTAGAAAATCCGGAAGATGTCGTATATGGTCTAAGAGCTCTTATGAAGGCTCTAGATGTTAACAAAGGTTTCATAGGTATAGAAGTAAATAAGCCAGAAGCCATTGCAAATGTAACAAAGGCAGCAGAGCCATATCCAGAAATTGATGTAGTAAGTCTACAGGTTAAGTACCCAGAAGGTGCAGAAAAGCAGTTGATTTATGCATGTACTGGAAGAGAAGTTCCATCAGGAGCACTTCCAATAGCAGTAGGAGCCGTTGTTGACAACGTTGCTACAGCCGCAGCAATAGCAAATGCTATTAAGACTGGTATGCCTCTAGTAGAAAGAATAACTACAGTTACTGGTCCTTGTATTAAGGAACCAAAGAACTTAGTTACTAAGATCGGTACAAAGTTCAGTGAAATAATCGAACAGTGCGGTGGTCTTAAGGAAGATGTTGTGGCTAGAAGCTTATAGCTGGTGGTCCAATGATGGGATTTGCTCAGTTTACTGATGATATATCTACTAACAAGGGATCTTCAGGTATATTAATTCTAGACGAAGATATAGCTGTAGCACCAGAACCAATGAATTGTATTAAGTGTGGTAGGTGTACTGACGTATGTCCAGCATTCCTTCAACCATTATTTATAAGTGCATATTCTTTGAAAAATGATTTTGATGCGGCAGAACAGCACAGAGCTATGGACTGTATAGAATGTGGTTCATGTTCATTCATATGCCCTTCTAGAAGACTTTTATTGCCTTCAATTAGACAGGCTAAGAGAGAAATCGGTGCTAAGAGAAGAAAAGCTGCAGCAGCTCAGAAGAAATAATAGTTAGGGGGAAAAGAAATGGATAAGCAATGGATAGTGTCTTCTTCTCCACATATAAGGACTAAGGAAGATACTTCATATATTATGAAGCAAGTCATTTTGGCACTTATGCCAGCAACATTGGCTGGATTGTATTACTTCAGGGTTCAGGGCTTGATTACAATCTTAGCTTGTGTTATCGGTGCAGTATGTTCAGAATGGGTATATTGCAAGATTACAAAGAAAAAATCAACAATCAATGATTTTTCAGCAGTAGTTACAGGTTTATTATTGGCCTTCAACGTTCCAGCAGGTTTACCTATCTGGATGTGTGTTGTAGGTGCAATATTCTCTATCATAATCGTTAAGATGGTATTTGGTGGTATTGGTTTCAACTTCTTGAACCCAGCACTAGCAGGTAGAGCATTCCTACTAGCTTCCTTCCCAGTTGCAATGACAACTTGGTTAAAGCCAGGAGCTAATGCTGACGCTACTACAGTAGCAACACCACTTAGCTATATGAAGTTAATGGGTGCTGAAGGTATGGGTTCTTCTGCAGATGCAGTTTCAAAGCTACATGATGCAGGTATATCTATCGGAAGCATGTTCATGGGTAACATTGGTGGTACAGTAGGTGAAACATGTTCATTACTGCTAATCATCGGTGGTGTATACTTGATTTACAAGGGAATTATATCTTACGTAATGCCAGTAACTTATATTTGCTTGGTATTCGTATTAACATTTATATTTGGTGGATTTAATGCTGAATTTGCAGTATATCAGGCACTAGCAGGTGGACTACTACTAGGTGGTTTCTTCATGTTGACTGACTATACAACTTCACCAATGACTAAGAAGGGTCAGATTATTTATGCAGCGATTGCAGCTGTAATAGCTACTTGTATCAGACTTTTCGGTGGATATCCAGAAGGTGTATCATACTCAATCTTGTTCGCCAACTGTTTAGTTCCACTAATCGACAAGTACGTACACAATAGAGTATTCGGGGAGGTGCGTAAATAATGAATAGTATGGTTAAATAGGGGGAACTCTTTTTGGTTTCTCTGCTATAGCAGCATTATTATTGGCTGGCACTAACCAAGTGACATCTCCAGTTATAGAGCAGTTGAATATCAAGGCTAGTAATGAAGCCAGAATTGCTGTTTTGCCAGAGGCTAAGGACTTCAAGCAGGTTGACAAGTCTGCATATGCAAGTGCAGGTGCCAAGACTGCTATGGAAGTTTATGAAGGTGCTAATGGCTCTGATACTGTTGGTTACACTATAAAGACTGCTCCAGTAGGTTATGGTGGTCCTGTTGAAATCACAATAGGTATCAGCAAAGATGGTAAAATTACTGGTGTAAATGTTGGTAACAACAGTGAAACTCCAGGTCTAGGTGCTAAAGCTGCAGATCCTGCCTTCTACGGACAGTACAAGGACAAGGCTGCAAAACCTCTAGAAGTTATAAAGAGTGGTGCACCTAATGAAAGTCAGATTAAGGCCATATCTGGTGCTACAATTACATCAAAGGCAGTAACAAGTGGTGTAAATGAAGCTATTGCGATATTCGGTGCAATCAATAAATAGGGGGGTCAAAGATGAGTAATTTAGGAAAGATATTTAAAAATGGTATAATCGATGAGAACCCTACCTTCGTCCAGGTAATAGGTATGTGTCCAACACTTGCCGTTACAAGTTCAGCAATAAACGGTATAGGTATGGGACTTTCTACAGCAGTCGTTCTTGCTTGTTCAAACTTAGCAATATCACTACTTAGAAAGATCGTTCCAGATAAGATAAGAATACCATGTTTCGTAGTTGTAATCGCTACATTCGTTACAATTGTTCAGATGTTATTGAAGGCTTATGTGCCAGCTCTTGACAAGGCGCTTGGTCTTTATATACCTCTTATAGTTGTTAACTGTTTGATACTAGCAAGAGCTGAGTCTTTTGCATGTAAGAACAAGCCATTCCCATCACTAGTAGATGGTTTTGCTATGGGTCTTGGATTTACAATAGCACTTACTATACTAGGTGCTGTAAGAGAAATCCTAGGTGCAGGTAGCGTATTTGGATTTGCTTTCTTACCAGCAACATTCAACACATTGTTGTTCATATTGCCTCCAGGAGCCTTCCTAACTCTAGGTTGCTTGATGGCTGTATTTAACAAGTTAACAAAGAAAAAAGCGTAAAGGGGTGTAGAGATTGAAATTAATATTATTATTTTTATACATAGTTCTAGTAAATAATGTTATAACTTCTCAGTTCCTTGGTATTTGTCCGTTCTTGGGTGTTTCTAAGAAAACAGATACAGCAATAGGTATGGGTGTAGCCGTAACTTTCGTTATAGCTTTAGCATCTATAATAACTTATTTCATTCAGATAATATTAGATAACTATCAGTTAGGATACTTGCAGACAATAGCATTTATACTTGTTATTGCATCTATCGTTCAGTTCGTTGAAATGGTTATAAAGAAGACTTCGCCATCACTATATCAGGCACTTGGTGTTTTCTTACCTCTTATAACTACAAACTGTGCGGTTTTGGGTATAGCTATAGTTAACATTACTAAGGGTTACAACATCATTGAAACTCTAGTAAATGGTATAGGTGCTGGTATAGGATTTACACTTGCGATAGTAATATTTGCAGGTATCAGAGAAAGGTTAGAATTAGCTGACATTCAGGATGCGTTTAAGGGATTCCCTATAACACTGATTTCAGCCAGCTTAATGTCAATAGCTTTTCTAGGATTCACAGGATTAATTAAATTATAAGGGAGGTACTAGAGAATGCTTATTGTTTATGCGGTAGTAGTACTTGGTATACTTGGTTTAATCTTTGGTATAATCCTTGATTTTGCTTCTAAGAAGTTTGCCGTTGAAGTAGACCCTAAGGAAGCTGAAGTACTAGAAGTTTTACCAGGAGCCAATTGTGGTGGTTGTGGATTCCCAGGTTGTGGTGGTTTAGCTGCTGCAATTGCTAAGGGAGAAGCGCCAGTAAATGGTTGTCCTGTAGGTGGAGCAGCTGTTGCAGAAAAAGTTGCTGCAATAATGGGTGTTGAAGCCGGAGCAGGAGAAAAGATAGTAGCCAATGTAAGGTGTAAGGGTACATGTGATGCTACTAAGGAAAAAAATATGAGTACAGCGGTATACAGGATTGTAGAGCAGCTGCATCATTAATCGGTGGTGCCAAGTCTTGTTCTTATGGATGTTTAGGTCTAGGTACTTGTGTACAGGTTTGTAACTTTGATGCTATACATGTTGTAGATGGCGTTGCTGTAGTTGATGAAGAAAAGTGCGTTAACTGTGGTAAGTGTATAGATATATGTCCAAAGGCACTTATCGAACGTAAGCCTGCTAATAAGGCTGTTACAGTTCAGTGTAAGTCAAACGACTTTGGTAAGACAGTTAAGGATAACTGTACAGTTGGTTGTATAGGATGTGGTATCTGTTTCAAGGAATGTCCGTTCGATGCGATCATATTTGAAGACAAGCTAGCACGTATTGATTACGAAAAGTGTAAGCAGTGTAACAAGTGTGCTATGAAGTGTCCAACAAAGGTTATAAAGCCAAAAGAAAGAAAAAAACCAGTAGTTAAAGCTCAGCCAAAGCCACAAGAGCCAAAGGTTGAAGAAGCTAAGGCTGAAGTTAAGCCGGAAGAAAATAACTAATTAGCTTTAAAAGCTTAACTAATATTAAGGGTCACCGTATATTTAATTATATACGGTGATTTTTTTATTTAAAAAACTGTCTATATATGATTAGATAATACTTATAGTGGATAAAGAGCTAGCATAAAATAGGACATGATGTCACGATAAATGCTGATAAAGTCTAAAATTATAAATTGTTTACTAAGGGGAATATATAGGTGCTAATATGAGTGAGGTTTTAAGGATAAGGGAAATGTGTGAGGATGAAAGGCCAAGAGAAAAGATGATGAAGAAAGGGGTAAAGTCCTTATCAGACGCCGAGCTTTTAGCTATAATGATTAGGACAGGTGATAAAAACAACAATGCTGTAACCCTATCTTCAAAGGTATTGACCCTCTCTAAACATGGGGTAAGGGGCTTGACTGATTTGAGTCTAGACGAGTTATGTAGTATTGATGGCATTGGTCCTTCAAAGGCCACTATTATCAAGGCTGCCCTAGAATTAGGGGTCAGAGTATCCCAGTACCTACCCAATAGGTTTAAAATCAATAACCCATGGGATGTATATTCCTACTATATGGAGGAGCTTAGGTACCTCAAAAAGGAAGTTTTTAAGGTTATACTACTAAATACAAAAAATGAAATAATCTCAGATATAGATGTATCAGTTGGTAGCCTAAATTCTTCTATAGTCCATCCCAGAGAGGTTTTTATAGAGGCTATAAAAAGAAGATCTAATGCTATTATATTAATGCACAACCATCCATCAGGTAATCCTGACCCCTCTAAGGAGGACATTATGATTACCAAGAGACTGAATGAGTGCGGCAAAATACTTGGTATTAATGTATTAGACCATATAGTTATTGGGGATGGAAGTTACTATAGCCTCAAGGAAAATAACTTATTTGAGACTTATAAAAGTGGTCCATTATTTTTACATAAAATATTGTTTGCATTTTTTAAAAAGAATGAATAAAAGATATCAACAAGACTCCTGTTTCGTGGTATACTAATAGATATAGGCGCATAAGGGAGTCTATTAAAACTTGTAAAAAATGGAGGACGATATGGGAATTTTTAGTAAGATTTTTGGATCTAATATAAATAATATAATTACCAATGATATGGGTATCGACTTGGGTACTGCAAATACTTTGGTTTACATAAAAGGACAGGGAATAGTAGTTGATGAGCCATCAGTTGTAGCCATTAGGGATGACAACAATGAGATACTAGCAGTAGGTCAGAAGGCAAGGGATATGGTAGGTAGAACTCCGGAAAATATCATTGCTATTCAGCCTGTAAAGGAAGGGGTAATAGCTGATTTTGAGGCGACACAGGCCATGATGAGCTACTTTATCCAGAAGGGATCAAAGGGTGTTGTGAGCCCTAGAATAGTTATATGCGTACCTTTTGGTATCACTAAGGTTGAGAAGAAGGCCATTGAAGAGGCTGCTATCCAGGCTGGTGGCAGAGAGGTCTTTATATTAGAAGAGCCTATGGCAGCAGCTATAGGGGCTGGCTTGAATGTCAATGACCCGGAAGGTAATATGATTGTTGATATTGGCGGTGGAACATCAGAAATAGCCGTTATATCACTTGGCGGAGTCGTTGTAGCCAATTCAATCAGGATAGGTGGAGATGAGTTTGACGTTGCCATAGAGAACTTTGTAAGAAAGGACTACAATATCATAATTGGAGCAAGAACTGCTGAAAATATCAAATTAGCGATAGGATCTGCCTTCCCAGGAGACAAGGAAATTGAAATGACAGTAAGTGGTAGGGACATAATGTCAGGCCTACCAAGAACAATAACAATAGGATCTACAGAGGTTAGAGAGGCCCTAAGAGAGCCAATGAACGAAATAGTAGAGGCCATTAGGACGACACTAGAGGATACTCCTCCAGAATTGGCGTCAGATATAATGGAAAAGGGAATCTTCCTAACAGGTGGAGGCTCCTTATTAAGAGGTATGGACAAGCTAATTCAGGCTGAAACATCACTAAATGTTACAGTGGCAGCCCACCCACTTCAGTGCGTTGTAATAGGTGCAGGTAAGTCTATAGAAAATACAGACATATTCAACAGTATCGTTATGATGAATCACGAAGGATAGTTGGTGGTCACCTTGAAGTTAGAGAAGGATAGTAGAAGAAGGTTGAGTCTAAAAACCATACTAGCAACTATTGTAGTGGTTTTGATAGTATCTATAACAGTTAACTCTATGTCTAATTCAGGTAGACTGGATGCCGTTGAAGCTAAGGGACCAATCTCAGCTTTTTACATTGTGGGCAAGCATCTCAACAATGTAGTCGTAGGAATTGGTGACTTTTTTGGGGACCTAGCAAACTTTAGGTCAAATGCTAGAATGGTCCAAGACCTTAAAAATGAAAATGATAAGTTAAAACAAAAAATTATAGATATGGAAAGTGATGTAGACAAGCTGGACTCCTTAGAAAGACTGAAGAAATCCCTGAATTACGTGTCTACAGACCAACGTAATAGTCTGGTTACAGCCAGTGTAATAGGAAAGAATAACGGAGACTGGTACAAGTCATTTGTAATAGATGCAGGTGCAGGTGATGGAGTCAAGACAGATAGCATAGTGATAAATGGCCAGGGTGTAGTGGGTATTGTTTATAGCGTGAGCAACCACTATTCTAAGGCTATATCCTTGATAGATTCTAGAGCTTCTGTTAGCTTTAAGCTAGCCAGAAAGAATGACTACAAGGGGGTTATTACAACGTCATCTATAGTAGGTAGTGCGGACTTTACAGATAGAGACAAGTTGCTCCAGGGATATCTTTTTGATCCTAAGTCAGATGTGAAAAAGGATGACCTCCTAGTTACATCAGGTTTGGGCCTATATCCAGAGAATATACCAATAGGCACTGTTACTAATGTTACATATGACAAGAACAAGTCTATGAAAACTATAAAGATTAGGCCTAGCGTAGATTTTAAAAATATTGACAATGTCAGTATAATCCCTCCAAGAAAGGTTCAATAGGTGGCAGTATGAAAAATATAGTAGTATTTTTGATTGGCCTCTTTCTGATTTTTTTGGAGGCTTTTTTTACCAATCATATAAGTTCCTTTTTGAGCATAGACCTGCTTTTGATCTACATAATTTTGATTTCCCTTTATATGGACAAGAGCTATGCCCTTATAGAGGTTGGTCTTTTGGGCTTACTTAGTGATTTGGTAGTAGGTGGCATTGTAGGAATTACAGCCCTTTTATTTATGGCAGCATCCTACTTTATATCTACGGTAGAAATCGATCTTTAAGGATAAGAAGCTAATAGTGCTCTTCTTAGTATTTGTTATTAGCATAGTGTATTCTATAATAAATGCAGTGGTATCAGCCATATTTTATGTGCCGGTTCCACTTATACTTGTTCTCCTTAAGGGGGTAATACTAATACCCATTTTAAATGTAGGTGTAGCCTTCTTGGCCTATAGCCTATTTGGAGACCTGTTAATGAAATTAAGGGAAGAATAGTGGTGTGACAAATTGAGTAAAAATTCAGTGATAAAGCCAAGACTAAAGGTAATTAATAAGTTTATTCTAATTATACTTAGTGTGGTTTTAATAAAAATAGTATATATGACAACTATAAGGTATTCACATTATTCTGAGTTGGCTGACCAAAAGGCCTACAAGCAGATTATGGTCCAGGCTCCTAGGGGAGAAATTAGGGACAGGAAGGGTGTATTATTGGCAGGTAATGAGCCCCAGTTCACCGTTCAGATAGTTGCAGATACCTTCAACAAGGCAGGTAAGAATAGTAAGGACGGGGCAAATAAGATGGCCTATTCGGTTATTAATATCCTAGAAAAAAATGGTGAAACATATACGGATGAGTTCCCAATAAGCCTTGAAAATGGTAGGTATAGCTACAGTTTCGACCAGAAAATCAGTGAATTCAAGAGTAAAAATGGTATACCAAGTAACTATAATGCTAAGAAATCCTTCTACTATGTAGTTGACAGTATGATACAAAGTGGTCTATTGTCATTAGCAGATAGGAATATGGATCCGGTTAAGCTCCAGGCCAAGGTTAATAAGCTGGGCTATTATCCACCAGTACTTGTAAATTCTTGGACCTTCACCCAGCAAAAAAATAAGGAGGACTGGTTGAAGGGCTATGGACTAAAAGATGGTGTGAGTGCCCTTTTAGCATTTAAGCATATAAGAAACAACTACTATAAGATAGATTCTAGCATGACGGACAAAGAAGCTAGAAAAATCATGCTGGTAAGAGACCTACTAAAGTCAAAAATATATACCCAGTACAATCCAGTGACTATATCTAAGGGTATAAAGAAGGAGACAGTCGTACAGATAGAAGAAAACTCTATGAAGCTATCGGGTGTTTCCGTTGCCATAGAGCAAAAGAGGGTCTATCCTTTGGGTAACCTTGCAGCCCATGTTCTAGGCTATGTTGGTAAGATACCATCATCTAAGGCGGAGGACCTTGTAAAGGAGGGCTACAGTCCCCAGGATATGATAGGTCTATCTGGTATTGAAAACAGCTATGAAAACAAGCTAAGGGGTAAGGATGGTTATAAGGAAGTAAAGGTAGACAGTGTTGGTAGGGTTATTTCACAGATGAAGTCTGTTGATCCTACAAGTGGTAAGAGCGTTTACCTAACTATAGATAGTAAGGTACAAAGACGGCTGAGGAATCCTTGAAAAATGCTATAGAATCAGCTAGATCAGGTGGAAGCTTCAAGAGTCAGTTTGGAGATATAAATATAAAAGAAAGTGCTCCTAAGGCTAGGTCAGGTGCAATAGTTGCCATAGATGTAACTAGTGGAGATGTCTTGGCCATGGCTAGCTATCCCAATTATGATCCAAATAAGTTTGCTAATGGTATAAGTAGTGAGGACTATAATAACTACCTTCCAAAAAATCAGAATGATATGCTGGCACCAAACCCATTATTGAATTTGGCTACTCAGGGTGTATTCCAGCCGGGATCAACCTTCAAGATGGTAACAGCAATGGCTGCCCTAGAATCAGGCTTGGATCCAAATTATACAATAAATGACCCTGGTGTAATAAGGTTAGGAAATAGAAATTTTGCCGACTATGTATGGCACCATGGTGGAAAAAACCACGGCGTGGTAAACCTCTATAAGGCAATACAGGAATCTTGTAATATATACTTCTATGTCTTGGGTAGCAATAGGAACTGGATGACAGGCCAGAACCTAAACCTAGGTATGAATGCCAACAAGATACTTGAATATGCCAAGAAGTTTGGTCTTGATAGCGATACAGGACTTGAGGGGCAGTTAGAGGAAAGAAACGGTAAGGTACCTAGTGAAGAGCAGAAGGTTGAAAATACCAAGATTCAATTAAAGTATGCCCTAGAGAGAACTATGAGAACCCACTTTGAGGGTATTGATTATGAAGAAAATAGGGATGAATTCGTAGAAAAGATAGATAAAATTGTTAGCTGGATAGATGAAGATAAGACTCCTGGTAGGGTAGAAACAATGAAGAGGTTAAAGAAGCTAGGAGTTAAGGAAGCCTATGTAGAGAGCGATGCTGACTATATGGTTTACAGCTATTTCAACTTTGCTAAGTGGGGTGTGGGTGATACCTTCAACCTTGCTATAGGTCAGGGTGAAAATGCCTACAATCCATCTCAGGTTGTCAGATATGTTGCAGCCCTTGCCAATGGCGGTTATCTAGTAAACCTAAATGTGGTAAACAAGCTAGAAACATCAAATGGTAAGGTAGCAGAGGTAGCCAATAGAAGGCTAGATAAGATTAGCTTTAAGGACAGTTCAAACCTAAATGACATAAAGATAGGTATGGTCAATGTTTCTACGCAAGGCCTGGCCAAGGATGCATTTGGAAGCTTTCCAATTAAGGTTGCAACTAAGACAGGAACAGCGGAAAAGAGTGGAAAGATACCTACAGATAAGGAATATGACTATCTTATGAGTCATTTGTCATCCTACTCTTTAGACAAGGTCAAGGTTCTTGAAAGGTATAACAAGCTTAAGGCCGATAGGGAAAGAGAGCTAACGAATGAAAAATTAAGGACTTGAAGGCTAAAATAAATGATACTAGTATTGATAGCGACAAGAGAAAGAAGTACCAAAAGGAACTAGAGGCTGGAATCAAGGTAAAACTAGATGATACAGACAAGGTTAATGCCCAGTACCTAAGAAGGGCAATCAAGCAGTTAAACTCAAAGATTACCGATGAGGATATCGATAAGTACAAGGAGGACTACGGTTCTTTTGCCTGGTGTGTGGCTTATGCCCCAGCAGATAATCCTAAGATAGCTGTGGCCTGTATGATCCCTCAGGGAGAAACGAGTTCATATGCAGTTCTGCCAATTAGGGAAACTATGGCCCAGTATTTTGGTCTAATAAAGGAAGGTCAGGCTGATGAAAAAAATTGATTATAGAAAAAATTTCAAGATAGTAAAAAATATCGACTGGAAATTAGTAGCCATAGTCCTAGTAATCTTTTTGATTGGAATACTGATACTAAGTAGTGCAACACATGCGAATATTACTAAAAACTATACCCAGATATACAAGCAGTTACTTGCTTTTGTATTGGGCGTGGGTATTATAATGGTCATGATGCTCTTTGACTACGATAGTGTAGGCTAAATACTACAAGGAACTCTATGTATTTAGTATTATAATGCTACTCATAGTCTGGATACCAGGCTTGGGGGATAGGCAGTTCGGTGCAATATCCTGGATACGTATAGGTAAGTTTAACCTACAAACATCGGAAATAGTAAAGATGACCTTTATACTTAGCTATGCAAAGATAGTAGAAAAGCACAAGGATAGCATGAATAACCTTAGGGTCCTATTCAAGCTAGTGGTGTATGCCATGCCGATTATAGGTCTCCTACTAGCCCAGCCTGATCTAGGTACGGCTATAGTATTTGTGTGTATAATATTCTTTATGCTATATGTGGTTGGTCTAGACAAGAAGATAATCAGGAATACCCTAATAAGTATCCTCTTGTTAACACCACTTATGTATATGTTTATGGCACCCCACCAGAGGGTCAGGATAGTCAATTTCTTTAACCCTGAGCTGAGTAGTAATTACCAGGTTCTACAGTCAATGATAGCTATAGGATCAGGAGGGATATTTGGGAAGGGCCTATATATGGGGTCACAAAATCAGGAAAACTTCCTGCCAGTAAGAGATAGTGACTTTATATTTGCAGTACTTGGTGAGGAGTTTGGCCTAATAGGTATGCTTGTCGTGATCATCCTATTTATGCTCCTTATAACAAGGTTACTGATGATAGCTAAAAAGTCTAAAAATGTATACGGGACTCTCATAGTTTCGGGTATAACAGGTATGTTTGTCTACCAAATAATACAGAATATAGGTATGACCGTGGGTCTAATGCCTGTAACAGGTGTAACTCTGCCCTTTGTAAGCTATGGTGGTAGTTCAATATTGACATCTATGGCAAATATAGGTATAGTCTTGAATGTATATTTGAGAAGGAGAAGGATATACTAGGAGACCAGTAAATATAGTTGAGTGATTTAGTTAAAGGCAAATTAAGAAAAATAGATTTAAGCAGGCGCTTGAATCTTCAATAGTGTATATTAGTCCTATTAATAGGGGACAATATATAGACTGGTTGAAATGGAGGCAAGTTTTGGAAAAAGTTGATATTAAAAGAATCTTAAAAAAGGTTGAAAAACCTGCAAGATATTTGGGCAACGAATTAAACTCCATTCATAAGGATACAGAAAGCAATGAGTTAATTAGGTATGCTCATTGCTTTCCTGATTTATATGAAGTTGGTATGAGTCATTTGGGTAGCCATATCTTGTATAATTGTATAAATTTAGAAGATGATGTTTTCTGCGAGAGAGTTTATGCACCTGGAATTGATATGGAGGCCAAGATGAGGGAAGGTAATATCCCCCTGTTTGGTCTTGAGTCTAGGGAGCCTATACGCCACTTTGATTTTGTTTCGTTTACACTTCAGTATGAGATGTGCTATACCAACATCCTAAATATGCTAGACCTAGCAGGCATACCGCTCCTGGCCAAGGATAGGAAAAATGAGGACCCTCTAATTATGGTGGGTGGATCCTGTGCCTATAATGTTGAACCCTTGGCAGACTTTGTTGATGTTGTAGTCCTTGGAGAGGGCGAAGAAATGAACCTAGATGTGATTAGGGCCTACAAGGAATGGATAAGGACAAATCCATATGAAAATGGCAAGGATAAGACAGACTTTTATAAGAAGATAATTGGCATAGATGGTGTATATATACCTTCCTTCTATGACTTTAAATACAATGAAGATGGGACTGTTAAGGAACTAGTAAAGCTGGTTGAAGAGGCTCCTGACAAGCCTAGAAAGAGGATTATATCAGACATGGATGCAGTAGTATACCCTGAAAAGTATATAGTCCCATTTATAGAGGTAGTCCACGATAGGATAGTTCTAGAATTATTTAGGGGCTGTACTAGGGGATGTAGGTTCTGCCAGGCAGGTATGATATATAGGCCTATAAGAGAAAAATCTGTAGATAGGCTAAAGGGAATAGTAGATAATATGATAAAAAATACTGGCTATGATGAAATATCCCTATCTTCCCTAAGTACTAGTGACTATAGCCATATCAGTGAGATTACAGACTTCTTGGTTGACGAATATGCACCCAAGAATATCAGTGTTTCCCTGCCTTCTCTGAGGTTGGACAATTTCTCTATGGAAATAGCAGAAAAAAATCCAGCAGGTAAGAAAGACTGGACTTACATTTGCACCTGAGGCAGGAACTCAGAGAATGAGGGACGTGATAAATAAGGGTATTACAGAAGAAGAACTCCAAAAAGCAGTTTCAAAGGCCTTTCGAAATGGGCTGGAACAGTGTCAAGCTATACTTTTATGATAGGTCTACCAACTGAAAGGTATGAAGACCTTGATGGTATAAAAGACCTTGCCTACCAGGTAATAGATATCTATAGGGATATACATGGCGGCAAGATTAGGGGTAAGTTTGGCGTGACAATAAGTACCTCAACTTTTGTTCCAAAGCCGTTTACTCCTTTCCAGTGGCATAGACAGGATACTGGTGATGAGATTAGGGATAAGCAGAAGTACCTAGTAGCTAAGCTTAGAAATGGAAATATTAGATACAACTACCATGACTCCCAAACTAGCTTGATGGAGGCAGTATTTGCCAGGGGTGATAGGAGACTGGGAGGAGTTCTACTAGATGCCTTCAAGGCAGGTGCTAAGTTCGATGGCTGGTCAGAATACTTTGACCTTGATAGGTGGTTAGAGGCCATGGATAAGAATGGTCTTGACACAAGCTTTTATGCCCACAGGGACAGGTCCTATGATGAGGTCTTTCCTTGGGACCATATAGATGTAGGTGTAACAAAGGAATTCTTAATACGGGAAAATGAACTTGCCAAGCAGGATAAGGTTACAGAGGACTGTAGACATGGCTGTAAGGGCTGTGGGGTAAATACAAATGATATAGGAAGGGGTTTGTGCTAATGTCTAAGAAAATTAGGATGAAATTTATAAAAACGAAAGACATGATATACATATCCCACCTAGATGTACAGAGACTCCTACAGAGGGTATTTAGGCGTGCAGAAGTAGAGCTATCTTTTTCTCAGGGTTTTAATCCACATCCAAAGATTACCTATGGAAATGCCCTTGCCCTGGGTGTGGAGAGTTATGGGGAATATGTGGATATAGAAATAGAGGCAGACCTATCCTTGGATGATCTTAAGACTAGGATAAATGCCCAGCTTCCAGATGGTATGGCCTTTGTGAAGCTAGTAGAACTAGTAGGTGGAGAGAGAAACCTAGCTTCATCTATAGAGTTTGGTGACTATGAATTCACTATTGAAAATGTGGATAAAATCTCAAAAGAAGATATATGTGACAGATTGGATAAATTGATGGCTATGGATTCTATCATGATGACCAAAAAAAATAAAAAGGGGAAAATAGTCGATATAGATATCAAGCCTCTTATAAATACCCTATCGCTTTTAGACTATAGGGATGATAGCTTTGTAGTATCATCTATATTGGCAACCGGATCAAAGCAGAACCTAAATACAAATATATTTATACCTAAGTTACTGGAGGTTCTTGCAATAGATATAGACCCTCTGGATGTTGATATAAAAAGAAATGACCTATACTTCAAGCAGGATGGCCAATTAGTCAGTCCACTCTAGGGTCTAGTCTTAGGATTGGAGGATTTTATGAAGAGGATAGTCATAGAAGACTTTTGTAATGCAAGAAAGCTAGCCCTCTTGGAAGAGGACAAGTTGACTAAATTAATAATAGAAGATAAGTTTAAGGATGGGCTGGTAGGAAATATCTATAGGGGGCGAGTCCACAAGGTAGTCAAGGGAATGGATGCCTGTTTTGTGGATATTGGTTTAGAAGAGCCGGCCTATATGAAGATAAAAAGAGGTCAAAGTACCTGTGTTGGCGATCTAATTCTAGTCCAAATTTCTAAATCTGCCAAGGGAGACAAGAGGGTCAGCCTAACAAGAGAAGTCAGCATACAGGGCAGGTATATGGTCTATATACCATCTAATGATAAGATTAGTTACTCGAATAAGCTAACAAAGAGTCAGGTATTGGACTTGAAAGCAAAGATAGAGGAACTAGAGTCACAGGTGATAGAGGCTTAATTGTAAGGACAGAGGCAGGTCTTGCAAGTATAGATGATTTAAAGGATGACTTTAATATTCTAAGGGATAGTTATGAAAGACTAGAGGAATCTTTTAAGTCTAGCTTAAGTCCAGGCTTGATTAAGAGGGCTAAGGGTCAAATTGAGACTTTTATAGGCTATAACCTAGACAAGGACCTGGAGGCTATAGTTTATCCCCAAGATATGGATGTAGATTTCAACAATGGGGCTGCTGAAAGTCTGGATAAGCTTGATATAAGGGCCATAGTCAAGTCTACAGATAGGTTCTACCTTGGAAGGCTAGTAAGGGATAAAAACCCTGCTACCTTTAGCAACCATGGTGTAAACGCTAGGCTTACTAGTTACCTTTCAAACAAGATTAGGCTGAGGAATGGGTCTTATATAGTTATCGATAAGACTGAGGCCATGACGGTTATAGATGTTAACTCCGGTAGGTATATTGGGTCAGCTAATTATGCCAATACTGTTATAGATGTCAATATGGGTCTAGTAGATGAAATAGCAAGGCAGATACTCATGAGGGACCTATCCGGAATCATCATTGTAGACTTTATAGATATGAAGTCAGAAAAGGATAGGGAAGACCTGATAAGAAAAATGAATAGGGCCTTGGGGGCTGATGGGAAAAATACCAAAGTTCATGGCTTTACCAGGCTAGGACTTTTGGAGATAAGTAGGAGGAGGAGTCAGGACTCTTTCGAATCCTACTACTATAGTCATGAGTCTAGAGACTATTACTCAGCTAATAGGCTAGTAGACCTAGTAGAGGAAGAGGCAATCAGTCATATCCACCATGATCTAATAAAAGATGATGAAGAGAAAAGTCTTGTTATAGAAATGGAGGCTGGCAGGTACAAGAGGCTTATGGCAGAAAAAAAAGAGGTCATAGGTCAAATTGAGGACAAGTATGGACTAGTTATAGAATTTAGACCAGTATGAGAAATTTAATATAATCAAAAATAACAAAGCTAGACATTCACTTGAACCTTTGTAGAAGGTGATATGAATATCTAGCTTTTTTAATATTATCATACAAGACCTATTTTTAGGGATAGCCTATGGATATATTGATACCATCGTAGGCCAGACTAGTGTTTTTGAAGACGGAGCTTGCATTTTCAATATAGTCACTTGGAGAATCCAGTGATGGTGAAAAGTGGGTCAAAAGCAATTGGTCTACCTGACCCTTGTAGGCAAGGTTGGCTGCCTCCCTAAAGGTCATGTGCTTATTTTTCACTGCCTTTCCTATATCCAGGTCATCACCATACATGGCCTCACATACAAAGAGCCTACTGGTCTCTATAAAGGGAATGATGGCATCTATAGGTCTAGTGTCAGTTATATATGAAAACTTGATACCAGGCCTAGGCTTGCCAAGTACCATATCAGGCGTGTAGGACACATCATCCACATAGAAGGTCTGACCAGCCTGTAGGTGTCTCCATAGTCGCTTAGGAACCTGGTTTTCTAGGGCCTTGTCCATGTCAAACTCCCTATTTCTCTTAAAGTAGAGACTATAGCCCAGACACTCAGTTGAATGGTCTAGATCAAGGGTTGAGATTTCAATTTCTCTAAGTATATCTGAATTTATTGAAAAGCAACCTGCAGGTTTTTCAAGGACCACGAGTCTATAGGGCAGGCCCTCCCAAAGAACCATCATAGCAGAAAGAGCTCTTTTTATACCCCTCGGACCAACTATATACAAGGGACTTCTTTTTTCGGCATTACCCATGGTAGATAAAAGGCCTAGTAGGCCATTGATATGGTCACCATGGAGGTGGGTGATTAGAATTAAATCTATGTCCTTGAAACCACAGCCGATTTTCTTCATTGAAATCTGGGTTCCTTCGCCACAATCTATTAAAATTTTTCTTCCCTTATAATTAATAAAGGCACTTGAACAAAATCTTTCTGGTGTGGGTACATTACCACCTGTGCCTATCATTGTAAGATTTAACATTTACTCACCTTCTTTCCTAAGTTATTTCCAAGGACGGCCATAAGCAGGCCTCCAAATATGGAAAGGAATATGTATATAAGTCCTGGTATGGGATGGCCATCCAGAACAAGTTGACAAAAGTCCTTGCTAAAGGTTGAGAAAGTAGTGAAACTTCCAATTAAGCCAGTAGCAAATAAATTGTAAAAATGCGGCCTAATCCTAACAAGTAGGCACCTAGCAAGCAGGGCTAGGAAAAAAGAGCCTAATAGGTTAACAACTAGGGTCCCTATAGGAAGGTAGTGTAATAGGCTGATTAAAAGTCCCTCTACATGGTTGGGCTTGATAACTATAAGTTTGGACCTATGGTTGACGAGGTCGTCAAGTCCCAGTAAATACTCCAAATCGTAATATGGAACCTACTAGCCCACCCAAGAAAATATATGGGATAGACTGGTCGAAGCTAGATTTTTTCATCATATAAGCACCCCCAAAAAGCAGGCACCAATAGACAAGAAAATACTAAGGGCCACATATAAAAGACTAATAGTTATATGGCCATCAAGGGCTAGATTTAGGTTCTCTACTATAAAGGTAGAAAAGGTTGTAAAACCACCCAAAAAGCCTGTAGCCATAAAGGTTAGTAAGCCCTTATTATTAAAATGACTGTATGCGTATGCCAGCAAAAACGAACCCAATACATTTATAAAAAGGGTATGCAAGGGCATTTTCGATTCAATTTTATCCTGAATGTAGACGCCAGTAGAGTAACGGGCAAGGGCACCAAGCCCTCCTCCTAGGCCTACAAGTATTATATATATCATAAAATACTCCTATAGTAATTTATAGCTCTAGTAACTTTAAATGAAATTATTATTTCATATTTAGTTCAAAAATTCTCATACCCATAGTCAGTATGTGTTAGAGAAAAAAATATCCATTAAAAAAACCTAAATAATCTAATCCTATTTTTAGCTATTATAATATCAATTTTAGCATAAATTAGGATAAATAAGTTACAATTGAATACAAAATATAAGGATACAAAATAAAAATATATTTTTGTGGTATAATCAGAGAGGAAGGATGTGGTTTTTTGGCTAGGGTTACATCAATTGAATTTCAAAAAAAGAACAAGGATAGGGTCAACCTATATGTTGATGGAACCTATCTTATGTCAATGTATGCAGAAATGGTCTACAAGTACAATATCAGCGTAAACTCAGAAATTGACCAAGAGAGACTGACGGAAATAATCAAGGCTGATGACTATGAGAAGGCCAAGAACAAGGCATTAAACTACATTTCCAGGGTAGAGAGATCTGAAAGAAGGTCAGGGAAAAGTTGCAAGATGAATTTGACCAAGTAATAATAGATATGGTCATGGGTTTTTTAAAGAAATACTCATTTGTTGATGATGGCAGGTTTGCAGGAAGAATTATAAGCAACTCTATGAAGTTTAAAAGGGTTGGTAAAAACAGGATCAAACAGGACCTCTACATGAAGGGTATAGATAGTGCCATGATAGACAAAACCCTATCTGATATAGACCAGGACGAAGAATTGGAAAATGCTATATATCTGGCAGAGAAAAGACTGGCAAAAATCAAATCAGATGATAAAAATCTACTTAGAACAAAGTTATACCAGCACCTATCCTATAAGGGATTTGCTTATGATACTATAAATTCTGCCATTCGTCATGTTTTGGACATATAATGGCAAGATTGTTTGGAGAAGGTCGAAATGAAGAATATAATTATATTGGCTATCAGTATATTAATTGCAGTATACAACATTGTTAGCCTCTATATGGACGATAGAAGGTAAAAATCAAATAGACTTATGATTAAGCCTGTGATAAAATTAAATTATCATGATAATGAGAGGAATAGAATAATGTTGGAATTGCAAGACAGGCTTGAACTGTCTAGAAAAAGAAATATAGAAAAGCTAGAGTCGATGAGGGATAGTAAAGGGACTAAACTCAAGCTAGGTATAATGGGAGGAACCTTTAATCCTATTCATAACGCCCATTTGGCTACTGCAGAATTTATAAGGGACAAGTATGATCTAGACAAGGTTATATTTATACCTGCAGGTGACCCACCTCATAAGAAGGGGGTCTTAAACAAGTTTAAGCGTTTTGATATGGTCATCCTATCAACACTAAAGAACGATGATTTTTTGGTTTCAGATTATGAGGTCCTTTCAGACAAGGAAAGGGACTACACTGTAGATACCCTAAGGCATATAAGTGAAAACCTATCCCAATGAAGAGTTATACTTCATCACAGGATCAGATGCCCTAAATCAGATGGAAACTTGGAAGGAATTCCAGGAAAATTTCAAGCTGGCCAAGTTTGTAGCAGCTATCAGGCCGGGTATAAATCTTTTAGAAACCCAAGAAAATGTTGAAACTTTTTAGGCAGAGATATGATGCTGATATAGATATGGTATATGTTCCTTCATTGGAAATATCATCAACCTATATTAGGAGCTTAGTAAAAAACGGTAGGAGTATAAAGTACTTGGTACCTAGTAGGGTAGAGGAATACATAAATGTACATAATTTGTATGGAGGTGTTGTTAGGTAGATGGAAAAATCGGTTATGATAGAAAAATTAAAGGATTATCTACCGGAAAAAAGATGGACTCATTCATTAAACGTGGCTAAGGCTGCAGTCCAATTATCAGACTTGGTGGGATGTGACTCACAGAAGGCTGAAATAGCTGGGATTTTACATGATGCAGCCAAGTATGTAAAGCTAGCAGATGTAGGATCTTATTGTGAAAAGTACAATATCCACCTAGATGATATGGAAAAGAAGAGCACGGCCCTATCACACAGTGTATTGGGGTCTTATATAGCCAGGTACGAATTTGGCATTGAAGATGAAAATATATTAAGTGCAATCAGGTATCATACAACGGCTAAGCCGGATATGAATATCTTGGAAAAAATCATATATGTAGCAGACGTAATAGAGGTCGGCAGGGACTACCCTGGTGTTGACGACCTAAGAGAGGTAGCCTTTAGTGGTGACTTAGACAGGGCAGTTCTGATGGCCCTAGAAAATGCCATTTTGTCGGTGATAAGGAAAAAGGCACCGCTACATTTGAGAACTATAGAGGCGAGAAACTATTACTTGGCCCAGGTCAAGGCTAAATAGGTTAAGAGATTGAGGAGAAAGATATGATAACAGTAGAAAATATGGTAAAAGTCATGTACGATGCTATAGATGACAAGCTAGGTCAGGATATAGCTATTCTGAATATAGGTAAGGTATCTAGTCTGTGTGATTACTTTGTGATAACATCAGCCTCGTCTTCAAGACAGGTAAAGGCAATAGCAGATAGTGTTGAAGATGCTATGACTGAATTAGGCATTGAGCCTAGGGGTAAGGAAGGTAGAGAGATGCAGAACTGGATCCTGCTAGACTATGGTGATGTGATGGTCCATGTATTTGATGAAGAAAACAGGGGACTTTTATAACCTAGAGAAAGCTATGGAAGGATGCACCATATCTAGATCCTGAAACACTTTTAGCTATGGCTAGGATATCTAAATTTGGATAATACTATAAAATTTAACTGATATATTATTTTTTTGTTTTGATTTTTATATTACATTAGGCCTAGTTGTTTATATTTTTAAATATTGACAAGGTAAGGGCTTTATGTTAATATAAAAGCATAGGTTTTAGGCTATGAAAGAATAGCCAGGAGAAAAAAAGAATACATAAATATAAGCGGAGTAGTAGGAGCTAACTATTTTCAGAGAGCCAATGGATGGTGGAAATTGGTGGTAGTAAACTTTGAACTTGCCGATGAAACTTATATACCGTAGTTGGTTTAATAACGTCGAGAGTCCAAATTTATTTGGAAATTAGGGTGGTACCGCGAGAATATCATCGTCCCTAAACATTTTTTTGTTTAGGGGCTTTTTTGTTGTTAACCAATATTTATATTTTTTTGAAGGAGGAGTTATTATGAGCGTATATGATTTTTAAAAAGTATAGAAAAGAAGTGGCAGAAGGCCTGGGATGAAAAAGGGCCAGTATAAGATGGATACTAGGGATACTTCAAAGCCAAAGTACTACTGTCTAGAAATGTTCCCATACCCATCAGGCAAGATTCACATGGGTCACGTTAGGAATTATTCAATAGGTGATGTGGTAGCAAGATACAAGAAAATGAATGGCTACAATGTTTCTACACCCAATGGGTTGGGACTCTTTTGGTCTACCAGCAGAAAACGCGGCAATTAAGAATAACATACATCCACACGTATGGACTATGTCAAATATAGAGGAAATGAAGGAGCAGCTAAGCATGCTTGGTCTTAGCTATGACTGGGACAAGGAAGTAGCAACTTCAACTCCAGAGTACTACAAGTGGACTCAGAAGATATTCTTAGAATTCTATAAAGCTGGTTTAGCCTACAAGAGGAAGTCATTTGTTAACTGGTGTCCATCATGTGAAACAGTTTTGGCCAATGAGCAGGTAGTTCAGGGTCAGTGTGAAAGATGCGATAGCCTAGTTGAAAAGAAGGAACTAGAGCAGTGGTACTTCAAGACTACAGAGTTTTCTGAGGAACTATTGGCAGATCTTGATAGTCTAGATGGATGGCCAGAGAAGGTTAAACTTATGCAGAAGAACTGGATAGGCAAGAGTTTTGGTGCTAATGTAACCTTCCAGCTAGAAGGAAGTGACCAGGAAATACCTGTATACACAACTAGACCAGACACAATATTTGGGTCTACATTTATGGTATTGGCTCCAGAATCTCAGTTGGCTAGAGAACTAGTAGCTGGTACGAAGTATGAGCCAGTCTTGGATGAATTCTTGGCTAAGATGCATACTATGACTCAGATAGAAAGAGAAGCGGCCGACCTAGAAAAGGAAGGTAAGTTCATAGGCAAGTATGTAATCAATCCACTAACAGGCAAGAAGATGCCTATATGGATTGCCAACTATGTTTTAGCAGACTATGGTACAGGTGCCGTAATGGGTGTTGCTGCCCATGATGATAGGGACAATGACTTTGCCAAGAAGTATGACCTAGAAATAATTCCTGTAATTGATGAAGATGACAAGATGATAAATTCAGGTCAGTTCGATGGCATGAACAAGGATGAGGCCTTTGACAAGATAATTGAAAAACTAGAGGAAATGGGCAAGGGTAACAAAAAGACTAATTTCAGGTTAAGAGACTGGCTGATTTCTAGACAGAGATACTGGGGCTGTCCTATACCTATGATCTACTGTGATGATTGTGGAATAGTACCAGTAGATGAAAAGGACCTACCAGTCCTACTTCCTACTGATGTAGAATTTACTGGTAAGGGTGAATCTCCTCTTGCAAGCTCAAAGACATTTACACAGTGCACTTGTCCTAAGTGTGGCAAGCCAGCTAGAAGAGAAGTAGATACTATGGATACATTTGTAGATTCATCATGGTACTATATGAGATATGCAGACAACAAGAATGAAGAAGCTCCATTTGATGCTGATGTAGTGAACAATTGGCTACCAGTTGACCAGTATATAGTGGTGTAGAGCATGCTATCCTTCACCTATTATATGCTAGATGGTTCACTAAGGCCTTTAACAAGCTTGGTTGGACTAATCATGTTGAGCCATTTAAGAACCTTTTAACTCAGGGTATGGTACTGATGGATGGGTCTAAGATGTCAAAGTCAAAGGGTAACACAGTGTCACCAGTAGAATTAGTTGAAAACTATGGTGCAGATACTGCAAGGTTATTTATCTTATTTGCAGCGCCACCAGAAAGAGACCTTGAATGGTCTGAACAGGGAGTGGAAGGTTGCTTCAAGTTCCTTAACAGGGTATACAGGTTGGTTGACGAGCTAGCCCCTGTAACAAAACTTGACCATGAATTTGGAAACCTAACTAAGGCTGACAAGGATATGAGGGCCAAGACTAACAATACCTTGAAGAAGGTTACAGAAGACCTTAACGATAGGTTTGGCTTCAACACTGCAATAGCAGCCCTAATGGAGTTGATTAATGACCTTTACAAGTACAAGGAGTTAGATGATAGAAATGACGCTGTTATCAAGGAAGCCATAGAGGCAGTAGTTGTAATACTTGCCCCATTTGCTCCACACCTTGGTGAAGAATTATGGTTGATGATAGGCAAGGAGGCCAGTGTATTTGATATAGCATGGCCAGAATATGACAAGTCAGCCATCCAGCTAGATGAAGTTGAAATAATCGTCCAGGTTAATGGTAAGGTTAGAAACAAGATAAATGCCCCAGTTGGCATAGACCAGGAGGCTATGAAGGACCTAGCCCTAAATGACGAAAAGATAAAGGAATTCATAGAGGACAAGGATGTAGTCAAAGTGATAGCTATACCTTCAAAGCTAGTAAATATAGTAGTAAAGTAGAGGTGGACAATGAATGAAATAAAGAAGAAAGAAACAAGGGGAGCAGCCTTACTGACTCTTACATCTATCCTTTGGGGTGTGGCCTTTATATTTCAGAGGACAGGTATGGACCACATAGGTCCCTTTGCATTCAACTTTTTTAGATGTTTATTAAGTACATCATTTCTATTATTGGTCAGTGGATTTTTTAGATATAAAAATGCAGAACACTACAGGGCTGCCAATTTTAAACCAAAGCTAGTTACAAAGAACCTACTAGTAGGAGGTACCCTAGCAGGACTTGCCCTATTTATGGGGATGAGCTTACAGCAGGTTGGTATGATGAGTACTACTGCCTCAAAGGCAGGCTTTATAACTACCATGTACATAGTGCTGGTACCCCTAATGGGAGTATTTTATGGTAAGAGACCAACGCCTAAAACAGGCTTGTGTGTCCTAATAGCTGCTATCGGCTTGTATTTAATTTCTATCAAGCAAGGCTTTGTTATAGAAAAGGGAGATTTCTTTGTATTCCTTTCTGCTATATCATTTTCCTTCCAGATAGTTGTAGTAGATATATTTGCGCCTAGAGTAGATGCAATCAAGTTGAATATGACCCAGTTTATAACTTGTGGTATCCTTTCACTAATTGTAGTTTTACTGAAGGAGACAGTCACTGTAGAGGCAGTAAGGTCAGCTGGGATTGCACTTCTATATACTGGTATTGCTTCTAGTGGTATAGGCTTTACCCTACAGGTTGTAGGTCAGAAGCACCTATCACCAACTATAGCATCACTAATAATGAGTACAGAGTCAATCTTCTCATTGATAGCAGGTATGCTAGTGTTAGGTGAGAGCATGATGGCAAGAGAGCTATTCGGCTGCCTAGTCATGGTAGTGGCCGTGGTTTTAGCCCAGGTAGACCTACCAAAGAGGAAAAAAGCGAATGTAGGTTAAGCTGAATATTTCATTTTTAAATTTTATCTTGTAAGAGGCTGTAGCTTGTATGGGGCCCAAAAGCTTAGACAAAAAATCTATCTTTTGGGAACTGGAACAAATCTACAGCCTTTTTTTAAAATAAAATGAAAAAATAGGATAAAACTTATTGACATTGAAATCTCTATTTAGTATACTATATGAGTAATTGCCGCACGGTAAAGGTGGCTGCACGCATAAGCAGTGCTTGGCAAAAAACTCTACTTTGTAGATACCTGACCCGGCGAGTTTGAGAACAAGGAGGTGTATTATGTACGCTATAGTTAAGACTGGAGGAAAGCAGTATAAGGTTTCTGAAGGTGATGTTCTATTCGTGGAAAAGCTAGAGGCTAACGAAGGTGATGTTGTTACTTTAGATGAAGTATTAGCAGTAAACAACGGTGAACTTAAGTTAGGTACTCCTGTAGTTGAAGGTGCATCTGTTCAGGCTAAGGTCGTAGAACAGGGCAAGGCTAAGAAAATAATCGTTTATAAGTACAAGCCAAAGAAAGACTACAGAAGAAAGAACGGTCATCGTCAGCTATATACTAAGATCGTAGTTGAAAAGATCAACGCATAGTCATCATGATTAAAGTAACATTTTATTATAATGACGAATTTAAAATTAAGGGCTTTGAATTGAAGGGTCACGCAAATTATGGCGAATTTGGATACGACATAGTATGTGCGGCTGCCACGACTAATTCAATCGGGGTTGTCAATTCACTAGAAGAGCTACAAAATGTGGGTTTTGAGGTCCAAGAGGCAGAGGAAGGTTTTATAGCCGCCTTTATAAAGGAGGAGGATATAGAAAGGTCCCAGCTCTTATTAAACCACTTAAAACGTACATTAGAGGAAATTAGTAGAGAATATCCAAAAAATATAAAAATATATGAAAAGTAGGGGGTGACTCCAGATGTTAAAAATGAATTTACAACTTCTTGCATCTAAGAAGGGAGTTGGTTCTTCTAAGAATGGTAGAGATTCGATTTCTAAAAGACTTGGTGTTAAGAGATTTGATGGTCAGACAGTAACTGCTGGTTCTATCATTGTTAGACAGAGAGGAACTAAGATTCATCCTGGAACAAATGTTGGAAAGGGTGGAGATGATACTCTATTCGCACTTGTTGATGGAAAAGTTAAGTTCGAAAGATTAGACAAGAAGAGAAAGAAAGTAAGTATATATCCAGTAGAAATCGCTGAATAATACAGATGATGGGCTATCGAATTTTCGATAGCCCATTTTTTAAAAAAGGAGGTGTAAGAATGTTTATAGACAAGGCTAGAATATTTGTTAAGGCAGGTAATGGTGGTAATGGTGCAGTGTCCTTTAGGAGGGAAAAGTACGTACCAGCAGGTGGTCCAGACGGTGGCGATGGAGGCAGGGGTGCCAATATCATTATGGTTGCTGATACAGGACTTAGGACCTTGATGGATTTTAAGTATAAAAAGAAGTATTCTGCCCAACACGGTGAAGACGGATCCAAGAAGAAGCGTGCAGGAAAAAACGGTGAAGACCTAATTTTGAGTGTACCAGAAGGAACTGTCATCAGGGATGAAAAGACAGGCCTAATTATAGCTGACCTAAAGAAGGCTGGAGACCAGGCTGTGGTAGCCAGGGGTGGCTATGGTGGTAAGGGTAACCAGCACTTTGCAAACGCGGTTAGACAGGCTCCTGCCTTCGCTAAATCAGGTACAGACGGCCAAGAAAGATGGATTACACTCGAGTTAAAGATGATAGCTGATGTAGGTTTATTGGGCTTTCCAAATGTAGGTAAGTCTACCTTCCTTTCAGTGGTTACATCTGCCAAGCCAAAGATAGCAAACTACCACTTTACTACCCTTACTCCTAACCTGGGTGTTGTGCAGACACGCCATGGAGAGTCATTTGTAATTGCTGATATACCTGGAATAATAGAAGGAGCCGCTGATGGAGTAGGACTAGGACATGACTTCTTAAGACACGTAGAAAGAACTAAGGTATTGGTTCATATAGTTGATATTTCAGGCATAGAGGGCAGGGATCCTATCGACGACTTTGAAAAGATAAATGAAGAGCTAAGACTATATAATGAAAGACTATCTACAAGGCCTCAGCTTGTAGTTGCCAACAAGTCTGATTTATTATTTGATGAATCTATCTATGAAAACTTCAAGAAAACTATGGAAGAAAAAGGATATGAGGTATTCAAGATGTCAGCTGCAACCAGGGATGGTGTAGATCAGGTGATAGACAGGGTAAGCCAGCTACTTAATGAGGTTGAAGAGGTTGAACTAGTTAGTCAGGAAGAAATGTACAGGCCAGAGCTTGATGTAGATGATGAAGCAGGTCTAAAGATAGAGGTAGATGAAGATGGAATCTATGTAGTTACAGGTAAGGAATTGAGACGTATCATGTACTCAGTAAACTTTGATGATATGGAATCGCTACAGTTCTTCCAAGCCCAGATGGAAGCCAAGGGAGTATTTGATATGCTAAGAGAAGCGGGCATAGAGGATGGAGATACCGTCAAGATATACGAGTTAGAGTTTGAATTCTATAACTAGGATGTTTTATGGTGAGTCTGGCATAGACCAGGCTTGAATTTAAAAAGGAGGAAGCTAAATGTTAAATGGCAAGAAGAGGGCCTACCTAAGGTCACTATCCAATACGACTAAGCCTACTAGCCAGATAGGTAAGGAAGGCATCACACAGGACTTTCTAGACCAGCTAGAGGACCAGCTAAGAGCTAGAGAGCTAGTGAAGGTGACGATACTGGATAATGCTGGTATAGAGGCCAAGGAAGCAGCGAATGCTATATGCGCAGAAATAAGAGCTGAGTTTGTTCAGGCTATAGGTAGTAAGTTTACTATATACAAGAAGAACAACGAAAATCCTAAAATATTTTTCCCAGGACATGAACAGGCCAAGCCAAAGGACAAGAGGGAATCAAGTAGTAAGAGGATTACTAAGAAGCAGGCCACTATCAGATCAATAAAGAAAAAATAGGCATAACTAGTCTAGGGTGGTCTTAACTATTGAAAATAAAACAGATAAAGTTTTTAATATCTAGATATTAAATTTATAACTTTGTTAATTTTTTTATAAAAATTCAAATTTAATATTGAAATTTTAGTCCTATAGTAGTATTATCCTAACTGTAGGACTTTTTTTAATTTCTATAAAATAGGGAGGGTGTTTGTATAATTCTCCAGGAGAAAAGAGGTAATAAAATGGAAAGAGTAACATTAGAAGATGTAAAAGAAGCTAGAGGCATAATTGAAGACGTGGTTTTGAAGACTGACCTACTTGAAAACGTTAGGTTATCTGAAAAAACAGGTGCACAGGTATTCTACAAGTGTGAAAACCTACAGAGAACAGGTTCATTTAAAATAAGGGGTGCCTGCAATAAGATAGCCCACCTTACTGATGAAGAAAAGGCTTGCGGAGTTATAGCATCAAGTGCTGGTAATCATGCCCAGGGTGTAGCCCTAGGAGCAAAAAATGCTGGTATTAAGGCTACTATATGCATGCCTGCCAATGCACCTATATCAAAGGTTGCTGCAACTAAGAGCTATGGCGCAGAAGTTGTTTTAAACGGAACAGTATATGATGACGCCTATGCCAAGGCTATAGAAATACAGGCCCAGACGGGAGCTACATTCCTGCATCCTTTTGACGACAAGCATGTAATTGCAGGTCAGGGAACCATAGGGCTAGAAATATATGAACAGTTAAACGGTAATGTTGATACTGTTATAGTACCAATCGGTGGTGGCGGAATCATTGCTGGTATAGCAACTGCTCTAAAGGAAATGAACCCAGCTATAAAGGTTATAGGTGTGCAGACTTGCAATATACCTTCAATGAAGAAGTCATACGAAAATGGTAAGATAACATCTGCCTTTAATGATATAACTATTGCTGATGGTATAGCAGTTAAGACTCCGGGTAGCTTGACATTTGATATTATATCTAAGCTTGTTGACGATGTAATAACAGTGACAGAAGAGGAAATAGCAGAAGCAATCCTATTTATGATGGAAAATCAGAAGCTAGTAAGTGAGGGAGCAGGTGCAGTAAGTACAGCAGCCCTACTATCAGAAAAGTACAAGCCAGCTGCAGGTGAAAGGGTTGTGTGTGTAGTATCAGGTGGTAATGTGGATATCAACACGCTTTACAGGATTATGAGCGTTGCCCTTAAGAGACAGGGTAGAAGGATAAGTATAGTTGCAGAGCTACCAGATGTACCAGGTGCTCTAGCTACACTTGTATCAATCATAGCAAAGAATGGTGGTAATGTCCTTACAATTAATCAGGACAAGCTAGCTACTGGTAAGTATATAAAGAAGCAGACTGTTGAGGTAACTATAGAAACTGTAGACTTTGACCAGATAAATGCTATGAAGTCTGCCTTTGTTGAAAATGGTATAAAGGTAGAATTCTTATAGGATTTGCATTTAGGATAATATTGGTAAAATACCAAGACTATGGTAAAATTAACTATAGGGTGATACTTGCTATCACGATTATGGTTTATAAAAGACAATAGGTTTTAAGAAATTTAGGAGGAAAAAATGGGAGAAGTTATATTCACTGATAAGGCTCCAGCTGCAGTTGGACCATATTCACAGGCTATAAAGGTAGGAAATGTAGTATATTGTTCAGGTCAGGTACCTCTAGTACCAGAAACTGGACTACTAATTGAAGGGGATATAAAGGCTCAGGCAGGACAGGCCCTAAAGAATGTAAAGGCTGTTCTAGATGAAATTGGAGCTGATGTAACTAATGTAGTAAAGACTACAGTATTTATCCTAGACATGGAAGATTTTGGACCTGTAAATGAAGTATATGCTGACTTCTTTGGTGACCACAAGCCTGCTAGGTCTTGTGTAGCAGTTGCTGAATTACCAAAGGGTGCAAGAGTAGAAGTGGAAGTACTAGTAGTACTATAATTAAATTAGATTCCTTGTACTAATATTATATGAAGAGGGTCTGTAGCTACAGAAGTAGGTATGGACCCTCTTTTTTTCGTTTATAATTCTGTGTAAGTAAACATAAAAAAACTCCATATTAAAAAAATAATAACACTAAACCTATTGAAAGTTACTTTTTAATAAATAAAATTTAAAAAAACTTAATTAAATATCAGGAAAATGATTAGGGAAATAAAGTTTTCTGGGAATAAAATATAGAAAATAACTAAAAAAACAATAACTGCTAGTTAGTAAAATATTTCGATAGATATTAAAAGTAATAGTTAAATTGATAGAGCTTTAGGAGGGGAAATTATGAGTTATATTGATATTTTTAAAAAGAAAATTAAGGAAAAGAAAGATAAGGGCTTGAAAAAGCATAGCTTTGGAACGAGAAAGCTAGCTGTTGGACTAGTATCTTGTATTCTAGGCTTTAATCTAGTTTTTAGCCCATTTGTGGCAAATGCTGAAACTGACCCAGAATTTTTTGGTGATGATGATATCGATAAGGTAGCCATTGTAAATAAGAAGCAGACAATATTAGAGGCATCTCAAATTGTGGAAATTGAGGTTGTTCCAACCTATTATGGAGAATGGATAAAGGTTGATGATAGGGAGCTAAACCTTATGGGTCTTAGCTTCAATAAGGTAAATGGTAAGTATCTTATCACTGGCAAGTATAACCTAAGAGAGGCCTGGGGTCAGGACGAAGAGCAAAAGAGGGTTGTAGAGACAATCAAAGTCATACGTCAGGACGGAAGTGTTGAAACTAGGAAGCTAGTATTTATAGTACAAAGAGATACAGACAGGGATGGTATACCTGACTTAACAGATCTAGATGATGATAATGATGGTTATACAGATGTAGAAGAAAGGGCAAAGGGCTCAAATCCGAAGGACGCAAGCTCTGTACCACCAACAGTGATAAGCCCTATAGCTGATAATACTATAATAGAAGGAAAGCCAATAGCTGAAATACCTGTAACAACTGATAATCCAAATGCAACTGTTAAAGTAAAGGACCTACCTAGTGGTCTAACATATGACCCAACTACTAAGAAGATAGGAGGTAGCCCACAACTTAATGACTGGGATACTAATGAAGAGACTAGGGACTTTACAGTAACTGTAGAAGCCAAGGATCCTTCAGGCAATACAACAACAAAGACATTTAAGATAACAGTTCAGAGGGATACAGACAGGGATGGTAAACCTGATGTGACAGATCCAGATGATGATAATGATGGTTACACAGATGTAGAGGAAAAGACAAAGGGGTCAGATCCTAAAAAGGCCAGCTCAATACCTGCTACGATTGTAAATCCAATAGTTGACCAGACTGTGATAGAAGGAAAGCCGATAGCTGAAGTTACGATTACAACAAACAATCCAAATGCTAATGTAGGAGTAAAAAACCTTCCAAAGGGTGTAGAATACAAGAACGGAAAGGTCACTGGAAGCCCTAAAATAGACGACTGGGGTAAGGGTGAAGAAACAAGAGAATTTATAGTTACCGTAGAGGCTAAGGACCCAACAGGTACTATAACTACAAAGACCTTTAAAATAACAGTCCAGAGGGATACAGACAAGGATGGTCTACCCGATGTGACAGACCCAGATGATGATAATGATGGCTTTACAGATGTAGAGGAAAAGGCAAAAGGAACAGATCCAAAGAACCCAAATTCCAAGCCTGATACGGGAAAGAAAATTGATGCTGCTAGAATAGCAGGTAGGGACAGAATAGACACGGCAATAGATATCTCAAAGAAGTTCTTTAAAAAGTCAAAGGCTGTAATCGTAGTCAGACATGACCTATTCCCAGACTCAATGACAGCTTCAGTATTGGCCAAGCTAAAGGATGCACCAATCCTGCTTAACCCAACTGATAAGTTAGACTCAAGAGTTGGTGACGAAATAAAGAGACTAGGAGCCGAGGAAGTAATCATTGTAGGTGGCCAGAACTCTGTATCTGAGAGGGTAAGAGAGGACCTAAAGGTCTATGATGCTGATAAGAATGTTGAAAGAATAGCAGGAGCTGACAGGTATGGAACTTCAGAAATGGTTGCTAAGAGAGTAGTTGGAATAACTGGTAAGAAAAATACAGCAGTCCTTGCTTCAGGCCAGCTATTCCCAGATGCCCTATCAGTAGGAACTTTTGCTTCAAGAGAGGGCTATCCGATACTTCTAGTCAAGAAGAACCTAGTACCAGAAGAGGTAGAAAGAGCTATCAAGGATCTTGATATCAACAAAACTTACATAGCAGGTGGTCTAGATACAATATCTAGACTAGTAGAAGTCAAGCTTCCAAATGTAGTAGAAAGGATGGCTGGTAAGACTAGGTATGAGACTTCAGTTGCTATAGCCAAGTCTAAGTTCAAGGATAGCAAGGAAGCCTTTATAGCTTCAGGTGAGGAATTTGCAGATGCTTTAGTAATATCACCAATATCAGGCAAGTACAACCTACCAACATTATTGGTGTCAAGTAGGGCAAACGGAAACCAAGAAGTAAAGGGATATATCAAGGATTCTAAGATAAATAAGCTAGTAGCAATAGGTGGACATAGGTATATTCCATTAAGTATCATTGATAGCCTAGTAAAATAACGACGAATAATAATAAACATAGGATATTTTTTTAAGGGGTAAAGGAAATACCGATTAAATAGTATAATAAGAGAAATATAATGAGGGTTCATGACTAATGAAGTTGTGGACCTTCTTTTATGTATTTATAAGAAAATATTTATTAAGGTTGATCCTATAATCAAGTTGAACAATTAAAAAAATCCATAACACTGTATCGTTACGTTGACCGAAAGATAAAAGTATCAGTGACGTTAAAGTTATAAAAAAATAGTTAAATTTTATTAAATTAATTAAAAATTAATGATTAGTTTGTAAGTAATTTGGGAATAGACTAATAAGGTATAATGAAAGTTTGAATTAGTTTTTATTTATTAAAAGCACTAATATATTTAAATGTATTAAATTACAGAATATATTAGTTATTAATCAATAAGCTAAAAATAAACAGTAATATTATTAAAACAAGGAGTATTGGTATTTATGAGAAAATTAGTTAAAAAATCAATGTTTACTGCTTTGACCATGCTGATAATATCAGGTGTATTTGCAAGCACTACAATGGCAGAGTCTAGTATTAATGCTGATAATGAACCCTACAGTGAATTGACGAGTTTGTATTACATTGCAGCAGATGGTGAAATGGATGTTGGTACACCAGAAACAGTAATTAAAGATACATACTGGGTCGATTTAGAGAAAAATATAGTATTAAGTAAAGTTGTAGGGGCAGTTGATCTTTCGTATCGTCCAGGAGATGATAAAGGCTTTAAAATTATTTATAAAGATCTTGAAGAAATTGGTGTATTCCCTAAGTACGTACTAACACCTGGTGAGACAGCCCTTAAAAGTCATGGAAAATACTACAATAGGAATGTTCGTAGTTATAAGTACATACCTAATACGGGAATTACTAATTATAGTGAATCAATAATGTCTAAACAATATGATGATTTTTACCGTTTGTCCTATTTACTTGGTGATGATGCAAAAATAGAAAATTCTTCTTATTTAAAAATGGGTATGAAATCCACTGACCCAGTTCCAGATAGAGAAAATCCATATGGATTTAGAGAATCTGATGTGCTAAGTCAAGATGAAGTTAATGATACAAGTAAGTTAACGGTATTTGGTGACATAAAGGAGAAAGGATCAATAGATTCAAAGCAGATCAAGATACATAAGGTTGGTGATGAATTAAAGCTTGACTTCTCAATATATGCTCCTTGGTTTAAGCGTTATATGATGGGTGATACCCTAAGAATGACTAGAGGAGATTTAAGTGATGAAGAGATTAAAGACCTTTATGAAAATAATGAGGGTATGGTTGATTCTCAGATAGTATATACACTTGATATTCCAAATGAAGTGGATCTTAGAAGCCCAACTGCAAGCCTAACAGGTATTAATGACTTTGACTTTAAGACGGAAATAAAAGAAGAGTCTGGTAAGAAAAAATTAGTAATGAGTCTTAGGTTAAAAGAAGATAAGCGAGGAAAAAAAGATCTTTGGAAGAATATCGTTGAAAAGATAAGAAAGGTTGATACAAGTAATGTCAAGGTATCAATATCGGGTCTATATGTCAATTCTAATGCTAAGCCAGAAACAAATATAAGTCTGCGTGGTACTGTAGGTGGATATTTCGAATGGTTGCGTACAAAATACGATGGAGTTGAAAGAAAAAATTTGGAAATGTACCAGATACTTCCTGAAGATGGAGATTATACAAACCGTACTTATTTATCCTTTGCGGCAAAGCAAAATAATGAAGGAAGGGACCAGGCTGTACCTAGTGACAAACCAAACCTAATTTCTTATACCTTTAAGCTAGAGGATAAGAAAACAAATCCACCAGTAAATCCTAAAAAGCCATCTGATCCTAAGACTCCAGACAGTCCTAAAAAAACCTGAAACA